>PJTO01000009.1_pt1 | contig 425246 bp, 336 predicted proteins | sample 1512101 | NCBI WGS metagenome assembly PJTO01 (sample SAMN08177690, study PRJNA422409) | Soil metagenome, whole genome shotgun sequencing project.
GCAGGGGTACAACCCCTATTAACCCCCTGTTAAGACGGTGCTATAGTGCTGTTAATTACAAATCAGTATTCAATTTGAACATAAGAAACGCAACAACAGGCCTCCCCTCTTTGTCAAAACTGCTACTGAAACAAGCAAAATATCAATATGAAAAGCCAAATAATAGCAGCATTGGTCCACTTATCAAGATAAAAAACCTATTTATCTATTTTTTTATGTAGATTTATCTTCTTAAAATAACCACCAGAGCGATGAGCAGAACTACCCTGAAAGATATAGCGTTGGCACTCAATATTTCTGTTTCGACGGTTTCCAAAGCTTTATCAGACAGCTACGAAATAAGTGAAGCGACTAAAAAGATGGTTCAGGAATATGCCAAAAAGCATAATTTCCACCCAAATAAGTTGGCACGGAGCTTAAAAATAGGAAAATCCAATACAATAGGGGTTATTGTATCCAATATTAGCAATACATTCGTTTCACAAATCCTCGATGGAATTCAAATAGCCTCTCAACAGACCGTCTATGACGTTATTTTCATGCAAAGCCGGGAAGATGAACGGATCGAAAAAAATTGTATTGACGTCTTACGCATGCGCGGTATTGATGGCTTAATGATATCTCCGGTTTCTTCCGATTCAAATATTGAAGAGCTAAAAGCATTGATAAAATCGCAGATCCCAGTCGTTATTTTTGATCGTATCAATCACCAGCTCGACACATTCAAGGTTGGTGTCAATAATTTCCAGGGTTCATATAATGCCACAAAGCATCTCATCGAACAAGGTAAAAAGAATATTTTGCATATCACCGGAAAGAACTTAGGTGTGGCAGCCGAACGATTAAATGGCTTCAAATCTGCTTTATCAGATGCGGGGATTCCTTTTGATAATAGACATTATATCGAATGTAGTTTTAATAATACCACCGATATAGACGAAACAATTCGGGAGATTTTGCGCAAAGAATATCTTGAACATAAAAGTATAGATGCGATTTTCGGCGCTACGGATGTTATTACAACCCGAACACTAGGTATTTTGGCTGAGCTTCAGATTCAAGTCCCTTCCGAGGTCGCCGTTATTGGTTTTTCAAACACACAGATAGCAGCTTCCTTAAATCCGGCACTATCCACAGTTGTACAACCGGCAACAGAAATTGGGGAACTGGCGACAAATAAATTAATCGCCACCATTAACCAAACAAGGCCAATACATGAATTTGAAACGATTGAGCTTCCAACACAGCTCATCATTCGCAAATCTTCCTTATAATTCTTTTGATTATAGGCTAGTCGACATACTTAAAACAAAACAGTCGGGAAATAAGAAGTTAGCTCCCCTATTTCCCGACTGTCTTTATGCTAGACCTCTATTACAGGTCATAATCTCTAATCTTCGCCTGAATTATTGGTATCATTCACCAACAATACCATACTCTAGGCCCCGTAATTCCGCAAGCCCTCTCAATCTTCCAATGGCAGAATACCCTGGATTTGTTACTTTATTCAGATCATCCAGCATCTGATGGCCGTGATCTGGTCTGAATGGGATCGCTGTAGATCGCAATTGATTTTCAGCAACCAGGATTTTCATGATTTTATACATATTGACATCCCCATCCAAATGGTCTGCCTCATAAAAGCTTCCGATCGCATCTTTCCTCACATTCCGTAAGTGAACAAAGTTTACCCGCCCTTTAATATTTTCTAAGATAGCCGGCAGATCGTTTGTCTGACTGGCGCCCAAGGATCCTGTACAAAAGCAGACACCATTAAATCGTTGTGGAACCGCATTTAAAAAATAATCGAAATCCGCACCATTACTGGCGATGCGGGGCAAACCTAAAATAGGATACGGTGGATCATCGGGATGAATGGTCATACATATACCGTTCTCCTCACAAGTTGCCGCAATTCCCCGAAGGAAATAAACCAAATTGTTGCGTAAACCATCTTTCCCAATATGTTTATAGGTATCAATGCTCGCTTTTAATGCATCCAATTCCACATTTTTCTCTCCGGGAATCCCCATTAAGACAACATTTGCCAATTCTTCTTTTTGCTGTTCGGAAATTTCATCAAATCGTAAAGTCGCACGTTTAACAACATCCTCTGGATACGCTGTCTGTGCCTCATCACGTTTCAATATAAAAATATCAAAAAGTGCCAAATCAATCCAGTCAAAATACAATGCTTTTGAACCATCCGCCATGGTTAAATCCAATTGTGTACGTGTCCAGTCCAGCACCGGCATAAAATTATAACAAATTGTTTTGATGCCGCATTGTGCAAGATTGGTTAAAGTCTCATTATATTTCTGAAGGTATTCATCGACCCTAGCACCTTTTGTCTTAATCTCCTCATGTACTGTCACACTTTCCACAACAGACCAGGTAAGACCAGCATCTTCTATAATGCGTTTTCTTTCTTGAATATCGGCAAGTGGCCATACCTCACCGTGTGGAATATGATGTAATGCCGTAACAATACCAGTAGCTCCAGCCTGTTTGATATCTTGTAAAGATACCGGGTCATTGGGACCATACCAACGCCAGGTTTGTTCTAATTTTCTCATCTTAAAGTTTAATTAAACGCCACACCATGCATTAAAACCACCATCGACAAAAACCGTCTCCCCTGTCACAAAGGCCGATGCATCGCTCAATAGATAGATTAAAGTTCCTTTTAACTCACGAGGGTCGCCCAAACGGTTATAGGGAGTTCCGTTAAGAATACGTTTGGTACGGTCGCTATACGTACCGTCTGGATTGATCAATAAGTTTTTGTTTTGTTTGGTTAAGAATACGCCGGGAGCGATTGCATTGACACGAACTTGATCGCCATAACGCTGAGCGAGTTCGGTGGCCATCCATTTTGTATACCCATCGATACCGTGTTTTGCAACAGTATAGCCCAAAACACGTGTAAAAGGACGACTGGCTGTAAGAGAAGATATATTGATGATGACACCTTTTCCGCTTTCAGCAATCACACGACCAATAATATGCGTAGGAATCATTGTACCATACAAATTAAGCTCTATTGCTTTAATGGTATCCTGAATATTGCTCGCAAATATATCTTGATCGGCACCAATTGTTGCACCTGGAATGTTGCCTCCAACGGCGTTTACTAAAGCGTCTATCCTACCCCACTTTTGCAAAACTTCATCTTTCGCCCGAGTGACATCCTGTTCGTTCATGATGTCAACTTCAACAAATATAGCTTCGCCACCAACAGACTCTACCTGCTGGACACGCTCAGCTCCGATTTGTCCATTACGTCCAAGTACTGCGACTTTGGCTTCTGCCTCGGCCAAAGCCTCAACAAATGCTTCGCCTAAAATCCCTGTACCTCCCGTAATTACAACTACCTTATCTTTTAATGAAAATGGATTATTATGCATGTATTTTTATTTCAAATTGGTATTTACCCCCAATTTTATTGATAATAACCTTAATTACAAAAAAAAGTAATTGATTTAATTACGATAACGTTTTAGTTACGTCACCTTCTTTATCTTCCCCTTCTGTCGTTTCATCATCAAACAGAATCCGTATAGAAGGTGTATAGGTATCATTATGCTGACCGGTTTTATTTGCCCAGAAAAAAGCACATAGGAAAACCAAAGCCAACAAAACACTACAACCGATCAAAATATACATTATTTCCATAACAACTAGAGTTTACGGCGTTTGGCATACCACCTCGTCATGAGACTTGTAAAGGAGATGATGGTTACCGTACTTATTGGCATTAGAATCGCGGCAAATAACGGCGACATAATACCTTGCACGGCAAAGCTCAATCCAATTACATTATATAAAAGAGATATACCAAAGCTCATATGTATTACTTTCACCGCATCTTTGCTAAAAGCAAAGAAATCCGGCATTTTTGAAAATGACTCCCCATCCAGTATCGCATCACAGCCGGGAGAGAAGTTATTAATATCATCACTCACGGCAATGCCCAGATCTGCTTTACGCAATGCCCCCGCATCATTAAGACCATCACCAATCATGCAGACATGCTTTCCTGCTACCTGAAAATTTTGAATGGTTTCCAGTTTTTCCATTGGTGATTGATTAAAAAGCAGGCTTGCATTCGAGGGAAAAATTAACTGGAGTGCATCCAGACGTCTATCGTTATCCCCTGAGATTAAATGAAGGTCGTATTCGACTTTAAAATCTTCAATCAAAGCCGAAAGGCCATCCCGCCAGGATTGCTCCATGGTAAAATACCCCTTTAACTCCTCACCTATACGAATAAAAACCACAGAACCATCTGTTTTAATATTACCGATATTCAAAAAGTTAGCACTACCGATTTTAATTTCCTTGCCACTTACATTAGCCTGCATCCCCTTTCCCGGAAATTCCTTAAAATCCTGTATCGAAATAGAAGAAGAGACATTCAGCCACTTGACGATTTCACGGCTCAACGGATGGCTAGAGTTTCTACATACCGCATTCAGTAGTTTTTTGTCAACTACCGAAAGGCTACCTTCAAAATAAATTGAGGTTGCTTTAGGCGACGATATTGTGCCAGTTTTATCGAACACCAGGGTATCAATCGTTGCCATCTGCTCAATAGCAGCCGTATTTTTCACATAGAACTTATTTCGATCAAAAATACTTAGCGCTGCAGAAAGGGTAAATGGAGAGCTCAACGCCAACGCACATGGACATGCAATAATCAATACCGCCGTAAAAGCTCCCCAAGCCCTGCTTGCACTCCCATCAACGGCCCAAAACAAGGCCGCCAATAGTGCAATAGCCAATAAAACAACAGTAAAATATTTACTTATAAAGTTGACAAAAGTCTGAAAATGTTTGTCATAATCTTTATAATTCTCATTATTCCATAATTTGGTCAAATAGGACTGTGAAATCGGTTTGACCACTTCAAGTTCTATCGCTTCCCCGGTCTGGCGCCCACCGGCATAGATAATTTCGCCTAAGGTCTTACTGACCGGACTTGATTCTCCCGTTACAAAGCTAAAATCTATCGCAGCATCACCTTTTAAAAGCATAGCATCGGCCGGTATAATTTCATTGTTCCGAACCAAGATACGGTCACCTATATGAACGTCAGCTAATTGTACAGGTTTATCCCCCGATTCGGTCAATACTGTTACAGCCACCGGAAAATAACTCCGGTAATCCCGTTCAAATGAGATATGATAATAGGTACGTTGTTGTACCCATTTTCCGATCAATATAAAAAACACTAGACTACAGAGCGTATCCGTAAAACCGGCACCTGTCTGTGTGATCACCTCAAACGCGGAACGCAAAAATAACACGAGGATCCCCAGAGCTAATGGCACATCCAGATTCAACCGCTTTTGTTTCAGACTCCAATAGGCCGATTTGAAATAATCCGATGCACAATACAATAAAACAGGGAGACCAAAGGCAAGGTTTATATAACCAAAGAAATTGGCATATTCCTTTTCAAAACTCCCCATTCCAAAATAATCAGGGAAACTGAATAACATAGAATTTCCAAAACAGAAACCGGCAACAGCAATTTTTGCGACCAAAGGATTCAGATTATTTCTATTCCCTTCCTTTACAACATCCTGCAAGGTGATTTTAGGGTCATAACCGATATTGACCAAAAGATAAACCAGGTCTTTCAATGGCAGCTCATTGTGATTGAATGTAATGCTCGCCTGTTTCTTCATAAAGTCCACGCGCGACTGCAGTACATTGGGATTGAGTTTATATAAATTTTCCAGCAACCAGATACAAGAGCTACAGTGAATAGCCGGAATATAAAAGGTGATGATGGTCATCTTATCATCTTTATAATCCACTAATTTACCGGCAATCTGTGGTTCATCCAGATAGGAAAAATCTTCTTGCTTGGATTTATTCGATTTACCCGGGTGCTGATTATAGCGATAATATTGCTGCATACCACTATCGTTCAGTACTTGGTAAACGGTCTGACACCCCAGACAGCAAAAATCATGATGATCGAGCTGATAGCCCGTTTCCTCAATTTTATCGCCGCAATGGAAACATTTTTCTGCAAGTTGTATTTCATCCCTTAGCTCTGCCATACCTTCGTTCTAAATTGCCTGACTAAATAATTGATTTTGTGCTTTTGAACGCAATAATCGCTGATCAAAGGCCATACAGATATTTCTTAAAAAAGAGCGTCCAATAGCAGTACATTGAATTAGGTCGCCGGTTATGGAGACTAAACCATCTGCAACAAGTTCAGACAATTCGTCGATAATCTGCTCATTCAACGGCGCACCTGTCGGCAACTGCACTTTACCTTTACACATCATATCAAGGATATAACGCCTTACAAGAAGATCCTCCTCGTTGAGTATATGTCCTTTTACAATCGGCAATACCCCTGCATCAATAAGTTTATGGTATTCTTCTACGGTCTTCACATTTTGAGCAAAAGCCCCCCAGGCATCGCTGATCGAAGAGACTCCGATACCGATTAACAAGGGACTAAATCGATCGGCATACCCCATAAAATTGCGATGTAATCTTTCTTGTTGAAAAGCCACAAATAACTCGTCCTCTCTTTTCGCAAAATGATCCATACCGACATCTTCATAGCCATGGGCCAAAATCATTTTTTTCCCAAGGTTATATAAGGCGAGTTTGGCTGCGCCATGAGGTAGATCTGCTTCAGTATAATGCCGTTGACCGGGTTTTATCCAAGGCACATGGGCATAGCTATAGAAAGAGATCCGGTCTGGACCGAGCAGCATCGCTTTTTGGATCGTATCTTCCACCGTAGCCAATGTTTGCTTAGGCAATCCATAGATCAAATCGAAGTTGATCGACTCAAATCCAATTTTCCGCGCATTCAGCATCACTTCTTTCACTTCCGCCGATGTTTGATGTCGGTTGATCACAAACTGCACAAGTGGATCAAAATCCTGTATTCCCAGGCTCAAGCGCCGAAACCCCAAGTCAAATAAGGTTTCTAAATGTGTGACGGTTGTATTAGCAGGGTGAGCTTCAAAAGAGAATGAACGATCAGGAGCCAGGTCTGCGTGTTTAAGGATCCCCTCAATCAGTACCTTCAAATTATCCGGATGGAAAAAGGTCGGAGTACCACCACCCAAATGTATTTCTGCCAATAACGGTCTTTCTCCCTTAAATAAAGCGACATACATTTCCCATTCTTTCAAAAGAGCGGCAATATAAGGTTCTTCAACGCGATGGTTTTTTGTAATGCGCGTATTGCAGCCACAATAAGTACAGAGGCTTTCACAAAAAGGAAGGTGTATATATAAGCTGATACCTTTTTCTTTCGACTGCTGGAAAGTTTGGTAGACTTGATTAGTCCAAGCCGCCCGAGAAAATGCTTCATTATCCCAAAAGGGAACAGTAGGATAGCTTGTATAGCGCGGTGCGGCAACATTATATTTTTGCACCAATTCTTCCATTGTAACCTGCGATGTAATCATTTTATTTTATTTTTTTAGCACAGTCGTTTAGACAACAACAGGCCTTACCAACACATTTTTCTAATCCCCATAAGTTGAGATTCCGGACGGTCTGCTCTGCCAGTCCTTTTGGACTCTGATCTTCAAATGGCGCATTGGCAATCTGAATATTCAAATCTCCAGCCTTTACCAGATCGATATGAGCAGTATCCTTACTGCGGGTCATAATCTTATTGATCCCTAACCCTTTTAAATTAAGTAGCATGCTCTCGTCCAAAATATCGCTCACGGAAATAACTACCGCATCTTTTCCACGCGCGTAATTCTGTGTCTCCGCATTTAATCCATTTGAAATCAAAGTCAAATCATGTTGTTTGGCATTTGCCAATGCCCAAAACTCTTTTTCAAATGACCTTACATTATATACTACTACTTTCATTCTGATTCTACAATCACCAATTAAGGTTTATCCTAAGAACAAAAGTAAATCATGCATATGGGCAAAAAGATGATATAGCACCACACCTTAAAATGATATTTATCACAATTCACGAAAAACTTGCATGATTTCGCAAACACCAACAGCTGTAAAAGTCAACCGAAAGCTATTATATGGCCAATAATCGCGTACAACACGGTCATTGAAACCGAACTAGTTCAATAAAACGTCAAAGCGAGCTCGCATTATTACTTTAATGAAAAGACACAAATCAGTAAACGTAGACTATCAGAAAAAAGGCGTGTTCAGTTTTTCTGAACACGCCTTTTTTTATGTTGATTTTTAAATCTTAGCTGCTGATCCCTACTGCTTCACATCCCGCAGGTTCTTGATAGAATTGATGTATATTTTTCCTTTTTCTTTCGAAATCAGTTTTTCTTCTTTAAAGTCGGAGAGCATACGGGAAACAGTTTCATTGGCTGTCCCTGCAATCGAAGCTAGGCCGTCTCGTGTCACATCAATTGAGCATGCATCAGCCTCATTGATATTGACTCCACTTTTTTCAGCAACGCTAATCAACGCATTGGCGACACGCTTACGGACAGAATGATAGGCAAAACCCAGCAATTGCTCTTCTTTTTCACGTAAGTCGACAGAAAGGAGCTTAATAAATTTACTGGCTATTGCAGGTTTTTTCCATAACAGCTCCAAAAAACCATCCTTTGGAATCAACACAATTTCACTTTGTTCAACAGCTTCGGCGTAGTCTTCATAATTATCATTCAACAAAATCGAAGCATAACCAAAGTAATTGCCTTCAATAAAAATACCTGTAGACAGCTCACGTCCATCTTTATAGGACTTAAAGCAGCGCACCTGACCAGATTTCACAAAATAGACGTACGTTGGCGAGTCATCTTTTTCATAAATAGACTGTTTTTTCTTCACTGTTTTCACACGTGAGTTGGCAATTAGCTCTTTTAGCAACAATACCTGCTCTTCGGCGCTCAAACTCAAATCTTCTTCCCGAGGGATATCTGCTGCAAGCTGCTCATGTCTTTTGAGGCGAACATCTATTGCATTCATCAATTCGACATCATCAAAAGGTTTCGTCAAATAATCATCCGCCCCCATTTCCATCGCTTTGCGCATATCTGCTCGTTCCGCTTTAGCAGTCAGAAAAATGAACGGAATTTTGGCTGTACTTTCAATTTTGCTTAACATAAATAAGACTCCGTAACCATCCAGTTCAGGCATCATGATATCACAGAGAATCAAATCAGGAATATGTCTTGTCGCCAGGTCGACGCCAATGCGCCCATTTTCGGCTGTAATGACATCATACCTTCCTGTCAACTCCAATATTTCGGTAGTCCCTTCTCGGATATCGATATTATCTTCAATAATTAGAATTGTCTTTTTATTTCTCATCTGCAATTATTTATTCAGTTATGCGAATCTGCAAGTTCACCTTTATTTAAAGCTTACTCTGAATGAAGTTCCCTTGTGTACTTCCGATTCAAATTCCATCTGCCCCGCCATCAATTCGATGTATCGTTTTACAATATTCAAACCTAATCCTGTACCAGGGATATTACCTGTATTATGTGCTCTAAAAAAAGGCTCAAACAAATGTACCTGATCTTCCTCGGGTATACCAATACCATTGTCTTTCACGGATATTAAGCAGCCTTCGTCGTCGATACAGGTTGTGAATTCGATCAAGGTATCTTCTCCGGAATATTTGATCGCGTTGGAGATTAAGTTGACCAAAGCATTTTTCAACAAATTTGGATCTAGGGTGAAATGCCCAATTTCTCCAGTATGTTGGTATACAATATGCTGATTTTTCTTACAGATCAATTGCATTTCTTCGGTGATCTCTTCTGCCAACTCAACGAGATTGATGTATTGCTTATTCATCACAACAATACCCGCTTCCAATTTTTCAAGTGACAGAAAGTCGTTCAGGATACTTGTGAGCAATTGAACTGCACTTTTAATTTTATTGGTATGTTTAAGGATATTAGCTTTATCATCCGGTCGTTCGGAATACTTTTCAATCAGAGAAGCCGAAAGCTGAACCGAGCTTAAAGGTGTCCGGAACTCATGCGAGGCCATGGACACAAACCGTGATTTCAGCTGGTTAAGTTCAATTTCTTTTTCCAAAGACTTTGAGACTTCTGCTTTAGCTTTTTCAAGTTCAGATACCAGAGAGATCAGGTCGCGTGTACGCTCACTGACTTTATGTTCAAGTTCGGCTGCATGTTGCTTGAGCATATCCTCGGCAGCCTTCTCACGCGATAAATCGTGAATAAAGCCGGTAAAGATATTCTTATCTTTTAACCAAACCTCACTGACTGCCAAGCGAAATGGAAATGTTTCTCCATTTTTCTTTAAGCCCATCACTTCACGGCCGATTCCGATGATTTTCTTGTGACCTGTGGTTTGGTAATTATGCAGATAACCATCGTGATTGCCACGATCAGGTTCAGGCATTAACATGGAGATATTGTGTCCGATCACTTCTTCAGCCTGATAACCGAACAATTCCAAGGCAGCAGGGTTAATGCTTTCCACATTCCCCCTGTTGTCTATGGTAATTATTCCATCAATAGCGTGATCTATTATAGCAGCTAAAAGCCTTCCACCGTCCATGATCGTTGCTTATTTTACCAGTTTCTTGTATTTAATACGGTGCGGTGTCACGTCACCAACGCGTTTTTTACGGTTTTCTTCATATTCAGTGTAGTTACCTTCAAAGAAATAAACCTGTGAATCCCCTTCAAAAGCAAGGATGTGTGTACAGATACGATCCAGGAACCATCTATCGTGGGAGATCACAACGGCACAACCACCGAAATTCTCCAAGCCTTCTTCCAGTGCCCGTAAGGTATTTACATCAATATCATTGGTCGGCTCATCGAGTAAGAGCACATTTGAGCCTTCTTTGAGTGTAATAGCCAAGTGAACACGGTTACGTTCTCCACCGGAAAGTACACCTACTTTCTTTTGTTGATCAGCACCGTTAAAATTAAATTTGGAAACGTAAGCTCTTGAGTTTACCGAGCGATTGCCCAGCATCATATTGTCGCTGCCACCCGTAATATTTTCCCAAACCGATTTTTCAGGATCGAGGTCGTGGTGCATTTGGTCTACGTAACCCAATTTTACCGTTTCTCCGACCTTAAACGAACCCGTGTCAGGTGTTTCCTGACCTGTAATTAGACGGAATAAGGTTGTTTTACCCGCACCGTTGGGTCCAATAATCCCTACGATACCCGCAGGCGGCAACATGAAACTCAAATTTTCAAACAAGATACGATCGCCATACGCTTTGGAAATATTAGTTGCCTCAATGACCGAATTACCTAAACGTGGTCCCGGTGGAATAAACAATTCCAATTTTTCTTCGCGTTCTTTCGTTTCCTCAGAAGCTAATTTTTCATAGTTATGCAAACGAGCTTTCGATTTGGCGTGGCGTGCTTTCGGTGCCATACGCACCCATTCCAGCTCACGTTCCAAGGTTTTTTGACGTTTGGTTTCCTGTTTTTCTTCCTGTGCCAAGCGTTTTGCTTTTTGATCTAACCAAGAAGAATAATTTCCTTTCCAAGGAATACCCTCACCGCGATCCAATTCAAGAATCCATCCGGCTACATTATCCAAGAAATAACGGTCGTGGGTAACGGCAATGACCGTTCCTTTATATTGTTTTAAATGTTGTTCTAACCAATCAATCGACTCGGCGTCCAAGTGGTTGGTCGGCTCATCTAGGAGTAATACATCAGGTTCCTGCAACAATAAGCGACATAATGCTACACGTCTGCGCTCACCACCTGACAAATTGACAATCTTCGCATCTGGTTCGGGGCAACGTAAAGCATCCATTGCTCTTTCCAATTTCGAATCGATTTCCCAAGCGTTAGTGGCATCAATGATATCCTGAAGTTCCCCTTGTCTTGCCAACAATTTGTCCATCTCATCGGCATTTTCATACACCTCTGGCAAGCCAAATTTTTCGTTGATTTCTTCGTATTCCTGTAAGATGGCTGTAATTTCAGCGACACCTTCCTGAACGACTTCAAGAACAGTCTTTTCAAGATCCAATTGAGGTTCTTGTGCTAAATAACCCACAGAGTAACCTGGGGAGAACACCACCTCGCCTTGGTAGGACTTATCCAATCCAGCGATAATTTTTAATAGGGAAGATTTACCTGATCCGTTTAAACCGATCACACCGATCTTCGCCCCATAGAAAAAAGATAAATAGATATTTTTTAAAACTTGTTTTTGAGGCGGATAGATTTTGTTGACACCCGCCATCGAAAAAATGATCTTCTCGTCTGACATAAAATTTAAAAAAATTCGAAAACTCTTATTATATTAACATACAAATGTAATCTTTTATACTGACATTTTGGACGTATAACGGTCATGGCTTAATTGTTGATGACATTATTTAAAATAATTTTAAGGTTTGAAATGCAGAATTTACTACATTTATATATCCTTAATATAAAACAGAAAGGTATTCAATGGAAGCAAAATTTTCACCGCGCGTAAAGGATGTCATATCGTACAGTAGAGAGGAAGCTTTGAGATTGCGTCACGATTATATAGGAACGGAGCATTTATTGCTCGGATTGATTCGTGAAGGCGATGGTATGGCGATAAAGATCCTTAAAAACATAGGCATTGACACGACAGCACTACGTCAATCTGTGGAGGACGCAGTGAAGGGGGCATCGGTTTCACGCGCTCCTATTGGCAATATGCCATTAACAAAACAGGCTGAAAAAGTTTTGAAGATCACTTATTTGGAAGCTAAAATATTCAAATCGGACATCATCGGAACGGAGCATCTATTATTGGCTATCTTACGAGATGAAGATAATATTGCTTCTCAGATTTTACAACAATACAATGTGACTTACGACATCTTCAAATCTGAAGTTGAGCAAAATAGAACGACCATCAAGGATGAGGCTCCGGGCTCTCCTACCGGCGACGATGATTTTGCTGAGGATGATCAATATATCCAACCTAAAAAAGTTTCGGATATCAAATCCAAAACTCCGGTATTGGACAACTTTGGCCGTGATTTGACCAAAGCTGCCGAAGAGGGTAAATTGGATCCTATTGTGGGTCGCGAGAAAGAAATTGAGCGTGTATCTCAAATTTTATCCCGACGCAAGAAGAACAATCCTTTGTTGATCGGTGAACCGGGAGTTGGTAAATCAGCTATTGCGGAGGGACTTGCTCTTCGTATTGTCCAACGCAAGGTCTCGCGTGTACTATTCAATAAGCGTGTAGTCACATTGGATCTGGCTTCATTGGTTGCCGGGACGAAATATCGCGGTCAATTTGAAGAACGTATGAAAGCGGTCATGAATGAGCTGGAGAAATCACCGGATGTCATCTTATTTATCGATGAGATTCACACCATCGTTGGTGCAGGTGGCGCTTCAGGATCGTTAGATGCTTCCAATATGTTCAAACCAGCCTTGGCAAGAGGAGAAATCCAATGTATTGGTGCAACCACATTGGACGAATATCGTCAATACATTGAAAAAGATGGTGCTTTGGACCGTCGTTTCCAACGGGTAACAATTGAGCCGGCAACACATGATGAAACGGTAGAGATATTGAATCGTATCAAGGAGAAATATGAGGATCACCACAATGTGACCTACACTCCCGAAGCGATCGAAGCCTGTGTGTCGTTAACAACACGTTATATTACAGACAGATTCTTACCAGATAAGGCTATTGATGCTTTGGATGAGGCAGGCTCTCGCGTGCACTTAAACAATATTCATGTACCGCAGTCCATTATTGACATTGAAAATAAAATTGAAGAGGTCAAATTGGAAAAGAACAAGGTCGTTCGTAGTCAAAAATACGAAGAGGCCGCCAAATTGCGTGATACGGAGAAAAAATTGATCGAAGAGCTCGAGAAAGAAAAAATCGCTTGGGAAGAAGAGACAAAATCTAAACGCTATACTGTTTCAGAAGAAAATGTTGCTGAAGTAGTGGCCATGATGACAGGTATTCCAGTACAACGTGTTAGTCAAACAGACAGTCAAAAACTGTTGAATATGGCTGAGTTGATGAAGGGAAGAATCATTGGTCAAGATGACGCTGTAGGTAAATTGGTGAAAGCTATTCAACGTACACGTGCGGGCTTGAAGGATCCTAAAAAACCAATCGGGTCATTTATCTTCTTAGGTCCTACTGGGGTTGGTAAAACAGAGTTGGCTAAAGAATTAGCGCGATTTATGTTTGATACAGAAGATGCACTGATCCAAATTGACATGAGCGAATACATGGAGAAATTTGCGGTATCTCGCCTTGTTGGAGCGCCTCCAGGATATGTTGGTTATGAAGAAGGTGGTCAATTGACTGAAAAAGTACGTCGTAAACCTTATGCGGTTGTCTTATTGGATGAGATTGAGAAAGCTCACCCGGATGTATTTAATCTCATGTTACAGGTGTTGGACGAAGGCCAATTGACAGATAGTTTGGGCCGTAAAGTAGATTTCAGAAATACCATAATCATTATGACTTCAAATATTGGGGCACGCCAATTGAAGGAATTTGGTCAGGGTGTTGGTTTCACCACTGCAGCAAAATCACAACAATCTGATGCGCATTCACGTGGAGTTATTGAAACCGCTTTGAAAAGAGCTTTCGCTCCTGAATTTTTGAACCGTATCGATGATGTGATTGTGTTCAACTCATTGACGAAAGAGAATATCTTCAAAATCATTGATATTGAATTAAGGTCATTGTTCAAACGTATCGCTGATTTGGGTTATACCATCAATTTAACCGATGAGGCAAAAGATTTCATCGCAGACAAAGGTTATGACAGTAATTTTGGTGCACGTCCATTAAAACGAGCAATCCAAAAATATCTTGAAGATCCGATTGCAGAAGAGATCCTCAAAGGAAATGTGCAAACAGGTTCAGTTTTGACCGTGAGCATTAATCCTGAAACCAAAGATATTGAGGTTTCTAGCTCAGATTCTAAGTCTTCAAAAGATACAGCTGAGAAGTAAGCTTCAGCTATCTTTAAAAATAATTTCAATAAAATGCACCTTTATGGTGCATTTTTTGTTGTATATAAATTTGGCGTTAAACTTTCGCACTATTTTATCGTCCTATAATAAAAAAATATCACAAATAACACGAACAATATGAAAAGACTTTTATTAGCAGCATTAATTGGAACCGCAGCCTTGGTTTCATTTTCTTCTTGTAAGAAAGAATACGTTACAAACTATTTACCGGGAGTAACTTTTAATACGAAGGTGGTATCTTCTTCTTGGGGAGTTGATAATACTGGATATTCTTTCTCAAATGAATTGGACTTTCCCGAACTAGATGCAAAATATTTCGACTACGGACATGTGGGAGTAGCTGTATCATTTGATAATGATCCAAATTATTTCATTAACATTCCTTCAGCTATTGGCCCTTACAATTATCGTGTGGAGTATAAAATTGGTAAAGTATATCTCTATGCTGATTATGTGGGTAGCGACAATAAACCAGTCCGTCCGACCAATATGTTAGTAAAAGTAACATTAACAGATGCCGATAACGGTGGAAACTAATAAAAAAAGGTCTTAGAAAATCTCTAAGACCTTTTTTTATATTTAATAACTATCCTTTCAGTAACAACTCCGCATGTTCCAGTGCTGCATCTGTGGGATTGGTACCACTGAGCATCTGAGCAATTTCCTTGACTCTCCCCTCTTGATCTAATCGAACAATATTAGATATGGTTCGATTGGCTTTATCTTCCTTATATACTTTATAATGCGCAGCACCTTTAGCTGCAATTTGGGGCAAATGGGAAATAGCAATAACCTGCATATTCTCCGCTAGACTTTCCATTACCTCCCCCACACGCAACGCTACCTCTCCAGAGATTCCTGTATCGATCTCATCAAAAATAATAGTAGGTAATGCAGAAGTTTTAGCAACTAAGGATTTAATGGCCAACATCACGCGAGAAAGCTCTCCTCCGGATGCAACCTTATGAATGGATTGCAATGCCTGTCCTTTATTGGCCGAAAATAAAAACTGTATTGAATCCATCCCCGATTCCCGCATATCCCCCTCCTTTAATGGTTCAAGATTAATTTGAAGTCGTGCATTCGGCATACCTACATTTGACAAGGTCGCTTGCGCATCCTTTGCGATCATCTCCAGTACCTTTCTTCTGGCTGCAGATAGTTCCTTTGCGTTTTTCTGGGCAATGGCTAATTTAGCCACAACCTCTTTTTCCAATCGCTCCAATTGCTCATCCGAAGAATTTATAGCAAACAGTTTGGATTCAAGATCATCACGTAATTTGATCAGCTCATCAACGGAGTCCACATGATGTTTTTTCTGTAAGGAATACAATAAGCTCAAGCGCTCATTGATTTCCAATAAAGTTCCTTCGTCGATTTGGGTATCCTCCTCAAGTGAGCTCAGCTCTGCTGCGACATCCTTCAGCTCAATCCAAGTGCTCTTTAATCGCGTAGCCAAATCTGCAGCCTCAGGCAGAAATGAAGCAATGCCTTCCACCTGGCTCATCGTCTCTTTTAAACGGCTTAAAACTGCTGTATCTTCGTTTTCCAAAAGATGTGATGCCCCAGTTAGTGCACGCTTGATATCCTCTGCATTTTCCAATTGTCGCTGTTGTACTTCGAGTTGTCCCTGTTCATCTGCTACCAATCGGGCGGCGTCAAGTTCATCAAATTGAAACTGAAAATAATCTTGTTCTATTGCAGCTTTTTTTACCAGATCCTTAAATTCTTCGAGTTCTTTTTTTGCTTTCTTATAAGCGAAGAAGCTCTCTCGATAGCTTTGCTTCAGTCCAAAAGAGCCTGCTACACTATCCACTACCAAAAACTGAAAATCTTCTGTATTAATCTGCAATGTTGCATGTTGAGAATGCACATCAATCAACTGCTCGCCTAAAGCTTTAAGGATAGCCAGGGTGACGGGAGAATCATTAATAAATGCCCGGGATTTACCATCGGGAGATATTTCTCTTCGAATAATCGTGTGGTCCGCGTAATCGAGATCATTTTCCTCAAAAAAACGAAGTAGCTGGTAAGAACCAATTTTAAATTCCCCTTCAATCACACATTTCTTGGTTGGGTCGAAAAAATGCTTGCCCTCTGCTCTATTTCCTAAGATCAACGATAATGCTCCCATGATAATAGATTTACCGGCACCGGTTTCACCGGTAATCATATTCAAACCTTTATCAAATTGGATTTCCAATTCGTTGATGAGCGCATAATTTCTAATATGTAAGGTATCTAGCATATTCTTGAAGGTCTAATTACAGTTTAGAGGAAATACCGTTCCTCAATCGGATCCTATTTTTCATGAACCTTTCTGTAGGTAATTTACCTAAAACTCAGGCGATTTCAATATATTTTATTTAAAAAAAACAGCTACTCTGCTTTAATAACATGCCCACTTTTAATATTCTCAGGTACTAAATACTAAAAATAATATCATTTTTCCAAATTAAAAACTACTATTTTTAGTAAATAGATTTTATTTTTTACAAAAGAATGTTCTCATTTAGCACTATTGACATGAATAAATCCCTATTTTTATGGCATGCAAGATTATAGTGCTATGCTTAAAAAATACATGCCTGAAGAAGCTGCGCCGATTATATCCAACTGGATTAATCATACCCGCTGCTTATTTAAGATCTCTCGTTCAAGGAGTACCAAACTAGGAGATTACCGTGCACCGTTTAAAGGAAGCCCACACCGCATCTCAGTCAACCATGACTTAAATTCCTATTCATTTCTGATTACGACGATCCATGAATTTGCCCATTTACAAACCTGGAACAAACACCAACATCGTGTCAAGCCACATGGTACTGAGTGGAAAAATAATTTCAAGGAACTGATGGAGCCCTTCCTTAAATTGAATATTTTTCCAATCGATATTAGCAGTGCCATTCATCGCTACATGGAAAACCCCGCGGCTTCAAGCTGCACGGACCTTCACCTGTTTCGCACCTTAAAATCATACGATACCGTCAAAACCAGTGCCCTTACGGTGGAATCTTTGGAGGATGGCCATTTCTTTAAACTAAAAAATGGTCGTTCATTTCAACGCATTGAAAAGATAAGAAAACGCTATAAGTGCATGGAATTAAACAGCAAACGCATGTACCTATTCAATCCAATAGCGGAGGTATTTCTGCTAGAACAATGATTTTTGACAAATACATTCATTATATTTTTATCTTTGCTAACTTAGGAAACAATTAAAGAGAGCTTTTATGTTACACTTACACTCGACTATAGCAATTGTATTATTGCTAGCCCTGGTGATATCGATCGTGATCACCCTATCAAACTATTTAGGCAACAAACCGTACAACCGTAAAATTGCTTTATTGGGTTTTATCGCATCGCATATTCAATTATTGGTGGGATTGATCTTATTCTTTTATTTAAAGTATCCATCGATGATCTCTGGCGCCGTAATGAAAGATCCGACATTACGTTTTAAAATCATCGAACACCCATTAACCATGATCATTGCTATTGTATTGATCACAATTGGTTACTCTAAAGCTAAAAAGATTGAAAATGCAAAAAAAGCAAACCAAACGGTTGTTATTTTCTATATCATCGGTTTGATTTTAATTCTTGCTCGTATTCCTTGGTCTACTTGGTCACTTTTCGCGTAGTCTGCGATAATCATACAAGAAAAGGCCTCACGATCGTGAGGCCTTTTTTTGTACCTTGTAGATCATAGAAGCATAACGGGACGGGATCGTCCACGATGAACTGAGTTCGAAAAAAGGATTAAAATAAAAAAGCCCCAGTAAACTGGGGCTTTCAAATATCTTAGTTGACTTTTAATTAGTCACGGTTTTTTCCAAATCCCAAAATTCCGAAAACGGTTTTGAATGCGATAAGTGCACCTACGATCATGGAGATGTTAGCTATCGCGGAAAACAAAAAAGTTTGTTGACCCATTGCCGCACATACATCCGGTACAAAACGGATAAATGTACCTATTAAACCTAAAGCGATCGCTACTACCAATGTTTTGTAGTAATGAGTTTGGTTTGCATTATTATCAGTTGTCTTTGGACCTCTTGGTTGTACAGTTTCTGCCATTTCAATTTCGATTTTATTCGATACAAATGTACAAAATAATCTATGTTAGAAAAATAAAAATGAAAAAAGCGGAAACACAGGGCTTTCATCTCCCAATACTTATAAATTAACTCGGTTTAGCGCGTTTAAAATTCCCTTAAATGGCGCCATATAAACACTTGAAAGTTCTACTCAGCGTCACTTTTACCTACAAAACTATTCAACTCTTTATTCACCTCATCCAGCAACTGTTGCTCTGTCGGTAGATAAAGGTCGTATTGACTTGCAACAATCTGTTTTTGATCTTCAGGAAGCGTAAATTTGACGACCGCGTCGTTTTTACTCGCACATAGCAAGATACCAACCGTCGGATGTTCATGCGGAAGCTTTTCAATACGGTCATAGTAATTGACATACATCTGCAATTGACCAATGTCCTGATGCGTTAATTTATGGGTTTTAATTTCAATGATCACAAAACTTTGCAACAAACGGTTGTAAAAGACCAAATCAACAAAAAACTCATCGCCTTCGATATGAATACGTTTTTGTCTAGCGACAAATGAAAAGCCATTCCCTAATTCTAATAAGAACTCTTGAAGATGGGCAATAATGGCGCCCTCAAGATCTTTCTCATAGTAAGCGCTTTCCCGTTTCAAACCCAAAAATTCCAGCACCATCGGATCTTTGATAATCTCCTTCGCATCGGAAGGCATCTTTTCCTTTTTCGCTACAGCCAACACACTTTCCTTATCGTTGCTAAGCAACAGGCGTTCGTATAGATTCGTATTGATCTGCCGCTCAAGCTGCCGGACTGTCCAGTTATTCTTAATGGTCTCGGCGATATAAAACTCACGTTGTTCTTCGCTCCTAAGACTTAAAAGTAGCTTGTATTGGCTCCAGCTCAATTGCGTCCACAGTGTAGACACAATTGGAAATGTGCGATAAAACTGACGGTACCAATTTAACTGTCTAGATGAAAAACCACTTCCAAACTCAGGCTGTAACTCTGCTGAAAGATATTTAATGATGTATTTTCCATAATCAGCTCGATCCTTGCCTTCCTGTTCCTGCTCAAAAATACGTTTGCCTATGTGCCAGTACATTAATGTGCGCTGATGATCGACCGCACGAATCGCATTATCTTTGGACTGCGCAATAATTGCCTTTATATCGGATACTAAAGTTTGATCGGACAACATAATTGTTTATTTTCTTGGTATTACTTCTGTAAGTGAACAATACAAAGATAACTATAAATAATTTAAATACTAAATATTTTAGCAAACAATAATTCCCTATCACATCAGATTTAATTATCCTAGTCTTCAAGAATTATTGGCTAAAATGATTCTTTTCTATACTTTTAAATTTCAGTTCCTTTTTAAAATCAACAGAATAGGAGATACGCGAGAATTTACTTTTATTCTATCATAAAGTTTGGCTAACTTCACTGACAAGAAGAAAAGTAAATGAAAATAGCTGACAATTATTTATCTGGTTTAAAGAAAGCATACTATGACAATGGTAACGAAGAAACCTGGAATCATTTTGAAAAGATTAAACATGGTGCAAGCAAAACAGATATTAAGAAACTTCAAGAAGCTTTTCCAGCAATCCCCCAGGGACTGGTCGATTTGCTCGAATATGTCGATGGGACTTATTGGAGGACTTATGCCGATGAAGAAATTGCCTTTTTCTTTTTGGGGTCTGACTTAAATGAGTATCCTTATTATCTGCTATCATCTAAGGAGATGGTAGATAATCAACATATTGCGCACACCTATTATGCTGACTATATTGACCGAAAATACGATCATGTAGAGATCGACAACAAGATTACTGATAAATCAACGGACTTAAAATGGCTTCATTTTTCCGATTGTATGAATAACGGCGGGACTTCTCAATTATTTGTAGATTTCAGCCCCTCCGGAAAAGGTAAAAAAGGACAAATTGTACGTTTCGTGCATGACCCTGATGAGTTTCGTGTCATAGCGGATAGTTTCGATGCGTATCTCCAGCTACTGATCAATACTGGTTGCAATTTTATTGATGAAGAAAATATGTAATAGCATCGAAATAGTGGTTTTTCCCTAGTTTGTAAATACGATAAAGCTAATTTAAAAAATCTATTGGATGGATTAAAACGTATAAAAAAACCAATGAATGCCTTTAAATTAAGATATCCTATTATATTGATCCATGGTACCGCAGCTGGAGATAGTAGTTTGTTTTGGGGCAGGATTCCCAAGACTTTCAAAAAAAACAATATTTCATTTTTTTATGGTAAGACCGATGGATGGGGCACCGTTGCTAACAATGCACAGATGCTGAAAAGAAATCTGTCAGATCTTGCAGAAAAAACAGGTGTCACTAAATTTAATCTCATCGCGCATTCTAAAGGTGGGATCGACGCCCGCTATTTTATTTCAAAGCTAAAAGGCCATCAAATGGTGGCCTCTTTAAGCACATTATCCACGCCACACTTCGGAACACCAATAGCAGATTATCTAATGGAAAAACATCTATCCGGGGATTCTGTCACAAAAAAACTGATCCAACGTATTTCTTTCTTATTTAGAGGGCAATCTCCCGCCCCAATCGAATTAATCCGAGATCTCAGTGTAAAAAAAATGCGTGTTTTCAACCAGCTCAACCCCAATATGGACAATGTATTTTATCAGAGCTTTGCTTCGACAATGAATAAGCCACAGGATGATTTATTGTACGCATTGAGTTTTAAATACCTGACGGGACTGGCAGGTAAAGATGATGGGATGGTCCCATTAGAAAGTGCAGTGTGGGGAGCCAACTTTAAACATATACATGCTTCCCAGGGTATTTCGCATGCTGGTATTACCGATATCACCCGTAACAATATTGGGAATGTACATATACCACAAATCTACTTAGACATTATTAGTGGATTAGGAGCTTTAGGATTATAACGATTAACAAATGTATACGCTATACGCGCTATTTTTTTTGATATGGTTTGGCATCCCAGGCCTATTCATCTATTTAATGTACTGGATTCTAAAAAAATCTGGCCGTAAAAAGTTGGGAACTATCGTCTCGATTGTTTTAATATTGCCTTTTCTTATGCTCACGCTATACCTACTATTTGATGATCTATTATTCTCTAAATCTGATGCAAGACAACTACTCAGCGAACACCATATCACGCTAAACGATGATTTTAAAATTATTTCCAATCAAAGTGGTGGCTTAACAGATTACACACATCAATTTGAACTATCTATTTCCGAAAAAGACAAACAATCTTTTATCAATCAACGAACTTGGAGTGACAAAATGGATGAAAGAATAGAAGTTCATAGCTCCGCAGTAGACAGATATGAAGGTGACACGTTACGCGCCAATTATCATGACAATGATTCCTATACTTATTCCATGTATCGTCCAAATAGCAAAGGCATCACTCCAACATTTATAAAAATCTGTGTATCCAATCATAAAAACACATTGACATACGAAGAGATCTTAGACTAGTTCAACACAGAACAGGTCAAACCTCCTATCGCTTTACTTTTAAATATGTGCCCCTATATTTTGTTACTTCATACTTCGCAGCAAGTAAAGTATGAAGCAACAAACAGGTTAGCCATTCAACATCTTGACGGCAAGTATATGTTTGCATAACCCTCTTTTTCCCTGATGATTGGTAAACCAATTGCAGGTACATTGATGCTTGTCGCCCTGTATAATGACGGTATGTTGCACACCTGATCCATCCACTCTAGCTTCAATATAATCCCTTGTATTCTTAACAAATTGTACACCTGCTGTCGCAACAAGTTTTTTAGCATTTTTTAGCCTTGGGTTCAATGCCAAGATACGTTCCATCTTAAACGGTAATCGTCTATAATAGTGCTGATGGCTATGCAAATCATAACCAAGCAACCCAATAGAAGACAATGATGCTGATAGCGTGTCCATCGTATCAAAGTCGACATCATGCTCAATTGAAAGCATTGTTGGATCAAATAACTCGTTGGATTTAAGTAATCCGTTGACCGCATGTATCCATTCATCCGGAACGGCCTTAATCATATTTTCCAATACATTACCTTCGCCCGAAAATCCGCGATAACTATCTGGTGACAACGCAAGAGTCAGTCTCATTTTACCAAAGTCGGCAACAAAAGCTGCACTTTCACCTCCTTTTTCCTGATAAACAAACAACTTATCTGCGTAAGTCAGCAATCCCTCCAATAAACGCAACCGTTGTAAACCACCAATACGCACCGCATCACCTGTACTTATAGGGGAAAACACAAACCGGTTAGCCCTTTTCGTCAGATAAAATTCCCCCTTCACATTCCCTTTCGGAATGCCCTGAAATAATTGGATAAGCTGAATTTTATTTAATTCAAACTGTAACTCCATACCTGCCAAATATAATTGGACCGAAGTCAGCCCTTTGATCCAACGCGGGGGCAAAGTCACTTTCTTTTCGGTCACTTTAGCCTTATCGGTACTAATGGCAACCTCATTGCTTCCTACTCCCAACACCATCTTTTCGGTTTTCTTGACAGCATTTAACGCATTGAGCATCGGCTCATTGAAATCCACATTGGTTGTACCACTCGTAATAAACTCCCCATCAATAGCATCTTCCAATAAATCCAGGCGTGCATAAACACCATTACAGGAAGAAAAGCCCTCAAAACGAATCTGATTGGTACCAGCAGAAACGATAGGATCCCGTAAACTCGGAGGTACGGGACCAAAACTTGACCGCACTACTTTCGACAAGGTCAACAAACATTTGGATGTCAGTAAAGGATCCGTCAAACTCCCCCAAAAGAAACAAGGTACGTTGGCGATTTCTGCCAATTCCGACTGATGTGCCAATACCAATTGCTGTATGCCCGATTGTTGGGTCAGTTGTGAATTTCTTGCATAGCTAATCGCTAAATCTTGCTCTGCCATATTGTTATTTTCTTATTTTTTTCAAAATGGATTGTAAACTCTTATATATTTCCAGCTTCTCAAAAACCTGTTGAAGATCATCCGGAAAATGATATTGTTCCTTGTTCATCAAATCGTAATAATATTCGACGATTTTCTTAAAATTGGTCGGCATTTTTTCAGCAATGATGTAATGCGCAAAAGCCGCATCCAATAGCTGCAACAAAGCATTGTTATGCTTCGAAGATATATCGCGACATTGCTCCAACACTTCAATACAACGGCCAATCGGACCATACCCATTGCTCAGCAACATTCCCAATTGTTCACCTAATACAGTGGTGTCCAATCTATTTTCGTTAACTGCAGCCAAGATGACTTCAACAGCCATCGCGCGCACCTCCTTCTCTTTATTGAAGAGCGAAGTTGCCAGATATAGATTGGACTGTTGATCAAAACGGAAAAAATCGTACAGCATCTCTTGCAGATAGGCTGCCGAAGACTTTCCACCGATATCGCTTTTGCTATTCAGCCCCATCGTTAAAAACATAGAAAGACTTTCCGTATTCTGTGGCATCAAACTATGCATATAAGGGACATCTGCCCTATATAAATAATAAGACAATAAAACATCGTTCCCACGGTTGAAAATATCTTTGTGATACAAAAAGGTATCCGTTCCTAGCTTGTATGGGGGGAAATGATAGGTGAGCTTATCTCCGTTATATACCTGCTCGGATTTTCTAGTCGTATAGTTATAACCGTTATAATAGGTCGGTTCTATTTTCAAGACCGGACGGAATGGCTGTCCAGCGAAAGGAATATCCGCCAAAGGCTCTTTGTTAAATTCTTCAAAATAGGTATCACGATGATGCGTGCGCGCCACTGTAGCCCATACACCAATCCAATTGAACTGATCGGAATCTTTGGAAGACAATAAATTTCTAACCCAAGATTGCTGCTGAACCTTCATCGGATTCAAACCTAGGGCATAGCTGATCACATCCTGTACCTGCTGTTCCTTTATTTGTTTTATCAGTACTTCAATTCCTTCCAGATCTTCACGGACAGTACGGCTCAGTGCTATAGACAAATCCAATAAATTGATTCTCACTCCTGCTTCCTGGTAAGCCAAAATACGCTTAACGAGAATCGTCGGCGCGATCCAAAATGGTCGATGTGTCGGCAGACTCAAAAGTGGCAGGCGGATACCATCAATCCGATAACGTTGCAATAGCTCCAATTGGCTGCCCATGAGACTGACCCATTTGGAGTAATTGTGATACCGATCCTTATCTTTATATACTACCGTGGGTTTATAATACATATTAATGAAGGTCCCTGAGAAATGATTGTACCAGGAAGATTCGCGATAAGCTCCTGTTAGCTGTTTTATATAAGGCTCCAGCTGGATCTGATAGTCTGAGGGAAAAACAGCTGTCTGTTGCACCCAGGCATTCATTAGGATCTCCACCTGAATGGGGTCGGAACCTCCGATTACCTCCCCTACCTTGAAAAATAACTCGTTCCAGGTCTGTGGATAGTCATAAGCTTCGTTCAGGTAACGAACTTCTGTTGGCTGATAAATATATTGCTCTGAAGATTGACCATTCAGCTCTGCTAGGATTTCGGCTTCAGAATATCCATCCTCTTGCAAAAGATGCTTCAGGTCAACAGCCACTGAACCCATCATTTGGGCTTTATATAACTGAAGCTTACCGGAAAGTTCTTCTGAAGGCTCTGTCTGATTTTTTAAGATGAATTTACTTGCTCTTTCCTGTAACTGTAGGTCCGAAATCATAAATAGATCCGCAGCCAGGGAAACAAATCGCTCCCGCCATTCCGGTTTTTGTTTCAATAGCTTATCAAATTGAATCAAAAGAGTTTTAAGACTTGTCTTAATATCACTCCGCATAAAGATAGGTTCGGCCCAATCTAAAAATTCCTGTAACTGGAAATCACGATGCGCTAAGAATGGTTTTAAATACTCAACCACAAAATTGACCACAGCACTATGCTCAGCATGCAATAAAGGGAAAAACTGTTGCTGATATTCAATAACTGTATTCTCGGAAAGCTTCATCCGCTCAATAAGCTTTCTGAAATAGCTTTTTAGATTATTATTCCAATTTTTGGTTTGAGCCTCGAGCGCTCCAGTGATGATGAGTTCCGGATCAATTTTTCCGTTTTCCAACAGCGTATCAAACACCTTATCCCATAACAATTCATTAACCGCGTTCTGATAGTTATAATTCCAATACGTGCTGTGAATACCAGTTTCATATTCAAATACCAAAGGAATATCCCGTTGGATCGTCAATTCATCTGTTGTCAGCAGCTCAAAAAACTTTTTGGATTCATAATTATTAAACCCAGAAATTGAACTTGCATAAAGCTCCGGTTCAAAATCAACATGCCCCATTTGCTCCAAAAAACGGAGGTTGTCGTAATTAATCTGCTGCCACTCATTTTTACGAACTAACTGTAATAAATATCCGCCCAACCAATTGGGCTTCGCATAGGCAAGGATCTGTATCACATCCTTACTCCGAGCCTGGTTCAAAAGTTCATAAAAAATATCCCAATTGCCGGCATCGGAGCCGGAAAATGTAGCGAGAGCCAGTAATTTTACTGTACGCTGTTGCTCCTTCGTACCCCGTGTCCCCCAGTTGTACTGCGTCTTATTTTTAAATTCAGGATCTTTGGAGAGATCACTGTAGTCGACCCAATATCGTTTGGCTACACGAATTTCTTTTTTTAAAATTTCCAGGTTGCCACTGGAATATTCTTCCAGAAAAGGGATGATATCTTCCGTCCTTGCCTCTTTAATAAGCAACTTCAGTGCTGCTACCGCTTCTTCTTTTCGCTGGCTGGCAGCCGTTGGCTGTCGAACAGCGGATCCTTTATCCTTGCTGTCTGCATCTACAGCACCATCTTCAGAATAGCCTTTTTTGGTCTTCTCTGAAATTAATTTATCGGCATCTTTAAGACAGGCTTCCTCGGAATCAAAGGTTTTACTTTTACTTTGTCCAGCGGTTCCGTTCCGTCCATAGGTGACTGTATGAGTTGCTCCCGTTGTTTGTATTTCCCAAAATTTATCCGATGTACCGTCTATGTATTTTAAGTGCTTAAACATTATTTATAACTGTAATATCAATTATTTCGCTTACTGTTTAAATATAACGAAAGTAGCTAAAAAAACGTATATTGACATTAAATCACAGACAGATCATGCGTATATATTTCTTATTCAGTTTTTCACTACTATTAGTTACTTTAACGTCAGAAGCCAAAATTTCAACAGCGGAAGAGTATACCCGAATATGGTCCGATCCCCCTTCTAACAATATGAAAAAGTACATGATTAAAATGGCAATTTCAGATGGGCTAGATAAAAACTCCATAAAAATAGAAACCGATAGCTGGGGAGAAGTTATTCTTTCAGACACATGGAGAAATACCATTAAATTTAGACGAGGTAGCCTGGGTGAATATACAACTGTCAATAAGAGTGGTATTAAACTGACCATAAAAGAAGATTTTTCAGGAAATATTGTCGTAAAAGATGAGGATGGAGATAAAACTACTATCAGAAAAAATAGCATCGGCGATTTTGATATCCGCGATCTAGACAGAAGTTCATCTACAGTTTTAAAAAATATACACGGTAATTTAGAAATACGTGATGAAAAAGGAAATGTAAAAACTGTATCAAAAAATATTTCTGGAGGTCTCGACATCCGAGATAATCAAGGCAATAGCTCAACGATATCCAAAGATATCTTCGGCAATCTGGAAATTCGAGACAACAAAGGTAATTCAAGCCGGATAACAAAAGATATTCTTGATAATCTCACTATCGAAAATAGTAATGGTCAACGTACCACAGTGAGAACTGATATTCTAGGTGGTAAAACGATTGAAGACAATAGCGGAAATCGAGTTTCAGTTAGAAAGGATATTTTAGGAAATTATGATGCGAATGACAATAAAGGAAATCGGGCTTCCGTCAAGAAAGATATCCTTGGAAAAATAACTATTGATGATCCAAAAGGTATTCTAAATGACGCAGTGAAATTGCAATTGATCCAAGAACTTTCAAAGAATTAAATTTTTCTGGAAATTAGCCTATTTTATAAGTGAATAATCCAACATTACGATGGACCAAAATATTATCGATTTAATTATAGATGAACTAACAAAACACCCTGAAATCTCATACCGAAGACCAAACGCGAACGAACTTCAAATATTAGGCACTCCCACTCAGGGTTTTGATATTACATTATGTATTGACGTAAGAGAAAATATGCTCTTTTTTGACCACTTCCATTGGCATTATGATAATACAGAAGAGGAAATATATGAAATGTTAAATCAGATTACCTATGCCTTATTTGGGGTTATTAGGATAAAGGAATTTTCCAACAACAAACGACCTTATAAATGGGTACTACAAGTCCAAGATCAGAACGGTAACTGGTGCGATGATCAAACGATGGGAAAAATAAACAAGTTTTTGGGGGAGCCTGATATTAGATATTTCCAAAATATGATCTTAACAAAAGACACAGATAAAAGCAATTCGCATGCTTTGCCCAACGAGGATAATACTTAATTTACCCATAGAAGAAAATAAAAGAAGGGTTAACTGAAGCAGGAGATAGTACCTTCTTCTGAGGAATAATGAAAAACCCTCGAGCCTATTTACAAAGGTTTCAACATTCGTATAGTTAAAGATTTTCAAAAGAAAATTAAAATCCCTAAAATTGCAGTCTCATTTCAAGGAAATCGGATTCAGCATATTAATGCTATTGATCTTCCAAACGATATTGACGCTACGGAAATAGGCCCTAAAAAGGGAAATAGCGAATTGAATAAAAATAAAACGATGAAAAAGATTATATTTTTTCTATTACTGATACCTTTTTGGGCGGCTGCTCAAGAGCAAAATATCCAAAACTTTATCGTAAAAGAAAACCTTTCCAAAAATGGAAAATTGGCTGTAGTTGCATTGGATTCACTTGGAAACACCAATGAAAACATCCATGGCAATTACTTATTTACAATCAATGGTTTCTCGCAAACACTACAATTTCATGAGGGTGTCGCTGTCCCTAATCAGAAAATTGAGTCATCAACATTTGTATTCTTTAGCCATAAGAATCAACAAACTTCCAAAGGTCGCTTATTTTATATCTATAAGAGCGATAGCGGACTCTCTCCTTTTGCCATTAGCGGATTGATGTTTTTGATTATCCCGGCCATTGTATTAGGAATAGCCTACATGTTTAAAAAAGTGATTATGACAGCGATCGCACTGGCTATAGTTTTCTTTTTATTCAACCATTCACAGGGTTTAGACTTGAGTAAAATTTTCGAATCTATATTTTCAAGCCTCAAAAATCTCATCGGTTGACAACACGATCTCTCGGGAAATCACATCAATTGATGTGATCAAAGTAAATCATAACAAAACGATTGTACATTAGAACGGCATACCGATTCCAAAATTGTATTGAATAAAATTGTATCTGTCGGGTCTATGGGTTTCATAATATTGTGCCTTAAATTCCTTGGAATCAAAGAAGTGCTTGATAACCCATTGATCAGCACCTGAGAATTGTGGATCTTTTAGTTTAAGCCCGGCATCTAAGCGAATCACAAAATAGTCCGAATCGAAACGAAGTCCGAAACCGGTACCGATGGCGACTTGCCCAAGGAATTTATTGAATTTAAACTCCCCTCCCGGATTTAGTTCTTCATCCTTCTTCAGTCGCCAAACATTTCCCATATCCACAAATGTCGCTCCATTCATCTTTGCGCCCAGGAAGTTATTAAGTAATCTGAATCGATACTCCGCATTCGCTTCCAGCTTAATCTCCCCCAACTGATCCAAATTACGCAGGTTTAAACGCAAATCCTCACTAAGACTCTGCCGGTTATAGGCACCTGGTCCCAGGGTACGCGCCTGCCAAGCGCGTATACCATTCATCCCCCCACTATAAAAGCTCTTTTCAAAAATCAACAGTTTAGAGTTATTACCATAAGGAATCGCTATCCCTGGATTAAAACGGAAGACAAACTGCCTATTTCCACCAAGATTTCGGTATAAACGATAATCGAATTCTGTCTTGGCGTATTGAAGAAAGGGCACACCAAATATTTTTTTCTCACCATCAGCATTCTTGGGCAATTTTGCCAAGGAGCTAATAAGGTCCAGCACGTTTCCACTCACGTCCAATGTTCCTCTGAAATATTGAAAATCCTCCTTGCTATTCAATTTCTTGCCATTCAGGATAAAGGTATATTGTGTTCCTAAACCAAAATACTGGCGATCGTTGCTACGTACATACAGCTGGTAGCCTTCCTGTACAAGCTTGTTCCGAAAATTGGAATCCAAGCGTCCATCCCGATACTCCAAAACGATAGGCGTAAAACTATGGTACTTATTTTCTGTTTCATACCAAGAGTAATTCAGCGATGTGATAAAATAGCGGTTTGAATAGGTTTTATCTTGATCAAACAACTGCAATGTCATCGAGTAGGTCGTTTTGGGCAAACCAAACTTCCCCCCTGGATTAATATGAAAGGGTACCATCAGACGAGGAATAACCAAATTTACGCCCGCTTGAAAATCATTATTGAATATTTTACTGGAAAGCCCTCCTGCTAAACGCGGATCAAACAATACGCCATAACGTAATTTCACTTCCAATTGCTCCGAACCACCAAAGATATTACGTTGTGAGAATGTATTTCCAATATTGAATCCGCTCATACCTGAACTAAAGGTATACTCCCCCTCTATCTGGTTTCCCATACGAGGTCTTGGAACGAAATCATAGTGCACATCTAGTTTATTGGAATCTTTTTTGACAAACTGCATTTTGACAGAACGAAAACCATTCATCTCGTACAATCGGTCATAGGATTTATTTTCCTCCCGCAAGGAATAGTATTGACCTGAGCGTAAATACATATAACGCTCCAAAGGTTTCCACCTGAAACTATTCGTTTCATCAACAAATAAAAGGCGTTTTGCAGAATCTAGGATACGACGTGGCTCCTTCTTCGACATTGTTCCATAATTCCTTATCGTCATATAAACACTGTCTATTTGATACTTTTTATGTATCGTAGAGTCAGATGGATTTTCGACATTAATTTTCAAGTCAATCAAAGGTCCATCAATAGTTGAATCGACCCCAGCACGCATATATTGCCTTACATAATCGTAATACCCATTGTTACGCATCGAAACATAAAGTTTCTCCCGCTCATCAAGCAACTTTGCGGCATCGTACTGGGTATTGGATTTTACGGAGGTTTTAGGAAGTACCTCCCGTTCAAATATTGCCTTTATATCTTCATCCTCAAATTTTCGATCTATATTTCTAACTTGATAAGGAACACCTTCATCCACTTTAAAATCGATATGTGCTCGCTTTTTGGAAACTGAAATCGCAGGTTCGACCTTAGCTTTAAAGTAACCTTTTGAAAATAGAAAACGCCGGATTTGATTGGCAGACAAATCCACCATTGCCGAATCCAGCAAATGAGGTGGTTCACCGACATTCCGAATTTTCTTGGTTTTATAGCGTCCGTTTTTAGTATTGAAGGTATTGTAAATAAATAGATTTACCCTTGAATTAGGTCTTATTTGATTGGAAATATACGTTTCGGATGATTCTTTCAATGCAGGGGTGACACCAGAAATCTGTACTTTTGTAACCAGAGCTTGGTCATCGTCAAGATATTTTGAAGACCGGCATGATGCAAAAAATAACACTAAAAGCGTTATACTTGCAAATCCGATAAAACGAGTATACTTAATCATCAATAAAAATGTTGTCAAAAGCGCAAATCAGTCTAATAACGTCTCTACAAAATAAAAAGTATAGAAAACAACACGGCCTGTTTATCGTTGAGGGTATAAAATCCGTGATGGAATTTATTTCATCAAGTTATGAGGTTGAGTCTATTTTCTACACGGACGACGCCAACACAAAAGTGGGTAAAATCTCGCATAATATAAAATCCCATGAACTAACGGAAACTGAATTCCAAAAGATTAGCGCACTGAAATCGCCACAAGGTATACTCGCTTTGGTCAAACTTCCTTTACAGCAAAAAATTGTACCAAGTAATTTAAAAAATAAGTTTAGTCTCGTACTCGATGATGTGCAGGATCCAGGCAATCTGGGGACAATTATCCGCACGGCGGAGTGGTTTGGAATCGAACATATTATCTGTTCCATTGGCACTGTAGACGCTTACAATCCTAAAGTAGTGCAAGCAACTATGGGCTCATTGGCAAGACTGCAGATCCACTATACTGATTTAACTGATTTTATTCCGGCTACTGGATTGAAAGTGTATGGCGCCCTACTTGATGGTCAATCCATTTATCAGACTGTGTGGGCTAAAGAGGGGCTAATTGTTATGGGCAACGAAGGAAATGGCATCAGCGACGAAATAATAGCTTTGATCGATCAAGCTGTCACTATACCACGCCTAGGGCAAGCCGAATCATTGAATGTAGCCGTAGCAACAACGATCTTCTGTAGTGAGATTTCCAGACAAAAACTGACCTAAAACAGATTCAATTTGATACTTCGCTTATAGCTTTTGATGTAATCCAATCCTGTTTCCTTCCAAATCTTCAATCTCTGCGACGGCAAAGCCCAAGTCGGTATGAAAGGTGGCTGGATATACCTTTCCATATTTAAACACTGATCTTCATCAAAAATATCAATTTTAATAGAGAAAAAGCCCCGTCGCGACATTTTTCTATTCGTTTAAAAGATTCGATTAATTTTTGTCAAAAGAAAAAGCTTAATCGCTCCAAAAACTGTACATTTGAACAGTTCAATTGAAAGACGGATCGATACCGCTATCCATGTTCTTTTTTGAATATTCACACTCGATAAAATTACACCATGCCCGCTGAACAGAAATCCATCTATACGTTACAATTTATTTTACTTTGCTTAAGCTCGCTCCTATTTTCTTCTAGTTTCAATATGATTATTCCGGAACTACCCAATTATCTGAGCAGTTTGGGGGGTGCGGAGTACAAAGGGCTAATCATAGCATTGTTTACTTTGACTGCTGGAATTTCACGGCCTTTTAGTGGTAAATTGACCGATCGGTGGGGACGTGTACCGGTCATGGCAATTGGATCCATCGTCTGTTTCATCTGTGGTTTTCTTTATCCCATTTTAACATCAGTCGCGGGCTTCCTATTCTTACGATTGATACATGGTTTTTCCACAGGTTTTAAACCTACCTCAACTTCTGCGTATGTCGCCGATCTGGTTCCTCAAAAAAGATGGGGTGAGGCTCTTGGTATGCATGGACTGGCTTTTAGCGTCGGTACAGCTGTTGGCCCTGCAATTGGAAGTGCCATTTTCGAGGCCTTTGGTATCAATGTTATGTTTTATTGTTCTTCTTTCATGGCACTTCTCTCCATTCTTATCGTCATTAACATGAAAGAAACACTGGCGAAAAAAGAAAAATTCAATCTTTCCATGCTCAAAATAAACCGCAAGGATATTATTGAATGGCGTGCACTTCCAGCTGGAATCGTCACGTTTTTATCTTATACCGCTTATGGAGTCATTTTAACTTTAATTCCCGATTGGAGTGAATACCTGGGACTTAAAAATAAAGGGTTATTTTTCCTGGCATTTACAATCGCATCGGTGCTGATACGTTTCGTATCCGGCAAAGTTTCGGACCGTTACGGGAGACCAAAAGTCATTGTTGTCGGAATAGTCATTATTGCTATTGCACTCGTTGCTATCGGTATGGGCAATAGTTTCATTGGAATGATGATCGGCGCAAGCATCTATGGCGTGGGCACAGGTATACTCTCCCCTGCCGTCAATGCTTGGACGATCGACCTTAGCCTACCTGAACATCGGGGCAAGGCAGTAGCAACCATGTATATCTCACTTGAAGCTGGAATAGGGCTTGGTGCACTGCTTGCTGGATTATACTATAGTGATGTTATCCTCCGGATTCCAGTCATTATGTATGCCAATGCGGTAGTTTTGCTACTGGCACTGACCTATATGCTGAGCTGGCAGAGAAAGCACAAAGCCCACTAGCCTTTATTGCTTTTGCAAACTCATGCAGGACCAAACCTCATTTCATCTTTAAATGTGTTTCTCAATGGATAGCGGAGAAATAAGTAAACTGCGCAGTAATCCGATTACCGAGAAGAACAGAGAAAATCGAATACTTGCTTTTATATGCCACGCAATTATATTGCATATAAAAGGTAATTTATCTAAGTTTGATTTATCATGGTAAGCAATTATTTAAAGCTTCAGTATACTTTACTGTCTCGGCATATTCGGGCTACAGGACTGCCTGTTTGGCTCGCCTTTCTCCTGTTGTTTGGATTATGTTATTTTGCTTATTATGCTTTGGTTCAATACCCGCTTTTCGGTTGTTATGCACTACTGCTTTGCAATTTTCAAGCACTATTTCTGCTCACAGAAAAAAACAGAAATAACTTTCTCAAAAATACATACAGTAAGCGAGATTTTCATAAGATCAGAATAGTTGAGAATGGGCTATTAACGCTGCCGTCCTTCGTCATTCTTATACTCCACAGTCAATGGCCCTATGCATTGTTATTGGTTACTTTGGCAGTTGTTTTTGCATTTTTGACATTTAGGGCTTTCGGAAAATCTATTCCGACACCTTTCGCAAAAAAACCTTTTGAATTTATCATCGGATTCCGACGGAGCTACTTGCTTTTACTTGTATTGTATCTATTGGCTGGAATCGGTTTTTATGTAGCCAATTCCAATCTTGTTTTATTTTGCGTCGTTTGCATTGCGCTCACCTGCGTTTTCTATTATCAATTGCCGGAGCCTATTTTTTACCTCTGGAATCACCATCATACACCAACAGTCTTTCTGATGCAAAAGTTTAAAAGGGGAATTTTACAGTGTCTGCTTTTGGTACTGCCCCTTCTTTTTCTGTATGTTGTCATCTTTCCATTGGATTTATTTAATGCCTGTATTGTATTGGGCGGAATATTACTTTTACTTCCTTTTGCAATCACATTGAAATACGTCGCTTACCCACGGGAGATCAATTTCCCCGAAGGTTTTGCTTTGGCACTTTGTTTTAGCTTTTACCCTTTGATTCTAGCGCTCTTGCCTTTTTATTATATCAAAGCAATCAACAATCTAAAAAATCACTTATGATCGAGCTTACGAATATCAATAAGTCCTTTGGACAGCATCAAGTACTCCACGAGGTTACTTACCTCTTTGATAGCGGAAAAGTATATGGTATCGTCGGTGAAAATGGCGCTGGAAAAACAACGCTGTTTCGTTGTATTGCTGGACTAGAAACCGCCTCGGGAAGTTTAAAATCTGATTTAGAACCGCTGAAAAACAATTTAGGTTACCTCACCTCGGATCCGTATTTCCTTTCAAAGCTCACCGGCGAAGAGTATATTTATCTGCTGACGGATGCACGCGGTAAACAGATCAAAAACCTCAGTGAGAGAAATATTTTCGAGTTGCCCTTAAAGGAGTATGCGAACGCCTATTCCACGGGAATGAAAAAAAAACTAGCCCTGACAGCTACTTTACTTCAGGACAATAATTATTATATCCTTGACGAACCTTTTAATGGCATCGATCTACAAAGCAGTATTATTCTTACGGAGATTATTCTTCGTTTAAAAGCGATGGGTAAAACGATCCTGATTTCGTCCCATATCTTTTCCACGCTAAAAGATACCTGCGATGAAATCTTAGTACTCGAAACTGGCAGAATTAGTAAATCTGTAAAAAAAGAGCAGTTCGGCGACTTTGAAGAGGAAATGAAAGAAAAAATACTACAAAAAGATATCGACAAATTGTGGCTTTAGCATGCCGTAACACTTGAGATAAACAATATGGAAAAACACTTACCTATACTGGAAACTGAACGTTTAATTATTCGTCCAATACAGATGGATGATGCAGCTTATTTTTTCGCAATGGATTCACAGCCGGAGGTTCATACCTTTCTGAATAACGAACCTGTTCAATCTATTGAAGAAATGAAAAAAGCCATCGCACATATTCAGCAACAATATGAAAAATACGGTATAGGCCGTCTAGGGGTCATTGAGAAATCAAGCAATCAATGGATAGGCTGGACGGGATTTAAGTATATTGACGAATTGGAGAACGGACGTATTGGATTTTTAGACCTTGGTTATCGTTTCAGAACGGAATCTTGGGGAAAAGGCTATGCGACAGAAGCCGCACTAGCCTGCATGCAATATTACAGCGAACAGCTGACCCATTTTGAAGTACATGCCATCACACATACGGGAAATCTGGGATCAAGGCATGTCTTGGAAAAAGTAGGATTTCAAGTAACTGAAGAATTTCATTTCGATCTATGGAATATTCCCTGTTATTGGTATGATCTAGCCATTGACCAATCAACAAACTAATTATATTAGTTTTAAAAACTAATTTTTTTAACTTTTCATAGTTTCACTGGGATAAAACAAAATGGTTTTGTATTTTTACACGTTCGAATAAAATATTATTTCGAACATTTCTGTATTGTACAATTTAATCTATTGCTGAGTAAATGAGTGACGAAACGAACTTCCCAACGGAAGATAATCAAGAAGAGCTGGGATCAGGAAAAACAGAAAACGGAAGTCAAACGATACCTTTATCAGGACTATACGAAAACTGGTTTTTGGACTATGCATCCTATGTTATCTTGGACAGAGCCGTTCCACATATCAATGACGGTTTGAAACCCGTACAACGTCGTATCCTCCATTCCTTGAAGGAAATGGATGATGGACGATATAATAAAGCTGCCAACGTCATTGGTAACACGATGAAATATCACCCACATGGTGATGCTTCTATCGGTGATGCCATGGTACAATTGGGACAAAAGGATCTCCTGATTGACTGTCAAGGTAACTGGGGCTTCCCAATTACGGGCGACTCTGCTGCTGCTCCACGGTACATCGAGGGAAGATTATCCAAATTTGCAAATGACGTTGTCTTCAATCCCGAAACAACTGAGTGGCAATTGAGTTATGATGGACGGAATCGCGAACCTGTCACACTTCCGGTAAAATTTCCATTATTATTGGCTCAAGGTGCCGAAGGTATTGCTGTTGGTTTAGCAACCAAGATTATGCCGCACAATTTCATTGAGTTAATTGACGGATCTATTCAGGTATTACACGGTGAACGTCCGAATATCTTCCCAGACTTCCCTACGGGTGGTATGGCCGACGTTTCAAATTATAATGAGGGTCAACGTGGCGGTAAAATCCGTGTACGTGCGAAAATTGAAGAACGCGACAAAAAGACGCTCGCAATTACAGAAATTCCATTTGGAACCACGACGGGCGGTCTGATTGAAAGTGTGGTCACAGCAAACGATAAGGGAAAAATTAAGATCAAAAAAATCGAGGACAATACAGCAGGAAATGTAGAGATCATTGTGCATTTGGCTCCTGGAATTTCTCCTGATGTAACGATTGATGCCTTATATGCCTTTACCGCCTGTGAAGTCTCTATCTCACCTAACACTTGTGTTATCAAAGATGAGAAACCTCACTTTATGAGTGTCAATGACATTCTAACGGAAAACACAATAAACACAAAAAATTTATTGAAACGAGAATTGGAGATTCGTTTAAACGATCTTCAAGAAAAAATCTTCTTCAGTAGTTTATTAAAAATATTTATTCAAGAGGGGATGTACAAACATCCGGATTATGAAAATGCAGGTGACTTTGAGGTCGTGGTGCAGGTTCTGAATCGCTTGTTTGAACCTTTCTTCGATCAATTTTATCGCGAGATACGACCAGAAGATTACAAAAAATTGATCGATAAACCAATGAGTAGTATTACACGTTTCGACGTTAAAAAAGCGGACGAAATGATGAAAACACTCGAAAATGAGATCAAGGAAGTCAAGCGTCATCTACGTCAATTGACAGAATATGCCATTGCATGGTTTGAGAAATTGCGTGAGAAATATAGTAAAGACCGCGAGCGTAAAACTGAACTGCGTATATTCGATAAAGTAGAAGCGACCCAAGTTGCCCTAGCAAATGCCAAGCTATATGTCAATCGTGAGGAAGGATTTATTGGCTCAGGCATGAAGAAAGATGAGTTTGTATGCGACTGCTCGGATATCGACGATATTATTGTATTCCGCGAGGATGGCAAGTATGTTGTCAGTAAAATCCAGGATAAAGTATTCGTTGGAAAAGGAATTATCCACGTTGCTGTTTTCAAAAAAGGTGATGAACGTACAATCTATAATGCCATCTATAAAGAAGGTGAAACTGGTACCAGTTACATCAAACGTTTCTCTGTGGTAGGTGTCACTCGGGATAAGGAATATGATGTATCCAAAGGATCCAAAGGATCTAAAATCCTATATTTCACAGCCAATCCAAACGGTGAAGCAGAGATCGTTAATATACAGCTTAAACCGCACACAAAATTGCGCAAGTTGAATTTTGACATGGACTTTGCCGAGATTGCAATCAAGGGCCGTGCTTCACAAGGAAACATTGTGTCAAAATATCCCGTCAAAAAAATCAGCTTTAAAAGCTCTGGTGTCTCCACACTGGCAGGACGAAAAATATGGTACGATACCATCATGAAACGTCTAAATGCAGATGAACGTGGCCAATACCTTGGCGAGTTTGACGGCGACGACAAGATATTAGTGGTTCTTTCGGACGGTAGTTACGAATTGTCAAACTTTGATCTAAGCAACCACTTTGACGAGAAAATGATCCGGATCGAAAAATACTACCCGGACCATATCTATACAGTTGTGCATCAGGACGGCAAGAGCGGAACGTACTTTGTTAAACGTTTTAAATTTGACGATCAACCTATTGGAAAACGCATTTCCTTTATTAATGAAGATGCAGGATCTAAATTGGTATTGATGAGTAATGCGGCTGAACCGATGGTCAAATTGGAGATTTTAAAAGGTAAATCCCAAACGGAAGAAACTCTTGATCAGCCTTTGACTGAAATTATTGACGTAAAAGGAATAAAAGCACAAGGAAACCGCCTGTCTTTCCATACCGTAAAATCGGTTACGCTAACAACGGCGGATGAAGATTTAAGTCAAAAAGGTAAAGAAAAAGCAGCCGAAACGAGTACTGATACCACAGAAACAACGGTTGATAGTACCATAACAGCAGTGGACAGTTCCGTGAAGGAGAAGGAGGTAGAGTCAACCGATAAAAATGACGATATCAAATTGGAAATCACTAATCCAAATGACATCCAAATCGACGATAAAGGACAGATGGAAATGTTCTAACTCGTATTCAATACACAAAAAAGGCTCGAATAAATATTCGAGCCTTTTTTGTGTAGGATACAACACCTTAAGTATTGTCCTTTAAGCTTTAAATTCTTTTAGGAATTTTTGAAGTTTTGGAGCAATGACTACTGAACAAAATGGATTTTCAGGATGATCATTAAAATAATTATGATGATAATCTTCTGCTAACCAAAATGTCACAGCTGGTTCTACCGTTGTGACAATAGCGTCCTCATAAACATCCTCATTTTCCAATTCGTCGATAAAATTCTGCGCTAAGATCTCCTGTTCTTCATTATGATAAAAAACAACTGATCTATACTGCGTCCCCACATCGTTACCTTGACGGTTTAATGTCGTCGGGTTATGTGTCTTAAAAAAGATTTTCAATAGGTCTTCATAGTTCACCAGCTCTTCGTCATATTCTAGCTCGACAACCTCAACATGATCGGTTGTACCCGTACAGACCTGCTCATAAGTTGGCTTATCTACATGCCCTCCCATATAACCAGGCAATACCGATGTTACCCCTTCAGTGTTTTGGAAAATAACTTCTGTACACCAAAAACATCCTCCTCCAAATGTTGCTTTCATACTTTTATAATCTTGCGTATTTTAATCTTACTTTTTCAAACACTATAGCCGATTTAGTAGCCACAGCGAAAAATGTTTAGACAAATATAATTATTAATCGGCAATGATATACACTGCTACCATTGCGAAAAATGGAAGTTTACGTTTCATTTACCACTTGAGAACGCCCCCCTCATACCCATATACCCCTATTTTAATATTAATAGTAGTGTTTTCCTTTAATCAATAAATCTTGTTGTTTACTGTCACAAACCGCATAGGAAAAACCTTGTTGTAGCGCATAGGCACCATATTCGCCTTTTTTATTTATTGCTAAGAATCCAACTTGAATTTCCTTCGCAATTGCAGGTTTCTTCTTCACGATACGCATAACAGCTTCCTTACAGGCATCTTCCGGAGAATAACCCTGACGCATCAATTCGACAACCAAGAAACTACCTACATTCCGTATGACTTCTTCACCAACTCCGGTCGATGTAGCTCCGCCCACTTCATTATCGACATAAAGTCCGGCTCCAATAATAGGGCTATCTCCTACCCGACCATGCATCTTGAAAGCCATACCACTGGTTGTACAAGCTCCAGAAATATTCCCATTGGCATCCAATGCCAACATACCGATCGTATCGTGGTTATATTGGTTTCCTGGCAAACGTTCTGCTGCAAAAGATTGGTTTTCAATATTGGCTACAGGTTTGTATTTTTTCTCCTTCAACCATTCCTTCCACGCTTTTTCACCTTCTGGGGTCAGTAGATTTTCTTCCTTAAAACCATTTTCTAACGCAAATTGCAATGCACCTTCGCCTACCAGCATCACGTGGGGTGTTTTTTCCATTACCATCCGCGCTACTGATATTGGATGTCCAATTTTTTCCATTCCAGCAACAGCACCACAGTTACCATCCGCATCCATGATACAAGCATCAAGTGTGACGTGACCATCGCGATCTGGATAACCACCTTTACCAACTGTCATATTTTTGAGATCGGCCTCGGGCACACGCACACCTTGTTCCACCGCGTCCAATGCCTTGCCTCCTTTGGACAATATTTCCCAAGCGGCTTTATTTGCTGCAATCCCAAAGTCCCAAGTTGAAATTACAATAGGATATTTTTTAACACTGCCCTTTGCTGCAATCGTCAATCCTTTCGCATCAAATGCTGTCAATGTCCCCATTGCCGTCGCAGCAATCAAACCTTGCCTAATAAAATCACGTCTTGAACTCATTTCCTTATTAATATTTTATAAAACTATCGCTATTGATTAATCCGGCAAAAAACAATCATTAAAATTGCCTTCAGTCTACCGAATACAAAAAATTTTCATCATTGACTGCACAAAGACATCGCTTTCTTTCTAGTGTATTACACGATCTTACGTCACATCTGCCCCCAATCTACTTCATCGATATATGCTGGAAAATGCTGTTCCACATTTTTACAGCTTCGTGTTAAACTGAAGAAGGATATTGACTTCACAATCAATAAGCAATATTACAAAATGGTTTTAGCAATTAGATAATTTAATTAAAATTAAACCCAAACATTCGTTTTTTAGCAACATAACATCAAAATCACTTAAAAATCGACAATAAAAATTGACTTATATTATGAATTAATCCTATCTTTAGAAACAAACTAATTCGCATGAAAAACACTCTTAAATTCGCTATTTTAGCTTATGCAAGCCTTATAGGTGTTGAAAGCAGTCAGGCGCAGCAGCTAGATTCCACGACTTATTTCAAGATCAAAGAGTTGCAAGAAAACGTAAAACGTGAATTCGCTCCCGATAAAAGAACCAAGATCGTAGCAATCCAAAAAGCGGATATAGCACAGAACCAATATGTGCTTGAAACAACTGAAAAAGATGCTAAGTTCGTTTTGGAGCAAAAGGCAAAAGATATATCAGCCAATATTCAAGTACAGCTCTTGCCTGATGCAAGTGTAGGTGAAAAAACTTCTGGAGTCATCAGACTCTCCGTTGCAAATATGCGCACATTTCCAGATAATGCTGCGGAGCTGACCAGCCAGGTTTTATTGGGAACGCAAGTGGATCTTCTGCAGAAAAAGAGCGGTGACTACCGTGTCCGCACGCCGGACGGCTATATTGCATGGGTACCAAGTTCGTCCATTGAAGCGATGGACAAAACCATGCTGGCAAATTGGCGGCAAGCAGAAAAAGTTATCTATACAGCGGAGTTTGGAAAATCATATTCTGAACCCAATGAAAAAAGCCAACGAGTGTCTGATCTCGTATATGGTGACATTCTTCAGTTAAAAGGACAGAAAGGCAACTTTTATGAAATAGCATATCCGGATGGACGTTTAGGTTATATTAAAAAATCAGAAAGTCTAACCTTAAAAAATTGGTTTGAAACGCGCCAGCCTACGGCGGAAAATATTATCGCCAGTGCAAAAACAATGTTGGGCCTGCCTTATTTATGGGGGGGGACATCGGTGAAAGGTGTAGACTGCAGCGGTTTTACCAAAACAAGCTTTTTTATGAACGGCTTCGTGATTCCGAGAGATGCATCGCAACAAGTACTCGCAGGTGAAAAAATCGACATTTTAGATCAAGAAGGACATTTCGACCCTGAGAAAGCACTCAAAAATCTAAAACCGGCAGACTTACTGTTCTTTGCGGCAGGCAAAAACAGCAATCCTAATGCACGTGTAACACATGTTGCGCTCTATATCGGCAATGGAACTTTTATTCACGCTGCCGGATTGGTCCGGATCAACAGTATGCTTAAGGACGCAGCAAACTACGATGATTTCCAAACCCGAACCGTGGTTGCTGCACGCCGTTACCTCGGGACCCACGACAGCGCAATACAGAAAGTCGTTGAAAGCAATTATTACAACAATAAATAAACATAGCGATGAGCAATCAATCTGCATGGATTAGTAAAGATTTTGGGGCCTTTAAATTAAGGTTTAGACCTTACACGCTAACTTTGCGCCATGTCTTTACAGTAGCTTCCTTTAGCCGAAGCACAACACCGGTTGTATTGACCGAACTAGAGTATGATGGCATTATCGGTTATGGTGAAGCGAGTATGCCACCCTATCTAGGCGAATCGCAGGAAAGTGTCTTATCATTCCTCAATCAGATTGATCTGACAGGCTTCAACTCTCCTTTTCAAACCGAAGAGCTCCTGCACTATATCGATCAGCTTGCTTTGAAAAACACGGCTGCAAAAGCGTCCATTGATATTGCCCTACATGATATCCTTGGTAAAATTATGAATCAGCCCTATTATAAGATATGGGGATTGAATCCTGACCTTATCCCACCGACGTCCTACACCATCGGAATCGATACAGAAGAAATGATCCGCCAAAAAGTAGCCGAAGCTGATCAGTTTAAAATTTTAAAGGTGAAACTGGGTCTTGATACGGATAAAATGATCATAGACACCATCCGTCAGGTTACCGATCGTCCTTTGTGTGCCGACGTCAATCAAGGTTGGAAAACACGTGAAGAGGCTTTGGAAATGGCACACTGGCTTGCAGAAAGAAATGTTTCTTTCTTGGAACAGCCGATGCCCAAGGAGCAGATAGACGACAACGCCTGGCTTACTGAGCATAGTCCTATCCCTACTATTGCCGATGAAGGATGCCAACGCCTTGTGGATGTTCCTGCATTAAAGGGTGTATACTCGGGAATCAACATCAAACTGATGAAATGCACGGGCATGCGTGAAGCTAAACAAATGGCAGAACTTGCTCGTTCTTTGGAAATGAAAGTTATGATCGGCTGTATGACCGAAACTTCCTGCGCGATCAGTGCAGCTGCACAACTTGCACCATTAACAGACTGGGCAGATCTAGACGGTGCTTTATTAATTGGAAATGATATATACGACGGTATGACCGTAGTAAATGGCAGTTGCCTTCTCCCCGACCGTCCGGGGATTGGAATTGTAAGAAAATAACCCTATATTCAGTGCAATGTTTTTTTCTTAAAGAAAAGATTGCACTGAATTGCTATCGCAAGTTTGACCAACACTCGACAGCACCAAAATATTAACAAACTAAATTAATCAATTCACACTTTTATGAAACAACATGTGCTCACAACGTTGTGTCTCATAGCCTGTAGTTCGATGCAGTCTTTATATGCACAACAGATCCAAATTGCAGGTAAAATCACAGACAGCAATGGAAAACCAATTAGCGGAGTTACAATAAATGTAAAAGGCGCTAGCCAAGGGACCTCAACAAACGAAAATGGCCTGTTTACCTTAAACACAAACGCCAATGCGACATTAACTATATCTGCCGTCGGCTATAGCCGACAAGAAATTCAGGTCAATGGCCGAAAAACCATTAGTATTTCACTCAACAGTGATGAACAGGCACTGGACGAAGTCATTGTCATTGCCTACGGAACGGCTAAAAAGAGTACCTATACAGGTTCGGCGGCACAAGTAAAATCAGATGCCATTGATAAACAACCTGTCACTTCTTTTGAAAAAGCACTTACTGGCCGTGTTGCAGGTCTGCAAGTGTCAAATGGATCTGGTCAGGCAGGTGCAACTTCAGCTATACGCATTCGAGGCATAGGCTCCATGAACGCGTCGAATGAACCACTCTATGTCATTGACGGTGTTCCAGTCATTTCGGGTAGTGTCGGACAGATGGGCGACTATATTGTCAATACTAACAACGTCATGAGCACATTAAATCCCAGCGATATCGAATCTATTTCTGTGCTTAAGGATGCTGCCGCCTCATCCCTTTATGGGTCCCGCGCGGCAAATGGTGTCATTATCATCACCACAAAAAAGGGAAAAAACGGAGATCCGAAGATCAATGTTAAGTCCTCTATTGGCATTAGTCCCTCATGGGCGACAAAAAATAATGAACCCGCTTCGGTACAGGATCAAATCAATATGCTTTATAGTGTATTATATGATTCTAGAATAGCAGCAGGTCAAACAGCTGAACAGGCGAATAAAAACACCTTATTCCGCTTAAATTCTTTGGACTGGAATCCAAATTCGGCAAATTACGGTAAACCAACTTCTTCTTATGGTTTTGGTATTCATGGCTATCAATTCAGCACGGATGGAACCTCACAATGGGAAAATGTACATATCTCAGGAAAAACAGATGGTGTAGAGAATCGAGATGGTAAGTATTATGACTGGAACAAAGCATTGTTTAGAACCGGGATATTCAACAGCAACGATATCTCAGTAAGCGGAGCAACAGAAAAAACCAATTACTATGCGTCTTTAGGATACACGCAAGACAAAAGCAGGATTATTGAGAATAACTTCGACAGAATCAATGGTCGGATTAATTTAACGCAAAAGATTGGGAAATATCTTGAATTTGGCTCAAACGTCAACTACGCTAAAAACAAGCTTATCGGGATGAATGACACCAGAAATACAGGAACAAATTACCTGTATCAAGCGAGTAATTTATTATGGCAGATGTATTGGCCAACTGATTATAAAACAGGTAACGAATATACAGCACGTTATGGTAGTCTCGCTTATAATCCACTGTATTACAACAAGGAATGGGAAAACTCTTCGAAAACAAGTAAATTATCAGCTATAGAATCTTTATCATTAAAGCTATTGCCTGAACTTACATTGAAGACCATTTTCTCCTATGACCGGACCGAAGTCAAAGATCATATCTATTACAGTGCTAAACATTATAACGGTATGGCAGACAATGGCCGGGTCACAGAGGTGTCTACGTCCATTGAAAAATTGGTATCATCCACAACCGCCAATTACAACAAGAGTTTTGGCTTGCATAATATCGGGTTATTAGCTGGTTTCGAAGCTGAAAAAAACACGACTGATTTTATCCGTGCTACAGGTAAAGATTTACCATCCTCATCACTTCATACAGTCGCCACTGCAGGTATATTGGATGCGTCCGCCTATTCTTGGGGCAATAATATGATGTCTGTACTATCGCGGGCGGAATATAACTACGATGAACGCTATTTTGCCTCGGCATCTTTTAGAAGGGACGGTTCATCCCGCTTGGCACCAGGTCCTCGTTGGGGCAACTTTTGGTCTTTAGCTGCTTCCTGGAATTTGGCCAAGGAATCTTTTATTAAAGAGATTGAAGAAATCAATAACCTAAGAATTAGAGGTTCCTATGGGGTAAATGGAACATTACCTACGGATCTTTTTGCTTGGCGAAATTTAACAAGTTATTCTAACAAATATATGACGCAGCCAGGTGGTGGGCTTAATAATTTAGGCAATCCGGACGTCGCTTGGGAGAAAAATTACTCCACAAACGTCGCATTGGAATTTGGTCTGTTCCACAATAAACTATTCGGTACAATTGAATATTTTAACAGAGACTCGAAGGATCTTTTACAGAATGTTCCGATCTCCACAATTACTGGTTTCGGCTCCATATTGCGAAATGTTGGCGAAATGAACAATAAAGGTATAGAGATTGAACTGGGCTCAGATATTGTTAAAAATGAAAATTGGAAATGGACATTAAGTGCAAATACCGCAATTATCAAATCCAAGATTACAAAACTATATGGTGGACGAGATATCGTCTGGTATGATCCCACAGGTGGAGACGATAGAGCTCGATTTATTTATCGTGAAGGAGAATCGTCTTTATCTTTCTTTGGGTTGGAATGGGCTGGTACCGATCAAACCAATGGCAAAAATGTCTGGTATACTAACGATGGTACTGATGGCGATTTTTTGTTCAACGGAAAAGCTGCAAGTTATGATTACAAAAAAGCTAAACAAACCATCATCGGAAATGCTAATCCTAAACTATATGGCGGTATAAATTCTGACATCGATTATAAAAACTTTTCATTGGGATTGAACTTTGCTTATAAAATTGGCGGCAAACTTTATGATGCGACATCCAAAGATGTTGCCGATGACGGCTATTATTGGGAACGAATTCATGCCGCTTATTTTACAGAAAATAGCTGGTCACCTTCAAATACGGATGGAACTTACCCAATGGTTACCGGAAGAGATCTGGAAGATGTGAACCAGATCAGCAGTAGACAACTGTTTGACGCGTCATATCTTAGATTAAAGAACATTTCGTTGAGCTATAGATTACCAAATGAATTTTTAAAACGAGCTGGCATCTCCAATGCAAGGGTATTTTTCAATGGAAGCAATTTATTGACTGTTTCGAAATACAAGTATATGGATCCAGAAGTTAACCAATTTGGTACGCGGGGCTGGGAAACACCATTGGCAAAAACGTACACTTTCGGTGTTGAATTTAGTTTTTAACGGAAAAAAACAGTATTATGAAAAAGCTTTTTATTGCCTCGTGCATAACAATATCATTAGCAATCAGCTCTTGTAGCAATTTTTTGGATGTCACACCAACCAATATGGGGGACTCCAATACCTCCATCCAAACTGCTGCTGACGCAAAGGTTATTATGAATGGATTAATGAGTAAAATGGCAAATGTTGCCTACTATGGACGAAATTTCCCGCTCTATGCTGATGCCAAAGGGGGTGACTTTACGATTGCATCCCAGGGCCGCGGTTATGACTATCTTTATGTATTTAATCATTCGGCATCTTCTAATCCCTATTCAGGCATCTGGACACAAGGGTTTCATACACTCGTGCAGATCAATAATCTTTTGACAAATATCGATAAACTAATTGCTGCCGGTTCGACAGAAAATTTTAATACGTATAAAGGACAAGCATTGACCGCAAGAGCCCTCATCAATTTTGATCTTGTCAGGTTGTACGGAAAACCCTACAACATGGAAAAATCTGCCCTTGGTATCCCTAATGTGACGAAAGTACTCGAATATAGCGCGCAGGAAAAACGTATCTCCGTTGAGGAAAACTACAAACAAATAGTACAGGATCTAAAGGATGCAGAAAGCTTATTGCCAAAATCCAAATCGGATGGATATTTCAATTTTTTCGCCAATAAAGCACTGCAAGCTCGTGTGTATCTCTATATGAGTGATTATGATAACTCGTTAAAATCAGCGCAGGAGGTCATAGACTCCAAAGTCTACACATTGTATAGCAATGAAAACTGGGTGAAATCCTGGACAGGTATGTTTGGAACTGAATCTATTCTAGAATTGGGTGTCTATCCGAATGAAGCTGATGCGGGGACTAGTTCTCTGGGTGCGATGTTCCGCAGAAAAGGACATGGCAGTACAGCCATATTGGGAAACTTTATAGCCGCAGATCCATTCTTGGCCAAACTTAAGAAAGACGAGACAGATGTCAGATGGGGTGTTATGGCGTACGATGAAGTCGGCACCACCCATTTAGGAGCGGTCTATAAATATAGCGGTAGCACCACGCTTGCTGGTGATAAAAATTCAACAGCAAATAGTACCGCTGTCAATATTAAGATCATCCGTTTGTCCGAAGTATATCTTATCGCTGCTGAAGCTGCTCTATTAAAATCATCTCCTGACAAGGCCCTTGCAGCAAATTACCTGAATGCAATACGCCAACGTTCTCCAAAATTAGATGTCGCTACCTCAGGCACGATTACATTAGATATGATTGCCGATGAGAGAAGCAAAGAGCTCCTTGGAGAAGGTCATCGCTTCTTTGATATGATGCGCTGGAACAAATCGATAACTTTTGATGATGATTTAGGAAATATAAGCACAACAAATAGGCAAAAAACGATCGATAGAACTTTCTTTAAAACCATTCTTCCTATTTCACTGGATGAGATGAATGCAAACCCAGCTATAGCAAATCAACAGAATACCGGCTACTAGTAGTCTCAAAAAAGAAAAAAGGTCACAGCCTATGCTGTGACCTTTTATATTTACTGAGAATTACAAAAAGGTCATTATATTGTTGTTATGCAAAATGTATTGGCTTTTCGTGTGAGACGAGATGTGGCCAGGTAAACATATAGTTATACCGTAAAAAAGGAATTGTCCACACGATTATATTCTCAGGAGTCTGAACAGTACTTAAGGCCGCTATTTTGAGCCTGTATAAAACAAAAGGATAGACGAAGGAGAATTAAGTCGATACGATTAAATTCTTGACTATGGCTATTAGCAAACAATGCATTGGGATAGATATCTCAAAAGCGACATTTACAGCATGTCTGTGTCAGCGTTCAGATGATGGAGTATTAACGTTCTCCAAGACATTGGATTTCAGTAATGATACCAAAGGATTCAACCAGTTTCTGCGTTGGGTGAAAGGAGTTATTGCGCCAGGTGCAGCGCTTGTTTTTTTGATGGAGGCTACCGGAGTGTATTATGAGAACCTTGCCCACCATTTGCACAAGATTAAGAAAAGGGTACATGTTGTTCTCCCCAATACGTCAAAGCACTATTTTTCGAGCCTCAATATCAAAACTAAGACGGATGCCATTGATGCCAGGATCCTGAGTCAATTCGGTGTAGAAAGGGCTCATAAAGCATGGAGTCCGCCTCCAGCGGTCTTATTACAGCTGAGAAATCTGACCAGATACCATGTTCAGCTGCAAGAGCAGAAAACTGCATTGGTGAACATCAAACATAGTAAGGACTGTTCGCACGATATCCAGAACTTTATATTAAAAAGTAATAAAAAACTTATTTCTGATATAGATAAGGAGATTGCCAGATGCATCAAGGAAATTAACAGATTGGTAAAGTCAGATGTGGGTCTCCATAGAAAAATTGAGAAGCTTGCAACGATAAAGGGGATCGGAATGATCACCATGGTTACCATTCTTGCCGAAACAATGGGTTTTGAACAGTTCCGTAGCGCCAAACAACTTGTCAGCTATGCTGGATACGATGTTGTTCAGCGGGAATCTGGGACATCTGTAAAAGGAAAAACCAGGATCTCGAAAAAGGGGAACAGGTATATCAGGAATGCGCTGTATTTTCCGGCTATGGTAGCTTGTAGGCACAATTCTGTGCTAAAGGAAGCTTACACGAAAATCATTCAGAAAAAGCCGTCAAAAATGGTCGGACAGGTTGCCGTACAGAGAAAATTATTAATCTTAATGTATACACTTTGGAAAAATGATACCGTGTTTATAGAAAATTATAAAGTAAGTAGTCCCGATCCGAAAACCGAGACTACACTAGATAGTTCAGAAGCTGAACTTCTTTAGAATACAAAAATACTTTTTTGTCTAAATATTTGGAATTTAAAACAGTACCTTTTTTCTTTTTTGAGCTATATTGCGCATTCCTAACTTATCTGATCTTTATACTGCTGTTGCCTTGGTTTTGTCAAATCGATCATATAGCCATTAATTATAGCGTAAATAATCTTTCCTTCTTTCCGAAGAAAGAAATCCGCCTGAGCTCCGAGAGCTAATTGTTGTGAAAATTCTATAGCTTTTTTAGTTAATACACGAATTGGAAGGTTATGCAAAAATTCTCCCGGGATCACATTTTCAATAATAACAGCGGCATAGCCTTTTTCAAGTAATCCCATCACGATGGTATCATCTAAATCGGTCAGGGAAGCAAATGGCTCCATATACATCTTGGCTGGGGCAAACTCCATTCCTGCAACATCAATATCTACATAGCCATAAAAATCTTGCAGATCGCCAATATCCTCTACTATCCCCTCCAGATAATAGTCAGAGCCTATCGTCTTTTCATTTTGCCGGATGGCGACATCAACAAGTAATGGTTTTCCACTCCGCTCAATGGTCAAATTTCTCAGCAACACATCATGGAGCTTTTCATCATTGAAGGGAATTGCATCGTAATCGGTAACCGAATGCTGTTTAAAGGATTGATCAGCAATTTCCTCAAATGCTTTTAACAATGCTACGAAATTACATTTTCTGACCAGCATTTTTTCGGTATCACCAACATAAGCTCCTGATTCAATTAAAATCGTCCTAGCGCCCCATTTTTGAAAATTATCACCGAAACCGCGCGGTGTATGCTCATCGTCATACTTTGCAACTGCCCTTGGAACAAAGTCCTGAAGGATTTTGTTTATTCCAACAATCACCCGCATCGCATCTCTCCGAGTTTCATTGATACTCCGCGCATAATCATAAGCAGGTGCCAATAAGGAAATTGTTACTGGCGTATTTGTTCCGGGAATATTGTAGTAATTGTTTTGGTTATGCAGGTTAAAGGCAAAATCAGGTTTTAGCAACATGGCTTGCGCCTTCAATAAGGCTCCTTCCACTGTTGCTGTTGCCCTTGCATCTCTGTTCATATCCACATCCACGGCTGTCCTACGCTGAAACCGTTCTGTTCCATCAGGATTTAGCATCGGAATAAAATATAAGGTCACTTTTGATGCTATGTCATCTCTAACCGCATCAAAACCATCATCTTTTCCGTTGAAAAAATTAAATAGATCAAACAGGGCCATTGTTGCTGTAGGTTCATCACCATGCATTTGCGACCATAAAAGTATCTTGATTGGCCCTTGTCCGTATTGTAGTCGAAAGATCGAACGATCTTCGGTAGACTTGCCAATTTCCGCTACAGCAAAACGTCCAGAGCTTCTGATATTTTCTAATAACGGCAAAATATCAGCATGTTTAAATCTTCTATGCATCAAAGCCTTTTCTTCATATAAAGAAAAGGCTTTGATGAAATCAACTTTTACTAATTTCATATTAATCTTTTAATGCAGGCTCCATTAAAGCAATCGTTCCTTGCGAAGCATCTACACGGACTTTTGCTCCTACGGGCAAAATAAATTGTTCGGCAATATGCCCAACAACAGCCCCTGTATAAGCGGGTATTTTTAACGGTTTGATATAATCATTGAACAATTGGTCAAGTGTTACGGATCCATATCCACCAGATGGTTTACAATTGGTACACTTGCCAAAAATAAAGCCCTTAATCACAGCTAATACACCGGCATTTTTCAATTGACAGAACATGCGGTCAACACGTTCCATATCTTCGTCGACCTCTTCAAGAAAAAGAATTTTATCTTTAAAATCTGGCAGATAAGGTGAACCACATAAGCCGGTCAACACGGTCATATTTCCACCTAGCAATACCCCATCTACTATACCAGGATGAATTGTGGCAATTCGGTCTTTGGTCTGCACAATGCTATCACCTTTAGACTTGGGGTTTTCAAATATTGCTGGCTGATTGGCTACAAACTGGGCATTGAAAGCCTCTGCAAGCTTCTTAGTCCAGGTACTGATCCCCACTGCACCATGAAACGTTATAAGTCCTGTCTTGGCATATAATGCCAAAATTAAGGCTGTTATATCTGAATATCCCAATAAAATTTTTGGGTTATTGGCGATCAGTCTGTAATCTAATCGATCTAAAAGACGTGATGTACCCGAACCTCCTCTGATGCAAACAATCGCTTTGACGGTCTTGTCTGCAAACATATCATGAATGTCTGCTATACGCTCCTGATCTGTACCGGCCAAATTACCGTAGCGGCTGCGTATATGTTTACCTTCTTTTACTTTAAAACCTAAGGTCTCAAATATCTCACGTGCAATACTAATTGACTCTTCATCATCCAATACACCAGCAGGCGTTATTAAACCTACGATATCCCCCAATTTTAACCTCGTTGCAAGCAAAGCAGCTTGACCGTACAATTCGGCTTTATCTCCGGTTGGCTTCCCCATTCCCAGTAAAGGAATAGACAACACGCTTAAAGCAATCGATTTTAGAAAGGCTCTTTTTTCCATTGCTAAATACTATCGGTTGAACAACAGACGTTCACCAGCACCTTTTTCAATAAGCTGTCCATTGGAGAAAGCAAGTTTACCCGACACGAAAGTATGTTCGATCGTTGAACTAAATGTATGTCCTTCAAATGGCGACCAGCCACATTTTGATAGGATATTAGCTTTCGATACCGTATAAGGTTTGTTCAGATCGACCAATACAAGGTCTGCCCAATATCCCTCACGAATGTAACCTCTATCTTCGATCTGGAACAATGTTGCTGTATTGTGTGCAGATTTTTGCACCAATTGTTCCAGGGTCATTTTTCCTGCTTTGACCATATCTATCAAAGCTTGCAACGCATGCTGTACGAGAGGTCCTCCGCTTGGTGCTGAAGCATAGGGCTGAGATTTTTCTTCAATTGTATGCGGAGCGTGATCTGTCGCTATCACATCGATATGTCCATCCAATAAAGCTTTTAAAATTTGATCGCGGTCATTGGCTGTTTTTACAGCTGGATTCCATTTGATAAAATTACCTTTTGAGGCATAATCCTGATCAGAAAACCAAAGGTGATGAATACAGGCTTCAGCCGTTATTTTTTTATCCTTTAGTGGAATATCATTAGTAAATAATGCAATTTCTTTGGCGGTTGATATATGAAGTATATGCAGGCGTGTATTGTGCTTTTTTGCCAGTTCGACAGCTTTTGACGAGGATAAATAGCAAGCTTCCTCAGAACGAATCAATGGATGCATCTCAATTTTTAATCCATCCTCACCATATTTTTTCTTAAATAGGGCCAGATTCGCCTTTATCGTCGCCTCATCTTCACAATGGGTAGCCACCAAAGTCGGAGCACTCGCAAAGATACCTTCCAACGCTTTTTCATTATCAACCAGCATATTGCCAGTAGAAGAGCCCATAAAAACTTTTATACCACAGACATTTCTTGGATTCGTTTTAAGTACCTCCTCAAGATTATCATTAGCTGCCCCCATAAAGAATGAATAATTGGCCAGCGCATTTTTTGCCGCAATATCATATTTATCTTGAAGTAATTGCTGGGTCAACGTATTAGGGACAGTATTAGGCATTTCCATGAAAGAGGTTGTCCCACCGGCAACTGCTGCGCGACTCTCATGCCATATATCCGCTTTATAAGTTAAACCGGGTTCTCTAAAGTGAACCTGGTCATCAATAAGTCCAGGTAGCAAGTGTAGCCCCTCAGCATTTATTTCCTGATCAGCAGGATGATTAATTTCCTGAGCAATCATTTCGATTCGACCATTGCTGATATATACGTCAGCAACCTCAACTTTACCTTCATTGACAAGTTGCGCAGATTTTATAAGAATAGATGACATGTTGAAATTTTTACTTTGCTTTAGGTCAAAAGTAAAGATTTGTTGTGGTGATATCAAGTTATCTCGATAAAGAGTTCCCTATAACGACGACAATTTCTTCCTTAAATTCTCGCCTTTCTCTTATGTCAAATTTGAAATATCCTACTCGTATTTGTCCAGATTTGGCGCAAAACAAATCGCATTAAATCTAAACTCCGGAAGTTAATCGCATAAAAAAAGAGGCTAAAGCCTCTTTTTTTATTCTTTATCGAATTTGTATCCTACTCCTTTTACAGTGGTTACATAATCGTCACCTATCTTTTCGCGCAGCTTGCGGATATGGACGTCAATTGTACGATTGGTTACCACAACAGAATCTTCCCAAATACTCTTTAAGATCTGTTCGCGTGTAAACACCTTGTTCGGTTTCGATGCCAATAAATACAATAGTTCAAACTCTTTCTTTGCTAGAACGATCTTTTGTTCCCCTTTATATACCAAGAAAGAATCTCGATCAATGACCAAGTCGGCAATTTCAATTTTATCCTGAACAGAGGCATCTGACTCTTCGGAAGCATTTCTTCTTAAGATAGCATTGATGCGGCTCATTAAAGCACGCGGCTTAATTGGCTTTGCTATATAGTCGTCTGCACCGACATGAAATCCTGCGATCTCCGAATACTCTTCGCTTCTAGCAGTCAAAAATACCATGAACGTACTTTTGAATTCAGGCATTGCGCGCATGATACGACAAGCTTCAATTCCATCCATCTTTGGCATCATCACATCCAAGATGATAAGATCAGGATTTACTTGTTTAGCAACGTTGATTGCCTCTTCCCCATTTTGCGCTGTAGAGACCTGATAACCTTCACGATTTAAGTTGAATGCAATTAAATCCAAGATATCCTTTTCGTCATCAACAATTAAAATCTTTTGTTTCGAAGAACTCATTTGTCTTATTTTTTTTGCTAAATTATAAACAAAATGATAACAATCAGTTAATCTAATGTTACCAAATTATTAAGTAATATAATATTTAACAATAACACATTGATTACTTAATTGTTTTCTTCAAAAATGCCTCTAACTCTTCTCCACGCAAGTTCTTTGCTATAATAATGCCGTTCGGATCGAGAATGTATGAGGTAGGCAAGGCTTTCACACGGTAATCAATGACAACCGGTGAGCTCCAAGCCTTCAAATCTGACACATGTGTCCAAGTTAATTTGTCATCTTCAATAGCACGCATCCACGAACCAGGATTATCATCAAATGAAACGGAGAGTATATCAAAGCCTTTACCATGATAGGTATTGTACAACCTAACGAGATTAGGGTTTTCCTGGCGACAGGGCATACACCATGAAGCCCAAAAATCCACCAAAGTATATTTCCCTTTAAAACTCGATAATTTAACTTCTTTGTTTGATGGTGTAAAAGAAGTTAACTCAGGAGCAGGTTGCCCAATTGCCATTTTTTTCAGTTTTTGGGTCTCCTCTTTAAACTGTGTTACATATCTGTTCTCCGTAAATTCATTTTTTATTTTATCTGCATAGGTAATGATTTCATTTTCGGCTACTTCAGGATCTAAGGTCGAGATTGCATAAAAACCTGCAAGATCATTATGTTTATTCGAGAAATCGACTGCTTTTTTTGTATATGTACGCAATTCTTCTGCAAACTTTGCTTTATATTCAGAACGAATCTTTTCGATCTCAGCTGCTGTCGAATTGGCCGTTAGCTTTGAAAACACCGTCTGCAATGAATCCTGTAGATAATCGCGATAATTTCGCTCTTTGGCAAAAGGCTGTATAGTCTTTGACAATTCAGAACCATCAACCTGGTAATCATTTACATCTTTATGCAAATCTGTCTTAAATGTAATCGTTTCCCCCGGAGAAGCAATCAAATCGTACCGATTTTTACCAACACGCAAGGACAACAATCTGGATTGGCTAGCAGGTCGTACGAACTGAAATTTGTTATTATCGCCAAAAAACATAGAATCCAGCTTGGTATCGCCTTCATACAATGAAATAACTTTGATATTGCCAGGATTTTCGACATTTCCAGCGATGGTAAACTGTTCTTTATTTTGGCAACCCATCATCAAACCAACGATCCCTACTGCTAAAAAAACTGCCTTTTTCATCCGTTTATTTTTATTTGTTAAGTACCTATTCCCAATTACGCAAATGGCTTTGCTCTGTTTGATTCACGCTACATGTCACAGCTTAAAGAATCGTAAAAACTATCAGATTTATTCGAATCCTCCAAGGAAGAACTCGAATAAATCTGATGGCTTCCTATTGTATATTTAGGAAATAAAATCATCTATTTACATCCTAGTTTAGCTAAGTAGCCTGTTCAACTACCCTAAAATTTATTTCAAGAAATCTATTGCTCGCTCAATTGCACCTTTTAATCCGGCAGAGTTCTTACCTCCAGCTGTTGCAAAGAATGGCTGACCACCGCCACCACCTTGGATATCCTTGGCTAGATCACGAACGATATTACTTGCATTCAATCCTTTTTCTTTAGCCAATTCATCTGATATGACGACTGTTAAACTTGGTTTACCATCAAATTCAGCACCGATAACCAAAAATAAGTTGTTAACGGCACCCTTCACGGCATAAGCCAAGGTTTTCACCGCCTCTGCACTCGGTAGATCGACGATTGTGGACAAGAAATTAATCTCGCCAACCTGCTGAATCTTTGCTTCCAGATCCGACTTTAATGCTAAGGATTTTTCTGTAATACTTTTCTCTACCTCTTTTTTCAAAGCGCCATTCTCATCGATGATTTTACCCAGTGCAGAAACAAAATCCTTAGGATTATTCATGAGCTCTTTCAGGTGGTGAACCAATTCGAAATGTTCACGGATAACAGCTGCAGAACGAGTTCCAGTAATCGCTTCTATACGACGTACACCAGCTGCTACAGCAGATTCCGAAACGATTTTGAAAAACCCTATTTGCCCTGTCGCTTTAACATGTGTACCACCGCACAATTCTTTAGAATATTGATCTTCGAAGGTGATTACACGAACAAAATCGCCATACTTCTCACCAAATAGTGCTGTTACACCCGAATCCAATGCTTGTTGATAAGGCACATTTCGTTCCTCCTTCAATGGAATATTTTCACGAATTTTGGCATTGACAATATCTTCCACCTGTTTGATCTCTTCTTCTGTCATTTTTGCAAAATGAGAGATATCAAAGCGCAAAATATCAGCGTTGACCAACGATCCCTTTTGATTCACGTGACTTCCCAACACCTGCTTTAAGGCAGCGTGCAACAAATGGGTTGCGGAGTGATTGTTCTCAGTATCGATTCTTTTGGTTTTATCGACCTGTGCAACAAATGTTCCTTTCAATTCCAGCGGCAATTTGTTTGTAAAATGTACAAATAGACCGTTTTCCTTTTTCGTATCTGTGATATAAATCTTTTCTCCAGTTTCTTCGGAAACCAATTCTCCAGAGTCGCCTACCTGGCCACCACCTTCGGCATAAAAAGGACTAACAGAAAGCACCAATTGGAATTGCTCTTTATTTTTCGCAACAACTTTACGGTATTTAATAACTTCAGTAACAGCAGTCAATGCATCATAGCCTACAAATTCAAATCCCTCTTCATCATTTACCACAACCCAATCACCCGTATCTATAGCAGTGGCAGCACGAGAACGATCTTTCTGAATTTGAAGTGCTTGGTTGAAACCTTCCATATCAACTGTTAAACCTTTTTCGCGCGCTAGCAATTCCGTCAAATCGATCGGGAATCCATAAGTATCGTATAATTCGAAAGCAAAATCCCCATTGATTATGGTGTGGTCCTCCACATAATTTTCAAAACGTTGGACGCCCGTAGACAACGTTCTTAAGAATGAAACCTCCTCTTCAAAGATTACTTTCTGCACAAAATCCTGCTGCTGGATCAATTCGTCAAATACTCCGGCGAACTGAGCTGCCAATACAGGTACAAGTTCATTGATAAAAGGAGCCTTAAAGCCTAAAAATGTATACGCATAACGTACTGCACGACGTAAAATACGACGGATCACGTAGCCCGCTTTATTGTTGGATGGCAGTTGACCATCAGAAATTGCAAAACTAACCGCACGAATATGATCAGACACTACCCGCATGGCAATATCAGACTTTTCATCTATACCATATTTTATACCTGATTTCTCAGCAATAAAATCAATGGTAGGCGTAAATACATCTGTATCATAATTGGAGGTCTTCCCCTGTATACATCGCACCAAACGCTCAAAGCCCATTCCCGTATCCACATGTTTAGCTGGTAACGACTGAAGTGAACCATCTTTCAACCGATTAAATTGCATGAAGACAAGGTTCCAGATCTCAATTACTTGAGGGTGGTCTGCGTTGACCAAACTCTGCCCTGAAGTCTGTATGCGCTCTTCCGGACTACGCATATCGAAATGGATTTCGGAACAAGGTCCACAAGGTCCTGTCTCGCCCATTTCCCAGAAATTATCTTTTTTGTTTCCAAGGAGAATTCTATCTTCACCAATCCATTCTTTCCAGAAATCGAAAGCTTCCATATCACGTTCTAAGCCTTCTTTTGCATCCCCCTCAAAAATAGTCACATATAAACGATCTTTGTCTAATTTATATACTTCTGTCAACAGCTCCCAAGCCCAAGCAATAGCTTCTTTCTTAAAGTAATCACCAAAGCTCCAATTTCCCAACATCTCAAACAACGTATGGTGGTAGGTATCGATCCCTACTTCTTCCAAATCATTGTGCTTTCCGGAAACACGCAAACAACGTTGCGTATCGGCAACACGCGGAAATTTAATGGGTGCTTCACCAAGAAACAAATCTTTGAATTGATTCATCCCCGCATTGGTAAACATTAATGTCGGGTCATTTTTTACAACTACTGGTGCTGAAGGTACTATCTGATGCCCTTTACTTTTAAAAAAGTCCAGAAAGGCTTGACGAATTTCTCTACTTGTCATTTAATTATCTAAAAATATGTGCAAACTTACTCAAAATTGGTAGGTTATGCAATGTAGAATTCCATATATTGACCTTGAAACGACTGTTTTCTCTAAACGACCAAAACTTCAATATTGACTTTTCAAACAAAAAAATCAGGAGATAACATGCAGACAATTAGGGTACACTTATTTTAGATGTGACAGAAATCACAAACTGATATTAAATACAACATTTTAAAAGTGTTATTAGTTATTCATATTTGTCTAAAGCGCGTCAAATTCAACACGTAAAACAACAAAAACTATTTGACTTAAGGTCATTCACAATTACATTTGTTTTATTACATTTGATAGTAAAATAGGGAATCCAGTACACTTTCACGCACATTCCCTAAATGCAAAATAAATAAGATTAGATTTTGTAGATTAAATTCCTTCTAATGAAAAAAAACATTCTACTACCGGTAGATTTTTCGGCTCATTCTAATAATGCTGTAAATTACGCAGTGGACCTTGCTCTCGAAAAGGGGTATTCTATCCATCTTTACCACAATTATACTTCGGCTTCTGCTGTATTTGAGGACGAAAATGGCCGTAATGAGACTAATTCTCCAACATTCAAAGCTGATATTCTTATTAAAAATCTGGCAGAATCAATAAAATTAAAGCATCCTACGCTTGAAATAACCACCCAATGTGAGCGCGGTATGATTACTGAAACACTACCGGAGCTCGCCACTCCCAGTCGATTTGATTTTGTCATCATGGGGACTAAAGGCATCACCAATGACGATAGCCAACTTATTGGCAGCACGACCTATGTCATTAGCAAAAAAGCCAAAATACCTGTCTTGGCCATCCCCACTGAAGCGTCCTTTACACCTATTGACAAAGTTGGCTTACTGTCTAATTTTAAAGAAGAAGAGGTACAGACCGTACAAGATTTTGTCAACATCATCGGCAAAGACTTTGAACTAAAACTTATGCATGTTCACTACGATCATTCATCAGAAAACAGAATCGAAGACAAGCTTGAAGTATGGAAATATAAGATCAAAAAATATATTGGTGTGACCAATATTGCTATAGAAGTGGATTCAATACAAGGCGACATTGAGGACTTAGATACGGTTCCGGAAGTGATTAATGAGATGATCCATGAGGAAAAGATCAAAATATTATTGGTGACACGATCGAGGAAATCGTTCTTTGAACGTGTTTTTACGCGTTCCGTTGCAAAAGCATTATTTAGTCATCCCTTAGTTCCAATATTTTTTACTAAAGCATAACCTTATAGCCATGTCTAAACTATTAATACCAGTAGATTATTCCGAAAACGCACGAGTTGCCGCATTTTATGCAGCTCAAATCGCGACGACAACAAATGATGAGATTACACTCTTTCATTCGTTCACTTCGCATATCAACAAATTTGCAAATGCGAAGCATTTAGTAGACCCCACCGAGGGAGAAGCTCGCCGTCAGATGGAAAAACTTGTAGCCGAACTTCTACAGGAATATCCTTCGCTTAAAATTTCTACCTTATTTGCCAACGGTATTTTGGCTGAAACACTGGATAAACAAGAGATAAAAGAGGTCTATCAAACGGTGATTATGGGTACAAAAGGAGTGACCGGACTTGAATCTGTATTGATTGGAAGCAATACATATGATGTCATTAAAGAGTCGAAGATCCCTGTTCTAGCCATCCCGAAAAACGCGATAAAATTCAAAAATGACAACATCGCTCTATTGACAAATTTCAAACCCGGTGAACTTGAAGTGCTTAAACAAGCGATACCATTGTATGGGAAAAACTTCCATTTACAACTCATACATATCAATAAAAACGAACTAGAAATCAATATATTAGGAGAAAAACTTGAAAATTGGATTGAACAGATTATTGCTGAAACTGGGATCGAGGATATTTCCTATATCATCAAGTCGCCAAGTTATTTTGCAGGTTCACGAGAGAATATTGCTAACGGTATCCATACCATTATTCGGGATGAAGATATCGATGTTATTTTGATCACAAAAAGCAGAAAAACTTTTTTCCAAAACATTTTTACAGAAAATATTGTTAAGCATCTGGCTTTTGAAATTGAGGTGCCAAACTTTTTTGGGCGTGTAGAGTAACCAAATAATTTTTGGCAAATTTATTGCAAGAGTGTTCAGTGAGTTAATTTAACAACAGTATTATAGTAGATAATTTTACAAACACGCATTATGAAAATTAGCCTTAAAAAATCAGGATTACTTGTTGCGGCAGGAATTTTATCCACCGCATCCTTTGCGCAAAGCACAAAAGAAGCATCAATCGAAGGCACAACTCCATTAGGTTCGGCAACACAATATAGAACCTGGTCTATCGGTGTAGGAGCCGGTGTAACAAGCTTGCAGAATATCGCCAAGTTTAACAATGGTGGTTATGACAAATTAGACTGGAATTTAGGATATAGTGCTTATATCAAGAAACAAATCTCACCATCATTCGGATTGAAAGCAACTTATTTTGGCGGAAAGACAGCTGGTTATGATAACAGTGACAAGCAAACTGGATTCGAAACCAAAACTCCTTGGTCAGTTGCCTTATCTGGTGAGTTTTTAGCAGCCAACACGAATTGGAGATTTTTCAACAGTTTTATTAAACCTTATGCATCGATTGGTGTTGGGGTAATGAATGCTGAAACTGCTGCAATCGCTGGTGGTAACAAAGGTGAATATGGAGATTCCTATTCCAAAATCTTTGTACCTGCAGATTTTGGTTTGAAATTCGCTGTTGCCAAAGGCATCAACTTTGAATTGGGGTACCAATTGAATTGGGCGAACCAACGATTTGACAATCGTTACAATACAACTCCTCCACAACAATACAAAAATGACTTATTTACTTACGCACATGCCGGCTTAGAATTCGCCTTAGGCAGCAGCAGCAAGCCTGCATTGAATAATTCGAATCCTGTCGCAACCCTTGTGAATGACTATACAGTAAAATACGACGATCTGAAAGCTCAAAATAATGCATTGAATGCTAAAAACCAAGCTTTGCAAGGTCAATTGGATGGTCTAAACAATGATCTAAAAGATGACGACGGTGATGGTGTTGCCAACAAATATGATAAATGTCCGGGTACGCCTTCAGGTGTTCAGGTTGACGGATCGGGTTGTCCAATTGTTGTGAAAAACGAAACCAAAGTTGTTGAAAAAGTTGTGGTTACTGAGGCAGATCGAAAAGTTGTTGCTGAAGCGATCAAAAACTTAGAATTCGATTTAGGTAAAGCAACGATTCGCTCCACTTCGTATGCAACATTGAATAAAGTTGCTGCATTATTGATCGAGAAGAATTTTAGTTTAAAACTCGCAGGTCACACCGACAATACAGGTTCACGTGAATTAAATATGCGTTTATCTAAAGAGCGTGCAGAGTCTGTAAAAGCATATTTAGTATCTCAGGATGCTAACGCGTCGCGCATCGAAGCAACTGGATATGGTCCAGACCAACCAATTGCATCTAATAAAAATGCAGCAGGCCGCCAACAGAATCGCCGTGTTGAATTTACACTTTATTAATAACTAACAAATTACACTAATAAAAAGGTGTTTTAAACAGAAACACCTTTTTATTTACCAAACGTCATATTTCAACTACAAACCTATAGTGAATTTAATTTTTAACTTATTACTTTTGCAGCGGTTTATACAAACACAAATTATATGAAACTAAAATTACAATTAGTACTTGCTCTAGCATCAGCGGGCTTATTTGCCAATAATGCAATTGCTCAAAATGCAAAGGTATCATCCATTGAGGGAACAACTCCATTTGGTCCGGTTACGCAATACAGAACATGGTCTATTGGTATCGGTGCAGGGGTGACTAACCAAACCAATATTGCTGGTTTTAATCGCGAAGGATACGATGACTTAGCATGGAATTTGGGATATAGTGCTTATATTAAAAAGCAAATCTCTCCTTCTTTCGGCATTAAAGCAAGCTACTTTGGCGGTAAAACAGGTGGCGCATTTAAAGATGGAACGCAATCTTTTGAAGCGAAAACACCATGGTCTGCTGCATTATCTGGAGAGTTCCAAGCGGCCAATACCAACTGGAGATTCTTTAACAGTTTCATCAAGCCTTATGCATCAATTGGTGTTGGTGTCATGAACAGCAAAACAACATTGACGACAGGTTCTACTTCTCAAGAAGCCGATGGTATTTCTAAAATATATGTACCATTGGACATGGGTTTCAAATTTGCTGTTGCCAAAGGAATCAACTTCGAGTTGGGTTATCAGTTAAATTGGGTTAACCAAAACTTTGACGGTATTCAAGGTGGTCAATATAAGAATGACTTGTTTACTTACATCCATGGTGGTTTAGAATTTGCATTGGGTAATGGTAGCAAACCAGCTTTGAACAATTCAAATCCAGTAGCGACCTTAGTCAACGACTACACATTGAAATATGATGATCTTAAAGCACAAAATGATGCTTTAAATGCTAAAAACCAAGCACTACAAAATCAATTGGATGGTCTAAACAGTGACCTGAAAGATGATGATGGTGATGGTGTAGCTAACAAATATGACAAATGCCCAGGCACACCTTCAGGTGTTCAGGTAGACGGTGCAGGATGTCCAATTGTTGTTAAAAACGAAACGAGAGTGGTTGAAAAGGTTGTTGTAACAGAAGCTGACCGAAAAGTTGTTGCTGACGCAATCAAAAACTTGGAATTCGATTTAGGAAAAGCAACCATACGTCCTACGTCATACGCGACATTAAATAAAGTAGCCGAACTGTTAATCGAGAAAAATTTTAGCTTAAAACTAGCTGGTCACACTGATAATACAGGTTCCCGTGAATTGAACATGCGTTTATCAAAAGAACGCGCTGAATCGGTAAAAGCCTATTTAGTATCTCAAGGTGCTAATGCATCACGTATTGAAGCGACAGGTTATGGCCCTGACCAACCGATCGCATCAAACAAAACCGCTGATGGTCGTCAACAAAACCGTCGCGTAGAGTTCACGCTTTATTAATCGATATTCTTTGATTTATACAAGCCAAAGGCATCACTTCACGGTGATGCCTTTTTTATCACTCCTTTTCTTATCTAAACCTTATTCTTTGGTAAGGTAAACGTAAAAAGCTCCCCCTATTTAAAGTAAATAAACATTTGAGCAACAAAAAGATAACTTCCAAACAAACAACATAATACGTATTTTTAATAAAGAAAAATTTAAAAAATGCGTAGACCCCATGCTCTTGTGTTGGCTTTCTTTTCGTTGATCTTTTCCTCTTGTGAAAAGGATCCACCATTGAAGGAACCAGGATCAAATGAAACCATCAACCAGTGGACATTAGACCAAATGAAACGCTACTACTACTGGAATGATAAAATTAGATCAACCCAAGATTACCAACAAAGTCCAGATTTATTTTTCAAAAATATCCTATACCCCGAAGATCATTTTTCCACTATCTTACAAACCCTAAATAGTGATACCTATGGAAATACGCTAACAAATACTTTTGGCTTCGATATAGTTCAGTTACAAAATCAGTCTGGACCTATTCAGTTAGTGACCCAAGTAGTTCCCTATAGTGAGGCAGACTTGGCAGGGCTTCAAAGAGGCGACAGTCTAACCCATATAAATAAGACATTAATGGATCAGATAAACTTCCAATCACTATTAGACAAATCATTGCATTTACCGGCCATCCAAATAAAACGACATGACGGTAAAGTATTCAACCTTCCATCCTCTTATATCTCGCAGCCCGTTGTCTATACTTCAAAAGTCATTTCATCATCTTCCAAAGTCGGTTACATTTTTATAAGCCAATTTGATTTCGGTGGAGCCTATTCGCTATTAGAAGCAATACAAAACCTTAAATCAAAACAAATAGAGGAATTGATCGTCGATTTACGTTATAATCCAGGCGGTCAGGTTGCTTTTGCTGCATTTTGTGCTTTGTTAATGGCAGATATTAAAGAGAACTATATTTTTGCAAAATATCGGGGAAATAAAAATATAAAAACTATTGAAGATACGTTTGAAACAACCCTACTGAGACAGCCCGATGGTTATTCCTTTAAAGCGAGCGAAGTACTGAAACAAGGATTACATCTAAAAAAAATTTATATCCTGACCGGACCGAATACGGCTTCCGCATCCGAAATGTTGATTAATGGATTAAATCCATATATACAAATTGTTCAGGTTGGCACCAAAACATATGGTAAAGATATGGCGTCGACAACAATTTCTACACCTGAAGAAATTCACGGTACCGAGCGTTCTTGGCATTTGATCCCAATGATATATAAAATCTACAATAATGCGGGGCAAGGAGATTATGGCAATGGAATTACTCCGCAGAAAGTGACGGATGAGTTTGCCTTTTTACCTTTGGTTCCAATAGGCAATAGTAGAGATCCGCTCATACAGGAAGCATTGTCAACAATCAATAATAAAGATCCCAAAGCAAATAGTTCCGTCTCGGTAGGAGCAAAAACAAGCACTATCTCTTCCAAATATGTGAGCAGTAGTTACCATACCATACCTATTGAAGTTAACATACAGAACAAAACTGAAGAATAGTTTCGTCAGTGTGCACAAGAATTTAACGAAGAAATGATCTCACGGAGATCAGTTCCAGTCTGCCCATTTTTGGCTAACTTACGAAGAGGGCGAGACAAAATTTCAGAACGAATAACCCGCTCCTTCGATTCATAGTCCCGCACTACTCCTTCCAATTTTTTCAATAATTCCCTATATTGCCTATACAACTCATTAAGATTCGCAAATTCTGCACGTAATTTATAAAGCACTTCCGAATCAATAACATGTTCTACATCTCCTTGGATTTCAAGGGAAATTGTCGTTAGTTTTCGATGTTTTAAATCACTGATACCTTTCATGACAACTGTATTACGCGTATTTTTTTTAAATTATCACCGTTAATTAGATTCAATCCTTTTTATTTTTTTAACCAAATATTATCTAGGCTATAGCCAATACCTCCGATTTCTGAGACAGCATCCACATCTAACGGAACATCAGATTCTTTTTCAGGAAGATACACAACTGCTACATCTACATTAAAATAAAAAAACAAATACACTTTTTGTCCATCTATAAGCACTGGCTTTGAATCTTTATCCAATACTTGAGCCTTTGCAACATAAAGAGGATCCACTGGTATAACGGTAAATTTTTCAGGGATTTTATCAGATATCAAATCAGTGATCAGGATCGGGGTTTCGTCATATTTAACCAAATCCATCCCCCAACTTTCATCAAAAAAAGGCTTACCTTGATAAACAGCAAGACGAATGGGTTCACCTTTTGGTGAAATCGTTGTGTTATAATTTAAAATCTTTACTTGCATCTTGCCCGGAATAGACTCAATATTATCACCCAACGGATTCTCCCCTACAACGAGCGAAGGATCAATTGGACTTTTACTATGCACCCCAAAGGTATTTAAACCTAATTTTATTGATAAACGCTGCTCCAATACAACTTGATCCTTGCTATTATACGCAACAACCAATGAAGAGTCGATATCTTTATTTCGTATAAAAATAAAATTAGCATTATTATCATTCGCCGTTTTTCCATCTACCGTAACTCGTTTTATATCCGCTGATACAGAACTATAGGTTTTAAAAGTAATGCGTGCAAGTTCCTCTTGCGCTTGAACCAACTCGCCCTTTTGACATGCATATAACATACATCCTGTCGAAAGGACAAAACAATAAAAAAATATATTTTTTAACATATATAAAGAATAAGAAGTGAGCCATTTAGATGGCTCACTCAATAAATAGAAGATATTAATAATTTTTTGGATCAAATTGGGTCCAGGTTGCTGTCCAAGGAGCAGTTGTTGGATGAAACGCACCACTATAAGTAGTCGTTCCATTACCATATGCTGGCGAAGTCGATAGTGGTCTTAGAAATACAGGGTTAAATAAAGACGCCGTTGGATAAAAAATATTGGCACCACCCGCTAACTTCAAATATGCAGCAGCATCTGTTGACACATTTGTTTGGTTTCCAGCCGGAGTAGCACCACTAAAGGCAGCAGAATATGCATGTACAACATTTCCTGTAAAAGTCCCTGTGGCTCCATCTTGAAATGCTGCCCCTGTTGCATAGCCAGCAATAATTGAGTTTTGGATATCGTATTCAGACGCTCTTCTCCAGCGGTTACCAAATTTTAGTTTAGTTCCTGCTATAGTAGCATCTTTAATACCCAAGAATGTGAAATTTTTCAATACTGGGCGAGTTTTTGGTGTAGCTGCATATGGAGCTGTACCTTCATTATCCGATTCCAAACCATTTGAATCAGAACTACCACTAGAAGTACTGTTGGTAGAATTAGGATCCTTTAATGATAAAGCATATTGAATTGTTCCTGTGTAACCGTGATCGAAATCAAAGTCATCATCATCATTTGACAACGCCACTAAATATTTAGCATTTACAGTACCACCAAAAAATTCAAATCCATCATCTTTACCCCAAGATACCTGAATATTTTCCAATGTAGTCCCAGTACCAACGCCACCTAAAGTCAACCCATTAATCTCGTTATCAGCCGTTAAGTTATAACCAGCGAATTCAATACGTACATATTTTAAAGAACCCGAATTATCGGCAGCATTTGTTCCTCCATAAGACACATCTACACCAACAGGTTGCGGAATACCTTCGATTCTTTTTGTCGCAGCTTGATTTGTCGTTGCATTGCCTAATAATACAACTCCTCCAAAATCACCTGGATTACGGGAACCACCAGCATTAGGAGAAGTAAATACAATAGGTGCAGCAGCAGTACCATTAGCAATCAATTTAGCTGTTTTAGGTACAACTAATACCCCTTTGATATTATGTGTTAATCCAGTAATTTGATCATTGTATGCTTTAGTTACTCCAGAAGTAATAAATGTCCCCGCTTGAATAGTTAAGGTAGCTCCTGGCCTAACAAAAGCCACACCGTCAATTTTCCATACTGTATCAGCTGAAAGAGTTGTTTTAGTAATAATGCCGGCAGCATCTGTTGGGATTGTTGCCTGAGGTTTGTTTGGCAAGCCAGCATTCAAATCTGAATTTGGTCCCACATTGTCCTTGTTACAAGAAGCTAATGCGATTGCGCATACGCTTGCTACTGTTAAGATTTTTTTCATTTTGCGTTAAATAATTACTAGTTTTGCCATCACAAGATCATTTTTTAGACTATGCATCCCTATGGGATAGCATTTCATAAGGCTGCATAGTTGTTTTCAATCACCCGTTTTTTGTTTCTCTATTTTTATCTTCCTGTTGCGTTATATGGACAAACCCGGAACTATATACATTATTAAGGAGTGATATGAAACTGCCTCGCGCAGTGGTTTTTTCTAAATTTCTACGATATCTTTGAAGCCTATTACAATCAAATAGCCCTCCACACTTATTTTCACCTTATTATTTAAAAGCTATAGATCAGGGAAAGGTTAAACCTTCGTCCGTCTTTTTTACGATAAGTTATAATATCATCATCCGCCCTATTATATTTATTATCTCCTTTAACAAGGTCAAAGATCTTTTCTCCATTTTCACCTTTGGATTCACTATAAGCCGACTGATTTTGATAATACTGCGTCCATTCATCTAAAAGATTAGCAGCGTTGAATTTAATTTCCAACTGTTGTCGCAGAAAACGCTTATACACCTGTAGATCAAGCTGCCTTGGTGCAAGTTCATACTCTACTCGATTCGGGTTGACGGATGCTGTATTCGTACGGTAGCCTCTATGGTTGTAACTTGTCGTTATTCCAAAATCATCCCCCCAATAACCTACTCCCAAGTTTAACAACCAGGGCGACTGTCCCACTAATGGACGGTCCTGGTTTGGTGCTCTATTTTTTTGTCGTTCTGCTACGGTTACGTTATCAACAAGTTTATGTCTCCACTGACTCAATGCATTTACTTCTGATTTCAACAAAGTCCCGTTTGCATTTATAAAAGCTTTAGATAACCAATCTGCTTCACCGAGAAAACCTAGGTTTTTACGGATTTCAAATTCTATCCCCATGTTTTTAGCAGACTCCATATTATTAAAAACATATGCGCTCCCCGGACTTACATCCTCATTTTCGATCAATTCTATTGGTTTATCCAAATATTTATAAAATCCTGTCAGGGATATAATTTCGCCCGGACTCGGATACCATTCCAACCGCATATCGACATTATCGATAAAAGTTGACTCTACATTATCCCCAGAAACGATAGCGTCTAATTCAAAATCATAGAAGCCAAAAAAGCCTGTTTCCCTAAAATCCGGCCGAATAGCCGTTTTGGAGTAACTTCCTCTCACATTAAAAGTATTACTGACACTATAAGTTGCATTGATCGATGGCAATAATTTCCAATTTTTTTCACGAATCATAAGTTTATACAGCAGTAATTTGTTGTTATCCTCATTGGGATCACCATTTTGTTTTCTAAACATTTCATCTTGACGATTTTGCAAATTGTAATATTCAGCACGTAGACCATAAACTAACCTCAGCTTATTCCAAAATTTCTGATCCAACATGAAGTATGCGGCATGTGAATTCATTGCACCATCGTAGACACTTCCCCCAATAGGTTCAGGATAATAATATGCCTGACCAATACCATTCCCAATATTTGCTGCAGACAACAATACATCATAAGGCATCTCTATTGCGGGCGCCCCTTTCGAGGGATCATCAGGAAGATAGGATCTTGTGAAAGGTAATAGCCGAAAAACAGATAGATCGCGGTTTTTCTTCCATCCTTGATACCCGACTTTCACTAATGTACTGACGACTTTCCCTGTCCCGAACATTCGTGAAAATGCCATCGCCCAGTTATAATCATGTTCATTGATCTCCGTCCACATACGGGAATCGAACCCTGTTTCCGAATGATTGGACCAATTAGAAAGACTCAATAAATTGGGGCTTTGAAAGATATAATTTCCATCTATTATTGTTGTTAGTCCGTAACGCAACTTGCGCTCATCCAAAATCTGCTGCTGAATTCTATTGTAAGCAAACATCCCCTCCGCTTTGATATCCCAAGGCAGCTGATACTCACCACTTAATTGATGTTGCTGCAAAGACATTGTTTCAGGCAACTGATATTGATTTTTGGTCGGCGGGCTACTTAAATTTGTAAACGTCGCCCGGATGTTTTCACTATAGTTATTGTTAAAGGTGCGTGCATACATATTTTTAAATGCAAGCTTAAAATCCTGTCCCTTTACTCCAAAATTTGCGACCAATCCGCTACTGCTATTAAAACGATACGAAGTCCCCGCTCCATTTTGGCCGATTGTATCACTTTCTATCATGTGCTGTTTTTCCCCATATCCATTAATGATACCAGACCCTCGAACATTATTAAAGGGTACGATATTCTGTTCATTCCGAATATTTGCAGAGGCGGAGAATCCGAACAATAATCCGTTTGAGATCGCATATCGTCTACCCAATGCAAATCGTAAATTTTGATTGGGACTGGCCTTGTAGCGATATAATTTCATGGCATCAGCGTTAACAAGTTTAGATTGTTCGATGGCATCAATGTCATTATACTTCAACGTTGAACCAGGCATCAAAAATTCCTCGTTCAACTTTGGATCATTCAAGATATATCCAGGGGGAGCGTCTAGACGCCTTGCCTCAGCATTCCAAAACCAAGGCTGTATACCTTGAGGTTGCTTGGAAGAGGAGTGATTAAAACCAAAGAATTCGGATGTCTTACGCTCTCCGAGACGATAGAAGTCTTTTCCTGTCGTACGGGAATTTCCACCAATTCCATATTGAATCGACGTAAAATTCTTTTCTGGAATATCTAGTGTATTCACTGAAACCTGGCCACCAGAAAATTCTGCAGAGACATCCGGTGTTGCAGTCTTATTGACAACAACGGAGCTGACCATCTCTGTCGGAATAATATCAAAGGAAAAATCACGCCTATTCTGTGAAGTGCTTGGAATCACAACCCCATCCAGCATTGCTTGATTGTAACGGTCAGACATCCCTCTTACAATTACATTTCTATTATTGACTGTTGTCAATCCTGTCACGCGTTTTAAAACTTGTCCCATATCATTGTCTGGTGTTCGGGCAATCTGCTCTGCAGAAATCCCATCGGTTACTGAAGCGGCATTTTTTTGTGCTGCATACAGTCCTGCCACAGAAGCCTTTTTGAACGGAACTGTAACTACAGCAGTTTCCAGTGCATTTACCTGCGCCTTCATCTCAATGTTTAGTGCCGTACGCTGTCCTGATTCGACTTTCACCCCCTCGATACGTTGTGTACGGTAGGACAAATAACTTACTTCAAGGGTATATACACCTTTCGCCACTATGAAACCGTAACTACCATCTAGACTGGTTTGCGTAGATTTATTCATACCGACCAGTTTAATACTGGCATTCGCCAATGGTTGTCCGCGGTCGTCAATTATTTTACCCGAAATACGTCCACTTTGTTGAATAGTTTTTTCGGTCAATGTAATGTATACTCCATTGTCAATGGCCGTCAGATTTGTTTCCTTAAGAAGATAATGCATGACATCTCTGACACTGCTTTTTATAAAAATTTTAGACCTTACTTTTTTCTTCGACAGATTATATTTTGCGGCGTCAAAAGCAATATGGATGTTTTGAGATTCTAGGCGTTCAAAAACTGCAGGAATGCTAGATTCACTAAAGGAGATGGAAATTTCTCTATTAAGTAGCTGTCCATGTACGACAGAAGCCAAGAGTATTTCGACAGAAACTATCGATAGAAGTAATCCTACCAGCGATGTCTTTATCATAAACTTAATATCGTTTTTCGTAACGTATTGGTTAAATTTCATAAATTTGTTTACGTATATAATATCTCTACAAGTTGTTGTATATGTTATTTACCCCTATTTAGGGGTTGTACCAATCGGAGCCGACGATGGCGGTCGTCGGCTCTTTTTGTCTACTATTTAGTAAATCAGCACTTTATTCCCCTCCTTTCTAGACTTATTGTGATGAATGGCTTTAATACTTTCTAAGGTCGCCGCCCATGATAACTGCCTCGATATAGGCATACTATAATGCTGTTGGGAAATTTGAATATCTGCAGCCTCAAGATCTTTACCATAGATATTTTTGATTGCTATAGCCATCTCAGCAAAAGTGCTTTGCTTAAGATATACACGTCCTTCGATCCAGCTATTTCGCGTCAAGAGATCAAAATTCTCCAGTTGGCTTTTATTACTATTTTTGGAATAACGAATCTGGTCTCCTCTTTCCAGTATCCCCAACAGGTTGTGGTTGGCCGCGACCTCAACTTTGCCGGTAAATACCGACACAGATATATCGTCCAGTTCCGCATAGTTTCTCACGGTAAAGGAAGTACCTAAAACTTTAGTTTGTATGTCTCGAGCTTTTACAATAAAGGCTTTCGTAGCATCTTTTTTTACATCAAAAAAAGCTTCCCCCGCGAGGAGTTCTACCATGCGATCCTTTCGATCGAAAGAAACCGTATCCAATTTCAACTTCGTCCGTGCATTTAAAATTACCGTTGAGCCATCTGCAAGCTGTACTCTTTTCCGTTGCGCGATTCCCGTTTCAAAAACCCGATATCCTGGTTTAAGCATAGCCTGCTTTCTCAAAACTGTATGATCCCCCTTGACACCCCAAAATAAAACACCAAGACAAAGCAAGACACATGCGGCAGCAGCTACAGACCAATACCGCATTTTCCGAACAGGTACGTTTCTTCTGGAACTATTTCCAATCTGCCGATGAATTCTTTCCCACAATTGACTCTCGTCAACTTTATAGTCGGGTACATCTTCTCCATCAAGTTCGGCATACCAACGATCAATCAGTGTACGCTCACTAGCGCTAGCCTTATTTTGGCGATATCTATCAATTAGCGATTCAAAAATTCTTCTTTTCACTTTTTATGCCTGCTGTTTATATACAAGTCTGCAAAAAAGCTCCAAAGTACTTCAAGAAATGGTTAATGTTGTATAAAAGAATTGTTAAGCTTCTCAAGCTCAAAAAAGTAAGCCTGCTGGAAACTTACTTGGAGAGTTCATCGATCATAAAGATCAAAAGTAAAGTGAAACTACCGTTTTGAACATGTTGATAGCCCAAAATAGCTTTCCGTAGTCGTTTGGATGCTTCCGTAAGATTATTTTTGACCGTTTGCTCAGACAGCCCCATACGCATGGCTATCTCTCGAATAGATAAATGTTCCCATTTCAATAAAAGCGCTTGCCGCATATTCTGTGGCATAATTTCCAGCTCTTCCTCCAACAACTTCTCAAGGGCTAAATACGTATTGAGATCCTCTGGATGCTGCTGCACATAGTCGAATATATGTTTACTCCAGTGCTCCAACAATCTGTCTTTGGCTTTATTGGAATTAAAGAAATCTATAATTTTATATTTGAGCATCCCTTTCAAATAGGCTGGGAGATTCATTTGGATGTCGATTGTATGCCGCCTTTCCCAAAATTGGACAAACAGCTCCTGTAGAATATCCTCCACATCCTGTCGGTCTAGGATCCGACGGGCAGCGTGCTGATAAAGATCCTTCCAGCAATAGCGATACAATTCCTCATAAGCGGAAGTATCGTTAAACTCTTTAATAGCTTGTAGCCAACGCTGATGTACAACTGGTCCTTGATTCATGCTAATACCAAAATTAAGGTTGAGATATTAAGTTTCTATTAATAAATGAATAAAGAAACTGTAGGTATATAAAATAGTTTCACATTCGAAATAATACTTTTCAAAGTGAGCTAAATCTATATAACAGCGCTCAATTTATTATCACCTGGTATAAAAGAATCAGATTCCCTTAAAAATCAATTATTTAAATTATTTGTTTATTCCAAAATTATTCTTACCTTTGCAACGCCTTAGGCAATAGTGCCTATTGTATAAAATATTTCATGAACCCATTTTTAGAACTGGGAATCCGTGAGGAAGTTGTTAATGCCATCTCAGAATTAGGTTTCGAAAAACCTTCTGAAATTCAGGAAAAAGCCATTCCTGTTTTATTGACTGGTAACGACGATTTTGTCGGATTAGCCCAAACTGGCACAGGAAAGACCGCGGCATTTGGTCTTCCATTATTAGAGCAATTAGACTTTTCTCAAAAACACCCACAGGCATTAATCCTTTGCCCTACTCGGGAATTATGTTTACAAATCTCAAAAGATTTAGAAAAATTTGCTAAATACGTTGACAACGTACATGTTGTTGCTGTATATGGAGGTGCAAATATCTCAGACCAGCTACGTCAAATTAGACGTGGAGTGCAAATTGTAGTAGCGACCCCAGGTCGTATGTTGGATATCATCGGCAGAAATGCGATTGATTTTTCAAATGTAAAATATGTTGTATTGGATGAAGCGGATGAGATGCTCAATATGGGCTTCAAAGAAGACATCAACAACATTTTGTCAGAAACTCCTGACGAGAAAAAAACTTGGTTATTTTCGGCGACAATGCCTTCTGAGGTACGTCGTATTGCAAAGAATTATATGACCGATCCAGTTGAGCTTACTGTAGGTACAAAAAACACCGGTAATGCCAACATTGAACACCACTATTATTTGATCAAAGCAAAAGATAAATATGCTGCATTCAAACGTATTGTGGATTCAAATCCTGATATCTTTGGTATCGTATTTTGTCGTACAAAAATCGAAACACAGGATATCGCTGAAGCGTTGATCAAAGATGGTTACAATGCAGATTCATTGCATGGTGACTTATCCCAACAACAACGTGATAAAGTAATGAAACGTTACCGTGACCGTAGTTTACAATTGTTGATCGCAACAGACGTAGCCGCTCGTGGTATTGATGTAAGTGATGTAACTCACGTTATTAACTTCTCTTTACCTGATGAAACAGAAAACTATACACACCGTTCAGGCCGTACAGCCCGTGCAGGTAAAACTGGTATTTCGCTTTCTTTGGTAAACGTAAAAGAGCTAAGCAAAATCCGTCATCTTGAAAAGATCATCGGTAAACCTTTTGAGAAAAAACAAGTACCTCAAGGTGCTGAAGTTTGCGAAAAACAATTATTTTCTATCGTTAAAAAGATTGAAAATGTTGAAGTAAACGACAAACAAATCAGCCCATTCTTGCCTGCAATTATGGAAAATTTGGAGTCACTTTCAAAAGAAGATATCATCAAAAGATTTGCTTCTCTTGAGTTCAACCGTTTCTTGGATTATTACAAAAATGCACCTGATTTAAATATCGAAGCGCGTGACGGTGGTCGTGAAGACCGCGGTGATAGACGTGATGGTCGTTCACGTGAAGGTTCAAAAGGCTACACGCGTTTATTTATGAATTTAGGTTCAGTAGATGAATTCTCTCGTGGAGATATGTTGGGCTTCATCTGTAACAATGCGAATATTTCAGGAAAATCAATCGGTAAAATTGATTTGAAAGGCGTGTTCACATTCTTCGAAGTTCAAGATGCAGAAGTAGAAAAAGTATTCCAAGGATTCCAAGGTGTAGATTACAACGGTCGTCAAGTACGTATCGAAGTATCTGGTGAAGCAAGAGGTGAAGGTCGTAGCGACCGTGGCGGAAGAAGCCGTGGTGGTGATCGAGGCGGAAGACGTGAAGGTGGATACCGTGGTGGTGATCGCGGTGGAAGACGTGAAGGTGGATATGGTGGCGGCGAACGCAGCGGAAGACGTGAAGGCGGATTCAGTGGTGAGCGTCGTGATCGTGGTGAGCGTAGCAGCAATGGCGGTGGCTTCCGTGATTTCTCTGGAAAACGTAAAGAATCAAAAAGCAAATACTAATCATTAGTACTTAGCATAAGAGTTAAAGACTCTGGCACAAAAGCGATCAGCTTGAGATGCCAGAGTCTTTTCTTTTATTTTCCCTCCTAACAGTACAGGCACTAATATCTCCTGCCAATATAATAGTCTCTATAAAAAAGCGTAAATTAGCTGTATTATACGAACTGGACTTCTAACATGCCAATAGTAGCAACAAGATTATTTGATTTAGCATACCTGCAATATAGTATTGCCCCGGATTTCCCAATGTTTTCTTTCAGAAAAGATAACGAATGGGTACAAGTAAGCAATACTTATTTTATTGAACAGGTCAACGAGACATCTAAAGGTTTGATCGCATTAGGCGTTCAGCCGGGAGAGAAAGTAGCATTAATTAGTGAGAACCGCATCGAGTGGAATATCCTTGATTTTGCCATTCAACAAATTGGAGCTGTAGTAGTCGCCATTTACCCTAATATTTCGACCTTAGATTACACCTATATCTTCAATCATGCCGAAATCAGAAAGTGTATTGTCAGTTCAAAGACACTATACACAAAGATATTAACGATACAAGATGATTGTCCGCAACTAAATGCTATTTACAGTCTAGACAAAGAGGATGGTCTAAACCATTGGCATGACTTCGTCTCCAAGGGCGAGATCATTACAGATGAAACACTAAACCACCTACGTGATGGTATAGAAACCGATACATTGGCGTCCATCATTTACACCTCTGGCACAACAGGAAATCCCAAAGGTGTTATGTTGTCTCATAAAAATTTATTGGCAGATACGTTGAGTAGTGAATATTCCTTTCCTGTCGAACGAGGTGATCGTGCCCTCTCCTTTCTTCCAGTTTGTCATGCCTATGAACGCGTATTCCAATATGTATATATGTACAAAGGTTTGACAATCTTCTTTGCTCAATCGATGGATACGATAGGTGAAGATTTTAAATCCGTTAAACCACATATTTTTTCCGCTGTACCTCGTGTATTGGAAAAAGTTTATGAGAAGATTATGGCTACAGGAGAGCAATTAACAGGAGTCAAGCGTAAGCTATTCTTCTGGTCCTTGAGCGTCGGCGGACAATACAAACTGGAGGGACGTACATGGTGGTATGACTTTCAACTGAACATTGCCCGTAAATTAGTTTTTTCAAAATGGCGCGAAGCATTAGGTGGTGACATCAAAGGGATTGCCTCCGGGAGTGCTGCTTTACAGGAAAGATTAATCCGTCTGTATATGGCAGCAGGAATTCCAATATATGAAGGTTATGGCCTCACTGAGGCGGGACCATGTATCGCTGTAAACTGCTATAAACGAGGCATGAAAATTGGTACTGTAGGCTTACCGTTAATTAATATCGAAATAAAGCTTGCTGACGATGGAGAAATATTAACTAAAGGCGAGAATAATATGATTGGCTATTATAAAAATCCAGAGGCAACAGCAGAAACGATCAAGGATGGCTGGCTTTATACTGGGGACATTGGCCAATGGGTAGACGGTAAATTTCTTAAAATTATAGACCGAAAGAAAGAGATGTTCAAGACTTCTGGAGGAAAATATATCGTTCCGCAGCAGATCGAATCTAAACTGGTCGAATCTTCATTTATCGAACAGGCTATGGTACTTGGAGAAGGCCGCAAATTTCCTGCGGCGTTGATTGTTCCCAACTATAATAATCTTCTAGAATGGTCAAAAAGTGCTTTTCCCGCCCTTGCCAATCTTTCTAGACTAGATTTTCTAAATAGCCTAGAACTGAAACAGAAAATGGGATCGGAACTCAACCGTATTAATCAAAATTTTGGCAGCTGGGAGCAGATCAAGAAGTTCATCATAGTCCCCGACGAAATGACCGTTGAAACCGGTGAATTGACACCGACGTTAAAAATGAAAAGAAAAGTTATCTTGCAAAAATACGGACAAGAGATTGAAGATATTTATCAAAACTAATCTACAAAAAAAGCCTTTGTTTTTGACAAAGGCTTTTTTGTAATCAACTAAATTATATTCTTTATTTTTTAACAATCCGTTGACGAATCGCTTCATAGATCACTACTGCGGCCGACACAGATACATTTAACGAACCTATTTCACCGTACATTGGTATCTTGGCCAGGTGGTCGGCAATACGAATTAGGTCATTGGAAACGCCAACGTCCTCTGCCCCCATAATTACACAGGTTGGAGCTGTATAATCCACATCGTAAATGCTCGAGGTTGTTTTTTCTGTACTGGCAACTAACTGCACACCTGAATCAATCAAAAATTTACCAACTTTGGACAAGCTATCATGGCGACAGACAGGGATTTTATAGAGTGCTCCAGCAGATGTTTTAATGGCATCAGGGTTAACCTCAGCTGAGCCCTTTTTAGGGACAATGATGGCATGTACTCCAGAACATTCCGCTGTACGTGCAATAGCACCCAAATTGCGCACATCGGTCACTCCATCCAACATCAGAAGTAAAGGAGTTTCACCTTTTTCATAAATCTGAGGGAGAAGTTCTTCTATATCATGATAGGTAATTGGAGAAATAACCGCAATTACACCTTGATGATTTTTACGTGTTATGCGGTTTAATTTTTCAATTGGCACCTGTTGAGAAGCGATATTATGTTCCTTTAACAAGGCTTTTAATTCTAGAATCAAACTGCCGCTCAAACCGCGTTGTATAAATAATGACTCGATCTCTTTACCACTATCGATTGCTTCGATGACAGCACGAATACCAAATACCATCTGATTCACTTCACGTCTTTCCCCGTGGTCGCGATCACGTCTCTGAAAATTTCCTTGCATAATAAATACTAAATATTTCCCTCTTCATGGAAGAGTTTGCAAATGTACAAAAATAAAAAACAACTAGCGTGCTTGAATTAGCTTAGTCCCAAGTTAAACTCCTTCCGCAAAGTATCTAAAAGCGGGTTTTTGTTGACCATCGCTTGATACTTCTCCTGGGAAGTATAGGGTTTGCGTGAAATAGTATGTTCCATCATCACCCCCTGCAGATCCAACGAAAAATTCTGGAGTTTCACACGTAGGTAGTTCAGCACATCAACCTTTGCACTTTGCAATACATCCATCTGAACACCATTTTCGACATCAATTTCAATCAATACCCCATTTAACCGCGGTTGCATAGCCGTCATCATGGTATACAAGTTAATCTTGTTTTCCGCTTTCAGCTGTTCAGCATAACTATTCCAAACAGCAATAAATTGACCGAATGAAACATCACGTTGTTCGCTTCCAAGTATTAATTCTGGCTCATTACCTTCTTTGGCAACCGCATTGTTATCGTATATGGTATTCAAATCCGGCAAAGACGGAATAATTGCTGCAGTAGATGCTCCCCATCCGCCTTTTTTTACTTTAGGAGGCACGTTGGAAATAGGATCTTTTTTCACCTCTTCCTTAGTCTCGGAAGACTGATAATTTACGGGGTTAGCTTGCGAACGCGGTGTCACATGGTTTTCAACGACAGGAGCATTCGCTAGAGAAGTCGCTTGCGGAGTAGGGACTACCGAGGTTTGTTGCGCTTGTCCAACTACTGGCTCAGGAAGTTTTTTTTTTACGCCCTCGGTTGCCGAAGGAATCTGTTCGGATCCAAGCTGGCTCAATTTAATCGCACTTGCGATATGACATGTCTTGAGGAGTGAAAGTTCAACTTGCAGGCGTTGATTTTTACTTGTCTTATAGTTGATCTCACATTGATTGGAAATATTCAATGCAGATAACAAAAATCCTGGAGAAGCTTTTTGGGACTGCTGCAGATACTTTTGACGAATACTATCACTTACTTCCAATAATTTTAGCGTAGTTGGCTCTTTAGCAACCAGCAAATTTCTGAAATGCGCAGACAGACCGGCTATGAAATGACTGCCATCAAACCCGTGATTTAAAATCTCATTGAAAATCAATAAAGTTTGTGCTGCATCCTCAGTTAAAATAGCATCTGTTAGCTTAAAATAATAATCGTAATCCAAGATATTCAAATTATCGATTACAGCTTGATAGGTGACATTTTTATTGGAAAAACTGACGATCTGATCGAACATCGACAAGGCATCCCGAAGGCCACCATCGGCCTTTTGGGCAATGATATGTAATCCGTCCTGATCATAAGCAATACCTTCCCTGTCAGCGATACGCGCCAAATGACTGGCCATATCTTCCACTTTGATCCGGTTAAAATCAAAAATCTGACAGCGCGAAAGGATGGTTGGTAAAATCTTATGTTTCTCAGTGGTCGCCAGGATAAAGATAGCATAGGAAGGAGGTTCCTCCAATGTCTTCAAAAAAGCATTGAAAGCCGCTTGAGAAAGCATATGCACCTCATCTATGATATAGATTTTATATTTTCCAGCCTGTGGTGGTATGCGTACTTGATCAATCAGGTTGCGGATATCGTCTACGGAATTATTGGATGCGGCATCCAGTTCATGAATACTGAAAGAATTTCCATTTTGGAAAGACTTACAGCTATCACATGTGCCACAAGGTTCGGTGCCTGCTAAGATATTTTCACAATTTATTGTTTTAGCTAAAATACGTGCACAGGTAGTTTTCCCCACACCGCGGGGACCACAAAACAAAAATGCCTGCGCCAACTGGTTGTTGTGTATCGCATTCTTTAAGGTACCAGTAATGTGTTGCTGACCTACAACCGAATCAAAGGTAATCGGGCGGTATTTACGTGCAGAAACAATAAAATTATCCATTGCACGAAGATACGGATTTTAAAAATGAAAAAGGAGAATCTAAAACCTAAAAATAGATTGTAATTTTTTAATAATAATTCCTTCAATGCACAAAAAAAGCAAATTTTATCGTTAATTTTATATTACTACAATGTTATCAAATTGTTAATAATTGAAATTAAGGGAAATATATCGAATGTTTTTGACCATACTCATTTGGTTAACCTGTGCTTCACAGCAGCTCTGGGCGCAACATCATGATTTCGATTTTTATGATGGGAAAGTGTCTATTGATGTCCCCCCCTCCTTTAATATTCCATTCAAAGACAGCTTAACGATAGCTCATGTACAAAAATTCTATCAAATAGCTGATCAAACCGATTACATACAACTTGTAAACAGTTTGCTCGAATACAAAGATGAACATCATTTGAATGATTGGGTCTATTATCAGCTGATTCGCCGCACCGCCCAACAGATTGCCCCGAAAGCCGAAAATTATACACGCTATACTTTATATAAATGGTTTTTAATGTGTAAATCTGGTTATGATGCCCGCTTGGCCGTAGGTAATAATCAGATTGTATTTTTCATTCAGAACAAAGAAGATATCTCTGATATTCCTTTTTTTGAAATTGATGGCAAGAAATACACCTGTTTAAACTTCCATGACTATGGAAAGCTCTTTCAACGCGCAGACACCTATATTCCCGTTAAGATTAAAGTACCAGAAGCCATTGGAGATTTTAGTTATAAAATCACAAAATTACCTGATTTTGTACCAGCAAATTATAAGGAGAAGCAAATTGAGTTCAATTATGGTCATAAAGCCTACCATTTTAATGTCAAGTTGAATGAAGATATAAGTGATCTCTTTAAAAACTATCCTGGCGTAGATTTTGAAACTTATTTCAATATTCCACTTAGCAAAGAGACTTATCAATCACTGATTCCTGCGCTCAAGGAAAATTTAAAAGGAAAAAATCAGCAGGAAGGTGTCGATTATTTAATGCGGTTTACGCGATATGCATTCTTATACGAAAATGACGAAGAGAATTTCGGATCCGAAAAGCGCCTTTCTGCAGAACAAACGCTATTGAATAAATACAGTGACTGTGATGACCGTGTTGCCCTGTTTTTTTATTTGGTAAAGGAAATCTACAATCTTCCTATGATCACCCTGCTCTATCCCACTCATGTAACAATGGCCGTCCAATTTGAACATCCTATCGGTGATGCTATTTTGTACAATGGAAAATATTATTCTGTCTGTGAACCTACACCACAAGCGCAAACGCTAAATATAGGTCAATTGTCTGAGGAGCTTAAAAATCAGTCTTATCAAATTGTTTATCATTACGAGCCGAGATAAGCCTTTTCTTGGCGTAAACAAACTATAAGAAAAAATAGCTTCATTAAATTAGATGCAAGTAAAGATCTACTTGCACCTAAATTTATCGCATTCCCTTAGATATCTATTTTCCGGGTAAAAAAAGATTAAATCAATGTCAATTTCCACTGAGTTAGTCTTGGTAATAATCAAACTTTTTTGTCATATCACTGATATTTGGATTTGCATCTGATATAATTTTAATTTGAATTTCATACTTATTAAAACCGCCGACGAGACCATATTGCGACGCTGAATAATCAACGCTATAGCTGCCTGTATTAGGAACATTTTTGCCGATAAAGCCTTTACTCACCCCATATTGATAAAGTTCAAGCGAAACTGTACTTGTGTTAACTAGATTTTTATTCCAGGTGATAGCTGGCGGAATGTCATTATTGTAAATAGCAAAATGACCAATATCATTAATCCAATTATCATAGTTTGGAGGTTGAACAACCGGAGGAGGAATTTCATAGTCAAAAGATTTAACATGATAAGCTTCTTTAAACCACAATGATGATGGAACATTCGAAGGATGATTTTCGATCACCAAATAGATCTTACCTCCTGCAGGAAGTTTTGAATGATCTATGTTAGCTGTATATTCCTTATCCAAAATAGAATTATATTGCCCAAAACTCGAATTGGTAATTTCTTTAGAACCATCCAACCAAACAAATTGTCCATTGATTTGTGTTCCAAGTCCAATTAGCATATTTGTTGGATACCAACTCCATGGACCACCTGAAGGATTAATAGCTCTCGTTAATGTCACATTATATTTCACTGTTGTACTAGAACCTGTTGCAGATAAGGCAATTTTTGTAGAACTCAGCAGGTTATTATTGTTAATTTTAAAATCACTTACATAAGTAGGTATTCCTTGTGCAAATGAAATTTGAGCCGCAAAAAAGAAAAACAGTATTATTATATAATATTTTAGCTTACTCATTATCTTAATTTTTTAGAGTTATTAAACATTTCAATTAATTTTTCTCGACTTACCTGATCAACTCCCCATAATTTAAACTGTTGGGTTTTTGCATCATAGGTTACATCGCTTTTTTTAACGTTTATGGAGTTAGCAAGATAATCAACTAATTCAGATACACTTACAGTAGCAAGTTCTGCCTGAGAGACTTCTGAAGGAGCGACTTCTTCTTTTTTGCAGCCGGTAAAAGCTGTTACACACAAGAATGCAACTATTGCTATCTTGAGAACATTTTCATATATTCTTTTCATTAACTGAAGATAACATCACAACATTAAACAACAATAAATTAAATATTACATTATTTTAAACAACTGTAAATAAAATCAAATAAACACACTAAATAAAACAGCTATTTATAAAAAAAATAAAAACTAAAAATATAACAGTGCATTTTAAAATACGGCCAAACTATCACAAATAACCATTCGTGATAATTTAATTCAACATAAGATAGTATTCAAACTACAATGACACGACATCAAATCACCTTATAAAAATATAACCTTGCTATAGAATGAGGGGGCATCTTTCACTTCTACCTCCAGGTTACAGCAACTCAAACGTGACGACCAAATAACTTGAATAGATAAGGTTATGTATTCGACAAATCAACCATTCATGAAAATGAGCTGCGATTGTTCATTGACCACCGTGAAAAATTGGTCAAAAAAAAATCCTGCCAAGGCAGGATTTTCCATCTATTTTACTAAACTATAATTATCTATTTCTTAGAAAGAAGCACCAGTAGCAGCTACTGATCCTGATTTCAAGATAAAGTTTGGCGCTGTTAAACTATATGGATTAACCAAAAGATTTTTAGCTGCCGCATCGTCCAAGAATGTATTATTATTTGTAGTCAAATACGTTTTCAATAAATCAACAGTAGCAAATGAAGGTACTGTACCATCGGCTATAACGTCTCTACCTGCCGTAAATGATTGGTAAATGTTGTTTTTGATCAAAGATGTTTTATCTGTCAAAGCATCACCAGTTTCTTTATCGCGTATATCGATACCATAACGCATGTTGATAAAGATAGAATTAGCAAGGATCATCTTACTTCCTCTTCTCCACAAATTTGCATACTCATGTTTTGGATCAACCTCTGTATTACCAGGTCCAACCAATGTCATATTTGATATAACAGGACGTGTTCTTGGAGAAGAATCAAATACTTTTTCCGAATTATCAGATTCAATACCATTTGATTGACCAGCTTGATCCGCTAATTTCGGATCTCGAAGACCTACTAAGAATTGAAGTTTTCCTGAGTAACCATTATCGAAATCGAAAATATCATCGATGTTTGCAGTAGAGACAAGGTGCTTAGCATTTACTGTACCACCAAACCACTCAAAAGAATCATCACCAGAATAAGCAACTTGAACGTATTCAACAGTTGTTTTAGAACCAACTGATCCAAATGTAACACCGTTAATCTCGTTGTTTGTTGTATAAGCAATACCTGGGAACTCAACACGTACATATTTAAGAACTCCTGAATTATCATCAGCAATAGTTCCACCATGATTTCCGTATGGAGCTGTTAAACCGCCTTCAATAAGACCTGTTCCACCTGGGATATTATTAGGTGCCTTACCTAAGATAATAATCCCGCCCCAATCACCTGGAGCTCTTGTACCAGCGGGTTGGTTTGAAGTAAATACAATTGGCTTAGCAGCAGTTCCTTCTGCATTGATTTTACCGCCCATTGTAACAACCAATGTTGCTTTAGTATTTTTATCTCCTCTAATTACTGTTCCAGCTGGAATCGTTAATGTAACACCACTTTTAATGTAAACAAAACCTTTTAACAAGTATGTTTTTGAAGCATCTAAAGTTTTATCTGCAGTTATTTCACCTGAAATCTCCTCTGTAGCAGCAGAATATGCAGTTTTATTTGGTTCGTAATTAACCCATCCTGATGTCCAGTCAGTAGAACCAAATGCACCTTTGTAGGCTACTTTCTCAAAGAAAGAATCAGCAAGCGATTCATTTGAATCACCCGGGGTAACAGGAGGTTCAATTACCGAAGGATCACTCTTACTACAGCTTGCAAATGCAGTTAAACCTGCCGCTAAAACAGCTAAAAGATTTAAGTTTAAATTCGTTTTCATTTTCATGTTTTATTTATACAAAAAGAATAATTTAATTTAACGATACAATTAACTCTATGTTAAGTATTTATGAATTAACAATAGACTACCAAAATTTATAAGAGAGTGTAAGAGACACAGTAGATCCATATTTCTCAGCTCTATTGATATTATCTGTGTTTTTATTGAATGCTGCGTTTGGATCAGAACCTTTTGGTTTTTGATAGAAATAAGCTTTATTATTTAAAATATCACTATAATTCAATTTCACTTCGGCTCTGGAGTTCGCAAATTTTTGCGCCAATTGTAAATCAAGAATATTTCTAGAATATTCGTAAATATCTGGATCTTCAGCATTACCAATTGCCCATATTCTTGGTCCCACTCTATTATACAAGAGTGTAATCGCTGTCGTATTTGGATTTTTGGTCGTATACGATAATCCAGCATTGATTAGATAAGGTGATTGTCCTTGTAGTTTTCTTTTACCTGTTGAGTTCACAGTAGTTGGAACAATAACTTTCGAATAAATGTATGATCCATTCGCGTTGATGACAAAATTATCCAATCGCTCATCAATGAATTTCAGATTCTTTCTTACTTCTGCTTCCACTCCAAACACATCCGCAGACTTTGAATTGGTATAATTAAATGAACGGCCTGAGTTTCCTAATTGTAAAGCTTGTTCGATCGGATTTTCAAAATATTTATAAAAAGCTCCCACCGATAAAACTTCACCAGCTGTTGGATAATACGCATATCCCAGATCAAAATTTGACGTTTTTGATTGTTTCAAATTGGGATTTCCACGAACGTTCATGTTTTTATTGAAGTCATAAAATGGGAAAGGTGCCATTTCTCTAAACTCCTGTCTTCCCACCGTTTGTGAGGCTGCAAAGCGAAAACTTTGCTTACTATCTAAATTATAGATTAAATTCAACGATGGTAGTAGTGAAATTGTCGTTGTGTCAACACCTACTGGATTGCCATTGTCTTCACTATTTAATTTCAAATTATATGACTCAAGATGTGCTCCAGCAATTACCCTCAATTTCTCCATCACAAATCCATCATACATCAAATAGCCTGCGTTCAAAAATGCTTTCGCATCATAATGATCTCCACCGTTGGTTATTTCATTTAGTATAAAGCCGTTTGGACGAATATTGGCTTGATCAAAAATTTTGTCTTGCGGTAATTTCAGCAAACTCGCATCAAAGTTTCCATTTCGAATAAATCCAATCACCCTTGCATTAAAATTTCTGTCACGCAATTGATTGAAATAACCTGCTTTTAATTTGTCATTTTCCGAGAATAAACGGATCGGTAATGTCAAATTTAAAGCCCCACCATACGAATTCTCAGTCATTGTCGAATTGAAATTTCCTGCTCTGTCTGCTGTAGACGAACTTGTCGCAGAAATCGATGCAATACCATCTTTTGAATATTCCATCCGCTTATAACCGGGCTCATCTCTATCCGTACGACCATAATTCAAGGACCAATCCAATTTTAATTTACTGTTATCTGAAAGGATATGTTCACCAGATAATTGATTTGTTAAAATAGATCGTTGTAATAGATAATCTCCCGTGCGATAGAATTCACTCCCCGAATCATCTTTTCCTTCACGGAACGTAAATTGATTCTCTAAAATTCGATTATATAAGTTTTTGAAAGAGATTTTATTTGACTTCCAAGAGTACGCGAAGTTTGCAAGGGCTCCTAAATTTGTATTGTAACTATATTGATCGTCATGGAATACTTCTGGCAACGACTGACCAACATACGCTTTTTGGTCTGCTTCGCGTTTCCTTTGGTCGTAACGATAAGTCAATGAAAAAATAGCTCCAAATTTAGAATCATCTTTAAAATTCTTAGTGGAACCGTAGTTCAGTTGAAAATTAGGCGTTAATGTTGACTTCTTCGTATCATAACCCCAATTGTTTTTAAACAATTTAGAATACTCAAAAATTTCATTTGAATTATTTTGTAAAGATTGAAAATCCTTTGTGGAAGGAAAACCTTTAGGAATTTCACGGTCACTTCCTGCAAAACCAAACACTTCACCACCAGCTCTTTTTGCTGAGGTAAAATCTTTAAATGTGGATTGTGTATTATAAGATGTACCTATGGATGCATCAAAGAAATTTTTCTCTGGAAAATCTTTAGTATTCACTTGAACTACACCTCCGGAAAAATCAGCAGGGATATCTGGGGTTGCAGTTTTATTAATTATGATTGATTCAATTAAATTTGAAGGAATGATATCAAAAGAAAAAGCACGTTTATCTACTTCTGTATTGGGTAAAATCGCATTATTCAACATAGCTGAATTGTAACGATCACTCAGCCCCCTTACAATAACATATTTATTATCTTGGATACTAGCACCACTTACACGCTTAATTGCCTCTGACGTATTTCTATCTGGACTTCTCTTAATTTGTTCGGTCGAAATACCACTGGAAATTCTAGCACTATTTTTTTGCTGCGAGTACAAAGCACTTATCGACTCTTTTTTGAAAGTTCCCGTAACAACAACCTGATCCAATACAGTTCCCCCAGTATTATCGAGTACTACATCTAGCGTCGTAACATCCTTATCCTTTATCTCTACATCAGTAATTTGCTTAGTAGCAAAGCCTACATAACTAAATTCTAATGTATACTTCCCTGCAGGTACTGCAGGAATATTATAATTACCAGTCACATCTGAACTTCCCACTCTCGCCGTACCGAGTACCTTAACAGTCACACCTGTGATTGTTTCACCTGTTTTGACATTTGTTACTTTACCCGCCACCTTTCCACTGCCCTGTGCATAAACTGTTGTTGACGCAGCTACTGCTAGCGTTACGACTGCAGCGATTCTTTTAAGTTGTAATTGTGGTTCCAATTTATTTGTTTTTTGTTTCTGCAAAGCTATTAGCAGAATATTAGATTAACATTAACAACAAATTACCATTACGTAAACCAGTTGTTAAATTAATGTTACTTACTTCCAGTTTTTTTTGATTTTCAGCAAAAAAGGCCTTTTAATGCTATTTATACGAATATTTAACCCCCTTAAGCGGCCAGCATATTAATGAAGTGTAAGAAAATTATTAAGCACTTAATTTATTAACACAATAAGGTTATTTTTCTAAATTACACTTTAATGAATGCCATTTACGGCTTTATATAGATGAGTGGTACTGCTACTTGAAAGAGACCGATCATCTTCCATTGCTAACTGTTAACTCACTGCAGTAAATTGCTTTTTATATGCAATATAATTGCAATTATATTGCATATAAAAAGCAATTTATCTAAGTTTGAATATATTTTCAATTTCTGATCCTCATGAGCACTCCAATCGTATCGACTACACAGTTATCATTTCAGTATCCCAATTCAACGCCCATTGAATTTCCAGATATTCACATCGAGAAAGGTCAGCATACGCTGTTATTAGGGGATTCGGGTTCTGGAAAAACAACGTTACTTAATATATTAGGAGGTTTGTCACGACCGGAGACAGGTATTGTCAAAATAAATAACCAAGACCTATCCTTATTATCAAACAGTAAATTGGATCAGTTTCGTGCGCAATATATCGGATTTATATTCCAAGAGGCTCACCTCCTAAGAAATTTAACACTTTTGGAAAACATCAAGTTGGCACAATCTTTAGCAGGGAAAAGAATAGACCTTAATGCAATACATTTCATATTGACGCAACTGCAATTAGATCAAAAAAGTGATGCCTACCCGAACGAATTGAGTCGCGGCCAATTACAACGTGCTGCTATTGCACGCAGCATCATCAATAAACCAGCCCTACTTATTGCTGACGAACCGACGGCCGCTCTAGACGACAACAATACCTACAGAGTATTAGAACTACTATTATCGATAGCTGACACTGCAGGATCGACTTTACTGATAACAACACACGACAAGAGAATAAAAGATCAGTTCTCCAAAATGTACCTTTTAAAATAATTGTTTTACTTTATTTACACGTCACCCTTAGTTTTTAGAATTTGTTATGAACACGATACAATTGGTTTGGAAAAATTTAAGTAGACAGTTTGGCTCGGTCTTTCTAAGCATTCTGTTAACGGCGTTTGGAATTTCCATCCTTGCCGTGCTTTCAATTACCGGAGAAACTTTTGAAAAGCAGCTTGACAATAACAGTAAAAATATTGATTTGGTTGTTGGAGCCAAGGGAAGCCCCCTTCAATTGATCTTATCAAGTATTTATCATATTGACAATCCAACCGGCAATATCCCACTGGACGAACTGGAACCATTACGCCAAAATCCCCTTGTTCAGCTTGCAGTGCCCCTATCTTTAGGTGACAATTTCAAAGGCCATCGCATTGTTGGAACAGATTCATCTTTCTTAGCTATTTATGAAACAGCAATAACTGAAGGCCGTATCTGGCAAAATAACTTTGAAGTAGTCATTGGTGATCAAGTTGCAAAAAAACAACAGCTCAAAATTGGCGATCAGATCAATAGTTCACATGGCTTGAGCAAAGATGGACATCATCATGACGAGCATCCGTTTACCATTGTTGGTATTCTAAAACATAACAATAACGTTACCGATAACTTAATACTAACCAACTTAGAAAGTGTTTGGGATGTACATGGCATTGCACATAAACATGAGCATCAAGAAACAGCAGTAGAGAAAGAATTACGCGAACGTCAAGAAGACCGAGAAGAAACCCTCAAAGCGCATCTGCACCATCATGGTGAAGATATAGCAGAAAATTCATCTGCTCCAGCCAAAACGAACGAAAAAGGACATCAGGAGCAGGAAGACCATCATGAGCACGCAGAGGAAGGCATGTTTGTGAAGTCAATAGGTGCCGACATGGTAAAGCAAAATGGACTGGAAATAACCGCCATTCTACTAAAATATCAATCCCCTGCAGCGATCGGAATTTTGCCAAAATTGATTGATCAGCAAACAGACATGCAGGCCGCATCTCCCGCCATGGAAAGCACTCGTCTATTCTCGCTATTAGGCGTAGGGATAGATTCTTTATCGATACTCGCTTATGTAATTATGTTTATTGCAGGTTTAAGCGTCTTTATTAATTTATATAACGCATTAAAGCAACGCAAATACGACCTTGCCATCATGCGTACGCTTGGAGCCTCCAAAGGAAAACTCTTTGCCATTGTGCTTCTTGAAGGACTAACCATTACGATTCTTGGTGGGTTAATTGGGCTTATAATGGCACATCTAGCGCTTTACTATATCAGTAATCAAACAAGTCAAAGCGCCGATTTTATAGAGGCCTTTACACTTCATCCGAAAGAACTGATTTTCTTGTTTGTTGCTTGTTTAATAGGTATCTTCGCAGCACTTATTCCAGCGATCAAGGCCTACAGGACAAGTATTTCTGGAACACTATCAAATAAATAAGTTTAACTAAGATCACACAACGACAAAAGATCGCAATAAGAAGAGTCACTTATCCATTAGACAGGAAAATGGAAAATACAGACGAACAGCTTCTCGATACATAACAATAGCATAACACATGAAAAAAACACTGACAGTATTCTTATTTATATTATTTTGCACCATACAGTCCCAAGCCCAAATAGGCGGTAATCCGGATGTTCCCGATCATACACCTATGATGAACAAAACTTGGGAAGCAATTGATAAGATGGCTTATAAAGTAACTTATAATGGGGCAAAGAAAGTATATACTCCTTTCTATCCAAAAGAACTTAAAGCGCTTGAAAATAAAATTGTTGAATTACCAGGTTATATGGTTCCTCTTCATAGTGGTCGTAATCATAAAAACTTTATGATGTCTGTATTACCCGTGATGCAATGTCAATTCTGTGGATCCAACGGAATACCACCAATGGTTGAAGTAACATTAAAGGGCAATGCAATAAAATTCTCTGAGGATCCGATTAAATTAAAAGGGAAAATGATCTTTACCAAAGATCCGCTTAAAGGAAATGCTGAAATTCAGATTGTAGATGCAGAACCAATAAAATAAACTAGCGTCTATTATTAAACCATTAAATGAGCTTTGCAGATCTCTCACAGCCTATTTAATGGGCCAGAGTCGACTTTTATTCCCTATTATCTATTCAGCAGGGAAACTTCCATACAGGTCGCTAACGCAGCTGTTTCGGTCCTTAAGCGCGCTTCTCCCAACGAAATCGGATGAAACCCCATCTGTAGTGCCAAATCAATTTCCTCTTCAGAGAAATCTCCTTCCGGACCAATGAGGATAATATAATGCTGAGCAGGCTCCAAAACCTGGTTTAAATACTTCTTTTCAGCGTCAACACAGTGTGCAATTGCTTTTTGAACACCTTCTTTTGGGATTTCTCTCAAAAACTGTTTAAACGATACGGCTGGATTTAGCTTGGGAAGATAGGCTTTCAACGATTGTTTCATCGCTGCAACAACCACCTTATTTAGACGATCTAATTTCACCTCTTTTCGCTCAGAATGCTCACAGATAACTGGAGTTATTTCTTGAATTCCAACCTCAGTCGCCTTCTCCAAAAACCATTCGATACGATCAATATTCTTCGTTGGACCAACAGCAATATGCAAATGATATTTTGGCCGCTGAAACTCCTTCTCAACAGTTAAGATCGTGAGAACAGTACGTTTGGGGTGAGGGTCTATAATTTGAGCTTCGTACAAACCACCGCGACCGTCTACGAGATGTAAACGATCACCAGTATCCATACGAAGCACACGAATAGCATGTTTACTTTCTTCTTCACTAAGGATAAAATTTTCTAATGAAGGGTTTAAATCCGGTGTAAAAAATAACTGCATGTGCTTTCGTTATTGTTTTATTCTTCTGTATCATCATCGGCCGATTCGACCAATTCCAATTTGACAAACTCTATGTTCTGCTGAGCCTTACGGATAATAGTGAATACGTAACCATATTCTTCTTTACGCTCACCGACTTCAGGTATCTTATCAAAGATTTCGCTCACCAGACCCGACATCGTATCGTAATCCTGACTCTCGGGTAATTCTATCGGGAGAAATTCATTCACATCATGAATACTAGCGCCTGCATCGACCATATATTCCGTTTCCGAAATACGTTCGACAACTGGAGTTTCCTCATCGTATTCATCCTGGATCTCACCAACAAGTTCCTCAACAATATCTTCAAGAGTAACCATACCCGCAGTCCCACCAAATTCATCCAATACAATCGCTAACTGTAGACGCTTTTGCTGGAACTCAGCCATTAGATCATTGATCTTCTTCGTTTCAGGAATGAAATAAGGTTTGCGCATGATATTTCTCATGACAACCTCTTTTCCTTTAGCTAAGAGGGGTAAAATATCTTTCGTATGGACAATACCAACAATTTGATCAATATTATCCTCATAAATTGGCAGACGAGAGTACCCTTCTTCAGTCATGGTTTCTATCAGCTCAGAGGCATCAGCCGTGACCTCCACAGCCACAATTTTGGTACGAGGTACCATAATATTCTTAACGATACGTTCGTTAAAATCAAATACATTTTTGATCAACTCGTGCTCAGAAATATCCAGAGCACCAGACTCTTTACCTTTATCCAAAAGATATTGCAACTCTTCAGAAGAGTGCGCAGATTCCCCTTTGGTAACTTCAAATCCCAAAATCTTCAACAGAAAATTAGCGAAACCATTTAAAATCCAAATAAATGGTCTAAAGATAAAGTAGAAAAATTGCAGTGGAACCGCAATTTTCATTGTTGTTGCAACAGGTTTTTGAATCGCAATTGATTTAGGAGCGAGCTCTCCAAATACAATGTGTAACACGGTAATAATCGTAAAAGCCAATACATGACCTGCATTCGTCGCGATTGCACCTGTCAATTCAACTCCGAAAAAACCTAGTACCCCCTGCACAATTTGGGTCATTACAGCCTCTCCTACCCAACCTAAGGCCAGTGAAGAAAGTGTAATACCCAATTGTGTAGCGGCCAAATAACCATCCAAATGCTCCGTTATACTTTTGGCTATTGTAGCAACTTTGCTACCTGTTTTTGCCTGAACTTCAATTTGGGAGACTCGGACCTTGACAATAGCAAATTCTGCCGCGACAAAAAAGCCGTTGGCCAATACTAAAAACAATGTCCAAAATATATCGAGCGCCATGCTTGGGGTTATTTGTTAACAAATTCTTTTTTGTACAAATCGATAGCCTCGATCAAGATTCTTTGTGCTTCTTCACGTCCTTTTACACCCTCAACAATGACATGCTTCTTTTCAAGTGCTTTATAACTCTCAAAGAACTGTACAATCTCCTTCATGGTATGCGGAGGTAACTGATCAATATCTTTAATGTAATTAAAAACGGGATCATTTTTAGCTACCGCAATAATTTTATCATCTTGTTCTCCACCATCAACCATATTCATCACACCAATGACCTGTGCTTCAACCAATGTTAATGGTAAAATATCCACTGAACAAATGACCAAAATATCCAAAGGATCTTTGTCATCGCAATAAGTCTGTGGGATAAAACCATAATTGGCAGGATAAACGACAGATGAACTCATTACTCTGTCCAAAAGCAACAAACCAGTTTCTTTGTCTAATTCATACTTTCCTTTGGATCCGTTTGTAATCTCAATGATAGCATTTACGGCATTTGGAACATTCTCACCTGGAGAAACCATGTGCCAAGGGTTTTGTTTACTCATTTTTTATTTTACTGTATATTTTGTTTGTTTCTTTTATCTTTTATACGCTTTTTTAACAACGTTATTGCAATTGGTAAAAATGCGATCACAATCATACCAACGACAACATATTCTACATAATGTATAATCCAAGGGAACTCAATACCAAGGAAATATCCAGACAGGGTCAACACAAGTACCCAAATGGCAGCTCCGGCAACATTATACAAAACGAACTTCTTAAAATCTAATTTTACAACACCTGCAAAGATAGGTGCAAAAGTACGAACTATTGGAACAAATCTTCCTATGATTAAAGCAGTTCCACCATATTTATGGTAAAATTCTTCGGCCATGACCACATATTTTCGCTTAAAGATGAAACTATCTTTTCGCTTAAACAGCATCGGCCCCGCTCGATAACCAAACCAATACCCCGTAAAATTCCCTAATACTCCCGCTATAAACAAGCCCAAACAAAGCGTGTATATATTAACGTCAATTTTATTTAGCGCGCAAAATAACCCTGCAAGAAATAATAAATAATCACCAGGTAGAAAAAATCCAAAAAACAGGCCCGTCTCAGCAAATACAATTAAGATAACCAAATAAAACCCTCCTGAACTCAATAGTTCCTCCGGGTTTAATAATTGTTGAAATGACAACAAGAGTTCATGCATAACCTTTAGTAAAAATCAATGTTGCGTTCCTTTTTTAGAACAACTCCCACGCTTATCTCTGTACAAATTTGAAACAACAAGGTACAAATATAGCATTCTTCTAAAAAACGAACGTAAATCAAGTGTAATATAATCCTTTCTAATTATTGATTTTGAGCAGTTATACTGACGATAGACTCGCGAATAGTAGTCGCAATTTCATGAAGTTCGTCCTCTGCCAAGCTCAATTTAGGTCCAGCAAAGTTTAAATCACTAATTTTATTAATAGGCACCAAATGTATATGTGCGTGAGCCACTTCTAAACCAACAACTGCAACACCGACTTTTACACAGGGAATTACCTTTTTAATACCTTGAGCAACAATCTTAGCAAAGACCCAAAGCGCCATATATTCATCATCTTCTATATCAAAAATGTAATCGGTCTCTTTCTTAGGGATCACAAGAACGTGCCCCTTAGCCAATGGACTGATATCCAAAAAAGCTAGAAAATCATTACTTTCTGCAACTTTGTAAGCTGGGATCTCCCCAGCAACGATTTTTGAAAAAATTGTCGACATATTATTCTAATCTTGGAATAAATCTTTTAAACAAGAATTAGCAAAAAACAGACTTTAAAATGCAAAGCCTTCGGTATGTTAACAATTAAAAATTTAACTGCAGATTTTATCACACCCTGTTTTTCTACTGCCAACAAATATAAACAAAAAAGGTCGCGATTACTATATCACGACCTTCTTAATATAAAGTTAATTTGTGGATGTGCGGTTATGGCATACCGCACATAACCGACATATATTATCTTGAAATCTCTACGATCTCGAATTCAATTTTACCGGCAGGCACTTCAATAACAGCTGTATCACCTTTCGATTTTCCCAACAAACCCTGGGCAATAGGAGATTTAACTGAAATCTTGCCCGACTTCAAATCTGCTTCTGACTCCGCCACCAATTGATAAGTCATTTCAGCACCATTCTTTTTGTTCTTGATCTTAACAATCGATAAGGCCAAAACTTTAGATGTATCCAATTTGGACTCATCAATTAAACGTGCTGTAGCCAATGTATTCTCCAAATTGGCAATTTTAGCTTCGTGAAGCCCCTGAGCTTCTTTAGCAGCATCATACTCTGCATTTTCTGACAAATCTCCTTTGTCTCTAGCCTCTGCAATAGCATTGGCAATTTTAGACCTTCCTTCCGTCTTCAGATAAGCCAATTCTTCTTTAAGCTTACGCAATCCTTCTTCCGTAAAATAAGTTACTTCTGCCATAATTTTATCTTTTTTCTTATTTTCTACTTTTTAAAAAAGAAACAAGACCATATTTCCCTCGTCAGGAAACATGGTCTTGCTTTGAATCTATACGAAGATAATAATTGTTTTCAACAAAACAAATTCTTACCCGTTAAATAAAATTAAATCTCTTCCTCATCAACAAATTTATACCCCAGCCCCCGAACTGTTTGTAGATAATGTGGCTTATCTGGATTTGTTTCGATCTTTTTCCTTAAACGAACCACATGCATATCCAACGTACGTGTGTTGACATTTGAGCTATAACCCCAGACAACCTCCATTAACTCCTCGCGTGTAATCTCCCGGCCTAAGTTTTGTAAAAAATGAAGCAAAATTCGGTTTTCCAAAATGGTCAACTCAACTTTCCTTCCGTCACGTATTAAGGAATGAATATTCGGATGATGTTCCGTTTGGCCAAATTTATATACTTCGGGACTGTTCTTAGGTAAGAAAAATTTCACCTTATTATCGATCATAGCAATAAGCACATCCATATTGAATGGCTTACTAATGTAATCAGTCACACCAAAGCTGTAGGCTTCAATTTTGTCCACATCTTGAGATTTCGCTGTCATCATGATAATGATATTCTCAAACCCGGCTTTACGGACATCTTCACAGATTTCGTTGCCTTCTTTTCCTGGAAGCATCCAATCCAACAAAACCACATCGGGTCTCTTTTCCAAGATCAAACTTTCCGCTTCATTCCCATTTCCACTTTGAATGACCTGATAGCCTTCGGATTCCAATCGATGTTTTACCAAGAACCGTAAGTTCTCATCATCTTCAATAACAGCAACAGTGATGTCTTTATTCATATTTAAATTTATTTTTTAAACCGGAAATACCAAGGTAAAGGTGGTCCCCTGTCCCAATTGACTTTTTACTGTAATATCACCGCCTATAAATTCGGTAATCTCTTTACAGAAAGCCAAGCCCAAACCGATACTTCCTTGCTGATTATATTGACTTTTTATTCTATAAAACTTTTTGAAGATGTTGTTAAACTCTGCCTTCTCAATACCTATTCCTTCATCCTTAAAAGTGATAACAAAATTCTTCTTGTTTTGTTGTATCGCAATATCTAAGATTTTATGCCCTGTTTTCGAATATTTATAGGCATTATCGATCATATTTTGAAACACACTACTTAACAGTACCGGATCCGCAAGCATTGATGTCCTTACATCAATTTTTGTGCTAATCTTGAAATCCGCATATTTTATTCTTGACGAAGCTACTAGATTTTCGGTAAATTCCTCCAAATCAACTTCTTCTTTATTTAATTTTATGGTTTTATTTTCGATCTGGCTAAAAGACAACAGCTTATTCATCAAGTTATTTAATCGGTCTGCCTCCTGATCCAATATATTTCCATACATTTTCCGTTCTTCATCAGAGAGTACCTGCGCACTCTTAATATTATTTCCAGCAATTTTAATAACACTCACAGGCGTCTTAAACTCGTGGGTAAGATTATTGATGAAATCGTACTGCAATTTAAAAAGTCTTCCGTTAATTTCTAAATTTCTATAAATTAAATATAATATTGCAATCAAAATAATATAAATCAGGGATACCCCTCCCAATACCGGCCAAAAACTGCGGTTTATCTCTTTTGACAGAAAACTTTTACTCGACCTAAAAAGAAGTTTGTAGTCTGCTAAGGCTCCAGGTAACGGCATCTCCGTTGAAATCTCGTCATTTTCCGGCGTGATCGGAGCACCAACCAGTGGGACTATTTCTACTTTCTCATAAAGATTTGAATAACTATTTTTTACTTCCAGATACATTGGATCAATCTGAAAATTGAACATATCCTGTTCATATCCGACAGTATGATCCAAATTACCTTCCATAATGGACTTATAGACTATTAAGTCGTTGACCCTTGGAATATTCAGATAGGTAATCTGTCCAGGTCTTATGGTATAAAAAACCTTCAGAATATCCTTATCAGAAAGCTTGGCATTCGGTTGCAATTTATCGATATAAGTTGCCAACTTCACACCAATATTATTAATCTCTTCGGAATGCAAGCCCATCTGCCCACGATCCCGAATCGTATTTTTGTTCAGGCCAGACCTGGAAACGGTAAAAAAAGTAATGGTTTTCGGTTGAATTCTAAGGTTATTAACAATAAAACCATAGTTCAAGTTATGATCATTATTAAATTGTAAATCAAAAAAACCAATTTCTCTAACGAATGGGTAGGAACTTAATATACTATATGCATATTTTCCCGCCTGGACTGAATCCAAAAAACCTTGATAAAAAGATACTTCAGGAATTCTATTCTGAAAAAAATCATTGAAAGGGACTAATGTTTGATCAAAGATCTCCGATTTCCGATTGGTAAATTCGTTCTTAATATGCGATTCAGTATAATTACGCGAAAGAAAAAGGGCAAATATATACAGACCACTAATCACGATGAAAAACATCAACAATAATCCGTAGTTTTTTCGATAGCTATATTTCTCTGCTTTCATAATCTCCCGCCCTTAGTCTATAAGATATTTCGCCAAAAACCGCTCCAACTCATTATAGTAACCAAAGACATTCTCGTCTCGTTTAAAAGTTCTATCCTCGTCCTCTTTTAGGATGTATTGTACGGGAATATTATTATTCTTTAATTTCTGTACAAATTGATTTGCATCTGTTACCGAACTAAACCGATCCTTTCCTCCCTGTACCAATAGCACCGGTATCTTTACTTTATCCGAATGAAATACAGGTGAAATATTTTTAAATAGCTCAGCCTCCCGAATCGGATTCCCAACTACTTGATACATTTTCTGCACATACGATTTAAAATATGGCGGTATATCTCTAAAGTAAGTGAACAGATTGGTATAGCCGGAATAAGACACGGCACATTTATAAAGATCAGAATTAAAACAAGCAGCGTGTAGCGCCGAATAACCTCCGAAACCTTTCCCTACAATAGCGACACGTTCCCGATCAGCAATTCCTTCTTTAATCAACCATTTCACTCCATCAGTAATATCATCCTGAATCTTCCCACCCCATTCCTTAAATCCCGCAGTCCAAAACTTCTTACCGAAACCGGTCGATCCCCTATAGTTCATCTGAAAAACCAGATAGCCCCTGTTCGCCAGAAACTGCGCTTCATTATCGAATCCCCAAACCTCCCGTCCGTTAGGTCCATCATGGGGCAATACAACCATAGGCAGATTTTTGCGATTGGAATGAATCGGATAAGTTAAATAACCCGAAATCTGAATACCATCTCTCGCGGTATAAGTGATATACTCATTTGGAGAAAGTTCTTTGTCTTTTAGATCGGAATTATTATCTGTTAGCTTCGTTAATTTTTGAGTCGAAAAATCATAAAAATAAATCCCGCCCGGATTTACGTCCGTATAGGTTTTGATAATGACCTTGTTCCCCGAAATATCAGTATTCAATACCTGAAACTCAAAGCCATCAATCTGCTTCGACAATTGATCATATTTCTTTTTGGTAGCCTCATCAAAAAAATGTCTGTTCTGTCTTGATGTGCTATAATTGACAAATAACAGCTTATTCTGTTCAGTGAAATACCCCCCAGGGCTCACGTCAACATCTTTATGACTATATAGCTCGCCCAGCTCTCTTTGATTTACTAAATCATAACTTACCAAGGCCAGTTTATCCCGGTCTATATTGGATAAAGCATAAATGATGGCATTTGAACTATCCTTATAACCCAGTGGAGTAAAACTACTTTCAACATCACATCGTATAATCTCTTTAAATGGTTCTTTTTCTGAGCTTCTATAGAGCACAGATTGCTGTACAGAATCGTTGGCCACAGCCAATCGTACCTGCCCATCATTGGATACAACCCAGGAGCTCATATTTCCCGGATTCTGTAAAACCAATTCCCGAGGCCTCCCATCTAAATAGATACGATAAAGGTCAAAAAAAGAAGAGTCTCGGTCATTGATTCCCGCTATAAAACTATCACCTCCGGTCGCCATAGCATGAATCCATCGAAACCGACCTCGTACCGGTTTAATCAATGGCCAAATCTTTTCTGTGTTGATGTCCACAGCGTATAAACGTAAACTGTCCTGCGAAGATTGTTCCGTCAAAAAAGAAATTTTTGAATCATTGTTCCAAGCGAAGGATTTTACGTTAATATCATTTTGATAAGTAAGCTGTTTGGAACTATCCTTATTGATCAAATCTATTAAATAGATATTTTTACAATGATTATCCAAGCCAATGTAGGCTATGAATCGACCATTTGGAGAAATCTTAAAATTTGATTTTTCAGGTGTAGAAAAAAATTGATTTATTGGAATAAGATCAACACTATGTCGTTGACACCCCAACATGATCATGGCAGAAAAAAACAAACCTATCCAAAATTTCATCCTCATAATCCCAAATACATCCTTATCATTTATTCCAAATATTGTAATTAAATACGGAATTGCATGAAATGCAACCTTATTTTTACAAGATATAGTAATTAAATGTAATATTCAAACTTATCTCGGTTCTGTCCTTTAGAATCTTTTTTATAGCAGAAAAATAGCGTATTTTTGCATATGTTTTTATACAATGTCTCCGTTATAGCAGAAGAAACAATCCATCAAGAGGTCGTTTCATGGATTCAGGATAATATCGTGCAATCCCAAAAATTTCAAGTGCATTTTCTGGAAATGCTCCAGTCTCCACACGAAGGTATGACCTACTGCATTCAGGTTATACTCCCTACAGAAGACCATATAGCAGATTTTCAGCAAGTGCATCTAATTCCATTACAACAACTCATTTCGGAAGTATATAAAGACAAGGTTTTCCTTTTCGACAGTACCATGAAGTATCTAAAAAAATAAAAGAGCTCCAAAGAGCTCTTTTATTTTTTTATTTCATTAATACCGTTGTTATCTTCTTCAAGATTCTTATTATTCTTTTCACCTATCTCTGCCGCCAATTCATAGCGCGGATCATAACTGATTTTTGGCGTTAAAAAATGAAGTAAAATCAAACGGGCATATCTAAAATTAAAAGGTGCGAAGACCAAAATGGTTACAGCTAGACCAATCAGATAAGACCAAGGAGACTCACTTCCTGTCAAAATAGCGATAGCAACAGATACAGTAACAATCTCAGCGACCGACAAAGCATAACTCACATACATGGCAGCATAGAAATACCCCGGCTCGACCTCGTACTTGACGCCACAATAAGGGCAAGTATCATTCATATGCTGCTTGTGCAAACTGTATACCTTTCCTACAAATACATTGCCTATATGACACTTCGGACATTTGGAATGTATCATTGCATGGAATTTCGATGTGGGCATTAAGAATCTATTTTATTTCGTTTAAAAATTTCTTTGTTACGGGGTTCTTCTTGCGGTATTTTTTATACCATAAATAACCAAGGCCCGCCGCGGCTAGATAAGGTATTACCAATAGAAACAAAATACCGTCATTCAGACCTCTTCCTTGCATATTTCCTTCCTTCGTAGAATTCTCAGCGTTCAATGTACACATCGCACACTGTCCGTACGAAACAGACACAGCCGAGCAGCTTAAGGTAAATATTAGGAGTAAATATTTAAACCATTTCATAACACAAAGGTACTGAAATTTTAACGATTAGCGTGCCAAAGAATCAAATTTATCCCAGAAGCCATCTTTCGGCAAAGAAGCGATCAATTCCATCTTATCCTTTTTTATTGGATGCGTAAAGGCCAATGAACGAGAATGTAAACAAATACTGCCCAAAGAACTACCTCTTGGATATCCATACTTATTATCACCAACAATAGGACATCCCATCGCTGCAAGTTGCGCACGAATCTGATGTGTACGACCTGTTAAAGGCTCTACGCGCAGCAAATAGAATCCATTCAACTCACCCACCAATGTATAATCCAACTCGGCATAACTTCCGCCTTTCACCTCGCGTGGAAAGGCCTTTGTTACCCTTGTTTGTCTATTCCGAACCAGCCAATTGATAAGTTTCCCCTCAGTTTTTCGCGGACGCTGTCTGACTATTGCCAAATAGGTCTTTTTCACATGTCTATCCTGAAAAAATTTATTCATTCGCTCTAGCGCCTTGCTTGTTTTGGCGAACAAAATCATACCACTAACAGGTCTATCTAATCGATGAATAACACCAACAAATGCTTCATTTGGCTTATCATATTTCTTTTTCAAATATACTTTCACCATATCTTCTAAAGATAGGTCTCCTGTTTCATCCACCTGCACAATATCCCCGGCTTTCTTATTTATAGCGATGAGATGATTGTCTTCGTAAATGACGTCTTTATCGGTTATTTCGCTGTGATTCATTTCTTTCAAATCTAAAAGGGTTATCCAAATGCGATACAGTGCTAATACCTGTTGAGTTGGATCCCATAATGGTGCTATTATTTATTAAAAAAGGCCCTACGCAAGCGTACAGCCTTTCCTTATGTTCTTTTTTAACACAACTTATTTTGCAGTGTCCGCTTTAAGCAACTCAGCTTTTTTCGCATCCTCCTTCATCTTCTTTTTAAAGAAACCACGCAACAAGAAATTATGCTGTAGCGCTTCCATATTCTCGTCCAGTTTGGATGTGCTCGAATTTAAATTATTGATTGCCGATTTAATTTGATTTGCCGATGCCGGGTCATTCAATAACACACCCACCGCATTATCTTTATCATTCAATCGACTTGAAGCATTATTCAAATTGTTTATCAACGCATTTGCTGTCTGAGAAACTCCTTGCAACTGCGCTGCAGATTGACGCAGGTTAGAGAATATAGCGGTATCAGTCGTTAAATCATGAATCAAGCCCTTATTGCTATTTAAAGAGTTTGTCAAGGTAACCAAATTAGCAGATGCTTTATTCGCATTATTCATTGCAGCACTGATCGACAATAACGTAGCACGCAATGTATTAACCATAGAAGTATCGGTCAACATCGCTCCAACCATTCCTTTTCCGTCCGCCAATCCACGTGATATTTCTACAAAGTCAGTAGTAATCTTTGCTAAGTTTTCATTATTTACCTGCAATGTTTCCATCATTGCTTCCATGTCCGCAGTCTTCGCCGAACGCAAGAAATCACCTGTCTCCACTGTTGGCGCATTTTGCGACCCTCCAGAAATCACTACGATTTTGTTACCAATCAAACCATCCGAGCCCAATTTTGTTACGGCATCTTTACGAATATATTCAGCAGATTTCTCCTCGATTGTCAATACCACCTCAACATCCTGCACGCTTTTAAAATGTATATTCTTAATGATCCCTACCTTAACCCCAGAAAACCACACATTACTTCCCACTTTCAATCCAGCGACATCGGGAAATGAAGTCGTAATTTCGATATTTCTAGTAAATTTCTTTTGCTGGCTACCCAAAATAAAAATACCCGCTAAAAGAATCAATACGCCTAAAAAAACAAAAATACCGACAATGATTGCTCTTTTATTTTCTGCCTTACTCATGTATATTATAGAATAAAATTATAATTATAAAACGCTCTTACACGTGCGTCATCTGTATCAAAAATCTCTTCAAAAGACCCCTGTCTTTCAAACTTGCCATCCAACAACATCACAATACGGTCTCCCACCTCTTTCGCACAAGCTAAATCATGCGTAATAATAATTGATGCTGTTTTATACCTCTCCTGAACCTCATTAATCAATCCATTAATCTCCAAACAAGTGATCGGATCTAGTCCTGCTGTTGGTTCATCGTACATCATGATTTCAGGTCTAAGAATCAGTGTGCGCGCAATACCAATTCGCTTACGTTGTCCACCCGACAACTCCGATGGCATCTGATTGATAGCTTGCGAAAGCCCTACTCCATCCAAAACCTCTTCTACAGCGTGGTTGATCTCCGAACGTGTTAAGTTGCGTTTATTTCGAACCAATGGAAATTCCAAATTTTCGCGCACAGTCATACTGTCATAAAGTGCACTATTCTGAAAAGAAAACCCTATTTTTAAGCGTAATTCACGCAGTTCGCGATCATTTAATTCAAGAACTGACTCTCCCAAAACATTGATCGTCCCCTCATCCGGTCTTAATAAGCCAGAAATCAATTTGATCAACACTGATTTTCCCGTTCCAGAACGGCCAAGCACAACGAGATTTTCTTCTTTATATAAATCCAGGTTGACACCACGTAGGACGTGATTATCACCGAAAGACTTGCTAACATCCCTAATTTCAATGACCGGCTTCGAATGGTCGATGGTTGATTTAATCTTTTCCATAGCTCGCTATCCAAAGAACGATAAAACTTGAACAATAATTATTTCCTCAATAAATACAAGGAACATCGAAGCTACAACGGCCGCATTGGCTGCCTTACCCACACCTTCAGTCCCCTTTGAAGAAAAATAACCGCAATAACAACTTACAGCTCCAATAGTAAAACCAAATATAACCGCACGCAAAACCATAGCACCTAAATCCTTAAATGCTATCGTCTCAAATACCTGCGTAAAAAAACTCAAAAAGCTTAAGTCGTCTTTACTCATCATACTTAGGTAACCGCCTAAAAGACCTATACCCGCTACATAAAAACATAGTACAGGAATTCCAATAGTTGTAGCTAATATTCTACTTACAATAAGATACTTATATGGATTAGTTCCCGAAACTTCCATGGCATCGATTTGCTCCGTGACATTCATCGAACTTAGTTCAGCACCAATTTGCGAGCCCACTTTACCCGAAGCAATTAAAGCTGTCACCAGCGGTGCAAGAGCACGAACAATAGCAATCGAAATAAGCGAAGGCAACATCGAAGTCGCCCCGAATTCTTCCAAAGAAGGACGCGATTGTTTTGTAAAAACAAATCCAACAATAAACCCCGTTAAACTGATCAAAGGCAAAGATTTGTAGCCTATTTCATAGCACTGGCGGACAATTTCTTTAAATTCATATGGTGGAGTTACCAATTCGCGCCAAAACCGTAGCAAAAAACGGTGAATGTTTGCGAATTCTAGAAAAAAAGTCTGAAGTTTTTTAGCCATTTAAATGATGTCTATTTCAAATTAATGTGTCATAAAACACGTCTTATGCTGAACAAACACGTAGCAATTCGAGCGGTAAAGGTAAATAAAAAATATGTATCTAAAATTGTCGTTTATGTAAAAAGATCATCAATTTGACTTTTATATAAAAAAAATCAGATTTCCAGTGTACCGATTAAACCATTTTATACGTTATGCTGTCATAATAACAAAGACAATACAATAGAGTTTTGTCACACTTTTAAATATTACAGTCATGAAAAATTTAGGCAACATAAAATATTGGGTACTTGGTTTTATAGGTATCGCTTCTTTTTCAAGTTGCGCGACTTCAATGGCCCAACGGGGTGGATATAATGGTTATAACAATTATAACAATGCTGGAGTTTCGTTCCAGATGTTCTATGATCAACTCTCCCCTTACGGACAATGGGTTAATGACCCCAATTATGGCTATGTCTGGATTCCGGACGTTGGCCCGAACTTCCAGCCTTATGCAACCAATGGTTATTGGACAATGACCGACTATGGTAATACCTGGGTATCCAACTATGACTGGGGTTGGGCTCCATTTCACTATGGTCGCTGGAACTACAATGACCGTTATGGATGGGGATGGGTTCCTGACTATGAATGGGGGCCAGCATGGGTAAATTGGCGTCAAAGTAACGACTACTACGGTTGGGCACCAATGGGCCCGGGCATGAGTATCAATGTATCTGTTAATATTCCAATGAACTTTTGGACATTTGTGGGAGTCAATCACTTTATGAATAGGGATATGGATAGGTATTATGTTAATCGAAGAAATTACAATAATATCTATAACAGAACCACCATTATCAACAATACAACGATAATTAACAACAACTATTATGTTGGTGGCCCTCGAAGATCTGACATCGAACGTTCGACAGGAAGAAGCGTAACAGTTAATAGAATCGCAAATGCCGATCGACCTGGATCTGCCCGCAGTAGCAGCAATCGTAGTAATGAAATCAGTATGTACCGTCCAAATGTAGACCGTAATACAAGATCTTCTGCACGTCCTACAAATGTCGTGGATGCTTCTACCCGAACACGTAATAACAATAGTGAGATTTCAGATCGTACCAATCGTGTTATCAGCAATCGAGACAACATCGATTCAAGATCAGGAAGTCGTGAGTTATATATCGATAACAGTGGAAATGCTTCTGTAAGGTCTCGTAATGATGTCAACAGCGGTGGCTCGAGCCGTAGTTCAAATAATACTACGAGAAGCAGCGACAATGGAACTGTAAATAGAAATACGAACGGTACACAACCTAATTCGAATAACTATGATTTTAGAACACGATCAGGTCGCCAATCGGATGCTTCAAACAATAACAACCCTACATCTACCAGTAGAGATAGACAAAATGGCTCCGTTGATAATAATGGTGTTGTAAACGGCAGAAGTACAGACTACAATAGAAACACAGATTATAATTCACGTTCGCGGTCAAATGCGAGCAGCTCTGACCAGACTGTGCCTCCACGAGTGGTTCAACCGACAACAACGCCGCAACGCAATGGAAATTATGATGGCAGCAGAACACGTTCAAGCCAACCTGTGTCACAGCCTGTCCAAAATAGAAATAACGATGCTGGCAGCAGGAGCCGTTCGAGCCAACCGGTATCGCAACCTGTAGCACAACCAACTCAAAATCGGAGCTACGAAAACACAAGAAGTAGATCAAATACCGACAATTCATCGTCCGTATCGCGATCAAGGTCTTCAGAAAGCTCTGGTGAACGTAGCTCTGGACGTTCTTCGCAAGGATCAGAAAGATCTAGAACAAGATAATGACAGCCGAATAAAATAATAATTCGTATCTGGCGGGTAAAATGAATAATTTTACCCGCCTTTTATATGCATGTCTTTTTATATTTATCATGAACAATCCATACATTTTCACGTTAATTAGTAAATTTACCGCTTCAAACAAAAAAACAGATCGATAAAGATGGCTTCATTTACCTCTATATTAGATAATGACTTTTACAAATTCACCATGCAGCATGCTGTGGTTAAGTTGTTTCCAAAGGCCAAGGCACGTTATCATTTTATTAACCGGGGACATCATAAATTTCCCGATGGTTTTGACGTGCTCCTGAAGGAAGCTGTCAATGAGATGGCTAATTTGAAGTTAACAAAAGCAGAAAAGGCATTTTTTGCCAGAACATGTCCTTATATAGACCCAACCTATTTTGACTTTCTTCAAGGTTATCGCTACGATCCCGAAGAGATAAAAATATTCCAGGATGGCCCCGACCTTGAAGTCATTATCGAAGGGTACTGGTACCGTACTATTCTTTGGGAGGTTCCGTTGATGTCGCTCATCTGTGAACTTTTTTATGAATCCCAAGGTTTACAACGTGCCTCGGATGCAGAAGTGATCGCCACAGCCAAAGATAAAATCGAAAAATATAAAAAACTCAATATCACAATTGCTGATTTTGGCACCCGCAGACGTCATTCTTATGAAGTCCATGATATGGTCGTTCGCACACTGAAGCAATATGGCGAAAAAACATTTATAGGTACCAGCAATGTACATTTAGCAATGAAGTATGAGACGAAACCAATTGGCACACACGCCCATGAATGGTTTATGTTTCACGCCGCCAAATACGGTTATAAAATGGCCAATCTACTTGGCCTTGAACATTGGTCTGATGTCTACCGGGGTGACCTCGGAATAGCACTATCGGACACCTATACTACAGAAGTTTTCTTTCAGCAATTTGATAAAAAGTTAACCAAATTATTTGATGGAGTCCGTCACGATAGCGGCGACCCACTTGAATTTACAGATAAGGTTATTGCACACTATAAGAAAAATGGAATCAATCCCCTCTCAAAGACAATCATATTCTCAGATGGCCTAGACTATGAGAAGGTCGAAAGAATCGCGAGCTACTGTGAGGGGAAAATCTTGCATTCCTTTGGCGTTGGTACCAATTTTACCAATGATGTGGGACTCAAACCCATGAATATCGTCATTAAGATGACTGACGCGTTACCAGAAGATGACCAATGGACCCCAGTCATTAAGCTATCTGACGAACCAATGAAACATACAGGAGATGAAGACTCCATATATATTGCAAAAAAAGTATTAATGATTGATGATGACAATGCATAGAGATGTATACGGTGAGGCCTTAGATGATTACTTTGTACATCAAGAAGAAAAGTTCCCTTTAATACTCCATACAAGTTATGGCGACCAAGATGAAATGCCCGTCGAGATTTTCTTTCGGGAACCCGATGATTTTCCTGAACTGGAATTTATTGGCCTATCCTTATGTGATGGACGTGTACTGGATGTTGGAGCAGGAGTTGGCAGCCATAGTCTGTATCTCCAAGAAAAAGGTTTTGAAGTAGATGCACTGGAACTCTCGCAAACCGCTTGCCATATTATGCAACAACGCGGGGTACAACATATTATCTGCGAAGATTTCTATAAATTCGAAGGCCAAAAATATGATACGCTATTGCTTTTAATGAACGGAATAGGTCTTGCCGGTGACGTAGATGGTTTTCGAAAACTATTACAGCATAGTAAAGAGTTACTGACTGAAAATGGCCAACTGATTTTTGACTCTTCAGACATCAGTTATTTGTACAAAGATTACAACATCAAAAAACCAGCGCATTATTTTGGGGAAATTCAATACCAGTATGAGTACAAAGGGACTCGAGGAAATCTTTTCAAATGGCTCTATTTAGACCAGGATTTATTGATCAAAATTTCGCACGAACTGGGTTGGGTTGTCCAAATTTTGTATGAAGATGAAAATGATCAATACCTCGTCCGCATGGAACTAAAAAAATAGCCTGTTGTTTATAACAGGCTATTTTTTTATTATTTCTATGATATTATATATATTATTTCTGTGTTCTTATGTAGATATCTCCCATGGATGTTTTTAAAATAACATCCTGTCCACCACCATTCATTTTGCCTTTCACGGCGTTACCCATAGGAGTTGATTTGGCTTCCTCGGCAGGTTTTTCGAATTGAAATTCGTCCGCAGCATAGATATTCCCCATAGAAGATTTTACATCCACATTAGCTCCGAAATTCTTTGGGAAGGCAACATCTACGGCGCCCATGGCAGCGACTAAAGAAATCGGTCCTTTGACAGGTTGAACAAATTTGGCTGTAACATCTCCCTGTGAAACCTTTACATTGATCGGCCCGGTAACATTCACTAAATTCACGTCGCCTATCGTACTAGCAACTTCAACCTCAGCCCGGATATCTTTTAATTCGATTACGCCAGCATTAAACATAGCCCCACGCCCTCCTTTGATCGTCACAGGTAAATCCATTGGTATCTTGATACGAATAGAATCTTCTAAGGGCATCCCAACCATACTTATTTCAGTCACTCCACCTTCTGTTTTGATGTTCATACCAAGTCCTGAATTATCCGATAATCCCGAGCCATTGATCACACGTAGGCCTTTTGCACGGTCATTTTCTTCACTTTCCTCTACCTTGGCTGTAATCAGCACATCGTTTCCCTTATAACCTTCAATATAAACATTATCCAATTTTAGTAAAAGTTTATTCCCCAAGTTGGGCACTTTAATTTCTTTCCAGTTTTTCGGTCCCTTTTTACGGCCGAATCCGGCAGAACTGTATGTAAAATTATTACTATTACTAACAACAACTCCTGAAACCGCTCTAGCCTTTTTAGGAGGATTAGGAGGTTTTGGCGCAGCCACACTTTCTACAGTTTCATTTACCTGGGCCTGCAATGCGCTTGCAAAGATCAGTGCGACCCCAATCATCATTATCCTTATCTTTTTCATTTCGTTTTAGTTTGTCTTCATTATTTGTCAAATAATGCATTTTAAGCTTTTTCATAGATTAACCTACACAATCTGACTTCTACCTTAATATATCCTATTATTGATTTAATAATACCGCATATGCTTGCTCCTTCACAAATTTCAGGGTAAATGGATCTTCCACAATTTCATTTAACTTTTCTTTTGTCGTTGCTTTCATCGTCGGATCCTCCTGTTGGGCCATCATTTGCATCAGTTCCATTTGTAAAGTGGGATCATTTTGCTCCACAAAGAAGTCCTGAACTTTCTGCTGACGTTCTTCTGGACTAAGTCCACTTAATATGGTTTCGATTGCAGCCATGCGGACATTACTACTTTGATCTGACACAGCTGTCTTTTCCAAAGCTCCCACACTATTGCGATCTAACTTACCCCCATCTTTCATCGCCAAGACAGCACTTAAACGCGTGCTTGCGGAACTCGAATCCTGAAGCATCTGAACGTAATCCATTTTCTCTTCCATTTCACGATGAGCAGCTTCCAATACGCTTACTTTTGCCAATTGTTTTCCTTTGCTTTCGATACCGGCGATTGCCTTAACAGGAGCTAAAGTCTCTTGGCCTCCAGTATGGATTCCCATCACCTCAGCATCAACTGCTTTTGCATTGTCTTCTTTTTCCGGAACAGTAATAGGATGTACCGCAGCCACAGGCTTTTCTACTTCTATTTCTTGATGTTGATTAAAAGCAATAAAAGTTGCTGTCCCAACTAACAGAGCTGCTGCCGCAATACTAGCCCACTTCCATAAAGGCTTAATCTTTCTTTCCTGAACAGGGGGAATTACTTGTGGTCTTATTTTATTCCATAAGTCAGCCGAAGGTTCTCTCTGATCAAATGCCTCCCGATTAGCGTTCACAAAATCTTTTAAATTATCCCGCATAATTATACCTTTCCTTCAATTCTTCGTAAATTTTCTTTTTAGCACGGTGATATTGACTACGTACAGCAACCGCTGTCATCCCCAATGTTTCCGCAACCTCATCATGGCTCATGTTTTCAAACAGGTAAAGATTAACAACCATCTTAGGCACGCCTGTCAATTGATCGATCACATGCTCTAAATCTGTCAAACGACATTCACGCCATTCTTTTTCCAGCAATTCGTCTTCGCCATCATCCTTGATTTCCAAATCATCCACCGGCGTAAAATATTGCTTATTCTTCCGTAACAGTGAGATTGCCTTATTCACCCCCATCCTTCTCAACCAGGCTTCCACACTGAGAACTAAATGCCATTTATCTGATCTTGAAAAAAAGTCAACAAAGGTTTCCTGTAAAATATCTTCACTTTCTTCCTGATTGGACAAAATCCGATAAATAGAATTAAAAATCTTTTTTGCATACCGATGATAGAGCTGTGCAAATCCAGACTCATTGCCCGTTTGGCACATCGCTAATAAATCTTTATCGCTAAGCTGATTTTGCACGTTCTAAAATTAATACTGTTAATTCTTATGTTTCTACTATGTAGTCGGGGCTCTGCTGAAAATGTTGCAATATAATTTTATTTTTTTTCTAAAATAATTCTAAAAATGCACAAAAGCCCATTAAAGGGCCTCCTTTCAACAAAAAACACTCAAGAATGAACTTGAGTGTCTGCATTAATAAAATAAACTTAATAAGGATTTTAAAACTCCAGGTATAAGATTATCGATTATTTAACTTTTAGATAGGTCTCCACAATGGTATGTTTGACTCCCAATTCAGGTAAGTTTTCCTCACCGGTCTGAACCAATGTATCTCCTTTTAAAGTAAGTTGAAAATCAAACTTATTACTTTCCCAATCGCGCATTGAACAATATTGCAATCTTTCTTGATAGTTGACACCATCAAAAGAATAGGTGCCCCCGCCTGCGACAAACAGCGGTTCTTTACCTTTACCTTTTTCCTTATCGTGGTTAAAAAAGGAAAAATGGTCATCATTGAACATTTTAAACATTTCGGTTTTGCTCGTGTCCGTAAAAGCAGTCACCGTATCTTTCCCTTTGATTGTTTTGCTTTCAATAAGCTTATAGGTACCGGTCAAGGACTTGGCTTTTACTGCATCCACATCCTTCTTTTCGGTAGTATTTTTACATGAAAAAACAAGACAGGAAATCGCAATCGCAAATAGCAGTTGATTTTTTAGGTTTATCATATTTTATAAAAGGTTTAAAGAGGCCAAACTACGAAAGTTCAGCCTCAATCAAAAACAAACCATTGTAATTATTTATCCCACCAAACTCGACCAGACAACTTATCTCCGCCAGGTACTGCGGCTGAAGCTGCTCTGTAGTTTTCGCCATTGATAGCCGCTTCAGTAGAAGGATAAGGGAATCTTCTAGGAATAGTCCCCGAAGTAGCATTTCCTGGATAATTCACAGGAGTTAACGCCGGATACCCACTTCTGCGCCAGTTGCTCCAAGTTTCATAAAAATCCATCATCGTTATCGTATGTGCCCAGTATTGGGTATTGATCTGTTTTAGGGCATCAGCAGCATTATATGGATTCGCAGCCAAATAAGTCTCAGCATCTGCATCAGTTATTGCCAAGGAACCATCATACTGATTCAGATAGGTAATACTTGCCTTCACACCTTTTTTATAATGATCGCTTGCACTACCACCTATTCCCCAACGTTGGGCTGCCTCAGCCAACAGCAACTCGGATTCGCCATAGGTCAAAATAAATGTCGCACCGGTCCGCTTGATCATATTGGGATTGGGCGAAGAATATTCTGCAAATGTCGTATAACTTGGGTCGCTACTAATGTTATACTGTGCATTTGATCCCAAATCTTTTCCATTCGGCATCCCCTTTTGCTTGGTTGGATCTGTGATAAAACTCCCGTTCTGTGTTTTGTCCTTTTCTGATAAATATAGCTTTGTAACAGCAACCTTTTGCAACCTCGGATCATTGTTGCTTTTTAAATAGTCAATAAATGTTTTAGACCATTTTACATAATAATTCTCTTGGCCACCATCGCCCAATAAAACCTGGCTATTTCTATTCTGAGTAACCCTAGATCCTGATTCATCATGTAAAATAAATGCATTGTCGGCATTGCTGTCCATTGTCTTACCCGCAGCCTTCTGCACATATTCCTTCGCTTTAGATTCGTCTACTTTAACCAAACGCATTGCTGTTCGTAAGAGCAGAGAATTGCCAAACTTACGCCATTTCGCAATATCACCTTTATAAATAACATCACCAGTGACTTTATCACCATCATCCTTTAATGCTGCAGTAGCCGTTTCAAGTTCCTTTAACAAATCGTTATAGATGTCCTGCTGCTTATCATACTTCGGTTTATAAACTTTGGTATAAAAACCCAGTCCCGCCTCCGAATAGGGAACATCACCATACAAATCAGTTAAGCGAGCAAAAATTAAAGCTTTCCAAATGCGTGCGACATTGTACAGATTTGCATATTTTGGTTTGTCTTTTGTAAACTCAACCACATCCACAATATTACGAACCTGCTCAATATAGGCCCCAACTGTACCCGTACCCCAATACGCCGCGGTATAGCTTTCATTCAGCATATATTTATCGCCGGCCCAATAACTCACTACAGTCGATAAACCTTGCATCATTGTCGACGAGTAAATTAGATTTCCACGCCATGTATCGTATGCAAAATCAAAACTTCCTGTATAAAATAATTGTGCAGAGCTCAATGTATAATTTGGATCCCAATTTTCTTTACCATAAGCAACTGGATCTGTATTTATCTTCTCAAAATCTTTTGTACAGCTACTTTCCATAAATAATGTCGCTGCCATTAAACTAATAACTACCGGTTTAATATATCTTTTCATGATTGTTTGCAATTAGAATTTAACACTTAAATTAACACCGTAAGTACGTACTGCTGGTACACCTCCAAGCTCTAGGCCCGGGAAAGTTGCATTATAGCTCGACTCTGGATCTATGTTATTTGTTTTCTTCATGATCGTCCAGAGATTGCGCGCTACAGCACTTACTGTAATCGACTTAACTTTGTTATTAAATAGATTGGATGGGAAAGTATAGCCCATAACGACCTGTCTCAATTTCACAAAATCAGCGCTGTTTACAAATATCTTAGATACATTATTTGCCGTATTGGTATAATAGGTAGAAGCTGTTCTGCCCAAGCTTTCACGATCAGCCACAGTTTCCTGATGTAATCCAAAAATATAACCGTAGTAATCTGTTCCCGAGAAAAGCTTTCCACCCCATTTTCCATCAACCAAGAAGGAAAAATTGAACCTTTTGTAGCTAAACTCATTGTTCCAGCCAGCAAACCATTTATTCATTGCCGAACCGTAGGACTTTAACTCACCCCTGTCAGGAGAACCATCGGCCAATTTTACGATCTCACCATTGCTATCGTATTTATAATCGAAAGCCATGATCTGGAAAGCAGGCATACCAACTTTATTCATTAAGTAACCTACACCCGAACGCGAAGTCGCTACCGTCTGCTCGTCCATTCCTTCAGCCAATGAAATCACTTTATTGTCGTTGTAAGAACCATTCAATGAGGATACCCATTTAAAATCTTCCGTTTTGACAACTGTGGCTGAAATCAATGCTTCAAATCCCTTATTTTGCATTTTACCGGCATTGAGTACGGCACCGGCATATCCGCTTGCGGAAGGCGTTGTGATAAAGGAAATCTCATCTTTCGACTTTTTGTTATACCATGTTAGATCCAAATTTACACGATCATTAAAAAGACGCAACTCCGTTCCGATTTCCAACTCTGTTGCTGTAGAAGCTTTTAAAGAAGAGTTCGGAATATTCACATTGTTAATAACCCCTAAAGGTTGTCCGTTGAGTACCTCACTTCTAAAATTATAGGTTAACAAGGTTTGATAAGGATCTGTTGCCTGTCCTACCTGAGCAAAACCTGCTCTCAACTTTCCAAAACTCAACCATGATGGTTTTAGATATTCTGAAAAGATAAATGAACCCGAGATTGCGGGATAAACAGAGTTTAATTTATTATCTACCCCAGGTGTAGCTAAGGTAGAAAACCAGTCAGAGCGTAAACTACCAGTCAAATAGGCTATATCTTTATAAGCAAATTCTAAGGTACCATAAGTAGACTGTGTCTCCGATTCACTTTCAAGATACGCTACCGACTTATTTTTTGCGTTCAAAATATTATACACACCAAATATCGCGAAGTCGGTACCTAAATTGGTCGTCTGTCTGATTTTAGTATTTCGGTAACTCGCACCAAGATTAGGTGTAAGGGTATAATCCCCGAAAGTGAATGACTTACCGACCAAAACATCGGCATTAATATCTGCAAATTTAGTTTCCTGCTCTGCAATTTTACCATTCTCATAATAGCCGGTGCCAGAAGGAACAACATTCTTATAATGATCGGTATAACCATCTCTTCCTGCCCTTCCCTGAACAAACAAACCATTACCCATGGTATACTTTGCTGTTACGGAAGCGATCGAACGATCGCGGTTCGTATTATTGATAAACTCATTTGCTGCAAACCAAGGGTTGGTTGCATACACATTCCCCGAATTATAAAGGATTTCTTTTCCATTGTCATCTTTCCATGGCTTCAAATCGTTTACATTGATGCTCGTTGGCAAAAACATGACGTTGTAATTGGCATTTCCAGCACCGTCAGAAACCATTGGACGATTTTTGACTTGCTCCAGAATCATATTATAGCGTGCATCAATCGTCAAACCTTTGAGCGGTTCAAAAAGTCCAACCAAATTGAACGACTGTCTTTTCAGTCCCGAATTTGGAACAACAGATCTGTTATTGACATCTGTCCCTGACAGACGAATAGAGCCACCATCAAATGATTTATTTAACGCTAATGTATTAGTCCATGTCGAACCAGTGCGGTAAAACCGATCTAAATTTCCCTTTTGTAATGAATAAGGTCTTGATGCGCCATCGAATTGTACGACGGGTGTTCCATCTAATTTAGCTCCCCAGCTTGAACCTCCCACCTGGGCTGCGCCTGCTTGGGTCGTTGGCTTCTCACCGTTTGCCCCCTGACCATAGACTGTTTGCCAATTTGTGTTGTCTATAATTTGCTCGGCAACAAGGTTACTATTAAAATCGATCGAATTGCCTTTTCCTGATTTTGTTGTAATAAGGATTACCCCTGCCTTGGCTCTTGAACCATATAATGCAGATGCTGCAGCACCTTTCAGTACCGAAATACTTTCAATATCGTCTGGGTTGATATTTCCGATTGCATCGCCAAGATCGGGTGCATTATCCCATTGGCTCCCTGAGTTTCCTTTGGAATTGGCGTTTCCGATACCTACCGGCTTACTTTCCATAGGAATACCGTTAATTACGTATAATGGTTGATTTGTCTGATTCAAACTCGATACCCCGCGGATGGTCACATTGGACGCAGCTCCGGCACCGCCAGAAGTAGAACTGATATCCAACCCGGCCACCTTTCCTACGAGTGAATTCATCACATTATTTTCACGGGCTGTGGTTAGCGATTCACCGGCAACCTGCGTAACAGAATACCCCAACGAGCGCTTCTCTTTCTTCATACCCAATGCCGTCACAACGACCTCATTGAGCATCCGATTATCTTCCAATAAAACAATTTTCAGATCACCTTCTTTGGTTACGGCCACTTCTTGCGAAGTGTAACCTGCAAAAGAAATAATTAAGGTGTTTCCCGTTGCCGCATCGATCATAAAGCGTCCATTGATATCTGTTGCACGTCCTACCGCGGTTCCCTTAACACGTACCGTAGCACCAGCTAAGGGATTGCCTTTATCGTCAGTGACGACACCTGCAACAGCCACCTGCTGCTGTTGACTGACAACCACAAGACCTTCCTTAGAAACGGAATAAACCAATCCACTTTTATTGAAAAGCTTAGCCAATACATCCAATACCTTGGTATTATTCGCATTGACTGACACTTCTTTATTTAAATTTTCATTCGTCGAATTATAAACAAAGTAATAATCACTTTGCTCTTCGATCATTTTAAGTACCTTGCTCAGTTTTGTTTTTTGGACATCCAAGGAGACTTTTTGTTGGGAAAATACATTTGCCGAAACATTCATAACAGCACACGTAGTCATAATTAAGGCTAGTTTCATCCGGATAATGAATCTAAAATGCACAATATATCCATTGCGCATTTGCAATAAGCAATTTTTAATCATATTTTAGTGTTGGTTAAAATTAATATTAAGCAGCACGCCCCAATGTTGCTGCTTTTGGTTAATCATTTTTTCAATGAAGGATGGTGTTGGTCCACCATCCTTTTTACTTTTCTGATATAGTTATTTTTCTCCCATATACATTAAATTTAAAAGGTTCAACGCTCTGTAAAGCACTCAGTACCTGAGTAATATTCTCCCTACTAAAAGTTGCCGTAAAACGGTATTGTTTTAATTGATCATTTTGGATTTGGATATCCACATCATACCAGCGTTCCAATGTCCGGCGAAGCGATTCAAAATCTTGGTCCACGATTTCTAATCTATTTTCACGCCATGCAATATCTGGTATTTCAGCTGTATTGGATTCTATTGTAGGGATGTTCTCTATGGCAATCTCCTTAATCGGTAATTTGCTCGCGGTTGGTTTATTGGTTTTACGAGCGACTGCTATTTCAGCTTGATTCTTAAAGATAGTGATTTTTTGATTCGGCTTGATGACAACAGAATTTTCACGCTGTCCCTTGCTCGTCATTTCAATCGAACCCTCTACAAGCAGTGCTTCTGCTGTAGGTTCATCGGAATAACTCTTCACATTAAATGTTGTTCCCAGGACCTTGATATCAAAATCAGATGCTTGTACCACAAAAGGTTTCTCCTTATTCTTGGCAACTTGAAAATAACCTTCACCCGCAAGCCGCACCACACGCAATTCCTGATTGAAATCTGCCGATAACTCCAGTTTACTCGCAGAGTTTAACGTAACAGTACTTCCGTCACTTAATTCGAAGGTCTTTTTTTCACCATTTTTTGTTTGATAGACCTGGCCAATTGCGCTTATTGGTAATGTCGTATCAACTTTGCCCGGTTGAGCATAATACCAAATACCGCCCGATACCAAAGCGACAAATACAGCGGCAATGGCTGCCCATTTAGGCCAATTAAACCGATAGGACACGCGATGTTCTACTGGAGCATTTTGCAGATCTGTCTTCAATTTTTCCAATTGCTCATTCACAGGTCTACGGTTACCAACCAAGAGTTGAAATAGGCGTTTGGCTTTCAGAATCGTCTCCGCTTGTTCTGGATGATTCAGGCTATATTGTTGCCAGTATAGAATACAGTTTTTATCTTCTCCCGAACAATACTTTTGAAAAGTATCATCAATCAAAAAATCTTCTAACTGTTTATAATCTTTTTGGCTCATTCTTTTGGGTATTTACTCTATAGTGCCCTAAAGCATGGCTTTTTCCTAAAGAAAATTTAAATTATTTTTCAAATAACTGAAAATCAATTAATTATTTTAAACAATAAATACCAACACACCTACTTTTTCAAACATCGTACGAGCATGTTATTATTGAAGCCTTAAAATAAAAAGCCAGACAAAAAACTTAGATATCTTTCAGTTCCTCCCTCAGAATTTTCAACGCATCATAAAGCGTATTGTAGGCAGTTTTCACGGACATCTGCGTTGTTTCAGCTATTTTTTCATAGGAATAGCCCTCAAAAAACTTCAGATTCACCAGCTGTTTCTGACGAAAAGACAACTTCTCCAACGCCTCCTTCAAACGGATCTGTATAATTTCATTCGTCTGTACTTTGATGACAAACTCCTCATAAGGCATCTCCACCCAATCATCTTCAGCTTTTACATTTTGAAGGGCTGTATTTATTTTATGTTGTTTCTCCAGTAGACGCAGAATACGTCTTTTTAAAAAAGTAATGAGATAGGACTGTACATTTTCTACCCGATCTAGCTGTTCTCTTTTTTCCCAAATTTTAACAAAGACCTGATCGGTTGCTTCACTTGCCAAGTCACTGTCGCCACAAGTGCGTATTCCAAAATTGACAAGCTCTTGATAGAGTGCCGCATATAGATCAAAGAAAGCCGTCTCGTCTCCTGTACGAATACGTTCCCACAATAAGCGGTACCCCATTTTATTTCTCATAATAAAGCATATAATCCGAAAAAAGCTAATATAAGTCCTCAGTTCCAAAAGTATAAACTTAATCGGTAAAAGGAGAAAGAAACGAAAAATTACATTGAAGCGAAGAACAAAGTAAATCGTTTGAATTGAATATTGTAATTTAGTTCCTTCATTAAGGATATAAAAAGTAAAAACACAGCAGCAGTATACAGCCGTTGACTAGATTTAAACTCACATGAAAACTATTTTTGCCATTGTAGGTAGCGCCAGTGCACATTCATCCAATCATCATATTGTAAGTCACCTCCAACAGGAGATTAATGCCAATATCCATTTCACGCTATTTGACCGTCTTAAAGAACTGCCTCATTTTGATCCTGAGGAGAGCCAGAGCCATCCACCAATCGAAATTATTGCACTTCGTCAGGTAATCAACGATGCCGATTTGGTATTGATCAGTAGCCCTGAATATATTTTCAGTGTACCCAGTGGATTAAAAAATCTACTTGAATGGTGTGCCGCAACGACAGTTTTCACCGATAAACCCGTTAGTATCATTACTGCTGCTGCGCAAGGCGAAACAGCGCATATCGAACTACAACGTATCCTGCAGGGACTGGGCGCTCAAATTGACGAAAAACGAAATCTGCTCATACAAGGAGTCAAAGGGAAACTGGATGCCACTGGGGCAATTTGGGACGAACAGCTCAATTTAGAACTAGAAAAGCTGGCAACACAACTTAAAGAAGATTAATACACACTAGATTCAGCTCTATTTTCATCCAAACCATAAAAATTAGCGCAATCCATAATTTGAAGATTATTATCTTTACGGCATGCAAGAACAAATTAATAATCCATTACACGGAAAAAGGCTCGACACCATCATTGAATATTTAGTGGAGTATTATGGTTGGGAAGAGTTGGGACAACGCATATCCATCCGATGCTTCAATGACAATCCGAGTGTCAAATCTTCCCTAACTTTCTTAAGGAAAACACCTTGGGCTAGAGAGAAGGTCGAACAGCTCTATGTAAAAACCTTGTTGAAGAAATAAGTTTTTTTCATATTTCATAACGAATAATCTGATTATTAAGCATATCTTTGCCGCCATGAAAAAAATTGCCGACTACCGGAAGTTACTTAACGTAGAGAAATCTGTGGATCTTAAAACCCTAAAATCTACCTACCGGACAATCATGAAAGAATGTCATCCCGATAAATTTGTCAATGATGAAGAAGGTCGTTTGGCTGCAGAGCAAAAAAGTGTGGAAATGATTGAAGCCTACCATTTCCTGGTAAGCATCTGTCCAGAAACATTAGAGCAACAGTTGCCGATCTACACGGAGACAATTACCAATTCTGGCATTCAGGATATTGACTGGAAAGCACAAATATTGACAATCACTTTTCACGACGGCAGTCAATATGAATATTTCGGTGTTCAGCGGAATGACTATATTAAATTTGTCAACGCAGATTCTTTAGGTCGATTTGCCCGTAGACACATCTTCCATTCTTATCCTTACCGCAATGTATTAAAGACTGCGACAGTTGCTTAAACACTGTTCTTTCTCAGCTATACAAAGATAAACGCCCGCTATCAGATTGATATAGGGCGTTTACGTAAAATGTTAAATGTTTAAAAGCTACCTATAGAACAATGCTATTGCCAAATAGTTTTTAGTTTTATAATTTTAGCATAAGACCTGCCATTCCACCTCCATAAAACGTATTTCGGGTACGGTCTCTCCGCCAAGCTTTCCACAATGTACTACCACCATAAATTGAATTCTCGTCTCTTTCCGCATAGTTCAAACTGGGAGCCACAAATATAGACATGCGCTCACTTAGTTTAAACGCCGGAATTACCCGCAGCGAGGACTGATGATTATCCAGGCTTTTAAATTTCTCTGTCAGATAATTACGTGTAGCTATTTCCGTACGCAGACTAAACTTGGTCCTATTGATCAATACTGCACCTAAACCTGCTTCAAATGCATATTTATCCGGTCTGTTGCCACCGAGTGCCCTATTGATCGATAATATACTATAGAGTACACGACCACCTGAACGAAATTGTAGTCCGAGATAGCTATCCTCATTGACCGCTACTGAAAGACTCTGCTCACCATTTTTAATAAAATTAAGCAGACCAATGGGATAATCACTACTATCGGCAATATTAACGATACCTGCCACCTGAACTCCGCTTACTTTTTTAGCTTTATTAGCGATGCCTGCTAATTGACTTCCAACAGTCAATTCGCTATTGTTAAGTATGCTAGCAAGCTGTGTCGTTCCTGGAGCCTCATTGGCTAAATTTACAACACCAGCGATTTGAACACCTCTAACCGTATCCGCTTTGTTAAAAACACCCGCTACTTGCAGACCTTTCACTTCCCCGGAAACATGGTTTCCCACACCGGCGATCTGTACCCCACTTACATTTCCTCCTACACCATTGAAGACGCCTGCCATTTGCAAACCTTTCATTTCTCCGAACACACGGTTTCCTACACCGGCAAGTTGTACGCCACGCACACTTCCCCCAACGGCATTGAAAACACCGCCCATTTGCAAGCCTTGCATATCATATTGATTAATATTAAATACGCCACCAAGCTCAATACCTTTTACCCCCGCAGTAGATCCACCAATAATGTTTATGGAAAATTTATTCACAATTTGCGATTGTATAAAACCATGTGTACTTAATCCCGGTGTCATCGAAATTTGGTATGGGCTATACAAAAACATCCCGCCTAAATTCATACTTTGGATCTTTTGGGCAGGAGACAGAAATACCCGTCCCCAAAAAGATCGATAAAGACCATGATCTTCTTCATACCCTTCAAAATAGCCGTATTCACGCTTCTTCTTATCGCCAATTTGCGCTTCTATCGGAAAAATCACCATAACACTGGTGTCCCGAAAAGCCTCCTTACTAACGTTCACTGCAATGAGATTACTTTTTTTCTTTACGTCCAACTCAAAGTAGCCATTTTGGTCCGTCAACGTAGACAATAAAGCACTTCGATCAAAGATACTGGCATTGGAAATCGGATTATTAGTCCGAATATTTTTGATATACCCCGCTATAACAACTTTGTTTTTATGAGGTGTCTTCACTTCAAACTCCACCGACATCCGCTGAGGTGTATATTGAATAATAATATGCCTTCCAAGTTCTTTAAAACTATATTCCTTGCCCAAAATCCGATCCAGATAATCATACAAATTCCCTTTGAAGGCCTTAGTATGAATCACACTGTCTGTCTGTAGTATATTTCCATTAAAGGAGAACAATACATCCTGCTGCTCCTTCAACAAGCGAAAAACTTCACCTACAGTAGTCTCTGGAAAGGCTGGTATTTGAATCGCTGCAGCGAGCTTTTGCTGTGCCCTTCCCAAATGGAACGAACACAGCATTAAAATTAAGAGATAAAGCTCTACCCTCTTTATAAAAAATAGTATCATGTTGTTTTCTATACAATTTTGTTCTGAAAATATATCTATCTGTTGGCTCACCTCGTCAGATGAATCTCTCTGTCTTTCACATTTACTTTTAATCCAAATGTGCTAGAAATGACTTTCAAAATTTCAGTTAAACTATTTTGTTCGAATTTTGCTGTCAATAATAATTTCTGATCAGCAGGATGGTCAATAATAATCTTATACGCATAAGCTTGATTTAGCAACTCAACAACACGCTGCAATGGGGTATTCTCAAAATCAAACACACGATCCACATAATATCTATAAAATTGATCCTTGACAGGTTCCTTTCCTACTTTTATTGTATCACTATCCCGGATTGTAATCATTTGTTGTGGTCGCAAAAAGACTTCCTTATTTGCATAACCGACTTTAACCAATCCTGTAGCAACAATAACTTCCGTCGCATTTGATGTTCGGCGCACATTAAAACTGGTGCCCAATACCGTAATTTTGGTTTTACCTGTCTCAATGACAAAGGGATGTTTTTTATCCTTGTGAACCTGAAAAAACACTTCCCCTCTCTTCAATGCCACATTTCTATTTTTATTGGTCCATCTGCTTGAATAAGCCAGTTCCGTATTTTTATTTAAGGTAACTACCGAACCATCAGGTAGGGAATCTTGTCGTACTTGCTCCATACTCGAAAGAAACATTTCCTCACGGTGAGATTGATCAAACACATAGAATCCTACTGCACAAAAGACCAAGATACTTGCTGCTAGCCACCAGCTCCATTGAATTACAGAAGCCTTTTTTGAGGGGATTACCGCAGCTTCTGCCGCTCTTTTATCTCGCACAACTTTGAAGTCAGCCCAAGCCTTATCCACGTTCACATCAGGAACATCCAGGGGTTTGGGCAAACTATCCCACATTTTTTTCATTTTTATGTACTCCTCCTTATTGTTAGCGTCTTCTTCTAACCAATCGTGTATCATGATATTCTCTATTTCATTGGTCTCACCAATGATATATCTTTCTAACAGTTCCTTATTCATAGCGTATAGATAAGAAAGCAAATAATCAATGTTAAATAATCCATAAGTTCGATACGCAAATGCTTCAGTGCCTTGCTCATATGTCCCTCAACAGTTTTTATCGACAGATCCAGGGTTACTGCGATATCCTTATATTTCATTTCCTGAAAACGGCTTAACTCAAAGACCGTCCGGCTTTTTTCAGGTAATTCCGCCAATGCGACCTGTAGCTTTTCGTTCAAATCCCGCGTACTTTCATCAACCGCAGGTACAAAATCCTGTCTATGCTGTTCGTGGGATTGATATTTTAGCTTACGTTGCTCTTTTTTCAGCACATTCATACTTTCATTATAAATAGCCCGATATAAATACGCTTTTAATGAAGTATGTATCTGCTCCTCCCAATCGCGTTCCCAAAGCCGCAAAAACACCTGTTGCACAACCTCTTCCGCTACATCACCATCGCCTAGATACCGGTAGGCATAACGATGTAACTCTTTGTAGTGCGCCCGAAAAAGCTGCTCAAAATTCTTTTCTTTATTTTCCGACATTGATCAAATCTGTCTTATTGTTTAAATAATCCACTTTATTAGTAAGACACCCCAATAGACTATTACCCTTACAAATTTTTCACTTTTTTTTAATATCAACTTCGATACCGCTATATAATTTCAAATCCCTTATTTACCCCTATTCGTAATTCTTTTCGTATAGATGCTTAGGCGAGTATGTGGCATCCTCCCATCGGTCAAATGATATTTACCAAAAAAAACATTATAAAAAGGCTTTTGCGACGACTAAAGGTAAGCCATCTATTTTATAAAATATTTTTTTTCTAAGGGTATATGGATTTTCCATTGTCATAAAGGAAAGAACAACATACAATTGATCACAAAAAATAATTTGACAATGAAAACAACATTCAAAGTAGCCCTGTTGGGATTGACATTATTAGGAATTGCAGGTACTACACAAGCGCAAGATATCACTTATGGTTTACAGGTCGGAAGCAACTATCATATGAGTTCCTTTGGTAACAAGTCTGTCAAAGATAATAATGGCAAAGTCGGCGTATCTGTAGCAGGATTTGCCCGTATAGGGGATCGCGTTTTCTTCCAGCCCGGAATCGGTGCCAGTCTGTTGCGTAAAGAATATACCTTCGAAAATGTGCAGAAAACACCTAAATTCTATCAAATAAATCTACCACTACAGGTCGGTTATAAATTTTTGGAAAATGGCGACTTCAACCTCCGTGGGCTATTGGGGCCGCAGTTAAACTATGATGTAAAAACAGTGAAGTCCAGCGCAACTACCGATTATAAGAAATTTTCATTTGATGGTAGAGTCGGGATCGGTGTAGATATCAGTCACCTTACATTAGATGCTTATTACAGCCATGGTTTTACGAGTATCGACAAGACCTTAGATGCAAAAAATAAAACAATCGGCATTATGGTCGGTTATAAGTTCTAATCAGCATCTATTAACGAAGAAAAACGCCATTCTAAATCGGATGGCGTTTTTTCGTATTTACATTTTATTTTTTGTCAATAATTACTATTTTAGCCCTACAAAAAATTTATTCCAGCTAATCGTCCTATTTAAATACGACTTTCGATCAAATTGGAATAAACGGGATGTAGCGTAGCCCGGTATCGCGCCAGCATGGGGTGCTGGAGGTCGTCGGTTCAAATCCGGCCATCCCGACTTTTTTCCTTTATGATTAACGTCTGTTTCATTCTCCCTTCTGTCATCAGAATAGACGTTGATCCTGTTCAAAATAGATTTTTCTGATCAATACAGGCCAATAACTTGCAAGGGTTCCTTCTTTAATCTGTTTGAAAAGATCATGATCCGAAGGAATCATTCCTTTTAAATCATCCTTCTTCGCGGCAGATCCTTCCCCTTTCGACAGCTTTAATTGTTCTTCTGCAAGTTCACGAAGCATCAGTTCATACCTGTTTTTTGAAGGTTTACTCTGGGCAATTTTTTTCAAAAGATCTGGATTTCCCTGACTATTCCCTTGCTGCAAATGCAGTTCAAGCCAGTCGGCCAATATTTCATTTTTTTCATCGGCATAAGGCTCACCAACGCCCAAATTCATGGGCCATAATCTCGATTCCGCAATTTTCAATTTTGCCTCTTTATATTTCTTTTCAAGGATAAATTGGTAGGCCAACATTAATTTGGTCTGTACATAATACCGATGGCCTTCAGTTGCGCCTTCAAATGGAAGTATGGTCACCTCTTCCAATTCTTTCTCAGCCCGCACGTATTCTTTCCCCAATAACAATGTACGTACCTGTGCTAGGGTTAGTATATAATTCTTCGGAAATTTGCGATGATATGCTGTACTCACCTTAAGGGCTTCTTTATAAGACTGACTATTGTTTAGAAGCTCCACCAAATGTAGCCCATATCGCCATTCTTGTGGTTCCATCAAGGTTGCCTGCTGCATCATCTGTACCGCCAGATCTATGCGGCTCGTATCTTGCAAACTTGATTTCAGTGCATAATAGGCCGCAAAATCTGTTGGCTCCTGCGCTACTGCCGACAAAATTTCTCTTGCTTTTTGGGGTTGATTCCTGAAACGATACAATAGTGCAGTCAGATAATCGATAGTCCAACTTTTACTGTTCTCTTTTGCCCATTGGAATACCTGGTTACTTTCTTCTCGAAATGGGAAGACAAAAGCGGGCTTACTTTGCGTTGCCTGATTTAACCATTCCTGACTGATCGACTTATTCGATCGCGTCAGCCAAGCTAGCCAAATTAAAGCTTCCGTATTCTTCTGTCCCGAGCGGAGTAGATTGGTGGCCGATTCAAACTCTCCAAGATCAGCATACCATATCGCCAGTTCCATCAGCTTTTCAGCGGCAAACTCTTGCCTGGATGAAAATGTCTTCTTTTCCTCAAATTGGAGAAAGGCATTAAACGGATCATATTGGAGAATTGTCTGATGGGAAAGACGATCTGTTACAGCTCCTTTTTTGTGCTGAACCAACACGCCCATCTGCAAGGCATCTATATTTAGCGGATTGGCAACCACAGCTTTTGCGATATAATCCCCTGCACGTTCATATTGTTTAATCCGATAGTAATATTTGGCCATTTGCACAAAGGAAGTACTTCGCCAAGTTGGATTTAATGAAGCGACTTCAAAACCATCTAAAGCATCGTTATCTTTTTTTAGCTTAATCGCTGCCAAACCATAGTAATAATTTGCCTGCGCATCATAAGTATCCATAGACAATGCTTGCCGGGCATAGGCATAACATTGGTGATATTCCATTTTAAACCAGGCCAGTTTGGCCATTTCAAGGTAGGTCTGCGAAGTAGCGCCATGCTGGATCAGCTCCTTTAATTTTACTTCTGCAAGCGTATATTGCCTAAAGCGAATGAGATCACGTATCTCCAATAATTTGGTCTGCCCCGTATCTGAGCTTACTTCCGCTGAAATTACAGTGGGTCTATTCAGTTTTGACCAAGATGTATCCGTTCTGAGATTAAAATAATCCTGTCCCAATTTCAGATAGCTAGGTCTTGAGTCGGTTGCTACCATCAAGGATAATCTGGTAGGTTCGCCCAATTGGGCTTCAATAAAACTTCGATTTAATACAGTACCTATGCTATCAAGCACATATATACTATCTTTTAAAGGTCGCTTTGGATCCAGATCCAATAATAGCTTATTGTTCTCACTTTTTATCTGAATTGCTGCTGAAAGTTGTATCTCCTTCGGTTTTCCTATCCCTGAAAATGGCATCCAGTATTCCGTCCAACTGTCACTTTGATAAGGCGCAAATCCAAGTTGTTTAAAGGGGGTCTGGCTGCTGGAAGGAACATTTTGATTGAACAGACGTCCACTTTGGATTTCCACATATTGCCCACTCTGATCAGTCAGTAAATTTTCCCAGATCTTGCCATCTCCAGCCTGCGACCAAAGAAATATCTTTTTCCCTAATTTATCTTCACGGAGGGCATAACGGGCCATTCCATAATTATGATCTGTATAGTAAACCCCGAAAGCATTACTATGCGCGCCCAATACATGATATGATTTAGAACTGCCAAAAGCATTCTCGCTATAGTTAGAAAGATCCCGTCCCTGGCTATCGATAGGCCAGGCATGCGCATCCCCATCATGACCGATATATTGATTTCCGGGATACAAAAACTTCAGATCTTGTCCCGCAGCAACACCCAGATTCATCCAGGTATAATAAGGTTGTTCAACCGCATTGGCATTATACCAAAAGGAGCGTGTAGAAAAATAACCTTTGTCTTTTTCTAATCGGATCTCCAAGGTCCAGTTACTACGGCTCAGCATATCATAAGCGTGGATAAAGCAACTTACGCTTCCATCCGCATTTTCCTGCGTAAGGTAATCGACCGGTGTAGAAGTATTGGGCGTGTGTCCAATAATACCATAATTAGCTTCGATACCACCACTCGTCCATGGTCCCCGCATGGCAATATCCCTAAATTTCACAACGCCATTGTTGTAAATATAGTCCCGCTTATTGACCTTATCATAGGCCGACCAAATTTTCCCACCGATCTCTGGCATCACCTGTACCCGAATATAATCGTTTTCCAGGATAACGGTTTTCCAGTCCTTTTCAATAGCCATATTTGTAAAACCGTCAAAGCGGAAATAAGGATACAACTTTTGAGCTGAAGCTATGGGATCCGGATCCGTAAAGGGATAGGTTACATAACGTTTCTTAAGCTCAGAAACCTTTGCCGGATGCTGTGCAAAAACTCCGAGCACACAGCTGCCCATTGCCCATAACATAATCCACTTTTTCATTGGCGTTTTAATTTAAAAATTTCACAATTTTAATGGCATTCCCCAAATCGTTGATTTGTCCGATGTGATTAAATCCGTCATGTAAGCCATTACTTCACCGAATTTCAACATAAATGAATCTATCATAGGTTATTTGCATCTTTGCATCAACAAAAAGCCTATGATAAATTGCACCTTGTAGCGCTATCGTACTGCTATTCAATAATCAACAAAAGTCCTTTATTCTTTTCTACCGGAATCGCATCGCCTAATTTATACTGCGCTCCCTTTTGAAAATTAGGAATTAATGGTGCGGATAATTTTGCCCTTCCAGAATCAATCCCCAATTTTTCCCAGTCAATGGCCAATTTTACATCCACATCACCATCCGCCCAGCTAGCGATAGCTACCATCGCCTTGCCCGCACGGCTATAAACAGTTGTAAGAACCTTATCATGATCGGTTTTAACAGGAATATTTGGCGACCAATAACCTATCATTTTACTCCCTTTGATACCAAATTGATCCCACGCTCTCCATAGATCAGCAGGTGTCAATTTTTGGTAAGGCATCCTATTGGTCATGCCATAGAGCATACCCCGCCAAGGATTTCCACCATCCTGTAGCATTTCACCCATTAAACCAAACGGAATGCCGCTCACCTCGGTAAGGAAAAAGTCAGGTTGGTTATTCTCATAGTCAAAGTATTCACCAAACCATAATCTATTGATGTACGGAAAATGCTCCAGATACAGATTCGCACTATTATTGAATCCATCACTTTTATTATATTGATTTGCCGAATGCAAATCGATCAGACCAGGTTTGCCATTTTTTGTCAATACACGTTTTATTCTTTTCATGGTTACCCGATCAAAGGCAACATCATCCAAATAAATCCCATCGATACCGATATGATCTACCAGCCAATTCATGCCTTCGACGTAATAATTGTGCCATCTATTCATTCCGCTATTGATAATAGCCGCGTCTTTAAATTGGGGAACATACCATGCAGCGATATAATTTTTACCCACATGCTCCTGCAACCAGGAATATCCGCCTCCTTTTCCAGGTGAAAACACCTCAGTGCCCAAGCTACGCAATGGATAGAGCTCATAAACCCGATTTGAAACCTCACGAACGGTATTGTAGATCTTGACCTTTAACCCCTTATCATGTGCCTGATCGATATATTGCTTCATTTCTTTTGTCGCAATAAACGGATAATTGATATATGGATTTATTTCATTTCCATGATGGATATTGATGACATTAGATCCACTTGCAACAACAGAATCAACGGGTTTATAGGCATGGTAATACCGTTCATTCCATTGCGCTTCCGTATTGATCGGGTGAAAAGGGGTAATTAGCAGGTTAAAATTGTAATAAAGCACATCGCCTTTTTTGAGTTCACGGGCTCCGCTGTAACTATTGACCAAAACCGATTTTCCTTTCAGGCCAATATCAATTCCCCCTTTATTTTCGTTACCCCAGGACTGTGGCAGCACAAGCGGCTTTTGAAGATAAAAATTCGTATTGAGTGGCCGAGAATAATGCTCGTCACGGAGTGAAAACTGGAGTCCGGCATCTACAGCACCTATCCAACCACCATCCTGATTTTTATGGGCTACATCCCATTTCCAGGTAAGCTGTTCGGGCCTCTTTCCTCCCTTTTGCCCGAGTCCCATAAAGTAATCCGTCTTATCGGGCATCATCGGGATATGCATCGTGGCATCTTTTAATGACAGGTCCTTTAGCGCCGTCAGCTTGACCACATAATGCATATAACCATCAAATTCCAATTTACCCTCTACTTCCATTGTCAGATCGGAAGACTCATTTTTGGCCGTCCAACTATATTCACCGTCACTTTTGGTTTCAAATCGGATCCCGCTTGGTTTAAGTTGAATTTCCTTTCCGTCTGAAGCACTATAAAAATGAAAATGAAGCGGTTCGAATAAGAGGTTATTCGCCTTGGACGCTATTTCAGTCAATTCGGGCGTAAAAAACGTGCTGATCTGTTTTGGAAAACCACTCGCATGGAGTTTCACCTCGCGGCCTAAAATATGTAAGGTTGAGTCCGCTTTTAATTCAATAGCTGTATAAGGCGCAACCACTGTATTTTTTTGGGCCAATGTCGAATTGAGCCATGGTAATCGTGTCATTTTCCATGGTTGATCAACACCGGATATATCACCTGAAGCATCTGAAACCCTTATTTCCACATTGACCTGTTTCGCTACTGCATTTTTTGGTTTTACGGTAACCACGCCATGGTAAGTTCCGCTTGCAGTGACCTCCGGAATCTGTATACCACACCACAGAGCCTGAACCTTATCTTTTGGTATATCAACCTGGAGTGCCATTGCTTTTCCGGTATAATCCGTACCTTGGGTATTGATACAATTCATGTTATTCGCGGGAATAATAGCCCCATCACTTGCTTTAAAATCCGAGAATGAAATTTGGATTTCATGGAGGTCCTGCTTTGGAGACCATAACCCGAGTTGAAATGCATAAAATTCACCTTTCTGCCCTGTGCCCTGCAACTTAGTCATGGCTTTACCTTTCATAAGCCAGCGTTGCGGAAGATTGCTTTCCATTTTAATCGGAAACTCTCGCAATTCAGGAAAAAGATAATAAGCGGCATTCGCATTTCTGTTCACAAAGCCTCGCACTTCTTCGGCACTCGCGATCAGTTCCATCGGATCATTACTATTGTATTTATCTACGGCATCAAAGCGTGCAACAGTAACTCCTTTTGAGTTCCCTGCCCCATGTTGTGCTACTTTCACTGGTGCTGAAACGGCATTTTTAAGATAAATTGCATCCGGATAATTGCGGCTGCGGCCACCCATCTGATACGGTAAATAATAGACATAGTAAACGCCCTTCCCGGAAATTGGCTTAAACCGCAGGCCACCAGATTCCGTATTCATCCAAAGATAAGAGCTGGGTGCGATTTGCTTATTGCTGGCGCTGTCGACGATAATAACTTGCTGATTTGCCTCAACCCAGCGATTTCGCCACGGAATAGTAACCTGCACCTCCTTCTGATCCGTATTTACCTGCAGCACTGCTCGATGATTACCCAGCTGGTCCGCATCCCACTTTTGTGTTTCCGGAGGATAGGTCAATTGCGCCCGGGCCGAGTTTGCGCATAAGGATACGGCAAGGATAATTGCCAGCTTATAAGAGGCTGTTCTTTTTTTCATGCGAATAGTATTTATTCAAAATATTTTTGTCTTTACCAAGCTTTTCCATAAGCCTGATACGATTTACAAGCTGCACTGCTTCCCCAACATGAGTCCGTAGTGCAACTACTTTTATTGGTCAATAAGAGGACTAAAATTAAGTTTTATTCCTAACATCTTAACTTAGTTTTGCCTGTATTTATGCCAGGTTTCCTCAGGCACATAAATAGCGCGATACGGAATAAAATAAGCGTTTAATTCCCAAAGAACTTTCCCCCTTTTATCCGTCACCAGTACACTACCTGTTTTCGAGCTAGTCTGCAGTAAATTACCATTATCCAGTTCATAGGCACTGCCCATTCTTGCTGTAAACTGCTTTTTCGGAATTGGGGCCGCATAAGCTACTGTTGCCGTTTTATTCTTTTGATCAAGCCTAAAAGCGATCGCCCGTGATTGCTTATTGGCTGTTGTGCTGTCACGCGGAGAAAAATCACCATTGTCAAAAAGCAACAGCTCACCAGTTTTTGTGATATGCGGTGCATGCTGGAAATAAAATAGTTCCTGGTCCTTTAATTTATAATCGCCACCCTTTCCCAATTTCCAGAGAATATCACCGGTTTTAGCATCAATTTTCCAGACCTGATTTTCAATTGGCGAAGAAGTCAAATAATTATTATCACGATCGAAGGAAATGGTATTAAAATGAAATCGGTCATGCTTCAGGCTGTCTAATTTTTTATCCTGCTGAATATCCCATTTTTCCCATGGAGACCATTTCTTCAAGATATTACCTTTTATATCCATCGTCAAAATAGCATCACCCCAGAGGGTATCTTTTGGATGGTTGGGCCGATCGTCGATCCTAAAATCCCGAACAATACCGACAATATTATTGTTGTGATCCATCTGTACATCATGGTGCATGATGATCCCTTTTTTATCCAAGTCGATACGTGCTATTTCTTTACCTGTAAGATCAATTTCAACAAGTACCGTCCCACCGACAAATCCGATACGACCACTTCTTAAATAATAACTTGCATTGGTCGATTTCTTGCTTGGCTGATTGGGTTTGTTGAATTCATCTTTATTCGCTGGAGCCAATAAGGCAAGGATAGTACCCCTTGGGGTCAAAGAAGCAAGACGCACGCCCAGCTTTTCGTCCTGCCAATACCAACGAATCGTCCCCTTACCGTCCACCATGGCCATGTAGCCTGGAAATCCGCGATAACATAATAATACCATGCCATTACCTAGGGCCTTTTCATCATGAGGATGGTCGGCCTTGATCCAGTCGTGCACCATCCATGGCGATTGCGCTCTTGTTTTAAAAGATTGTTCGCTCGATTTTATGGGAATAATCCGATCTATGATAACCCGAAATTTATAACTTGTATTTGGTTCAAGTGTCATTAACGGAATGTTATGCTGAACAGCAGCATTTGAAAGAGTTGTTTTATAAGACTGTTTATCCCCCTCTTTCCAATACTCCACATACACGGCTTCTGCCTTATTTAGTTTCACCTGAATAGCAGCGTTGAGCGGCAAATTATTGGGTGAGCTCACCTCAATATTTTCAATGTCAACCTGATGTGCATAATAATAGTAAGCAGCAAATACTGCTATAGCCATCACAATCAGTGCAATAATTGCTTTAATTGGTTTCATCTGTAAATAATTTCAATTCCACTGGTCTATCAAACAAAGCGCATTAGCGAATATAATGCGCTTTAGTTTGGGTTATTTAGGCAATCGCGATGGATTGGCCGTCGTCATTTCTTGATGTAAACGTGCTTCTTCCAATGGATAAGGGAAATAGCGCATGGCTTCAGTGACATTTTCTTTCAGTCCGCGGCCTTTCAAATAAGCATTGCTTACTTTTTCATAGCGGCCCAGGCGGATCAGATCCTGACGTCTTTTGTATTCAAAGACAAGCTCAAAACCACGTTCGTCAACAAGCGCATCAATCATTGCCTCCTTACTTGCAGGACTAGGGAAATCAGGATGCTTACCATATTCAGGTGCTCCAGCTCTCTTCCGGACTTCATTGATATAAGGCAATGCTGCAGCGGGTCCGTTCAGTGCATTTTCAATCTCAGCCTTGCACAAAATAACATCCGCCAAACGGAGAACCTGAATCGTCCGACCATCCAGATAGGAGTTATTGACCATATCATAAGAATACTTTTTCGTCGCAACATTTTGCAGGAATTTCACGGTATCACTTGGCGGAGTAGTCTGTCCTTTAGCAGGCAACATGTAAAAAAATCCATACTTTGTATTTTTGTCCCGTGCAGCCTTTCCGGTGTAATTATAATAGAAAAACTTTTTACGCGGATCGAGATCACTATATTTTCGCCAAAAATCAAGGGAAACACCATAGTACTGCCATCTATCCGGTACTTCAGGGTTGTCGGTCGGACCAAAGTGATTGGTAATCTCGCCTCCATTTAATGTAGGCTCATGCAAGATGCCAAATATCAGCCCCATATCCATTTTATTATTGTCGGACCACTCCTTCTTAAAATCTGGATTCAGCGTGTATACACCTTTATCACGTAACGCTAAAACCTGATCGATATACGTTTTTGCTTTTTCATAATTGTGCGAACGCATATACATCTTTCCCATTAAGGTCAACGCGGCGCCTTTTGTAGCACGGCCAATGCCCAGTTCGTCCGACCATTTCTCCGGCAAGTTATCGATTGCATACTGACAATCTTCAGCAATCTGTGCATCAATTTTCTCTACAGCAACCAAGGGTTCATTGTAGCTTTCCGTCGGATTCTTGACTGTCGTTATCAGTGGTACCGGTCCCCAGGCATCTGTAAGATCCATATAAGATAATGACCGCAAGAACCTGGCCTGTGCGATAATTTTCTTCTTGCGATCGTCGGGAATAGTTACACTCTCAATACGATCAATCAACATATTGGCATTGCTGATCACCTGGTACATATTCTGATAATTAAATTTAAAATACCTGTTATTATCATCATAGGTAAAGTTACTCATCCGTGTAGGATCACCTGCCGCTGTAGAAAAGCCTATATCCGTTGCGTAATCGGTGATCATCACCAAATAACCCGCATAGTATAAATAGGCATCCCCCGGATAAGGCGATAAACTCGTATAGACACCCGTCAGGGCAGCATTGATATCACTCTCTGTTGAGTAGGCATTTTTTGTCGTCAGATCACTGTATAATTTAGGGTCCAGCTTGGTACAGCTATTCAAGCTGAGGCCCAATACAGCGGCCAAACCCGCCATTCCCAAGATATATTTTATATTATTTTTAAACGTCTTCATGTCATTTCTGATTTAGATATTAGCTATTAAAATGTTGCACTTACACCAAAAGTAAACGAGCGCATCGAAGGATATGAATTAAAATCCAGCCCCACCCCTGCATTGGCACTCTGATTATTTCCAGCTCTATTTTTAACCAGCGCATCATTTTCATATCCCTTGGTATCCACCTCAGGATCCCATCCAGAATAATTGCTAATCGTAAATAAGTTTTCCGCCATACCATATACCCGTATCGATTGAACCGCTTTTGTTTTCAATGGAATGGTATAACCGAGTGTCAGATTACGCAACCGCAAAAAAGAAGCATTCTCAATAAAATGGTCATTGATATAGCCACCATAGTTCATGTAGTAGAATCCGTTTCTTGGAATATCCGTATTGGTGTTTGTCGGTGTCCATCGATTTAAAGCTTCTGTGGTACGTTTCCACTCCAGATTCATGCGTGTCATATTAAGGAGATCGTTTCCGACATTTCCATAAATGAAGGCCGTCAGATCAAAGTTTTTATACGCGAATGTATTGGTCATACCAAAATTGAACTTCGGATAACCACGACCGATGATCGTCCGGTCCGCTGAATTGATTGTACCATCGCCGTTCACATCCGCGAACTTTGGATCGCCGGGTTTAGAATTTGGCTGTGGCGCATAGTTTTCTCCTTGTTGAATAACCCCCAGGTATCTATAGCCAAATAAAGAGCCCAACGATTCCCCAACACGAATAACCGAATAAGCTTCTTCAGAAACATTACCCATTGGTTTTGACGAAGTCAACAACTGTTCAGGCTCTCCACCCAAGCTTGACACCTTATTGCGGTTCATCGTTAAATTCAATTTTGTCTCCCAGGTAAACGCTCCGGTCATATTCTTACTGGTTACCGAAAACTCCAACCCTTTGTTATTCATCGTACCTAGATTGCGCTGTCCAGAGGTATATCCTGTGTAATAAGGCAATATACTCTTAATCAAAAGATCATTGGTTTTCTTATAATAGGCATCTACGGTAAAGGCTAATCGATTCTTAAAAAATGAAAAATCAAGTCCGACGTTATATTGCGTCGTGGATTCCCATTTTAATTTATCGTTTTCAGGATAAGTTGGGTTTTGTTTAACGCCACCCGAATTGGTCACACCATCAAACGTATAGTGTCCATTATCCATCAATCCATAAGAAGCATAATCAGCAACGCGATCATTACCCGTCTGTCCGTAACCCAACCTAAATTTTAGATCCGAAAATAACTGCTGATCTTTCATGAAATCCTCATTGTTGACCTTCCATGCAAAAGCTGCTGAAGGAAAGGTTCCCCAACGATGGTTGGGACTAAAGCGCGATGATCCATCACGACGTAAGGTTGCAGTCAACAGGTACTTATCAGCATAGGCGTAATTTACCCGCCCAAAAAAAGAGATGACCAAGTTCTCTGCTTTAGCAGAATTTACTCCCGTAATACTAGAAGCCATTCCTAAATTATTGTATTCCAGCAGATCCGTTGAAAAACCTTTTACATTGATCCCCTTATTGTTGCGCACATATTTTTCATACGAATAGCCCCCCATCACACTCAAATTGTGTTTCTCATTAAACACCTTTGCATAGGTAGCATAAAAATCAATCAGGTTATGGGTTTCATTATAATCGGCCTGACTTGCCACACCATCATCTATCCCACCCTGATAAGAGTCTCTAGTCAGATAACTGCCCAATTGATCATGTGTTATTTCCGTTCCAGCATCCATGCGCAAGGTCAGTTCCTTGATCGGATTTACCTCAAGAAAAATATTTCCATTCAACTTGTCCCTTTGCACATCATTGATCCGTGACATCAGGTTGGCCAAGGGGTTGTCACCCTGCCCTCCTGGAGGTCTTCCAAAACTACCGTCTGCATTGTAAACAGGTACCGTCGGATCATAGGTCAATATGCTGTACAAAACATTTGAATTAAGGATATTTCCGTCATACACCTGCATATTCGATTTTTCCCGTTGCGCGGATAGGCTCGCCCCAGTGCGGATATAATCGTTTACCTTTTGATCCACGTTGATACGTCCCGAAATTCGATTAAAGTCTGTCGTCTTCAAAACACCCTTTTGATCAAAATAACCTATGCTCGTCAACACTTTGGTTTTCTCACCACCTCCGGAAAACTGTAAATTATGGTTTTGCAAAATGCCGTTCCGCATGGTCTCCTTTACCCAATCCGTGTTGACATCAGACTCGAGCTGTGATTTGGTATAGACTGCATATTCCTGATTTTCTTGCCCCTGAATCTCCTTATAAAGTGCATTGGCAAGATTCATATATTGCTTACCGTCGAGAAAGGTGAACGGTATAATCGGTTTCTGTGTTCCCACATAGCCACTATAGGTAATGTTGTTTTTATCCGTAAGACCACGTTTTGTGGTAATGATAATAACACCATTGGCACCTCTGGAACCGTAGATAGCCGTTGCCGAAGCATCCTTCAAGATATCCATGGAAGCAATATCATCAGGATTGATGTTGATTCCATTATTTGTTGGAAATCCATCGATCACATAGAGTGGATCATTACTTCCACTGATGGAATTGGTTCCGCGAATCCGAATAGACGTGCTACCACCCGGCGCCTTTGAATTTTGGGTTACAACGACACCGGAAGCTTTACCCTGTAGGGCCTGCCCTACATTACTCACCGCTCCTCCTTTCGTTAGTTCGTTGCTGGAAAGCGATGCAATGGCACCTGTCAGATCGCTTTTCTTTTGTTTACCGTATCCGATCACGACAACATCTTCTAGCTGATTCACCTGATCCTCCAAAATAATGGAAAGAGTGGTGGCTCCATCAGCTGAAACCTGCACATTTCGTTCTACATAGCTTTGATACCCGATGTATGAAAAAGTCAGTTCATACCCCTTTCCATTCGGTACATCAGCAAAACGAAAACTCCCATCACTCGCACTGGAAGCTGCTGTTGAAAAACTGCTGCCGGGATTTTTCAAAATTATACTTACCCCTGCCAGCCGTTGCCCCGACGAGTTTTTGATTACACCATTTATTGTTCCCGCTAGACATCGAAAAGATAACAGTGTCAAGACAAGAAAAACAAAAAATGGTTTCTTGGTTAAGTTGAAATTTACCATGATTCTATTTTTTAGGTTTGAGTATATATGTATTATGTTGTTTTTCAAGAATAAACGGATTCACCTCAACAATCAATTGCAGAATAGACGCCGCAAGATCCGTTTTGTCTTTCAGGTCCATTGTTGGATTCTTGCTAAACCGCCCCTTTATCCGATAGTTTTTAACGATTAATGAATCATAGGATATAGGTACATCAAGTTCATGATTGATATATTGAATAATATCGGATACAGCGGTTTCTTCCAATTGGAGCCAATTGGCGCTCTGGTGAATTGTTGCCGGATTGCGGTACGGTTTTTCCGTTGCGGAAAGCATAAGCTGGGCCGGTAGACTTTCCCTCGCGCTCATTTTTGGCGTACCTTTGAAATTTGAAACAAGCATCTTGTTCGCACCGCCAAAATAAATCTGTTGGCCAGGTTTCAAAATGTTTGTCTCTACTACGGACGGTTCTATAGATTCAACGCGAACTTTCCCCTCAAATAATCGGATCAGAACATGTTCAACTGCCGCATTATAATCCACGATGAATTCTGTTCCCAGCGCTGTGGTCATCAACGTGCCGCTTTCGACGATGAAAGGTTTTGAAGGATCCTTTGCTACTTTAAAATTGACTCTTCCACTGAATAATTTAACCCGCCGAAAATCAAGATCCGGTTTTATACCTAGCTGAATCAGTGCACCGGGTTCCAAGGTTAAAATTGAATTGTCTGCTGCAATAATTTCTTTAGGCTGAGCAGAAGGGTTGTAGTAAATTTCATGAATGAAGCTTGCTGTTTGTAGAGGTTTATCGGTTGATATGCCCAAAAGATTGGATAAAACAAACAGGAAACCAAACAGGACGAATACAGTAATAATTCTCAACAGGCTATCGCCACCACGTTTTGACTTATTTTCCTGATTGATATAGGATACCCAATCATCTTCCGAAATGAGATCGTCCAATAATGTCGGATCGTCATTCAGCCAGGTGAACACAAGTTTCGCTTCCTCAGCAGAACATTCATTCGCCAGGAATTTATTTAATAAGGATTTGCGATTCATAACAGTTTCTATCCTTTTAGCGGGATAGGTATATACCTGTTATACGAATAGTGATGGGCTTGCCCCCTAAGACAACTTAAAAAATTTTTTAATAAATTTCAGGCCAATGCTAACGTGATTTTCTACAGTCTTCGGGGAGATAGACAATTTGACGGCAATTTCTTTATAACTCAATTCTTCAATTTTATGAAGATAAAACACCTGTTGCCGCATAAAAGGCATTTGTGTAATCAGCTCTTTTACGTATTCTAACTCTCCTTTATAGGCAATTTGTCGTTCAAGATCTTCATATTGGGTCAGTACAAATGGTTTCTCAAACGCTACATATTTTCTATTCAATGCACGCCGGCGCAATTCATCAATCAATTTTGTGCGCGCAATCTGGAAGAGCTGGGTACTGAATTGGATTTGCTGATTCGCATTATTTTTGCGTTCCCAAACAATTAAAAAAGTCTGTTGGACGACATCTTCAGCAAGATTCGAACATTGGGTCTTCTGATACAGAAAATAGTATAATTTCCTGTACCAATAACGATAAGCTAAAAAAAACTCTTTTTCGTTAGTAGGTGCCCGCTGTAGGATTTTATTAATCATAATCTACATTTAGATAGTCTTGTTTCAATGCTGTTATCCTCTTTACAAAGAATATCGAAATTGGTATCTGACAGAATTTCAATTTGATCCATCAAAATGACCCATGCTTTTTGGCTAGTTATCCAGCTCTAAAGTGATTATTTTTTATCAAAAAAACAAGACAATATTTTCAATAGAGCAATTGCTTCTATCTCTATTTTAAGCACCTTCTTTCCTAAAAGCTTTTTAGTTTCACAAGAATCAACTGTCATGAAAGTAAACTGCTGGTTCTTTCTGGTCAAAAGAAACGAATTGTAAGAAACGACCTGTTTCAAAAAAAGAAGGTATTTAGCTGATAAGAGTAAGTTCCTATCAGCTAAATACCTTTCAAAATAAAACGAATTTCTTGAAGTTGCTTGTTTTACTGATGCTTATACAGCAAATTAATAACCCGTATTTTGCTTCAAATTTGGATTGACGGCAATCTGTTGGCTCGGGATTGGATAAACCAATGTTTTGGGATCGGCATCCGCAGCCTTTTCTTGCCAGGCCAATAAAAATTTACCAAAACGAATCAAATCCTGTCTTCTCCAGCCTTCCCAATATAACTCGCGAGCACGCTCATCCAATAAATTATCGAGCGTCAATGCCGTCAAGTTATTAACACCACGGTTCGTCCGAATAGTATTGACCAAACCGAGTGCCTCTGTTGCTGTTCCTGTTCCACCTCTCAGAATAGCCTCTGCTTGCATCAGCAATACGTCGGCATAACGAAATACAACCCAGTCGTTGTTTCGTTGACCAGTGACGGCATAATCAAAAGCATACTTCATTGGACGGATACCAGCTGTTTCCAGGGTTGCACCCGAGGTACGGATGGTCACTTCACGCGTAAAGACCAAAGGCGCATTCGCTGGGTTCCGCGCCATTAAGGGTTTGTTTGTACTCCAATTGTATTGCTGTCCAGCAAAAAAACCAACATTTTGACGTTTGAATTCTTTTGTTCTGTTAGAAGTCGTATCAGCTGGATAATTATAATAAATTCCCCTTCTTTCATCGGTATCCGAAAATTTATCGTAATAATCTGATAAGGTACACCAGCCATTCCAACCCCCAGGATTCATATTATAGTGAGCAACGGTATTCCAGGTACGGTCCACATTTCCACCTCTATCTCCATTTTTATTGTATAAAGTGAAAATATTTTCGGTAGACTTCTCGTCGTTATCCGGCGCAAAATTATCAAAGTATTTGCCCTTCGCAGAAATAGTATAGGATCCCGAAGCGGTAATTTCTTTGGCTAAGGTCACTACCTTATTCATATCCTCGGCAGCAAAAGAAGGAGCTTGTCTATTTAAAAATGTTCCCTTATTCAAATAAATCTTCATCAATAATGCTTTCGCCGCATTTTTATTGGCTACATATGCCGCTCTCGGCCCGTTTGCAGGCAAACTCGCTATAATTTCGTTGAGATCCTTCACCATATAGTCAATAGCCGCCTGTGGCTGTAACACCTCTGGTGCGATTCTAAAATCTTCAAAAGAGGCTCCTTCCCGAACGGGTACTACGCCATAGAGATCCAACATATCAAACATGACCAACGCACGAATAAACTTCGCTTCAGCGCCTTGTTGCGCACTCGGATTGTACCGCAACACATTGCCTGCATTATAGATGGCTGTACCCAAACTGACAAAAGTATTGTTCATGTAGCCATTATCTGCATTCCAGGTATGTAAATGGATCGCACGATGCATACCATTATCATCCCAGTCGCCACCCCGTGTAGGGGCCATGGCTGCGTCCGTTGATATTTCCTGCATCACCCAGCGCTGTTCCTGCTGATAAGGGGTATTCAATGAATTATAAGCTGTGATCAACAAGCTTCCAGGATCCACATTGGATGTCCCCTCCTCTAATTCTCCTTTAAATTCCTCCTTTAGTTTAGTACAAGAAAATGTACTTGTTACAATGGAGCCAATTATTCCGATATATAATAAAGTTCTTAATTTCATCTTTTTCATCCGTCTAAATTTGATTATTTATTCATCCATTTTGACTGTAAGGCATTCATACTGCCTTTGGTGTTTCATTTGTAATGAGGCGATCAGATTTATTCATTTTTATTCATTCACTAATACGTTTAAATCCATCTTGATGCTCCCCTCTTTTTATTATCTAATGATCTACAGTATACGCTTAAAGTGAGAAGTTAACCCCCAATAGGATATTTCTTGCCGGTGGATAGGGTAAATATTCGATACCCAACGAAGGAATACCATTTGTTGCACCATCTGTATTCACCTCAGGATCAAATCCTGTATACTTCGTGATGATGAAAAGATTCTGTCCAGTAAGGGATACATTTAAGTTCTTAAGTGTTCTACCTACATTTCCAACACGATAGCTTAACGTAAGATTGGCCATTTTTAGATAATCACCTTTTTCAAGGAATCGCGTCGAAGGCGCAGCCGAATTGGAAGTAGACTCTTTTACAGCTGTATTAAAGAATGCCGAACCGATATTACGTGATGACAGATTACTCAATCCCAAAGTCGTCGCTGCCGTATTATTGAATAGATAATGTCCAAAAGCACCATTCATATTGGCAGCCAAAGAAAACTGTTTGTAACTTACGTTGGTAGAAATACCCAATAAAGTCGTCGGATTTGGACTGTGCATATAGAATTTATTAATTGCAGGGTCGTTGGCCGTACTGATACTACCATCCTGTCCGCGATACATGCTCATGCCTGTCTGCGGATCAATACCTTGGTAATCGGCCAGGTACCAAACATTCAATGGTTGCCCATTTACCATACGTTGTCCCAATACACCTGAAAAACCTTGTCCACGCAATGCCCCTGTTTCGTAATAGCCAACTAGACCACTTACACTGTTTTTCAGGAAAGTTGCATTACCTGTCAAATCCCAAGTCCAATTGTCATTTTTAATAATTGTACCTGTCAACGCGACCTCTACCCCTTTATTGACAATCTCGCCATCCAAATTCACCCAGATACGCCCTGCTGGAGCTGGCTGTGCAAGAGTTTGCTCAAATAGTGCATCTGTGGTCTTCTTATTAAAATAATCAATGGATCCATACAGACGGTTACCCCAAATTCCAAAATCAATACCTGCATTGATCGTGGTCGAAGTCTCCCATTTCAAATCAGGATTACCATAGTTTGCCTGGCTTACACTTTGGTTACCAAAAACCAATCTATTTAACGATGCCCCAGATGGGAATTCTTGGTTACCTGTTTTTCCCCAGCCTACCCTTACTTTCAACTGATCAAAAATACCGGTAGATTTCAAAAACTCTTCCTGATTCACATTCCAGGCTACGGCCAATGAAGGGAACATGGCGTATTTGTTGTTTGAACCAAATTTCGTCGAGCCATCCCTTCTTACTGTTGCAGTCAATAAGTAGCGATCCAAGTAATTGAATCCGCCACGCAAGAAAAGTGATTGCAATTGGTTGGTTGGGCTTCTATACGACGATATTTCCCGCGTGGAAACAGGCGTATATTGTAGATAGTCAAAATAATCTAGTCCCATGTAACGAAATCCACCGCCAAAGGAAATGTTGTTGTTGTAGTTATAATCCAAATACTCGTAACCTGCTACCGCATTGACACTCCAATCTGAATTGATTTGTTTATTGTAAGAGAGCATATGTGTCATTTGGAAGTTGGTTTCTCCGTTATTGGAAATAAAGGCCTGCTCATTGTTCACAGCTGAAGGATCAATAAGTCCTGCGCGGTACATACCTTCACGGTTTCCAGTTTGTCGCATTGCACTATAGATAAAGCGATATTCCAAATCGTCTGTAATTTTATAGTATGGCGCCAAGTTGATTACCATGGTATTTGTTGTCGCCAAATCTTTAAAGGCGTCAATACTTGTCAATGGGTTTCGCGTAGTTGAACTGACAAAGGTTAAATTGCCTTGATCGTCCCGTAATGGTCGTGTCGGATTCCATTGTAAGGCTTGGGAAATCACATTTCCTTCCGAACCTACCATCGCATTGATCGGTGCGTATTTATTATCCATTTGCGTCAAAAAGACTGCAAAATCCAATCCCAATCGTTTGTTTTCCAGAAAACGGAAATTCCCGTTAAAATTGGCTGTGTATTTCTTCAGCTGTGATCCACGAATAATACCGTTTTGGTTTAAATATCCACCTGAAAGGCGATACTTACCATACTCGGTTCCGCCAGCTACATCAGCATAGTAATTTTGCGTGATCGCTTTTCTTGTGATCGCTTTAAAAGCATCCTCATTGCCACCGAAATCGGCATTTGCGACTTCAGATGGTGTATAATATTTCAACGCTTCTCTAAATCGAGCAGCATCTAACACATCAGGATATTCCCGCATGGTAGAAACACCTGCAGAGGCTCCTACAGAAACCTCGGGCTGCCCTACTTTACCTCTTTTCGTCGAAATAATGACAACGCCATTTGCCCCACGTGAACCATAAATTGCCGTAGCCGATGCATCTTTAAGAATGTCCATACTAGCAATGTCACCCGGATTCAAGTAAGTCAAAGGATTTCCTCTGTCGGAAGAAAAGCCTCCTCTTCCTTCAGGCAGAGGCGAATTACCCGACATAGGAACACCATCCAGCACAAATAACGGGTTGTTACTGGCCCGGATCGATGAGTTTCCACGGATACGTACTGTGGTTGATCCGCCAGGTTGCCCCGTATTATTAATCACCATAACCCCAGGTGTCTTTCCTTGTATTAATTGATCGGGACTCGTCATGATCCCCTTATTGAAGTTTTTCGCTCCAATAGTGACCATAGACCCCGTTAGATCTTTTTTACGGGCGGTACCATAACCGATCACAACGACCTCATCTAGGCCCTGACCGGCACTAGGTTCCAGCGCTACGGTGATATCGTTTCCCACAATGGGTACTTCTTTTAAAGTATATCCAATAAAGGATACTTCCAGCGTTTTCGCTTCACTGGGAATAGTAAATGTAAAGGAACCTTCCGTGTCTGTTGTTGTAGCCGCGGTTCCCCCTTTTACCTTAATTGTAGCTCCTGCCAATGGACCTTGAGTCTCATCTACAACCTTTCCCTTCAAGACTTTCGTCTGGGCAACTACAATAAAAGATACAAGCAAAAATGTAAGCGTCATTACGCATTGTGCAAGTAGTTTATTTTTCATACGCTTTTTGATTGGTGGTTTAATTGATTTTTATATCATGCATCTAGGATACACAAATGATACTAAGTGATTTTTAATGGTATTTTTTAGGCTCCAAAGCCCTTTTGAAATGCGTATAGTCTTCCCCAATAATGGCAAAGACGTAGCGCTCGGTATCAAGGCCTTTAAAGCCAAAATTCAAAACCAAAGCATCGTGAACATAATGTCTCACAGGTAAAAACAAAAACCTAACAAACTGAAAAACAAGGACACAGGACTTACCTATCATAATTCTAGGGCGAAACATACGTTTATATTTGGTTATTATTGTTTTATAAAAATGCGTAAATCCTTGTAGCTAGTCCAATCAGAGCGTCTCAATTTTATATCAAAGCGTATCAGTAAAACTCTTTTTTATCTTTTAATTGACTATTTTTAGTTCAACGTAATCAGTTTTGAAAAGAATAACCACCATACTCCTTTTATATATCTTGCTAGCATGTATTAACGTGCAGGCACAATCGATCTATTTTAAAAATTATCAAACCCACGACGGTCTCTCCAATAGCACGGTCAAATGTATTACACAGGATGTTCAGGGCTTTCTATGGTTAGGGACAAGGAATGGTCTCAATCGCTTTGATGGCAATCAATTTAAGATATTTAGACACAATGCTTCAGACTCTACAAGTATCGGAAGTTCGTCCATTTTAAGTATTCTCACCGACAGTAAAGGAGTGCTATGGGTGGGAACCACACGCGGCACCTATTGTTACGATCCCATTAAAGAAAATTTTACACCATTCAGGGGTGTACCAATCGGTGAAGTAAATGCCATACACGAATACGCCGGTTTTATCTGGCTGCTTTCGAACGGAAAACTTTATCGCTATAATTCTTATACAACAGAAATAATTCCATTTGATCAGAACAAAAATACCATTGTAGCGATTACCAGCAGCAAAAAAGGCGGGTTGTGGACAACGGACAATAACAGTACCATACAACGGTATCAGGTAAATACGAGCAAATTTGTCGAAGTTGACCTTAAAAAGATCGATCGAAAAGCATTGGCAAATACAAAAACCGTTTACGCCATCAATGATTCCCTATTGATGGTCGGGACAATCAATTCGGCTTATTTGTTTGATTTCAAAAATGGCCGGTTAAAAAATCTATTTGCAAGTCATTACCCCAATAAAGTCATCCAGGCAAACTGTATTATTCAACAAACGGAGTCGATATACTGGATCGGAACAGAAACTGGAATATATACCTATGATATTCACACGGGTCAGAGCCAGCACATCAAAAAAGATCTGCTCAATCCATTTGCCATATCTGACAATGCTGTCCTGAATTTCTATCGGGACCGTGAAGACAATATCTGGTTTGGAACATTTTTCGGTGGCTTTAACCAATACAGCAACCAATTCGATAATTTCAAAAAGTATCTATCCGGGTTCGGAAAATCGGCCCTATCAGGCAATATTGTACACGATATCAAAAAAGATCGCTATGGAAATTTCTGGATAGGAACAGAAGATGGCGGCCTGAACAAAATTGATGCTCAAACACAACAGATTCAGCATTTCCTTGCCAATGGAAAAAAGGGAAGTATAGCGCATAACAATGTTCATGGCCTGGCAACAATCGGCGACGATCTTTGGGTAGGCTCCACAACACACGGACTAGACATTCTCGACGTAAAAACCGGAAAACTAAAAAAACACTATGACCGTATCGGCAAAGGCCCCTTACAAAGCAGCTTTGCCGTATGCCTCTATAAGTCTAAAGACAACAGCATGTTTGTCGGGACAGACCGCGCACTATACCGCTACAACAAAAATAGCGACAGTTTTGACCTCCTTCCTATTACCGCATGGATACAAGGCATTTATGAAGATGAATATGGTATACTTTGGATCAACACCTACGGTAGTGGGGTCTACCAATATAACCGCAGTTCGGGAGAAATTCAGCATCTGTTATCCGAACAAGGTAAACAAAATACACTTGTCAATAATTACGTCAACGGTCTATTTGAAGACAGCAAAAATAACTTGTGGTTTTGCACCGAAAGCGGCCTCTCAAAATACCGTCGTGATGGGCGCTTCACCAATTATCTGACCGAATCCGGTTTACCTTCCAATCAGGTATTCAAGGTCCTAGAAGACGACAACAGGAGCATCTGGATATCTACCGGTGGAGGACTGGTCAGACTGGACGAAGGTGTTCCGCGTAGGGTCATCTATACATCGAGAGACGGGCTTCCTGCAGATCAGTTTAATTATAATTCGGCTTACAAAGATAGCGACGGGACTTTATATTTCGGGACGATTAAAGGAATGGTTAGCTTCAACCCGACAAAATCCATTAAGAACAGCTTTATTCCACCTATATTCATCAGCGGCATTCAGATTAACAATGTGAGCGTACCGGTTCTTGAAAATGGCATACTGAAAGAATCCATCTCCCTATCAGAAGAGATCCGACTGACCTACGACAATTCCAATATTAGCTTCAATATCGCCGCCTTGAGCTTTGTTTCCCCAAAGAGCAATCCTTATCGTTATATCATGGAAGGTTACGATAAAGACTGGACCGATATTACAGGCAATCAAAAAATCTATTACAATAAACTTCCTCCGGGCAGTTATACGTTTAAGTTCAGAGGTGCAAATAACAACAGCGTATGGAATCCGGATGAAAAAAAACTGCTCATCATCGTTTCGCCCCCCTGGTGGCAGTCAGGTTGGGCATACTTACTTTATTTTTTGAGCTTCGGCACCATTGCACTGCTCGTATTACGGTATTACTTTCTCCTTATAAAGGCCAACAACGCCCAAAAGATGGATAGTTATGAACGAAAAAAAGAACAGGAAATATATAACCTCAAGCTGGAATTCTTCACCAACCTGGCCCACGAAATTCGTACGCCACTCACGCTGATCAAAATGCCCCTTGAGAAAATAATCAATAACCATAAATTTACCGATCGCGACACAGCCAAAGACCTTGCGCTGATTGAAAAAAACACAGCGCGATTAATTCGCCTCACCAACCAATTACTGGATTTTAGAAAAGCAGAAACCAACAATATGAGCCTTATTTTTACTAAAACGGATATCAACGCACTCCTATCCGAAGTATTTCACGATTTAAATTATTTTGCAAAAGATAAACAGCTGCACTATGACCTCAGTCTCCCGCGTATCAGTCTCACGGCTTATGTGGATGAAGAAGCCCTTCGAAAAATCTTTACCAACCTGATTCACAACGCCATCAAATATGCGGATCAAGAAGTCTATGTCAAACTCCTCCCTTTTAATAGCGATGATATTATGTTCAATATCGAGTTTAAGAATGATGGTGAGCTCATTCCCTTTGAGAAAAGGGAAAAAATATTTGAACCATTTTATCGCTTAAATGAATCCGATAAAGATACGGGGACGGGCATTGGTCTTCCTTTATCCCGCTCCTTGGTCGAATTGCACCAAGGAAACTTATCCCTTGTACATCTGGAAGAAAACCGCAATATATTCCTGCTATCGATCCCAATTTTTCAGGAACAATCACTCGACATCAAATCTTTTCAGGAAGATAACGACGATCATGTATTGCATGATAGATCCGATGAACAGGAGGAAGAAAAGCCGGTGATTCTGCTCGTCGAGGATAATAAAGAAATATTGGCCTACCTCAATAAAGAATTGAAAACCAGCTACACTATTCTACGGGCAGGGAACGGTGCCGAGGCCCTCGAAATATTAGATCAAGAGAATGTACAACTTGTACTAACAGATATTATGATGCCCATTATGGATGGTCTGGCGCTATGCAAACGCATCAAAACAGATATTCTGTACAGCCATATTCCCGTTATTTTTCTAACGGCAAAAAACGCGCTGGATTCAAAAATTCAGGGATTAAAAAATGGTGCCGATGCCTATATCGAAAAACCCTTTTCGCTTGAATTCCTCATGGTACAGATACGCAACATCCTCAAAAACCGTAAAATTATCAAGAATTACCTAACCAATTCTTCCAGCTCCAACTTAATGGATATTAACGTTTCAGCACCCGACAAAGATTTTATCAGTCAGCTGAATACGGTTATTTATGAGAATATTTCAACGATAGATCTCAATGTGGATGAACTGGCCAAATTGATGCATATGAGCCGTCCAACCCTTTACCGTAAAATCAAAGGACTATCCGACCTAACGCCCAATGAATTGATCAATATTTCACGGTTGAAAAAGGCGGCAGAACTACTCACCCAAAAAGAATATAACATCACCCAGGTATCAACGATGGTCGGTTATACCGTACAATCCAATTTTTCAAGGGACTTTCATAAGCACTATGGCATGTCGCCAAGCAGCTATATTCTTGAAAACAGCAAGTGATGAACACCAGTTCTAGTACCAGGAAGAAGTTTATTCTCAAGCCGTAAAAACTGTTGCCGAGATGCCGAAAGAATATCGGCAATGATAAAGAAAGAAATCGCCCCTAGGTAAAGAAAGAATCGGGGACAACTACAAGGAACTCGAAAATCTTATTGAAAGACGCTAGCGAAGAAAAAAAACGTAGACGTAGCGGGTTTAGCCTACGTCTACGATAATGGCATGAACTTAATTCTTATTCTTTGGAACAAAGAATGCCGCCAGCAACATAAATATGCCGGCCAACAACAAGCCATAAATGGATTGGCTATGAAAAAAATATTTGATGATCATTCCGCCAAAAAAACCACACACAATCTGAGGTAGGGTAATGAAAAAATTAAATAGCCCCATATAAACTCCCATTTTACCCGTAGGCAAATGATCGCTCAAAATTGCATAAGGCATAGCCAAAATGCTTCCCCAAGCGATACCAATACCGATCATAGGAAGAATCAGTAGATTGGCATCTTTGATCAGAAATAATGAAATTAACGAAAGCCCACCAATGGAAAGCCCAAGAGCATGTGTTTTTCCACGCCCAAAATGTTTAGCTATCCGCGGAATAAACAAGGCATACAAGGCCGAGACTCCATTGTAAATACCAAAAAGCACACCTACCCAATTGGCAGCCTCCATATAGAGATCCTGCCGATTTCCTTCCCGCAGGTAAAAAACCGAATCAGCAATAGCTGGAGTGGTATACACCCACATCATAAAAAGGGCAAACCAGGAGAAAAACTGGACCCAGCCCAATTTGCGCATGATCACTGGCATCTTACCGATATCACTAAAGATAGAACGCAAACCAAACTTTGGTGCCGCATCCTGTTCAATAGCAACCGCATCCTGTTCAATAGCAACCGCATCCGAAAAAGTCTGAAGTTCTGTTGGTGAGTACTCTTTTGTTTTGAACACAGACCATAACACCGTTAGAAGCAGGACAAAACCGCCTACATAAAAGGAGTAGATAACATTACTCGGTACTTGCCCGGCTTCAGAAGTACCTGCTACATGAAAATACTTCGTCAACATAAAGGGAAGTAGCGAGCCAAGGACAGCGCCAATCCCGATTAAAAAGGTCTGTACCGAGAAGCCTAAACTCCGCTGACTGCTCGGCAGATTATCACCGATCAGCGCCCGAAAGGGCTCCATCGTCACATTGATGGAAGCATCCATAAACATCAATAAGCCGGCACCGATCCAAAGTGGCGCCAATAATGTTGTCAATAATGCCGCATTGGGCATTAAAAATAAAGTCAGGGTAGTCAACAGTGCCCCCACCAAAATATAGGGTCGACGCCGGCCCAATCTATTCCAGGTTCGATCGCTATAATGACCTATAATTGGCTGTACAATCATCCCCGTAATCGGAGCAGCAAGCCAAAAAAGTGAAAGATGCTCCACATCAGCACCAAATGTCTGGAGAATACGGGAGGCATTGCCATTTTGCAGAGCAAAACCCATTTGTATCCCCAGAAATCCAAAACTCATATTGATGACCTGGCTAATGCTTAATTCAGGTTTATTTCCCATAATAGGCTATCAAAATTTAAGACAAAATACAATTTAATTACCATTTAACCGTTATTTTCAGCAGCATAAGATAAGTTCTTTCACTGCTGAAAACTGGGGTTTATCTCAGCTGAAATACCTGTTTTTTGCTTTGCCCAGGCAGCACGAAAGCTTCGGTTACCGTCTGGATATGGACTGCAGTATCACTGACATTTTCGATCGTATAGCCATCGGCATCTACTGCAATCAGTAAAGTCGCTCCACGAAATAACACCCGGAATTTATAGCCTTCCCATTCTTTGGGCAACATCGGATCTAAATACAATTGTCCTTCCTTAATCCGCATTCCTGCAAATCCCTCCACGATTGTCATCCAGGTACCCGCCATCGATGTAATATGTAAACCGTCTTCGGTATCGTTATTGTAATCGTCCAGATCCAAACGTGAGGTGCGCAGATAGAATTCATACGCTTTTTCCGGCTTGTTCAATTTAGCGGCCAATATCGCATGTACGCAGGGAGACAGCGAACTTTCATGCACCGTAAAAGGCTCATAGAATTCATAATGTCGACCTAGGGTCTCCAGGTCAAATTGATCCTCAAGGAAGTAAAAACCTTGCAATACATCGGCCTGTTTGATATAACAGGAACGCAGAATCCTATCCCAACTCCAATGCTGGTTAATAGGGCGTTGTGATGGATCAAGTTCTGCCACAGGAATCAGCTCCTTATCCAAAAAGCCATCTTGCTGCAAATACACATTGCGTTGCGCATCAAACGGATAATACATGTTATCGACAATGTGCTGCCATTTTTGTTGTTCTTCCGATGCTACGGCCAGCTTCCTTTTCAATAGGTCAGCATTCCCGTCGCTCAGCTGAACCAGCTTTTTTAAACAGTCCAGTGTATATTGCAGGCACCACGAAGCAATACGATTGGTATACCAATTATTGTTTACGTTGTTTTCATACTCGTTTGGTCCCGTCACGCCCAACATAACATATTGCTGGCGATCGGCACTCCAATTGACACGCTGTGCCCAGAAACGGCTTATCGCAACCAAAACTTCCAATCCATGTGACCAGATATAATCCTGATCTCCGGTATAACGGACATAGTTATAGATCGCAAATGCAATGGCTCCATTGCGATGAATCTCCTCAAATGTAATCTCCCATTCATTATGGCATTCCTCACCATTGATCGTCACCATGGGATAAAGTGCAGCTCCATTGGTAAAGCCGAGTTTAGCCGCATTTTCGATTGCCTTTTCCAATTGCTGATGACGATAAATCAACAAATTACGGGCAATCTTTGGTGACTGTGTTGCGAGATAAAATGGAATACAATATGCTTCGGTATCCCAATACGTAACACCACCATATTTTTCACCTGTGAAACCTTTTGGACCAATATTGAGGCGCTCATCTTCGCCGGTATAGGTCTGGTTAAGCTGGAAAATATTGTAGCGTATTGCCTGCTGTGCTGCGACATCACCACTAATTTCAATATCGCTTTCTGCCCAGATCGCTTGCCAGGCTGCTGCCTGTTGAGCCTTTAACTGCTCATAACTCAGCTCATTCAATTGGTGTAGATTAACCGAAGCAGCCTCTTTTAGCTGAGCCGGCAGGTGATTCTGCGAGGTGACAATGGCAACGCGCTTCTCAACACTACAAATTTGAGATTCGGCAAGATCCGTCTGATAGATCTCTGTCATACAGCCCGGGCTTGCGACGGTATCTTGCACTTCCACGACCGCTGTTGGACCAGTTACGCTCGTTGTAAGCATGGCATAGACTTCAAACCCCGTTTTCTTGGTGCGCGCCACCACAAAGGTATTTTCACCATCCCTACCCTGTGCTGTACTTTCCCAAAATTGCTCGTCATAGTTACTGTCACGGTTAACAACTTCAGCATTTAACTGCGACCTGATCTCCAATGCAATTGGACCAGAAAGCGCCTGGATGTTGTACTGCAATGAAGCTGTTTCGGAAGCAAACAGATGATACATCCGGCTTGCCTCTACCTTAAGCTGTGCTCCGTCTGGCATTTCCACGATAAAACTGCGGTACAAAACGCCATGCTGCATATCCAGTCGGCGCTCAAAAGATTTGACCGTAACTTTGTTCAGATCCAGCACCTGCCCATTGACCAAAATATGCAGGCCTATCCAATCGATGGAATTGATGACCTTGGCGAAATATTCCGGGTACCCATTTTTCCACCAGCCTACACGTGTTTTGTCCGGATAATAAATACCGGCCAAATACGACCCTTGCAAGGATTTCCCGCTGAATTCTTCTTCAAAATTAGCCCTCTGCCCCATCCGACCATTACCAATAGCGAAGATACTTTCCGAAAATTCATTATGTTCGGGGCGAAATGTATCTTCGATAATTTGCCAAGGGTTATGTTTGATATATGTTTTCATCTTTTTATTTTTTTCACCGCATACTCGGAATCGAAGGCAAATAAATGATTGCCCTATTTACCGATACCATCTACAGCATGCTTTCCGCTATTGAATTTCTCCTAAATTTTAAAATTTATCGACTAAGGTCCCTAAATCTGCTACGACCAAATCCGCTCCCCTGAGATGTTCTTCCAGGCCTATACCTATTACCTGCATACCGGCTGCCCGTGCTGCATCGATTCCAGCCTGTGCATCTTCCAGCACCAGGCAGTGGGCCGGCGCAATCTCCAGCACCTCGGCCCCCTTAAGGAAAACTTCCGGGTTGGGTTTAGAAAGCTGCACTACATTCCCATCGATCAGCGCATCGAAATAGGGTATAATTCCGGTTTTTTCAAGGATACCCATTGCATTCTTGCTGGCCGAACCAAGTCCAATCTTAATTCCCTTTTCCTGTAGCTTTTTTAAAAGTTCCAAACTACCGGAAAGCAAGTGGTCAGGACTCAGCTGTTCAATCAACTCCAAGTACCATTGGTTTTTAAGCACCAGTAAATCCGCTTTTTCAGCTTCGGACTTTTCCACCCCGGCCCATTTTAAAATAAGCTCCAGGGATTCGATCCGGCTGACACCTTTCAGCTGCTCATTGTCAACAATGGAAAACGAATAGCCCAAGTCTTCGGCCAATCTATGCCAAGCTTGAAAATGGTAGATTGCCGTATCCACCAACACACCGTCCAAATCAAATATTACGGCTCTTACAGTAGTATAATTAATCATTGAAAAATGAATTCTATAGAATTTTAAATTGTATTAAAACTTAAGCTCCAACACTTTAGTCTCATAAGCTTCCAGTTTCAAGGTATTGTCAGCTGGAGCGGTTTCCTGTTTTTGGATAATATCAACATAGGATCTGACCCTGCTGTTTCTTTCCTTAAAACGATCCAGTTTGATCTCTTTCATCGAATCATTGCAATTCATCACGACCATAACCGTCTGTTGCTCGTTGTAGCGGAAATACACATACACACCATCTTCGGGCACATACTGCATCGTTTTACCAGTCTGTAATACAGTATGTTGTTTACGATAATTGGCTAGCGTTTGAACAAAAGTCCACATATCCTGCTCTGCTTTAGTCCTTCCGTCTGCGGTAAACTTGTTCAGTTTGTCACCCGCGAAACCACCCTGGAAGTCTTCCCGTAGCAAGCCATCTGGATTGGAGAAATTCTTCATCAGAATTTCAGCCCCGTAGTACAATTGTGGGATGCCCCTTGTTGTCATAAGCCAAGCCATTGCCGATTTATATTTCTGCACATTTTCACCGACAACGGAGAAAAAACGATCTTTATCGTGGTTATCCAAAAAAAGCACATTTTGCTCGGGATGTGGGTACAGAAAGTCTGAGGCGAGGGTTGAATACAATTTATTGGCTCCGGCGGTCCATTCTGTCTTTTGGTTGAGTGCATCACCTATGGCATAATTAAGCTGAAAATCCGTCACACCCATCAGCTTGGAATCGACCTCCTGGCCAACTCGTTTTCCACCCAGAAAATAGGCCTGGTTCCCCACACCATGTACCCATGTTTCACCAAAAAAGGTAAATTTTGGATACTCCTGCAGAATGCGATCTGTCCATTTGGCCATAAAATCCAGATCATTGTACGGATAGGTATCAATTCGGAATCCATCTATTGCCGCAGTCTCTATCCACCAGATATGGCTTTGGGTCAGATAATTTTGAACGTATGGGTTTTGTTCGTTCATATCGGGCATTGTGGGAACAAACCAGCCTTTGACCATTTTCTTTTTGTCATCTGCCGAGGCATAAGGATCAAAAACTGTCTGGTCTTTGTAAGATGTCTGCGTATAGGTAGGCCATTCATTGAGCCAGTCGGCCATTGGCTTGTCTTTTACCGTCCAATGATAACTTCCGATATGATTGGGCACCACATCAAAAATCAGTTTCATCTGACGTTTATGCAGCTGTTCACCCAATTGGACATAGGTATCGTTGCTACCAAAACGGGGATCAATATGATAGGTTTCAGTGTTGGCATAACCATGATATGAAGCCTGGGGCATGTCATTGGTCAACACAGGAGTCAGCCACAATGATGTCACCCCAAGATCTTGTAGGTAATCCAGCTTTCCGATAATACCTTCCAGATCACCGCCATGACGCAGATACATCGAGTCTCGGTTTAAACTCATATCCAACATGCCTTTCACCTGATCATTTTCTTTATTTCCATTGGCAAAACGATCGGGCATAATCAGGTAGATCAAATCAGCACTGTTCACACCCTGTGCTTTTACTTTTTGATCCCTTTGCTTCAACTCATAACGATAGGTTAGTTTTTTCTTTCCCTGACTAAAGGTAAAAGTTGACCATCCTGGTTTGGCCGAAGCAGCCACCTTGACATCCAAAAACAGGTAGTTGGGATTTTCTACGCGATTGACTTTGACAAGTTCTATCCCTTTATCCTCCACCTGTACCTCGCTTTTCCCTATCTGAGGTCCATAGACAACAAGCTGCAAGGTCGGATTTTCCATTCCTACCCACCAGTTTAAAGGTTCTACGCGTTGGATGGATTGCCCCATTAGGGTGCTCCATCCAAACACCGTTAGTGCCACGAATACTGTGGTAATCTTTTTATTTCGTTTAAACATCGTTTTTTATTTCTTCGTCAACGTATATGTATTTGCATTGAAATCCACGACGATATCATACGTACCGGCATTGGCAACCGCGATATTGGCCCCGCCGGCAATCAGACTGCCGTTAGCTCCGCCGAAATTCGTTCCCCAATCGTGGTTTTTACGGAATTTGATCTCGCCTGCAGTCAAGCTCACCGTGAGCTTCCATACCTGATTGGCATTGTCGAATTTCATATCTGTATCGGCATCCCAGCCCTTAGGCGTGGCACTACCAATAATGCCCCAATTGTGATCTTTAAATGAGATGGTATTTGCCGTCGTATTGACTTCTATTTCCAGATTTCCTGCACGGGGAGCTTTTATATTTCCACCGCCATTAAAAGCGAGTTTACCATCTGCAGTCTGTCCATAGGAATTCGCCCAATTGCGCTCTGTCGTAATCTTAAATTCCGAATTCACTTCCGGAAAGGAAATAATGCCCGTATAGATGCCGTTGCTTGTTGGGGAGACGATCGATTCAGCAGTGGCCGGATCCCATCCCTGATAAGCTCCTGGAACGTACAAATAGCTGGTCGAAGCAAAAGGGATTGCTTTAAGACTAGCTAACGCAGAAAACACCACCGTAATTTTAGTATTGATACTCGACTTGAGGCGTACATCAAAGTCCGAAGCCGTTCCCGTCGGAACACCAAGAGAAAGTAAATAGCTGTTCAATTCATAGCCTGTAAATCCAAGGCTTGTCCGACCGTTGGGAATGACAACTTCTTTTACTGTTTTAAAATTATCTCCTTTAAGTCCAAACTGCAGGACGTTGGTTACTGCGGCCTGAAAACCAAAGTCAGGCTGAATCATATTGAGGTGCAGTACCGTATCCTTTGCGTTATCTTTTGACAAGGTTACATTCGTTTTATCGAGGCTTAAAGTTGCAGGCTTTATGCTCTCCCCGCTAGCCAATATAGCGCGCGTCTCGTCTTTTTTACAACTTTGGAACGCCACTATAAATAGCAGCATAATTCCGATATAGTGTCTAATTTTCATCTGTTTAATTTTTGTTTTCAATAGCTGATGAAAGCCCAGGTAAATGACCATTCGCCAATGCGTCGAACAATAGATATTGCCCGGTTTCATCTGTCAACAATTATCTTATTACAGGTAAGGCTACATTGACCGGAAGAGACTCGCCGTTCTTCCTGTCCGATGCTGATTAATTATAGCCTGGATTCTGTACAAGATTGGAGTTCGCAATAATATCCGAAGCAGGAAGTGGGAACAGCGTCCTATACCCGGCAACTGCCTGACCTGCAAGCACACCACCTTTAAAAGGCCAGAGGTAATTATCACCCGTAAATTTGCCATAGCGGATTAAATCCGAACGTCTAAATCCTTCCCAGTATAATTCTTTCACACGCTCATTGAGAATATCATCCAAAGAAAGATTCGTTAAGTTCCCACTGTTGTTTCCATAGGCACGTACACGCAGTTTATTGACATAGTCCAGCGCCTTGGCCAAGCTGCCGCCAGAGCCGCCACGCAATGTCGCCTCAGCATAGATCAAGTTCATCTCTGCCAAACGAATCAACGGGAAATCCACCGAAGCAACGAAACCTTCAGCTGCCGGAGGAGCAGTTTTTCCGTCCTTGTTCACATTGCGGAATTTGGTAACCGCCAGCCCTTGCTTATAGACAGCGATATCCTCAATTTTCACGCTTGTATTTAAGTGAAACATTGCCCTCTTGTCCGTTGCTCCACTGTAGTCACCGAAAATCGTTGCAATATTGTCACGTGTCCGATTTCCGGCCCAACCGCCGCCAGGTACACCGAAAGAAGTGGGATCCATGGTTGCGTCGATGGCTGCATTGATCAGATAAGTTGTACCACCCTTGCTCTGTGTTTTGGTACCATCATAAGGCAGATAAAAAATAAATTCGGGGTTGTTCACATCATTATCCGCGTAGAAGAGCTCCCGATAATTTGTTCCCAAACTATAGCCCGAGTTCAGTACTTTTTCTGCGTATGTAATCGCTTCGGTATATTTCTTATTACCAGCACCCAGGTAAACTTCTGCGTTGAGGTATAAACGAGCCAACAGCCCCCATGCCGCAACTTGATCTACACGACCATATACATTCTGTTTGGCACCTTTTAGCTGGCCTGCAACTTCCAACAGCTCTTTCTCTACATAAGCAAAAAGTTCAGGTCGTTTGATCTGGGGCGGCGATACTTTTCCGACAGGAGTTTCTTCGGTTACAAATGGTGGATTTCCAAACAAATCAAGCAGCACCCAATAATTATAAGCACGTAAGAATCTTGCTTCGGCACGATAATAAGCGATTTCTTTTTTATCGGCATCTGAAATACCGCGTTCGGCCAATTTAGCATCTGTACTTTCTCTTAAAAATTCATTGACAAGTGTGGCACTATAGACACAGCGGGTATAAAGACCACGGAGCATGGGATTGCTATCGTCAAAATCGAGGTAATCCAGTCCGCTAATCCCCGAATCATTGAGCCAGGCACAAGCGGCCTCATCGGTCGTAAGTTCCTGTGCGTTCCAAAAGAGGCGTAAAAAATCCGATGTACCGGCATCCAATCCTCCCAGATCAGAGTTATTCGGCCCCGATGTACTCGTTAAGGTCAATGATCCATATAATCTTGCGAAAGATGAGGTATAGCCTTTAAAATCTTTGTAGGCTACATCTGCAGTTACGTCGTTGGTCGGTTTTAGATCCAAATCCTTATGGCAGCTGCTCAGTGCTATAGCCAGCAAGCATACACCTATATATTTATTTAATTTTTTCATTGTTATATCGTTTAAAAACTCACATTTACACCCAATACATAAGTCCTTGGCCTCGGATAAAAGCGATCGTCTATACCGTTAGATATCTCGGGGTCAACACCTTTATAATTGGTGATCGTAAATACATTTTGTACAGTTGCAGAAATCGACATTGAAGCGTTACTATTCCGGATAAATTTTCCAAGGTTATAACTCAGGTTGACATTATCCATTTTCAAAAACGAAGCGTTCTTGATGTAGTAATCACTTCTTAGCTGTTTGAGCAGAAAATTGGTATTGAAAAAATCCACAGGTGCATTATTGATCACCAAAACGGCCTGATCGTTGATATTTGCCCCGCTTCCCAAATTAGAGGAAACATTGTCGTAGACATAATTATCCAGATTTGCGCGCAATACCGTTGTTGCCGACCATTTTTTGTAGCTATATGCCGCCGTAAAACCCAAAAGATATTTCGGTAACGGTGATTTATACAGATAGCGATCGTTATCGCTGATAACGCCATCTCCATTACGGTCAACATAGACACCTTCGACAGGATGCCCCTGTTCATCATATACCTGTTGGAAAACATTGAAACTGTTTGGCATGAAATTAACCTTATGCGCCTGGATATTTCCGCCTGTACCACCACGGATACCGCCTGTCTCTACAATAAAGTTTGGATCATCACTCTGTGTCAGATTGGTTACTTTACTCTTATTATAAGTTAGGTTAAAACCGATGTCCAAGGTCGAATTATCCGTTTTTAGCGGGACGAAGTGTACATTAAACTCCAGCCCCTGGTTTTCCATGTTACCCACGTTGGTCAACAGGAAATTGCTAAAGTTAGAGCCTACAGGAACGGGAATCGTGCTGAGCAGGTCTTTGGTCTTTTTCGAATAATAATCCACGCTACCATAGACCCGATTGTTGCTAAAGCCAAAATCAACTCCAGCATTATAGGTTGTTGTATTTTCCCAACGAATGTCTTTATCGTAGGCCACAGGTGAATTTAAATAGTAGTATTCATCACCAAAGCGATACATCGACTCGTTGCCGCTGATGGTATAATTAGGCAAATAAGAATAGTTGGCGATGCCATCTTGCTGCCCGGTTTTTCCATAACTTAGACGGAACTTCAGTTCGGATACTGCAGCTATATCTTTTAAAAAGCCTTCATTTTTGGCGCGCCAGGTGAATCCTACAGAAGGAAAATATCCCCAACGGTTATCAGGACTAAAACGGGAAGAACCATCCGACCGCAAGGTTCCCGACAGAACATACCGGTTGTCATAGGTATAAATCAGACGGCCATAATAAGAGATCAACAGATTTTCGGGTTTATCAAAAGGCCGAGTAGGTTCATTTAGGATCTTATCACCTTCCGCATTTGTACGGTTAAAATTATAAACCTTACTGCTATTTTTATAGTAGCCATAGCCCAATGTAGCGTCTATCGTACTTTTGATTGTAGGTAATTCCTTATCATACTTTAAATAAAACTCCAGCGTTTTATTGTTGATATCGGTTTTATACTGGGTTCTTTCACCCCCTTCATTAAAATTACGTGCAGCTATCGCTGGTGTAAATGTGTTCCCTTTCGAACGCGCCAGATCGTATCCAACGTTTAAGTTGGCATGCAGCTCCGGCAGGAAATGAAAACTATAATCCACCTTTGCATTTCCGATACTTCTAAACACATCGCCATTATCTTTTCGTAAATCCAACAAGGCTAAAGGATTTCGTGGTGCATTGGGATTAGGTTTCCCCCCCTGAATCCACTCATAATACCCACCAAAACTATTTTTATCATCCACATAGACAGGTTGAGTCGGGTCGAACTGAATGGCAGCTCCGATTGCGTCTTGTGTCGCAAATTTCGATTTTGACCAGGTACCACGGACATTTACATCCAATGAAAGATGGTTATCCAGAAATTTTGGCGTTAATGCCAATGCAGCAGTAGTTCGTTTTAAGTTATCATTTTTCAATACCCCATCCTGGTTCATATAGCCCGCAGATATACGGTAAGGCATATTGCCCGCTTTGGAAGCAATGTTAACGTTATTATCCGTTGTAAATGCATTACCATAAATCACATCCTGCCAGTCGGTATTTGCTGTTCCCAACAATTTTTTCATGGCATCACTACCATTTGTATTGACATAATCGCGGATTTGATCGGCGTTGAGCAACTTTACTTTATTGGCTACGGTAGCCAATGAATTCTGTGTAGAGAAGTTGATCTGTGTTCCTGAGCGACTGCCTTTTTTTGTCGTGATCAAAATAACCCCATTCGACGCCCGCGAACCATAGATGGCTGTTGCATTGGCATCTTTCAAGATTGTAAATGTCTCGATATCATTTGGGTTAATCAAACTTAATGGGTTAGCTACCCCAGATACAGAACCACCTGCCAATGGAATTCCATCTACGACAATTAACGGATCGTTACTGGCGTTCAATGAAGCTCCGGTACGAATACGGATTGTGCTTCCTGCGCCCGGCTGCCCCCCACTTGTTGTAATCTGTACGCCTGGAACTTTGCCCATAATGAGTTGCTCCGGCGAGGAGATCTGTCCTTTTTGAAAATCTTTTGCAGATACTGTACTGATTGAACCCGTCAGGTCACTTTTCTTTTGTGTACCATAACCAATCACCACAACCTCTTCCAGTGCACTGGTATTGGATTTAAGGTAAAGGTTTAACGGATGCTGTCCATCGTTGACCTGGATCAAGGTATCCAGGGTCGCGTATCCGACCATACTTACTTTCAGACGTAATTTCCCTGTTTGTAGTCTATCCAAGCTAAAATCCCCATTCGCATTGGTAGACAGTGATTTTTGAATCTCCTCGAAGCGCAGTGTAGCACCGACTAAGGAACTCCCCTTCTGGTCCATTACTCGCCCTTTTAGCGTTGCCTGTTGCGCGAATGCCGAAGCACTTACACCGAGTAGCATGCTCAGAGCCCAAAATGGACGTGATAGCTGTTTGTTCATAAAATAACTGTTTATTTATTTAGTTTTGTTTTGCTTATCAATTGGTACTGCCCAGGTAGGAGACTCAATTTTGACTGGCCTGACCAATTGAGCTCTTTTCCCGTAAAATTATCGATCCACTGCCCCTGCAACGCTGCCGGCAAAGCAAAGTCCACACTTTCTACCCCAAAATTGCCAAGTACCCCTACTTGTTGTCCCTCCTTTTCGAGAACAAAATATTTAACGGCATCTTTCATAGCCGATGTGATAATCGTCCCGTTTTGGAAAATGCTATTTTTGGTTTTGAAACGTGTGAGTTTGGCATAGGTCTCAAAGAGCTTTTTGCGATCATCTTGTTGTAGATAGCTCCACAACAATGGTTTTTCGCCTGTGCGCCCATTTTCATCGATAGACACATCATAGCCGTATTCGCCAAACTGCCAGATCATCTTAGGTCCGGGCGAAGCCAATAAAAACACGGCGGCCTGTTCCATACGTTTTAATGCCGTGCTGAGGTTCTTGATGTTATAGCTACCTGATGAATTGCCGTAATTCAGGCATTTGAACAGCAACCGCTGTTCGTCATGGCTTTCCATATAAGACACAAACGAGGGTTGTGTCATGCCGTGGCCCGAAGGGAATAATCTGCCTAAATCTGAGCCGTTGTTGGCATTCCAGCCCATCGCTGCTTCATTGAAGACCGCATTCATGTTGTTCCATAGCAACATCCCCGATTGTGCAAGTTCGGCCTCTTCCTGATCTCCGCCAAGATGTTCGAGAATAATATAACACGAGGGATCGATGCTGCGAATATGCTGCTGGTATTGCTTCAAGATAGCCACACGTGACGCATCGTAAGCATTCCATGCACTTAAATCACTTTCTGAGGTACCCGAATTTTTCTGTGTAAACCCTTTAGATAAGTCAAATCGAAACCCATCAATCTTGTACTCCTGCATCCAATAGGTCAAAACATCCTTAACAAAAGTCTGTGTATAACTACTTTCATGGTTAAAGTCGAAGCCAACATTGAACGGATGTTTGGCAACCGTATTGAACCAAGGGCTATTGCCAGCGACGTTGCCCTGCTCAAAATAAAGCTGTACTAGCGGGGACTGACCAAAAGCATGATTAAAAACAACATCCAAAATCACGGCAATACCATTTTCATGACAAGCATCTACGTATGCTTTCAAGTCGTTTTTTAAGCCATAATATTTATCCAAAGCGCGGTGGAAAGAAGGGTTATAACCCCAGGTCGAATTTCCCTCCGATTCCTGTACAGGCATAAGCTCGACCGCATTTACACCCAGCCTTTTTAAATAAGACAAAGAGTCTTTCAATGTGGTATATTGATGTTGTTTGACAAAATCACGGACCAAGAGTTCGTAAATAACTAAATCACCTTGAGCTGGCTTATTAAATAGCGTGTTTTTCCATGAGTAAGACTTGGCTGGGAGATCCAATACGCCAACTACTCCCTGTGCCGCCGCGGGATAAGCGGGTACAGCCGCCGCGGTCAGTCCGAGTGCCGCGTCGTTTTGCGGATCAAGAATCAGCTCAGCATAGGGGTCTGCGATATTCAGCTGACCGTCCACTAAAAACTGATAAGTCTGTTTTTTAGAGAAATCCAGATTCGATACGGTAACCCACCAGGTTTTTCCATCCGGTGTCTGGCTCATCGCATAGGCTGGTAATGCTTTATAGTTATTAAAATCGCCCAAGACATACACACTCGTTTTTAATGGCGCTGTGAGCGCAAAACTGACCTCTCCTTTTTCCCTGTTTATGGTTGTTCCGTTTGCATTGATGCCTATCGGGAGTGCAGCGATGGTAGGTTTTGATTGCACAAATAACTGTGCTTTACTGAAATATATTTTGCTCCCGGCCTCAAGACGTGCTTCAAGCTCGTGCAGGCCATTGCTCTGTAAGCTGAGCGATTTTTCTAATGACAGCCCAGCAGAAGATTCAGCAAGCAATAAACCATTATCCCAGATACTGATTTTTCCGGACTGCGTTGCTTGTACTTTTAGCTTCAGATTATCTCCAACGGTGTACATCTGCTCTAGGGTAATTGGATCTGTGGGTTGCAGCGTAGGCGAAACAAAACGAATGGCCTGTGTATTGCTCGTCACAAGAGGAAGAAATAGATCTGAATTATTTTTGTTTCGTTGGACCAGCGACCCATCACCATTGCGGACTAAGAGTGCCATCTGACCAAATTCCCCACCATTAGTCAGGTTAAAAAATTTGGAGGGGGTAAATGTGAATGAATATAAACCAGCAGAAACAAATTTAAGTTTATAAGCATTGTCATTCTTTGACCAATCTGTTGCTACATGTTGCCAGCTGCCCCCATTGACAGGAATCAATCCGGCGTGTAGGTACAGGTCGGTAGTACTACCTTTTAAAGCCGCATTTCCTTTCGAAAGATCAAATTGCAAGGTAATTTCCTGATCCCAATAGATAAATGGGGCGGAAAGATTGAGCAAACCAGATCCCTGCTGTTCAACAACAGGAGGTTGCTCGACATCCACGATATCTTTCTTATTTGCACATGATGATAATAGGACAATCACCCAGAGATACCCTATTAAACGAGAGATATGCTTCCCCATCGATAATTAGCTTTACTTGGAATCTGAAATTGGGAACGTTCCCGAAATCAAGGTAAAAAGAAATCGCTTGTGGCGATTTGCTGGATTTCCCTATCCAATATTTTATAAAAATTGATTATTTAAATAATTTCGGGAATGTTCCCGAAAGTAATCAAAGCTAAATAATGGGATTACAAAAAACAAATATTTTTTTTCTTATTTCAGGCTAGATTTTTGAAAAATAAGCTGGGAATCAAGATAAACCGAATTAGCAAACTTACTATTTTCGGGATCTTCCATCTTATCCAATAGGTATTTTGTTACTAATTGCCCCATTTCATAGGCTGGTTGTTTCACTACGCTCAGTGCCGGGTCAATCAGATCGGCGATATCCAAACAAGAAAAACAAATGATTTTAAGATCTTCCGGAATACGAATTTCGAGCTGTTTGGCCACCCGTATACTCGAAATAGCAAGACGTTCTACCGAGGCAAATATGGCATCGGGTTTCTCCTGTTCGATCAAGTCGGCGATATCTTTCATATTCTGATCAGCATCATTGACCGTATCCAAAATAAGCGCTGGTCTGATCGGAATCCCCACTTCCCTCAGCGCCTTTTCGTAACCATCTTTACGTACCTTACCGATGGAGACATTCGGATTAATCGCGAGGTAAGCGATCCGTTTACAGGCATTATCGATCAGGTGTTTGGTTGCCAGGTAAGCAGAATCAAAATCATTACCCGTAATATACCCCCCCTTCCAATCGTCGTATGCACGGTCAAAAAACATGACCGGAATGCCGCGCTCTGCCAAAAGTTGTAAATGCGAATGGTCTTTACCCTCACCCGAAGCCGAAATGATAACGCCATCCACCCGCCCATTAGCTAGTGAACGTACGATTGAGGCTTCATTTTGCACCTGATGATCCGTCACATAAATTAAGGTATGATAGCCCTTGGAACGCGCCACAGCCTCAATTCCTTTGATGGCTTGCGAGAAAAATTTATTACCAAATTCGGGAATAATAATCGCAATGGTCAGACTTTTATTTGCCTTTAGACTACTAGCATAAACATTTGGCGAAAAACCGATTTCTTCGGCCATAGCCAGAATCCGAGCTTTTGTTGCTGGATTAATGTCCACGTTATCCCGAAATGCACGGGAAACGGTCGATTTTGACAAGCCGAGCTTTTTGGCCAGATCTACTATTGTTAATTGCGACATATCTAGATTCCCTTTGCTGTTCGAATGTAATAATTGTTGGATACAAATAAAGCAATTATCTATCCAGAATAGCAAATTTTCTTTTTGTCCTCTTTGTTTTAAATCAGCGGGCCATGTTTTTTTTATCTGCCGATAAGAAAAGCGATCTAGTGATCAAATCGTGTAAATGATCATTCCAATATGTTTGCTTTCATCCGCTTTGCGTTGACAGAAAAACTTGTTTTATATGGCCTTTTGTGTCTACAGCGCTAATGCTGTCTTCGGGTTGTCTTCGTATTGTGTTCGTACCACCTTCGGATGTGGAGAGTCTTGCTACGGCTATTGATCGAAAGTTGAACAAGTAATTCCTGTTCAGGGTCTGTACGATATCTGTTCAGCACCTGTACAATATCTGTATCCCATCCGAATAAGGTACGAAGCAGGTACGAATCTTTCCCCACTATTTGATCAAAAAATTGTGAGACATGCTTAACAGGCTTAGCGTATTTTGCTAAGCCTGTTTACAATTAATCGCCCAATTTCTTTACTAGAACTTTCTAAAATCCCATTCCCCGCGATAAGGGCGACTGCGCATGAGATTAGCATAGTCATTGTCGAACTGTTCTTTTTGTGGATTCCATTTTAAATCCTTTTGAAGTTCATACGCAATATTGATGGCATTGCACACTGAGCTCGTCCGGTGACCTATTTCAACATCACAGATAGGCTTACTTCTTTTTTTGATCGCATCAACCCAGTCCTGATAGTGATTATCACTATAATACAAACTACGATCAGAAGAAGTCAGTTTAAGATTCGCCAAATTTTCCGGGTTCGAGCGGATAAATTCGCGGCTTACTTCAATCTTACCTTTTTCACCAATAAATTGGATCGCATTATGTACTCCCCACTGCACATGGTTTACCCGAACGCCATTGGCATAGCTAAACGAGAGCCCGCTATTGCTATTGGCTTCCTTGGGTGGATTAAACTGAACAGGGCCCGATTCATCCATACCCAAGGCCCATTGCACGATGTCAAACATATGTGCTCCCCAATCGGTGATGTAACCGCCGCCAAAATCGCGGTAACCACGCCACCAGGCCCATTTATCGTCCTCTAAAGGTGGGCTTAATATCGGATTATAACCCCGATATGGTGAAGGTCCTACCCACATATCCCAATCGAGATAATCGGGGGCTGGCATGGAGGGAAGGTCACATTGTTTGACCGGTTCGCCCACAGAAACATTGATTTCCTTTATTTTGCCGATATAGCCATTGAGAACCAGTTCTGCTGCCTGTCTAAAATTATAGGAAGAACGCTGCATGCTGCCCGTCTGAAATACACGTTTATATTTTCGGGTTGCATCGACCATGGCACGACCTTCGGCAATGGTCAATGCAAGGGGTTTCTCACAATAAATATCTTTGCCAGCTTTAGCCGCATCCACTGCAATCTGCGCATGCCAATGATCGGGTGTAGCAATGACAACAGCATCAATATCTTTCCGATCCAATAGTTCCCGATAATGATGATAGGCCTTGATCTCGGTCTGTGCTTTTGACAATTCCGTTTGCTTTTTCTCTGTCGCAGCAATAAATGCGGCCAACTTATTACGGTCTACATCACAGGCAGCCAGACTTGCAATTTCCTTGCAGCGATTGAGGCCATTCATCAAGGTATAGGATTGTTTTCCGACACCAATAAATCCAAGATTGATACGATCACTTGGCGCAAGAAATCCATTGCCTCCCAACACAACGCGCGGGACAATTGTAAAAGCCAAAGAGGATACAATTCCCTTGGCTATAAATTCTCTTCTTTTCATTCTTTATGGATAGTTTATTTTTCTGCTCGTCTTTATTGGTACTTCCTCAGTCCTTGACGGCAAAATGGTTTATGTATGGATGATTTGTTCAGTTTTTCTTATAAAAAGTTTATTCTTGAATCGGCACTAAAGTAATCGAAGCAATCTCTGGCAAAGTATCGCCTTCGATGGCTGTAGCTTGCAAAATCACCTTCGTACTAGGCTCACCAATTACTTGCTGGGATACCTCAATGGTCCCCATAGCCACCTCCTTAAATTTAGCTTCTTTTTCAGCTACAAATGTCCACGGGAGCTGCTGTCCGAGCATCGAGAGCACAATCTTTCCGTGCTGCTTGCTATTCGCCAGATAATTGACGAGCACACGATACTTCCCTGGTTTTTGAATTTTGATATCCCAAAAAACTTTATCCGCAAGGTCTTTCCATTGACCGATGGCGTTCGGGCGGTTTGGATCATGGGTATGTGCACCAATAATTTTTAATCCCTTTCCTTCCTGTAATTTTGCATTATTTGCGTTCATCACGATACGTCCATCGGCCTGTGTTTGGGTCAGGCTTTCCTCAACAATTGGTTTTCCCTGGATTTCGACAACAATAACCTTCGGTCCCTTCTTACTGTCGAAGATATCAACAGGAATTGCTGGTCTTCCGTTTTCTAAAGTAGATTTTAACTTCATTTTAGGTGAAGCTAGGGCATAGACAGCCGTCACTTTATTTTTGATGGGCAGATTTATTTTTCCATCGGCCGGACGATCAAAAACATGCAGATACAGCTTCCCATTTTTTTGGGTACAATACCCCCAATCCAAGGCTTGGAAAGGGCTCGCGATGGTACCGTAAATAGATTCGCCATTGACCTTCATCCATTCTCCGATTTGCTCCATAATCCGCACCGCAGGTTCAGGAATGGCTCCGTCACCATCGGGTCCGACATTTAACAGGAAATTCCCTCCTTTACTCACCGTTTCCACAAATAATTGCATGATCTTGGGAAAGCTTTTCCAATTTTGATCATGGGCGCTATAGCCATAACTTTCATTCATGGTATGGCTTACCTCCCAGTACATACCCGGCAAACCTGTTGGAGGAATATATTTTTCGGGAGTTCCGATATCACCGTTCTTATTTTCGAGTCCGTTCCAAAATCGATTATTGATAATAATATTAGGCTGCCATTTGATCAGATCTGTCAAAATATGCTTTGTCCCCCAGGCTTCCCCCTCATGCTGTTTGCTGCTGAAATCGGGCCACAGCATGTCCAGCCGCCCGTAATTTTGTGCAAGTTCTTTAATTTGGCCATAGAGATAGGCTTTGTAACGTTCATGATCTGGCTGATGCTTATCCACATTCGGGTTCAGCTGAAAGGCCTCATAAGAATCGGGATGTTGCCAATCCAGGAGCGAATAATAAGCTCCTACTTTCATTCCCTCCTGACGGAAAGCATCCATAATTTCGCGGTAAAGATCCCTTCCTTTCGGCGATAAATTTGCCGTACCCGTAACATCATTTTTCAAGGCATAAGGTTGTTGGCTATTGAACAGGCTAAAGCCTTCGTGGTGTCGGGAAGTCAGCACCATATACTTCATTCCAGTTTTTTTTGCAAGGCGTGCCCAGGATTGTGGATCAAAAGAACCTAAAGTAAATTTTGGTTTCAGTACTTCAGCATAGTGCTTACTGGGAATTTTCCCCCAGGTTTGTATCCATTCGGCATAATGCTGTGGATATTGTTTCCCTTCAAAAGAACCACCTGCTGCACTGTACAATCCCCAATGGATAAATAGTCCAAAACGGGCCTCTTTAAACCATTCCATGCGTTTATCTTGAGTCTCCTGCCAACCTGCAACACCTTCATACGGTGGCGATTTGGTCTGTGAAATAGCAACATCGGTCATGCACAGCAACATTCCCACAGCTGCTGCACACTTCCATTTAAAAAAATTGATTTTCATCATGATATAGATTTATACATAAAAGTTCATTTATTCGGATTGCAAGCTATCGCCGATCAGAAACCCAACGTTTTAATTTCATCCTGAATAACAGCATATGCTTTGCTAGCATCTTCTATTGGAATTCCCTTGGATAGTCCGGGTCGTTTATGACCTGTATAGGTCAGCCATGCGTCTTTCATCATCGTCTGCCTTTTCAAAACAAGCGTATGTAACTGGCGAAGTTCTGGTTGATTGTGCAAATTGTCATCCCATGTGCTTTCAATCGGGAAATCAGGCATCAGGTGCTGTACTATTTCCTTAGCCATTAGCCAATGCCCCAACTCTCCGGGGTGCACCCCATCTGTGGCCAGTTTAAACTGAGCATCTTTCTCGATCTTAGCTTCCAAGTAACGACGCATGGGAAAATGGAGGTCTATGATTTCCCAGGAATGCATTTTGGCATAGCCGATAAGCCATTCGGCATAGCGATCCAATACTTTATTGTAGCCATTGAGCCGAAGCTGCGGATCATCATGCACTGGAGGTGTCATCCATAGGATGCGCTTGACGCCCCGATCGACCAAACGTTTGTGCAAACGGATAATTCCATTTTTATAGGCTTCAAAACGGATAGCATCAAAAGGGAGATAAATGCCGTCATTCATACCGTAACAAACAAAAACAACCTCAGGTTTTATTTTATCGAGCACATTGTCCAGTCGATCAAATAGACAGGGGCGTGGAAATTTTCCATCGGCATGATTCGGTTCACTGAGTCCAGAAACGGTCTCACTTGGTAAGCCCGAATTAATAAACTGAGGTTTCCTTTTCGGGTGACTGCTCAGGAATAGACTTTCTGTCATAGCGACATATTGCCCCGCGTAAGTAATACTATTGCCTAAAAAAAGTACTTTCTGTGCATCCCCCCAGCCAAAACTATCCGTTTTTTTCTGCCCAATAGCTTGTCCATACCATATACTAAAGCAGAGGAAAATTGGCAAAAAGCGTATTTTTTTTGTTTTTAATAATAGATTCAACATCGTTATAATTGATAAAGCTAATAGCTGGATTAGCCTAGTTTTATTTTTAGCGCATAGCCCAAGCTGCTGTTTTGTATCTTCTTGGGTAATTTCAATTGCAATCCATGGTTATCCTGCTGGAAATCGATTTGACCAAACCCTAGAATTTCCACTGATTTCACTTTAGCCTTATTTTGGTTCAGGGACTGTACCTTAACGATTCCATCTTTGGGTACTACAAGAGCCATCGCATATAAAAAATCATTCTTCTGTGTAAACCAAAAATCCAAGGCTGTAAATGATACTTTAAATCCTTCCCTTTCCCGTTGCTCGGTATCTGTTATCCGAACTGTTGTTGGTCCCTCATGCGAAATGGTCCAAGGCGATGTCCCATAAACCGCTTCGGCATTGAGCCGCAACCATTTCCCTAAGATAGCAAGATTTTTCTTTACCGGTGTGGCTACATTTCCTTGTGCATCTGGTCCAATATTAAGCATATAATTTCCTCCTTTACTGACAATTTCAAGGAGCCAATACCTTAATTCATCCACATTTTTCCAATCGTGGTCATAAGATTTATAGCCCCAGGAATGGTTGAATGTTCCAATGGCTTCCCAAGGTCTGGTAAAACGCTCAGAAGAGTCAGGAATCCGATTATCTCCAGGAATGGCATAATCGCCCATACCATTGCCAATTCGCTCGGAGACAATAACACGTGGATTACAATCATACACAGTTTTATAGAATCGAAAGCTCTGTTCTGCAGTCATCAATCCCGGCATATCAAACCAGATATATTTCAACTGTTTAAACCGCGTCAAAATTTCCTTTACCTGAGGAATTGCTTTTTCGTTGAGATACGAAGCGAAAGAATTTTCGCTGGGATCCCAAAGATTGACACCAAAAGCATCGGTTTTGGCATGAACAAGATCATGCTGTGCCTTTGTTGCCGCATATTGCCCGTCGCTACCATCCCGCCAGTCGATATTCTGTGAATAATAGATACCAAAATCGAGTTTGTGCCGAAGACAAGCATCATAAAGTTCCTGAATGATATCGCGTTTAAAGGGCGTCGCCTGCTTGCTATTGAAGGAACTAACCGTTGAACCATATAGGGCAAATCCGTCGTGATGTTTACTCGTCACAACAAGATACTTCATCCCTGCATCCTTGGCCATTTTAACGATTTTATCGGCATCGAAAGATTGCGGGGAGAATTGATCCGCTAATTTGGCATAGGTAGACCGTGGAATTTTTGCAACCAATTGAATCCATTCAGCAACACTCGGACTACCCAAATCTTCCATTTTTTGCCCATTCCATATCCCTGCCGGAATAGCATACAGCCCCCAATGGATAAATAGACCAAATTTCTGCTGCTGAAAATCTTTTAATGCCTTTGCCTTCTGTCTATTCATCTCCTGCCATTCGTTCATTAATTGCGTAAGCTGATAGTTTCGCCTATTCCAGCGCATCAATGCTTCTAAATAATAATAATCTGCATAGACTAAGGGGACGTCAATCTCCCCTTTATGCGGAATACTGCCCACACTATGTTTTAAGATAAACAGACCATTTCCTCCAACTTCACTAGCGTACTTTGGCGAGCCCAATGATCGCAAGATCGTTTCGGCGACATCCAAATATTCCTGCTGTTGTCCAGTTCCCATGTAGTCAACCAACTCCAACAATGCCGAAGCAGTGACCGCCGCTGCCGATGCATCCCGTGGAATAGTCTCAAAATCTGCTTTACGATAATTCCAGTTTGGGACAAATCCAGCTTGATTTACATCGAAGTCCCATTGTGGTACCTTATCTTGAGGCAGACGCGGATGCTTTATATAAAACTCAGCCATTTTTAGTGCAGCCTGTAGAAACTTAGGATCCTTCGTTTCACGGTACATCACAACAAATCCATACAATCCCCAGGCTTGCCCTCTAGCCCAAGCGGAATTGTCCGAAAAACCCTGTGCCGTTTCCCGGCTCAATACAGCACCGGTATTGGGGTCATAGGTAACCACATGATAAGAACTGTAATCTGCGCGATATTGATTTTTCAGCGTCGTTTCGGCGTGTCGAATAGCGGCATTACGATAAACAGAATCCCCGGATAATTTGGAAGCTAAAAAAAGAAGTTCCAAATTCATCATGTTGTCGATAATGACAGGGAATTCATACGTATGTTTACCATCCCAAGAGGAAAAGGTATCCCAAGACTTAATTGCACCAACCTTCGGATTGAAACGTGTCAATAGCGATTTGGCGCTCTGGATTAAAATTGATTTGAATGTAGTATCACCAGTTAACCGATAGGCATTTCCATAACTACAGTTCATCACGAAACCAATATCATGGTGCTGCGTATTATATTGATTTTGGCGTAATGAATTCGTCCATTTTAGTGCAGCGTCCCGCCATTGATCCTTGCCGGTATACTCAAAGACATACCAAAGGCAGCCTGGCCAAAAACCACCCGTCCAGTCCCGGATATCTGTAAAAGTTGTTTTCCCCTTTGGATCAGCCGATCGTGGATACTTACGCAGATCGCTATGATCTTCATACAACAAAGCGTACTGTCGCTGGGCCAAATCAAATCCTTTTTTTACCATATCACTTGTATCCGCACGTAGAAAAAAAGGATAAAAAAAACTTAAAAAATAAATAAAGTATAGGCTATATCTAAAAAAAATCATGTTTAGGTTTATTTTATATCCATAAAACTAATCGATCCACCCCGGGTTCTGCACCAGGTTCACGTTCATCTGTATTTCTGAGGTCGGAATAGGCCATACGTTCAGGAAGTCACCCTTATAGCTATAACTCCCAACATTTGTCCCCCAAACCTGCTTGCGTCCATTGCCCGCTTGAAATACTTTCTCTTTCCAGGTTCCCCAACGCAATTCGTCAAAGTAATTGATCCCTTCATTCGGGAACTCAACCCGACGTTCATTACGAATACGCAGGCGTAAGTCTTCCTTCCCACCAACAGCAGTTGCAGCATTAGCATTTAAAAGTGCTACTCCCGCACGCTGACGAACTTCGTTAACTTTTGTTATAGCTTCATTTAGTTTGCCCTCTTCATTCAAGGCCTCGGCCCACATCAATAAAATATCAGCATAGCGGAAAATCGGAAAATCGATAGGACCATAGTTGCGATCCACAATCTCATTGACTCCTTCAGCGACAAATTTTCGATAGAAATAGAAGAAATTGATCTGTGTATCACTCTGAATATCGCCGTCTACCTGCGCCTGCCCGCGAAATGGCCAGCGCATAAATTGAAGACTTTCAACATTCGTAAAATTATAGGCACCCCTAAAAGTCGAATAAGGCGTCACGACATTGGCCTGCAAACGGGGATCACGATTTTCATAGGCTTTTTTTATACGCTCTTCATTGCCTTGCGGTAGATAGAGACTCATCTTTGCACCTCTCAACGTTGCAGCAGCCTTCTCGGCCTCCGTGAGATTGTTGCGCAGAAAAAATACCTCCCTTTCATTTTCGGTTAAACTGCTGTATCCTGGAATAATTTTATCCCATTCAAACTTAGAACCATCGTTATTTTCATAGAGATCGACCAAATGTGGTGAAGGCATGTAATAATTCCAGCCACGCGAATAGACCGAGGGCCAACCACAAAACAATTGCATATTATTTCCATACCCCGACTCACTCCGATGTTGAATAGAAAAAATCATCTCAGGGCACTGTTCATTAGCTTCTTTAAACAAAGCTTTATAATCTCCGAAGAGTGTGTGGCCAGCATCTTTTACTTTTTGAAAATCGGCGGCAGCCTTTGTCCAATCTTTTCGATAAAGATAAACTTTCCCACGTAAGGCATAAGCTGCAGCCTTTGTTGCATGTCCATAATTCGCATTCCCTGCAGGATAACGATCCGGAAAATTAGTTTCTGCGATACAATCGTTCAAGTCTGCCAGGATTTGATTCCAGACATCATCTTCCGAACTACGTCCTTTGATGGCCTCGGCTGCAGTAAACGGCTCAAGGTAGATGGGAACCCCTTTGTAGAGCTGATTGAGCCGAAAATAAAAGTAAGCACGTAGAAATTTAGCTTCCGCAATATATTTCGCTTTTTTTTCCGCTGTAGAAGGCGATTTTAGGGGAATATTCTTTAAGGCATCGTTTGCACGTTGGATACCTTCATATTGAATCTTCCAAACATTCACAAATAAGGGATCGCCGGCGGTGATTGTACCTGTCAATAAAGGTTCATCAAAACGTGCCTGCCCAGTATAGGAGAAACGGTCAAACTGATAAAGTTCATAAGGTGAGATCAGTCCGCTATGCCCCATTAAGAGTCGAAAAGAACTATAGATCCCCGCAATCCCTAAATCAGTTAAATTGTCGGTTGTCCACATCGTTGCCGTGGAGACCGATGAATATGGGGAGGTATCCAAAAGATCTTTTTTGCAACCCAATATACTTGTTAGCAATACAATTGTTATTATTTTTTTCATCATTTTCATTGTCATTCGGATTAAAAAGTAAGATTCAAACCCAGTGAATATTGCCGCATTGAAGGGTAATTTGTTGTTGAACCTATCTCAGGATCTAAACCAGGATATTTCGTAAATGTCAGCAAGTTTTCACCCGCTAAATAGATCCGTAGTTTTGCTATTGATAGACGGTTTGCCAAGCTTTCTGGAAGCGAATAACCCAATTGTAGGTTACGTAGCTTCACAAAAGAAGCGTTATACAAATAATAATCGCTGGTACGTCCATTCTGTGCATCTGTCACTCCTTTTAAGCGTGGATAATAACCAGCTATCCGGTTGTTGGGATCGGAAGGATTTACGGCATTATAATAGTAATGGTCATTTGCGACCAATGCCGGTACCGATTTTCCCTGCGCAACGATGGAAGAATTGAGATAGAGTTCATTCCAGTAATACGACATACCCGAAGAAGCAGACCAAATCATGGATGCATCGAATCCTTTATAGGCCATGTTGATACTGAGGCCATAATTGAATGCAGGAGTTTCTCTTTTGCCCATAAACTTTTGGTCATAGACATTCCCGTAGATACCATCATCGTTCATATCCGAATAGATCAAATCACCATACCATATCTTGGTAGGGTCTATGCCATCGGCAGGCTGAAATGAATAGCCTGCAGCGACCATAGCCTTCAACCATTCCATATCCTGTTCCGTCCGGATCATACCGTCGCGCGGCCCTCCATTTTTATCGACAGAACCATCCGCTAAAAAATGGCTTCCCGAACCTCGGTATACATTGTACAAGTAAAATTCATTGATTTCGCGCCCTTCTAAAATACGCTGGTTGACACCGTTAGAAACCATACCGATATTGGACTGGTAAACACGATTACCTGCCGCATCCGTTACATAGCCCTCCGACAATGCTCCTTTATATTTTTCTACCCGATTGGTATTATAGGCGAAGTTGGCCGATATTCCATAGTTAAAACCGTTGATTTTATCTTGGTATCCCAGTGTCAATTCAATCCCCCGCTTGCTAACTTCGGCAATATTCATGGTTGCTGCAGTAGCAGTTCCAGTTGTCGCTGGAATGGTCGGAACATATAGGATTCCATCGGTATAAGCACGGTAGGCATCAAATTCGACTGTTAATTTATTTTTCAATGCCGTGGCTGTAAAACCTACATTTGTTGTTGTGGTCGTTTCCCAGTGTAAAAGATCGTTTCCTAGTTTAGTCTGTGCCAAACCACGAACAGCCTGATTATTGAATGAATAGTTTACCGTACCATACGAGGGAAGATGATCGTAATTACCCGGAGAGGCATTATTTCCGGTTTTCCCCCACGAGGCCCTTATTCGCAAGTCATTCACAAAAGCTTTGAGTGGACTCATAAAAGATTCTTCCGAAATACGCCATCCCGCAGAGAATGCCGGAAAGAGCCCCCAGCGTTTGGCGGTTCCAAATCGAGATGATCCATCGTACCGTACCACCGCTTCCGCAAGGTATTTATTAGCGTAAGCATAATTTGCGCGACCAAAAAAGGACCGCAACCCGTAGTCAAGCTCATCACCCGTAATGGAACTCATTGTCGTCGCCGAATTAAATGTTGTCAGGTCTGGATGCACAAGCCCAAGTTTGGCCGCTCCGATATTATATTGGTTAAAATACTGTTCATTATACCCCAAGATGCCGCCCACATCGTGTTTACCAAAAGATCCTGAATAACGCAATACATTATCAACGATCACATTGTAGCTTTTGGTTAACCCATACTGGGTAGTTATTTGTCCCGCAGATAGCGCCGCCGTACTTAATTTGTTGGTTGCAAAATTCCATTTCTCATAAGGCACCTGATGCGAATTCGTTTCGGTATAGGCATGGTTATAATTTACCCTTGATTCAAACTCCAAGCCTTTCATGAGATTTAACTTCGCAAATATTGTGGTATTGAATCGATTGACCTGGTTCTTTCCACCCATCCCATTTAGAAAAGCCAAGGCATTGTTTGCAGTAGCCGATTCTTCGGCAGCAGCCGGGAAACCATAGACCCCGTTGTAGAAAGGATATACTCCAGGTACAGTTTGGGTCAGATAAGAATATGCTGTGACCACATCGGCGACGCTCAAATTCTGCATATCGCCAAAGGTCTGGGTACCCACAGTTAAAAACTTGGCAACTTTAGACTGTAAGTTAATACGCAGACGTATCTTGTCTGCTCCTGTTTCGGGCATCGTCCCCGGATTGTTGAAATAGCCCACTGAAAAGAGGTATTGCGTATGTTCGCTGCCACCATTTAGAGAAAGATTGTGATTTTGTAAAAGTTTGCGTTGTCCAAAAAGCACATCGCCCCAATTGGTATTTGGATAAGCGACTTCATTGGGAATACCAAATTCTGTTAACCCTGTTGGATTTTTCTTCGCTTCTTCCCAGAGGTTGATTGTTGCATCGGTATAAACAGCCGCTTGCCCTAAATTTTTGAAGCCTTCATTAACAAGGCGCATATGTTGTGCGTAATCGGTAATAAATTCGGGTACATTATTGGGGCGCAACATCGAAACCATGCCCGTATAAGACACATTATTTTTTCCCTTGGCTCCCTTTTTTGTCGTAATTAAAATAACGCCATTCGACCCCAAGGATCCATAGATCGCTGCTGTTGCCGCATCTTTTAAAATCGAAATTGATTCCACATCGTTGGGATTTACAGCATCCATAGATCCGACAATACCATCGATTACAACCAAGGGGGACGTATTGTTTAAAGTTCCCTTTCCACGAATCAGTATACTAGCACCGTCTGCACCTGGTTTTCCCGTTGTGGTCTGTACGTTAACGCCCGCCGCGAGTCCAGCCAGTGAAGAGCTAAGTGTGGAGGTTGACCTATTCTCTACCGAACTGCCGTTCACGGTTGATACGGCACCAATTACATTTGCGCGTTTCTGGCTTCCATACCCTACGACAACCACCTCATCCAGACCACTTACCTCCTCCTGAAGTACAATGGCTAATTCATCATTTCCAGTGACACTTTTTTCCAAACGTTGATAGCCTACGTTTGAAAATACCAAAGTGCCATTTGGCGTTGGTAACTGTATTGTAAACCTTCCATCCTGGTCCGTGACCGTGGAAATATTAGCTCCCTTCACTGTAATGGTGGTTCCTACCAGGGCTTGTCCTTTACCATTAACGACTTTACCAGCAATGCTCTGCTGCAGGACTTCTTTGCGTTCGGTATTTGGCGGATTTCTTTTGGGTTTTATCACGATCACCTCATCTTTTTTGATCCACTCCAGATCCAAAGGTGCTACGATAGCATTTAATGCATCTTCCAATTTGGCATGCTGTATATTGACTGATAAACGTGCCTGAGCCAATGACTTGCCAGTTAAGAAAAAATTAACACCACTCTGTTTTTGGATATCGCGCATCACCTGATTTAAGGTGACGTGCTTAGCGGTTAAGTTTATGGTCTGCGCATTTCCCTCTGCAAACAGCTGCATCGCGGTCAGTAAAGAAATGAGTACGATCAATTTCATAATCAGTATACTTCGTAAAGTTAAACTCCACGGGTGTAGCCTAACAAATGGATAAAAAATCATATGTTTGTACGGTTTGTATGTTATTTATAAATGGTTATCAAAAATTTGCCTTTGGGCAACACTTGTAAGTATATGCATCCAATTCAAGGCAGTGCCCCCCAGCACTGCCCTTTTTGTTTTGCTTATACCCTTTTCCGGATTAAGTGGAATCCATGATCATTTCTTTTTTCATCTTTATTTAGGGTTTTAATTACAACGGTCTAACATATAGGATATTCTTTTCATCGCTTTTGCTCAGCTCAAAACGCAATCCACCTTCTTCCAATACGTCAAGTACGTCGCGAAGTGGCTTGCTTCGTTTTATACGACCATAGAAATGTGTTTGCGGTACCTCGCCCTTATACTTCACTTCGACATTATACCAGCGACCAATCTGCTGCAGTGCATCCGAAAGCGGTGTTTCGTCAAAATAAAACAAACCTTCTTTCCAAGCGGTAAAGGGTGCTGTATCCACATTTTCGAGCTGTATTTTTCCGTTATTGGTATTGGTCGATTGCTGGCCTGGCAGCAGGTATATTGCTTCTGAATATCGTTTATCGTTCGATAATTTAACCTTCCCATTGACTAAAGTCGTTTTAATCGCTGTATTATCGGGATAAGCATTGACGTTAAAGGCAGTCCCGAGCACCTCAATTTCCTGTCCTTTACTCAGCACTTTGAAAGGTCGTGCGCTATCTTTCGTCACTTCAAAAAAGGCCTCGCCTTCCAAACTAACTCTTCGTTCATTTTTGGCAAAGCTCATCGGATATTTTAGCGAAGAGCCCGCATTGAGCCATACTTTTGTGCCATCGGGTAAAGTAATCTGGTATATCCCCCCTAGCGGAGTGGCTAACTCCAATACAACCTTACTTGGATCTGCCGCCATCCCCTGTTTATCTAATGCCGCAGCAGCGATAGACTTTCCATTTTCGTAGGTAATACTTTCTCCCATCACAATTCCCGATGCCTGTTTATCGAGTTCTAAAAGTGTGCCGTTCGCTAAACGAAGGGTAGCACTGTTTCCACCAGGCTTTACAGCATCACTCTTTGTATCTTGCAGCCTAACGAGGTTAATGTCTGCCTGAACAGGACTCGTCTGTTGCTGCCAAAATATCATTGTAAAAATAAAGAGCAATAGGCAAGCCGCCGCAGCCCAATAGGGCCATCCGATTGAAAACTTAGGTTTATCGCGCTCCTCTGTGCCTTGCTGAATTTGCTTTTTGATATTTCCGAGCACTATTTTTTGCCTGGATTCACTCATTTTTCCTGCAGCAGAAGGCTGGAGTAAACTAGTGACTATAGCCTGATCGATGGCATCCTGATCCCCGATGTCGGTAGCAGAAAGCGCATGCTGTAGCCATTCGATCTCCTCGAGCGAACAGTTCCCTTCTTTATATTTTTGAAGTAATTGGTCTATTTTAGATTTATTGGTCTCCACTGAGCTGTATTTTTACTAGTAAATACACACTTCATAGCATAAAGGTCTGCTCCAGAAAAAAAATAATTTGCAGCATGTAGAAAATTAATTTGCAGCATGCAGAAGCAGAATCATTAGTAGGGCCGAGAAGCCATTGTCCTGCAATGCACCATGTCGGATAAATTTATTTGCTTTAACAATATGGTCACGAACAGTAGCAATAGAAATATCCATTTCTTCGGCAATCTCCTTATAGCTTTTACCTTCAAGCTTAGATAACCTAAATATTTTTTGGCGTTGTTTGGGCAATCTGCTCAACAAGTCTTCTACCAAGACCATGGCCTCCTTGGAATCGAGCACCTTATCAATGGTATTTTCAGATTCCAATGCACCATAGGCGAGTTGGACTTCAGATTCCATCTCCAATTTCAGGCGTCGTTTGAAATTAAATGTGATGTTACGCGAACAGGTAAAAAGAAATGCTGCAAAAGATTGTTCAGGATCTATTTTTGACCTATTTTCCCAGATACGCAGAAAAACATCCTGAAGTAAATCTTCGGCACTAGTTTCATTTTTCAGAAACTTAAGGATATTGGCATAGATAATCTGGCTATAACGATGGTACAAGATATCAAAAGCCTGCATATCTCCATGATGGAGTTGGCACAAGAGTTCCTTCTCAGGCAGATTTTGATTGATGTCCATAATTGATTATTCTAGGCATGAAGTTAATTACTTCGCTGCAATAATTCAAATGAAATTTCTGAACACCAGTAAACTTATGTTATTTTTTTCTTATTTTGCAGTGGCTAATCCCCCCCATAGCTACGAAACCAGTCGATAAACGTATCCATTTAGAACCATGCAAAATTTCATATATTTATTTTTTGGCCTACAGGCCCAGACCATTCAATTTTTAAAAATAAGATTGACCTTGCTTATAGTCTGCCTATTTATTTGGCCTTCACATAGTCATGCACAATCCTTAATGCACCCAATTACCCAGGTCAATTATGTAAAATCACAAATCAACAAAAAATCCGAACCTGTATATACTGCATACACGCAGTTGATTAGGCTGGCCGATTCTCTTTTATTGACTGACCATCATGCTGTTGAAGATTTTAGTGTACCCGGATTTTACAGCGATAAAGAAGGCCAACGTGCTATGGCAAAAAAGCTCCATGCGGATGCTTTTGCTGCCTACTGTACGGCCTTGGCCTATACCTTAAACGGTGAGCAAAAATATGCATCCAAGGCCTTATATTTCATTAACTCCTGGGCCACAATCAATAAAAAATACAGTCAGTTTGACGGACCAGTTGTGCTTTCTTATGCGGGAGCCGGATTGATGATTGCTGCCGAATTAATTAAACACGATCCCCTTTGGGCGAAGAAAGATCGTGATCATTTTAAGGTCTGGACCATCGATGTCTATCAAAAAGCGACACATTTCTTACGCGAAAGATCCAATAATATTGCGGATTGGGCGAGGTTTGCGAATCTACTTTCGGCAAACTTTCTTGATGACCAAAAAGAGCTTTCTTTTACAATAGACTTGATCAAGGCTGATCTCTTTGAAAAGATCGCAGCTGATGGTCATCTTATTGAGGAAGTAAAACGGGGTGAGAAAGGTTTATGGTACACCTACTTTTCATTAGCACCATTGACAGCCTCCATGTGGTGCATACACAATGCCACCGGAGAAGACCTATTTACCGCCACGAAGGACGGAAAATCGGTTATGCAGGCCCTTGACTATTTATATTATTACAATCAACATCCAACTGAATGGCCTTGGTTTAAAAATCCGGACGTTGACATCCTGGACCGGACAGCAGGAGTTTGGCCCTCCAATCTCTTTGAGGCCATGAAGGATATTTATAATACATCGAAATTTGATCCGTATCTTTCAATGTACCGTCCAATAGTTTACAAAAAAAATCATTTTGCGTGGACTTTCCCCACACTAATGCCAGCACACTTGCATCTCGAAAATAAGACCAAGTAGCGAAGCATAAAGCGACCCTTGTCTTATCAAGGATCGCTTTAATGGCAAAAATCCAGCTCTTATCTCTTAAATGCAGAAATACCGATTTCCTGAAACTCCAACTTTTTATCTCCCACGATACGCAGCTTGGTTATCGGCCTGTTCGGAAAAAATAAACTGGTCATTACCGTTAGCCCCTCGTCTGCAAAAAGTTCCACAGAGCTCACATCAACATACAAACTGAAAAAAAGTGCTCCCTTATTTAGCGGCCGTTGGGCCAAAGCTGTCTTTGGAAATTCTCCATTAAATGACACTTCACCGGACTTAGAACGATCGATATAATAGGCATTTTGGTCTTCACGATAACCAATAACCAATTCGTCACCAGATTCATTCGATAAGATGACTTTAAAAGCCTGCTGCTTCAAATCTTTGAGGTCCAAACGGTACGCTTGTGGGAGATGTTGCTCGAACGAAACTTCCTTCGTTCCACCGCCATGGTATTTTTTTAGTGGACGAAATGCGGTTTCAATTTCTTTGGGCACAGTACTCGCAACGTAGAATGACTGTCCAACTTTTCCTAAAGATAAAACACGAGGTATGGTTGAGGAGGAACGCCATTTTGTGGTAGGAACCACATTGGCATATTGCCAGTTGCTCATCCAGCCAATCATCAGGTGCCTATCCCCTAGGTTACTCCAGGTTACGCCGGCATAGTTATCGGGTCCCCAATCCAACCACTTTATTTTAGTATCCGCTGTTCGGAACTGATGCCCATCAAAGTCACCCACAAAATATTGTGTCACCGAGCCACCGTTGGGTCCACCTGGATTGATGCTCACCAGCAAAACCCATTTTGTAGCTCCTTTGTAATCCATGGGGATAAGATCAGGGCATTCCCAGACACCACCATGGGCACCCACCTCTTTGCCAAACTCACTTTCCTTCTGCCATGTTTTCAAATCTTTGGAAGAATAGAAAGTAATACAATCTTTTGTAGCCAAGGTCATAATCCAACGTTGGCTATGCACATGCCACATCACCTTTGGATCTCTAAAATCCCATATACCAGGGTTTGGCAATACCGGATTGCCTTTATACTTTGTCCAGGTAAGGCCCTTGTCCAAACTATAAGCCAAACTTTGATTTTGATGCAATCCTGTTTTTCGATCCTCTTCCTGATGATTGTGATGGGTAAAAATGGCGACCATAGCACCTTTTCCAAAACCTGCCGTGTTATCTTTATCGATTACAGCACTACCGGAGAAAATAGTCCCCAAACTATCGGGGTACAATGCGATCTTCTGCTCGTCCCAATGGATTAAATCTTTACTGATCGCATGGCCCCAATGCATAGGCCCCCAAACGGGTTTTTCGGGATTATGCTGAAAAAAAAGATGATAATTACCGTCCAGATAAACCAGTCCATTGGGATCGTTCATCCAGCCCTGCTGTGGGGTAAAATGGTAAAGTGGGCGATACTTCTCTTCGGGATCTCCTTGTTTATGCTGTCCTATCTGTGCCAGACTTGTACCAAAAACACTTAGCAGGAGCATCAAAACACCGTATTTCTTTAATCTTATCATTTTTCTTTTATTTACATTTCTAATTAGGTTATTGTTCGCTTCAATAGGCAAATATCGTCTCAATTGTCAGGAAGATTTTTCGATTTTCAACCCATTCACTTGTACTGTTCCTTGATCCGCGAAAATAGTCCAAGGGTTTTGATCCATTTTATAGATCCGGTTGGTAAAAGCAACACGGTCATTCACATATACGATAGCAATCGATTTTTCAATAATAATTTTCACGTTAAAAATCCGGTTGGTCGGTACTGTAAGTGGCGTAAAATTGAGTTCTGTTTTGCTTCCGCCGCCATCGCGTGCCTCCTTGTTCATAAACAGTGCCGGCATATTCCAACGATTGGATGAAGTCAGATCAAAAGCAATGCTATACACTTCGGTCGGATCATCACATGCGCCAAATGAAAAACCAAATTTGCTGGATTGGGAAGCATCAATGGTCATTGTCACTTTCACGGATGAAGTGTTCCGGTTAAATTGTGCATAACTTCTTCCGCCCGATTGCGCTGTCAAACTATAGGTTTTATTCGATTCGGAAACTTGACCAACATTGCTCAGTTTTTCAAAGTCGACTTCCTTATTGAATTTACTGTTTAGGGCTTCCGGAATTTTAGGATATAAACGTCCAGAAGCTCCCTGAACCAACTGGTGTGAAATTAAATTTCCAGCCCAGGGCAGTTCATTGTTATTATTTACTGTTTGCCCGGTTGAACACCATCCCGAAAGATAACGTGTCGTACCGTCGCTAGCCGTTTTGCCCGCATAGAGATAGCGTCCGTCGAAGGTTTCATGATGTCCTTCACTATCCCGACAGATCGTCCAAGGGCCATCCGGAGAATCCGCAACACGATAAAATGTCTTGCGATGTTCATCCCGGTTGATCCGCGAAAACAAGAGATACCATTTATTGCCCATTTTAAATAGATCCGGGCATTCCAATAGTTCTGCATCTGTTTCGATTCCATATTTCTCCACTGTCCCTGTGGTCGCAACGAGCGGTTCAATCATAGACCAACTGCTTAAATCTGTCGACTGATAACGTGCCAGCGTTCCTTTTCCGTCTTTTCGTGTCGTGACTAACATGACGTAGGCATTGCGGCCTTCATCCCAATAAACCTGTGGATCACGAAAATTATTCTGATCATAGCCTGCTGCAGCCTGCAGCGCCATTGCTGGTTGCTTGGTCCAATTCATTAAATCAGTTGACGTAGCCAACATAATCTTTTCCGCAGGCGTAAAAACATTGTTATGACCGGTATAGAAACAGTAATACAATGTTCCTTTTTTAATAAAACTTCCTGTTCCGATCCATTCATCCTGACTCCCCACAGCACCCGACGACAAGACTTCGGTATAGCCCTCAAATGTACCGTAATCACTTGTCCGCGTACTATAAATCGGATGCCTGTTGGCATTTTCATACAGATAAAACAAGTAGAACTTGTTATCGTTGGCATTGTAGTAAGGCATGGGATCGCCCACAAACCCCTGCTGGGGTCTGTAAAACCTTTGATAGGGGCCCGCCTCCTGCCCCGAAATACATGCCGTAGAACTATCCACAGGCAGTATTTCCATGGGCCTATCCAGCCCTGTCGAACTCTCGTCCCCATTCTTGCAACTTGTCAACAAGCTTAGCAAGAATACTGTCGGAAGCAAATATATCTTTGGTCTCATGATTTAAATCTTTCTATTAATCCCTGGATTAGCTATCATTTTTGCTTTTTATAATAACTTGTTTTGTTTGTATTCGATTACTCTTTAGGTAATGCCTTCAATTCGTCCCAGTACATCCGTTGGGTAGGAAATACCACGGGCTGTCCATTAGGATGCTCATGTGGCATTACCAGTATATTGTTAATGATCGCTTTTCTTCCGGCAGGAATCTGAAAAACCAATTCTTGCCACTCACCGACATGATCTTTCGAATAATTGGCACGCAACCAATCTTTATTCTGTTCGCCATCCGATTGAATCTCCAATTGCACATCACCAGCAACATCTTTCAATACCATCATCGAGAAACGCCCGTATTCTGCCGGATTGATCGTCACTTTATTTGCATTCCAGAGTGCTCCACCGTGCCAGCCTTCACCAGTTTTATTGTCCCGCACAAAAGACGCGCAGAAAGGTGTTGCATTAATTCCAGTGGTTTTCGGATTGGGATAAGGTGAATCTACCGTACTCACCCCTAACCCGTCGAAATGTGGAACGCTGGTTTCGCCATTATAAATCATAAAGATTTGTTTGGGTTCTGTACCCAATAGGGCAGTTACCGTGTATTGGAAAGTCTGCCCCATATACGCAAGGCTGTATTTTATGGGGGAACTTAAATCTACGGGCCCACTCTGATTGGGCGTTATGCTTGCTCCGGCTGTAAATTCTATCGCAGGTGATAGATTCTTTAGGTCTGTCCCCAGGGGTAGGTAAATTTTAATGCTTTTATTTTTCTGATCAATGATCCCTGCTTTTTCTCCGATGCGGAATGCCGTTATTTCTGCTTTGATTTCTTTAACGGTTACCTGGTAGGTATTGAAAAGATTACCATTCAACACACGGTAAGTAATCGGCGTTGTGCCAGAAAATGAAAAATTCTGGGCGATGCCTGAAGCTGGAGCAACCTTTGCATTGCTGGGCAATTCAATTGTCGGAGCCACCGCCGAAAGATCTGTACCTTCAGGAACCATGACAAGAATGGTACCTTTTGCCTGATCTACTTTCCCAATGGTATTGCCGACCTTGAAAGAAAGTACATCTACATCTGCACTCAAATTGAGTGTACTCTCAGCATCACGCTTGCAGGCAGCGAAAAGCCCGATAAGTAGGATAGTAACCCCTACTTTTATATAATTGTTTAATGTGTTCATTGGAATAATTGGTTATACTAATCGTTCAACAATAAATGCCTGTTTAATAGCCTGGATTTTGTTTGTACAGATACTTACTTAATCTGATCTGTGCTTCGGGAATCGGTAGATATTCATTCCTATCTGCTGTAAAATGTGCCGAAGAATAATAAGATCGACGTGACTTTTCGGCATCATAATAAGCATTCATAGCCTGGTCTGCAATTCCCCAACGTACCAGATCAAAGAACCTTCCATTTTCCATCGCGAGCTCTAAGCGTCTTTCCCAACGTAACGCTTTCCGGGCATTTTCTTCGGTCCACACAATATTATCTCCATTTTTGTACGTTTCGATCAGCGTTTTATCATTTGCATATCCCGTAAGTGAGGTGCTATTTTTTGCGCGCGTACGCACTTGATTGATCAATGGTAGTGCTTCAACCGAACGATGCAGCTCGATAAGCGCCTCTGCCCGCATCAACAGCACATCGGCAAAGCGCAATACAATTCGATTCTTTGTATTCGCATAGAAGGGAACCATGGGGACGAAACAATCACAGTCGGGATCAACATTTTCTTTTAACGAGGCATAAACAGCATACTCCGCCGGATTACGATTCCAGCTTTCTTCATACGTTCTTTTGCTACTATACTTGTACGGTAAGCCCGGAATTGCAACTGTATGGAATAACCTCGGGTCATACTTCTCGGAGGTATTAAAGCTATTCAACGCATTATAATTATCCAGTGGTAGACCTTTACCCGTTGTGCGAAACGCATTGACAAGGCTTTGACTCGGTTTATTGAAATCACAACAGCCCACCCCCATAGGTACAGATAGCACATCAGAAAAGTTAACACGCCCAAATTTTGTCCCGTCATCTTTTGAAAACTGAACTGAAAACAGCGCTTCTGTCCCATTTTCATATTTGCCCGGCAAGAAGTTAAATGCAAAGTCGGTTTCCAGCGTATGGTTCGATGACAGCACAATATCCGTATTTTGTACAACCTTTTCCAAATCTCCCGCATCGATACCCGTCACCATATTACGTTCGGCATTGTCCTGACGGTATCCCTTATACAGGTAAGCTTTGGCGAGATAAGCGGCAGCGGCGATACGATTGGCCCGACCGACCTCCGTTTGCACAGCAGGAAGATGGTCTACCGCATACTGAAAATCCGCTACAATCTTTTGCCATAATGCATCGTTGCTTAGGGCTCTATTCGATACGGTTTCATAGCTGTCTACCGGTACGTTTTCATCGATATAAGGCACATATTTGAAAAGGATCTTGAGCATAAAGTAAAAATGTCCCCGCAGAAAGCGTGCTTCACCCAGTTTTTCTTCCTTCCCGTCGAAATTGTCCATTTCCTGTATGGTCTTGATTGTTGTATTGGCACGCGAAATTGCAACGTACAATTGAAACCACAATTTATCCAACTCCGCGAAATTGGTTGTAATGTTATTTGAGACCTCAAGAAAATGAAAGGTCTGGATATCCTGTGGTCCCGATCCGCCTTTATAAGCATCGTCCGAGCGAACCGTACCATAGGGCCATAAGCTAAAAGGGACATCATAATGATCGTTGCCCAAAGCGGCATAGGTCGCTGTCAATAATCGTTCTGGCTCCTTAACCTGATCGGAGCTCAGCACACCATTGGGTGTTTGATCCAAAAATTTGGTACATCCTGGAAGTAGTCCAGCAAGAACCATAAGTATCGCTATTTTAGTGGTTATTTTTTTCATCCGTATAAATTATTTATAAGTGTATAGCCTTATTTTTCCCCTTTTTAAAATCCAATATTTACCCCAGCTGTCCAGGTTGTTGGAATTGGATACCCCCAACCTACATTTTCAGGATCTACACCTGTAAAATTCTTTGACTTAACGGTAAATAGGTTCTGACCGGTCACATAGATCCTTAGCCGGCTCATACGCAGGCGTGAGGCTGTTGCTGTTGGCAAGGTATAACCCAGAGATAGATTCCGGAGTTTCATATAAGATCCATTCTCGATAAAGTAATTTGACAGGCGGCCCTCGTCATTGTTGTTTGTCGTTTGTAAGGCCGGAATCGTCGACGTTGGATTTTGTGGTGTCCATGCATTCAGCAACCGCAGGCCTTTATTGGAATTGACGTCATCCACGCTCCAGAAGTCTGTTTGCTTTTTCAGCCAGTTTTCGACATCTATCCCCTGTACACCCTGAAAGTATGCCGATAGGTCAAACCCTTTATATTTCAGCACAATATTGAGACTATAGGAAAAATCAGGATGTGGACTACCGATCCAGGTACGGTCCATATCCGTAATCTGCTTGTCCGCATCATAGACGTTGACGTAACGTAAACGCCCTATCCCCTTACCGGTCTGATTGACGTGCGCATCCACTTCGTCCTGATTCTGAAAAATACCGTCGGTGACATAGCCATAGAATGATCCCAGCGGCCGGCCGATAATATTATCCCCCTGACGACCTCCATAGGAGTTTTCTACCGCTTCGGGCAAATGTGTCACCTTGTTTTTATAGGTAGAGAACACAGCCATCACATCATAATCCAGTCCAAACGATGTTTTATTGCGATATCCGGCCGATAGGTCCAAACCTTTATTTTCCATGGAGGCACCATTCGCCCAACGGTAACCACCCTCTCCGACCACACCAATATAGGCTGGATTGATCAACATATCTTTGGTTGCTTTGACATACCAGTCAATCGAACCATATAGACTTTGATTAAACAATGAAAAGTCCAAACCGATATTCGTCTGCGTTGTGGTTTCCCATTTCAGGTCATTGTTTTCTGTTTGGATTTTGCGATATCCCGACGGTAATTTTCCCGTTCCTGCGCCCGAGAGATCGTAGGCTGTGCCATCCACGATGTTCCATGTGGGATCAGCAACACCATATTCGGGGACAAACAGTGCATAGGTAGCCAGATTACCTATCCCTTGGTTACCTGTCTGCCCCCATCCAACACGCAGCTTGAGGTCCGAAATATAGCTTTTTGTACTTGCCATAAAACGCTCGGACGAAATCCGCCACCCCGCTGTTACCGCCGGGAAAGTTGCAAAGCGGTTATTTTTACCGAAGCGGGAAGAGCCATCGTGCCGCACGGTGAAGGATGCCAGATAGCGGTCATCATAGGAATAATTGGCCTTTCCAAAATAGGATAACAGCGAGAATCCCGTAGAGCCACCACCTACTGCCGCTGTGCCCGTACTCACACCTGGCCACATATACTCAGGTGTCTCTATGGCAAAGGCGCCATCTCCGGCAGTATAGGCATTAAAATTGATATCATTCTGACGGTTCATTTCCATACCGGCAAGCACATCTAAGGTATGTTTATCAATCTCTTTCCGATAAGTTGCCGTATTGGACCAAGTCCACTTCATCCCATGGGACTGTTCCATATTAACCCCACTCCGGCTGCTATTCATAAATCCCGAACGATAGGATACTTCCAAATTACGTTTGTAAAAATTACTATAGTCCAAGCCGTAACTGGTGCGGACATGCAGACCTTTTATAAGCTGTAGATCGGCATAGGCATTTCCAAACAACCGCCAATAATTATATTTATTGTTCCGGTTGTCGTAAAGTACTCGCATGGGATTATGGCGGTCGTTCATCCCCAATGCTGGCCCCCCCCATCCTATTCCATCTGCTGTATGGACAGGAATAATGGGCAATGCTTTTAACGAAAGGTCAAGCACATCGCCCGGTACCTGCACTTCACCGCTATTGTTTACCGTAAAATTCTCGCCCACCACCAAGCGTCCATCAAATAATTTATAATCGGCATTCATACGGGCTGATATCCGCTGGAAATCCGTGTAACGGAGTGTCCCATTGTTGTGCAAATAACCTAAGGAGAAAAAGGAACTGGATTTTTCTGTACCGGAGCTTAATGTTGCATTGTAAGATTGTTGCAATCCCGGTTTTGAAACTTCCTTAAACCAATCGGTATCGGAAGCGTACATGGTATGTTCACGGTCGATATACTTGGAAACAAAAACAGTATTGAGCTGAGGTACGCCATTTGCGTCGTTATTCCATTCAAACTGATAACCAATATTATTTCCGTTGGGGTTTCCACCATTATTGATGGTGGCCTGCCACAATGCACGACCATATTGTTGGGCATCCAGCACTTTCATGCGATTATTAAAATGCGTACTGGTTGCATAGGCGTCTACTGTAAGTTTAGGGGCACCTATCTTTCCTTTTTTTGTCGTGATAACAATAACACCATTCGCTGCGCGAGAGCCATAGATACTCGCCGAAGAAGCGTCCTTTAAAACCTGAATACTTTCGATATCATTCGAATTGAGTTCATGCATTCCTCCCTGTGTGGGGGTTCCATCAATGACATACAAGGGATCCTGACTACTGTTGATGGAACTGATTCCGCGCATACGCACTGTTGCCGCTCCACTCGGACTACCATCCGAAGTTACTGTCATACCAGCTACTCTTCCTTGCAGCGCTTTCATCGGGTTATTTTCCGGAGCCTTCATCATCTCAGCAACATTAACAACACTCACTGCACCAGTCAAATCCTTCTTCCGTTCTGTTTGATATCCTGTAACGACCACTTCATCGAGCCCCTTTTCGGTAGGCGCAAGCTGAATATCGAGGAACTTTCTTCCTGCTACAGCAATCGTCTGGGAGGCATAGCCGACATAGCTTATTTCCAATGTACCCTGATTGCCCGAAGTCTGAAGGACAAATTCTCCCTTTTCATTTGTCTTGGTGGCTATGGAGGTTCCCTTCACCACTAAAGATGCCCCTACTATAGGTGCTGCTGTCCCACTATCCGTAATTCTTCCCCGGATTTCAGTCTGTTGCGCAAATGCGACAACAGAAAAAAGTACCAAAGACGGGAGCAGCATTGCTTTCTGTCTTGTAAACATAATTGGTTATAAGTAAATGGTTAACTATTTAGATTGATTATTTGATTATGATAGCGGGTAAACTGCTTCGTAAAGAAGCAGTCTACCTACTGTTGCTTCTGAGCTCCATTGAAGATCGGATGCAACCATTGGAATCGATTGATGACCTCATCGTTATATTCAGGACAAGCCCCCCGGCACTGTGTCACAAATCCACTTAAGGTGGCCGCAAATTCCAGTACTTCTTCCAGCTGAACACCTTCCTGCATCTGAAACCTTTTGGTCAGGAAAGCCGCCAAAAAAGAATCACCACTTCCGATGGTATCTTCTACCTGAACTTTCAAGGCTGGAAAATGATAACTGATATTGTCTTTTTTATAATGATATACCGCTCCATCTGCACCATAGGTTACAATTGCCTCCTGAACTGCAAAACGCTCCATGATCAAGTCTACACGCTGCTGATCGGTATAGGTATCCGTCGCGCCATTCCAGTCGGAAATAACATGCAGTTCCTCGGCATTCATTTTCACAAAATCAGCGTATCCCAACAGTTTATGTATTTTTTCCGGACCAAAATAAGGTGTACGCAGGTTGACATCCATCACCCGGAAGCGGGCTTTTTCCAGCAATAATAACAAGCTTTGAAAACTTACTTCATCCCGACAGGCCAGACTGCCATACACCAAAAAATCCACCACTGCAACTGCCTCAAGAACAACATTGTCCACCGCTATTCTATCCCAAGCTACAGGATAAACGATATCGTAATGCACGTCGCGTTTTGCATCGATCGAAACCTCTACTGTTGAAGTTGGTAACAAGTCATCGTACTGGAAGAAATCGGTCGGGATACCCAGATCTTCACATACGCTGCGCAGCTCGTAACCATTATCGTCACGCCCTATGCGCGTTAGCATACGCGTCGTAACCCCCAATTTATTGAGGTGATAAGCCACATTCAAAGGCGCACCGCCTAATTTTTTACCTGTAGGAAGATTGTCCCAAAGAACCTCGCCAAAACAAATACCCTGTATTGATTTATCTCCGTTTTTCATATTTTCTCCTTTTTATACAAAGCTTCGGCCGAGCGCCAAAAACCAAGTAACAAATTGATTATTATATTTCCCTTTAAATTCAATGTTGACAATAGATACACAAAACATGCTATCACATTGTCTTTGATTAAATAACTTTAGATAGGCGCCAGTCGCTTCCTAGCTACTACGACGTCTATTAGCGTAGTCTAGCTAAAGATTAATGCAGATTGATGGTATGCCCAAGATCTTCCAATGATTTCCCTTTTGTCTCCGGCATAAACTTGAGCACATAAACAAGCTGCAGCACCATAAATAGGGCAAAGATCAAGAAGGTACCACCGCCGCCGAGCATTTCTGTCAAGGCTGGAAAACAAAAAGTGATAATCGCCGCCATCACCCAATGTGTCAAGCTACCAAATGTCTGCCCTTTGGCGCGTACATCATTCGGAAAAATTTCCGAAATAAACACCCAAATCACCGCACCTTGCGAGAATGCGAAAAAAGCAATGAAACTCATCAGATAGATTGTGATCGCAAAACCCGTCGTCTGGTTGGTATAAAAAGCATGGGAAACGAGTGCCAATGAAACAATCAGCCCGATTGAGCCCACCAACATTAATTTTCTTCTGCCCACCTTATCGATGAAATTGATCGCCAGCAACGTAAAAATAAAATTGACAACCCCTATACCAACTGTCGAAAGCAATGAACTCTGCGAGCCCAGGCCAGCCATTTCAAATACGCGGGGCGCATAATATATAATCGCGTTGATACCTGAAACTTGATTGAACAGCGCAAAACAAAAGGCCAATAAAATAGGTTTGGCATTTTCGCGAACGAAGAGTTTGCCTTCTCCTGCGGAATTGTTTTTGGACTCCTGAATTTTTGAAATCTCCAGCTCGTAACCATCCGAATTAATTTTTTTCATAATTCGTGTTGCCTCGGCCAAATTCCCCCTGTGCAGCAGCAACCATCTCGGACTTTCTGGGATGAGGAAGATCAAACAGAAGAATAACAACGACGGAAAGCACTGTACCCCCAGCATCCAGCGCCAGGACTCTTCGCCAACCTGACCGATAAAATAATTGGACAAATAGGCTATCAAAATACCTAATACAACGTTGAATTGAAAAAGCCCTACCAACTTACCCCTCGATGCTGCCGGGGAGATTTCCGATATATAGATTGGTGCCGTTACCGAAGAGACGCCAACTCCTATGCCACCCAAAAAGCGGAATAAAATAAATATCGTCCAGTCATTCGCCAGTGCACTACCAATCGCTGAAATAAAGTAAAGGGCTGCAACAGCAAATAAGGTATTTTTACGGCCTAATTTATCGGAAGGCAGTGCACCTAACGCTGCGCCGACAACTGTCCCTATCAAGGCGATGGCCATTGTCAGTCCATGCTGAAACTCACTTAAATGCCAATGCTCCTGTACGGCCTTTTCTGCTCCCGAAATAACCGCTGTATCAAATCCAAATAAAAATCCGCCTAAAGCCACTACAAAGGACCAAGCTAATACCGTGTTTTTGTTCATGTGATGATCTATAATTGATTAATCCAAATTTAACACGTGCTTCATCTTAACTTAAATTTGGACTTCGCAAAAACATTTATTTATGTAACATTTTTTCAAAAACACTAAAACACTAAAAATCTAACACTTACACTCACTTCACTTTTCAAAACTTTCACTTTTTAAACAGAAAATTTAGAAAATGATACATTTTTGAAGGTTCCTATTTTAGTGTAAAATATACACTAACACGACCACTGTTACCCCAAAAAATCTAAATAATGTATATTCGGATATTTAAGGGGAAAAATCATGGGAAAATATTTCATTTTTAGTGGCATATTGACCTTGCTTCTTTTTTGTGGATGTCAACCAATGGTCCGGAAGAAAAAGCAGGTCATCGCTTTTTCGCAGTGTATCGGAAACGATGCCTGGCGACAAACGATGCTCGAGGAAATGAAAAGGGAACTTTCCTTCAATCCCGATATTGACTTTCTTTATCGCGACGCACATGGCGACAATAATGTACAGATCAATCAAATTCGCGAATTAGTCAAACAGGACATCGATCTTCTGATTGTATCCCCAAATGAGGCCGAGCCACTCACGCCAATTGTGGATTCTGTATTCCAACGCAATATACCTGTCATCGTAACAGACCGTAAGACCTCCTCCGGCCAATACAATGCTTATGTGGGCGCCGACAATCTCGCCATCGGGAAACTGGCCGGTCAATATAGCCGCACGATTTTACAAGGAAAGGGTTCAGTCGGATTAGTCACAGGGCTATCGGGCACCTCGGCTTCAATAGAGCGTGAAAAAGGCTTTATGCAGCAAATTGGAGATGCCACAGCGGTTCGGGTGAGCGGCGTCATTCACGGCGGCTGGGAGAAAAATAAAGCCTATCTGGAAATGCGTAAGCATATAAACGTCATGAGCCAGAGTGATATCATCTTTACATTCAATGATCAGATGGCCATGGGGGTAAAAAAAGCATTGGACGAAGCCCAGATCAAAAAGGACATTAAGATCATTGGTGTTGATGCTCTTCCTGGTTCCGGAAATGGCCTTGAACAGATCATACAGGGCAAAATGTTTGCTTCCATACTCTATCCCACTGGCGGGGCAGAAGCCATTCGAACGGCTTTGGCTATCATCAACCACCAAAACTATCGCCGCGAGAATATACTCGCAACCTCTGTCATCGATAAAACCAACGCGGAGTTGCTTGCCCTACAGTCGGATAAAATAAAACAACAGCAGCTCGATATTGACAAAAGACAGGAGTTCATTACGGAACAGAATAAGATTTACCAAAGCCAAAAGTCCGTTCTTAATGTATTGGTCGTTAGCTTGGTGCTAGCTGTTGTCTTTGGGGGAATTTCTATTATCGTGATCAGGAGCAACTGGGAAAAGAACAAACATCTGGAAATCCAGAATAGCGAGATTCTTGCGCAACAAAAACAGATCGTCGAAATGAACAGTCAAATTCAGCAAGCGGCAGAAATCAAAAATAATTTCTTCACCAATATCTCGCATGAATTTAAAACCCCGCTGACCCTTATCATCGCGCCTATCGAGGACCTTGAATTACGAAAAGATCTCACCGAAGAGGTCAGAGAACAGCTGTCACGGATCAAACGGAATGCAAAAAAACTACAACGTTTGGTCAGCGACCTCATTGATATCCATCGCATCAGTAAATCGAAGATTAAGCTACATGCGACCATCGTTTACATTGACCCATTTATTCAGCAGGTAATAGGTAGTTTCAAACCCTTATTTAAGAAAAACAGGATCTCCGTCAGTTATGTCAACAAAACAAGCTTGAAAGAGGTTTGGATGGACGAATACCTCATGGAACAGGTCTTATCCAATTTATTGTCCAACGCGATCAAACATACGGCGACAAGTGGCAGAATTGAAATTATATTGGAAGAAAACAATTTCAAAGACTATTTCTATCTACGTGTATTGGATAATGGCCTGGGGATTGCCCCAAGTGATATTGAGCATATTTTTGATCCTTTTTATCAGGGCGCCAGTAGCCGTAATGGCTCCGGAATCGGCCTCGCCTACACCAAACAGATCATCGAACTGCATCATGGCCAAATCACTGTGAGTAGCAAACCCGGTCATGGATCGATATTCACCCTACGTATGCCAATTGGAAATAGTCACTACGAGCCTGCTGAACTGGCCGATTTCGACAAGGGAGAAAAACCGCTGTTTCAACAAGACGACCTATTGGAGGCAACACGAAAGATGGTAGACAACAATCTTTCTTTTCGATCCAACAAATCAAAAAGTATTATGGTCGTCGAAGATAATGATGAAATCAGAGATTATCTCCGCTCCCTCTTAGAAAGGGATTACAATCTTTTCCTGGCAAAAGATGTGCAACAAGCCAATGGAATGTTGAAGACACATTTTCCAGATCTAGTCATTACGGATATTATGCTTCCTGATGGTAGCGGTCTGGATATTCTAAAGGACATCAAAGCATTTTATCAGACCGCACATATTCCTGTCATCTTACTGAGTGCACTCGCCAATGAAGATACGATGCTCGAAGGAAGTAAATTAATGGCCGATGACTACATGACTAAACCTTTCAATGCCGAATTACTGCGGACACGGATTTCAAACATCCTACAGTCACGCCATCAGCTTAAAGAAAAATACAGCAGCAATGTGGAACAGTTTGATAGCGCTCAAGCTGAGCAGGTCAATGATAACGATAGACGTTTTCTGAACAATTTTTCCGCGATTGTCGAATCCAAATTATCAGACCCGCGATTGAGTGTCGATGGCATTGCCAACGAGCTTCACCTCTCCCGCGTGCAGCTCTACCGTAAAGTCAAACAGTTACTTGACTGCAGCGTCAATGAATACATTATCGAACGAAGATTAAAGAAAGCCAAAAGCCTTATGGCTGAAGGACTAAACATCAACGAAATATTTAGCAGTGTCGGTTTTTCCTCCGCATCCTATTTCGCTTCGGCCTTTAAAAAGAAATATGGCCAGTCTCCGAGTACTTATAAAAAAGAACTTGATAAAAAATAGCCGATCAGGTGTGTCTACAAATTAAAACTGTCCTTTCCGCTTGAATAAATAAAAACTGATCAATAGAAATATGACGAGCATCAGCATGTTGCTGTAGTCTAGCCGTGCAAAGGAATCATTCTCAGATAAGATATTCATTACCGCATTATAGGCACCTGTATAAGGGATAAAATCCGAAAAACTTTTCTGTGCGACAAGCACGGAAAAGACCAACATAAACATGCCTACTCCAATTGGGTAGATAAAACTTCTGAACAATAGGCTCAGGGCAAGCTGAATCATAGCGATAGCCGAGAGCGTAATAAAAAGTTTCAAAAACGTATAAAAGATTACGACCCTAAAATCATAATTCTGAAACCCCAGTACGGGGTAAATCAGGCTGAGCAGATAACCACTGATCAGAAATGCAGCGTAAGCAAAGAGTATTGAAAACAGTAAGGTCAGCAGGATAAAGACAGCTTTGGAAAAGAAAATATTCGATTTACTGATGGGTAAGGTAAAGAGTATTTTATAATTGTTATTCTTATACTCGACATCGCAACAGGCATAGACGAATAAAGCAACAAGGATGGGATAGAGCAGGTAAAAAAACTGAAAAACATATCTGCCAAGCAGAAGTTTCCAAGGGTTAGGAACCGCCACTGCCCCTCCTGAATCTATAACATCATAAATAATATAACCGGCAATCGCAAAAACGAGCACCATAGGAACGATCAGTACCCCAAAAATCTCCCTATTGCGTAGGAGTTTGTACTTTTCCGACAAGAAAGCGGTATAGAATGTATTAGCCATTTACACGAGCGATTAGGTTTATAAAAATTTGTTCAAGATCAGCACTACGGGATTCCAATCCATAAATATCAATCTGCTTTTCGACCAAAGATTTGATCATAAGACCAAATTGCAGATCATCGCCGATAGTGACGGCAACGCTTTCTCCATCGATTTTAACACCAGAAAACCCGCTATTTCGCAAAACCGAAGCCGTTGCTTCGGGACTGGCTGTACGTAGGTACACCTCTCGGTCAACCTGTCCCAGCAACTCCTGTTTAGTGCCCTGGAAAATCATTTTCCCACCTTCAATGATACCAATGTGTGTCGCTATTTTTTCAAGCTCACTCAAAATATGACTCGAAAGAAAGATCGTTTTTCCCTGTTCGTTGAGATGACAAAACAAATTGCGCATTTCGACAATTCCCTGTGGATCGAGACCATTTAATGGTTCGTCCAGGATAAGCAATTGCGGATCATGAAAAATCGCCATCCCTATTCCCAGCCGCTGTTTCATCCCCATGGACAGGGCACTGGCTTTTTTCTTCTTTTCCCGATGAAGATCTACCATTTCCAATACTTCATCAATCCGTTTGTTGCCTTTTTTGTGGATGATATCCAAGTACTTTAAATTTTCAAAAACGGTCAATTTCGTATAATAGCATGGGGCCTCAATCAAGTTTCCAACATTGGCATAAACACCTGTGGGATGTTCCTTTAGACTATTTCCCCGAATAAAAATCGTATCTGCCTGATCCTCCAAAAGACCTAAAAGCAATTTGATTGTTGTGGATTTTCCCGCCCCGTTTCGGCCGAGATATCCATAAATACTCCTGTCTGGGACTTGTAGGCTAATATTATCCAAGATTGTTTTTGTGCCTATTTTAAAGCTAAGTTGTTGTGTTAAGATACTTTCCATGCTGTTAGCGGTAAATTGGATCTTTATTGATATCGATATAGAAAATGCCATCGATAAACTCGTGCCATTTTCTTTCTTCATCAATCCCCTGATTAATGACTGAACTAAAACGCTGTTTTAACATGCTATTGTTGGGCAACTGACGAAGATCCAAAAAGAAATAGGGTGATTTAGTGGCATGAAATACATTTTCCACGGCCAACTTACCCACTCTATCGACAACACGGCCAGTTTTATCGTATCGTCCATAGGAAGTAAAATCCAGAATATACGCTTCAGCGCCGTATTTACGTTTTAGATAAGTCCCGAGCGGCCGATAATCTTTATTGTATGGAGCAGCAAAGCTATGGATATTGGCACACCAGACGATAATCTTTTTGCCGGCGTAAAGCGAATCGATCTGATAGGTTAGATTTTCCGCCATCAGTGAATCTCTAAAATGCATGCTCTGCATCGACCCAGTTTTATAGCGCCAAGATTTGTCAAAGTTGTTTTTCATATCAGACAGATATCGGCTATAGATCAGATGCTCCGAGTCTTTTACGCCGCTGCGGATCCTGCGGTTCAACTCATCCAGTTCTGCCAGGAGCTGTTTTTTTTCGTTCGCATTGAGCCGTTTACTGGCAAAAGGTTCATAAGTTAGATACTCCAGCCTGTTGCTATTTTTTTTCAATAACGGATATTTGGTCGAATCTATCCCATTTTTAAGCAGGAAATCTTCCAATAATTTTACGCGTATATTTGATAAGCCCCTGCCTGAAAATTGGATATCAAATCCGCCGAGGATCATTGGACGCTCTGTTGATTTTGTTTTTTTATAATACGTTAAGAGGGGCTGATTTTCCTGATTTTGCCACCAGAAGTCAAATAGTCCGGTACCGCCGATCGTTTTTTCCTGCGACTTATCCATCAGGGTGTCCATCTGTGCATTCATCATCCACATATCATACTGCCCTGCCTCATATAAAACAACATCATAATCCAGCTGTTCGTGGAGATAACGGATGATCCTGGCTTTCGCTTTAAAAGTTTCGCCATCATTGTGCATCATTTCGCCCAACATCAGGATTCTATTGTTTTTTAGCATAGCATCAAAAAAACTTAAGTCCGAAAAATTACTATCGGTCATTAAGATACTTTTGACGTCTTGTTTATGACGATTTACTTCGGTCAATACTATCGTAGCATTGGCTACGGGCATATCATCATAAACAAGTTTATTAAACGATAGGATCAGAATAATCGTTACCGCAAGTGCGCATAGAACACTTCTCATTTATCTTAGTTTATATAATTTATAATTGATCTATCTACTGCGTATCACGCTAAAGTAGGATATATTTTAATATAAGATGATCATTTTTTCTTTTTCCATAAAAAATTACACAAAAAAAATTAGAAATATAATATGACAATAAAAAGGCGGTTAAGTGAGTATATCACTTAACCGCCTTGCTTGCTTGCTTGCTTGCTTGCTTGCTTGCTTGCTTGCTTGCTTGCTTGCTTGCTTGCTTGCTTGCTTGCTTGCTTGCTTGCTTGCTTGCTTGCTTGCTTGCTTGCTTGCTTGCTTCGTAAAAAATATAGCAGGAGAAAATTAATATCCTACATTTTGTTTCAACGTTCCTTTACTATTGTCGATGACAGCTTGTGGAATTGGCCACAATTCATTTTTTCCAGCTTTGAACGATCTATTTTCAGAGAAAAAACGATCAGTTAACGAAGTATAAGTAACCTTGCCTGTTTTAGGATCCACCGTACCTTTGGACAGCGCGCCATTTACAGGACCGTTCATTACGTCTTTGGCTATTCCCCAACGAATAATATCAAAGCGACGGCGTCCTTCTCCTGCGAATTCTACACGCAGCTCACGACGTACCAATTCACGCAGTTTGCTCTGGCCACTGTATACGGCTTTATCTACTTTTGGCATCTTAGCGCGCAGGCGAACTAGATCGATATTATCATATACAGTATTATCGATAATCCCCAATTCAATCTTTGCTTCCGCATTTAACAAAAGCATTTCGGCATAACGCATCACAATAATGTTGGTACCTACGTTCCAAATGTTCGCATAACTGCTCGGATTTTGGATATATTTTTTATAGTTGTAAGCTGTGCTAGATGCATTATCTGGACCAGATGGATAATCTTCCGATTTCGGATTTAATGGATCGAAATATTTACCGTTGTACAGTGCTCCTGGGTAAACAATTGTTGCGCCCAGGCGTGGGTCTCTTTTTTCATATGGACTGGCAGGGTCATAAGATTTTGACTCGCCAATAGTCTGTCCATCGGCAGTTTCGTAAGCATCTACCAGACTCTGTGTTGGTACAATAGAACCCCATCCTCCCATTGAATTGGGCAGCATAATACCAAGTGAAGTATATCCTTGAATATTTACCAAATATTCGATATTCATCATGACCTCACTGTTATTTTCATTTGCCTCTTCAAATAAGGTCGCATAATCATCGAATAATTTATAATTAGCCGAAGAAATGATCTCCTGTGTTGTATTGATGACATCCTGGTATTTCTTCTCAAAAGCATAACAGCGCGCCAATAAACCAAGGGCAGCACCTTTGGACATACGGCCGCCTCCCTTAGCAAACGACAAATCTGCAGCAGCTTCTTTCAATTCTTTTTCCACAAATTCCAATACCTCCTTTTGCGTATTTGCAGGCACAAACGAATTTTCTGTCGTCAAAGTTTTCGTAATGATAGGTACTCCCCCAAATAAGGTTGCCATATCAAAATACTTGTATGCTCGTATAACGCGTACCTCAGCGGTCAGCCGCTTCTTCTTTTCAGCATTAACCGGCGATTTTTCAATATTTTCAAGGATGTAATTGGCTCGACGGATATGCTCGTACGTATAGCGTGCCTCTGCATTTCCAGCGTTTGTCGGTGTTGCGGTGCCATTTCCTAAAGCCTGGAATCCTTCCCAAGGGAAATCACTATTGGAGTTATCCGACGTACAGTCCATGTAAAAGATCTGGGTACCGTCTTCCCAAGCAGATCCTTCGGCCAGCTTACCGTCACTTCCTCTTGTACCGCTGTACAAACCTGTTACAGCAAAATCGGTTTCAGCTTCCGTTTTCCAAAAATTATCGGCATTATATGCATCCAACGGTTCCTGATCGAGTTTTTGACAAGAGAACAGTAAGGTGACTACGCTCAATGCAATCGTTATATTTCTAAGTTTCATGATTTTCAATTAAAAGTTTACGTTAAGACCAAACACATTTGTTTTCACTTGTGGGTAATAATTACCTCTAGAATCCGCTGGAGCCTCCGGATCAAATCCTTTAGCAAATCCGGTAAAAGTCAAGAGATTTTGTCCACTATAGTATACTTTAGCCCCCTTAATACCGATTCTATCCGTAAACGTTTTTGGTAAGGTATAACCGAAGGTGATATTCTTCAAGCGGACATAACTTGCATTCTGGATCCAGAAATCGGAAGGAGTGCCTGAAGGGCTATTTTGTGACCAACTGGTCAACGCCCTCGGCATAGATCCGTTTGGATTGGTCTCTGCATTGAAACGATCTGCAAAAATGGTTGTCGGTTTATCCGATCCCGAGATCCCGCCAATGGCTTCACCCCAAAGATAGCCCTGTACTTTAGCCGCACCTTGGAAGAATAGGCTCAGATCAAAGTTTTTATAACTCATATTGGAGGTCAGACCAAAGATAAATTTTGGATCGGGCGAACCCAGATATACACGGTCATTTCCATCGATTTTCTTATCGCCATTCTGATCTTTATAGATAATATCACCAGCACCTACAGTTCCGTTCACGCTTTGAATGCCACTGTTTTTATATTCTTCGTCCGAACGATAGATTCCAGCAGTTTCATAGCCATAAAACGAACGGATTGGTCGTCCCTGCTCATAGATATAGAAAGTTCCATTGACCTGAGGTTCGTCACTAGCCCATTTTTTAATCTGGTTGTTGATATAAGAACCGTTTGCGGCAATGCTATATTTGAAATCTCCGATACTATTTTGATAATTTACTTGTAGCTCTACCCCATTATTTTGCACTTTCCCTGCATTTTGGTAAGGCGCTGGAAGACCATATAAGTTCGATACAGGCAGTTTTAACAACACCCCATCCGTTTTACGGTCAAAGTATTCAAATACAAAGCCCAGATTATTTTTGAAGTTCAGATCCAAACCAATGTTGGTACTTGTCGTTGACTCCCATTTTAATATTGGGTTTGCCGATTCTACGATGGCCCCACCGGAACTAATCTCACCACCAAAAGAATAGTTATAACCTGGAGAAATAGTAAATAAGCCTGGATAATAAGCGTCGGAAGAAGGATATGAATTGTCTGATGTTGGCGCTAATTGTTGGTTTCCTAGTTTACCCCAACCGCCTCTTAATTTCAATTCTGAGATTACATCGGACAAAGAAGATTCTTTAAAGAAATCTTCCTGAGAAATACGCCAGCCGGCTGAGAACGACGGGAATGTACTCCAACGATTGCTTCCCAAGAATCGCGATGTTCCATCACGTCTCACATTGGCTTCCAATAGGTACATATCCGCAAATGCATAATTGATACGACCGAAGAAAGAGCGTAATATTAGCTTTTTGGCTCCCCCATCGACTTTCATTCCGTCCTTGCTACCCAAATTCAGTTCCGAAAAATCATTATTTAAAAAACCTTGTGCATAAGCACTGGAGTAATCTGCACGGAATGTTTCATCCATAAAACCGCCTAAAACATTGATCTGATGGTTACCAATCTTTTTGTCATAGGTCATCAAGGTTTGAAAAGTCAATCGTTCGGATTGGAAGTTATAAACAGTCAAATTATTCACCCCTTGTTTAGGTCCCAAATCACCATTTGGCGCGTAGTATTGGATGTCTTTGACAAATTTGGAAGACATATTGTCGATCGGTTGAAAGCCTACAACCTGTTTGATCTTCAGTCCATCCATAATCTGAAATTCACCGGAGAAATTGACCTGTGTATGTTTATAGGTCATATTATCCTTGGCTTCGAGATCCATCCAAGCAATTGGGTTACCATCGCTACCACGACCATATACACCATTACTGTATTTATAAGGAATAAAACTAGGAATACGGTTTACCTGTCTAAAGATCTGCGCCATATCACCGGTATAAGGGTTTACGGGTTCGGTGATGCGTTGATAATTATATGCCAGTCCTAAATCAAATCGAAGTCTTGAAGATACTTTTGCACCAACATTTGTGCGTAAATTATAACGGTCAGAGCTCGCTACCTTGATAACGCCTTTTTGTCCTAAGTAGCCTCCCGAAGCCATATATTGCACATCTTCTGTTCCACCTGTGACCTGCAAATTATGTGATTGTTGAAAGCCCGATCCCTTGTAGAGCAGTCCTAACCAATCCGTATTGGGATGACCGTCCGGATCAGATCCATTTTTGAAAAGTTCAAGATCCTGCTGGGAAAAACGCTGTGTCTTCCCTTCATTTTTAAGGGCCTCATTTAAGATAACAGCATGGTCATAAGAGTTCATATACTCCGGTAGACGTGTTGGATCCTGAATACCGGCATAGCCTGTATAATTCAATTGTGGCTTGCCACTACCGCCCTTTTTGGTCGTAATCAAGATAACCCCGTTTGCAGCCTTAGAGCCATAAATTGCTGCACTAGGTCCGTCTTTCAATACCGAAACACTTTCAATATCGTTGGGGTTGATATTATTCATCGAGCTTTCTATTCCATCGACAATAACAAGCGGATTCGCATTATTGATGGTACCCAGCCCACGAATACGGATCGTACCGTTGTCTTTACCTGGCTGTCCTGAATTTTGGGTAATCGTTACACCCGAAAATTTACCCTGGATCGCAGAAGATACATTGGTAACAGGACGATCCTGTAGATCTTTTGACGTGATCGCCTGTACTGCACCGGTTAAATTTACCTTCTTTTGTTTAGCAAATCCCACAACGACCACTTCCTCCAAAGCCTCATTATTACTCTCCAGCTGAATGGATAGGGTCGTTCCTGTAACTGTCACTTCTTTGGTTTTGTAGCCAACGCTACTAACAAGCAAAATATCACCCGCTTTAGCTCGAATTGCAAATGTTCCCTTTGCATCTGTAGATGTGGATACCGATGTCCCTTTGACCGAAACAGTCGCAGCCGCAAGAGGACCATCTTCTGCAGTTACTTTCCCGGTAACTTGGTTCTGCGTGGCCTCGTTTGCTGTATGTTTAAATGCAATCGGCATTTCTGCGGCCCACAAATTTTGCGAAGACGCAACAAGAAGAGCAATAGCAAGCAGGCTTACCTTTTGGTTACTTGTAAATTTTGAAATCATAATTAAATAGTTAGTAAAATTGAGTCTGTCAGTTTAGTATTAGATTGACTGGTTCAGCCCATTAAATTAGAGGGATATTTTATGGGAACAAAACAACGGTGTCACGAAATCGATTGCGCAAATAACGCAATCGATTGACTTTTATTTATTGAAATTCACTTTGTCACTTTTTTAGTATAAAAAACAATGCAACCGGCTGCATCCAAGCTGGAACGCTGTTGTTATATTAAAAACAAATACTTATATGTTCCATTAATACTTTATTAATGGACTATTAATTGGGTTAATCGATATTTAGCGGCATAACTTAATTATAAATCGATATGATAGCTAAAACGCTCAAATTCCATCTTCTTGGCATCTGTCTACTTTTTTCGGTAGGCTTACTATTCGCACAAAAACAATACGACTCGTATAGCGGCCTTGTTATGGCCGGCTACCAAGGCTGGTTCAATAGTCCTACGGATGGTGCAGACCGCGGATGGTACCATTACCGTGGAAAAAACGGATTCCAACCCGGTTCTACAAATATCGATTTTTGGCCCGACGTCAGCGCCTATCAAATAACCTATGACAGTCCTTTTATGGCAAAAGATGGAAAGCCCGCTAAACTCTATAGCGCACATGACTATTCTTCCGTCAACCTTCATTTTAAATGGATGCAACAATACGGAATCGATGGCGTATTTATGCAACGATTCGTGGGTGAGATCGCTAACCCCAGTGGTCGCAACCACTTCAACACAGTGTTGACTTCGGCTATTCGTTCAGCCAATGAATTTGACCGCGCAATCTGCGTCATGTACGACCTTAGTGGCATTAAAGATGGTGACGACAAAATCTTAATGGACGATGTAGCCGCCCTTGAAAAAGAATGGAACCTCAAAAAGCGTGATCGTGCCAAAACCTATCTTTTTCATCATGGCAAACCACTGATTGCCGTTTGGGGTATCGGATTTAACGACGGTCGCAAATATAATCTCAAAACAGCCGAACGTATTGTCAATTACCTCAAACAAAACGGCTATAGCGTACTTCTTGGCGTACCGACTTATTGGCGTGAATTACGCCAGGATACTGAATCCGATCCATTTTTGCATGAACTCATCAAAAAATCAGATATCATTATGCCTTGGTTTGTTGGTCGATATAATCAGGCCGGATTCGATCAGTTCAAATCCCTGATCAAAGATGATATGGACTGGTGCAAACAACATCAAATCGATTATGCTCCACTTTGCTTCCCTGGATTCTCCTGGACTAACATGACTGGGAGTTCACGTGCCTTCGTCCCTCGTGATTCCGGAAATTTCTTATGGAAACAATTACAGTATAACCTTTCTATTGGTGCCCAAATGCTCTACATCGCCATGTTTGATGAAGTCGATGAAGGTACCGCCATATTCAAGACACTGCATCAAAAAGATGTCCCACTTAATGGAACAGGCTCATTTGTCGGTATTGAAGATAATCTTCCAAATGATCATTATCTTTGGTTAACCGGACAGGCAAGCAAATACCTAAAAACCAAAACCTCAGTCCCCGTAAAACAACCAAAAAGAAACTAAAAGATGAAAATAAAAACGCTCCTATACTGCGCACTGCTACTGATGGGCAACACAACAATTAAGGCACAGCAGTCCACTAAAACAATAGATGCCCCAGCTAGTCAGCGGCAACATAAGATCACGCAATTCTGGACAGACCGCACACAGATTCAGTCGGCAGCAAGTCTTTGGGCAGGCCCTTTAACGTTATCCTATGCACGCCCCGCAGGAGTTTGGGAGGAAGCTCTACCGCTCGGTAACGGTCAGCTTGGTGCTATGGTTTTTGGTGGTGTCGCCGATGAACGCGTCCAACTGAACGAAAGTACGCTTTGGGCCGGTCATCCGCAGGATCCCAATAATCCCAAGGGGAAAATGTATCTGCCCCGCATACAACAACTTCTTTTTGAAGGTAAAAATAAAGAAGCAATCGACCTTGCAGACACAACTTTGATGGGCTTACCCAAAAACATCAAACCCTATCAGTCGCTTGGCGAACTATGGTTTGATATGCCCCATCTTAAAGCTGAACAGTATATGCGCTCGCTTGATCTTGAGCGTGCATTGCAACAAACAAGCTACGTGTATAATGGTGTCAAGTTCTTTCGCGAGTCATTCATTTCAGCTCCTGCCAACGCGATGGTCATGCGTTATACAGCAAACAAGAAACAGGCACTCGATTTAAACTTCACCTGGAAAAGAGCCCAGGATTTCAGTTGCACGGCTGATCCGACAGATCCCACACAATTGCTACTTCAGGGGCAGATTGGCCAATCTGCTCACGCTAATGAGCCCGGAACAAAGTTTGCCGCAATTGCAAAAGTAATCCTTAAAGGCGGTAAACTTATCAATGCAGACGGCCGCATAGCGATTACCGGAGCAGATGAGATTACCATCATCATCACCGCTGCTACGGATTATCCCGGATTGAAGCATATCGCCTATCCACAAACCCCGGTGGATATTGATCCACTTGCAAGCTGTCGAAAGGTAATCAGTAGCCTGAACAAACAGCATTATCAACAGTTAAAACAGGCTCATATAGAAGATTACCAACAGTATTTTAATCGGGTCAAGTTGAATCTTCCAGATCCAGAACAAGATAAACTCGCAAAACTACCCACCGATTCACTCATTCGGTTGACAAAAGAATTGCAAAAGGTACCTAATACCTTAGTCAACAAATTCTTTCAGTTTGGTCGTTACCTTTTAATTAGCAGTTCACGTCCAGGACATATGCCGGCAAATTTGCAGGGCTTATGGGCTTGGCAGATGGATCCACCTTGGAATGCTGATTTTCATACCAATATTAATTTGCAAATGAACTATTGGCCTGCCGAGGTAACCAATCTTTCTGAATTGCATAAACCCCTATTTGACCTGACCAAGGCATTAATCCCTTTTGGTGAGCGTACCGCAAGCAAGCTCTATGGAGCCAAAGGCTGGGTGGTACATCATCTCACCGATGCCTGGGGCTACACAGCTCCAGCCGATGGCGTACAGGGCATTTGGCCCATGGGATCGGCCTGGATGGCGCAGCACCCCTGGGAACATTATAACTATACTGGCGACCGAGAATTTTTAAAAGTCCAGGCTTATCCTATTATGAAAGGAGCGGCTGAATTTATTTTGGATTTTATGGTCAAAATCCCTCAAGGTAAATCATTTGCCGGTTATTGGACCACCAACCCTTCACATTCCCCTGAGAATAGTTTTATCCTACCATCGGGTGAAGTTTCCAGTTTTACCTACGGTGCCACCATGGATACACAGATTATCCGCGACCTCCTGCAAAATTGTGTTGAAGCCACAAAGCTCTTAGATTGCGATCCTGATTTCAGACAACGCTGTCAAGCTGCCTTAACCAAACTTATTCCAACACAAATCAGCAAAGAAACAGGCCGCATTATGGAATGGATCGAAGATTATAAAGAGACTGAGGTAAATCACAGGCATACGTCACATTTATTTGGTTTGCATCCGAGCAACCAGATTTCAATCGTTAATACGCCCGAACTAGCCGAAGCTGCAAAAAAGACGCTATTAAGTCGGGGCGATCATGGTACAGGTTGGAGTCTGGCCTGGAAAATCAATATGTGGAATAGATTGCACGATGGAGAGCATGCCTACCGCTTATTGTATAACCTGATCAGTGATAAGACACTGCCCAATCTGTTCGATAATCACCCACCTTTCCAGATTGACGGGAACTTTGGCGCAACCGCAGCGATTGCCGAAATGCTGCTGCAAAGTCAGGTCAGGGACAAAAACAACAATTACCTCATCGAGCTGCTACCGGCTTTAAGCCACAACATGGATCAGGGAAGCGTAACCGGACTTAAAGCAAGAGGAAATCGTGCGGTGAATATACAGTGGGAAAACGGTAAGCTTAAGAAAGCCGAAATCCTACCTAGCAGTAATGGTCCGGTCTGTATCAGCTATGCAGGTAAACAGATCGAACGGAATGGAACAAAAGGTACAGCAGTCTTGATTACCCCCGATATGTTTCAATAAGGGAGTGTTCATCCATATTTGAGCTGCTTATCAAAGTTTTGGTTATTCGATTTAAAGCAAGGCGAATATCCTACCGCGTATAGACAATAGGACAAAGCTATCCATAAACAAAAGCGCTGTTGATCGATGATCAACAGCGCTTTTTACTTTTTTTACTTTCTGACATACACATGCTGGTAAGCAAGCTTTGTTAGTTCCCCCAATTTCGATTTGCGCTATCCCCCATCACAAATTCCAATGTGCCACCTTTCAGCACATCGGCATGGGTCAATTGTGGAACGTTCAGCGGCTGCCCGTTTAATTTCGCCGATTGAATGTATTTGTTTTTTGCAGATGCATTCTTGCCGATAATTACAAAAGACTTGCCATTAGGAAGCTGTATGCTCACTTTCTGAAAAAATGGAGATCCGATGCTGTAGGAAGTCAGACCTGGTGTTACAGGATAGAAGCCCATTTGGGAAAAGACCACAAAAGCTGACATCCCGCCACCGTCTTCATCGCCCGGTACCCCCATTAAATCATTTCTAAACCACTCACCGATCAGTTTATGTATCCGTTTCTGTGTCATCCAAGGTTGTCCGGCGTAATTGTAGAGATAAGGAATATGCAAAGCCGGCTCGTTCGCCATGGAAAATTGTCCAACATTACCTGTATGATCTGGAAGCTGTGCATAAAAATCAAATTTCGACCGACCCAAAGGCTGCTGAAACATCTCATCGAGGTACTTGACAAACAATTCATTTCCCCCCATCAATTTGATCAGATCCGGAATATTGTGCTGTACATCCCAGCGATAGATCCAGGCATTGTTTTCACCATAATACTCCCGTGCTCCCTGTCCGCCAGAAAACACATAATCAAAAGGCATGATAAAATTTCCCTTGTCATCTTTGGGATGAAAAAATTTGGTCTGTTCGTTGAAAAGATTTCTATAATTGAAAGATTGCTTCATAAAGAGATCATAATCAGCCTGAATACCCAATTCTTGAGCAAGCTGTGCCAAGCACCATAAGTCGTAAGACGTACCCAATGTTACAGCGACCGGTTGTCTCCGTTCAAAACCGTTTACTTCTGGTATCGTTTCTTTTTCACCTGGGTACAATGCTGGAATATAGCCTTTCTCCTTAAAAAATTCGTCTAATTTCCCCGCGGCTTTACCCGACCAAGGAGCCAGCGTCTTTTCTGTAATCGCACCTTTTGCTGCCAGATAGGCTTTCTTGATATCAAAATTACGCACGCCTTTGCGGTAAGCATCCAACAAGGTTGCTACACCATGATTGGAATTCATCCGTCTACTATCGCCGGTAATCTCAGGAAAAGTAGGCAACCAAGGCTGCTCCATTTGTTCAGACATCCGGACAAAAGAATTGAGGATCAAAGATTCTGTGCCAGGCTCTAACAGTACCCGCAATGGATGATGTGCACGGTAGGAGTCCCAGATCCAGTCATCGGTAAAAAAAGGTTTGCCCTCGTCCTGATGTACCTTACCGTCGAACGCACTATAATAACGTCCATCCTCAGAAATATTGACTGGCCGTTCGTAGGTGCGGTATAAGGAGGTATAAAACACATGTTTATTGGACTCATTGTCGTCTTCCACAGCAATTTTACCTAAAGCATCGTTCCATATTTTACGCCCTTTTTCAGCCAGCTTCTTTTGGTCAAAATCGCTGATTTCACGTTTCAAATTGGCTTTTGCCTGTGCGACATCGATAAATGAAACACCATATTTCATGCGCAAGCTAGTCCCTGCCTGATTAAACTCCAATACCATACACGAATTCTTACCTGCAGTTTCTGTTGCATTTTCCAGTTGTTGGCCTTGCAGTCGCTTCACCGCAACTGGTTTGGATTCGGGAATAGCATAAATATACACGTGCGTACCATTACCAATATCCTGTGTACCCGAAAGTCCCTGTCCGTCCCATTGAAGTTTCCCTTCCTGTGAGTTGAACTGAAGGTATTTTGTCGAAGTTGTCGGAAACGTAAAGGTATACATCCCCGACTGATGCGACAGCGCATAGTCTACTTGAATACTCTCTTGATCCAATAGCACCGAATAGGCATACGGATGTATTTCCTCCTGATCGTAACTATACAGTTGTACCGGTTTCAAACTGCCTGGCAATTTCACCATGGGACTAAGATTGAAAGCCGATTTTCCACGATGGCTGGTAACGATAAGCGGCAGACCAAACAGACGGTCTGAAGTATAGTCTCCCCGCTCAGGATAAACGCGCAAAAGGCTGTTTGGCAAGTGAACCGTTGGGTAGGTTGGCACCAATAAATGGCTGATGTTTCCCATATAAGGATTGACATAGTCAACATAATCTTTCGTCATTTTAGCTTGGGAAAAACCTTTTAGCATACTGACCGAAAGAAGAGAACAGCAACATATTGTGCGTAACAATGTATTGGTTTTACGTTTGATATTCTTCGTTAGCATTTTAAACAATTAAGTGTTCGATGGTTTAAGGGCGAAACAGTTGTTCCGCCCCTAAAGTTAATTTTTTTTGGCAACATCTCGTCTTCGTGTCCATCGATTATTTGGGACCTGTCAATAAGCCAGTCTGCTTTACCTTCTTGATACTACCGTCCTTATTGTACTCCAAGCGGTCTACGCAGATGGAACGAAGCCAATCGTTGAATTCGCCATTTTTTTGTGACAATTCACTGTTATGGTAAAAAGCGTACCATTTACCTTTAAACTTGACAATGGAGCCATGGTTTGTATAGCTATTCGTCGGATCCATATAGATGCCCATTGATTTCCATGGTCCCATTGGGCTATCACTTACCGCATAGCGCATACGGTTATCTCCTTTTACTCCATCTTTCCAGTTCTCATCGTGATTGTCAGAATAGGACAGATAATATTTTCCATTATACTTGTGTACCCATGAAGCTTCGTGAAAATCTTCCAAACCTTCCATCTTTTGCAATTCACCATCAATCTCCATCATATTGTCTTTTAGCTTACCTGCTTTACAGACACCACCGCCCCCCTGATAAAAATAGGCCTGTCCATTATCATCGATAAAGATATGTGGATCAATAAGTGCTTCGGCACCTTTTACATAGCCCTGTACCACAAAATCTTTTGATGGTGATTTACTCGTAGCTACACCAATTTTCCAGTTCTTATTCCACTCCGTACCACTTGGGTGTGGAAAATAAAAATAATAAGTACCATTTTTATAGACACAATCCGGAGCCCACATAAATCCACCTTCTTTTCTACCCCATGGGACTTGTGAGGCGCGTAATATTTCACCGTGATCGGTCCATGTTTTCATATCCGCAGTCGAAAACACATGATACTGATCCATCAGATCGCAACCTTGAGGCGGAGCAATATCATGTGAAGCATACACATACAGGCGGCCATCGGCCCATACCCGTGCCGAAGGGTCTGCGGTATACATATGTTTGATAAATGGATTATCTTGCGCCTGCAAGTGTGTGGCAAAAAATAATGTCATGCCCAATAGGCATCTGGAACCCGCTTTGATAAATTGTTTCATCCGAATAATTATTTAGTATTGAGTAGTAGTAGCGGGCACCAAGTCCCGCTTGTTGTTTAGATTCTTTACTTAAGGTACTTTAATAACCTCCACTTCCGAATAATTGAATTTTTCGTAGGTGTCGCGCACTTTTGCACCCATCCGTACATAATAGGTGTACCCTGATTTCAATGGAATATCCTTGATCGTGTAGGTTTCCTTTCCTTCTCCGGTCTGCATATTGCCGATATTTTCCCAGTTTTGATTGATCAATGCGCGATATTCATCCTTATAATACGCATCAATACGGTTGCCAGCCCCACAGTATGGTGTCAGACTCAGGAATGGGCGAACCTCAATCACTTGCGGCAATCCACCCGTAATAGGTGCAGCAAGCGTACAGGAGATTTCCAGTTTATTTTCGGCTTTTAAGGTCCACTTCACATTTTTAATCTGTAAGTAGGGGGTCACCTCAAAGTTTTGCTCTGCATTAGCACCCAGTTGGTAACCTTCGATCTTCTGTGCTGGCCAAAATGCACCACCATAGGGCTGGAGGGTATACGTTGCCTGAAAGAGTTTTGTATGGTTATACGATCCGTCCTGCTTGACGGCAATATCCTGCGGTGCGGGATTGTCACTCCAACTGGTTTCTAGCAAACGGATGCTAAATTCGCCCTGTCCGGTCAGGAAGGGTTTATTCGTTACCTTATCAATGACCTGCCCTTTCATACTCGCATTCGGGCCATCGTAATTATCTGTTTTCGAACAGGCATTTAAAAATAACAAGCCTGTCAATGCTGTAAATAAATATATCGTTCTCATTTCCGCTCAGTTAGTAAATAGGGTTCTGTGGATATAGATTAGGGTTTTTGTTCAGTTCTCCACCCGGAATAGGTTCATAATACCATTTCTTTTCAAAGTTGAACGTCTTGTTCCAAGGTTCCTTTTCGCGAATAAAAATAAAGGAGTTGATCCGTTCACCGCCCGGAGCATATTTCAGTTCATCCAATACAAGGTAAGGCATCAGCGAATTGGGTACAAAGTTGTTGAGCTCCACATCTGCAATGCGCCATCTCCGCATATCCCACCAATGGTGATTTTCAAAGCAAAGTTCACGTTCGCGCTCCTCGCGTATAAATTGCAGATTTCCATCCAAGGGATAACCATATTTACCGGAGAGGTTTGCCGAAGCAGCTGTATAGAGATAAGGCTTGGCACCAGCACGATTACGGATCTGCGCGATGTATTGAAATGCTTCCTGTTTAAGTGCATCATCATTTTTGATCAGGCCAAGTTCATAAGCAGCTTCGGCCTTATTCAAAAGTATCTCCGCAAGCCTAAAGACCTTCCAGGGTTGTGTACTGTTATATAACTTCACATCCTTGGTAGACATTTTATAGTTAATGTATTTACGGATGTAAAATCCAGTTCGGGTATTGTTGGCATGTCCATCTTTCCACATGCCATGCTCGCCTGTTATGTTGATCTTCGTACCATTGTAATCAAACAGGCTATTCTTGGGGCCAGCCAAGATTCGATTTGACTCGCTATTTATGGCCGCAGTACCCGCGCCCATCTGTGCATCAGCAGCCTTACCGGGAAAGGTCTTATAGAGTCCACGCTGAATATCAAAACTCCGTCTCTCGGCGCCTTCGCGCAATTCCATTCCCGAGAAGTAAAATGTGGCCCGCTGACGAGGTTCCAAATCGGCATACAGCTGTTTACGATCCGTATAGCGTACTGGTTTTCCTCCGGCATCAGTGATTGGAAGTTCACCGAATAACTCCACGACATTCAATACGGGGTATGCCGCAGACTCATTGTCACTCGAAAAGGTCGGATTGGGTAAATGCGTAGCGTCATAGCTATGTTTGAGACGGTTGTTGTGCGGTGCGGTCAGACTATACTCCTTGATCAGAATATCCTCAGGACTGTCTAAGTCCAAAAACAAATTTACGTAGTTGAGTTCCTTATCCTGTGCATTTTTATTGTACAGACTGTACGGTCCTGCCAGCACGGTTGTTGCAGCATCATAAGCCTGTTTGAAGAACCATTCCGCTTCTTCCTTTTTGATGCCCACCAACTGCTTGTCTGTGGCATCGCCAGAGAGATTGCTATACGAACTATATTTAGCAATACTACCGGCATACAACATGGCGCGGGAAAGTAGAGCTGCGGCCACATATTTGTTGGCGCGGCCGCGTTCGCTGCTTCCAGACATCATTGAAATAGCCACCTGCAAGTCTTCATTGATAAAATGATAAACCTCAGATTCTTTATTTCTGCTAACCAAGAGCTGTTCTTTATCAGCTGTTGGATCCTGCACGTCTTTTATAATAGGTACCCCACCGTAGCGCTTAACCAAAGCAAAATAATAGAAAGCACGCAGGAAATGGGCTTCCCCAAAGATCTGGTTGTACCCCTGCTCGGTGTAATTGGCTTTGTATTTGGGTAGGCCTGCAATCAGGGTATTGACGTTTCGGATGCGATCATATGGCCAGTAACCAAAACCCTGTGCTCCAGCTACCCCCCAAAATTGTCCGGTCATCTCGCCGCTCATGGCCGCAAGTGTTTCCGAATTTTGCCAATAATTGTCCCATCTAAATCCTCTTTCAGGATGATATACAAAGTCTTCAATGGGCAGATAGCTGTACATTCCAGCGACATATTTACGTGCTCCAGCCTCATTTCCAAAAAGCGCATCTTCACCCAATACCCCTAGTGGATCCAGATCCATTTTTTTACAGGATTGCATGCCCGAGCACAGAAAAAGGCCAATGATTGCTATAGCGATTGATTTTTTCATGTTTTGTTCGTTTTGAGATTAAAATTTAATGGATGCTCCAATGTTGTAGGTTTTATTGATGGGATATTTGTACACATCAATATCACCCGATGAAGAACCCCCGGCAGATCCTGGGTGCTCGGGATCGGTATATTTGAGACCTGTCCATGTCAACAGGTTATAAGCACTCGCATAGATCCTTAGATTCTTTATTTTTAGTGTCTTCAACCATTGTTGCGGGAGAGAATAACCCAGTTCTAAGGTTTTCAGACGCAGATAGGAGGCATTTTGAACTGCCCGGGTTCCTTCGGCCATGGCAGAGCCAGTAGAAGGATAATATCCAGCAAGCCATTGTGTGCTTGGGTTAAATAGATCGGCACCGGCATCAGCTGGTCTCCAGCGATCCAAAAACTGCGTCAAAGCACCGCCGTCAAACTGCAGTGGTCCTGCCAGTACCTCACTATACTGTACATACACTTTTGCTGCACCCTGAAAATTCATCGTTAGATCCAGACCACGCCACGATCCTCCTAACGTAAAACCATAGTTGATCAAAGGCATATTATACGTTGCAATAGGATGATTGTCGGCATCGTTGATCACTCCATCGCCGTTCCAGTCCTGATAGTAATAATCACCAGGCAATGTGCCGCTGCTCACCAATGTTGGGTGGTTATAAATCTGTTCATACGATCCAAACTGTCCGGCGTACTCCTTGCCCCACCAGATATCCTTATTACGATTAGAATAGCGGTTACGCCAGTTGTCGTACGAATTACCTGCTTTTGATTCTACGCGGTTTACAAATTGACTCTTGGTAGAAGAAACCTGCGCATTAATAAAATAATTGAAATCATTGATCTTATTGCGATGTGTCAAAGAGAGCTCATAGCCGAAGGTGCGATCGCTTTCCAGATTTTCCTGCGGTAGGTTGGCACCAACAGTACCGGGGATCAAGTCAAGGCTTGTCGCTAGAAGGCCTGAGCGATTACGGTTAAAATAATCAAAAGTCAAGCCCAGCTTGCCGTTCCATAGATCCATATCTAAACCCACGTCGGCAGTTTTGGAAGTATACCAGGTGAGATTAGGGTTGGGAATTGCAGTAGGCAGGGCCCCATTCACGAGGTTTCCACCAAAGATCCATCCCGTTTCATTGGGTTCCAGTGCATAACCAACGATGGTTGAAGGGTAATTACCTGCCGAACGGTCATCCCCGAGCTTACCATAGGATGCCCTTACTTTTAAGTTATTGATAAAATTGTAGTTGTTTTTAATAAACCCTTCTTCGCTGATACGCCAGCCCACCGAGGCTGCCGGGAAAAATCCCCAACGCGATTCTTTTGGAAATTTAGAGGAGCCATCATAGCGAAAACTAAATTCGGCAATGTATTTACCTAAGTAATCGTAATTGAACTTACCGACCAAACCTCGTGCTGTACGTTCGCCAATACCTTCCATATTTGCCAATTGGTTCTTGTCCTCACCAGCAAATAGATATTCCGAATTGACCATGATCTCCCGCTGTGCATAGAAGCTATCCCATTTGTTATATTCTTCGACGAAAAGCAACAAACCGGAGACCTGGTGTTTTTCGGCAAAACGACGGTTATAATTCAACGAAAATTGCATCAGGGAATGTGTATCCGGATAAGAACTCCGTCTCACGGTCGTAGGGGCATTTTTCTCATGTGCATTATACTTTTCAGGAGTTACAATCTGGCCGTTACCATCATACACCGGTGGTGTATAGCTATATAAAAAATAGGACTTTTTGAAATCCGTATTGTCACTGTACTTGAAGTCATAATTATAGGTTGCCTTCGCATTTAAGCCTTCCACAAAGGGTACTTTATAGTCTAAAGCGATAATACCGTTGAATTGCTTACGTAAAAATTTACGATAGCCAGTCTGTTTGGAGTCCGTTACCACGACAGGATTTTCGTTATCGATCATCTCAAAATTCGGATAAAGGGGATTGTCGTTGACATAGATCGGCACAATAGGTCTTTGTCTCCAGGCCTGTTTGTAGACGGCCCAGATATCCGTACGTGGTTGATTGGTCTCATCGGCATACCCGCCCACATCCAAAGATGCTTTCAGACGATCTGTGATCTGCGCATCGATGTTGGAGCGGAAATTCCAGCGATTATAGTTGAGGCTCTTGCTTTTGTAAGCGCCCATCTGATCCATATGGCCCAGGTTGAAGAAATAATTAACTTTCTTGCCGCCACCGTTGATGGAAAGATTGTGCTGGTATTGTGGTGATACTTTGTCAAATGCCGCATCGACATAATTGGATGTCTTTTTTGTGCCGTTCTGATACGCTTCAAAAGCTGCCGGCCCAAAAATATTAGGCATCTTCGCCGGATAATTGCTATTAAAATCGCGACCTATCTGTTCATTTTTAAGCTGCATATAGGCAAGGGCATCCACCGTATTGGGAACATAAAGAAACTTTTGCCAGGCACGATTATAGGAATAGTTTATTTCAAAGTTTCCATCTTCATTGCTTCCCCGGCGTGTGGTCACCAAAAGAACACCATTCGCCGAGCGCACACCGTAAACAGCTGCTGAAGCATCCTTTAATACGGATACACTTTCGATTTCATTGGCATCCATGCGTGACAGATAATCTTTATCACGGGGGATTCCGTCAACCACAATCAGGGGCTCCCCCATTCCGCGGATGTCGATATTTGATTCAAACGATCCCGGTTGGCTCGACTGTTGGCTGATACGCACACCGGGCATCTTACCGGCTAACATATTGACCACATTTTCATTTTTTGTTACTGTGATTTCTTTATTGTTCACCGATGATATCGCCCCTGTTAACGAAGCCTTTTTCTGCGTGCCATACCCCACAACCACGACCTCTTCCAAGCTTGTATTATCTTCGTTGAGCAATACATCCATGAGCCGTTGTTGCCCAACGATCATTTCAGTCTTGCGGTAACCGACATATGTGATCACAAGTTTGTCTCCCGGCGATGCGTTAATCTTGAAGCGTCCCTGACCATCAGACGATGTTGTCTGCCCGGTACGGAGGTCTGTAATGGAAGCCCCAGCGATCGGCTTATCCTTTGAAGTCTGCACTTTACCTTCGATCTGCTGTTGCTGCGCGATGGTTGCCATTGGAGACAATAGCAGCAGCGAGGACAATGCCCACTGCCAAGGGTAACTACGGAGCTTGTTCCACGGCAGTGGCCTTTCATTAAAAATGAAGTTTGTTTTCATGTATTGTTTTAAATTGGTTATTGAATTATATATTAGGTTTATGTATTTAGGGAGGACCTGTTTGCTACAAACAGTCCATTACCACTATTCCCTAGGGAAGAGTTGAAGATAATTTTTCGCTTTCATTTGATTGGCTATTAAGTATGAAAACGAATATATTGGCGAGGGGTATAATAGAAGATTAACAGAAGATTAACAGGTATCCAAAAACACTACTAACAACTGTATATCAGCACATTAAAATTTTAAATATTTTTTCTTAATCTAGACAGTCTTTAAAACTTTTGGGGTAAGCTTCACCATATAAACGAGCGTAGATCTGACAGAAATTCTCATAGCACTGTAAGGCCAGGCTGTGATAGCCCAGCTGTAACAAGGAACGACATTTATGAACCATCGCCTCCTCATTGATTTCATCAAAATAGAATATCTTATTGCAGATCTCAATAATCAGTTCAGCATTATCCTGCACATTCAGATTTTCAATAAAATTGCCCAACGTTGTGAGCACCAGAATAGACATTTCACTTTTAAAATTATCGAGCCACTCATAGTCCACTTCGAAAAGGAAGCCACCTTTGTCAATTATATCGAGTAATTCTCTAATTTCAGTTTCTGTAAAATATTTTTTATTGGATACCATCCTGCTGAAGCGGAGGTAATCGATATATACTGTATCCATTGGCTCAATGCACCAGTAACCACTTTTTTTGGTCACCCTAAAATCACCCAATTGCTCGAGTAAACTATTGAGCTTAGCGATGTTCACTGATCGATTATTACGCGCACTGGACTGGCTCTTATCGGACCAAAATAGCTCAGTCAGCTTCTCTGAGCTAATTCCCCGCTCCCATCGTACGGTATAGAGAATAAAAATCAGCAGCATTTCTTTAAGCAATGGCGAAAACTTCTTTGTGATTTCTTTTCCACCAAGATCCACAATCTGTAAGTCGCCGCCGAAAAGGTAGATTCCGGCGCCATGTCGGGTTTCAAATCCCTTGACCACTTTCTTGGCTTGCGGAAGATCTACCAATTGCACGCTCTTATCTTGTTCAGTCTCCTTCAAGGGAGCTGCATGTAGGTGCGGCTCTCCTATTTTATCGGTTTCCATGACAGAAATAGCCTGTTTTTTTTGCTTGCCTCTTTTTCGATACCACCAGATCAAGAGCGATAATCCCATTACAGCGAGGGCATAAATGCTGTATTTAAGCAGCATAGGCTTAGCCAAAGGCATTATACCCTGTTCAGACGGTAAAGGGGGAGCCAGTAAGGTATAAATCGTTGCCTTAGTCAGATCGGTCTTGTCATCATAAAACAAGGTGACTGCAACGAAGGACTTAGATTTCGGCGCATAATAGAGATCGGCAAAAGAACGGATGTCATGAAAATCGAAGGGTATGCTGCTCCCCAGAAACTGGTATTGTGTTCCTTTGAGGCTACTTGCTACCAGTTGTAAATGTGTTTTGAATTTATTGTTCGGGAAAATCAATCCATAAAACAGTCCACTACTATCTTCAACGACCAGACTATTGGCCCATACCATATCGGCGAATGCAGATGAAAATTCGTAAACTTTTAACGACTTGCGGTTTTTAAAATCAAGCTTAAGAAAATCATTTGAAATGCGGGGATTCAACATTTGATCTCCTGTGGAACTGCCATAACCACCGGCCAGATATACTCCATCTCTTCCCTGCCCCATTCCCGCAAGATAATGCGGAAAAATTTCATCACCTGTAAAAGGAATGCTATCCCAAGATTGTGTAGGTAAATGATAACGCAATACGCCCGCTTTGTATTTAAAATGTCCATAGCCCCCGATCATATAGATACTCGTGTCGGACGAATTAAAATATTTGTTGAACAGCCAATAGTTTGTGCCTACAGCAGGAAAATCAAATTGTTTATTCCATGTTCGACTGGTGGAATCATAAGCAGCAACGATTTTTTGGTCGATGGAGATATTCAGGACGTTCTTTTTGATCGGATCAAAAAGCGATTGGCTACCATTGACGAGCAAAAGCTTGCCATCGGCATATTCCTGCGAACGTAAGTCACTACCACCAATTTTACTGATCATCAAACGCTTATTTCCAACAAAAAACAGTGTTTCTTCATTTTTGTCAAAGGCCACACTAGCTTGTCCTTCCAGTGTAAAAGAAGACTGTATTTTCCATTCACTACGTTGCCGTTTGATCCAGATCGGATTACCGATTTCCGCTGTGCTCTTTTTTTGTTCATCTAAACTCTTGGTCCCTGAAGATTCATTCAATGGCCAATAGTATTTAAGTTTGCTATTATCCGCAATTCGAATATCCTTTAAGCGCATGGGAGGAACATCCATCGTCTGGAAGTTTTTCATCATATTTGCACCAAAAACAAGCTTAAACTGAGACGCAAACTGTTTATTGAGCCGATAGGAATACCGGGCTTTTCCGACCTCAAAGTAAAGTTCCTTTTTATCCATATCGAGCTCGAGGCGCATTGGCGTCCAGTTATAATACAACTGTAAGGCTGTGATATTGAAAGATACCGGGGTAAAGTCCTCCCCAACTACCAATTTAAAATGTTTGTCCTGATCAAGCCGCCGATCGTATATCAAATCGATATTGACACCATCATCCGTAATCAGTCGAAAGATATAACCAAAATAATCCTGTTGGAGTGGCAGAAAGGAAAGATCGAACGAAACAGACAGTTTATGTTGAAAAGAAACCGATTCCTTGGCACCAATCTGCAGGCTAGTCCGCTTATCGGCCTCCATGTTGTGACTGGCAAATTCTAACCCATATTGCGCCGATCCAATCTGACAGATCAGTACGAACCATAAAACCAGAAAAAGATGTCTTGATTTTTTCTTCACAATTTAGATTAAGCCTGATCTCAAAAATATAAAATTTTAAATAGAAATCTAAAATTTCTGCAACTATTACCTCTGTGGGTGTAGCGATCTTTTGCGTAGCAGCAAATTTCTTCTTCATCGTGTATGTTGCTTTCATTTATGAGTAAAACCATGTTTTCACATGCGTAAAAAAAACGCTACGCTTCACGACTTAATTTGGATGTTGGGCGATTATCCCTATATTCGACAAGCCAAATCCCATAGGGAATTGTGCGATATAAACCAATTTATCAATAGCAGGACATCATGAACATCCTAAAACCTTATTTGCTTATCCTTCTCCTACCATTCATGTATTTTGACAGCCTTGCGCAGTCCGCGACGAAGATTATCGATCTTTCCACCTATGGTGTTGTTCCCAACACGGGCAACAATAGTACTGCATTGGTCAATAAAGCTATTCAATCCATCTTCAGCAAGATTGGCAAGAAAGAACCTATTATTTTAAAATTCAAAAAGGGACGTTATGACTTTCATCCAGAAGGGGCGCTAATCCGCGAATACTACATCTCCAATCACGATCAGGACAACCCCAAGACCGTAGGTATGGCATTTGAAAATTGCGACGACATCACAATTGATGGACAAGGATCAGACTTTGTCTATCATGGCCGCATGCTACCAATTGCATTGATCGAGAATAAAAACCTCACGTTGAAAAATATCCACATCGATTTTGAGCGTCCCCAGATCTGCCAGGTCAAGATTTTACAAAACGATACAATCAACGGTACAATTACTTATCAAACTGCACCGTGGGTAACCTATACGATCAAAGACAGTATATTTTACAATACCGGTGAAGGCTGGCAACTGAAACCGACATCGGGGATTGCCTTTGAAGAAAAGACCAAACGCATTGTCTATAATACAAGCGATATTCGCGTGGGCACGACCAAAGTGAAAGAGCTCTCTCCGGGTATTATTCAAGCGCAGCAATGGAAGAACAGCAAGCTTATACCGGGTACCGTTGTTGCCATGCGCGCTGGATTTCGTCCCAACCCGGGCGTATTTGTCCATAAAGGGAAAAATATACGACTTGAAAATATCGCCGTCCATTACGCCGAAGGCATGGGTTTGTTAGCTCAATTAACGGACAACATCACATTGGAAGGTTTCCGAATTGCACTTCGCGGCGATCAGGATCCGCGTTATTTTACGGCTCAGGCTGACGCAACACATTTTTCGGGTTGCAAGGGTATCATTGTATCGAAGAATGGACTTTATGAAAATATGATGGATGATGCCATCAATATCCATGGTACCTACCTGAAGATCACCAAACGACTAGATGACAAAACATTGATCGGTCGTTATATGCACGATCAATCCTACGGATTTGACTGGGGCTACCAGGGGGATACGGTCCAATTTATCCGATCCAGTACAATGGAACTCTGGGACCAAAAAAATAAGATCCAATCCATTAGCGTTTTACGCGAGAAAGCCTCAGACCCAATCCGCGAATTCAAGATTACTTTAAGTAGTGCTTTGAACCCAGCTATTGACCCAACAAAAATGGATATTGGCATCGAAAACCTTACGTGGACGCCACGTGTACTATTTAGTGGCAATACCATACGCCACAATAGAGCACGAGGTGCTTTATTCAGTACACCCAAAGAGACCCTGGTAGAAAACAACCTCTTTGATCATACTTCAGGTACGGCTATTCTCCTGTGTGGCGATGCCAATGGCTGGTATGAAACTGGCAGCTGCCACGATATTCGCATCCGGAACAATACTTTCATCAATGCCTTGACCAATATGTTCCAATTTACCAATGCGATTATATCGATCTATCCAGAAATTCCGGATTTAAAAAATCAGCAGAAATACTTCCATAGCCATATCGTCATCGAAGACAACCGCTTTGAAACCTTCGATAAGCCCATTCTTTATGCCAAATCAGTCGATGGATTGGTCTTTCGCAACAACCAAATCAAGACCAATAAGGAATACCCTGCATTTCATTGGAATAAAAAGCCCTTATTTTTTGAACGTGTCGCAAATAGCAGTATTTCAAACAATACGGTAAATGGCAAACAAAGTGATTTACAAACGTTCGATCAATAACATGTCCCGATATTTAAACTATAAACTGTCCCTATGTTATTTCACAAAAACAATTTATCATTCACCCTTGTGGTGTTATTTATCGGTATGTATGTAGGAGGCCATGCGCAAACTGTCAACCGAACTAAAGTTAAGCAGAAGCATCAATCGGTATCCACAACAGAACGCCCCAATATTGTCGTGTTTTTTGTGGATGACCTCGGTTGGCTGGACATGTCCGAACCATTTTACAAGGTCAAAACACCAATCAACGAAAAGTTTCATACCCCCTATCTGGAAACATTAGCCAAAGAAGCCATTAAATTTACCAATGCATATGCAACACCGGTGTGCACACCTTCCCGGGTGAGCTTTCTGACCGGTTTAAATGCTGCTCATCATCGTGTCACCAATTGGACCCATCCCAAGGCTGACACCCCGACCGATAGCAGAGATGAATTGTTGAATCCACCGGATTGGAATATCAACGGACTAAGCCCTGTGCCCAATATACCACATACGATATATGCTACTCCATTTCCAAGCATCCTTAAGGCCAATGGTTACTATACCATTCATGTGGGTAAAGCACATTGGGGATCTGCCGGAACTCCTGGTGCCAGCCCTTTAAATTTGGGCTTTATGGTCAATATTGCAGGACACTCCGCCGGGCACCCACAAAACTACTATGGCGAGCAGAATTACGGTAACCTTCCTGGCAAAGCAGGTTATCAGGCAGTTCCCGACCTTATGGAATATCATGGCACATCCACATTTCTAACGGAAGCCTTAACCCGGGAGGCGCTGAAGGCACTGGAGGAGCCTATACGCCGTAAGGAGCCTTTTTTCCTTAATTTTTCCAACTATGCGGTGCATGTCCCGATCCAACCCGATCCACGTTTTGTGCAAAAATACCTCGATCGTGGCTTAGATTCCACTGAAGCAGCTTATGCTTCACTGGTCGAAGGTTATGACAAAAGTGTGGGTGATATCGTTCAATTTCTTAAAGACAAAAACCTATACGATAACACCGTCATTATTTTCCTTAGCGACAATGGCGGACTTAGCCTCAGCCCAATGCGCTCCGGACCAAGCCATACACAGAACCTACCATTAAAAGCTGGGAAAGGGTCGGTTTACGAAGGTGGAATCCGGGTTCCTCTGTTGATCAAACAGGCCAAGCAGCACTCTGCAAGCACAGATGCTACCCCTGTTATGGTCGAAGATCTCTTTCCAACGATTCTCAGTTTAGCCAAAATAGATCGCTATCGGCTCGTACAGGAAAAACCAGATGGAAAAAATCTTTTGCCATTAATGGAAGGTAATAGGTCCGACAATTGGAACAGCCGGCCATTGGTATGGAATATCCCCAACAATTGGACAGTGCCAGACGGCCCTGGAATCAACTTTTTCTCGGCAATAAGACAAGGTGATTATAAGTTGCTTTACGACATGAAAAATGGGAAGCTTGAACTTTACAACCTGCAGCAAGATATCGGTGAACTCAACAACCTTGCCCCAAAAATGAAGGGAAAAACCATTGAGCTCAGCAAATTACTTTCGGATCAGCTCCGGACCTGGAAGGCTCAGTTGCCGACCTACAAAGCTACGGGACAGCAGATCCCCTATCCTGATCAAATTAAGCCGATGGATTAAGGGGGCTGCTTGGATGATTTATACAACGAAGCCCCGAAAGTACATATCGGGGCTTCGCTGGTTTATCCTCTCCTCCGAGGATACGATTTAGCAAAATATGTCGCTATCCATGACAACTATCCTTTTTTCTCTTTTTTTGCAGATTCAATCAGTTCACGCATTTCTAACTTAATGTAATCGACATTAGGGGTCGATCCTGTTGAATTAATTTGGTCGTCGGCTCTTATCTAAAAACCTCTCCATAAAGATTTATTAATTTAAAATATTATTAAACCTTGACAATAAAAACCGAATTTTTTATTGCCCTGCAAGCATAAAACAAGATAAATTTCAGTACTCATCCAAAAACAAATGTACTTTTGACTATTTATTCGAAAAATTAAAAGTGAATTCTATTTTAATTTTATTCAACCTAATTTTGAGTTAACTACGGCTCAAAAACCAATTTCTTATGAATATAAGCCCAAATGATGATGTCAAATGTTTAATGAATTTCAAAAGATTAAATACAAAAAATAAAAAATACTTACAGATCTTGACCTTATTTAATAAAATCTGTAATATTGAAAAAAAGTTACATTCCTCAACCCGACCAATCTAAGGAATTCGACTTCACACTATCATATCATGAAAAACGATAAATATCCAGCTCATAATGATGCAAGCTTGTTAGCTCGGCTCCGAGAAGGCGATTTAGAGGCTTTCAATATTTTGTATGATAAATATTGGTCTTTACTTTTAGATGAATCTTACAAAAGGCTCGAAGATTTGGCTTCCTGTGAAGAGATTGTTCAGGATGTATTTATTGAACTTTGGGAACACTGTCCCAGTAGAGAAATTCACAACCTGAAATCCTACCTCATTGCATGCATGAAATACAAAGTCTTTGAAACCTATAAGAAAAACAAACGCAGAAATATCCTTATCGAAGAAAATCATCACCTTTATCGAAGTTATGAAATTCTGGAAGGAGATCAGTATGCCGAAAAGGATTTAAAATCTTTAATTGAACAATGGGTAGCCCATCTCCCACAAAAAAGAAAAGAAATCTTTAAAATGAGATACTTAGATGGACTTACCACAAAAGAAATTAGTGATTTGACAGAAACTTCCCAAAATACAGTTCAAAATCACCTCGGAGTATCAATTCAAAAATTAAAAAAACTTGTTATCCAACATTTTTTGACCCTACTCTTAATTTTATACAACTGTAAATAAGCAAATTACAAATAAACACCAATTTAGACTAGTACATTTTTCCCTTTTAGGGGCACTATTTAAGTGAACATTGTACTAATCATATGCAATATCCTAACCAAGAGCTCGAAAAGCTAATTGACAAATACTTAAAAGGCGAAGCCAATTCGGAAGAAATAGACGTCGTGGAACGTTTTTTTGATTCATTTTCATCCCGACCGAATTTAATCAAAACACTACCCGATCATGTACAGAAAGCACTCAAAGCACGCATTCATGGCAGAATTATAAAGAAACTGACTCGGAGGAATCAGAAAACATTCAATTTCCCTAGAATTGCAGCGGCTGCAGCTATCCTCTGTATCGCTTTTACATCTCTTTATCTTTACAAAATTGCGCAACCAAACAATCGAGAAATTACGCTAACAAACGGACAACAGCAGCGAATTGTTCTAGAAGATGGTACAAAAGTTACACTTAATGCTTCGAGCAAAATAATCTATCCCGCCTCATTCAAAGATTCCAGCACACGTGAAGTTACTTTGATTGGGGAAGCATTTTTCGATGTCGCCAAAAATCCATCCAAGCCCTTCCTTATTCATACACCAAGAATGGAAATTAGCGTACTGGGAACCGCTTTCAATGTGCGCGATTATGCCGAAGAAAATAATGCCCAAACAGCTTTGGTACGTGGCAAAGTATCCATTTGGAAAAAAGGACCTGACAATCAGAAATTTATATTAAAGCCCAAAGAAAAGTTTGTGATCAGAAAGGTATATGGAGTTGAAAAGGAATTCCCATCTACAACTACTAAAACCGCATCGGCTCCCATGGCAATAGCTATTCAGCCATTTTCAATTTCTGAAAGTGACGGATCCGCCTTAGAAACCGAATGGTTATTAAATCGGATTACCATTCAAGATGATAGATTACTGGATATCGCCTTAAAACTTGAGCGCATGTATGGCGTGGAAATTAAAATTACAAACAAAGCAGTTGCCAACCAACGCTACTCAGCAACATTCGAAAACGAACAACTAGAAAATATCCTAAAAGCATTACAAACTGTCAATTACTTTCAAATTAAAAAAACGGGGAAAAATCAAATACAACTACTCTAAAAACAATCAACCTATATAACTCACATGAACAAAACAAAACCCAAATTTAGAAAAGAGTCGAGATTGGCTTTACTGCTCATTTGTCTTAGCGCCATGCATATACAGAGCTTCGCCTATTCTCAAACTGAAAAAATTGATGTCTCCGTCCAGGGGGGAAAACTCGAAGATGTATTTCAAACAATCAATGACAAGAGCAAATACAAAATGTTCTTTAGCAAATCGACTCTCCCAAACTCGACAATCAATATTGTTGGAAAGAAAATCAGTGTAAAAGATCTTCTTTCCCAGTCTCTGGCCGGGAGCAACCTAACATGGGAAGTATTGGACAATGATATTATCGCTATAAAAGAAAAAAAACAGAATCAGCAACACATCGCGGGCCAAGTAGTCAATGAAAATGGAACGCCTTTGGCAGGAGTATCTGTTATCATAAAGGACTGGCAAAAAGCAGAATACCGCAATATGCAAACGAGCACCGCAACGGATGTCAATGGACAATGGGGACTGCGTATTCCAAATGACGATGTCATTATTACTTTTTCTTTTATTGGTTATCAGAAGGTTGATATCACTGCGAAGCAGCTTATTGCCAATTCTACTCCTATTAAACTGAAACCGGAAGAAGGAAGCTTAGAAGAAGTGGTTGTTATTGGCTACGGTACGACAACACGTAGACTGAATACGGGATCAGTTGCTTCGATCACAGCGAAGGACATAACCTCTCAACCTGTAAGTAATCCCCTTGCCGCACTATCAGGAAGAATGTCCGGTGTATTGATCGCCCAAAACAATGGTGTGCCCGGAAGTGCTGTTCAGATTCAGATTAGGAATCAGGCGTCATTAAGTGGAACGACCTCAGGTTCAATACCGCTATACGTGGTTGATGGAGTTCCCTTTACCAATTTTAACGGCGGACAACCTGCAACGGATAACCTCAATTCATTTGGGATCTCAGCTTCTTCAGGCGGCTTAAGTCCCTTCAGCATGATTAATCCAGCGGATATTGAACGTATCGATGTCTTGAAAGATGCCGACGCTACAGCGATCTATGGTAGCCGGGGCGCAAATGGTGTCGTATTGATCACCACAAAAAAAGGATCTGCAGGTCGTACTCGCATTGGTGTCAACTTTAACACCGGATTTACCGAGGTCAACCACTTTATCCCTATGTTGAATCTAGAACAATATCTCACGCTAAGAAAAGAGGCTTTTGCTAATGCTGGAGTTACACCCACAGCCGATAACGCTCCAGATCTTATGTTATGGGATCAGAACAAATCGACAGATTGGCAGAAAATGCTGATTGGAAACAAAGGACATATTACCGACGTTCAAGCGAATATGTCTGGTGGAAACGAATCGACCCGCTTTTTCTTTAATTCGGGATATAGACGCGAGAGTACTGTTTTTTATGGGGACAGCAAAAACAGTCGCTTTACATCACGGTTAAACTTGGATCACACCTCTTCTGACAAAAAATTCAATGCCGCTCTATCAGTTAGCTATGCCAACGACAATTCGGATATGCCTTCCTCTGATGTCACATCACTCTACAATTTGCCCCCCAATTATCCGATCTATAGTGACAATGGAAAATACTATTGGTTACCGTCATCAGCTTTTATTGACAACCCAATCGCCTTGCTCGAACGGAAATACTTTGGTAATACCAATAATCTGATCTCAAATGCCAATCTGAGCTACAAAATTATACCTGGACTGACAGCAAAAGCAAATTTTGGCTATACAATCACACAGTTGAACCAAAATAACCAACGGCCAATTACTTCCTTAAACAATACCGTTTCCAACCCGCTTGGTTCTTCTAGTTTCTCTAATACAAAGGCCGAAAATTGGATTATTGAACCGACATTGGATTATGTAAAAAGTATCGGCGGAGGTAAATTTACGGCATTAATTGGAACAAGTTTTCAGCAAAATTCATCCCGTTCACAGACAACCAATGGTTCTAATTATTCAAACGATGCACTTTTAGGTTCGCTAAGTGCCGCAGGATTATTCACTGCCAGCAATAACCTCGTATATTACAAATACAATGCACTATTCGGAAAAGTAAATTACGACTGGAAAGAGAAATATTTGTTTAATGGAACTTTTAGAAGAGATGGCTCATCTCGTTTTGGACCTAAAAACCGATTCGGAAATTTTGGAGCAATAGGGCTAGGATGGGTCTTTGGAAAAGAGGATTTTATACAAGATAATCTAACGTTTTTGAGTTTTGGTAAATTGAGAGCGAGCTATGGAACTACAGGTAATGATCAAATTTCAAATTACCTTTATCTTCCACTCTACTCTTCAACAACCGCGTATCTAAATAATCCTTCCATGAATATTGGAACACTTCCAAATGAATATATCAAGTGGGAAACAACCAAAAAACTGGAGTTTGCTTTAGATCTAGGTTTCTTGAAAGATCGAATTTTGTTTACTGGAAACTTTTTCAGAAATCGTTCTTCTGATCAGATAACTGATTTAGTTTTAAGTACTCAAACGGGCTACAACAGTTACAAAGAAAACCTACCAGCATTGATCCAAAATACAGGCTTGGAATTGGAGTTGAATACCACCAATATTACAAATGAAAATTTTACATGGAAAACATCTGCTAATTTCACGTTTTATAAAAACAAACTTGTCGAATTTCCTGGAATTGAAAACACATTTTATTCAAGTAGCTTTCTAGTTGGTGAGCCGCTCAATATGGTCCGTTTATATCACTATCAAGGTGTAGACCCCGGAACAGGAAGAGCGTTATACGAAGATCGCAATGGCGATGGGGCTATAACGGGCGATGACCGATACGTTGCTAACTTAGGTACACCTTTCTATGGTGGATTTAACAATACTTTTTCCTACAAAGGCTTCGAGCTCGGCGTATTTTTTCAATTTAACCACCGCTTTGGAGTAACTAAAATCCTCAACACAAGACCGGGTGCTATGCTCAACCAAAATGATTACTGGTTGGACAGATGGACACCAAATAACAGTAATACCAATATCCCGGGAGCAATTATCCCGACAGTACCGGCATCTTCAGCTGATGGAGTTGCATTAAGCAACTCTTATAATCAATATACCAGCTCTGATGCTGTCTATGGGGATGCTTCCTATATTAAATTGAGGTCTGTCAATTTATCTTACAACTTGCCCAAAAGCTGGACTTCGAGATTAAAAATGTCTAATTGTAATGTATTTATGCAAGGGCAAAATCTCTTTACTTGGGCCAAGAACAAATATGTCCTGGATACCGAAACGACCGTTCAAGGTGGCCCATCTGGTTTAGGAACGGGAACGATTGCCCAGGTATTGCCTCCATTGCGGACGATTGTATTTGGATTTAACTGTCAATTTTAACACGAGAGATCATGAAATTAAACATCAATAAAAATATACTATTATTAGCAATTACCAGTGGAACTCTTTTAACCAGCTCCTGCGAAAAATTTGTGGAATTGGGCGCTCCACCGACACAAGTTGTAGCTGGCGAAGCATTCTCCACAGATGCTTCTGCAAATAGTGTCATACGCGGATTGTATACCACAGCATTAAGCATCAATCTCGCTGGGACTTCAACCTTTTACACGGGAATCGCTGCAGACGACCTTCAATACAATGCGGCTGATGCAAATACCTCGGAATTCGCCAGCAATAACCTGCTGAACACAAATGGGAATGTCGCTAATTTCTGGTCAAATTGTTACCAACTTGTCAAGAATGCAAACAATGCGATATCCGGTCTCGACGCATCCACCAGCCTTACTCCAAGTGTAAAAGATCAGCTCCTGGGCGAAGCGAAATTTTTTAGGGCCTATACCTATTTCTATCTCGTCAACCTTTATGGTGATGTGCCATTGCAATTACGTGATGACCTCCACGCTTTTGAAGATGCAATTCTTCCACGAACTTCTGCACAGCAAGTATATGATCAGATTATTGCTGATCTAAAAGATGCGGAAAGTAAGATGGCGACGGCCTATGATGCAACAGCAAGCCCGAGAGGAAGAGCTAACAAAGCTGCTGCAAGTGCATTATTGGCAAGAGTTTATCTTTACCAAAAGGATTATCAAAATGCCGAATCTTATGCGACCAAAGTATTACAGTCATCTGATTATGGCATGCCGACACCAGATAAAAATTTTGTAAACTCAAGTAATGAGGTTATCCTTCAACTTGGCAGTCAAACGGGAGTAACGACATTTGGCTCCAATTATATTACCGCGGCTACAGCTACACCCGGCTACACCCTACCGGACGCTGTGTATAATAGCTTTGAGACATCTCCGACGGTTGACTTAAGAAAAACAAATTGGACAAGTTCAAAAACGGTCTCCAACAAAATCTATTATGCCATAACCAAATATAAAGTATCCTCGGGAACAGGTTCCGAATACCATATTATGCTTCGCTTAGCCGAGCAGTATCTTATTCGCGCGGAAGCGAGGGCTAAACTGGGAAAACTTGCCGAAGCCCGAACAGATGTGGATGCTGTCCGTTCTCGCGCTGGACTTGCAGGACTTAATTCAAGCTTAAACCAAACACAATTACTATCTGCAATAGAAATGGAACGCCTGCACGAATTTTTCGGTGAGTTCGGCCATCGTTGGCTCGACCTCAAGCGGACCGATCGTGCTACCGCTGTATTGTCTCCAATCAAATCAAACTGGCAGGCCACGGATGTCTTGTATCCTATTCCACAAGCCCAGATTTTGATCAACAATAAACTGACACAGAATCCAGGATACGAAGATTAATGAATTTAAAAAATCATACAGACAAAAAATGAAAACAAAAATCTTAACGGCTGCGTTGGTGTTTTCGCTAACAGCATCTTTTGCACAACAACCAGCAAAAAACAAATACCAACAGTATCTCCCCATTATAGAAAAAGGTACGTTGGTACAAAAGGATTCGCTTGCTAATGTATTAATGAGCGAATTAAAGACGTATAAATCGGAAGAAGACTACCGTACTACAATCAACATTTTGCGTTCTTTAGGGAAAGAAGATCTGCAGGCATCTGCAGAAGTACTGGCTAAGAAAAAATATCCAAAAGGATCACTAACCCGCGATGCCTTTATCACAGATGTTTTTTACAATGCAAGTACGCCAGTACAAAAAGAAAAAGCTTATAACGACCTTATCAAAAAATGGCCAGTTAAAAACTTCAAGGAAGAACCACTGACTTATGATTATGTATTGGCTAATTTAGCACAAAGTTTTGCGAACGATGGGAATGCACAAAAAGCAATATATTATCTAGGAGAAATGAAAGAACGATTCTGGCGCGGAAATGGATATATCCCTGTTGGTCAAATCCTCCTGAGAACAGGTGATACGACTACTGCAGCACCACTCTTAAAAACCGCTATGGATGATAGTTATTACTATTTAACCCTTCCAGAGGATCAAAAAGACAATAAGGCCCGGTTTGCGGCCATGGGGTATGCAAGCTCCATGTCAGCTTATGTCAATATACTCGTTTCACAGAAAAAATTTACCGAAGCACAAGGTTATATAGAAAGTGCATTAAATGCAGCACCAGAGCAAGCGGATGGTCTAGCAATGGTATACTACAAATCTTTAATGGGCACAGGAAGAAAGCTTGAGGCATATAATATTCTCACCAAGTTATATGCTAAAGGACAATTTGCGGTCGAAAATGATCTTAAAAAATTATATACTGAATTGAACGGATCTGTTCAAGGCTACGAGAATTTTAATGCATCCTTAAAAATAGAGTTAACGCAAAACATTCGCAACCATATCAAAGAAATGGCAACTTTTAAACCTGCACCTAATTTTGAATTACTCAATCTTAAAGGTGAAAAAGTATCCCTAGCCAGTTTAAAGGGAAAAGTTGTGGTATTGGATTTTTGGGCAACTTGGTGTCAGCCATGTATCCGTTCATTCCCAGGAATGAAGGCAGCACAGGACTCTTATGCAGATGATAAGGATGTACAATTCTTATTCATGAATACCTGGGAGCGCGATAAGAACTATAAAGAAAATGTGATATCCTTTATCACCAAGAATAACTATCCTTTTGAAGTTCTCTATGACGATCAAAAAGATCCACAAACCGGAGAAGTTATGGCCGCGAAATTCGGAGTCAAAGGAATTCCAGCAAAATTTATTATTGATAAGGAAGGAAATATACGTTATTTTCTTACGGGATCTACTCCAAATGTAGATTATATTAAATTAGAAATGAAAGAGCTCATCGAAGCTGCTAAAAAACCTTATAAAGGCTAAAAGAAGGGGGCGTTCAAAAAGATTGAACAGCCCCCTTCTTTTTATAATCCAGCCAACTGTAGTCCGGCCAACTCCTGAGCGTAAAAGAAGAATTTTTGTGGGCTTTAAGACTTTCTTAATATTGTGGATCCGATGAATCTGCCGAAATGAGCCATACAGCACATAAATTTGAGCTATCAGCAAAAATAGATCTTTCTCAGCAGTCTTATCTTTGTTGTTATACAATATGCAGATGGCAACAAGAAACAACAGCAATAAGTGGCTTCGGTTTTTGAAAAGAACAATCTTAGGACTGACTGTTCTCATCGCTCTTATCGGACTATATATGATGCATCTACAATTCGGCAAAAGACCCTCGGGTGAAAGACTTCAACGCATACAGCTATCGAAACAGTTTAAAGGCGGAAAATTCCAGAATAGCAGCCCTACACCGCAGCTCACACAGCCCTGGACCGTCGCCCTATACGATTATTTTTTTAAGCGCTCCAACGAAACAAGTCCCAAACACACTATACCAACAGTGGATATCGACTGGGAAAAGTTATTAAGTCAGCCTCATGGGCTTGTTTGGTTTGGTCACTCCTCTTATTTCCTTCGTCTCGATGGTAAGAACATACTCGTCGATCCTGTCCTTAGTGGCAGTGCTTCCCCTATTCCAGGAAGTGTAAAAGCGTTTAAAGGATCCGATGTCTCTACCGTATCTGCCCTACCGCCGATTGACTATCTATTTATATCACATGACCATTATGATCACATGGATTATAAGACGTTAAAGGCACTACAACCCCGGGTTGGAAAAGTCATTGTTGGTCTTGGTGTCGGTTCTCATCTTGAATATTGGGGATATCGTCCTGAACAGATCATCGAAAAAGATTGGTGGGACGAAATCAACTTGGGTGATGGTTTCAGTGTAACAGTTGCGCCCGCCAGACATTTTTCAGGCCGCAGTATATTTACAGCCAATACATTATGGGCATCCTATGCGCTCCAGACACCTTCCATGCGGCTCTATTTAGGCGGGGACAGCGGCTACGATAACCACTTCAAAGAGATAGGTAATCAATTGGGTCCTTTTGACCTGGCTATATTGGAAAATGGCCAATACGACCTCAGTTGGAAACATATACACATGATGCCGGAGGAGGTTGTCCAAGCGGCACATGATCTAAAAGCTTCCTTACTGTTTCCGGTTCATTCGTCCAAGTTTGTATTGGCCAATCATGCCTGGAATGAACCTCTAGAACGTATTTCCAAGGAAGCAATACGACAACAACAGCCTTTGCTTACCCCCATGATCGGCCAGGTCATTGACCTCGATCAGGCCCCTTTAACACCTAGTTATTGGTGGCGGAAATAATTTTAAGCAACGGAATTGATAGTCGCTGGTGTTATGCCAAACTTCTCCTTGAAAGATGCATAAAAATGAGAAAGGTTTTCAAAACCCAGATCAAGATAAAAATCTGCAGGTTTTTGCCGCTTATTTTCAATTAGATAATAAGCCTCAGAAAGACGTCTTTCTTGCAGCCATTTTCGGGGCGATGTCTGAAATATTTTCTCAAAATCACGTTTAAAGCTTGCTAAACTCCGCCCTGTTAGTTTCGCAAAGTTTTCTAAAGGTACATTGTACCGATAGTTTTTAACCATAAACTGCTCGAGATCAATTTTATGCGGCTCCGAAAAGTCAAAAAGCAAGTCTTTTAACTGTGGATAGCTTTCCAACAACAAAGTGATCAACTCGTAGATCTTGATATTTTCCATCTGCGGGCTCACTCGGTCGATGGCTTCCGCATAGGGCGTCAATGACTCAAAATAACTTTTTATAAACAGGTTACTTTCCAGAACAACATTGGACTCACCCTGATACTTTTTGTCCGAACTGAGGTGATGGTCCATCGCGTATTGCTTCAGCCGATCAGCCCCCAACAATACTGAAACAGATTTGTAAACATTATTTTTCGCGGGATATTTAAAAGCTTTGGCCAGTTGGTTTCTACGGGCAACTACAATCTGCCCTTCTGTCGCCACCAATTTTCCTTTCTGATGGTCCAGATGTGTTTCACCAGATAGCTGAAAAAAAACGACATGTTCGGGAATGAACTGTTCGTGCCCAAATGCTTTCTCGACATAACAGGAATACAAAAAGGCATTCCCAAAATCTTTCTCTTCCATGCTCAATACGATTTATTTTAAACGGCTCTGCGATTATGGGTACCGATAGCTAAAATCAGTCCCAGCCTAAAGGTAGCAAATATCTCATACCTTTTGCAAAGTCTAGTTGTCCGAAAGCTCAAAATACATTTGGTACACAGCTCAAATCAAATCGCAAAAAAACTCAACGCATAAATACATTCACTTTTTGGAAAGCCTTCTTCTTTTTTCTAAATCGAATAGCCCATGTCATCACCTACGTGTTTCAACATGGAGCCATTCGAACTGCTTGTTATTTCTTTGCAGCAAGCCGCTTACGTATAATACTGACAAATTCGGGTGAAACCCCCAGGTAGGATGCAATATAGTATTGCGGTACCCTTTGGGAAATAGTCGGGTATAGTTCAATAAATTCGAGATAGCGATCGGCGGCTGGTTTGGCCATTGTATGGATCAGCCTATTTTGCAGAACAGCGAGCCGACGTTGCACTAGCATACGAAAAACCCGCTCAAACTTTGGAACAGTCTCTAATAATCTCTCCTTGGTCTCTGGTGTTAACATCAAAAACTCACTGTCTTCTAATGTTTCCATGTATAAACTAGATGGTGTATGATAATGAAATGAAGCAATATCACTAATCCACCAATCTTCGACAGCAAAAGCCAGCGTTACTTCAAAACCATTTTCATCCAGATAATAAATCCGGACACACCCTTTTTGAAGATATCCTTCAAACTGACAAATTTCCCCTTCCTCCAATAGCATCGTTTTCTTGGGAACCTTCTTTGCTGTCAATAAACCAGTAAATTGTTCGGTTTCTTCAGCTGTCAAAGTAATGCACTTGGACACATTTTTAAGAATATTTTCGTATAACATAGTATTTCTTTAAATAGATCCGGTCGTTAAACACCTTCATTTTCGTGTAAAATATAACCCGCTCCATAGATACTTTCGATATGAAGTTTGCGATCCATCTGCAGCAATTTACGAAGTCGGGAGATAAAAACCTCCAGGCTTTTACCGTTAAAAAAATCCGTATTACCCCAAAACTGCAGCAGGAGATCTTTTTTATTGACCAATAGATTTTTATGAAGGACCAGATGTCGCAGCAACTCAGCTTCACGGACTGTGAGCTTTTGTATGCTCCCCATCCCATCACGCAAACTATAGCGTTCCATATTGAGCAACAGACAACCGATAGCGAGTTCGATTTCCGGATTTGTCTGCACTTCGGGCGCATTTGCCACGGTCAATAAATTGCGGATCTTGAGCAATATTTCGTCCATGTCAAAAGGTTTCGCAATGTAATCAACAGCGCCCAGGCTAAGTCCTCTGAGTCGCGATGTGCGTTCGTGAAGTGCAGTCAAAAAGAAAATAGGTTGCCCAGGATTCAACTGTATCATTTGTTGCGCCAGGTCAAAACCATTGCCATCGGGCAACTGCACATCAATAATTAGTAATTTGACGGCACAGGACTGAAAAGCCGCCCAGCCTCCTTGCGCCGTACTTTCCCAGCGTACCCTAAAGCCTTTGTATCGCAAATAACGTGAGAAAACTTCGCCCAAATCAGGTTCGTCTTCAATCAAAAGGATATCAATCTTATCTTTTGCCATTGAATGCCACATTACTCATGTAAATATAAAAAATTGTACCGGAACCAGACTTACCGCCTGCTACTTGGATCGTCCAACCCAGCCTGTCCAAATAAGATTTGACATAGTAAAGCCCCAGTCCTAGTCCAGGTTTATTACCGGATAGTTTCCCTCTATAAAATGCTGTGAATATCGCTTCCTGATCTGCGGCGGCGATTCCAACCCCATTATCCACTATTTTGAGGTTATAATGATGACCTTGCTGCTCCCAGCTAAACTGAATCGTCTTATTACTATTATCGTTAAATTTTATCGCATTGGATACTAGGTTATCTAAGATCGAAAAATAATAATCTTCATCAAGACTCATCTCCACATCGGCAGCTAAAGGTTCATATTGAATTTCAATTTCACCTCGGTAGCGCAAATGAAGTTCTTTCAGTATTTGCTGTGTCAGCCGATCAATAGAAACGGATACAATTTTAGCCTCTTGTTCCTGTAATGCCACAGATCCCATGACCTGTTCAAAATAAGCTTTGAGTCGTTTGGCTTGCCTTTCTACGATGCGCCCAAGTTGTGCCACCTCCTTATCGTCTCTTCCTGTTTCACGATCGATCAAACTATGTGCACTGATCAAAATTGTCGTCAGTGGCGTATTAAATTCATGACGCATATGATTTAGAAAACTCGTTTTCAGGTCTGACAATTTACGTTGATTGATCCAATTACGATAGGTTCGATAACTCAATAATACGATCACAACAATACAAGCTAAGGAGAGTAAAAACACGGGCATCATCCGTTGGACAAGACGCCAGCCCCTATTTTCATAATCAACATACAGGCTATAGGTAAAACGATAAGGAATAGGATTCTTGTCACTAACAGACAGTTGGAATACCCTATTATTATTTGTTCCGCGCTTGAGTTTGCCACTAATTAGACCTGCACGATCATCGGCTGCTAACGCATAGAAAGTCGTCCAGGCACGGTCTCTTGCATTATATATTTCCAATTTATCAAAATGGAATAGGTAAACAAGTGTCGTATCGAGCCCTTGCTGATGTACGATCCGACGAAAAATACTGTCTAACGACTGCTGCCTCCGCATCTGATCGAGAAAGCCATTCATACAATGGTTACCATACTTGTCTGCGTCTGCGGACTTATTTATTTTTTTTTCATACCATTTCGGCAAACAGGGTACCAATGTTGTCTGGAATATGGCATCTCCCCCCGGGAATATCTTATCATCCATAATAACAGCTCCATAAGCATTCTGGATCCGGTTGAGCTGTCCAATCTGATAATTCTTGTCCTCAAGCTTATACGTATTGAAGATCAGAAAACCGATCAACCCCGTCAAGATCAAGAAGCTTGTTCCAAATGCCCAAGGATATATATTTTTGCCGGTACTCTTCATGGTTTAAAAATAACATCAATTTGTCGAATCAAGATATCTATTAGGCTTTTATTAGGCTTTCGTTAGGTTTCCATTAGGCTTAAATAACACAACCTTGACCTATCTTTACAACATAACAACTTAGTAAATTATGTCCAAAATTTCACAGCAACTACTTTACTGCCTATCTTTTCTTTTACTGGGCAACACGTTATTGGCACAATCCGGTTTTTCAAAGAAGGTCCTCGAACAGAGTCAGCTCGACTTTGTCAATCTTGGATTCGGTATGTTCATCCATTATGGCATGCCAACTTTTATGGAACAAGACTGGTCCGATCCCAATGCCGCACTTGAACTGTTTAAATCTCCGAAGCTCAACGCAGATCAATGGGCTAAAGCTGCTAAATCGGCCAATATGACCTATGGTTGCCTAACCACCAAGCACCATAGTGGCTTCCCGATCTGGAATACCAAAACAACAGATTATAATGTAATGAACACGCCTTTACATCGTGATGTTGTTAAAGAATTTACGGATGCTTTCCGCAAAAATGGTTTGCGTGTTATGCTTTATTATTCCATTTTGGATATGCATCAGGGCATACGTCCACATACCATTACCAAAGCGCATATCCAATTGATCAAAGATCAGCTGACGGAATTGTTGACCCAATACGGAGAAATCGACGCCTTGGTCATTGATGGATGGGACGCCCCTTGGTCGCGTATTTCGTACGATGATGTTCCTTTCGATGACATCTATTATCTTGTCAAATCACTCCAACCGAAATGTTTATTGATGGACCTCAATTCGGCAAAATACCCAGGTGATGCGTTGTTTTACACCGATATCAAATCGTACGAACAAGGCGCGGGTCAATTTATCTCCAAGGAGCATAACAAATTGCCGGCAATGGCCTGTCTTCCCTTACAGCAAAATTGGTTCTGGAAAACATCGTTTCCGAACACCCCAGTTAAAAATGTCAATGAATTGGTCGAGAAATTTGTAATTCCGTACAACAACGCGTATTGCAACTTTATGCTCAATGTAGCACCAAATAGTGATGGTCTGATGGATCAAAATGCGCTTGATGCACTGAAGACAATCGGTACATTATACAAAAATAAACCCAGCTACAACTCATTACCAAGTTACCAGGCACCAATAGTCGACCACAATATAGCCAAACAAGTACCTTCATACAGTAGCTGGAGCGAAGATATGAACATTATGGATTTTGCCAACGACGATAACTTTGGTAGTGCCTGGGTCTCCAATCCGGCAGTCAAAGGTGAAGTATGGTATGAATTGGATTTTGAACGTAGTAAAGCTTTCAATAGTGTTGTTATTACCGAAGGAAAAGACAATCCTTCACAGTATAACTTATCCTATCTAAAAGATGGAAAATGGCATCCTATCGCGGTTACAGCGGTACAACAGGGCCGCATCAAGATCTTCCGCTTTGATGAAGTACTGGGACAAAAATTACGTTTCAGCATCAAACCTGAAAAAGGCCATGCGGTCGTAAACGAAATCGGCGTTTATCAAGAAAGACGCTAACAAGCCAAAAAACTTTCATCAAACTGAACAATACACCCTTAGTAATAAAAAGAGGCTCCTTGCATTGCAAGGAGCCTCTTTTATGGGGACGAATAAGTTAAATTCCTATTTACTCCAACCTGGATTTTGTGTCAGATTTCCGTTCAGCACAATCGCTGCAGACGGAATTGGGTAAAGGTATTGCTTGTTGTTGTCATCCCAAGTACGCTTCACAGCTTTAAACCATTCCAGGTGATTGTCCGAAGTCATTGTCTGGAAATTGGTACTTTTACCCCCTATAGCCACCTTGGCTACTCCTGCAGGAACAGTTATCGAAGGAGCTGATTTACTTCCATCATAGAACACGACATCTGGAGTTCCATTGTGGTCGATATCAATCAACTTATCTAAAGCAGGGATATAAATTCCCGTCCAAGGTAAATTTGCCATAAGCGGTCCAAGTTTCCATCGCTTCAAATCATTGAAACGGAAACCCTCCAGAGCTAATTCCACCTGTCTTTCACGACGTATTTCTAAAAGCACGGGGCTATTGACTTCGGGGAAGAATGTATTTTTTAAGTAGGTATCCACTTTGGTTGGCAGTGTATTCGTTCCACTTGTTATTCCTGCCCTTGAACGTAATGCTCCAATAGTTTTCGACCAATCCGCATCATTGAAAGTACCTAGTTCCTGTTTCGCTTCAGCATAGTTTAATAATATTTCCGCATAACGCATTAAAGGAACTGCATTGGTATTGTAACCACCATTGTCGTAATAGGGATCGTCTAAAGTATACTTAATCGGTTGATATCCTGTATAGGTAAAACTTGCAAAATTTGGGGGAGCAGGCTGTCCATTACGGGAATATCCTGGCGTCCGGATCAACTGCGCCAAGCGCAAGTCGCGATTTTGACACTCCTCATAGAATTCCTCAGTCTGAAAGTTCGGTCTATCCGTATAAGGAGTACCATCAACATTCAAAAAACTATTGATAAAAGGCCTTACCAAACTTAAACGTGGACCGTAGGTCGCTGATGTCCACCACCAGTTGGCGTCGTTCAAAAGCGCAAGATCTTTACTGAACGTTACGGCCAACATGACCTCTTTTGTCACTGGCGTATTACTGGTAAACAACTGTCGCTGTGATGTTTTAGGATCTGCGGAGATATTAAGTCCATAAGGACCATTTTCCATTAAAATCTTGCCTGCGTCGACCGCCATCTGGAAGAATACTTCCGGCTGTGTAGCCAAATTGAGCTTTTGGTATTTACGAAATGTTCCTTCGAACAGCGCGATTCGGGTCTTCAAACCAAGTGCTGTCCATTTATTAATCGTACTACCGTCGCCCGCCGTATTTGTGATATTGGCGTAGGCAAAGTCCAGATCTTCCATGATGTGCTTCATGACCACTTCGCGCGAATCCCGTGGTGCTTTAAGGATATCCGTCTCATCAACAGCCAAAGGGTGATCTACCCAAGGCACATCGCCAAAACGAACTACTTTCTCATAATAGAACCAAGCTCTGAAAAAGCGGGCTAAGCCGATATAATTATTTTTGATGGCATCGCTCAATTTGGGACTATTACATTTAGCTATCAATTGGTTGATATTACGCAGGGTAGTCCAGGACCACCCCGAACTGATCTCAGCACTGTAAGCGCCGCCGACCATAAAATCATTGAGGCTATTTACGGCCGAATAGTCAGCCATAGCGTCACCTTTATAAGCGTCACTACCAGAGGTAATATTCCGATAGAATGAGTTGCTGTAATTTTTTAATCCACTTTCGCTCCCAAAGATATCCTCCTCGGTGGCACCTGCCTTCGGCAGCTCGTTTAGTTCACAGGAGGAGAACAAAAGCGCAACAATAGGTATATAAAATAATTTTTTCATGATAATAAAAAACTATAAGCCAATAGATAAATTAAAACTAACACTCTTCATAATCGGATAGTTAAATCCGTCGCCAGAACCCGTTCCGATCTCCGGATCAGATTTGCCCAGATTACCGACATCGAGATCCTTCGTTTTTTTGTAAAGAGGCGACCAGGTCCATAAGTTTTCGCCCGAGAGTCCAGCCCGAAGACTACTGATTTTTAACCTGTTGGTTACAGATTTAGGAAAACTGTATCCGATCTGTATATTTTTCATCCGTATATAGGCCACGTTCTGCAGATATCTTGTCTGTGGCGTTGTTTTGATAGATTCATTGTACCCAGCATAGCGAGGAAAATAACCATTTGGATTGTCTTCAGTCCAATAATTGTTGAGGTGCCATTCCGGCAAGTTGTTGTAAGGTCGATTGTATTGTCCCCAAAAAATAGATTCATTGCTCGGGTACCAATTCTGCTTACCCACACCCTGGAAGAAAGACGAGAAATAAATACCTTGCCAATCCAGATTAAGGTTAAAACTATAGATATATCGTGGATCGGCATTACCGATTACAGTTCTGTCACCATGGCTATAAATCGTATTATTTCCATAATCGATTACACCATCACCATTTAGATCCGCAAAACGTACGTCACCTGGATATATTGTACCATTGTTTGACGATTTGATCAATTTTTGTTTTGCAGCACCATCAATTTCCGCCTGATTCTGAAATAAACCCTGCGTTACATAGCCCCATATTTCGCCGATTCGCTGGCCTTCATAATACGATCCATCTTTGATTAAACCCTCTTTATTTTCGTAACGGTCTATATTGGATCTATAATCAGCCAAAGTACCCCTTACGGACCAATTGAAAGGACTACCGTTCAGATCGAATCTATCCTTATAGGTCAGGCTCACTTCAAAACCTTTTGTGGTCATGTCAGCATAGTTTCCTTTCGGCGACTCCGCACCAAAGATGTCAGGCAAAGCTACACCTAAAGTATACATATTTAAGGTCTTGCGTTGATAGATATCGCCCGTAAAAGTCAGTTTTCCATTTAAAGACGATAGATCAAGACCTAAGTTTGCCGTGCGCGCGGTTTCCCAAGTTAAGTTATCCGGAATCACTTTAGGCACCGAGGTATATGCCGGCTTCTGTCCGTTCAATACCCGATCCATAATCTTGATCTCGTAAATATCCAAATAGGAATACGGATCGACATTACCATTACCCAATGAGCCATAGGACGCTCTTAGCTTCAGATCAGAAAGTGCTCTTTTGTCCACCTGGAAGAATGGCTCTTCAGAAATACGCCAGCCCACGGATGCGGAAGGGAACAGTCCCCATCGTTGGTTTGTCGGAAATTTGGACGAACCATCGTAGCGGCCATTGAATTCAAAAAGGTAACGGTCCTTGAAAATATAATTGGCACGCATAAATACCCCGACATTACGGTACTTGTTATATCCCGCTGTCGCTGTGGTATTCTGTCCTACTGCCAGGTTGATATTTTCAACATCATCATTGAGTAGACCTGTTTTGGTAATATAGGTTGAATTGTAGGTACGCTGCTCATAATTGTATCCGAGCAAACCTTTAAAATAATGATCGCCTATTGTGCGTTCATATTCACTGTATAGATTTCCAAACAAGTAACGGTAGCGTTGGTCTACTTGATAAATATTGTCGTTCATACTTGTTTCCAACCGCAACATTTTTCCCTCCTGCGTGCTATACGGAACAGGCACACGGACTCTTACCGAATTAAAATCGCGATTTCTAAAAGTCAGATCCCCTTTAATGCGGAACGTATTGTTGAAAAACTTAGTCTCGAAAGAAGTTGTATTGCGGAGATCCTGATTAGCCGTATTCGTACCATTCTTACCATAGATAAAATCCCCGACCGTATAGGCTGCAGAGAAGCTCATAGATCCATCAGGGTTAAAGATCGGCGAAGAAGGGTGTCCCTCATCGGCAATATTGCGCCAGATATTTCCACCTTCACCAGCAGTCGATGGGTCTCTGTATTTGGCATAATTAAAATCGATATTATTGCTTATCCGTAACCAGTCGGTGACCTGAAGTCCTGCTTTTGCACGGGTATTATAGGTCTTATATTTATCACTGTTGTAGCGGTACAGGCCATTGTAGTCGTAAGCACGTCCAGAAATATAGTAATCCATTTTTTCTGAATTGCCACTGATGGACAGGTTGTGATCCTGGACAAACGTATTGTCCTTGATCAACGTACCGTAATAATCTTCATTACCGTAGTATACATAATTACCCTGATCGTCGACAGTGACCTGTTCGGTAATGCCCTGTTCTTTTCTTCTCTTAAATTCTTCCAGCCAATCTGTTGTAAAGATCTGTGTCTTGTTGAGCTTGCTCGGAATCGAAGAATAATTGTTCCAGGCATTATAGGCTGTAAAGAAATGCGAAGCATATTCGTAACCATCTGTCACGAATTTGGGCAACGTTACAGGCTTTTGGAAGGAGCCACTTCCAGAATAGTTGATCGAAGTTTTTCCGGACTTGGCACGTTTCGTTGTAACCAAAACTACCCCAAAGGTACCGCGGGAGCCGTAAATCGCAGATGAAGCCGCATCTTTGAGTGTAGTTACACTTTCAATATCATTGGGATTGATCGCCGAAAGGTCACCCTCGACACCATCGATAAGCACAAGTGCACTTCCACCCTGACCAATGGAAGTTGTCCCACGAATATTGAAACTTGGTGCCCGATTGGGCTTACCATCTGCTGGGGTTACATTCAAGTTAGGAATTACACCTTGGAGCATCTGGCTTGCATTACCCAGTACGCGTCCCTCAAAAGCTTCTGATCCCACTTGGTCTACTGCACCGGTAAGATTCACTTTTTTCTGCGTACCATAACCGACGACCACAACTTCCTCCAGTTCGGTATCTTTGGATTCCATGATGATATCGATCTGCCCTCCCGTCACGCTGACGATCTTTTCACTGTAGCCTATCCCTGTCAATTTGAGTCTTTGCCCTATAGTGGCTTCGATCGTGAACTGCCCCGCTACATTTGTTGAGGTTGTTTTTTGGCTGGTTAAATTGGTAATGGTAATTCCGGACAAGGTTGTTCCATTTTTGTCTTTTACCACCCCGTTCACGGTAGATTGAACTGCAATACTATGCACCTCTTGATTCAATTTGACATAATCATGCTCTACATTAGCCCAAGTGGGGTATGAGAGACCCAATGCCATACTGATTAGTAATGTTTTTTGCATTTTTAGTCTGGTTTAGAATTTTGCATCAAAGTTGATGCTTTGACTTGGTTTATAATTTACCGTAATGTTAACAAATATTTAATTAATATCAACAACATTACTACCTAAACAGGTTTAGCATACCATTAAATAATCAAAATTTATCTTTTAGATAACATAAATCATAAAAACAAGTCTTGATACGCCTAAAAGTTAATCCATTCAATTCAAAAACCTAAAGTCCCATTTTTCAGAATCCAGAAATACGTTAATTGACCGCGAAGGGATTACGCAATAGCCATTGTTTAGTACATTTTTTCTTTCCCTGTTTTTCTTGAACTAGTTCAATGAACAGCAAAATTAACCCGCCTAAATTTGGATATACAACAAATGCTTTGGGTATCTCTAAAGGATAACAGCAACTCCAAAGCGGTGAATAGATCATTGACTTATCAGATTATTTTAATACGAAAAACAAATTGACGATATATCGTCAATTTTAAAAACCGACAAAACACCATAGAAAACTAAAAATCAAAACAATAAGAAAAAAGGTAAAAGATTTGAATCGCAACAATTATCAAACAACAAAAAATACATATTTATGAAACCATCACTAGAACTATTGTCACCAAGCAACCATGCATTGGTATTGATCGACTTCGAAGGCCAAATGGCATTTGCCACAAAAAGCATTACCATGGAAGAACTCCGCAATAATGTCGCCGTAATCTGCGGTGCTTCCAAGATTTTCAATGTGCCGACCATCGTAACCACAGTCGCGGAAGAAAGCTTTTCAGGTCCTGTTTTTCCGGAAATTGAGACATATTATCCACAAGCAAGTACAGATTATATCGACAGAACCAGTATGAATACCTGGGAAGATGAGGCCGCTTACCAAGCCATAACAGGCACAGGTAAGAAAAAATTGGTACTGGCCGGTCTATGGACAGGTGTATGTATTGTTGGGCCAGCCTTATCTGCACTAGCGGAGGGATATGAAGTTTATGTCATTGCCGATGCCTGTGGTGATGTAAGTCAAGAGGCACATGAGCGTGCTATGCAACGAATGATTCATATGGGTGTAAAACCGATCACTGCTGTACAATACCTTCTGGAATTACAACGCGACTGGGCCCGTCAGGAAACCTATGTAGCTGTAACAGATCTCATGAAAAAACATGGTGGCAGCTATGGCTTAGGGATTCATTACGCCCACAATATGCTAAAACACGGTTAATTCAATTGTAAAAAAATACTCATTCAAAATCGTACCTCGTGCAACAGCAACAGACCATATTCAATTACATCCGTCAAGCGGTGGTCGTATTGTCGATACTCAGCCTATTTCCGCATTTTTCCAAGGGTCAAACCTACAAATTAATGCGTTTCGAGGAAGATTACAGCGCCCTCGCAGACAGTACACGTCACGGTTATCAAAAGCTCAAATATAGCCCTTTAACTGCTGACGGAAAATTATGGCTTTCGATGGGTGGCGAGGCACGGTTGGAATATGTCGATTTTAACAATGAGGACTGGGGACGCGTAAAACTTGGGCATAACAACTTTCTACTGCAACGCTATAGCCTTCACGCCGATTTACATTTCGGGACGCGTCTCCGTCTTTTCACTCAACTTCGCTCAGCCCTGCAGCATGGCCGCAAAAATGGATCACGCCAGATCGATGAAGACCAATTGAATGTACAGAACCTATTTATAGATGGAACGCTGTTCAAACAAAATGATAAATCAGTATTGATTCGCGTTGGCAGGCAGGAGCTTGACTATGGCTCCGGCCGCTTAATCTCCGTAGGTGAAGGCCCAAATGCCAGAAGATATTTCACTGGAGCAAAACTAGCTTACAACAGCAGTAAAGTGAATATCGAAGCATTTGCCATGATGGCAGATACCATTAGACCGGGTATATTTGACAACAAACCATCCAAACAGGTGAACTTGTGGGGAGCATACGGTAAATTTATTGTTCCTCAACAGGCCAATCTCGACTTATATTACATCGGCATCTATCGCGACCGTTCGGCTTTTGAGGAGGGTATAGCACAGGAAACCCGCCATACCGTAGGAACCCGGATCTGGAAATATGGCGGTGGATTTATTTACAACCTTGAAGGGGCTTATCAATTTGGATCTTTTGGCCACGGTAAGATATCAGCATGGACTGCTTCCGTCGATATCGGCTACCTCTTTGAAAATACGGTACTCAAACCATCCATCAATCTACGTAACGACTATATTTCAGGGGACAAAAAGGCTGGAGATGGCAATCTGCAAACTTTCAACCCCATTTATCCCAAAGGCGGATACTTCGGTTTTAGTCCACAGATCGGTCCCGTCAACTTGATTGACATTCATCCTTATACCACACTAGACCTTCTTTCCAAACTCAAGATGCAGGTTGACGTGGTTTTCAACTGGCGGCATACCTTACAAGACGGTTTATACAGGCCAAGCGGATCTTTTAACCTCCCTGGATCTGCTTCGCGTAAACGTTATATCGGCACGGCTTATCTAGCCAACTTTACCTACGCCGCCAGTAAGCAATTGTCGCTGGTAACAGGTATTCAATATTTCAAAACCGGCGCTTTCATTGAAGACATCATTAGCACACCAAAAAATGGAATTTTCTTCAATAGTAGGATCGCCTTTAAATTCTAAAATCATGAAAACAATAAAGAGACTCTTTCAAAAGAAAACATGTCAATGGGCACTGATCGCGCTGCTTGGCACCCTAGCAATCACTCCGATACAATCCTATGCACAAGTAACGGCGGCAGCTCCTATTAAAACCACAGCAATAGGCACAAGTACCATCTGGGGCAATGTCGATGGACTTGCTATTGAAGGCCTCGTTCAAGGTCCTTCGGCAGCCGCAAGTGATCTGCAGGTAGCCTGTGTATTTGAATATGCCGAGGGCGACATCTTTATCTCACCGCCGGCATTACCTGCCCCATTGAATGGTCTTGTACATTTGGATGAAGCTTTACATGGTACGTTAACTGAAATACGTAAAACAGGAAAATTTAAGGGGCATGCACTCGAAACCATTCTCTTAGCTCCAAGCCAAAAGGGTACACTCGCAAGTAAAAAACTGTTGTTGATTGGGCTTGGCAAACGGGAGGACTTCCATGCTGAACTGATGAAGGATGTAGCCCATGTTGCCATGCGCGAAGCGCTTAGATTAGGTGTCAAAGATTTTAGTTTTGCGAGTGATCTCAAAGATGCAGGTGTGGATTCGCCGACTGCTCTGGTCGCAGAGAATGTTGTTCTCGGTTGTATCGATGCCTTCAGAACCCAAAAATGGTTGAGCGAAAAAAATATGGATCAACAACCGGTATTAAACAAGATCACGTTACTAGCTGGACCGGCATTTTTTGAAACTGCTGGCGAAGGCATCAAAAACGCGATTTCTTCCTTAAACAATTAAAAAAACCAGATTATGAAAGCAGATCTTATTCTATATAACGGAAAAATAACCCATTTCGGCCACAACCAGGAAGCAGTCACCGCTGTAGCGATCCAAGATGGTAAATTTGTTGCAATCGGTTCGGACAGCGATGTCCTTAAGCTTGCCAGCACACAGACAAAATTGATTGATCTAGGCGGTAGACGTGCTGTACCGGGCATCAACGATTCGCATATCCACCTGATCCGTGGTGGACTCAATTATAATCTTGAATTGCGCTGGGATGGTGTTCCATCATTGGCCGATGCACTACGTATGCTCAAAGAGCAAGTTGACCGTACGCCACATCCCCAATGGGTTCGGGTGGTGGGCGGCTGGTCCGAGTTTCAATTTGCCGAACGTCGTATGCCAACTTTGGCTGAGATCAATGCCATTGCGCCCGATACCCCAGTTTTTATTCTTCATCTCTATGACCGCGCACTGCTAAATGCTGCTGCACTGCGTGCCGTAGGTTACACCAAAGACACACCTGCTCCTCCAGGCGGAACCATTGAACGGGACAGCCATGGTAATCCCACTGGATTGCTGATTGCATCGCCCAATGCCATGATCCTATATTCAACCTTGGCAAAAGGACCTACACTTCCCTACGAAGAGCAGGTTAATTCCACCCGACATTTCATGAAGGAACTCAATCGCTTTGGAATTACCAGCGTTATCGATGCTGGTGGCGGTTTTCAGAACTATCCCGACGACTACAAAGTCATCCGTGATTTACATAGCGAAGACCAGCTTACGGTTCGTATCGCCTACAACCTTTTTACACAAAAGCCCAAGCACGAATACGAAGATTTCCAGCAATGGATAGACAGCGTTCCTCTCCACCAAGGCGACGACATGTACCGCCACAACGGCGCTGGTGAAATGCTTGTTTTTTCTGCAGCAGATTTTGAGGATTTTCTGCAGCCTAGACCTGATCTCAGTGAAAATATGGAAGCCGAACTCGAAAAAGTTGTTCGCTTACTCGTGAGTAACCGATGGCCATTCAGATTACATGCCACATACAACGAAAGTATTAGCCGCTTTTTGGATGTATTTGAGAAAGTCAACCGCGACATTCCATTTGACGGATTGGCCTGGATTTTCGACCACGCCGAAACAATAGACGAACGTAATATTGAACGAACCAAAGCGCTAGGTGGTGGTATTGCCATCCAAAGCCGCATGGCCTATCAAGGTGAATATTTTGCAGATCGATATGGCGCTACTGCGGCCGAACAAACACCCCCTGTCAAAAAAATGCTGGCCATGGAAGTTCCTGTAGGAGGTGGATCCGATGCAACCCGCGTGAGCAGCTACAATCCCTGGGTGTCCATGTACTGGCTTACCGCAGGAAAAACTGTTGGTGGACTCCAGATATACCAAGATAGCAAGCTTGATCGCATGACAGCGCTACAGCTCTATACCAAAGGCAGTGCTTGGTTTTCACAAGAACAACAAAAAAAGGGAGATATTGCTGTGGGAATGCTAGCTGATTTAACGGTACTTAACAATGACTATTTTACGGTAGAAGATGAAGCTATTAAGGAAATCGAATCCGAACTTACTGTCGTAGCAGGCAAAATTGTCTATGCGGAAGGTGATTTCAGTTCCTTCTCTCCCCCACCGATCCCCATTCTACCCGATTGGTCACCTACAAAAAGCTACGGTGGTTATTATAGTGTTTCGAAAACAGCTCAAAAAAGCAGTACAACTGCATCAACAGCTCAAAGTAGCATTGTAAATTCCATCCATCTTTGTAGCGGCAGCTGTCAGGTACATGCACACGATCACAATCAAGCCCGAATGAGCAACATCGCGATAAACAATTACACCGCATTCTGGGGAGCCCTAGGCTGTTCATGTTTTGCATTTTAAGACACTGGAAAGATGGAAATACTTCAAAAATTTTTTTACACCGATTTGGGCAATACGGCCAATAACATTGCCATACTGATCTTTCGAGTTCTATTTGCCTGGGAATTATTGACCGTGCACGGTCTCAAAAAAATTCAGAGAGGCCCACAAGCTGAACCTGAACATATCCCAAATCCTTTGCAGCTACCCGAAAAACTAAACGCCGCAGTAGCCCAGTTTGCAGACACTATTGTTCCTTTTTTTATTGCACTTGGCTTATTTGGAAGGTTAGCGCTACTACCGACAATAGGAGTCACCTTAGTTGGTTATTTTGTCGTCCATCGTCACGATTCACGCGAAGTGCGCGATATTCCATTTATGTACACACTATGCCTTTTGCTCCTCTTGCTCACCGGCCCAGGAACTTATTCAATCGATCATTACATTTATCAACTGCTCACAAAATAAACATATGAAACCCCATATCGGAATACACGAAAATCATCTAGCTGAATCGGCACACATTCTTTCTAAACTGTTAGCCGATGAATACCTGCTCTATACGAAAACGAGAAATGCACATTGGAACATTGAGGGAGCCGATTTTTACAACAAACATCTCTTTTTTGAAGCGCAGTACAACGAACTCGATGAGCTGATTGACAGTCTTGCTGAGCGCATCCGCAGCCTAGGGCATTATGCACCTGCCAGCCTAAATCAGTTTCTGGCGCTGACACAGTTAACCGAACAGAAAAGGTCAGGCAATGACAGTACTGCTTATATCAAAGAATTATTAATGGACCACGAAAGCATTATTGTTTCACTGCGCGAAAACATCGACCATTTTGCAATAGCACTAAAGGACATTGGAACAAGCGACTACGCAACAGGACTTCTGGAAACTCACGAAAAAATGGCTTGGATGCTACGTGCGCATTTATCATAAAATCATGGAAAATCAAAACAAAGCACATATAACGACACTTGTTCTCACACTTGTTGGGGGGTATTGTGACACTGTTACCTTTGTCGCAGCTGACAAAATATTCTCGGCCCATGTGACAGGGAACTTTATCGTCTTCGCCTATCAGCTTATCAATGGCGGAGATATCACGGCCTGGATCAAATTAGCAACCTTCCCTGTATTCGTCACCGCAGTGATGGCAGGCGGATGGCTTACCTCACGCTCCCATAAGAAAAATACCGTCCTCTTTGTTGAAGCCCTATTACTTGTTATTGCAGGTTTGCTGGCAATTGTTCTTCCGGTAGAGGCTTCCAAAACCGTGATGTATAGCTTGGTTATGCTCGTCGTATTCGCTTTGGGCATGCAAAATGCATTCGGAAAACTATTTGCCAAAGCAACTCACGGACCAACAACCATGATGACCGGAAATGTGACCCAAGCATCGCTAGACCTCTGTGTACTTATCGCCAATAAATTTAAAAATCCAGACACCAACGTCAGCTTTGGGAAGCAGCTGATCACCTTATCAGGTTTTTTCATCGGATGTTTGGCGGGAGCCTATTTTGGTAAACAACTTGGATTAACTTCTATTATATTTGCAGGTATAGCGATGCTCGTCTGTTATTTCCTCTCGAAAGACAAGGATCAATAATTAGGATAAAAGCATCAAGCAAATAGAGCAGGCTACCAGTAGAAAGATAGCTTGCTCTATCTTATAACGTATGTCACCTTAATGAGAATTTATCTAATACTTAGCATTTTTATCCTTTCGATCTTTAACACATTCGGTCAGGACAACACGACTATTCATCGTCTGCTAGACAGCATATCGCATGAAAAGGATCCCGGACAAAAAGCTCGTATACTTTATGAAGCCGCTAAATGTTATCTGGAAAAACCAGGTGAATCAAAAAAAGACCTAGACAGTGCCTTATGGCTTAATGGAACATCCCAAAAACTGCACCTCTCAGTCAACCTTAAAACCGAAGCCGCGCTAAATATGCTTCTGGATGCCCGAATACAAGAGGAAATGGGTAAACCTGACCTTGCAAAAAGCCAGAAAAAGGCTAGTTTACTTTTTGCAAACGCCCATCAGCTTGCTAAAGCCTCGGCCATGATTTACCTGTCTATGGCTAACGACATCAAAGATGTGGACTTTCATCAAAAGACCAGCTTATTCCAGCAAGCGTTAGAACAAGCCAAAAAAACAAGTGACAAATCACTTGAGCCCAAAATCCTGATGGAACAATCCAGCTTCCTTTCCAACTATGGGGATTATAAAGGTGCCATAGCAACTGCTCATCGAGCCGCTGTATTAAAAAAACAGACCGGCGATAAAAATATCAGCCAGGAGCTTGTGTCCGTTGCCGGCAATCTCCGGATGCTCCTGCGCCTCAAAGAAGCTTTAAAATATGCACTCGAAGCCCGTCGGGTAGTCGAAAACGAAAACACAACGACAACCAAAGATGATTTAGCTGCCGTGTACAATATTGTGGGATTGATCTATTACGATCTCAAATCCAATAAAGAAGCTCTAGAAAATTATCAAAAGGCATTTGAAATCGCCAAAAGTCAAGGTGACAGATATGGCATCCATACGATCACACTCAATTTAGCGACCATTCTATCGCGTCTCAATCGCATTTCAGATGCACTGAATCTACTTGATAATGTCACCAAAGATTACGCGTCTGACATCTATTCCATACGCTATGCCTATCTGTATACCATGCTATACACAAGAAATAAAAACACAAAAAAAGCTTATCCCTATTATCATGAACTCTTAACCTATTACAAGACCGGGAATATCACTGGGCAGGAAAGGCATATCATGATGATTGGAATCGCTAGCTATCTTTTTGCAGATGGACAGATCAAACAGATGTATCCTTACCTTGAAGAAATCGAGCAATCAATGACCAAAGAAAGCAGTCTGCTCCGTGCCTCCGAATTGCGGAAACTCTATTATCTGGCCGACTCCGCCCGCGGTGATTTTAAATCTGCATTCAAAAACTTGACGGCTTTCAAAACTATCAGCGATTCCATTAACAGTGTAGAGCGGGCCAAGGAGCTTACCGCATTACAACTAGATTATGATACCGAAAAAAAAGACCATGATATCGTCCTCCTCAAGCAAAAAGGCCAGCTGCAAAAATCACTGCTTGAACGGGAGGCTATTATACGAAACGTGTTCATAGGCAGCTTCGTCGTTCTGTTGATCTTTGCAGGCTTTTTGTATATTCAAAATGCCATAAAAAAAAGAAGTAATGCAAAACTAACGCTCAAACAGGAAGAAATCAATGCCCAGAATGAAAAGCTAAAACAGCTGATCGCTGAAAAAGAATGGCTACTAAAAGAAATTCACCATCGCGTCAAAAACAACATGCAGATTATTATCAGTCTGCTCAATACACAATCGGCTTATCTTGAAAACGAAGACGCCATCAGCGCAATTCAAAATAGTCAAAATCGAATGCATGCGATGTCTCTGATCCATCAAAAACTATATCAAACAGACAACCTTTCTCGCATTGACATGAAATGGTATATCCAGGAACTGACCGAATATCTCAAAGATAGCTTTCAATCCGAAAAATCAGTTAAATTTGAGATTCAGGTAGATCCGATTACACTGGATGTTGCACAGGCGGTCCCAGTTGGGCTTATTCTCAATGAAGCAATCAATAATGCAATCAAACATGCTTTTGCTCAAAGGGAGGGAACTGTTTTTATCAGCTTCAGGCGAATCAGAGCTACTCCTTACGATCTCTTGCTTAGCATTGCCGACAATGGTATCGGAATACAGAAAGATCTTAGCAGTAGTGATAGTGACTCTTTCGGCATGAATCTCATGCAAGGGCTAACTTCCCAGCTTGACGGAGAATTTAAACTGACATCTGACCAAGGTGTTTTCATTACTATTCAATTTTCACAGAAAGAAGGCGAAATTTAAGACGAATTTTATGCAAAAAGGAAACAAGATCTTAATTGTAGAAGACGAATTTATCGTCGCTAATGATCTCAGGATGATCCTCAAAAAAAACGGTTATGAGGTCGTCGGTATAGCGTCTTCTGTGTCGCAGGCCAAGACAATTATCGCGACAACAAAACCGAATTGGGTCCTACTCGATATCCTATTAAAGGGAAGTGAAACAGGTATCGACCTCGCTATCGAACTGAACAAGCTGGAGCTACCATTCCTATTTATATCGGCCAATACCAACCAAGGTATTTTAGAAGCAGTTAAAGAGACAAGGCCCTATGGTTTTTTGACAAAACCATTTCGCGAAAAGGATCTTTTCATTATGCTCGATATTGCCAATGAAAGGCTCAATTCGGAAAACAAAGCCGAGGAACCGAAAATTAAGTCCATTGAAAACAGAAGCTTAAAAAATCAGCTCATCGGTACAAGCCCAGCCCTTAATGAGGTACTTTCACAGGTCGAATTGGTTGCTCCTACAGACACCTCCGTCTTGCTCCTCGGCGAAAGTGGCACAGGTAAAGAAAAGATTGCGCAGGCATTACATCAGCTATCGTTGCGCAAGCAGCAGCCTTTGGTTGTAGTCAATTGCGCGGCCATACCATTATCCCTTATGGAGTCTGAATTATTTGGTCATGAAAAAGGAGCCTTTACAGGGGCACAAAATAGAAGAATTGGTAAATTTGAACTTGCCGACGGGGGAACCATCTTTTTGGACGAAATTGGTGAACTACCGTTAGAAGCGCAGACCAAATTACTCCGTGTGCTTCAGGAACAAGAAATCGACCGTGTAGGTGGAGAGCTGCCGGTCAAGATCAATGTCCGTATTATCGCGGCGACTAACCGCAACCTGGAACAGGAGGTCGCCTTAGGCAACTTTAGACTGGACCTATATTATCGGCTCAACATCTTCCCAATTGCTATTCCGCCACTTCGAGAGCGAACTGGAGATATTGAGGTGCTGGCCAATTATTTTCTAGCCTTTTACGCCACGAAACTCAAGAAAAACGTCACAGCCTTTTCTGCTCATGTACTTGCCAATATGCAAGCTTATCCATGGCCGGGCAATATTCGGGAGATGCAGCATCTTATTGAAAGAACGGTTCTGCTTGCAAAAGACCCTATCATCAACGACATGGTATTTACTGAACACCTGGAAAGTAAAATCTCAGATTTTTCATCTCAAAAATTAGCATCCCTTGAAGAAATTGAACGAGAGCATATTTTGCGTGTACTTGAATCATGTAAGGGCAAAATTTCAGGCCCAGGTGGAGCAACAGAAATCTTACAGATCAGTTCATCCAGTCTATATAGCAAAATGAAAAAATTCGGAATTAAATCCGACTTTTATTGATAACAAGATAGCAGATGACCATCATGCAGCATACAGCCGTAGGATCAGATCCACAAGCGATTTATAATCGCATCCAGCAACGCGAAATAGAGCAGCTTGCTCAAATTGCTATTCAGCAGAAAATGGCTCCTATTCATACCCTAGCCGCATTGGATTTGCTTCAAAACGAAATCCAAATCTTTTTGGGACAAAATTGGCTTTCGCTATTTATTGCGGATAATCGCGAAGTTAATTATAGCCTTCTTTTTCAATCCAAAAATAAGTCAAAAACGGGCAAGGAAGAAACACGTAGCTGTAAAGATAAATTCTTTAAAGAATGTATCCTTTCCGCTGAGCCAACCCTATTCCGAGCCAGCGAAATTTTAAAAGCAGATAAATCCTTTCCGACAAACTTTATCTCTGCCGTACAAGAGGGAAATAAAACAATTGTATCCAAAGCTTTTCGTATACATGACCACTATTGGGCCATCTTAAGTCTAGGCTACAAAAGGCTGGAACATATCGATCCTCAGCTTGAGTATCGGATAAACAACTTTATCCCACAGCTTGGTATCAGCATCGGCAATATTCTGATGCACGAACGGTCGACACATGTAGCCTTAACAAACATGCCCAGCAGCCCAGCGCAGCTCAATGCACAGCCTCAGAGTCTCCAGCAGAACGAGGGTTATGGTAAGAAATCAGAGGCCTCAGAGCCGCAGATGATTGGCGAAAGCAATCTGATACAGGCCATAAAATCGCAGCTCAAAATGGTAGCACTATCAGAAATGAATCTGCTTATTCAAGGTGAAAGCGGAACTGGCAAAGAAGTAGCAACCCAAATTATACATCATTTTTCACTCAGATCGGCTCGTCCCCTAATAAAAGTCAACTGCGCGGCTATTGCGCCCACATTGATCGAAAGTGAGCTTTTTGGACATGAAAAAGGTAGTTTCAGCGGTGCTGTAAAGCGTAAAATCGGCAAGTTCGAACAAGCCCACGGTGGAACACTTTTTTTGGACGAGATCGGGGATCTCCCTTTAACACTTCAGGCAAAACTTCTCCGTGTGTTGCAAGAAAAAGAAATTGAGCGCGTGGGAGGAAATATAAATATTGCTATCGATGTCCGTATAATCTGTGCCACACACAAGGACTTACAAGCTGAAGTGAAGGCCGGCAACTTTCGATCCGATCTATATTACCGGATCAGTGCATTTCCAATTACCCTTCCATCCCTTCGTGAACGACGGGAAGATATCCCTCATTTAATCCAACACTTCCTCTTAAAACATGCCGGAGAAAAACCACCTAAGCAAATGAGTAAAAAGGTAATGCAACGCCTCCATCTACATTCTTGGCCTGGCAATATTCGCGAACTTGAACATGTTATTGCACGTTCGATTCTATTGACGGAAGATTCAACTATAAAAAAAATTGCACTATTGCCTGACGCTGATTTTGTAGGAGAAAGCAAAATTCCGGATTTCCGTCTACAAACCTTGGCAAACTTTGAAAAAGAATATATTCTTTGGGTATTGCACAACTGTAAAGCGCGTATTTCTGGCCCAAATGGAGCGGCGACCATACTCGGTATTCCAGCCACAACGCTTCAATCCAAAATGAAAAAGCTGGGCATTGGCAAAAAGTTTTCTTACTCCAAAGAATAAAACGAAAAAAGCCATTCCCGTTTGTGGAAATGGCTTATACAACTATTTAAAAACTATTTTTAGATCAACAGAAATCCTATTTCTGGATAAAAGCCAAAATATCCTTATTAATGGTCTCTGCTTCCGTCGTAGGCATTCCATGTGGAAAACCAGGATAGGTAATTAAAGTGCCATTTTGGACCAACTCAGCCGCTCTTCTACCCGTTATATCAATGGGTACAATCTGATCATCTTCACCATGCAATACTAAGACAGGAATCTCGACTTTTTTAAGTTCTTCCGTAAAATCAGTTTCAGAGAAAGCTTTGATACAATCATAGTGAGCCTTGATACCGCCCATCATTCCTTGCCGCCACCAGTTGTCCATCACGCCTTGCCGTACATTCGCTCCATCGCGGTTATAGCCATAAAAAGCGAGGGTAAAATCTTGAAAATACTGTTGTCTACGTGTTGCAGTATTCAATCTTATTTCGTCAAAGACCTCCATAGGTACACCATCGGGATTTGTAGCACTCTTGGCCATTGTGGGGGTAACCGCACTAATCAATACAGCTTTTGAAACCCGAGAAGTACCATGATTGGTTATGTAGCGCACGACCTCGCCACCACCTGTTGAGTGACCAATATGGATGGCATCTTTTAAATCCAATGCTTCTACCAATTGTGCAATATCCGACGCATAGGTATCCATCTCATTTCCTGTCGCCGTCTGTGTCGAGCGACCATGACCCCGGCGATCGTGTGCGATCACACGGTACCCTTTTTCGAGGAAGTACATCAACTGCGCGTCCCAATCGTCGCTGGATAAAGGCCAACCATGATGAAATACGATCGGTTGTCCTGTTCCCCAGTCTTTGTAATAAATTTCTGTTCCGTCTTGAACTTTGAATGTTGCCATGATGATTAGTTTAAGAATTTTATTATTTACATGATATGTTAATTGGACTGCAATTTATAATCCAACAAACATACATAGCTGTATTTAAACACATTATAAAACAAAAAGTAAATTTATAAATAACGATATATCGTTATTTATACAGTCGATCCATCCGTTTTTTACGATAGCTTCTATTTTCCTGCAAAAGGCTTCTCGTCGAGTGCGCACCTGTGTTCAAATAGTAATCATATATTCAGTTTTCACCTAATATTTGAACCAGATCTTCCGCGCCACCGTCAAATTTCTGTCCATTGACAAAAAATGTCGGTGTCCCATTAACGCCACTCAGCATACCGCTTTCAAAATCGCCATCTACACGATCCTGTAACGCCTCGTCCTGCAAATCAGATTTAAACTTCGACATATCCAAATTCAGTTGCTCGGCGATATCCAACAGCAATCTCGCACTCAGCAAGTTCTGGTTTTCGAAAATGGCATCATGCATCTCCCAAAATTTCCCCTGCAATGCAGCTGCCTCCGCCGCCAAAGCTGCGGGTTGAGCATAAGGATGCATTTCCGAAAGCGGAAAATTGCGGAATACAAACCTGATTTGGCTTCCTAGTTCGGCCATCATTTCTTTTATTATGGGATGAGCAGAACCGCAATGTGGACACTGGTAATCTCCATATTCAACAATGGTCAGATCAGCCTGGCCATTTCCCAATATATGGTCAGCATTGCTGACCTTCGGTTTCAATGACATAATTATTTTAATTTAAGATTCTCCAATGCTTCGATAATACCGTCTGCACCTGGATTGACCGCCGTCGGAGATAGATAACTCCAAGCAATAATCCCTTCCTTATCAATCACAAAGAGTGCGCGCTTGCACTCACCTTCTTCTTCATCGTAAACACCATATTTTTTGGCGACCTCTCCTTTAGCTTCAAAATCGGCTAGAAGTGGAAAATGTAGCTTTCGGGACTGAGCGAACGCCATATGACACCATTTGCTGTCAACGGAAATACCCATAATCTCCGCATCATATTTCTTAAAATACTTGAGCATTTCATTATATAGTGCCATTTGATCGCTACATACCGGACTCCAATCTGCCGGGTAAAATGCCAAGATCACATTTTGTCCCTTGAATTCAGATAATTTAATTTTCTGATCTGGTGTCGCATACAAGGTAAAATCAGGGGCAACATCATTTTTTTGTAACATACTAATATCTTTAAAGTGTAAGCAATATTGGCATTCCAGTCCGCCTGTTTATACATTTACAAATAGATCTGTACCACCATAGTATAAAGGTGTGAACAGTTAAATTTGTTTTATTTAGTTTCAGGTTTGATAAAGATCTGACTTTCCGGAAGTCCCTCAAGGAATGAATTTCCGATCCAAAAATCATTTTAAGGTATCCCCCTCATACATCATAAATTTTTTAGATTCAGGATTTCTCGAAAAGGTAGAAATTATCGTTCAACACAGCCAACTTTAGACTATTTATTTAGCCATTTACGAATCAGCTTAGTATACTTTGGCATGACAACATAGACCATCAAAAACACAATCGTACCAGAAATCAAGAGTGCATCCGAAAAGTGATTGAAGGGAAAATTTAAAGCGCGCAATAAGGGCACGAGTAACATGGGTATACAAATGGATAATGGATAAATAGCAGACCAAGTGATAAGATATTGTTTCCAGCGAGGAGGGATTTTTGCACTATTCTCTGGGGCCTCAAAAAGAAAATCCAAACCCGACCGGATTTGATAGTGATCGTGGCGACGAAATAGTGGCTCAACCTTTTCAATCCAGCGCTTTCGCTGCGTCGATTCTAGCCACATTTTGAGATGGTCGACCGTGTCAAAACGAATAATGACCGTATATACAAAAGTCAATTGAGGAATAGGCCTTACGATCTGAAGATCAATAAAACCCTTTGCATGTCTAGTTAATGGCATAATCTCTTCAAGCCATTTTTCATATTCATAGATTTTATCATCCAGAATATGATGTGTGATTACAGCGGAAGCGCCTTGGTTTTCCATAGGATCAGATAAAATTAAAATGCACGTTGGTATTGCCAGGGTATTGCTATTTCCTCTCCGAGTATTTTTGCTGCATGTAAGGAAAAATAAGGATCCCGAAGGTGCTCACGAGCAATTAGAATAAGATCGGCCAAACCGTCGGTAATAATAGCATTGGCCTGCACAGGTTCATTGATCATTGTCGCTGATGACGATTTCAACTGCCATCCTCCTTCTGAAACAGCCAAAGGCAGCATCCGTTCTTTTGGATTACATTCAGCGAGTAGCAATCCTGCTCCACCAATCGCACGGCTGCCCAAGTGGACAAGATGCCAATCTCCTGGTATACCTTCAGTCGCACTATACTGTTGCATAGGCGATACCACAATTCTGTTCTTTAAGGTAAGATCGCGTAGTCTTATTGTTGAAAAAAAATTCATACTATTAGTTTTTTGGGTTCTTTTGCTCATAACTGATCTACTATTTTTTTAAAATTATAGTTGTTGAGCAGGAAACTTTACCATTCATCAAGACGGTCGATTCTTTTTTCTGGGCCATCAGGCTATTGGTTTTCATAACATATTGATTTAATGAAAAAGCGCTATTAGTCTTCCTTCATTTAAAATTACCCAATTTTTTCTTTTTGCTGTATAGATTTTGTCGAACCGGCAAATTCAGTCGTTGAAAGGATGATAATCCACGATCTGACTACAAGATCCGTTGATCTGCCTACATCCAAAATCGGTGGATTGGCCATCTTTGTATCATCAATTTATTTAAAACAGAAACACATGAAATCACAAAAAGTATGGTTCGTCACTGGTGCCTCCAAAGGGCTAGGTCTCAACCTCGTTAAAGAGCTGCTCGCCCAAGATTATTCTGTGGTTGCCACAACAAGAACAAAACAGGCGCTGGAAAATGAAATCGGCGATCAGGAAAATTTTCTTCCGCTTGAAGTCGACATTACCGATGACAGCGACGTTGCCCGCGCTGTACTCTCGGCCATTGATTATTTCGGGAGGATTGATGTACTGGTCAACAATGCCGGATATGGTCAGACAGGCACCCTAGAGGAGCTTAGTGACCAGGAAGCACGCCGCAACTTCGAAGTGAATGTCTTTGGATCACTTAATGCCATCCGGCATATCGCCCCCCATATGCGACGCCAACAATCGGGACATATTTTCAATATAGCATCTATCGGCGGACTCGCAGGAAATTACCCAGCCTTTGGTGTTTATTGCTCCACCAAATTTGCTATCGCAGGCTTTACTGAAGCCCTCGCTGTCGAAATGGAACCTTTTGGTGTACACACGACCTTGGTGTATCCCGGCTACTTCAGAACTGATTTTTTATCTGAAGGATCCTTACATACCGCAGCCAATCCGATCGCAGCTTATGTAACTGCCCGAGAAAACGAAGCCACCCATCTGCATGAGATCAATGGAAATCAGGCAAACGATCCCCAGAAAGCAGCAACCTTATTAATCGAACTGAGTACATTGGAGCAGCCTCCAGTCCATTTTTTAATGGGCGAAGATGCCTATGAGCTGGCGAAAAATAAGATCAATATGCTGACCGCTGAAATCGAAAAATGGAAGAGCTATACGGTATCAACCGGTTTTGAGCAATCCGTATAATAGCTTAATTCAGTGTAAGGAGCTTCCAAGGATATTTCACAACAATCAAATTAGAAATTCAGTAAATTTACAACATGGAGAATACATTTCGCTTTCATTCCCTTTCGGAATTCCACAGCTTTTGCGGACTATCTAAGCCCGAACATCCATTGATCAGCTTGGTTGATTATAGTCAAGTACATTATCCCATTAATGACAGCAAATTGAATTGGATACAACATTTTTATTCGATCGGTTTAAAGCGAAATGTAAATGCCCGGTTCAATTATGGACAGCAGCATTATGACTTCGATTCAGGTATACTCACCTTTATATCGCCCCTACAATTTCTAAAAGTGGAGATCAACCAGGAAGTGCAGGCGCAACCCAGCGGCTGGATTTTGTTGATCCATCCCGATTTTCTTTGGAACAGCGAATTGGCAAAACATATTCACTCCTACGATTTTTTCCAATATCAGGTCAATGAAGCGCTTTTTCTTTCAGACAAAGAAGAAGCCATCATTGTCGATATTCTGCAGAATATCGAAAAAGAATATCAGTCCAATATCGATAAATTTAGTCGAGAACTTATTCTCAAACAGATTGAGCGTTTGCTGATTTACGCGGAACGATTTTACGAGCGTCAATTTATCACCCGCAAACGCTCGACACAGGAGCTGGTCACCAAGTTTGAGCAGTTACTGTCAGCACAGTTTCAGCAACAGACACTTATGGAGCATGGCGTACCGACAGTCAGCTTTTTGGCGCAGCAGCTCAATTTATCACCAAACTACTTGGGCAGTTTGCTGCGTATCTACACACAACAAAACACCCAGCAGCATATTCAGCATAAAATGATCGAGTATGCCAAATTAAGATTAAGCACGAGCTCCCTCTCCATCAGCGAGATCGCCTATGAACTAGGGTTCGAACATCCACAGTCGTTCAGTAAGATCTTCAAAAAGAATACCCAACAAAGTCCCGTGGAATTTAGGCAACTGTTTCAGTAGGTTATTCATCTTTACTCCGCGTAATATCCCGCTACTCCAATGCCAATCGTCCAAAAGAATTTTGACTTTTTAAGGTCCTCCAGCAGCATATCGGCATTGTCTTCGTATTCGCCATCGGCTTTGATTTCCTCAATCTCCTCCTGAACATCCTCTTCAGTAATCTGTCTCCAGACACCAACAGAGCTATTTAAAAATGTATAGCAATATCCCGCTTCGGCATCATCAACCTCACCCGCGTTTTTATCACTCAGGATGCTTACAAGTTCGGTCGCTTCGACCTGAAACGGATTAACACCATAGATACTGATTTCAGTTTTTTCTGGATAGGGTCCATTGATGCTTTCTATAAATTCCAATGTTCCCTGATCATTAAAATCAAGTCTCAATTCGAGTTCATCATAATAATATTGGTCGTCCAGCGCATCTGAAGGAGCACCAAGTACACTTTGAACTTCAGCACGGCCCGCACCGAGATTAACCTGACCAATACCTTCAATTTGAATCCCAACAAGTGGGACTAGTTCGATCTTTTTCATGCGTATTCAGTAAATTATAAAAAGGATACCTGCATAAATAACACTTGAACATCTGCTATCGTTTTATCCAATGATGAACATAGCTACAGCTTTATGCTGACATAAATTTACATTAATTCCCATTAAATAATTATTAACATTTTTAACTTTTCTTACGATCCTTAGCGCACATGATAATTCGCATACTCAGCCAATTATGACTAACTTTTTTTTAGCCTAGATACCACAGGCGAGTATCCCAAACGGTTTAAGGTGGACTAACAGAAACGCATCGCCCTCATTTTTTTTCTTCGTAGAATTTTTGAATTTTCTTTAAATAGGTAATTGATTTTGGAGGTCGAACACGATGTCCAAAATCCTTATGAACATAAGAGACTGCATTTTCTTTGCCTAGCTCATAAGCCCTAAGGAGATAAAACAGGGCTTGATTCCGAGAAAGACTATCCCTGCCTGCAAGCTCGATACCATTCATTGTTCCTTCCCATGAAAACATATCATAGAGATCTAGATAAGCTTCCGGACACTGGTGTCTATTTGCCATCAATTGCGCATAATAGTATAATTCAGGCATTTTTAAGAGAAGCCAATAATTATTTGACACTTCATTATATGCCTTGAAATCTCCTGCATTAATTGCTCGACGCCAAAGCGAATCAGCTACTTTCCGAGGCAGTTCCAGATCTTTGTGGTCTTCGATTACTGCCTCTAGCTTTTTTTCGGTATGATGCCTACAACTCAAGAAGAACGCACAAAAAATAACAGTAAACAGTTGTAAAATCTTTATCTCTCTTCTTTTCAACATAACTATATAACCTTTTATGTTTTAAGCAATTCGCTTCCCACGCATCCATCGGTTTTTGTTGACTGCGTTCACTTTACGCTCCTGTCATTAAACATTACTTTTTTCACATAATTGCTTTTTCCACTCAAAGCCAGAGCTGCCGAATCTGCCGAAATGTAATTACCAAAAAAAGAAATCAGTTCAGGAGAAGCCTCATACACCAAATAATTCAGCCTTAAAGTTCTATTATCTGGATTCAAACATAATTGACATAAGGATTTTTCATGATCAAAAAACTCAATCTCTAGATTCGCGCAATAATTATGTTTATGCCCTACATCATTCATTTCAGGTTTGTACCGCTTTAACTTATCCATTTCATCAAGAAGGATATCCCATTTAGCTAGTGGAACTGTATCATTCTTGGCCGCAAAAAAATCAACCGCATGATTTCTATACGAATCACTCAGGTAACTTTCTTGACCATACTGCTCATCAACGAATTCGCGACTGTACAAAATCCTTAACTCCTTTTCCCGCTGTTTCTCTTTGGAACCACAGGATAAAAACAGCGTCAACATACAATAAAGAGTAACAAAAATTAAATAAATCCTTAGCTTCATCATACTATTGGTCTTTACACTAAACCGAAGAAAACAATAAATGCTGATTTCAAATCACAGCATCAACAAGATTCCAACCATAATGGAGATGCAAAATTTCATCCAGTTCCACATTAATAAGTTAAAATCAAAAGATATACTGTTTTTATAGAAGGTAAAATAGGAATTTAAACGAATAGATAATAACTTTGGACAGATAACACACCGTCCGTTATACGAATCAGGCCTTCATGAAATCGAAAAAAGTAAATACTTGCGACCACTCCTGCCTTATGTGCCGTTATGTCCTACAAGACTGGCTTGGACAAATCGACCTGCACCGAACAAATATCAGATTGAAAAAAGGCGAGCAGTTTATTAGCGAAGGGCAATCGGTTCGGGGTATTTATTTTGTCCAGTCTGGACTTGTCAAAGTTCACCGCAATCTTGGAGATAAGGAAACCATTGTTCGTTTTGCGAAAAAGGGAGATATCGTAGGCCATCGCGGTATCAGTACTGAACAAACCGTCTATCCCATTTCGGCAACTACCTTGGATGTCACGCAGCTCTGCTTCGTGGAACTGCCATTTTTTCTGTCCACACTACGCATAAATCCCGAATTGAGCTATCGGCTGATGTTATTTTTTGCCGACGAACTACATCTTTCTGAGCAAAAAATGACCAACCTGACACAGCTTCCTGTTAAAAACCGACTTGCTTGGAGCTTATTGTTACTCTACCGTATTTTTGGCGAGGAAAACATGGACGGATATATCGGTCTCACCTTGAGTAAAAAAGATCTTTCGTCCTATGTAGGCACTACTTACGAGACCGTTTACCGCATGCTAGGTGAACTTATCGATCTAGAGGCGATAGCGATGGACAAAAAAAATATCTTTATTAAAAACTTCCAGCTTTTGCATGATCTTTCGGAAGAAAATATGGGGAGTGAAACAGCCTAAGACGGCTAACGACTCCCCAATCCATATACTTCCCTAAAAATACATCACACTAAAATTTATAGCCTAAACCGACCCCCAAACGCCACTTGCCATCAGCAGTACCCGTTTTCGCCGCGTAAAATGCGGGCAGCTGAATAGCAATATGCCGGAATACGGCCGTCAGACCAAAGCCTAGAGACGGGGTGACCCAGGAATTCTTTGGCTTCCCTGCTTCAACCTTATCTTCTTTAAGTTTTAAGCTCGGCAATAAACCCAACAACAGGCAACTTTTCGGGCTGAATATATATTTCACCGCTGGTCCAGTACAATTGATATAAGCACCATGATCAGCGTATCCTGCCACGACAATTCCCTCAAACAAACTCCCTTTGACTGTTTTTTCCTGACTGTAAGACTCCATGCTAATAGCTAACAATAGAAGTAACATGAATAATTGTTTTATCTGATGCATAAAAATCTAGTTTTGTGAAGTCGACACTTTTTCTTTTTGATGATAGGTATAATAGATAGCCATCCCTGTAAACAGCAATCCGCCGACAATATTTCCAGCTGTTACAATCAGCTGATTGCACAGCCACCAGTCGGAGATAGTCACTTTTGCACCGAACATCATCCCGGCAGGAATCACAAACATATTGACCACTGCGTGCTCATAGCCTAATGCAAAGAATATAAAGATCGGAATACCTGCAGCCAGTATTTTGCCAAGAGTAGACTTAGACGTCATGGACATCACCACCCCCATACAGACCATCCAATTACACAAAATAGCTTTAACAAAAGCCGAAAACAAGCCTGCTGCACCATGGGCGCTGTATCCAAGCGTTTTCTTTTCGCTGATCAGGATCAGGCTCTGTTCGATGTTTCCGAGCTGGCTCGAATGTCCAGTTTCTGTACTAGCAGCCCAAAATAAAATCGCAAACAGGACACTCCCAAGCAAGTTGCCTAGAAAAACCCAGAGTAAATTATTGGCCATAGCCTTAAAATTGATTTTACCTTCAAACCAGGCTAAAGGTACGAGAGAGAAGCTGCCTGTCACCAATTCCAAACCGAGGATGACGATAATAACAAACCCTACAGGAAAAACGAATGCACCGACTAATCCCAATCCTGTCTGCGAAGTGGCCAAAAGTGCGAGTGTAACAGAAATTGCCAATAAGGCACCTGACAATGCTCCCCGTATCAGTAGATCTTTGACAGGAAGCGAAGATTTGTAGATAGCGGTGTTCATCATGGCACCAGCTACCTCTTTAGGGCTAATATAATCCATCGTATTTTTGTTTTAAAAGGTTTTAGATTCAATTATTTTTATTTCTCCTAAGCAGTCATCCCAATAAAAACACTTCCGTTTTCCACCTTCACAGGATAAGTCTTAATGGCACATTCGTCACCCGAAAGACATTCGCCTGTATCCAACGCAAAGGTTTTCTTATGGAACGGACAGGCGACTTTAGGCGTTTCACCCAAAGAGCCCAGCATGCCGCGGCTTAAAATCATCTGCCGTTTATGCGGACATTCATTTTGTGTGGCATACCACTCATTGCGGCGGGCGAAATAAAACAGCGCCACCTGTTCGTTATTCAATTTAAGACAGACTCCACCATTTTCAATAGCATCTTCTATCCGACAAGCCTTCAGCCATTTCATGTCAATTTGCGTATTCATATGATTTCAATTAAAAGGTTTAGCGATTTTATATTTAATAGGTACTGACGTTCCAATCAGCAGCTTTTTTTTGTCCGCGAAAGCTGTCAAAGCGAACAGTTTCATCCTTCTCTTCGGGTGCATTAACAAAGTGGACAAAGCGTTTGCGAATTTCCGGATTCTCCACTGCTACCTTCCATTCACAGCGATAACTATCGACAAGCAGCTGCATATCCTGCTCCCAGGCCTCCCCCATACCCAGGCCATCCTCTACCACAACATTCCTTAAATAATCTATTCCGCCTTCCATTTTATTGAGCCAGGTAGCAGTCCGGGTCAGCGGATCCGCAGTGCGGATATAAAACATCAGGAAACGGTCAATGTAACGGATACAGGTTTCACTATCGATATCCGATGCAAGCAGCAAAGCATGCTGCGGCTTACTTCCGCCATTACCGCACACATAGAGGTTCCAGCCTTTTTCCGTCGCAATAATTCCAAAATCCTTACTCTGCGCCTCGGCACATTCGCGGATACAACCACTAACAGCCGACTTTATCTTATGTGGAGCACGAAGACCACGGTAACGTTCCTCTATCCGTATCGCAAAAGAAACACTATCGTGCAGCCCAAACCGACACCAGGTACTGCCCACACAGCTTTTGACAGTCCGTAGTGCCTTGCCATAAGCATGTCCGCTTTCAAAGCCGGCAGCAATAAGTTCTTCCCAGATAAACGGCAGATCATTGAGATGTGCACCAAATAGGTCAATGCGCTGTCCGCCCGTAATTTTTGTGTATAGGCTGTACTTCTTAGCGACTTCCCCGATAACAATCAGTTTATCTGGGGTAATTTCACCTCCCGGAATGCGCGGAACAACTGAATAGGTCCCGCCCTTCTGTATATTGGCCAAATAACGGTCATTACTATCCTGAGCCACATCATTACCCTTGCCAAGAATCATTTCGTTCCAAAGGCTCGCTAGCAAGGAAGACACCAACGGTTTACAGACTTCGCAGCCATGTCCGCGGCCTAGCGCATCCAATACATGATCGTAACTTTTCAGCTCATGGATCTTGATCAGGTCATATAGTTCCTGGCGGCTCAGATCGAAATGTTCACAGATGGTACTCCGGATATATTTCCCTTGCTGTTTCATCGTATAGTTGACCAGGTCCTTGACCATCGGCACGCAGCCGCCACATCCCGATCCAGCCTTGGTACATTTCTTTACCGCATCTGCATTTTCACAATGACCAGTTATCACAGCATCACAGATCTGTGCTTTAGTGACACCTTCGCAACTGCAAATCAATGCCGCATCAGGAAGAGCCTCCAGACCAGCAGAAGCCGACTTACTTTCGCTCTGCTGGCCAAAAAGAAGGAGTTCAGGGTGTTCCGCCAACGGCAGGCTATTATTAACCATCTGAAGCAACATGTTGTAACTTGCCGCTTCCCCGACAAGTATCCCACCCAGCAGACGCGTTCCATCTTTACTTACGTTCAATCGTTTATAAATACCTTTATTACGATCCTCCAATAAGATCGTGCGTGCATAAGGCTCGCTGATAAAAGCGTCTCCAAAACTAGCCACATCAACTCCCATCAGTTTCAGTTTGGTGCTCATGTCAAATCCCTTAAAGGATTTCTCTTCCCCCACAATATGAGATGCCGCAATTTCAGCCATTTCATAGCCCGGTGCTACCAGACCATAGATCATATCATTCACTAAGGCACACTCACCGATAGCATAAACTACAGGATCAGAAGTCTGCATCTGCGCATTAACCAATATTCCGCCCCTTTCACCAACATCCAGTCCAATTTTCTTGGCCAGCTCATCACGGGGACGTATACCTGCTGAAATCACCAATAAATCCGTCTCTATCGACGAACCATCCTGAAAAGCAATCCCCGTCAGGCGATCATCCCCCAGCAATTGGCTTGTCGACTTTTGCAATAAACAGGTCAAGCCCAGTTCTGACAACTTGTTTTGCAACAACATACTGGCGCTATCATCAATCTGACGCGGCATCAGGCGTTGGGCAAATTCGATCACGGCAGTCTCTTCCAGACCAAGATCCACCATTGCTTTCGCAGCTTCGAGTCCCAAAAGTCCACCGCCCATTACTGTACCACGCTTCGCTTTTGCCGCATAAGCTTTGATCAGATCCAGATCTTCGATGGTACGATATAGAAATACCCCTTCCTTTTCAATGCCCGGAATTGGTGGAACAAAAGGAGCAGAACCAGTCGCAAAAACCAGATAGTCATAATTGACTGTGATACCTTTTTGAGATTCCACTTCTTTTTTTAATAGATTTACAGCAACAATTGGATCATCTAAATGAATTTTTACATTATTTTCCAAATACCACTCATTTTTTAACAAGAAAAGCTCGTCAATAGACGAAATTTTGAAGTAATCTGTCAAATGAACACGATCATAAGCTCGTATCGGCTCTTCTGAAAACACAATTATTTCCAGATCGTTTATTTTCTGCTTTAATTTTTCACAAAACTTATTACCGACCATACCATTACCAACAATAACAACCTTTTTTCTTTCCATAACTGCTATTTTTTATGATAAAAATTCAATTTAATACTTTAACAACACTAATTTATGCAATAAAAAATTAAAAAATCAAAATAAATATGATTTTAGTAATATTTTTTCAACAAAAAACTATAAATAATTGTAGTTTTTATGATTTATATCAGATTTTTTAATAGATTTACATATAATTCAACAACAAAAACAACAATAACATGGAAAAATTAAGCACAACATCGTTATTTATTGTAGGATCTGGCCCTGGAGACCCCGAATTACTCACCCTGAAAGCTTATAAAGCAATAGAAAATGCACAAGTGATCTTATATGACAACTTAATTAATAAAGAAATCCTTCAAATAGCAGATAAAAACTGTTTAAAACACTATGTCGGCAAGCATCCTTACGGAAAATACGTGCCCCAGGAAGAAATCAATAGGCTCATCCTTCACTATTGCGAAAGATACGAAAGAGTGGTACGGCTTAAAGGTGGCGATCCCTATCTTTTTGGGCGCGGCTTTGAAGAATGGCTTACCGTACAAAACAGATCAATTAACATGACCTACATTCCGGGCATCAGCAGCATGCAAGGCGCCGGCCTCAATGATATTCCGCTGACACATCGTGGTGTAAGTGAAGGCGTATGGGCATTAACAGGTATGAAAAAGGACGGATCCCTATCTGCCGATCTGGCCCTGGCAGTTCAGAGCAGATCTACTGTAGTCATTTATATGGGAATGCGTAAGCTCGATGAAATAGCACGCACCTATGTTTTGCACAGCAAAGGAGAAACAGCCGCAGCAATTATACAACATGCAAGCTTGCCGCAACAAAGACAGGTGCGTTGCAAAGTCAAAGATCTCGTCAGAATAAGCAAGGAGCATCAGATAGGGCATCCAGCTATCATTATCATCGGCGACGTAGTGGATCTGCAGCAAACATTGACAGTTGCTGCCGAACAGCGGCGCATTATTTAGGATCAATTATAGCATTACTTGAAATATAAGTAAAGCCTATTATTATCCACTTTATTGCCAGACTAAAACAGACAAAGGTCATCAATACCTGCGAAGACTTTAATATTATTATTTGGAAGCTTTATATCATCTACCAAATCTCGTCAGATTTGTCACTGTCAATTGGCTAGACAATCTGCAGGTCCATATTTCTAAAGAGATTCAATTCGGAATCATTTGAGTCCAGGTCGGTGATCAATGCCGTGAGCGAATCTATTGGACACACCCTAAACAGTTCACCTTGATAAAGCTTATTCTGGCTGGCTAAGGCTATTGTTTTCTTTGCACATTGAACCATCATCTTTTTGGTTTCGCCATCTGCAGCTGACGCTGCGGAAACGCCGAGCTCAGGATCTACAGCACAAGTTCCCATGATAAAGATATCGGCATTATACTTAGCAACCTCCATACAGGTTGTGATGCCTGAAGTTACAGCCAGATCGGGTTCAAAATGACCACCCAAAAAAATAAGTTCTACATTTTTGAACTTCTCGAGCAGCGGCACGATGGAAAAATTATTTGTAACCATCCGAATCCGGATATCCAATGGCATCGCATTCACTACGGCCCATGTCGTGGTGCCGCCATCCACAAAAATGGTCATACCATCCTTCAGAAACGGCTGTACTTTTAATGCAATAATGTCTTTTTCTTTGGTCAGAAACGATTGCCTATCCTGGAAAGTCAGCGGATCTTTTTCACGCAGTATAGCACCACCCCTGGTCTTGGAAAGCAAGCCGTTCCGATAGAGAAGGTCTATATCACGGCGGATAGTATCTTCCGATACCGCCAACAACACCGCCAGCTCTTCAAACTTCACCTTCCTCCGGACCGCTAATTCGCGGAGGATTATCTCAAAACGTTCTTCTTTTAACATGCTATTACTTTCTGATTTTATAGATAAGAGCTACCACTAGAAAAAGCAAAGCTATTGTTTCGAAAGCAATGATCAAAGAAAAATGCTGCGCAATGGCCCCCAAAAGCGCGGGGCCCGCTAGCTGACCGGCATAGCCCATTGTTGAAATAACCGGAATGGCTACCGTCGGCGAAAGTCCTTCAATCCGTCCACCCTCGCTAAAAAATACAGGTACAATATTGGCGGCTCCCAGTCCCAAAAGGACAAATCCAATGAGCGTTAGCGATAACCAAGGACTACACACTACGATCAAAATGCCCAACGAAGCCAACAAGCTACCACCTATCACCACAACCTTACTATTCAGTTTACTTACTAATCGGTCTCCCTGCAATCTCATGACCGCCATCGCAACGGAGAATGCCGCATATCCAATTCCCGTAAACTCAGGAGATACTCCTTTGTGATCCCGCAAGAAAATAGCACTCCAGTCCAACATCGCTCCCTCAGACAAAAATGCAATGAAACACATCAGCCCAAGTATCAGCACACTCCACCTAAGCCATTGAAATCCTTTTTTTGAAACCTGAGTTTCATCAATGTGGGAAAACTGGACAATGATTTCTTTTTCCTTTTGATAGCTCAGCAACTTTCGATATTGTACGATCAGTAGCAGTATTAAAAGAATGGCTATAGTAATGGCTGCATAAATAGGAACTAACCCCATCTTTATCAGAAAACCCAAGCCGATCGATCCAAATAGCCCGCCTACACTGAACAGTCCATGTAAAGATGACATTATCGGTTTACCCATTGCATTTTGAACCTGCACACCATGTGCGTTCATGGCCACATCTATACCACCTATACTGCAGCCAAATATAAAAAGAACACAGGCCATCAAATAGCTATTGGTTACCATCAACAGTACAGGGAGCACTACGGCAGCTATCAAACCTGAAATCAAAATCACTTGTCTGCTCCCAACTTTCCCGATGAAAAATCCGGAAAGCGGCATCGTTAATAGTGCACCACCACCCAAACATAACAGTAAAAGCCCCAGTTCTCCGTCATTCAGACCAAGACGGTCCTTGGCGAAAGGTACCATCGGTGCCCAGCTTGATAACGCGAGGCCACATACCAAAAACATAACCTGTGTCGCTACCTTAGCCTTTAATATCGATTCGTTCAACATACCTGATAAATTTTATATTGCAATATTATGCAAATTTGCATAATATTGCAATATAATTAAACGAAAAGATTTGCCATGCGAATAGAACACCTCGCCCTATGGGTCGATGATCTTGAGAAAACACGTGCTTTTTACGCCAAATACTTTGGTACTGTAAGCGGAGAAAAGTACCATAACCCGAAGAAAGGGTTTTCATCCTACTTTCTTAAATTCCGCGAATCCGGCGCACGTTTGGAGATTATGAATCGTATTGATATTACTACTGCCGCGGCTGATAGGAGCCTCAACAAAGGCTATACCCATCTGGCCATTAGCGTCGGTGGAAAGGATGCTGTCGATGATTTGACCGAGCAATTACGGTTGGATGGTTATATCGTCGAAAGCGAGCCCCGTACTACGGGGGATGGTTATTATGAAAGCGTCGTGCTTGATCCGGAGGGAAATCCGATAGAAATTGTAGCTTAAACAGTTCAAAAAATAAAGCATCCCGAACACGATCGGGATGCTTTACCTTATTCTGCATGAAAAGTAAGCCTAAAAGGCTCTTATAAGGGCTTCCATTAGGATTTTCTTATGACAGGATCGATCCAGTAATAGTCATGGTTGGTATGAGCGAAAAACTCCATCGGCGTAACATGGCAATCAATGGTATCACTGAGCCCGTCGTCGGTATAAGTGACCACATCTTCGGATGGCATCACCATCCCGCTCATAATGGATCCATAGTCCAAGCAGTGAAGATCAGATATAAGCACATTGATTGTGTGGGCCAGCGTCCATTTTTCCATTTCTTCCTTGCTAACACGTTTCACACGCTCTGCCAAAAACCGGGCTTCCTCCAGCTCTTTTTCGACACTGTCCGGAAAAAAAAGCAACAGGAAGGCTTCATACTTATCAAATTCTTTATTTCGGATTGCTTCATTTCGCAGAAACAGCTTCTCGCCCATCTGTCCGTACTGATCGGCATATTTTTTCAGCTCCATTTCTGCAAGTTCCCTATCCGACCATTGCTGCAATTCAGAAAGCGCATATACATCGGTACCATGGCCATCACACTGATTGAGATACGACCAGATATCGCCCTGTACAACTTTGGGCTTCCTGTGCTCCAGCACATTGTAACCTTGCGCTACCCATGCTTCTATTTGTTCCCTTCTCATCTTAAGCTGTTTTTTAAAATAAACAACAGCGCAGCTGCAATAGTTTTCTTTTTCTATTTCAGATTTCGGGCTTTCAGCTCCGCATCCAGTGCTTTCTCATTTTTCCCAAAATATTTAAAGAACAAAATGGCCAATATTAATGGGAAAATTGTAGGCCAGGTTAAACCGGCTACGAATACACTGTAGGCAGCGATCCCCAAACAAAAGCCAATAATCGATGCATTGATTATTTTCGTGGGTTTAGCTTTCTTTTTGAGAACCAACAACTCTTCATTGCTCAGTTCATTTAATTTCTTTTCTTCCATCTGGTCTGTACTTTTATAGGTTAGTTATTTTAGATGTTTGATGCGAATATAATTATTTAAATGGGCAATAAAAAAACAGAAAAGATTGGAAATTAGCAAAAGAATAGCGCAAAAAAATAAAAAAGGTCGGATGAAAATGGAACACCCGACCTTTTAACTAAGTTACTCCTTACATGGATATCTATAGGACAACAGCCGCAGGCAGATGGTTTGTTTTTTACAATTTTGTATCAACTTCTGTTCAACCAGCCTTCACCCAATCAGCTCTTGCATGTACTTTTCAAAGCCCATGAAACCAATATAGGCTGAAAAAATAAACGGGCAAGCCGCTTTCCATCCGTATCCAATCCAAAGCCGTCGCGATGGTCTTTATATTGGGCAATATTTCCGGGAAACACGGCTGTAAAAAACGCTGCTGCGATTTTTCCGACTTTCGATCGCTGTTTGGCAGGTGCGAAAATCAGTGCAGCACCCAAAGCAATTTCCGCAATACCGGAATATACAACCGTATCATCTTTAGCGATCGGAACCCAGTCGGGCACCTGAGCCTGAAATTCCTTGCGGGCGAAGGACAGATGTCCAATACCGGCTACAACCAAAAAGGCTCCTAATCCAATTCGTGCAATCTTCTGCATAGGTGAATTATTCATAATCTTTTACTTAGAGGACATCATTCCACTCGAAATAGTTTGTCCAACGCTGCGGATTATTTCACTTAAAAAATATATATTTGATTAAATAAAACTAATCCTATGCAATATTATTCCTTATATATATATAAATACATTATTTTTTCCCTTTTTACAGGCCTTGTGATTCATGCAAAAGCACAAGAAACAATTGTCACTTATATGAAGAAAAATCGTGGTATTACTGCTATAAAAGATTCAGCCGCTTACACGAACATTATTCGGCTAACAGCAAATGAATTGGGGCTTTACGAAGTAAACGATTACTATCCAAATGGCAATTTAAAAAGACATGGATGGACAAAAGTAGCTGACCCAAAAAGATTACATTTGGAAGGCATTATTGAAAGTTATCACAAGAATGGCAATCTGGCAATATCTGCTGGATATAAAGACAATAAATTGAGCGATACTGTAAAAAGATACCACGAAAATGGTCTTTTAAAAGAAATTAGATTTTTCTCCGGTTCTGAAGCCAGTCCCAACGAATTTCTTTTTCAGGACCAGCATAGCCGACTAATCTATTATGCGGATTCAACAGGCCGCCAACAGATTGTCAATGGAAACGGCAAGTTTGAATTTAAGGACAGCATAAATAGTGAAAAAGGCCAATATATCGATGGTTTACGTCAAGGACATTGGGAGGGTACTCTAAAAAAGGGTAAAAATAAGTTTGAGGAATGGTACGAAAAAGGCATATTAAGCAAAGGAACCAGCACAGATAGTATGGGCAATGTGCATCCCTATACGCAGCGGGATGTCCAACCGGAATACCCTGGCGGGATAAAAAACCTCATGATCTTTATTGCCCAGAATTATAAATATCCCAAAGAAGCTTTAAATGCAAAAGTATCAGGACAACTTCTCATCAGTTTTGTCATTGAAAAAAATGGTCTGGCGAATGAATTTGAAGTGATTAATGACCTCGGCTATGGAACAGCAGCAAGTGGTATAGCAGTACTAAAGAAAGCCGAAAAATGGACTCCGGGTTATCAGTATGGCATGCCTGTGCGCGTGCAGTTTACCATTCCAATCCGTTTACATACAGGTCCCGCTCCAAATTAGCCCTGATCATAATAGTCTGGACTGCATCTGCTTCAATACGTCCTTCATTTTTTCCTGATAGAGCTTATTTGACTTCGATAATTTCACAGCTCTCTGTTGTTCTTCTTCTGCCTGCGCATAAAAGCCAACCCGATACAACAATAAAGCCATCGTATAACGGAATGCTGGCACATCAGGTTTGAGATCTATTGTTTTCTTTTGCCAACGGATCGCATCAAATATAACTTCCGGGTTATTCTTTTCAAAAGCCAGGATCTGTTGCGCACCGTAATTTAAATTAGTTGCTTGATCATCCTGATAATATTTACGCCCTTTACCCACTAGGGATTTGAACTCTGCGTTTTGCGCACTGTCCAATAAAAGACGGTTTCGTGTAAACTGGATCTGCCGATCTTGCGCAAAATCTATTCGGGACAATGAATCAGGATCAACCCGATAAAATGATTGATCGTAATAGTTCCGCGCCATCTGGATGTAAGATAGGCTATCTTTCATAAGCCGCTTATACTCCAGGGGATGAAAAGCTTGCGCATTAGATGCACGCAAATAATTAGGCGTCCATGTCGTATAGGCAAAATAACCAACTTCTTGGGCCAAAGAAAAGTTTCTCTTGTCGAGCGATTCCCGAAATGTCCGCTGTATAATCCTGTTGTTTATCTTTTTACGAACTGGCAATGGCAAAGAGGAATAGAGGCTATCCACCATTTTGTTATTGGTACGCGCCAGTAAATAAGATTTACTATTATATACAGGGCCACAGCTCAATAAAAATATAACTGTCTCAAAATTATTCAATTGCTCTATCGTCAGCTGCGCTATATAGTCACTCAATAGCTGCTGGTCTGTATATTGATCAAATGTCTGATTGTAGCGAAGTATTTTGCTCAACAAGGACTGTTGACGCATCCCCTTTCGATATTCTGCTATAAGCTTACCGAGAGTTTCAGCTTTTGCAAGCGTATTTGCCGAGTCTATGAGTCTTTCCAGCTCATCTCCCCCATCAACCGCCTTGTCTATTCGTAAAATAGGAATCCCATCTTTATCAGTAACAAGGTACATCGGTTTGTTCAAATAGAAAGCCCGTTGCAACGGATGGTCAAATTCATCCCGATCCACCTGAACGATTCCCGACACAAACTGCGTACTGAGCATATCTTTTGCTTTTTTTGAAACAGAGCCTCTAAAAGGAATAAACTGATCGTCCCGTTGATGGACCACCAAGAACATCGGCTTATTTTCCTTTGCCGCACGCTCCAGCAGCTGTAAATAATCTTCTTTTTGCGGAAATGTCTGCTGCTGTGCTATTGCAGGGTAAACAAACACCCAACACAAAAATATGAATACAGCAGATTGTAACTTGTAATGATTCATTATCTATGAAAATTAACTAGCAATAACTTATGATATAATTTATAGAATTGGATAAAAGTTTCAATTCTTCTATTCAAGAGACATCGAATTTGGAGGCCAAGCGAACAATTAAATAGCAAAAATGAATGTATAAAGCTAATAAAATACAGGCAAAAAACCACAACGAATTTAACTCTATACATAAAAAATTAATAAAAAAAGAAAGCTCTGCAATAGCATTCCCCGTAAGCCACTAGACAAATACCGATAAAAAAAGCTTTGATAGCTAAAAAGCAGCCGATCTACGAAGAGCAGGCCGCTTTTTCAGATAGACAAAGGGTACTTTACCACATCATGGCTCTTCCCTATGGAACAGATCGATGCCGGCAATAGAACAGTAGCGGGTACTCAAACGTTTTCGAAGAAATATAAGAACAGCTGCCTTTCTCAAATCCAAAACCTGAGCATATTTCCCTATATTTATACCCGTGCTCCCAGAGCTCCTGTTATGTCAATTTCTTTATACATCATCAAACAAGGTGGAAAATTTGCAGATAGCTTTACCTTACGATATTGAATCTCTTTTTCAGCAATACTACCGACAGCTTTGTCTCTTTGCAAACAATATCCTACACGACGAAGCTTTGGCTGAAGATGTTGTTCAGAGCTTTTTCGCAGGGCTCTGCGAGGGACGCAATACCCTACCCGATGATGAAAATACACGCCGAGGTTATCTCTTCATTGCCATCCGAAACAATTGCCTCAAACACATCCGCAGCGAAAAAATAAAAAGTAAATACGTTGATCAGCTTGACAAAGATATGATCGAAGAGCAAACGGTCATGGATGCCATGATACAGGCCGAAGTTATCAACCAGCTTATGGAAGCCATAAACCAACTACCACAGGGCTGCAAACAAGTACTTGATATGGCTGTTTTTGAAAAACTCTCCAACAATGAAATTGCCAATAACCTCTCTATTTCGATCAATACCGTCAAAAGCCAGAAAAAAAGAGCCATACAGCTTTTAAGGACACGTTTGGATACCCATATGATGATGCTCCTTTTACTTTTACTTTCTGAATAACAAACTTTTACATTTTTTTTAAATTTCTCTTCCATCCTTTTCCATCGGTAATGGCTCTTCTCCTTATACAGCCAATTGAACAGGATGAAGAATGACCAATTTGTACTCGTCGATTTTTTAGTAAAACACTTTAGCGGGACATTGAGCCAAGCAGATATGCAGGTTCTCCAAAAAATCTTTGAAGATGATCCGACCCTACGCGAACGATGGGAACGATATACCAGTCAGGGGCTCAGATCTAGCGATGCAGAGTTCTGGGATAGACTGGACCTGGATCAGGCTAGAGCGAAAATACTACACTATGCGTCGGCCAAACCAGCAAAACGACCATTACATATCGGCGGCATGCGCCAACTAAAGATCTATGCAGGTCTTGCAGCCAGCCTACTCATCTTTTTAGGTGTCGCATGGTTTCTAAACTCTGCTCCTCAGGACAAACAAATTGTCGCCGATCAAGTCTATCGGTATAACAACGATGTATTACCAGGAGCACAGAAAGCCACTCTTACCCTCTCCAATGGTAAAACTGTCGCTCTTTCTGACAAGCAGACGACTATAGAGGAAACGCATGGCGAACAGCTTCAGATCGTAGATGGCCAGTTGCATTACAAACCAAACAGCGGACAGGCCGAACTTGCAAGCCTAAAAAACACGTTGAAAGTACCCGAATCGGGCTTCTATCGCATGGTCCTGCCCGATGGCACCAAAGTGTGGATCAATTCAGCTTCTGAGCTGAGCTATCCTTTGGACTTTGGTAAATCGACCCGCAATGTGGAACTACGGGGTGAGGCCTACTTTGAAGTGGCCCACGAAAAAAATCGACCCTTCATCGTCAGCACGACTCACGGTGACATTAAAGTACTAGGGACCGCCTTTAATCTGACGGCCTACAGCAATACGGCCTCCAATGTCACATTAATCAATGGCAGTATCCAGCTGACCAATAAAAATAATACGACCAAACAAATCGTACCTGGACAGAAAGTCGAATTCGACGGCAGCGCCATGCGCGTCTCTCAGGCAAATATTGAAAAGGAAACCGCCTGGCAACATGGCTATTTCTATTTCGAACACGACCAGATTCAGGACATTATGGAACAGCTGGCGCGCTGGTATGATATCCAGGTTATCTACAAAGGACCGATCAGTAAGAAAAAGTTTGGCGGGAGCATGAGCCGAAGTGTAAGCCTCGCCGAAGCCTTAGAACTCATTAAACGCGGGGCCGGCCTTGAATTTGAAATTGACAGAAAAACCGTTACCGTAAAGAACAAAAACTAAAAAGATAAACCAATTTTTAAAAACCAAAGGAGGACCAAAGATGATTTGAATATTTACCTACTCCAACAAACATTGCTATTACTCTATTCAGCAGTGCTTGAATAACATCTATATGTGAATTAAACAAAAAACCAACCCTATTACTGAAAATATGAATTACTTTATCAAATGTAAAGATTACCTATTCGGGAACCGAATGGCTGAACCTAGCTTTGCACCTCTCATTTCCAAAAAGGTGAAAGCCACCCTTTTCCTGGGTTTACTATTTACCTATGGTGTCTACGGTAAAACCGAAGCCCAACAGGTTACCCTGCATATCAATAAAGGAAATCTAAAATCGGTCTTTACAGAAATCAAAAAACAGACCGGATATCATTTCTTTTATGACGAAAGTCTCTTTAATGATCTCAAGCAGGTAAATGTAGACGTTTCCAACCAAAAACTGGAAAACGTTCTCAAAAAGCTTTCAGACGAGTTGCCCCTGCAGTTTGAAATGCACAAAAATCATATTATTGTATTGCCAGGTGCGCCAAAGAGTATGCCCCAAACGCTGCAACAGCAATCTACCATCAAAGGGCAATTGGTAGCAAAAAAAGATGGCAAGCCCATCGAAAACGCAACGATCAGCATCAACGGCGGCAACAGCAGGACCTCTTCCGATAGTAAAGGAAACTTTTCCCTGCAAACAGTCCAGGCGGAAGGTACGCTGACCATTTCGCACCTTTCCTTCAAACCACAGACTGTGCGGTTTAACAGTGCAACAGCCAGTGCTTTGACAATAGCATTGGAGGAGAATGACAGTGCATTGGAGGAAGTAGTTGTTGTCGGATTCGGCACACAAAAGAAAGTCAACTTAACAGGAGCCATTTCACATGTTGGCAAAGAGGCCTTTGAAAATCGACCGGTAGCCAATATCGGGCAGGCTTTACAGGGTCTTGTTCCCAATCTAAACATCACCTTCGGAAATGGTTCGCCAAACAGCACACCTGGGTTTAACTTACGGGGTGGTACCTCCATGAATTACAATAGCAATACAGGAGTATTCGAATCCGTAAACGGAGACCCTTTGGTGATTATAGACGGCGTGGAGAGTTCTACCGGCGCCTTGAATCAGCTCAACCCAAATGATATCATGGACATGTCTTTTATCAAAGATGCATCTGCTGCAGCAATCTATGGTACAAAAGCAGCCTATGGGGTAATACTGGTACGTACCAAGCGGGGTGAATTCAATCAGAAAGGCAAGATCGCCTACAACTTCGACTCCAACTTTGATACCCCCTCTGGGCTACCTGATATCCTTAACGCGTATGAGATCCAAAAATCAGGCATGGACAGGACATTATGGACCAACGGTAAACCGGGTACTTCCGACGAAAAAAAGCTGGAAATGATCCAAAAGTACATGGACAATCCCACTCCAGAAAATGCATGGTATCAGGAAGGGAACAGCATTATTTGGGTAGCTAACGTTAACCCATTTGAGGAAGCCGTCAAAAAATGGACGCCGATGCAAAAACATACGCTCAACCTCAGCGGTGGAGCCGAGTCCATTAACTATTATATTTCGGGTGGTATGCAGAATCAATCGGGTATGTACAAGATCAATACCGATAAACTGAAACGCTATAACGCCCTGATGAATATCAACGCCAAAGTGAATAACTGGTTCAGCGTTTTTGGAAAAATAGGTTTCGACCAAACAAATTTCAATAGCCCCTATATCGTTGGGGGCAAAGGCAGCATCTGGTCGGCTATGATGGGTGAGACGAACAAAAACATCAATATGCCTATCCAAACCGGTCCCAATGATCCGCTCCCCAATACCTATACAGACAATATTCTTGCCTGGCTGAGCTATGGTGCAAACAACCAGTCCATGGACAGAAGAGTATCCTTGTTGATTTCGCCGGAATTTACCTTGATACCGAATGCGCTGAAATTAAAGGCAGACCTCAGTTATCAGCCCCAGTCTTATAGTTTGAGCCGATACAGCCCCAAATTCAACCAAGTCGTAGACTCTTGGCAGTATACCTCTCAACAGGCCGAAGCGGCTGAAAACAGAGCGTATTTTGACAATAATAACACCAACAAATATCTGGTCAACATCTATGCTGATTATAAGAAAACCTGGGCAGAGAAACATAATTTCGCTACTGTAGTCGGCTACAATCAGGAGCAGACAAAATATAATCAGATCACGAACACATTCAGAAAGTTGATCTCGCCAGATATACAAAACCCTGATGCCGCTGAGGACCCATCTCTGCATACGGTCTCCCGAAATGCCTACACGCTTGCGGGACGAGCACTATTTGGGCGTGTCAGTTACAACTTTGCAGAAAAGTACTTTGTTGAGAGCAATCTCCGCTATGATGGAAGTGCAAAGTTTACGGAAAAAGACCGATTTGTCACTTTTCCATCCTTCTCTGCCGGTTGGCGCATATCGCAGGAGAATTTTATGGCCGGAACTAAGAGCTGGCTCAACGAACTCAAATTGCGTGGAAGCTGGGGGAAATTAGGAAATCAGCCTTCATCCATCTATCCCTATCAAGCAACCATGAATACCGGCAAAGCGCCTTACTTAATCAACGGGCAGCAAATAGTCTATATCGATCCTCCGGGACTCGTATCCCCATACCTTACATTTGAGAAAGCCAGAACATGGAACGTCGGTTTTGATGGAACATTTCTCAAAAACAGGCTCGATGTAACATTTGAATATTACAATAGAAAGACCACCGATATCCTGACCGATGGCAGTGCCTCGTTTCCAACCACTTTGGGAACCGCTGCGCCACTGGAAAACTCAGGTATACTCGAAACCAAAGGATTTGAACTTTCTTTCCTTTGGAAGCAAACGATCAATGCGGACCTCCGCTACCGTGTAGGCCTCAACCTATCCGACTACCTCACCAAAGTACAGCATTACGCTGCCAACACCAGCATGATGATCACTAACTCTTCGGGCAGGGAGGTGATGTATGATGGTAAAACGATCGGCGAAATATGGGGTTACCGTACCGGTGGTATACTACAGGAAAGTGATTTCGCAGGTCGTAATCCAAGCAATGGCAACTGGATCTACAACGGGGCCTACCAGGGCACGCTATATCCAGGTTATATCTGGTACCAGGATCTTGGCGGACCGGAGGGAATTCCTGATGGAAAGATAGATGCCGGACTGAACACCTTGGCAAATCCAGGCGACCGTGTCGTTATTGGAAACTCTACACCACGTTATCGATTTGGTATCACTGGAAATGTCCAATATAAACATTTCGATCTCGACTTTTTGTTCCAAGGTGTGCTGAAACGTGATATCTGGGCCGGGCTATCTTCTTACTGGGGCGGAGGAGCAGGCTCAAAATGGATGTATGAGAGATCTTGGACACCAGACCGCACAGACGCTGAATTTCCGATGTACGGTTCTTCGGTCAATGTCCAGGACAGATACTTGATCAATGGCGCTTATCTGAGACTTAAACAGGCGGTATTGGGCTATACCCTACCGCAGGAGATGACCAAACGATTTGGTGTGGAGCGCCTGCGTTTCACGCTTGCCGGTTACAACATTTTTGAGCTCACAAAAATACCTACAATTTTTGACGTCGACCAGATATCTGCAGACTATCCACAAAAGAGATCAATTGCTTTTGGTGCCCAAATTGTTTTCTAACTAATACTACTATGAAAAAAAATATATCCAGATTAATCGTCATTGCCGCAGCATCCTCCTTATTGCTGACACAATCTTGTAACGATAAATTTTTACAGCTAAGTCCCGAGACCGATCTATCGAAGGACAACTCCTTACATACCGAAACGGAGTTGACATTATACCTCAATAATCTCTATAACCGCTATATTCTAGGACACGGTTCAGGCTGGGCCGATGCTAAAGTAAACCCCAATGTTGTCGGCGGCAGCCATTTGTTGGCATCCGACTTTATGACCGACAATATGGTCCGCTACGGCAATATCAGCAGTATGATGGACAACACCTTTATTCCACCAAATGCAGGTACGTCGGTCGACTGGACCTGGGAAAACCTACGCTCAGTCAATTATTTCCTCAAAAACTACAGCAATGCTTTGCCCGCCGTCAACAATGACATCAGCAGACTGAACAAATATGTGGGCGAGGCCTATTTCTTTAAGTCGATGGATTACTACCGCAAGCTTATGCTTTTTGGAGATGTGCCCTGGTTTTCAAGCGACCTCAATATCGACAGCAAGGACCTTTACAAACCTCGGGATAAGCGAACAGTGGTTGCTGATTCTTTAATGAAGACAATCGATCTTGCTATTGCAGGTCTTGCAGGCATTACTGGCCGTCCAGACGGACGTATCAATCAGGATATGGCCTTGTTTTTAAAAGCGAGAATTGGCCTTTTCGAAGGCTCCTTTAGGACCTACCATAACGAGTTGTCTCTACAAAGCACAGCAAAACCTTTTTTGGAGGCAGCTGTGGATGCTTGCGAAAAAATCATCGCCTCAGGTCGCTATCAATTGTATGCTACGGGTGAAACTCCTTACTGGAAATTGTTTACATTCAAGAAAGATCCAAATTCCGACGGCAATAAAGAGGCTATCTTAGCACGCGTTTATGATGGCACTGTTGTCGGTCACGCAACGCAGCGTTATTGGGATCAGAACAACAGTATTTCGGGCGGAAGACCTGCTGGAGGTGCAACACGGGGCCTGATCGATGAATATCTGTGTATTGACGGTAAACCGATCTATACGTCAGGATCCGCTGGCAGCTATACCGCCAACCCACTTTTCAAAGGTTACGACGGCCTATGGTCCGAACTCGAAAACCGGGATCCACGTCTGAAACAGACCATTAATTATCCCGGTGAAAATCGTTCCTTGTTTAATCGAACAGATGGGACGACCAGCCTCGAAAAAAATGGTATAACATATCCTCGGCTATCTTATAATGTCAGTGGTGGTACCACCGTAACCGGCTACTTACCTATTAAGCACTGGATGGGTGACCGTACCGAAAACGAAGCGACAACAAACGGACAACAAACGGCTATTGAATTCCGCTATGGAGAGGTATTGCTGATGTTAGCAGAAGCAAAAGCCATTTTAGGTACTTTGACGCAGAACGACCTAGATAGAACAATCAATCTATTGCGTCAACGCGCGGGATTTGACTTTGCGAAATATCCGAGCAGCAAACTCGAGCTTGGCAACCTCCCTGCCGATCCAAGGCTCGATGAGATTTATGCTGCAAAACTTGATTATTCCGTTAGCCCCATCATCCGTGAAATAAGAAGGGAACGTCGTATAGAGATGGTCCTGGAAGACCGTCGATATGAAGACTTGATGCGTTGGAAAGCCGGCAACCTGATGACAGTTCCGTTACGGGGTATGAAATTTACAGCAGAAAAAGGTAAACTCTATGACGGTACCCATACTGCCAAACCGGTTATTGCCCTAAAAGAAGAAGTCAATAAAGACATCTTTTTAGATAATAACGGATTTATCATCGCTTATCCGCGGAGTGCCAACATTGCTGATGGTGTCGCCTTATGGGCAGATTACCGCTACTATTGGCCGTTACCTTTATACGATCTCACTTTAGATGGTAATCAGCTGGTTCAAAATCCGGGATGGCTGGGTGCAAAATAATACGTATTAAAAAGAAATAACATTATGAAAATTAAAGCATATATCTACCTGTCGATTAGCCTCCTATGTGTAACTATGGGGTTGAACGCATGCAAAAAGGACCTGGGGCCCATTAAAGACAACTTGACTGTTCGGGAAGCTGTACTTTCTGGAGGTTTCATGCAGATTCCTGTTAAAATCGGAACGCCGCTTCAGATCAATCTAGCCGTCAATCCGGGAAACCGCAGTGTCACTGAGGCGACCTATACCAGCAAACATCCAGAAATCGCAACATATAGCAATACAGGCTTGGTTACCGGTTTAACCGTCGGTAAGGATACCATCACCATACGATCTGGCGAACTCCATGTTTGGTATATTGTCAATGTAACCAAATAAAAGCGGACATATGAACAAGTCAAAAGAATAATGGTAAGAGATGACCATTTGTTAGTTTAGTGTTTAGTTTAGACTATCAGACAAACCCGTCTGGTAGTCTTCTTCTGACCAAATAACATTTATTCGCTTTACCATTTTTCAATTTATAGAAACGGTTTACTTAATTGCAAACCCCTGTAAAACAAACCCTATTTCTTACTATAGGCTTGTATTTTGAGTAATTATAAGCCACCAATATACATTAACAATTATAAATTATTTACTTCAAAAATTATGACAAAACAAACAAAAAGATGGATGCAGATCATGAAAGGATTTGCATTGTCCACCGCGGTCCTATCACTTTTTTTCGCCTGTTCAAAGCCATTGGTAGAGCAAAATGCAGCAGAAACTCAACGGTTAAAAGCGTCATCGAATGGTGCCATAGACACCACTCTTTCCAACCTTACCTTTGTGACTAATCCAGTAAATCTCAATATAATCATGTTTGTACCCACAGACAATCCAGCATTGCCTAACTATAAAACACGGTTATCCCAGCTATTTGTCCATTTCCAGGACTGGCTGCATAATGAGATGGGGCGCTATGGTTATAGCAGCTATCTGGGCCTGGCAAAAGATTCTGCAGGCCTAGTTAACATCATTGAAATCCCGGCCGCAGGAGCTCAAGCGGACTACCCCTACAGCTCGGCCGTATCCGCTGGTAAAATTATAAATGAGATCAATACATATAAAGCTGCCCATCCAAGCCAATTTTCATCCAACAATCACTATTTGGTACTTTTGCCAGCAAGAACAGATGGCGATAACAGCCAACCATTCTATGGTTATGGAAAATACTGCTTTGCAGTGGATAATTCCTCCATGTCTGTCAATGGAATTCCAAATCCTAGCTCAAACTATCTCGGTGGCATGCTACATGAATTGGGCCATGGATTAAATTTACCCCATAACCGCGCTAAATATGTCAGTGAAGAACCTACACTGGGCACATCATTGATGGGAAGCGGCAATGTGAGTTTTAGCAAGGGACAGCCTACTTTTCTAACCGGCTCTGATGCAGCAATTCTCAACAGAAATGAAGTTTTTCAACCTGCAGTGACGACAGCTAGCCCTTATCAGGCACCTACTTATTCGGTACAACCTCAATTTGCCATTGACAACAGCCAGCAAAAAATCTTTATTACTGGAAATTATACGTCCAATTTGCCTGTGAGTGAGATATTGGTTTATATGGATCCCAATGTAAACAACGAAGGCACAGGAGCCAACAAAGATTACAATGCAGTTACCTGGAAATTTGCCCCCGTTTCCTCTGGAGTCATCCAAGGAACTATAGATCTGAATGAGCTTTACTACAAAGGCAATACACCTTACGAACTTAAGGTAAAATTATTATTGCAAAATGGCTACACAACTTCTAATGTTTACGAATTTAACTATGTCAATGATCTCATGACAACCAATCAAGATTCGGTGTATACCTATTCCAATGCGTCTTATGCCGGTATGAAAGGAAGCTTTGGCAAAGGGCAATATACTACTTCAGATTTATTGGCAAAAGGCGTAACAGACAATAGTGTCTCTTCCATTAAAGTTGGCGCCAATGTTAAAGTAACTTTATACAACGGCAATAATTTTACAGGCGATAGCCTTGTCGTCACCTCTTCATCGACCTATCTCTCGACTTTTAACGATAAGGTTTCGTCCATGAAAGTACAAAACCGTTAGAAAACTTGGGAAATACGATGCATAAATTATTTTTAACAAACACAAGGAGATTACTGGCTCTGGTACTCGCCTTCATGGCATTAAAAGTGTCGGGCCAGCCCGCTCCTTGGTTTACCGACGGGAAATTCGGTCTGTTTTTGCACTGGGGGCTCTATTCCCAGACTGCGGGCGACTGGAATGGCCATCCCACCAAAGGCGGCGAGCATTTTATGCTCTACGAACGCATACCCGTCAAGACCTATGCAAAGATCGCCGATCAGTTTAATCCAATAGGCTTTGATGCCGACCGTTGGGCTCAGATGGCCCACGATGCCGGCATGAAATACCTGGTGATCACAGCCAAGCACCATGATGGATTTGCGATGTATAACTCAGCCGTCAGCGACTATAACATCGTCAAGCGCAGCCCTTGGGCAAAAGATCCGATGAAGGAGCTCGCCGTGGCCTGTAAGAAATACGGCCTCAAGCTCTGCTTCTATTATTCACTGGGGCGCGACTGGGAAAACCCCGATGTGCCCACCAACTGGCCTGTCAAAGCCGGCCGCAGCAATACCTGGGATTATCCCGACGAAGATGCCAAAGACCTCAACAAATATGTCGAAAACAAAGTTAAACCGCAGCTGCGCGAATTGCTGACACAATACGGTCCTATCGGTATTATCTGGTTTGATACACCCGAGCTGATCACCAAAAAACAAAGTCAGGAAATCAAAGATCTGATCCATTCCATTCAGCCCGACTGTATCATCAACAGCCGGATAGGCAATGGACTTGGCGATTATGCTGTTGTTGAGCAGTCGCTGGTTTCTACTGCACGGAAGAACTGGGAAGCCTGCATCACGATGAGTGAAAATTGGGGTTACAATAGACATGACACAAAATGGAAAAGCCCCGAGCTGTTGGTCCGCAACCTTATTGAAGTCGTGAGCAAGGGGGGCAACCTGCTGCTCAATGTAGGCCCCAAAGGTGATGGCACCTGGCCAGTTGAAAGCCAGGAAAACCTACATGCTATCGGAAGCTGGATGAAGACCAACGGCGAAGCGATTTACGGCACCACGGTCTGGGATGGCGCCAAACAAACCGCGCAAACCCTACAGGCCGACAACAAGGTAGCCGAAAAGGAGAAAGCGAGTATGAAAGATGCCGTGAATGATGCGACACCGAAAGAAATCGTCTCGGACTATCGCTTTACACAGAAAGGCAAGTTTGTTTACCTCTTTGTGCGCAGTCCGTCGACGGCTACAATAGACATCCCTGAGCTCGCAAAAAGTGTTCTCGACATCAAAAGTTTAGCGCTTCTGGGCAGTTCCTCAAAGGTGAAATGGACACAAGGGAGAGATGCGCTGCAGCTGTCTTTACCCACTGTCAAAGACCCAGAAATCCCGATTTACGTATACAAGATCGAATCGAAATAGCCCAGCGCCTATTTCACAAATCGTCTTACTCCCTTTAGCAAAAGAGCTCCCTGATCATTGATTGATCAGGGAGCTCTTACAATCCAACCGCTCTTCTTTGACACTTCCGTCGGACTGTATTGTAAAACACTATTGCTTCAGCTGCAACGAATCGTAAGCCAAAGCGATCGGATATAAATCCAAAGAAAAGAGCTGTCTTAAAATGTGCATCTTTGCTTCAACGACAAAAGACAAAGCACACACATGAAAAAATATATTATCGTATTCAGTCTATCCTTACTTACGTTAAGCGTCTCGGCGCAAAAGAAAAAGAAAAAACAGGGCCCGCCACCAGTGGTGAAACCTATCCCCGAGCCACCAAAAGTGATCGAACAGGCAGGTACTTCGGAAAGCATGCCTGTTATGATATCCATGCCCATGCGAGCAGCAGATCAGGTGCGCATCAAAAAGACGGATGGACAAGAACTGAATCTCGAGAAACTGGAGGAATTAGTAAACACAAACCTTTCTCAGATACAAACTTTATCCCTGAGCTCTTCCATCTCCGGAAAGAAGCTCAGCAGCGAAATCCTGCAAAAGATTATGGACGAAAGCAATCAAATGGAGTCACTGGAAATCAGCAGCCTGGACATCGACACATTTCCTGAAATCACAGCAGCCCATCCTAAACTTAAAAAGATCACGTTAAGCAGAAATAATCTCAGTGTACTTCCCGCAACTATTTCCAATCTGACAGCGCTGGAAGAGTTCAACTGCAATAATCCCTTGACGGGTTTGCCTTCAACCTTTGCACAACTCAAAAACTTAAAACAGCTTGGGCTTAACGGGAATCTGTTCAGCACTTTTCCGAAAGAAATTTTTAGTCTAAACAAGCTGTCATTCCTATACCTTTCGGGCAATTACAAAGGGGAGACCAAGCTGACAGATCTGCCCGATCTATTTGAGCAGTTGCCCGAATTAAAAGAACTCGGCATAGAACATGCGGGGCTATCGACACTGCCAAAATCAATTGCTGCATTAAAAAAACTAGAAAAGGCCAATTTTTCTTTCAATCAATTTACAAGCTTCCCCGCCGCATTGTACAATAATCCCAAACTGGTGTTTGTACCATTTACAAACAATCCCCTTCAATGGGAACCGTTTTTGGCTTCTGTCAAAAAAATAAAATGGAGCGGTCTCTTCTTTTTGAACGATACAGGGCTTAGCAAAAAACAGTACGAACAGGTACAGCAGATCCTTAGCAAGACAGACGTCTATTATGATGAGATGAATGATTAAACCCTTTTAAAGTAAGCCCAAAAGATAATTTTTGGGCTTACATTCGAAATTATTCGTTCTAAATAATACACGATACAATTATTGCGTAGAAAATTTATCTTTAATTGCTTTTGCTAAATTGGGTATATCCTCAATAGCTTGATCAATCATTTGTCGATATAAATTTTCTCCATATTTTGCTATTAAATGCTCATTTAAATCACCGCTCGTTGGCCTTCCGTCACTATAGACATAAGTAGGCACAACTAGAGAGTTCAATAAGTATTCACAGCAACTATACTCCACTCTAACGAGCCTTTAAACCTTTTTACAGTTTCTCGAATTCCATCATATGTCTGATTACTATTATCTAAACAGTAATATCTATAAATGGGCCATATGAGTCAAATATTTCTTTAACATCATCTCTAAACGCAAGACTTAATTTTATTTTCAAACGTCTTTTCTAAATTTTTTCTTATCTCGAACTTAGGGTACATTAATTTTAGAGACTATTTCACGTGGACACATATTAAGATTAACCTTCCCAACATATTTCATTTACAACCCCTTGATCATCTGTTTTTAAAACAATAAGGTAGTTTGTTATTTCACTAATTGAATAATCGAATACTGCGAAGTTTTTTAAAATCTCGTTATCTTCTATATATATACCAATCCGCACTAAGGAAAATTTTGTCAAAAAAAGTTCCTCAGTTTCGGTTGAATTTTCATCCAATTCTAATATTTCATAAATAGAATCTAGATTTTCATTTATTTGAAACTTAATATACTCTCTGACAACGCTATCATTTTGATAGAAATTATGTTTTATAAATGATAGATTTTGCAGATGAAATCTGCTTAAATTTTCCAAGAAAGTTGTTAGTCTTAAGATACTTTGCCCATTTAAATCTTTTCCCCCAAAATTTAAGTCAAAATGAACCTCCATTCCATTCACAGGTATAATAGTGCGGTAAAATGATCTTAACGATGATATATCAATTTGACCTATTAGGGGTAATTCTACTTTATCCATATATCCTAGAATTTGATAATATTCACATTATTTTTTATATCCTCAGAAGGAATATATCTTTTACACTTTGTTATAATTACTTCCATTGGCTTCGTATTCCCATCAATTTCTATCTTTTCCAACTTAACTAAATGCGATAAATACACTTTTTCCAATTTTGAAAATAAACTTAAATTCAAGTCTTTGATATCACCGTGTATAATATTAAGCTCAGAAATATTATCAAAAAGTTCCAATACACCTTTCAACTTATCATTAATATACCATATCGTCAGTTTATCAATGGATGAAAAATTCTTAGGAAAAATCCCCTTAAATGTTCTAAGAGAAAGAAAAGAAAATTCCCTAATATTTACACTCCATAGAGACATATTTATATTACATCCCTCTCCAATAATAAGATGATCCGCACAAAAAGAGAGTTTTAATCCTATTTCGATATTTGAATTTTGAATTGCTAAATTACAAATAGACTTACTTAAAGCGAACTCATTAACAACAAAATTAAAAACTGCCGAATCAATATTATCAAATGTAATGTTAACTGAATTGCTTTTGATATCTTTTGCCAAATCAAATATTTCTGTTCCAATCGGGGGAGTTGTTTCTAATTTCACCCTATTCAACCAATACTCAGCTCTAGATGTTACTAATAAACTGACTGAGCTACTTTCTTTCGTATTTACATAATACTTAATATCCATACCTTATAATATATTTAATATCCATCTTGTTGCATATATAGTTTTCCTGGTGACTGGATATCATTTAAATTTATTGGATTCAAATAACCTTCCGAATATCCATTTACAGCGTCAGTTTGCATTCTTCTATATTCTGCCTTAAACGCTTCTCTAGAATTTATGCTGGGTTCCCATTCCATTTTCATAATCAATCCATTTGGAGCCATGCGCTTAGTCAATATTAATTGCAATGTACGTTCAATGGCCGATTGTATCATGCGACGCATGGGACCTTTACCATGATATTTTGTCCCTCCAAACCATGTGATGGTATAAGAACCATCAGAATCTCTGTTAAAATTTTTATACTCAGAACTACTCCTAATCGTATTTATTAAATCAACATTAGATAATTTTTGTTTCTTATTATTGTAACCTATTGCATATGGTTCTGTAGGTCCACTAGTAAATAATTTAAACAAAAAGAATGCTTCCAAAAATGATGATCCACCAGAAGGAGCATAAGGAGCAATTCGAGGTATACTTGGCACTGTTCTAGGAACTGAGATAGATGGTGGAGGATTACCTATAAATCCTTTTGTCACTAGAACTTCATCTAATCTATTGTCATATCCATTTCCATAAACAGGCTTTAGAGGCGGATCATCCCCCTTACTCCATCCACCATTTACATCAAAGCCACTAACCGGATTATTTCCCATCCCAACATATGGTGAATGGTATTGACCATAGGGATCTGTTGTCAGCCACCGACCTATAGCAGCGTCATAATTACGAAGTTCAAAATTATTCCAACCCGTTTCTTTATCTTTCTCCGCATACAATCCCTGGTAACCATATCTGCTCTCAACGCCACCCGAACGTACCTCCATACCAAATGGGTAGTAGTCTGCATAATAAACAATGTCGGCAGCGCCGCTTGCTGTCTTATTGCGATTGATCACAACACGCGTATTGCCCACATGGTCTGAGATCGTGTACTGATAATTATTGCCAAGCCTATAAAACGCACCTAATCTGTCAGACCCGTAAACAGGTTGTTCCTTCAGCTGTATTGCACCTGTACCCTGCTGTTCAAAGACCGCCGTCAACGTCCCACTTCCATCGTAGCTATACCAAGTAACGGCTCCCGTGCGGTGATCCTTTTTCATCACACGATTGCCGTCATCGTCATAAACAAAGCTAAGAATTATTGTTTGTTTGGCTGCATCACTATAGATTTTTGTGACCTTGCCACTGACGTCATAATCTAAATACATTTCAGCATTCCCCTTGATCTGGGATGCCAATTGACCGACTGCATCGTATGAATAAGTAGCGTATCCCGTTACTGAACTTAATTTATTACTATTTGTCTGATAGTTATATGTATAATTGCCCAGTTCTCCGCCAGCACCATTGGTACGTATAAGGGTCTTGATATTGCCATGACTATCATAGCTAAGCCCACGCTCCCTGTTGATCTCACCTCCAGAGACAAAAGATGATCCCGTAAAGTTTGGAGCACCCCAGCGGTTTTCAGTCAACTGTCCTGTCGCGTCATAGCTATAAGTATTCATTACTGGCGCAACATCCGTAGAGTTTGGCTTCTTAGAAAACCAACTTATGCCATTGATTAGCCCACTATAGTTTGCAGTGCCGACACCATTCTGGATCGTTGGTATTCCGGCCTGACGGTTGCTATAATCTCCTGCATAATATTCCATGTTCATCCCGAAAACATCCGCAGCAAAACCATTGCCACCGTCACCCCCAGGATCTTTAGCCGCATTCGCATTGTTGATGCTCTTGAGCTTACCGTCAATACCATACACATAATCTATCCCCTGCAACTTATCCCCCAACTCTACTCGTTTAAGCGGACCATGTAGGTAATAACTATATTTCGCATGAAGGACTTTGGTACTTTCGTTATCCGTTGTATTGGTATATGCGGCAACTAATCGTTTATTCTTGTCGTATTCGAAATAATGCACCATCGTCTCTCCTGCTGTACCCTTTTGGTAAATGCTCTTGGTCACATTACCCAGATCATTATACACATAGTCCATCGTCTTGTATCCAAGTCCCGCAACATACTTGACCGTCCACACAACATTGCCATCCCCGTCATAATTATACCAGGTTTTGCTCACCAGATTGGAAGTTATTGCCGGATCTCCATTGTATTTTGCTTTACTCGAAACTGAGCTTCCTGAAAGAAAATAACTATCCTGAACGTAGCCTGAAGGGCTGGGAATACTCTCCGGATTATCATAATTGATCACCGTAACATCTGTACGGGTACCCGTTAGGTAACTCGAAGCCGCAGTACCGACAGCATCAAGACCAGCTGTGCTGACGGTGCCAAAGCTAAGTGCACCTGACGGCGTTATTTCGCCGCTTTCTATGTTGCGACCGTATTGGTCATAGTTCGTATAGCTAAACTTATTTGTCAGCTTCTGTAGTGCATTCTGTGAAAAACGAAGTTTGCCATCACTGCTATATTTCATCTCGGCCTTACCTGCATCGGGATCTGTACTCTCGATCAGATTACCCTTGCCATCATACTTGAATGTTTTTACAAATGGGATGCTCGCCAAGGTTGCATAACTGCTAACTCCGCTCGCCCATAATTTCTTTACCCCTTCTGGCGGGATTGTCGCCTTTACCCGTCCAAGTTGATCATAGAATGTAAAGCTCACATCGGAAAGACCTATTTGGTAGTTCACAGAATTCCCTGCATTGTTTGTAAACTGGTATAAACCTGGCTGTAGTGCTTTTGTACCAGACACTCCAGTTTCTGATTCAGAACGAAAATAGTCCTTTAGCATTCCGGAGGTAAAACTCACATTCTGTGGCGTGACTATCCCGAAATAGCCCGTTTGGGTGCTATCGATAAGAAGCGTGCCCTTTAACATCAGCTCATTTCCGCCGCGTCCTGTCATCACCGTACGTCCATCAATACTGATATTTACCGAAGCCCGACTGTCTGCATCAAAGCTAACGGACATCATTTTTTGACCGTTGGATACCAATACTGTGTCTCCGATATCGGATACAGAAAAATAGGTGCGACGAACTAGATTGTAAAAATCAAGCTCTTTGTTCACCGGAACATTGAATTGACGTACCTCATGTCCTCCCCCCAGTTTCATTACCTGGCCAACTCCTCCACTCACTGTGTAAATATTAGTTCCGTTCTTGGCACCGGCCGTCGTTCTATAAGGCATATTGGTATGATCCTGCAGGCGCTCCCAGGCATTGCGGCTACTGTAATAATATGCCAGACTTCCTATCGAACTCCCTGCAGTATCAAGCGCATCCGGAGCAAAGCTTTTATCCGGCTGGCCCGATGTGCTGGTAAAACGACCGTAGTTCCGATAATTTAGTGTTGTGAAATCAGCCTTGTAACTAAAGGCAGCATTGTTGATTGGAGCTGACATGGTCGATCCTATCTGCTTCCCGCCAACATCGTACAAGGGCTGAACTGCAAGAACATGCCCTGCTTCTATATTACGCGTCTGCGTCTGAAGCTGCTTGCCCATTTTATCGAAAAATGTTTTCGTCTCGCCGATTACTGCTCCGCTAGCATCAAATGACCGCGCAAGGGTCCAATTAAGTTCTAGGTTGTCATTAGGATTATTAGGTGCTGCTGGACCTGTCATATTATTATCGATCCGAAGAACTACATTGGATCCGCTTTTAAAATGGACTCCTGGTTTGAGTGTAATTCCAACAGCACTGATTGCACTATAGCTTTGACCCGATTCCACCACAAAAGATGTTGTACCGCCAGAAGGCAACACGATAGCGTTCTGATTAGTAATCTGACCGTGAGCAATACCTAATTGCGATAAGCCAAATAGAACAAATGCCGATAATTTCCTGAGACTCTTGTCTAAAAATTTCTTTTCCATTATCATGGTTTAATTAATTACAGTCACCTACTAATTCAATTTCAGCAGACAAATTGATATTTTGCTGATTTTGCCCATGACTAAATCGAATACTAGGATCGGAGGTATTTACACACACATAAAAGACTAAATACACTCCAGTATTCGCTTCTTGTTGAAAATTTTGGTAGCTCGAAGACTGATACACATTATAACAATCACGATAATTAACGTATAAGTTTAAATTTTGGAGATCCATACGGTGAATCTTCACTTTATACCGTTTACAGCTAACGCAGCGTCCATTAGTATTTGCATATTGCTGGCCAAATTGATTTATTTCTGCCATCGCTTTACTATTTGCATCTCCTTTACTAATACTTGAACTATACTTCCCTTGTGCCACAGTATATCCCACCAGCGTACCTTCACCGGTTGTACAATCATTTTTACGAATATCCTCCGTGATTTGATCATTGTAAAATAGACTGCTGCTTAATGCATAATTTTGTTGATACTCATTGGTTTTGTAAGGCGTCCTTCCGAATTGCTCTTTATAAGTTCTCACCAAACGACCCATTCCGTCATATTCAAATCTGGTATATAGATTAAAGTGATCTAAAATATAGGTCAGCTCGCCAGAGAAATTATCGTAGACATAGGCCATGGCATTTGTATTCTTGGGATGAAAACGAAAATCATCCACAAAACTTGAAACTGTACCTTCATTTTTTACGTACACCTTTAATTGAGTACCACCTGAAATCGGAATCTCAATATTTACAAGGCTCCAGTCACCAGACTTCTTCGTGCTCTGTGCTGAATTTATCGGGGCTGCTGTTGCAACACCATCAACATCATAGTAAAGACCAACTTTACCATTTGTTACATTTTTTACCCAAACACTTGCAACGTAGGTCCTATTTGCAGTGAGATTGGTGATCGGGACACTGTATTCAAAACCTGTGGCTCCTCCTGCCAAGGACAGACTTTTGCTTCCGGTATGAAATGCTCCGGTAGATACTGTACCCTGCCCCTTGGAAACCTCTCCCGACACTGAAGTTCCCATCAGCTCATCCTCAGCCCCACTGAAAGCAAGTTCACCGTATTTTGCAAAATTCGCCCCAGCAATGATCTTACCATTGTTGTATCCATAGCGGTTTGCAGAATAATTATTGTTACGATCGTAGTCTTCCAGCGCTTTAGAATATACATTGTACATCCTAATTCCATTCACTAGTTTCCAGTATCCATTAGTAAACGTGAATTGAGCGATTGGAAGAATACCTGAACTTCCATAAGTGTCAGGAATTTCTAAAACCTCTTCACGTTCTTTGCGCCAAACTTGGCCATTTGCAGCACTATTCTGTTTAACGATAGTGCCATTAGGCGCCAGAACATTGACTTCTTTACTCCAGATTGTTTTAGACGCGCTGACAACACCAACCTTCACATTATTATTATCAACCTTGTAGGAAGCCTGACTATAAACCTGCGTCAACATATTTTTGTTATTGATATTGGCAAGTCTGTTCCCCATCTCTCCATACTGTAGATACGCATATCCCGTTTCACTTAGGAATCTGTTTCCATAAGAATCTTTCTTTAACACCTTATTAGGTTGACCATTATAGAAATCAAAACCAAGATTTTCAGTGCTTTCAGACGATTTATTAACAAAATCCTGAGTTGTCGAAGATAATAGTATTGAAGGGTATTGCTCACGTGCTGCCATTATAATATTGGTGCGGTTACTATACTGTTTGGCATAGTGATAACGAGCTTCAGCAAATCTTTCGGTAATAAGCCCCTGCGAATTGAACCTACTACCAAGTATATCTCTATACTTTGTTCTCAAATCGCTGGATTCGGTCGCCTCGTCATATAAATATTTGTTTTTTGTCTGTTTTATCAATCGATCTTCTGCATCAAAATAGTTTATATACAAAACATCGCCGATATTTGTTGTAAAATCACTTATACGTAAGTTTACTCCATGTGCATATCCAGTTCTGCCCGGCATATCCTGCGTAACCACCCTATTGATCATTCGTTTATCCAAAACTCGATATACGTTTTCCGTATATCCTTCATTCTGACTATCTCCATTGGGTTGTATTACCTTATTTCGAATTTGCACTTTGCTGTACATAATTCCAGGTCCAGGAATTTCCCTCGCAATTTTGAGAATATTTTCGATATCTTGGTTAAGGGCTTTCTTATACCAAAGTTTATAATAGTCTCCGGTAATATCATTGAGATTACCTGTCTCCATATTATAAGGTAGATAAGAGGTTACACCAGAAGAAATTCCATTGGGACGGTAACCATATTCCGTTATATAGGTAACGCCATTTAGAACTTTATTGCTGATGCTTTTAATCCTTGTTCCGCCTCCATTATTGACTACAGAGTTAAGAGGTAATCGAATATTACCCGTTGTAAGAGTAAGAATATCCTGATTAAAACGCAAAATAATATTCGTGTTACTTGTTCCTTGTCGACCTTCATAAAAACAGCTTGGATTCCCATTGTCCGATTTTATAATTGTTATTGGCATAGAACCGACTTGCCCTAAAAAGAAGCCATTGATCGTATTTCCTACACTATAACGCTCCTCCAACTCCGCGACGCTGAAAGGAAGTTCTACCTCATACCTTCGATTATCCAATCTTTGGATAATTTTAATTGGAAATGATAAAAAGCGTTCAAACACTGCTTCCTTAAATTCATTGCTTTCATAGTTTAATTCAATCGAATTTCCAGTAGGAGAGCTTATTGTACGTAGATTCCAGGCGTCAGTACCTTTTGCCGATGTTGTCGTTACACGTTTTGCTAGGTCAGCATTTACCCACAATTGAGACCAGTTAAGGTCTCCTTTATAAAATCCCCATACATCTTGACATTCCCTACAATAATTAGGATTTTTAGTTTCCCTCAGTGTTATATTCGTGATATGATCACCCAATACCTCACCATTCATCAATGTATAAATTTTACCTCTTCCACCACTTCTGACTGCGGTAATCATACCATAATACACAGGGTTCTCATCCGCGCTTTCAATCATCATTCCGACCTGTAGCGCGGTAGAATTGTCTGCTGAAAATTCATTATTTGCACTTCTAGTAGCATCAAATTGAATCGCACCCGGTTGTTTATAAGCAAACTGGGTCGTCGGCAGTAGGTCTACACCGCCCTTACCTCTAAATTTCACACCATCTAAGGTTAACTTCCCAAGCTTAATTTCTGGCTTTCGCGAATTAAAGCTATTTGACGTTTTTTTACTTAGATCATAACTATACCCAAAATCAATAACGCGAATACTCTTTGCCTCAATTACACTTCGGCCTATCTTTTCCAAATCAAAATTATCTATCACATTATAGTGGAAATCACCGTTCTCGCCTCTATTTATTGTTTCGCTGCTTTCTGAGACAATATTAGCATCCGAATTATTTACTAGATATATTTTGTTCAATCGAAGACTCTTCCTAGATGTTTCATCAAACAATGGAAGGCCACCACTAAAATACCTGGGGGTTAGCGCATTAATTGAACTTCCTTTACCGTCAAATCGAACCTCCTTTTCGAATATAGCAGTATGTGTACGTGTCCTGATCTTATTTATATAGTATAGCTCTTTTTGCCCGGAGGTATACATTGAATAATTCTGATCGAGATCTTTATCCACACCTTCGGCCGGAGTTCTCCACACATAATTGCTACTCCATTGACCATAGTCCATGGCAACCCAATACCCCCAATCCGCTTCATCGACCAGACCATTGCTGTTTCGATCTACATAATCAGGGCCCGTCACAGCGGTTAACAACCATGTATAGGCATAAGGTTCTTTACGCGTTGTTTCTGTAAACCTCACATTATCTTTAGGTGTATAATTATAAGAATATTCGTTGTAAGAATAAACTGGCAATGCATAATGATATGTTACACCAGATTCATTCGTTACCATAAATCCACCAATCTGGCTCCCACCTTTGGTAGCTGTGGCATTTCCAAAAGATGTACCATTTGTAATTCTAGTGAATCCTTTTGTCGTACTCCCAACGTCAATAAAGCCTTTGGTCTTTGCATTTCCGCTACGGATCTCGTCATTTGTGAAGTACTTTATAAATTTAGAAGCTGCGAGCTCATTGCCTATTCGCGTGTCCGATTTACCTCCCATGCTAAAAGGTAGTGTATTGGGATCCTGCGGCGTTCCGGATTGATCAACGACATCATCAAGCCCTTGGTCAAAGGAATTAGAGAAATCATTAACAAAACGAAAACCTACTCCTTGCTTCAATAATGCGTTCCCATTATTCATCTTTGCAGAGCTTTGGCCAGATTCGCTGTTCTGAAGATAGAGGACTCGCTGGTAAAGAAAAGGACGAATCTGTCCACCTATCCCCTGGCCAGTAATTGAATAATTGTCATATTCAGGAAAGGTGCCACCAAGCATCTCATAATCCTGAGGATTATCTGCAATGTTGATATTGTCAGGAAGTAATCTATAATTGTCATAATTCTTATCATCCCAATAGGATAGCGTGGTATTAACAGGAATAATGGGCGAGTACAAGCTTCCGGAATTTAATCCCTGTGATGTTTCGTCGGTCCAATAACGCCTACTTTTAAAAGAAGCTCCAATGCTAACGATGCCTAAAGGAATAGTAAAACCAAAACCTGAACTGCTTGTACTAATCTTATGCCCATTTCTATTGAAAACCGATCCAGTAGCTCCCAATATCGAAAGACTTGGTTTATTTGAAGAGGAACTCATAGACGCTGATATAAGACTTATCCCATGACTAGACAAAGATGTTCCTACATCACTTCTTAGGCTTTGAAAATTAGTAGAGAATCCGATTTTTCCACCTGCTCCGATTCCATTTGCAACATTTATACCTGAAGATATATCCATCCCTACATACCCACCACCATAAGGACCAATCCCGACGTCAACACCAAGGTTTACCGGACCAGCCTTTATCCCGTATCCTATGGTAGCACCTACACCAAATCCTTGATACGTATCACTCGCAAATACCAATCCGACATTGACCACGCTTGCAAATCCCACCTGAAGTCCGTATTCCTTACTATTTCCTCCCCCCCAATAATCTCTACGCTTCAAACTTACTTCATTAAAATCATCAGGTAATCCGGCAACATTTCGATTAATGGCTCCCGGATTGAGTGTCCAACCTAGACCAACCCAAGATGCTTCAACATCTGGGCGTATACCCGCATGATAGGACAACGAGAGTGGATATCCTCCTTCTGGCCCTGGAACTTCCAATAGTGGTAAATTATAGGTAAAACTTCCTGTCAATGGATTTACCATGTCTGTGGTATCCACAGGTTCAAAACTCGTGGCTTCTGGTGCTGTCGGCCCTGCCGTCAACGCCATCGCTGCCATAGGGCTAATCAATTCGAAAAGAAATACACCGCCCCATATAGCTGCAATCTTTCGTGTATGCCTATTTAATATTTGAATAAATTTCATTTTCGGTTAATATTATAATTGTTCAATAGTAGGCGAATAATTAAAATTTGCCAGATCTAGCGGAAAATCAATTTGCCCAATATTTAATCCAAATTCTTTTACGACTAATTTAAGTGCTTTACAAGAGGAAAAATCTTCGTTAAAAACAACTATAAGCTCATTACTTTTACCCATGTTATAGGTAGGTTGATAACTGACCATACTGGCAGGATATTCCTTCCCTGATTCTGACTGAAGAAAAATATATCGTTCCATGCCAAAAGAAAAAAGCTGCACATAGGCGCCATACTCTTCCCGCGGAAGCTGCGCTAGCAACTCATGTCCTTTGAGCGAAAACTGCATACTGAAATATTTTTGCTTACCGGGATTATTGTTTTTTTGGACGAGAGATGCTGGTAATAACTGTATTTTAATTTCCACACCATTCCCCAAAAGTGTGTCTTTCACAAAACCATGTTTACTTTCAGAGATATATTGAAGACCATCGTTAACGGTAGTAAACTGTTTTGGAGGATTTCCACAACTAAAAAAAGCCAAGGAAATAAATAAAATGAATAAACTTCGCATGATGAGGTTTACTTACTGTTGATCTCTTTCAGCACATCGTCGGTGACATTGGTTCCGTCCGCTGCATAGGCGATGGTACCTGATGGGTTGGCAATAAAGATAAATTTGTATCCGTTGCGTTTACCATAATCTTTTAGGAATGCATTTAATTCGGCAGCAACTTTTGCCATTACCGCTGATTCTTCCGACTGAAGACTTTCCTGTACGCTACGCTGATAATCATTAAGCTGTTTCTGCTTAAGCTGAATAATCTGTTTGGCATTATTATCTGATTGGCCATCATACTTAATAATCGCCTCACGCACTTCGAAATTCAGCGTATCGATTTTAAGTTTAAGCTCTTTTCCTTTTGCTTCAAGTTTCTCGCGTTCAACTTTTGCTCCCTTATATTCTTGAAATATACGGGTAGACTCGACATAAGCAATCTTTTCACCTTTGAAGAACAACAAATAAACACATAATCCCAATACGAGGATAAAACACGCCCATAGCGCTTGGATACTTTTCATAAAATGATATACTATAATACTTTAAAAATAGGTCTAGTTAGATGAAAAACTCAAACAACTAAATATTAATTCAAAAATAAAAAAAACAAAAACTTAATTTACAAACAACAAGAATTAGTAAAAGAAACATAACTCAACATATTAATAATAAGAGAATTAATTTTACAATAAAAAACAGCACATATCATAAAAAGACAATCTATTTTCACCAGATCATAAAAAACAACCCGATACTGTTATTTTTACAATAAACCAATCTATTCACATTATGAAATCGATCATCATCATCTTTTTTCCAACAACTGTATCTTCTCCGCTTGTCCTTCAATTTTCTCGGCCTGTTTTTTCATTTCATTATTCATCTGAATAAGCTGTAAAGTCATTTCCTCCACCTTTTTGAGTAAGAGTAAATTCATCTCGGCCAAATCGAGCCCGTCAGCCTGGATCTGTTTGGCCGAGGGCACCTCTGGCAAATGCTTATTTGCTTTTACATAATGTTCAATCTCCTCCAAGCTCTTTAAATCATAATCAGGTTCAAAAACATAGTCGGGCACATTGATATCTGTTTTAACCTTGATCTCTTTTGCCAGAATATTGCCTTCAACAGCCAGTTTAGCCTGCGGATTACTAGTTCCGATACCGACATTTCCGCCCGGCATCACGGTCAATCTAGCAGCCCCAAAACCACTTCCATGAAAACCATCTCCACCATCCTCCATAATATTAAACGTAGTTGAATTCTGGGTTCCGCCAATGGACCATTGCTTGGTCCGGTTACGGTAACTAAATAATAACTTTGGATCATCACCTGCCGCTTTGTCGGTTACCAAAGCTAAGGCATGTCCCCAAGACTGCTCACCATTTGAACGGAAAACTCCTGTTGAAATATTTCCTAAAGGTGGCTGAACATCCAATCGAGTAAGGGGAACTGAACTACCAATACCAAGATTTCCTTCACCCGTGAATAAAAAAGTGGATTTAATTAACGGAGTACTCGAAAAGTATATTGAAGCTAAACCAGTTCCTCCATCAAAATGACTTCGTATACGAGTTAATTCTTCTCCGTTTGTTTTTTGAAACACAATATCCCCAGCGTCTGTAGGATTTTCGTTAGCACCTTTAAAAAATAGATCTCGTCCATTCGTCAAATTAATACCTTCAAAAGAGGTTTGCGCTCGAGCTTGATACACCTGAAACCCCGCAAAGACCATTAACATTGCGAGCAACGATTTTCTTTTCATAATTGATAACTTCTTTATATTTTTTTGATTAATACACGCGTAATTTTGGCTTACTTTGTCGATTCCAACTGTTCAAGTCTTTCCATAATCCGGTTGATTATTTTATCTTTTTCAATTAGGTGTAAAGTCATTTCCTCCACCTTTTTGAGCAAGAGTAAATTCATTGCAGCCACATCCACTCCATCCGCTTGAATCTGTTTTGCCGAAGGCACTTCAGGCAAATGTTTATTTGCTTTGATATAGCTTTCAATTTCCGCTAAACTTTTCAAATCATAATCAGATTCAAAAACATAATCTGGGACATTGATATCTGTCTTAATTTTGATTTCTTTTGCCAAAATATTACCGTCCACGGACAACTTCGCCTGCGGATTTGACGTACCTATGCCCATATTTCCATTGGGAAGGATTGTAACTTTAGCCGTTTGATTGGTAATGATGGAAAAGGGGTGATTGCTACGGGTGCCGACCATTCCACCAGCGAGAGCACCGTAATACCCTAATTCGTGTGACCACAAACCACTTTGGATAGCATTTGTTGATACAATAGTTTTGGCATCCGTGTTACCTTTTACTTGCAAAACCCTGTTCCAACCTTCACTATTTTCTATTATCGAAGTACCGATGCCTGCATCACTTAACGTATTTAGCGTACCATTATTGGCAACCCAAAATGAGTTTCCTATTTTAACACCGTTCGTAAAATCCCCTTCATAATTGATCGTCAACACATTACCAGCATCATGCACAAATGCCCTACCCCCTGATCCGCGGGGTGGATAGGAAAAGATAACATCTGCAGCACCGTTATAACGGAATTCATACGCCTGTCCATAGGCAGAAACTGCCATACACGCGGCAGCCAATAAGGTTAATATTCTTTTCATATGTTGGCATTTATATAGCTAATTTTCTTTTATTCCACTGATAGCTACTATTAAAAGGTATTTAAGGAAATACATGCCTTAATTACGCAAAAATCCTAAAGAATTAATCGGCTTCAACAGGTTGAATTGAAATTATTTAGATTTAAAATTTTAAGTACGTACATAGCTGACATTATCAAAAAAAGATAATATCACAAGTTAATAGTTAAGCTAACGTCCGATTAAAATATTTCTCACAGCATTTTAAACGAATGGCCGAAATTACATATTTCCCAACAAACAATCCTTAAGAATTAAAAAGTTTTTATTAAAAAACCACAAAGAGATTATAAAAGAAATTAAAGGCACTCAAATAGAAAAGATACAAAATATCATAAAATACACAAAACTATGTAATAAAGCATATTAAATATAAAAAAAACATTCTTCATAAGATAATTACAGCTAAACTAAAACAATAGAGAGAAAAACAATTATATATCTTTGCAAAAATTAACAATTTATGAAAAGTATTAACATTTTAACACTATTATCGGCACTATTCATTTGCCTTAATACCTTAAGCGGTCAAGAATCTGGTATTAAAACAAAAAACCTCGGAGACTTTTCGTCTTCTGATAATCAGGCGCGCGAATTCAAATTGTTTGACCTATCTTACAATACCCATCATTGGCAAAATGGCGCAAGTGTGATCGTGGAAGTTTTCCAGGACTTTTATTCACCTGCGTACGCAAAATATGTCATCAACTTTGGCTACGGAAAAGGAGCTAATTACGGGACAGGGCAGCTCTATCAGGTAGAAAACTTCGGCAGTCACGAATTTGCAGTAGCATTTGGGACGGGATCAAATTTAGCTACCCAATATTCAGGATATCCGAACGCAAAAATTCCCGTTATGTTGAAAATCAAAGCCTATATTTCTTGTCGGGTGAAAGTGACTTATACCTATAATGAAGTAGCTTCGGTAGCGAATTACGCCGAAATAGCTTTCGGTAACACGTCCGGGACTGTTATACCTGATTTCACTGCACAAACCATGACCAATACCCCAATGTGGACAACAGGTAGCTTACGTGTTGAAGGAATGGACAATCACTATATCTCTCAAGGTAATTTAGGAATCGGAACCAAAAATCCACAGGACAAACTTTCCGTAAATGGTAAAATACGCGCACATGAAATCAGGGTAACAACCGCAACCGCGGATTGGCCGGACTATGTCTTTAAAGCAGATTATGATTTAAAACCTTTATCCGAAATCGAAGAGTATATTAAAAACAAGGGACATTTACCTGGAGTTCCAACTGCCAGCGAAGCGGTATCCAACGGCGTCGAATTGGGTGAACTCAATAAAGTATTATTGAAGAAGATAGAGGAACTGACTCTTCATGCTATTGAAACAAAAAAGCATATAGAACAACAAGACAAAGAAATCAGGGTATTAAAAGAATTAATCAATAATAATCTTCCCGCGAAATCAACTAATTAACCTATCGGTATCCAATGATCATTGAATAATCCAAGGGTTCCAACCCTATTTGAAGCCCTTGGAGTATCTATCGAACCATAGAACGATTCTCCTTCAATTGCTTGAGTTCCTCAGTCTGTTTCACTAGTGTCTTATTCATCTGAATCATCTGCAAAGTCATCTCTTCCATCTTTTTCAGTAACAATAGATTCATTTTTGCCAAATTCAAACCATCGGCCGCTACCTCCTTGGCAGACGGAATTTCTGGAAGATGTTTATGCGTTTTAACAAACTCTTCGATCTGCTCCAACGTATTCATTTTATACCCAGGCTCGAATACATAGTCTGGCACGGTAATATCCGTCTTAACTTTTATTTGCTTTGCTAAAATATCACCATTTACCGCCAGATCAGCCTGTGGATCATCTGTCCCTATCCCCACTTTTCCCAGTACATTAAATCGAGACACATGATTACTGATCTTTCTATTGGGCACAAAATCTGTTATCTCTTTCAAAATGTTGGTATTTTGTGCTATCCCATTTTTTTCATAGGTAACAAATTCCAAACTGAGCGCCGACGATTTAACCCAGCCTACAAACTGAAACCCATTCTGATGATAAGCAGCCAAATAAGGAACTTCTAAAGCCAGATATTTTTTACCATTGTATCGGCAGGTTTTAAGTTTCCACAGATAATCAGCCTCATCATTCGAGATGAGGTTAGCATAGGTCGAGCTATAGGCTGCCGAACTATTGATATTAGCCACATTTAATCTATTTCCCGCACTCGTACTCCCTCTCCGGGCTGCAATTGTCCCGACCAAATAATTGTCGGAAAGCAGCGTACCATCATAAATTTCATGCAATAGAATCAACGATTTGGTATAGTCCGCATTTTCGGTTGAATTAATCACCTTATGGACATAATCTCCAGAAAGCGTCGTAACTTGTGCGTTTAGTACGCTCCAAAATAATGTCAAGACTATCGTGAGGATAAAAAATCTAAGCTTCAAATATTTCATATTGCTATTTAACTTTCTTTTGTAGTGTTTCAATAAGATCTTGCTGTTTTCTATTCGATTTGTCCAGTTCGATCACATGCAGGGTCAACTCTTCGATCTTTTTCAAAAGAACTTTGTTCATTTCCCCCAATAAAACGCCATTGTTTTGAACCTCTGCGGCATTCGGAACTTCGGGTAAATGGCCATATGTCTTTATAAACTGCTCAGTCTCCGATAAAAGAGGCATTTTATAACCCGCCTTGAAAACATAATCGGGCCAATCCGCTACTGCAGTCGTCACCCGAATCTCATGTGCACGTATTTTGCCGTTTACGGAAAGTTTGTCCTGGGGATTAATTGTTCCGATACCAACATTTCCCTCAACCGCTAACCCCACACCATAAGGAACGTCGGCATATGCCTCATAACCCATTGCTACCCCCCGATAAAGTCCCATATTTTCAATCTTTGGTTGCAAATGTAATGTAGAATAATATTGTCCAAATTCGGGTACAGAGAGATGACGTGCCAGGAGCCATGCCTTTCGGGTATTAAGACCGTTGGATACACCTATTTCAAGACCATTGTTATCTGCTTGAAAAAGCTGCATGACATTACCACGGCTAGCCATCGAAGGATAGGCAGCTGAGCCATTGGTTTTAAGATGTAAAGCAGCCCCAGGTGTTGTAATACCAATACCAACATTTCCATTCGTAGGAAATGTATTTTGAGCCTGTGCTGTAAAAACGGCCGTGGAAGCCAATAGTGCAAACAAAATTTTAATTCTCTTCATATTATTTTTTTATGATTGGATTAGCTGATATTTTCGTTTGCAGGTCTTTAATTTCCTTTTGTTGTTGGATTACATACATAGTGAGCTCCTCAATCTTCTTTAAAAGAACCTTATTCATTTCACCTAGTTCAATACCTTTTTCTTGAACATCCTGAACTGAAGGGACCTCGGGAAGGTGTTTTTCTGATTTGACAAATGATTCCAATTCCTCTAGATTTAGCAGTGTATATCCTTCCTCAAAAACGTAATCTGGCCAATCGCTAACTGTTGTAGTCACTTTGATCTCTTCTGCTTGGATCTTACCTTTGACAGAGAGTTTCTCAGGCGGATTAGGAGTACCGATACCCACATTACCATTATATTTGATACGCAATTGTTCTGCAAGTGGGCTATAATCTACCGGACCACCCGTTGAAAAAACAAGATCCATTGATTGAATTAAAGCATTATTTGCAGCCCAAGTATTAATCCTCTCGGCACGAATCCGAGCCCCAACGTAATCTGGATTATAGTCCCGCCATGTTGTAAAATCTAGATTATACCCGCCGGTGGTGCTCCCCAGAGGAACATTGATATTTCCCGAATCGCCTGACTTGCCAATCTTAATAGCACTTGTTGTACTATTTGCAGGAGTCGCGATTGTCAAAGGGTTCAGTGGTGCTGTAGTGCCAATTCCAACATAACCACTGGTAGGAAAAGTATTCGTCTGTCCAAAAGCTGAAAAGCTAATCAGAAAAGAGAATAGGCTAAGATATTTATTCATTATTATTAAATTACTTTTTTGATTCTAATTGATTGAGACGTTGCTCCAACAGTTTTCCGATTCGCTTCATGTCTGCAATTTCCTTACGCTGCTCCTCCAACAAGTTTTTCTGTTCCGCCGATTTCAAATTCTGGCTCCTTATTTCTTTATCTTGTTGAATAGCATAAAGCGTCAATTCTTCCACTTTTTTCAATAAAAGCAGATTCATCTCAGCCAAATCCAGACCATCCTTTTTTATTTCCTTTGCTGAAGGAATTTCAGGAAGATGTTTATTAGTTTTTACATAATCGGCAATATAATCAAGACTATTGAGTTCATAATCCGTTTCAAAAACATAATCAGGAACGGTGATATCTGTTTTGACTTTAATTTCTTTGGCCAATATATTACCGTCGACAGCTAATTTTGCTTTAGGATTATCTGTACCAATCCCCACATTTCCAGAGCTGTTTTCCGACAATACTCTACGCCACCCCGTCCAGCCCGCGGCTAAAGTTCCACTTCTATAATACATACCATTTGAAGTCGAAAAGGCCAATTCATGAGCTGGCCCACCACTATCGTCTACCCAGCCATTTATACCAAGAACAGTAAAATAGGCATTGTTACTAAAACCAATCACAGGTCCCCATTTAAAGGAAGGTTTAACAATACGTTTGTAATCGCCCGGTGAAGAAATTAAGTCTCTATTATCTTCCACCGTTAAATAACTAGATTGTGCATAGCTAAAGTCCACTCGAGCCAATAATAGACTTATTATTATAGGAAGACTCCTTATAAAAAAGATTATTTTCATTGTGTTTTTTATTTAGTTACTAATAATTATTTAAGAGAGAATATCCTCTTTATACTTTTCTTTATCCGAAATACGCCTTTATGATTAACAATATAGATATCATCTTGGCCATTTCCTTGGTATAAGAAAAAAGCCTTTCGGGGATTGAAAATTAAAGTTTCCAAATGAAGAGTTCCCCAATCTCATAAATCCACCTGCGACCTCCAATTTATCGGCAGGACTGATTGTGCCTATTCCAACACTTCCTGTGGTCGGAAAAACGTTCGTCTGGGCATTAAGTAAACCAACCCCTCCTAATAGTATAAGTAAACAAAAAAAGCTCTTCATATTTTATTTGATTAAAAGTTGCTCCAGCTTCGACACCTTTGCCTCTAGTTCATTCCGTTTCTTTTCATTCTCGATAGCATGGAGAGTCAGTTCTTCCACTTTTTTCAGTAAAAGCAGATTCATTTCAGCCAGATCTAGACCATCCTTTTTAATTTCTTTCGCAGATGGAATTTCTGGAAGATGCTTATTGGTTTTAACGTAATCGGCAATATAGGCCAAGCTGTTAAGCTCGTAATCCGGTTCGAAAACATAGTCTGGAACAGTAATATCTGTTTTGACTTTAATTTCTTTGGCCAATATATTTCCGTCAACAGCCAATTTAGCCATAGGCGAATTCGTTCCAATCCCAACGTTGCCTTGGCTGTTATATCGAACCATAAGCCCGTCATAAGCTTGTGCACCCTCAGGCTGAATATAAAATAGCTCAGAAATTCCAAGCCGATTTTGTGTGTCGTTTGTATTATAAATCGTAAAACGAATTTTTGAAGGGCAGACAGAGCCCGGAGAAATCCTGGCCATGTAATGCCATGCAGCATTATTGCTCACATCGGCGATGGTTCGCCATTGATTAACTCCATCGTTGACGTCAAAAACCTCTATTTTAAATTTTGTAGCCATATAATAGCGCGTAGTCAGTCCGATCCAAGCTCCCTCCTGCGCATGATAGAGAGGAATATCTTCAATAAGAATAACATAAGGATTTTGTGGATTTATACTCGCACTTGAGTAAGTTGGAAAAAACTGACCATTAAACAATGTAGGTAAATCAAGAGTTATACTGCCTGACTGTGACACTGTAAACCTTTTATCTGCATAGAAAAGTACATTTTTTTCCAATGATGATGCAGATCGATTAGATGGCGGAACAATAGCTTCTGTTTGTCCAAATACAGACGAATTCATGTACGTTATGAGCATGAAAAAAAATAAAATCTTTATTTTCATATAAATCAATTAAACAGAGAAATACATTATTTAAAATAAACTTTAATTTGAATTATTCGAGAGAAGATGAGATGCCGAAAATATCTGATGAAAACTGCGCCGTACTCACTTTAACTTTATTCTTTCCTCCTGACGGTCAACTTTCTTATTCAATTCAATCACTTGCAAAGTCAATTCCTCAATTTTCTTCAGCAAGATCTTATTCATCTCACCAAGCGAAACTCCATCAGCTTCTACTTCCGAAGCTTTAGGTACTTCCGGCAGATGTCCATTCTCTTTAATAAACCGCTCTGTCTCTGGCAGAGTCGGCAACTTATAATCGGTTTTAAAAACATAATCGGGCCAATTACTTGTCTCAACTTTAATTTCGTGTGCTCGAATCTTTCCATTTACAGATAGCTTTTCCTGTGGATTAATAGTTCCGATACCAATGTCACCATTCGGTCTGAATACCATATACGTATTGTTATATTCACGACCTATATAAGAATATGTTAGATTTGAAATACCTCCGAAATAGTTTCCGAATGTCCCTAGCTGAATGTAAGTTTCCGAATTATCCTGATTAGCTATGCTATAGCCCCGTGCAAACCCTCCTGTACCATTGGGGAATTTGGAAAGAATCTTCACGCCATAAGCTGGGCCATCCAATCCAATTAGAATACGTGCATCCTGACTATAAACATTGTCTGCAGTTACGCACAAACCAACAATCGCCATAATTCCCTTTATTATTTTTTTCATATACTATTTAAATTCGTTTTTATCGGTTTTCTACTATGACCCAATAGGCTCTATTTTTTCACGTTCTCTATTTTTTCAAGTCGCTTCAGTAAAGATTCATACCCCTCTTTAATCCCACTGATCTCTTTGTCTTTTTCTATGAGATGCAAAGTAAGTTCCTCCACTTTTTTTAATAGTATGAGATTCATTTCTGCCAAGTCCAAGCCATTCTTTTCGATCTCCTTAGCGGATGGCACTTCAGGCAAATGTTTATTTAACTTCACATATTGTTCGAGATCTGGAAGACTGGGTAGCTTATATTCGGCCTCAAAAACATAATCGGGCAAAGCAATATCCGTTTTGACCTTTATTTCTTTAGCCAATATATTTCCGTCCACGCTTAATTTGGCCAGTGGGTTTTTACTGCCTATTCCAACATTTCCGTTGGGCATCACCCTCAACTTTTCAGTTAATCCGGTTGCATATGTCTCTTGTGTGAGTATTTGTAAACCATACGCGTTATAATCAGCACTTTCCGTAAACGTATTGATTGAAGTACCATACGTCGTGTAATCGCCAAAACTCAAAGACTGACTGATCATGGGTACAGATTCACCGGCCGTATTCGATAGATTCTTAATCAAAAAATTGCACCCCTTACTTCTAGTTTGGACAGCGGTGTAGTAGTTCCTATACCTACCGAACCTGTAGTTGGAAAACTATTGTTTTGTGCTTTGCCGTACTGGAAGCTTATCAAGCTTAGGACGAGCACGACCATCTTATTCATTATCTTATTTTTAAACTGGTTATAGATTTTTATAATTCTCAACGATTTGTAGAAATATTTACAGTCGATTTTCCAATTCCTTGATCCGTTTATCTTGTTCCGAAATTCTTTTTTCCTGACGTTCGGCGCGTTCTGTTGCCTGAATAAGATGCAAGGTGAGCTCTTCTATCTTTTGCAATAAATCAATCTGAAGATTGCCGACATTGACACCTTCTTTTTCCATCTGTTTAGCACTCGGGATTCCTGGCAAATGTTTGTTTTCCTGAATAAACATTTTCACTGAATCAAGATCAGGGAGCTGGTAATCTGGCTCAAATACAAAGTCGGCCGTTTTTTGGGTATTCACGCGAATTTCATGTGCTCTCACTGTTCCGACAATATCCAATCTATACTCGGGGCTGGTAGTACCTATTCCGATCCGCTGATCATTGAAATGACGATATTGACGTCCAACTCCTCCAGTGCCAACTACAGGATTAGACAGGGTAACACCTGCTTGTAAAGCAGGGATAGAAACCTCATGCAATAACTGCATCTTTACTTTGACACTAATATCGTTGTGTATTGTGTTGAGATGATATATCGGTATTCGTGAGTTTACCGGATCAAAATCTCCTATTGTCCAATAGGATGACAAGGGTTCTGAAGATTCTGTAATTTCACTAGATTGGTTTAGATAACCTTGGGAACTACCATTATATACAATATCAATACGCTTTACTAAAACACCCCTATTTAACTGGTTATTGTACCCTCCAGTAATTTGTATCTCCATTGTTCCGTAGATATTGACATTTGGAGGAATTTGTATATAACACACCTCATTGGATACCCCCTGATTAAACGAAGTTCGAAAAGATTTTTCAAAAAAATGCTGAGCTTCCACCTGTAGGGAAACCAGTAGACTCAAAAGAGCAATTAAATACCTGGTAATCACGTTTAGAAAATAAAATAAGTTAATTTTAAGCTGAGAAATACATCCTCACAAGGTTATCAAGAGAATTTATTCAAATCAAAATTAAACTATTTAGCAAAATATGCAAAATTATTTTCTTGTTAAATTATAGTTCGTTCACCAGATATTAATCACCTACGCTATTCGTCATGGTTTAAAATAAAAAAAGCCCTTGAAGATCAATGCAACTCGTTTTCGAGATTACATTCTATTTTCTAATTCTTTAATACGCCTTTCTTGTGCATTAATTCGTTCAGTTGCTTGAATAAGATGTAAGGTGAGTTCCTCGATTTTTTGCAATAGATCAATCTGCAGATTACCCACATTAATACCATCTCTCTCCATCTGTTTAGCACTCGGAATGCCTGGTAGGTGTCTATTTTCTTGAATAAAAGTTTTGACCGAATCCAATACTGGTAACTGGTAGCTGGGATCAAACACAAAATCTGCCGTTTTTTGGGTATTCACACGAATTTCATGTGCTCTTGCTGTACCAACAATATCCAATTTATACTCCGGGCTGCTCGTTCCTATTCCGATACGACTTTCAGTAAAGCTGCGGAATGAACGTGCCGCTGAGTTATCTTCTATAGCAGGCGCCGTCATCGTAAGTCCCGTAGGTAAACTTTCAATTAATGCCGAATGCAATACATGAAACTTGACTTTAACGCCCAGCATATTTGATGTAGAAACGAGATGATAAATTGGTATCCTTGAGTTCACGGGATCGAAATCACCGATTGCCCACTGCGCAGCCAAAGGCTCGCTTGCAGCAACAATTTCACTACTTTGATTCAAATAAGCCGTTGGGGTACCCGCATATACAATATCAATCCGTTTCGTTAATACGCCCCTATTTAATTGATTATTATACCCACCAGTCAATTGGATTTCTATATTGCCCGATACCTGATTACCTGTAGGAATATTGATATAAGAAACCATTTTAGCTCCTGTATTAAAGGTAATAGTAAATGATTTCTCATAAAAATGCTGAGCAACCGTGGGCTTGCTCCACAGCAGGACCACAAAAACAACAATTCCCGCAATATTTCTCGACATATTCTTCATGCTTAATGAATTTTAATTTTTAGTCTTTCCAAGTTCCCTTTTTATTTCCGCTATTTCTTTATCTTTTTCCAGTAAATATAAAGTCAGCTCCTCAATTTTCTTCAACAACACCTTATTCATTTCGCCTAAAGATATTCCCTCGCTTTCCGCGCTCTCAGCATTTGGTACTTCCGGTAGATGACCATTTTCCTGTATAAACAACCGCAATGAATCCAAACTCCTTAATCCGTAATTTTTCTTGAACACATAATCGGGCCAATTGGCTGTCTCAACTTTAATTTCCTGCGCCCGTATTTTACCCTTGACTGACAGTTTTTCTGCGGGAGCTCCAGTTCCAATACCAACATTACCATCCAAATAAAATAAACTCGCGGCATTACGCTGCCACTGAAAAGATGAACCAAAAAATTGCGGCACAACGGTACCATTGCCTGTATCGTAAAATTCAACAAATGCTTTAACCGCATACCCGTTAGCATGATTGGTATACACTTTAACAACATTATCCTCCACGATAAGCAAAGGATGATTGGAAGTTGAGCCTGCGAGTGCAACTGCCCTGATTTGCCAAGTTGTTGTCGGGGAGTCGTACCACACCAGATATTCAGCACCGGTGCGCGTGCCTGTCGGACTGACAGCTAGTTTTACACGGTACAGGCCACCAACCTTCAATGGTTGCCCACCGGCATCTGTAAGTTCAACCTTAGCCGTAGCGCTTACACTCACAGTCTTGATAAAGGTTGATGTCTGTGCCATTGAATTGGAAATACCAACTAAGAAAAGCAACAGGAAAATGATCTGATAAACTAGAATTTTATTCATACGTTTTCTTATTTCGGTTAGCTTAAGTCATGCGGAATGGATCACCAGCCGATTCGGCAACTGCCCTGGCATCTCTTCTCAGCCTAATTGCAATAGACCTTAACTTTCCCTCAAACAAACACAACTCGCTACAGGTTAATAAATTATTAATATATTTACAAATATAAATTTATAAATTCACAAACATACTTTATTATTATTTTTAAATTAATTATATGAAGCTTATTGCCAATTGTGCTTAAAAATTATCACCTATATTTAAAAGACAAAACGATCTATTTATCCTCAGCCCCCCTCCTTTAAGTAAAATTTTGTGTAGATTTACAACACTTAACGCATTAATATTACATGAAAAGATTTTTAGCTATATTTCTACTATTTTCCTGCTGCTTTGCCGCCTGTTCCGAATTTATAGAATATCCTTTGGAGAAAGAAAGTGTCGAACTATTGGCGCCGATGGACAGCCTTTTCACACAGGACAGTGTCGTGAGCTTTTATTGGAAAAATCACCAGGACGCAGACAAATATCGGCTTCAAATTGCACGTCCAAACTTTGATTCTATTCAAAAAGTAATAGTAGACACGGTAACCACATTGGATCACCTTAATCTTACAGTAAGTCCAGGAAAATATACCTGGCGCGTGCGACCGGAAAATTCGGGCAGTGTAGGTCTTTTCAAACAACGCCAGATCACCATTTTGCCGAGCTTGAAATAAAGATGAAAAACAAAGCGATGACATATATATTGCTCTCCTTGGTCGTTGGACTTTGGGGCTATATTATATATAAGATTTTTGCAGCAGTTTCTGATGATGATCAAGGCCCTCGTCAGGCACAAAAGAACTTTGTCCAAAATGTGAGCGACCTCAGTTTTTACAATCAAAAGAAAACAACCGCTTTGCTATTAAACTATCCCGATCCCATGTTAAAAAATGTCGTTGCCGATACCGTCCCTTCAGCACCGGTAACGCCCGCCGTAAACAACTATGTCGCGCCACCGGTTCAGTCTTATCAGCCCGAACCGCAAATCAATGTGCGCTATATCGGGTTTATCGAAAATCTAAACGACAAGAAACCTACGGCCATCGTCGCCATCATGGACAAACAATATATGATGAATGTCGGCGATGAACAGCATGGGGTTAAATTGACAGCTATTAACCAAGGGCAGATTATCATCAAAGCCCACGGTAAAAACAAGACAATATTTAAAAATGACAACTAAAAAAATTCTGTATACGATCTTCTTCTTCATGATTTCTATCATCTGTCAGGCACAGGTTAAAGAACTCGCCATCTTTCGGAGATTCACTATTTCGTCCAATGATGGGAGCAAGACAATATGCTATGCCGACAACATCAAGATCAGCCCTAATAGTGACAAAACCTACGTTTGGTACGAAAGCAATCAGCTGCACCAGACTATGGGCGGCTATTCGGGAAAACTTCTCAATGGACAGTTCACACACTACTTCCCTAACAAGAATCTTTCCGACCAGGGATTATATGTGAAAGGACTCAAACAGGGGGTATGGCGCCACTGGTATGCAAATGGTAACCTCAAAAGTGAATCCCAATGGATGGCGAACATCGAAGAAGGACCTTTTGTACGTTACGATGAGCAGGGCAATTGGATCCAACGCGGATATCTAAAAGAAGGTAAATTGCACGGTAGCATAGAGAACAAAACAAGTGATGTCATTAATTACCAATATTTTGACATGGGAAAGGAAATTTCCAAAGAAGCTTTCCAAAATAACAATATCTTCCGCAAGACTGGAAAGCTGATTGGTGACCAGATCAATAAATGGTTTAAAAAGAAAGAGAATCAGCCCGAACCTATAACACCCTAATTCCTAAAACTATGCTCAAGGCGGCAGCATTATATCTGGTGTTGGTCATTTCCCTTATCGTGTCGGTACTTTTGGGGAGTTTGATCTATCTTGCTTTCTTTTTTCGGGATCAAGATGCCCGTTTTAACCGTAAAGAACAGCTGAGACAGCAGATTGACGCCGGATATAGTCTGGTTACCTCCGTCAATTTCCCCTACGCACTGGATACCGCACTGACCAATGTCACCCAGCAGGGAGATTCGGTCTATCTCTCGAAATACGAATGGGGACTTTATGATATTGCCGTCGTCCGCGCACATATGCAACGCGATTCCCTGATGAAAACCGCATTATTAGGTACAGCGCCCACAGACTCAACAGTACTATATATCACAGATGAAGATCGGCCCGTTTCTGTAAGTGGTGAAACGGTTATTAAAGGAACAGCATTCATCCCCAAATCTGGGGTTAGGCCATCTTATGTTGATGGGGAATATTTTAAAGGCAATGAGAAGATCGTTGAAGGAAACAGTAAAGACAGCGATCGACAAATGCAGGCACTGAATACCAAGCGCCTGACAGTACTGCAAGCCTTGCTGAAACAAGACAGTCTGAAGGGCGATATGCTGCCTATCGGTACCACCAATAAAAACCCTTTCCATCAGCGCACACTACGTTACCATCTACGTGCAGGCCAGGGACAGATCAGCGATAGTCTGATGGGTAATATTCAATTGCTATCGGACACCACAATTGTCATTCCCGCTACAGCTTTTTTACAAGATATTTTGGTGATAGCGCCATGCATACGGATCGAAAAAGGATTTAAAGGCGCTGCGCAGTTCTTTGCCACCGACTCACTGATATTGGGAGATAATGTTTCCCTCCAGTATCCATCGACAACAGCAGTAATCGGCGCAGAAGGCAAAAGAACAAGCTTAAGAATAGGCAACAACTGCAATATCGCAGGAACTGTTCTCTTATACGAGCCCAAACGCTCCGATATGCCATCGGCAGCAAGCCTCGGAAAAGATTGCAAGATTCAGGGGGATCTCATTGTCTATGGTCTTTTAGACTACAGCAAAGGGTTACAAGTAGTAGGCCGCACAGCCTGTTACCGGTTTCTCTACAAAAGCCCTTCATCCATGTACGAGAATTTTTTGGTCAATATTAAATTTGACCGCAGCAAGCTATCTCCACATTTCCTAAGCTCTTATCTATTGATCGCCGATCAAAAAAAACAAATCAATAAACCTTTAAAGTGGTATAATCATGGGAGTTAACATTCTTCGGCTCAAAGCCTCCTCCCTGGTGGAAACACTTGTATCCATGGTCATTATCTTGATCGTATTTGGAATCGGCATGTTGATTTTCGTCAACCTGACCAAAGCCTCCAGAAGTGAAACACGAAAGAGCACAACTGAGCAGATGATGCTTTGGAGCCGTCAGTTAGAGACAACCGGATTTGATGGCAACACTATGGGAGAAAGCCTGAAGGATAGTACCAAATTAAGCTACCAGCTCAAGGAAACCGAAGGGTATCCCGACCGCCTGCGCCTGGCCGTTTATGCAATCTCCGAGGAAGGCAAAGTAACAGATAGCCTAGTACGCTATATTGAGAATAAAGCAGAGGAAAGGGATCAGCAATGAGCAAACAAAAATTAAAGGCTTTTACCCTCATGGAACTCACCATTGCCATGCTGATTTCAGCCATCAGTATCGGTATGGCTTTCTATATGTTTCAATATTTTCAACAGCTCTTTCTACGACAGCAAAAGCAACGACAGGAGCGTTTCTCCTACAGCCTCTTCAAACATCTGCTGGAACAGGACATCAATAAATCGCTTTGGTTAAAAACAAGCGAAAATGGTTTGATCTGCGAAAATGAATTCGGAAATATCAGTTATGAGTTTGCACCTAAATTCATTGTGAGAAATCAAAATACCGTACAAAAAGATACTTTTCTGATTCAAACTGTCAACCTGGATATGACGCCAAGGATACAGCATCTTCCATCGGAAGAACTGACAGACCATATTAACCTGAATATCTGGTTTGAAAATAAAGAACATCAATTTAATTACCATAAGATCTATTCAGCTCAGCAACTTTTACAGCTTGAATCGGGGATCACTAACTAATGTATTTCGTCTATGCCTTCAATTGATATCTCAAAATATAAGAAAAAGCCTGAACAGCCTACTTCCCCTAAGAAAAAAGAGGGGGCCGGCGATATTTTGGCCTTTCTGAACAAAGACATCAGCTTTGGAAACGGCCAGCTTTCCGACAAGAAAAAAGAAGAGTTCTATGTCGAATTCAGTACCCTGCTCTTATCGGGTGTTGACCTCAAGACTGCATTTGATCTTGTTCTTTTGGATCAGAAAAACAGCAAGGACAACAAATTGTTCCAAGAAATCAAGAGCAATGTCCTTGTGGGCGACAGCCTATCAGATGCCATCCGTAAAAGCGGAAAGTTCAGCAATTACGAATTTTTCAGTTTACGGATTGGAGAAGAGACTGGGAAACTTGGCGAGGTTATGAAAGAATTGGCCTCTTTCTATAAAAGCAAGATTGGGCAGCGCCGTAAAATTATTTCGGCACTCACCTATCCCATCATTGTCTTAAGCACATCGATGGGCGCAGTACTGTTTATGCTTAAGTTTGTGGTACCGATGTTTTCCGATATTTTCAAACGTTTCGGCGGCGAGCTACCGGCCATTACGGCCTTTATTTTAAAAGTCTCCCAATTTATGGACCGCACGTTCTGGTGGGGTGTATTAGTCCTTATTGGTCTTATTGTATTTATCCGTTTCAACCAAAAGCAGCTGTGGTGGCGCAAGTGGTCTTCTAGGATTATGTTGCGACTTCCACTATTTGGCGATATTATCCGTAAGGTGCATTTGGCGCGTTTCGCTAATACCATGCGTCTATTGGTCAGCACTAATACGCCGCTGTTGCAATCTATCCAGTTGGTGCAGCAAATGACCGATTTTTATCCGATAGCACATTCCTTGGAGGGAGCCGAGAAGGAAATTTTACAGGGAGAATCCTTACACGCTGCACTTTCCAAATATCATTTTTACCCAGCCAAAACGGTACAATTGATCCGTGTTGGGGAGGAGGTAAACCGGTTGGATTTTTTCTTTGAAAAGATAGCAACCCAGTTGACGGAAGAAGTAGAATACAAGACCTCTACCCTTTCCAGTTTGTTGGAACCTTTTATTATAATTTTCTTGGGCTTGGTCGTTGGATTGATCCTCATCGCCATGTACCTGCCGATGTTCCAAATGAGCAATAGTTTTTAACCACAAAAAATATATTTTATGAACAAGCTTATTTTTTCCATTGTCGTACTCCTTTTAGGATATGGCTACAATGCTAATGCACAAAATGCAAATGATTATTTCCAGACTACGGTTACTTTTCCAGTTGACTATAAAATTGGGGACTATATTGAATTCGCATCCGCTAATCCAATTGCCGCCGGTGCATCGGGCTATTATGAAGTTTCCATTTCCTACGACAGAGGATATATGGCAGCTGCAGCAACATACATTGTTTCATCGTCACATGCCAATCCTTCGAGATGGCTTGAAGCCGGTCGTGTCAATAATAATATCTATGCTACTGCAGGTTTTAATTTTACATTAGACCATAACCCAGGAACACACGGCTTTCGTATCAGAGCTGTCAACACACTGGGATATAACACAGCATTAGCTATAAACATCAAAATCCGATCAATTAATTTCAATACAAATTATACAAATACGCTTAAAACGGGGAATGAGCCCAATACAATTGGACTACTTCCCATGACTTACGATTGGAGCTTAATCGTTGGTAATACCTATACGGCTGACAATGGAATTTTAGCAATCAAAGCAATATCTAACGGAAACGTCGGTATCGGCACTCCTAATCCTACAGAAAAACTAGCCGTAAATGGAACAATTCGGGCAAAAGAAATCAAGGTTGAAGCCACCCCATGGCCAGACTATGTCTTCAATGAAGATCATCAATTGATACCACTGGATTCACTAGCAAGTTTTGTAAAAGAAAACAAACATCTACCAAATATAGCTCCTGCAAAATCTGTTGAGGAAAATGGTGTTGCTTTAGGAGAGCTAAACCGCCAGCTACTTCAGAAAATTGAAGAGATGACCTTGTACCTGATTCAACAAAATAAGGGCATGAAAACACTCAATCAAGAAATTGAAAGTTTAAGAAAAGAAATTGATGTATTAAAAATGAACCGATAAAACACCTCTTTTAAGTCCAGTTTTTTAATCATAATTAAAGTATATTTTATGAACAAATTTATTTTATTTTTCACCCTCCTTATGTTAGGATATGGCTACGATGCCAAAGCACAAAATGCAAATGATTATTTGGAAACTACGGTTACTTTTCCTGCTGACTATCAAATTGGCGATTTCATTGAATTCGCCACATCAAAACCGATAGCCGCCAGCGCGTCTGGATATTATGAGGTATCAATTGCTTATACACGTGGAAACATTGCCTCAGCAGCTACGCATATTGTTTCATCAACTCGCTCCAACCCTGCGAGATGGCTTGAAGCAGGTCGCGTAAACAACAATGTATACACGAGCGGAGGTATAAATTTCACAGTGGACCACAATCCTGGAACGAAAGCATTTCGTATCAGAGCAATCAATACATTAGGTATCAGCGCAGCCTTACCTGTATCCGTAAAGATTCGCTCGATCAACTTTAACTCGGGCTATACGACTTATCTTACCACTGGCAATGAATCCAATGCGGTAGGACTTCTGCCAATGAGCTATGATTGGGATTTAGTGGTAGGTAATGTCTTCAACCCTACGCCTGGTATTCTAGCCATCAAGGCTGCTTCTAACGGCAATGTTGGCATAGGTACAGCAAATCCGACCGAAAAACTAGCCGTAAATGGAACAATTCGGGCAAAAGAAATCAAGGTTGAAGCCAATCCATGGCCTGACTATATCTTCAATGACGATCATCAGCTGATGCCCCTGGATTCACTTGCAAGTTTTGTAAAAGAAAATAAGCATTTACCAAATATAGCTCCTGCAAAATCTGTGGAGGAGAATGGTGTCGCCTTGGGGGAGCTGAACCGTCAGTTACTACAGAAAATTGAGGAAATGACGCTGTACCTGATTCAACAAAACAAAGAAATTAAAGAATTGAAAGGAGAAGTTCAGGCTTTAAAAACGCAACAACGTTAATTTACATGACAAATAAAAAAGAGCGAATAGAAGAAAATTAATATTCGCTCTTTCTTTCGATCTAAAAATCAATAGGCATTACTGATCCATCGTAAGTATACAATTTGTAAAAATTCCAAAACCGCACGTACAAAAGTACAAATCGATCTATTTATTTTCATTTAGCTTCTTCTCCAACGCTTCTATCCGCTTATCCTTATCAATCATATGAAGAGTCAGTTCCTCTATCTTTTGAAGCAAAATCCTATTCATTTCACCTAAAGACAGTCCATTTTCCTCAACTTCTGTTGCTTTTGGCACACCCGGTAGGTGTTTATTCTTATCAATAAATGCCGCAGTTTCCTTTAATGAGGGCAATTTATATCCTTCTGCAAAGACATAATCTGGCCAGTCGGCAGCAGATGAAGTTACTTTTATTTCCTTTGCCTTAATATTACCATTTACTGCGATCTCATTTGTCTTCAGACCTTGGGTAATCATCATCCCATTGTTATCAAGTCGGTAAAGATTCCAATTCCAATTACCATTAATTTTTGGAGCAATATGAAGACTTGTCCTTCCATCATCTGGCGTATGAAAAATCCATGAATTCTCCCCAGTGAGGATAAGATCAGTTGATGCTTGTGCCAACGAACGCGAAATTGGCAGTAAAAAAAAGCCTAGAAGCAGACAGTTGAATTTCAATACTTTCATAACGGACGATTTCATTTATTTGTGATAGAATTAATTTTATCCTGCATATCTTTAATTTGCTGTTGCTGTTTTATCAAATGCAGTGTCATCTCTTCGATTTTTTGGAGTAAAATTCTATTCATTTCACCCAAGGACAGTCCATTTTCCTCAACTTCAGTGGCTTTAGGCACTCCTGGCAAATGCTTGTTCTTATCGATAAATTCCGCTGTTTCTTTCAAAGTTGGTAACTGATATTCATCGGTAAATACATAATCCGGCCAATTGGCAGTTTCTACTTTTATCTCTTGGGCACGGATTGTCCCTCGAACGGCTAATTTTTCATTTGGATATTCTATACCAATACCAACATTACCATTTGATCTCATCGTGAATTTAGAAGCCATATCAAGATCATTGTCACTCAAATAAAAACTTATTGATGAGCCCCAGCCTCCTTTATCTGCTACAATACTTATACCAGCAGTTCCTTTTCCAGCAACAAAACGGCTCCACCCTTTATTTACATCATCATATAAATTTGCCCCAAGGAATAGTCTATGTTTCGTATCTGAAGTTTGGACAACACCCCCATATCCGCTTCCGAGCGGATCCCCTAACAGAATACTGCTATGATCACCTTTAGCTATTTGCACTCCACTATTGTTTGTTCCTACCAAAGGAGTTATTGTACCCACACCTACATTTCCACTCGCTGGAAATGAGTTCGTCTGTGCCTTTCCAAATAGTGGCAACCCTAATACTATTAGTAAAACCTTCTTTATTTTCATAATATGGTTAAAAATTTATTTTTTTAAATAAACATCAATCACTAGATTTTAGATATTAAATCGATCTGTAACCTCCCTTCCCTCCACCAAAGGTCAAGGCTAAAGGAACAGAATAAGTCTCAAAAGTATCTTAGATATATTTCCGCTACCTCTCCAACTTCACCTTAAATCCCACTTCTCCCTCAATTACTTTACGTTCGTTGGCCGACACTCTCCTATTGTCAAACTTTAAAGTCACCGTGCTCAGATAGCCCAAAGTATTGATCTTTTCCAGTTCGGCAACGGAAGCGACTATAGACCGATAGTCTCCCTTTAAGATTAAGCTCTTGGATTTGACAGCAGCACTATCCACCTGCATGGCATTCTTAGGAAGATTATTAAAATAGACCTGAATACGCGGTGAATTAATCGCCCGGCTTGCTTCTGAAAGGAAATTATCGTTCCAGGTTGCCGAGTCACTTTGATAAACTTTACTCAGGCTATCCAAAACTTTACTCTTCCGTGTAAAATCAAACTGCGTACTATTGCTGATGTCATTGCCGATCAGACTATTCAAACGTGTATTTTCACGATAGGCCAGATAGGTCTTTTGGAAGGCCAAAAACCAGGCAAGCACTAGGAGAATCCCGGCACCTACAAACAATAGCTTGTTGCGTTTTTTATAATCAATTTCCTTCCACTTTATCATTGTAGTTTATCTTTATGGTAAAGGCATCCATCGTTTCGTCCTGTTGCTTGTTGCCATATTCCTCGATACTGACTTTTGCGATCCAGGGATTATTCTTGAGTTCACGCAGCCACAGATTGAGCATTTCCAAAGTTGGACTATTCCCTTTAATGATGATCTGGTCAGCCTGTTGAATCACTGTATTCCCCAGTCCTTTTGATTGCGGATTGACCTGGATCTGTGCCAGGCTGATCTGCGTAAACTGCCGGATGGAATAGCCGATCTGATCCAGTAGCCAGGCTTTGGAAACACCACCATTCCATCCCAGTTCTGCCAATAGCTGCTCATTGCTCTTTATTCCCCCTTCTAACTTCCCTAAATCCTGCACCGTGCTCTGTTGACTACTTACCCGGTCTCCCAAGGCCATATTTTCCTGATAATAATGACTAAATAAGAACGTGTTCACCAACAGTAAAAGAAAAAAAACAGCAACTAGAATCAGCAGATTTACGTTGAACTTTTGTTTTTCGAGCCAGCTTTGACGCTGTTCTTCCACTTCTGGAATAAGTAGCCCATATTCCGGGATATAATCGGCCATCAAAGCTGAAAAAGCAATTGCATAAGCGGTCACATACTGCGGTTTAATCGGATGGTCGCCAATCTTTAAGGCAAATCGGCTCTCGAACTCCTGTCCACACCGATATTCTTGCCATTGTTTGTTTTCAGCACCGACTCGTATGGAATGTCCGTCAAAAGTGTAGGCATCACCGTAACTATTGATCTGACCAAGTATTGCGTCGAGCACAAAAGGACCGATAAACACTTTGATAACCTGATATCCGTTGACTGCAAATCTGTCGATCATCTCCACAATATAATCCTTTCGCACAAAAGCCACCCATTGCTTTGATTCCCCTTGCAACTGCCCATGATAAAAACGATCCGCATCATAGCTGGGGAATATAGACTTCAACCGCTCCTCATCCAGATCCATAGGTGTAGTCTCTTTGATAAGGATCTGTCTCGAATCAAGGTGAAGTGCAACAGGTGTATCTTTGTACTTATTGTTTGTGATAAGTTCCCAGTCGTCTACCTCCCAGGTATCTTCAATTTCAAGTTGGTCTTTTTCCAACTTGACCTTGCAACAACGAATGGAAAGACCGGCAGAATCCTGTCGAAGAGAAACGCCGACGCAAGTATTTAATCGATATTTTTCCTTGATCCTGTTCAACATGGACTAATACAATATCGTTGGTTTAATAAAGACGACCGAGACGACCTTCTGTGTACTTTTCTCCCGGCTGCTAAACAACCATTTCAGGATTGGAATACGGGATAATATCGGAATCCCCCGACCACTATTGCTATTTTCGGTACGCTCAATCCCGCCCAATACAATCATATCTTCATTGCGCGCACGGATAATGGATTCAAACTTACTATTGGATGTCGGAGGTGGTTCATTTTTCGCAACAGTACCAATAAAATCAGAAATATTTACAGAAATTTTCATTGTAATCTGATCGTCTCCAGAAACTACGGGTGTAACATCGATTTTGAGATCTGCACTGACATCTTGATATTGCGTCGTAAAAACATTGGTATTCGTTAATCCGGGATAAACATTTTGCGTCTCAATTTTATAATAACGTTTACTTCCTATGCTAAGCGTTGCTTTATGACCATTTAAGGTAGATAGCTTAGGTACAGAACGGAGTTCTACATTTTTATTTTCTTCCAAGGCCTGCAGACGTACATAAAAATTGGGGGTTACACGCCCCAAATTGAAAGAGTTGTTCTTTCCAATCTGCGACAGGAAACGATTGACAGAACCGGCGCCAAAGGTAAAACCATCGGACAAACTTCCTCCCGTTTTTGGAATAGAATCTGCTACACCCATCTTAATACCAGTTTTTAGCGTATTTCCCTTCTGAATGTCCAGTAGCGTCACCTCAATCAATACCATCGGCACCAATTTATCCAACTGCTTCACATAAGTTTCAATTTCACGGATCTGTGGTCCCGATCCCGAAAGCAATAACATGTTCTGCTCCTTAAATTCTTTGATCTCAACATCTTTCCGCCATTCCATCGGAATCATCATCATGATGGTATCAATGGAACGGTGCTGCAGCTGAATAATCTTGTTATCACGTAGTCCTTCGTTGCGACGGTTTCCAATTAAATAGGTATCCTTGTCCATCCGGAAGGTATACGGTGTTCCCTGAAAAATTGAGGTCAGGAACTGGTCAAAAGAAATATCTTTCACATTGGTCGTAATATTTCCGTCAATTTGGCTATAGATAAAATAATTAACGTTAGCTTCCTCGGAAGCACGTTTAATCAATTCGATAATTGGCGTATTGGTTGCCTGTATCGTGAAACGCTTTCCCCTACCCTCTTCCGTTTTTCCATAAAGTGCATAGTTACCTGGCTGACCGCCACCCATGCCCGGATTCATTCCATTCGCTCCATTTGCCGGATTACTTGCATTGTCTGGTCTAAAACGAACATCCGTTTGCCGGTCGTCATTGATAAACAGTTCCTCTCCGGGGATCAAGGACTCAAATACATACACATTGTCATTGGTCTTGCGGTATTTCAACCCATTTACATAGGCTAACTTTTCCAATGCCGTTTCAAATGGCGCTTCAGCCATAAATCCCGTCACCGTCTTCTGGAGCAAGGGTGTGGGCACGATTAAGTTTTTACCCGAAAGTGAACTGATCCTTTGTGCCACTTTGCCCAAGGGGTCATTCTGCAGTTCATAGCCTAGTCCATCGCTTGATGTATTGTACTGTACCTTGATATCCTTCTCGATCTGAACAGGTTGGGGCTCCGGTAATTTTTTGATCGTCATAATCGAACCGATCACATCGATATCTAGACTATACGTTTTCGCTAGAAATAGCAGTACGTTTTTAGCGGTTTCGCCTGTAAAGTTATTGACGATGGAAAAACTCAACGTAGGATCCACATTGATATTCAGGTCATTGGACTGCGCGAGAGCCCGTAGAAATTCCTGCGCCGTAACGCCCGAAACGGAAAGTTTCACCTTCTTTTGTAATCCAGGTACCGTCCCTGCCAATGCTTCAAGCCGTTGTTCCACGCGCGCATAGTTTTCTGTCGCATTTTGAGCAAAAGTGCTGATGCTAAAAGACAGTAATAGCAATAAGGTTAAATATAATGTTCTCAAACTCATCATCAATAATTGAATAGTAATGGATAGATTTCCTCTATCGTTGTTTCCCCGGCAGCGAAAAGCTCAAATGCATTTTCGCCAAGTGTTTTTATTTTTCGTTCTTTTAGTTGCTCGTCCACCCGCATATTCCCTTTTTTGATCTCGTCCACCAGCCCCTGATCCATCGGAATAATCTCATAGACCGCTTTTCGCCCTTTAAAACCTGTAAAATAACAAGATGCGCAACCCACGGCAACTGCATGCCTATGCACCGTAAAATAAGGTTTAAATTGTCTGGGGTATAGATCGGCTGTCAGCTCCTCCTCCCGTTTACAATTGGGGCAAAGCGTACGCACCAAACGCTGAGCTACAGAAGTATTCAGGGTATTCGCGATCAAAAAATTGGGAATCCCCATATCGATCAAACGCGATACCGTTCCCCATGCAGAATTCGTGTGAATGGTAGACAATACCAAGTGTCCCGTTAGAGCTGCCCGAATGGCCATATTGGCGGTATCGGGATCACGGATCTCCCCCACCATAATAATATCCGGATCCTGACGCAAGAACGTACGCAGTGCAGCACCAAAGCTCAGCCCGATATTTTCCTTGAGCTGCACCTGGTTGATACCCTCCAGTGTATACTCGATAGGGTCTTCGATGGTCAGAATATTATTTGTGGTCTTATTTAAGTGTTTTAATGTAGCGTATAAGGTAGTTGTCTTACCCGAACCAGTAGGTCCGCTGATCAGCAAAATACCATTGGGCTTTTTCACTCCGTGGAGGTAATTTTCATAATCCTCCGGAGACATCCCCAATTTATCCAGTTGGATATTGGTGGCATTATTGTTCAGCAGACGCAGTACCACCTTTTCCCCGTGAAGAGTGGGTAGCACCGATACACGGATATCAAACTGATCCTGATTACGTCTGTAATGAATACGCCCATCTTGTGGCAGACGTTTTTCGGCAATATCCAGATTGGACATGATCTTGATCTTATTGATCAAAGCCGGATAATCTCCTCTTTTTAGCACATAACGCTCTACCATCATTCCATCGATACGAACGCGTACACGACAGCGGTTTTCATAAGTTTCGATATGAATATCACTGCTTTTGAGCTGTTTTGCTTCGTAGATTAAATTATCAAGAAAATCTGCATTGAAGACTAGATTTTTGACAGCTTCATTTCCTTCCGACTGTTTTTCGCCAAAGTAATGCTTATTGAGCCACTCTTCGATCTGGGCCGATGAAGTAATCTCCAGGATAATATGCTCATCAAAGAGAATAGCCAACTCATTCTCCAGTCCGGAAAGGTCCGTAGATCGATCTGTGTAAAAATGAATTTCCTTATTATTCCGGTCAAATGGAATAATACGGTAGTGCCATGCGATATCCCGGGAGATTGCATGCAGTATTTCTGTTGAAAAATGATAACCTGTCCCCACAACGCTTCTTTGTTAATAATTCGGTATACTTTTCTATACTATGACATAAACGATCGACTGATCACAGTCCAATCAATCCAATTCATTCGTTCGGAGGTAAAATACCCAAAAAAAAGTAAAGCCTGGCAACCCGCCAGTGGAATACCTTTTTGCGGATCCCGCCAATTTTTGTTGACCATCGCAACCAACAATGCGGTGATTAAACTGACAATGTGGAAAAGAAAAAAGTTCAGAAAGGGCATATAGAGCAATAGACAGAGCAAAAACGCGATATCCCCCCAGCCCAGCTTTCGATCCATGATCCGTCCCCATTGCCCATCTTTGATTCGGAAATAGATCAGGATGCCCCCCATCTGAAAAGCCAAAAACAAGATATTGGTCAAGATATCCGGATAAGAGTCCTGCCAATAATTTTCTGTCAACTTAAGTCCCAAAAGCAGTATGGCTAGTAAAAGAAAGAGAACAATGCTTACAGCGCGTTGTTTAAAATCCTGATAAGCTATACCAATTAAAAGAACAACAATGGATATGGTCCACCACATGTTAATCTGCGGTAACCTCTTTTAGGTTTTTATCTTGGTCTATTTCCCACACATTGAACTTACCGTCGCCATTGAAATCCACTACGGCAGTTGCTCTTCCTAGAAAAGTGTTCTGATCGGCGCGCACAATTTCGATCCGATAATTAGCTTTTCCGTCTTTACCGTCAGTACTTAATTTTTCCTGTACAAAACCGATCTCATCCAGATTGCCACTGTATTTGGACTTTTCGAAAAAATAATTTTTCTCCAGAGTCTGCAAATGTTGGAGCTGTACTTTGGCTTCGGTACTTTTGGCTTTGGTAATCAATGGCATCAAGTTAGGTAACGCCAACAACACCAGTATACCGATAATCACCATAACCACAAGGATTTCCGTGAGACTATAGGCCTTTAACCGCTTTTTGTAGAATCTTTTCATAACAATTTCTTTCCCAAGTTAATTTAATCAGCGCTAATATAAATATTTTCGTTTAACTCTGACAGTACTTCTATCCTACTATTGGAGATTCTTTTGAACTTTTGATTCGGAATTTTTTAATTATTTAAGTCTTAGTAGTTGGAAAATAGTTCTCTGAATATATAAGAGTGTAATTTTTTACATGTTGCGGTTGTTTTCTCTTTCTTCGCCGATAAACTCCCTTCTAAAATACTACCTCCAACTTTTGCTTTAAGAAGCCCACCTTGTACTCCTGCTTTGAAAGGATATACTGAACCTTTTAGAGCAGGTTCAAAATTAAAAGAAATAAAACCATTAAAATAAATAAAAACGGACCTGAAGGTTCTCAGATTAATAGTTAAATTGTCAAAACTGTCTGACAAAAGTTTCAAAATCTCCATTCAACTGCAAATTAAGCACATTTGCACCTGCACAAATCATCAAATTACAAAAATTAATCTTTACAAGGCCATATTATAATTTTGAAATCTTAAATTAATTTCTTTGATTCTATTTAGTTGTTTCATTAATTCAACACAAGATGAATCATAAATAAATAATTCCAATGTTGAAATTGCCAAAATGTCAATTATTACATTTTCAATATCTTGTATCTTAACATTTGTCATTTGTAAAGTATTTAATGGACAATTCGCTAAATATGACAAATCAGAAATTTCAAAATTACTCAATCCTAGAAATTCAAGTTTACTAAAATCCTTTAACCAATTTGGGAGTTGAAAATAATCTCTATTAGCCTTAAATCTATATGAAGGATTAACAGAAACATGCATTTTTGTAATTCTGCTCAAATTTTTATTTAAATTTTTAGGAATATTTGCCCTTTCGAAGTTTAGAGTAGTTAAAAGCAAGTCGGGAATACCATTCTTACCCACTAATGTAGTAAAACCATCACTAAATAAAACGGACCTGTTGTCATGTTCACCTGAGTGCATATTTATACTTACACCTTGAATATAACTTTTATCTTTTTTTTTCATTTTCATTTTAAATCTAGGGAAACAGATATATTAAGTTAGATTTTGCAGCGCCAATCCATTTATTTGGTCTTCTTAATTGAGCTTCACCTCCTCCAAAATTGGCCTTTATTGCAACATTTAAACTCTTTATTAAATAATCAATTGCCTCATCATCAACAACAAATTCTCTCTTAGAAAACTTTCGAAATATATCATATCGTATTTTTGTCATTATTAAAGCTAATTCAATCTTAGTCATAAGTGCACCTGCAAATTGCCCATTTCTTTTTCTTGAATTAATCCTTATATTTAAACTATTTATGAAAACCTCCAAAATACCTATCCCTCTGTTATTAAAATTATAATCATAGAATATCTCCTCATAAGTTACATTAGTGTAATAAGATTCGCCAATTTTCTTAAAATTAAAACTAAAAGGATTAGTCGGAACACTTAATATTAGTCCACCGTCTTGCTGTGCCCTATTATTTTCATTACCACTATTATTTTCCTTGTCATATATTGGCTTGCTTTCAGGATTACTGTCGTTTATGAATCCCCCATCTCCTTGATTTTTCCACGTAGTCTCATTTCCTTTCGATTCTCGAAAAAGTTTATTTACAAATTCCTTAGAAATCCTACCGTCAGGATCAATAAATCTAATTGGGTTATCGAAGGCATAGTTATAAGGAGACCATCTCCTGCTAATCTCAGCCATCGGATCTACTACATTCCACCTACCTATCTCCGGGTCGTAGAACCTTGCGTCATAATCGTACTGATCCCCAAGCTCGCCCTGGATCTCCTTACTATTATAAAGATAATTATTATTTCCGCCTGCCACAACCTTACGCTTACCAAAGGGATAATAATTGTCCCGCTGCGCTACATCAACTGCTGTAGGGCTGCTACCACGTTTCAATGTAGCCCGTACATTGCCCAAATGATCAGTCAGATTATAATGGTACACATAGTTTGTTCCATTCCGTTGGGCATAGCCCTCCGAATTATGGATAATATCAATAGTACCATTATTGTATTCGATACCACCCACATAATCCCTGGTGGTGGTGATTATGTTAGGTGCTGTGCCGATCTTCGAAAGCTTCTGCAGCTTCACTCCAGCCGAATTATACAAAAATGCTACGTCCACCCCTATTTTTTTGGCCGTTTGCGGCAGGTTCAGGTAATTATAGGTAATCGCCATCCCCATACGGTCAGTTTTGGCATTACCGTTAGCATCGTAGGTATAGCTTCCTGTCAAGCCGCCACTCAGGCTCATCAGTTTATTGCCGGTATAGGTATATGTCGTGGCAACAAGGGCATCTCGTTTCAGGGTCTTGATATTGCCCATACCAAGATCATCATAGGTAATCACCTCAGCTATGCTCGCTACCCCTGTCTGGCCATTGCTACCACTGGTCAACCTGTTCAGCTTATCATATTGATAGCTAAACGTGTTGGGTAGCGTCGCATCATCGCCCCAAAGCTGCTGGCTGATATTGCCGTTCCACTGTGGATTTGTCCCATCCTGGTATTTCAGCTGCTGGCTGAATTTGGGCGATGTACTTTTACTTAGCCAGCCCCGCTCATTGTAGGTATAGTTAGTACTGTTGACAAAGGAAGTCTCCGTGCCAGCCTTGCCCACAGCTTTGCTTTTCAGCTGGCCGATCTCATTGTAGCTATTGGATGCCAGAGTCACCTCAGTCTGAGAACCGATCTTCTCTTTGGTCGAAACCAGTCTACCAACATGGTCATATTCATTGGTGGTCACGATAGTTGTTGTAGCCCCTGTCGCCGGTGTATGTACCCGGGTACTAGTCAGCAACTCGCCCGGAAAATTATAGGTATTGGTCACATAATCCGTGCCCCCAAGATGGTTTTTCGAAGCGCTCTGGATCACCCTGCCGTGGTCATCGTAATATAATACTGTGAGCAGCGGCTGGGTACCATCTGTCCTATAGATTTTGCTACCGGTCTGCAGTGACTTGATCTTGGTACTTTTGGTGATTCCGCTGGCAGGAAGTGTAGTCGCTTCGGCAAAGGTATAGTCATCGTAATAATTGACAATGAGCGGCGTAATCGAAATACCTGGACCAGCAAGCGGAAAAGTAGTTGCAAGAGATGGATAATCATCTCCCACGCGCGTCTCCCAGAGCGGTCCTGCCGTCGCATTCACAAGCCCGCTCACATCCGCTCGGGTTACCTTTGCCGTATTGATATAAAGTCCACTGGAAGTAATACGCCCAAATGCATCATATCTGTTGTAGGCCCACTCTTTTCGTACCCGCTGCTCGGCATCCTGTGTAAGCACAACCTGATCATTTTTGTTATACGCCAGATATTCCCATCCTTTTCCAGGGATCTTTTTCTCGATCAGCCTGCGACGTTCATCGTACCTGTAAGCATAGATATAATTGTCAAAATTAACATAAGTAGCATCCGTTAAAAGCTCACTAAAACCCGTCCCCGTCACTGCCGGCGGGATCACATAACGCAGGTCCCCAAAATCATCATAAACATAATAAGTATCGAGTGCCTTGCTTTCGCTCTCCCACACACGCTTGAGGACAACACGTCCTTCAACATCCTTGTACTCATCCACCGAACCAATACGTATAGCCGTATTTACAGTATTCTCATCCCTGACAGTGGTACGATAGAGTTTCCCAGCACCATAGTTCGTCGTACCACTGGCTCCGCTTGCCGTTACCGTCCATAGCTTAACAACATCAAGCCCCGTGGCCGTATTGGTGCCATAGTCCGTTTTTACCGTATGCCCTGTTCCTACAACTGCCAATGGCTGCCAGGCCGACCCCGGTGCCCCCTGTTCCAGTACACGATTCAGCGGGCTGTTCTCAAAGACAGTAACGGAATAGGGATTTGCCGTCTTCACCACTGCTGCATCCCACCCTATACCGTCCTTGTAAAAGTCCGACTGTGTCGTTTTAGCTCCCGTCCGAAAACTGCCATTGCCTGACTTCTCGCCATAGGGAAGATATTTCGTCGACTCACGTCCAAACCCGTCATATTCTATATACTGCACGATATCTTTGTAAGTTGGACTGGCCATAAGTTGCACAGTCTGACTCGGTCTACCCAGCCCGTCAAAGTATTGGATACTCTGGTTCTCCTGCCCGATCGTGCGCTGGTTCCCAAGTTGAGCAAGCTTTACCGTATCTCGAAAAGTCCGTGTCAGGATATAATTCTGACCTGCTGTCGGAGTGCTCACAAGATTCTGAAAGCCGGCAATACTGATCGTTACAGTTTTACCTGCTGGCTGTACTGGAATATAGAAGCCATCTTTTAAGGTAATGCTCTTGAGGGCCTGGATATTTGTTTGACCATTATAAGAAGTCAGGGGAAGATCATCTACCAGTGCCTGGCCATGGACAGCCCCCAATACAACTAATGATAGTAAGATTAAAAAGTTCTTTTTCATAACTGAAAAGCTTAGTTGGGTCTATAATGGTAATCGATGGACTTATTCACATAATTAAGATGGTCAAGGATCGCCCTCATACGTTGCATGCCATCGTACGTATAGGTCTCTTTTATCCCACGTGCATCTGTTTTGCTGGTCATGCCGACTAAAGGCTTGTACGTATAACTCGTCACCAAGGCATTTGGAAGGCCGGCTCGTAGCTTATCGGCGGCAACCTTGACCAGCGCCTCCATAGTGGCTTCTGTCTGTGCGACTAGGTTCAGGTTGTCAATAGCCGCTTGCGTAAGCGCTGTTGCAACTTCCGCATATGTTGCGTTCTTGATCTCCATCACTGGATATTGGCCCATATAGCCCCAAAGGTAAACAGTAGTAGGATTCTCTAATTTTTTAAGTTCTTGTAGCTTATTAAATGAATTGTAAGAAAGTATCTTAATTTCATCTGAATATCGAGTATCAGCGCTAAATATAGCCGGGCTTCCCAATGGAGGCTGTGTTCCTAAGGAACGATTACTGAATTTAAACATATTAAGCGGCACAGGATTAATAGAGGATAGGGCCTGTCGAGACTCGATAAGGCCTCTGCCTCCTGGACGATATTTGTTAATTGTTCCCGAAACAATACTTTTTACCGAACCTAAATCTCGATACGTTATACTTTCAATCGGAAGCCCCGTGATATAGTTTGAGGCCATATTGTCAATGAAAGAAGTACCAGGGGCATAATCATTTGGATACAATGTATGGGTAACAAGTCTATTCGATTTGCCATCGAGAATAGTATGGCGAGACAGTAATGCATTTGTTGGGTTATCATAGAAAAAAGCCTCCACAGTTTCATTAAAATCAACTCCATTCGTTGCATAATCTTTTGTCCGAATGGTATCAGGATAGATCCATCCTTGATTATGATCATAACCCATAAGATCCAAAGGCTCCCAGTCAGTATTAGGGTTAGTAAAGCTAAGATAACGTTCGTTTACAACATATGCCCTATATGTTCTCTGTACTCTTTCGTCTTGTTTATAAGAAGTCGACACACTCTTTACTGGAATACGTTGTCCATTTAAATATTTAAATACAAGCCGACTCATTTCCAGCCCATTAAAATTAGCATTGCTAGTCCATGGTGCGTTAAATTCCTGTCCTCGAAAAAGCAATGGTCTTGCATTGGGATAATCCATGAACGAATAAATTGTACCACTATTATCCTGACTATTTTCCTCAATTACATCCGAATAATACTGAGGAGCAGAGTCATATAAAGCATACCCAAAAATCGGATTAGATTGTAAGATATGTTTTTCGTACAGGCCAAAATAAGAAATCTGACCCACGGCGTCTGAAACTTCACAGCGATAAATACCATTCATATGCCACTCATAAATAGGTTCAAAACTTACTGATCCAGTAGATTTCTTATCAGGATCATCCACTTTATGATAACTGTACTTCTTTTCGTATGTATTTCCGTTTTCTTTCGTAATAACTTTTTGAATACGAACCCCACCACTATTCTGATTTTTGAAGGACCTTACATCGGGGGTGGTTTGATAATTAAATTGGGCCGAAGCTGCGACGAAATTGCCTTTTCCAGCTTCAATCTTGACCTGATAATTATAACCTGGTTCTAAATCCGCTTCAAAACTTGAATTTTGATAAGCTTGAACACTATTGGTTACCTGACCTGCTCCGTTTTTCAATAGTGTTACCCGACCTGTTCCTGGATAGGGACCATCTGTCGCTGTAATATCGCACGAAATTTGAAACTTTATTCTTTGGCTAAATGGAACTGTAAAAATTCCGGATATATTTGTCCCGGTACCTAAATTACCTATTCCTTGTGCATCCACTCTGACAGATGTATAATTTCCTGGAATAATATAGTCTCTCCATACAGTATTCGGTTCATAAATTAAACTGTCTTGCCCTCCTGTTGGATAAATTATTTTTGAAAGCATACCCGCTCCAACATATACTCCATCGGGATCTCGGTTTGCTGTAGCATAGTTAAAATATTGGCCCCAAAATTTATTTTTAGACGGAGGAATTAACGTCGTATTGGATTTTCCATTATTATAACCATAATAATCTTGGCAATTGGAAAATCTGCTCGGCAAATTATTAAGATTTTGATATACAAACTTATATTTTGAATCAATATTTTCACTTTCATCAATAAATTGCAATTCTGTTAAGAAACTTCTATGACCAAGATTTGAACGATTCTGAAGATTTTGATTAACTACATCGAAGCGCGCAATCGACGAATGATCTAGATAAATAAAATTTATCTGCTTCAATGGTTTAATAGACTCATTATTATACACTTTTATACGTTGAAGTACTTTCCCATCTGCAGCATTATGATCTATATAACTCAGTGCCACCTTACCACTATTTGAATTAATCTCCGTCAATAGATAGGTCGCTGTAGACATCAAAGAAGCACAATTTGTAGTTGTATTGAGAGGCTCACCCGAATTGCACGGTACAGTTTGAGGAATATTGTCTATTCTATAAGTTTGCGTTTCGTTCACACCGACAGCATAAGAATAACGATCACTTTGGTAGGACATATCTATGACTGTTCCGTCAGGATGAGTGATCTTATACAAAAAAAAAGCTGTATTAGTCTGATTTGCGAAAACTTTACCACATCCACTACCCATTTTATAAGTTGTCTCAACAAAATTATTCCCAAATTCATATTTCACTCCATCTGGTGTATAAATTTCAAAAGTTCTTTGCGAGATTCTTTTTATTTTTATTCCATTGTAACTCAGCAATATGACATTTTTATTCTGATCGAATATAAAAGTACCTGAGTAAGTTCCAAAATTAAAGCTATAAATATCAGGCTCACCATCGTAGGAACTTGCATTGATACCATAGCTGATCATACCCCTCACATAATTAAGTGTTTGTTGATCCATACCATAAGGGTTGAAAGTCGCTGGTAAAGGGTTAGTATTCCGTTCATCATCTTCCCCCATAATAGTTCGACGAATCACACCTCCTATATTTGCTTTCCATGTGGTACCTACAATTCCGCCATTTTCGTTTACGCGTAACCCATTACTGGAGTAGCTTATTTGCAGCGGAACTTGCAGTGAGCCTTGAACAAAATTGTATAGGTCGATAGTTTTATTAGCAGTGCCCGATGCTAAACCAACATTTATACCTCCATATTGTCCTAGACTGCTGGCTGTAGGAGAAGCGAACAGATTATCGAACCCATCTTTTACTCCGCTAATGTTAGGGCTTTGTCCAATCGCCATGAGATGACTTCCAATGATAAATAGGGATAATAAAATCCTATAAGCTACCCTTACACTTTGTTTTTTTCTCATAACTATCAGTTTAATCAGGTTTTAATAATTAATTGTATGTCTTTATTTTTGAGCCCTTAAATCTTTAATATCTTTATCCTGCTTCTGAACAGTTTTATTCAATTGAATCACCTGCAAAGTCAACTCCTCAATTTTCTTCAACAGAATCTTATTCATCTCACCCAATGAGATACCGTTTGCTTCAACTTCACTTGCTTTAGGAACATCCTGTAGGTGACCGTTTTTTTGGATAAATTTTTCAGTTTCTTCCAGAGATGGTAGTTTATAATCTTCTTCAAAGACATAGTCTGCCCATCCCGAAGTTTCCACTTTGATTTCCTGGCTGCGGATCTTTCCGTTGACAGCGAGGTCGTAATCTCCCGGTGTCTGAGTTTTGATGCCTACTTTTCCCGAAAAATAAAAATCACCCGCGCCTACCGGATTACCCAAGAGCGCACTTATCGCTGGTTCATTGCCGTTGACTTCTTCCAGCCTTGGCCCATAGAAATACTGTCTGTCGTTGACATTTGGATCATAAAATAGAAAGCTTCTCAGACGAGTTGAAGCTGCTGTCGTCGGAAATTTAAAATCGGTTATAGAAACAACCTTTTTACCTGTTACACCATCATAGATCCCCCCTGAGCTTACTGTAGAAGCGTCTCCTGAACCATGCACATATCCCACTAGCAGATACCATCGATTCAATTCGGGCAGATCACCATACCAAAAATAAGGATTGTTATTTGCGCTTCCGTCCAGATTATTTACTCCAGCCTCACAACCTAAATAACTATAACCATCCGTCGAATTTGTTTTCTTGAGCCATATGGTATAACGATAGGCTTTCTGATTATTAATGGCAGTCGTAGGTGCCACAAAGCCACCATCACCATTTTGGTCGCCACTCGGTTTGGCAGTCCAAAGCACCACCTGAGTACCCGATGGGCCTATTCCCCATTCGCGCTCATTTTCGGAGACAAGCCCATTTAACGAAAAGCCAGTAATGCTTCCGCTGCCGGTTACCCATTCGTTGAGATTTATTAAATTTTGTGCTTTGCTTCCTAAAGCACAAAAACTAAGGAGAAGGAACAGTCCTAATGGTGACTTTTTCATAATTGTTAATAATGGGTAAATAAAGATCAGTTCCCTTTGAACAAAATCTAGGTTAATTACTTTTCATCAATACAGTCTATTTGTTAGCTAAAATCAAGAAAAGGTCTGTTTTCTTAAATTTTAATGAAAATTACAATAAAAAAATATTTAAAAAAAGTGTTCTCAAAAAAAATCGCTTATAAAAAATTTCCAGAAAAACATATTAATTAATAAGTGTAACGTATATTATATATTTCCATATCTTTCACTCAGTGCATTGAATTAAGGACTAGTTGTAAAATGTTTTTAAGCTGAAAATAAGTCCCTTACTAAGGGACTCAAAGAAACAGTAACCGTACATTTATTAAGGAATATTTTTAATCCATTTATCGCTAAAATATTCCCAGTATTTTCGACTGAAGACAATTAAGTAGACTCCATTCACATTTGCTCCCCGCTGCGCATCCAACCAGGTTAATCCTCCATTTGAGGTTGAGACTTCAAAGCCAGCAGGTATAGTACCTTTCAACTGTCGGTCATACTGCCACCATCCCGAGCTATGCCAATAAGGATTGATCAGGTAATAGCCTTGCTCGTTACGTACGATTTCCTTAAAATTATCGAACCCTCTGCCGTTATCTTTATTAGTCCCGACCAAGACGGCAAAAAATCCCAAACTTTCCAGAAAACTCCTTGGTATATAATTACTCAGATCGATATTGGCACTGCCAACAAATGGGATATAGGTCTGAAAGATATCGTCAGCTTTCGGAAATATATTTGAGACAACATATTTCTTCGTCCGATCTTTACCGCAGGTGTACGAATCAACCTTGCTTTCGCTTTTACAATCATGAAAACGTAGATACTGATTATCGGATTTAAAATACCGGTTGCTATTATTTAAAAACGAGCAGTTGCTAAAAAAGTAATCAGCTTCATTGGCCACCCATCCCGAGACTGAATATTGATTGGCATCTTCGCTACCAAAACCATTGAATACACAGCTATCAAAAACAACATTTTTACCATCGTAAAATCGCAGGTTGTTTCCATTACTGTAAAAATCGACTCCCTGAAAAAGTACTATACTTCCAATCTGTGCGTTACGGTTCGGGATGGTCGTCATCTGGCTGATCCGCCCACCGATAAACTTCGTTACCGCATTGCCCGAACTTTCGATATAAGAAAGAATCGAAGCCTCCAATTGTTCTAATCCATCGACATTTTTTTGTTCAACATCACAGTTTAGGTAGGTAATATCCGAAATACTGGCTGCATTTGCAGCTAACATATTAAAGTTAAAAAATTTGACATTTTCAAAGGTATTATGAAAATAACCGGTCTGCTCTGTATGAAAGCATTTGGAAAAGTTTGCGATCGTTGAATCCCTGACGATCATACTGGATTCGCGGTTGTTATAATTGATCATAAATTCATGAACGATACCACAGCGGGAGAAATTGCCGGCAGTTTGCTTACCTACAAAATGACAGCCCTCCAACACATACCTGGCTCCGGATTTGGTCCCCATGATATGCAAAGCATCCCCATAGCTATCGGGCAATGTCATAGGAAGATTCTTGTCGCGGCCTCCAAAGTTATTCACAGCGACATTTGAAAGGTTGAGTAGCCGGCTTCCCATTAAGCGAATTGCACTTCCTATACCATTATCAATGCGAATATTTGAAAGCTTAATCCTTTCTGCAGAGATCTGAAACGCCGAAACAATATCGTTGTTATAAGGAGTAGCAGACGGAACAGCATCGTATACCGAGAGATCAAATTCAAGTCCGTCTATCTCGACGCTATGCCCAACGTTATTGTCGAAAATATTGTACAAATTTGGTGGATAAGGGTATATTCCATCAGCCCCTAAGCTGAAAACATTGACCTCCCGGTTTTGGGTCACGTTCCAAATATTCTGACCTTTACTATGGGTAAGCTTTTGATTGGGCTTAATCAAGGCACCATTAGATAAAATGACAAGCCTAACTCTGCTCCCAACTTCAAACGGAACCCGGATATTTTTGGTGATGTTATAATGCGCAGCAGTCTTTGGGATATAAACAGGAATCTTATGATATAATGCACTTTTGATGCAGCGGATTAGTGCATCCGCATCGTCAGCGATACCATCTCCTTTGGTACCAAAGTATCTACTATCAATTTGTTGGGTGAATTTATGTTCCAGCTTTTTACCACCGACAGCTATTACGCTACCGGCATTATCCTGCTCAGTCGTGGTACTGATATAGTAATTGATAGGGCCAGGTGTATCATTTGCCTGGTGGTAGCCCAATAGTCGTAGTCCGTCATAGGTCCCGTCTGTTAATGCTGTAAGTTCTGCCGCTGATAGAGTCCTTATATCGTCTAGCGTGTTTTTAATAAGAAATTGATTTGCCATTATGTTGTGTTTTTAAATCTTACACAAACTTAGGTTTCATCCAGGGGCTATGGCAGTAAAAGAAGGACTATGTTATCGGTAGGATGAAACTACCGAAAAGTCGGCTTTAAGGCTACCTTGGAAAAACAAAAAGCCAGGTCATACAAACCTAGCTTTTATAAAATACCGCAACTTAGACTTAAAATAACGAGGGAGCAGCTTTATCTACTCCTCAATTTATCGATTTCGACAGTCTGTTTCTTTACGGTTTCGTTCAGCTGAATCAGTTGTAGTGTCATCTCCTCAATCTTTTTTAATAAAATTTTATCCATTTCATTGAGCGAGTATCCCTCCTTTTCAACGACTTCCGCTTTTGGGACATCTGGCAGATGATTATTTCTTTGAATAAATTCATCAACCTCCTCTAACGAAGGTAACCTGTAGTCTTGCTTAAACACATAGTCCGGCCAGTTTGCCGTTTCGACCTTAATTTCACGTGCCCGCATACTACCGTTGACCGAAAGCTTTTGGCCAGGTGATGCAGGTGCGCCAATCCCAACATTTCCACTTCCATCGGTCATCAATGTAGGGATGATAGTGAACGATACTTCGGGTAGCGCTGGCGCGGACACCTGACTGGTGATCTGTACAAATTTGGAGTCCAGCGTATGCCCATAGGAATAAGAGTTAACCGCAAACGACGTATATTCATTCGGATTAGGGACAATATAGAAATCCGTTTTCGTTCCATTCTTATAGGCTTTCAAAGAAATTTTCTTATCGGAATATGGACCAACGTTGGTCTGAACAACATTTAGCCCGTTTCTATTTGAAATATAAAAGCTTGTCTCTCCGTTGGAATCAGAGAACCAGGATCCTCCCCAAATCTTAATGATAATTTTCTGTGAATTTGACACATCGTTGTCGGCACGCTCGAGACTACCCACGTAGACAAAGGTATTACCTGGTATTGTTGTAATCTGTACAGGAGTCTGCGCTTTTGCGACAAAAGTCAAAAGTACCATCAACAGCGGAAATAATATTCTTTTCATTTTTAAATTATAAATTTTATCGTTTAAATTACCTACCTCGGGCGTTAGCCATTTACTGTAAATATTTGATGACCACTATTTACTTTCCAGTAACTTTATTTTTTCTGATTGCATTTTGACCTGTTCGGTTTGTATTTTTACCTCATGATTCAATTGAATAAGCTGTAAGGTCATTTCCTCAATCTTTTTTAACAGAATCTTATTCATTTCTCCTAGAGATACTCCGTCAGCTTCTGCTTCTTCCGCTTTCGGAACCTCAGGCAAATGCCCATGTTCATTTATAAACCGTTCCGTTTCAGCTAAACTTCGCAAGTTATAATCTGCTTTAAATACATAATCCGGCCAGTTATTAGCTTCAACTTTTATTTCCTTAGCACGTATCTTGCCATTAACTTCAAGTTTTTCTGATGGTATACGAGTGCCAATCCCAATATGCCCTGCAAAATAATTGTTGCCTGCCCCCTGTATTGACAATTGGCCACTTAACATCATTCCATTCGCATTGACATTTTCGTCCATTGCCGTCTTAAAGGTATGAGCAGCTCCATTTTCTTCCTGATAAGGCAATGAATTCTGAACATTATCATAGACCCTCGGAACCTGCTGGACATTTGAGGTATAATGATAGGTTGATTTACCTTTTAACCAAATGACAAAATCACGGTTACCACTGGATCTTGTGGCATCGTGATATCCCGCAACAAAAGGAACGATTACGACCATATCCTGACGTCCCTGATAAATATTGGTCTCGATAAAATGTGAGCCATGCCCCCACATCATCGTGTGGATCCTGAATCTTGCCATTACCGATCCATTCCAGTTGGCGTCTTCATGTGTATCAGATCGGCCGATTTGAATTTCGGTAGGTTGATGTCCCACCCAGCCATAATCGTTAAAAATTACGGGATAGTATTTATCAACATCACCATTAACAACAAACTTACCACTACTAGCCTGTCCAAATACAAACTGTGTTACGCTTAATAATAAAGCAAATAAAAATATTTTCATAAATTTTAAATATATACTGTTAATTAGATTTGATCCTCTTTATAAGACACACCTTTTTATGATCTATGGTCTTTCCATTCTTTTTATCGATTTCAGCTTTCATCTCTCGAATCTGCTTTTGTTGGTCAATCAGATGTAGTGTCATTTCCTCCATTTTTTTTAACAGCAAAAGATTCATTTCGGCTACATCCAAACCATCAGCTTGAATCTGTTTTGCTGTTGGAATCTCGGGTAAATGCTTATTTTCTTTCACATAACTTTCAATCTCCTCCAGACTTTTTAGTTTATAATCAGGTTCGAAAACGTAGTCAGGAACAGAGATATCTGTCTTAACCTTGATTTGATTGCCTAGGATATTACCGTTTACAGCGAGATCGGCTTGAGGATTTATGGCCGTACCATTTGCAATTGTCAGGCTTTCATTGGGGGCATCACTAACGGTATATTGAACAATTTTTTCCCATAGGTTATTTTCTGCTGCCTTTCGAACATCAATTTGATAGACTGGGTTTGTCATACCGATTCCAACATTTCCTGTTGCAGGAAATATATTCGTCTGTGCATGGCTGACAGCAAAATTCCGAAAAAAACTGCTGTCAAAAAAAAAGATTTTAAATTCATATGGCTTTTATTTGTTCGAAATGAAGACTGTTGTTAAATTCAGCGAGAAGGAAAATTTAACTTTAGCTATAAGCCAATCTCAAAAAACAACAATGCCTTTATAGACAATATTTCTACCTCTGTAAGAAAATAAGCAACGATATTTAAAGGTTAAATCAATTTATTAGCCAAATATACAAACACTTTCAATTAATAAAACTCATTATTTTAAAAAGATGATTAATATAGCAGAAACATGTTCTCTCCCAGCAAAGACTATATCATCAATTAAATTGGAATAAATAGATGCTATAGTGCTGAAAATTCTTATTTTCAAAATTTCATTCTCCCGATCATAATTGAGCCAATTATCATAAAAAAGAAACTCGCGATTAAAGTGAAAAGAGCAATTGCTCTTTTTACATAGACCTGAGATTTACTTAAACTTTTATAGTATTTCTCAAATACTGGATTTCTCACGGTTTGTTCAATGGGTGAACGGCCAATTAAAATGACTAATAGACTATAGATCATAATACCAAATGCCATAAAGATAGGTTCCTTAAAACCTACTAATTTTAAAAATAAAAAGACAAATACTTTCCCTAAATAGACTACTTTACTTAAGAATAAATAAGCTAGCCCAGGAACTACATTTTCTGTCTTCCTCTTTCCTGCAAACCATTTTGATAACACAAAATCTAACCGTAATATTTTATTAATCATACCTTTGCACCTCAACTGAAACTGAATTTAGTTTTTCAATTAAATTGGTCCCCGCCGATAATTCAATCATCTAATAAGTTTAAAATAAACCAAGGCTCGTCTAGCAGCATTGCGCCTTGTTTCATTAGTTTCATTCAATGATTTGCACCTTTATCTCCGATACTACATCCGCAAAATCTTTCCACTCCCAATGCGAATAAATATCCTTGACCACACCTATCTTACTGAAAACGGAGAAAAAATAGCCTTCATTTAATATAGCTTGGAGAGCTGCATGAATCCCCTGATGAGAGAGCTCTTTTACAATAAGCATATCTGTAGACCAAAAATAAATTTCACGATTCTTCTCCATCAGTTTATCGATATTAGTCAACGTAAACAATGTTTCAAAATAAACCTCATCATTCTCTTAAATAATGTTGACATCAAGGTTATCATCATATACATCGATAACTTGATAAGGAGCTGGAAATCGAACTTTAAATTTCATAACCTTCAGCATAGTTATTGATCTTTAGTTTTTAACAACTCGGCCCTTGCATTCCTAGAAGGAGAATGCTCAACAAAAATTTTATGATCAATTTTTTCAATGCTAAATTTCGCATTAAGCCGATCCACCTTAAATAAGTCCAAATCTGTTAGCATATATACATATTCTTTTAGATTGTCAGAAGACGGAAACCACTCATAAGAATAGACATCCCTGCCCTTATAAACAAAAATAAATCGGGCACCAACATCTGTATAGCTCCTTAAGTTAAAACCTAAAATTTCATTTATTTCATCTAAAGTATACTTTCCACTAAAATAATAGACGGTGTCCCAATCAAAATCAAACGCTTTATCCATATCCAGAATGCATCCATTACTTGACTTACATTGCTGAAATTCTCGCATCACTGTATTATCAAAATTAGGATCTTGGGAACAGCCCAGCAGAAAAAAGACCAACATGAATAAGTACCCTTGGAACTTCTGTTTGATCATTCCATTATTTTCCTGATCGCAATCCCATACGTTCTTATTCATATTTTACATCGACTTCATAATAAACCTCAAGTGGACTTGGTGGATTTTTTATCGCCTCATATTTATGTTTATCCAAAAATGCTGAATTTCCGGATAAATAGATCTGGTCGACCTTCTCAAAATAATTGTAATAGTCAATCAGCGATCTGATTTTATCTCCAAAATCCTTATCCCGAAACTTAACGATGCCGTTTTTACTTCTATAAAAAATATCGTTATCATTATTAATCAATAAGATATCTTCTTCAGAAGTAATCAGGTAAATTTTATAATCTCCATAGGGGTACATTTTATTGTCATCGCGATTAACGGTATCTCCCTGGGTTCGATATTTATTTACTATCGTTTTATACAACTTGTTCCATTCGGCACTATCTAATAGTTTATCATGGACCTTTGCAACAGCATCGTAATCAAATATATTTTGTTGAAAAGTTAAAAAGCGAAATTTGTCATCTTGGATAAGTCTATCTTCAAAGATAACTTTAATATAAGTCAATTGTCGATAAACAGCAGGGAATTTCTTTAGAAGAGATATCCAATCCCAGTGAATACTTTAACATAATTACCTATTTTAAAATTATAAAAGAACAGATATTCTGAATAACCATTACTCATCTTTTATACAGGATTATCTAACGTAATAGATATCTTTAAGTACTATTCTGGCTCTCTTCAGAAAGAGACTAAAGCAGGTTTCTCTGTGTCCCAGCATCCTCAATGTAAAGTGCCTAGTTAGATGTTCAAGTTGCTGCTTTAGATCTGTTAGTTTTTAATATAAAAATATTGATTATACATTATTTTCAAAGATATGAGTTTGAGTTACACTCCCTCGCCGCTTTATAGATACTAAAAAGTCCAATCCGATAAAGATTGGGCAGTAACTGTATAAATTTATCTGTTCGATTCTACAAAAAACAATAGTAGCTTTTGAAGTCTCCTTAAATGCTTCTAGGCAGTATAGCCAAGAACAATATTCATATCTTTTTTGAACCTTTCTTTATCAAAATCTTTTACAGACTTGGGCAACTTATCTAAATTTGATAATGAGTCTATGATTTTTCGCTTAACCAATTCTAAACTATCATAATCAGAAGATGAAATAAAGACATTATATTCCTCAGGTGTGAGAGTGATATCATCTAAAAAAAGCTTATACATTCTATGATTTTCACCGGTGAAATTATTTATTGTTGTTTTATCCTTCACATACGATGGTTTATGTTGTTTAAATAGATGCTCATAACCTTTAGGTATGTTCACGCTCTTGAAACCAATTGTATAATTTTTTATATCATTACCATAATCTCTATTCTCAAAGAAAGCTTTCATCTCATTTGAAAGATTAATGATAAGATCTCTCTTATTCTCACATTTCGCATCCATTGTTATACCAAAACGAATATTCATATTCTTTATCTAAAAATTTTATTACCTGGAGGCAGATGTCCGTTTGTTAAAAAGTAATTATAGATCTTAACCTTTTCAGCAACTTTAATCTGCATCTGATTGCCATAAAACTGAGGCTGAATATTAACACCCCCAGCACCAATTCCATCTAGGTAATCTTGAGAGTACCTATCTGATGAGGTAGTTTCCCCATACTTCCAAACATCACCTTTATTTAAATGCATACTACCTGTAGAACTTGAAGAGCCTCGAGAGAATATTGGATAATCTCCTGCAGCATTTACAAGAAGAGCATACTGAAAACCTTGAGGTCCTGTATTTTGCCTTGCCCTTATTTTATCCAGCTCAAAGCTCATCTTTCCTAATATCGAGCCTGCCCCTGCCGCTAATAAGACACCTGGAATCGCTATATCATCAGCAACTCCAACTCCTGTAATATCGTCTGCCAATAGTCCCGCTGAAATGGCTAAGCCGGCTTTCATAATTTTGTCAGAATTATCAACTGGCCCCGACATTATCGCTGATTCACCCAAATCTGGTGAGTTGAACACTTCTCCATTAGAACTAAAGAAACCATGGTCGCCCAGCTCAACCTGATTTCCTGACGAAGAAGTGTATTTGAATCCTATAGCTCGATAGGTAGCCCCGCCCCCATAGAACTCATTTGCAGTAGCTTGATCAACAACCCAACTGTCGTAAAAGACCTCTCCGTTCATACTCACCCAGTCCTCCAACATACCTGTAGGATCTGTGAATTTCATCGGATTATTATAGCCGTAACGGTAAGGAGACCAATTATACGCCTTCTCTGCCAGCGGATCCACTACATTCCACCTACCGATCTCTGCGTCATAAAACCTTGCCCCGTAATCTTAATGGTTTCCACAACTTTTCCGTATTCTGCCCGATTTTGCAGTAGCTACAAATCACTTTTCTCAAAATTAGCAATGATATAAGATATCTTACAGCAAAGTATTTGTACCATATTTTCAATTTGCTTCCACTGTCACCTGATTTGTATTTCGACTTTTATGATTTATTGAAATCGAAAATTGATAAAATTTTAGTTACCCATCTCTTAACATTTTTACGATTGGTCAAGCGGAAATAATTCTTAACTACAAGAGGAATCATATTTAAATTAGGAAAGCTCTGAATATATACCAATAAATCAGATTCGGTATTTACCCTTTCCAAAACTGACAAGACTTTATCTTCAATAAAGACTTTTAATTGACTAATTCTCTCCTGCTCTGACATCGAGCTATCTAAACTTAGTACTCTGTTAATAAGAAGTTGATCATTATAATCTGACGTTCCTAGGCGTTTAAGGACGTGCATTTTAAGATCGTTCAATTCAAGCTTGTTAATAATAAACCCATAATCAATATAATAGGTATCAGAATAATTTGATTGATATACTGAAATTACTTTATTTATTTCAGGCTTTTTTAATATCCAAGTATTTTTATTTCTAACAAACTTGTGTGGTAATAGAATTTCATCTATCGCTTGCTTAAATTTTATCTTATCCATAATTAATAGAACTCTAAAACCGTATTAAAACTTTCCCCAAAATGCTTTTCCAAAACAGTCTTATATCTTTCTAATTGACTGATTCCTTTGCTAATTTGATTAGGGTTAAAAGGTTTATATTCATAAATTGTTTTGGTTGAAAAATCAACATAATCTAACCTAATTCCTTTTATCGAATTATATTCTTTAATTCCTTGTTCCGCCCCGGCTTCCAGTATTCTATAGCCCTTATGTAGAAGGTTCCCTTGTCTCAGACTAGATTTAGTATAACTTCCCCCTGATCTAAAGGCAAATTTAAGTATACTCCAAGAATGTCTTAATGCATAACGATTTTTAAATATCAATGGCAAAGCTAACTTAGCACCATTATAAAGTCCATTTGCTAAAATAAGACCGTCCCCTACACCTGAAGCTAAACTTGCAAAGTTCATCAAATCAATTGCAGGGTCTCGAGCGGCATTAATGGTTCTGTAATAATCAACTACGTTATATGGTCTACTACTAAAATATGGATGATCAGATCCAAAGTCCCTAAACGCATTAAAGCCTCTTTCCAACCAATTACTATTGTTGTTTTTACTACGCGTTACTGTTACCTCATCGAGACCAATAACATCATTATTTGAATCAAATTTTTGCCATTGATCTGAAGAAAATTTATTATTATTATTTAGAGTATCTAATCCAAACAGGTCGATGTAGGTCAGAGGGTTGTTTAACACATAAGCATATGATGTATAGTCATAGTGCATTTCCGCCATTGGATCCACCACATTCCACCTTCCTATCTCCGCATCATAAAACCTTGCCCCGTAATCATACTGATCTCCAAGCTCGCCCTGGATTTCCTTGCCATTATAAAGATACTTATTATTTCCACCTACTACAATCTTACGCTTGCCAAAGGGGTAATAATTGTCACGCTGTGTCACATCAACAGCTGTCGCACCACGTTTAAGCGTAGCCCGTACATTACCCAAATGATCCGTCAGATTATAATGGTAAACATAATTCGTCCCATTCCGCTGGGCATAACCCTCCGAATTATGGATAATATCAATAGCACCGTTATTGTATTCGATTCCATCCACATAATCCCTGGTCGTAGTAATAATATTTGGTGAAGTTCCGATCTTCGATACTTTCTGAAGCTTTACCCCAGCAGCATCATACAGGAATGCCACATCTGTCCCTGCTTTTTTGGCGGTCTGCGGTAAGTTTAGGTAATTGTAGGTAATAGCCATACCCATTCGGTCCGTTTTGGCATTACCATTGGCATCATAGGTATAATTACCGGATAAACCACCGCTCAGGCTCATAAGTTTGTTGCCGGTATAGGTATAGGTCGTAACAGGAAGGGCATCACGCTTCAAAGTCTTGATATTGCCCATGCCAAGGTCATCGTAAGTGATCACCTCCGCTATACTTGCCGTTCCTGTCTGCCCATTGGTTCCACTGATCAGCCTATTCAGCTTGTCATATTGATAGCTAAAGGTACCAGTTAGTGTCGCATCATCTCCCCACAGCTGCTGGCTGATATTGCCGTTCCACTGTGGATTTGTACCGTCCTGGTATTTCAGTTGTTGACTAAATTTTGGGGAAGTACTCTTACTTAGCCAGCCGCGTTCATTGTACGTATATGTGGTGGTATTGGCAAAATCGTTCTCAAGACTCGTCTTGCCCACCGCTTTACTTTTCAACTGACCGATCTCATTGTAGCTATTGGAAGCCAGAGTTACCTCGCCCTGCGATCCGATACGCTCCTTTGTTGAAACCAATCTGCCCACGTGGTCATATTCATTCGTGCTTATGATGGTTGTCGCACTTCCCGTTGCAGGTATATGAACCCGTGTACTGGTAAGCAATTCTCCCGGAAAATTATAGGTATTGGTCACATAGTCCGTTCCTTCAAGATGGTTCTTTGAAGCCGTCTGAATCACTCGGCCATAGTCATCGTAGTACATTACCGACAGCAAAGGTTGCGTACCATCTGTCCGGTAGATTTTGGTACCCGTCAATAGCGACTTGATCTTGGTACTCTTTGTGATTCCATTGACAGGTAGTGTAGTAGCCCCGCTGAAGGCATAATCATCGTAATAATTGACAATGAGCGGTGTAATGGTAATACCTGTACCTACCAACGGAAAGGTAGTTGCCGGTGCCGGATAGTCTGCTCCCGAACGGGTCTCCCATAACGGGCCCGTAGCAGCATCTACAAGCGCTGCAACTTCAGCTCTAGTCACCTTTGTCGTATTGGTATAAAGTCCACTGGAAGTGATACGCCCAAAGGCATCGTATCTGCTGTAGTTCCACTCCTTACGTACCCGTTGCTCGGCATCCTGCGTAAGAACGACCTGATCATTCTTATTGTACACCAGATACTCCCAGCCTTTACCCGGGATCTTCTTCTCGACTAGCCGGCGACGCTCGTCGTACCTGTAGGCATAGATATAATTGTCAAAATTGGCAAATGTTGGATCCGCTGACAGCTCGCTAAAACTCGCCCCTGTCACTGCCGGAGGAATCACATAACGTAGGTCCCCAAAATCATCATAGACATAATAGGTATTCAGCGCCTTGCTTTCGTTCTCCCACACACGTTTGAGCACCACACGGCCCTCAAAATCCTTGTACTCGTCCACAGATCCACTGCGGGCGGTCGTATTAACCGTATTTTCATCCCGGGTGGTTGTACGGTAAAGCTTTCCCGCTGCATAGTTTGTTGTACTGCTTGCTCCGTTAGTCGTTACCGTCCATAAGGCTACTGCATCAGCACCTGAAGCTGCATTAGCTCCATAACTTGTTTTTATCGTATGACCAGTACCCACAGCTGACAATGGCTGCCAGGGCACGCCCGGCGCCCCCTGTTCAAGTACACGGTTCAGCGGGCTGTTCTCAAACAAAGTAACCGCATAAGGATTGGGAGTCTTCACCACTGCGGCATCCCAGCCTCCTCCTACTTTGTAAAAGTCCGACTGTGTCGCTTTAGCTCCTGGCCGGAAACTGCCGTTCCCTGACCTCTCGCCATAGGGCAGATATTTGGTATTTTCTCTTCCAAATCCATCGTACTCGATATGCTGCACGATATCCTTGTATGTTGGGCTGGCCATCAGTTGCACCGTCTGATTTGGCCTGCCTAGACCATCAAAGTACTGGATACTCTGGTTCTCTTCACCGATCGTACGCTGGGAATTCAGCGTTACTAATGTAACACCCGGGCTACGGAAGGTCTTAGTCAGTACATAATTCTGACTTGCTGTAGGAGTGCTCACAATATTCTGAAATCCTGCAATGCTGATCGTAATGGTCTTACCTACCGAGGGAGCAGGAATATAAAAACCATTCTGAAGTGTGATGCTGTTCAGCGCTCGGATATTGGTCTGGTTTGTATATGCGTTCAGGGTGGTATCCTTTGGCAAAGCCTGACCGTGTACTGAACCTAACCCAAATAATGATAGGAGTGTTAGAAAGTTCTTTTTCATACTAAATAGGCTTAATTGGGTCTATAATGATAATCGAAGGACTTGTTCACATAGTTCAGATGGTCGAGAATAGCCTGAAGTCGCTGCATACCGTCATACTTATAATATTCTGTGATTCCGCGAGGGTCGGTCTTGCTTGTCATTCCCACCAAAGGTTTATACGTATAGGTTGTCACCATAGCCTTAGCCAATCTTGAATCACTGCGAAGCTTATCTGAAACATTTTTGATCAGAATCTCCATGCTGGCTTCTGTCTGATTACTGTTCAGGTTATCGATCGCTGCTTGAGTGAGTACTGTAGCGACTTCGGTATAGGTTGCGTTCTTTATTTCAGCAATAGGATATTGGCCACCGTAGCCCCAAACATAGGCGGTAATCAAACCTTCACGAAATTTTAACTCTACAGGATTAGAATATACATCATACTGCATAATCTCGTAATCCACTAACAAATTTCCAGCCGTATTAGACTGTTTTTGTCGTTTGTATAACATTGGTATACCTGAAATAAGTTTAAAATTTGAGCGTTCAATTTCTGTCAAAACATTCCCATTAGAATAACTCTGAACTTGTATAGGTATACTTGGAAAATGGCCGCTTGATTTCTTCATTGCTTCTATTCCTTGCAGTTCACTACTACTTATATTTCCTCCCACCAATGAAGAAATACTCGAAATATCATCTGGATAATAAATTTTTTTCATTTCTTCTCCCCCCCGACTATCACTCACTTTGATCATGGAAGGGCTATTCGTGTAAGCACTTTCATAAAAATTATTTGTTGACCTAGTAATGGTATCGGTTGCTGTATATTCAAATTCAGAAACATTGTTCTGAGTAATCAAGGCAGCAGTTAATTCATAATATCGCGTTCCGATAACACCCCATGGAAACAAAATAGCTGGATTATTATATGAACTATTTGGGTATTTTGTCTCAACAAACTGTTCTTCATAATTCTCGCCACCGTTACTCCGCTCACTCAAAACTTTATGACGACGGAAATAGGTTGCCTGAGAGAATTTTTTTTCCTTCTTCTTACCATAAGAATAAAAGGTATTTCTTTTGAGTCTATAAACGTTATTAGAAAATTCATAAACACTAACGTTGTTAAGCAGCGACTTAGAATAATAGTGGGGTACAAATTTACTAACGATGAAAGAATCTCCTGTCCCGCTGTCATTGAATTCTTTGGTATTCACTTCAAAATAAGGAGTTTGAAAACTATATTGAGTTTTCCCTAGGTTGTTACCGAATTCATCGACCTGATATTCAGTTACATTGGAATAATAAACTGGAATATTATAAGCTGGCCTAATGTAACCTACCGGATCTGAATAAAACTCACGGTAACGGAATCGAAATGCATTTTCTAACACATAGCCTGCATCGTTTGTCAATACCCCATTCGTGGCAGGGATATCAGTAACAAATTGAGTGATTTGGAAATCCGATGATACAGGTTTTCGCAAAAGCGATCCCATTCCATCTTCGTTGACGCCATATTTATATCTTTTTGTTATAGCATTTATGCCATCAGATTGTTTTATCTCCGAAATTCTTAGGCCGGGTCCTATTTCTGAAGATACATTTCCAAATGACCAACCCTGATATCGGTTTGCCTCGTAAGAAAACTCAGCATGCCCGCCGGTAGGATAAGTAATCTTTTTTAGTTGACCGATCATCTTGGAAAAAAAATCTGGCGCTCTACGAGCAGAGCTTCCAACAGTAAGTGTATTGTTTCCCGGCGCCCCCCCGGTGTTTCCTGTCCCTCCAATTCCTACACGTTGGACGATCTGATCTACTGGAATAATATTATAATTTCTATTGGTATTGGCGTATCCCCAATAATCTCTTCCATAACAATAATCACTTATACTTTGAGCGGTGATTTCTCCAGGATAATACTCCATCTTATAAATCTGACTCACTTGGCTATTACTAGGATTTACTATTCTTACTTCCTTTACGGTCTGTCCTTGATTATTGGGTATCAACAAATTGGAAGCGGCAATATTCTGATATATAAAATTGATCTTTTGTAATTGTATACCTTGGTTATTTGCTAAAACCATTTCATTTAAACTATATCTCCCAGCATTATAGCTAAAGGAAACTTTGCCAATAGAAGATTCAATATCAGTTAAACAAGCAACTTTTTGCTGTTCATTTGAATAAGTATTCTGAATATTGAATTGTAAAGCTCCACTGTGCTTTGAAGCGTAATCAACCCCGTTAAATCCATATCTAATGGCATAATCTCCAAGCCTGGCAGTTGCACCATACAATGCATTTCCTCCCAGATAAAAGCCGTCGCTATTAACAACATTATATTTAAATCTCAAAAAATCCTTCTCAGGTGTAATAACTTTACCAACATACCAATATAGAGTCCCAACTTGCTGACTGTTATTACTGTTGATAATAGCGCCATAGGTTGTACCATTTTCAACAACTTGACCGAAAGTATACTCTATCCCTTTATCGTCTTTCAAAATAAAACTGTTATTCCCCCCTTTTACAATTTTATAGGGAAAATAATCCAAGAACTGAGCTTCACCCGATTCTGTAAAAATAAATGTAGAGGATAAACTATTAAATGAAACCGTATATATATCCCTCTCAGCATCTCTTATAGGCATATCATTTGATCCATCTAAGGTAGACCTTCTACGCCACTTTTGTTCCCTAGTTGAAATATCTGTATCCGAGTACTGCAATTCGTAATAATCTTGTTTATATGTATCTAGTAAAAGGTCAAAATCAAAATATTCATCTGAAACACCCCTAATTTCTCTTGTAATCATGCCATAGGCAGCGAGCTTCCAGTTATTACCCAGTTCGGAATAACTTAAATCTACTTTTTGACCGGAAGCATGAAATTTTGCTGTTATTGGGAATTCATATGATTTTAGCTTTAGATTCATAAGCGGCACGGAAATATCGACCAGTCCAGTGCTCAAATCGACTGGATAATCTCGATATTTTAAAAACGTTGCGGCCTGGGGAGATGGAGGAATATAAGTTGGCTGTTGAGCAAACAAAAATTCGCCCCCAACCAAAATCAACATTGCGCCACAAATGAGCATTTTAATAACTCTCCTCATAATATCAATAAACTAAATTATATAACTAAAAATGTATTTAGGCTATAAAAAAAACTACCTAATCGAAAACACGACAGTAGACTTTTTACAAAAAACTGATTTACACAAACAAATACTTAACAAACATTGCTCATAATTTAATATCCACTTTTGATTCGGTAAAACAAGTCGTCTGAAATTAAATTAAAAAGATTGAAAACAGATTAGTAACTGGCTGCAAATATTTGTAAAGATAAATTAAATAGCGATTCGATCAAAATAAAATGTCAAAATAACATATATTAATAAAAAGAGTCTTATAGAATTAAAAAGCTAATCCTAAATCTGATACAGAGGTAATAGCAAAAACTAACGTATTCTCCGTATCCGATCTGAGATATATATTTTATTAAAAAAAATTTCGACTAATTTAAAAACAAGATACAATCAAAAAATAAATCAGCTAAAAGCACGAAACCTTCGAAAGAAACGGAAACGAATACAAAATGAAGTCCCGAATTAGGAAACTATGTTCCATTGGTTCATATATTTTTTATCATAGCCAATTTAGGTTTCATCAAGATGCTATATGTCTTTATACTTATCTAAAAAATTGTCTTTTCTAACCGGAAGCTTATTTTTAGCATGAACTATTTAATATCACCCCAAGAAAAAAACATATTTTAACAAAGGTTTTCCTTAACTACTCAACTGCGATTTAAGATCGATGTCATCACGTCCTCCCTTAAATTTCGGGCGATCGGAATTTTATATTCCCCAACATGCAATTGATTCCCTTCTATTATTGCTATCCTATTCCTATTGACAAGATAGGATCGATGGCAGGCGATAAACTGGTGGACTGGCAGCGTACTCATCATCTGCTGTAGGCTGCAATAGGTCACTTCCTGCGAATCTATCGTCTGCACGATCACATAGTTACCCATACTCTGCACGAATAGGATATCGTGCAGAAAAATCTTCTTTAACTGTTTATCCACCTTCAGAAAAATATGCGCATCTGGAGAAGTTGCCAACAGACCTGCGGATGGAGCAGCGCTGCTGAGCACATCAAATGCCCGATTGGCCGCCTTAAAGAAGCGTTCGAAGGGCACTGGTTTTAACAGATAATCGACAACGTCCAGCTCATACCCCCGCAATGCATATTTTTCATACGCCGAGACGACGATTATCTTGGGCGGATTGCTCAGGCTCGCTATATAGTCCAAGCCCGATATCTCGGGCATCTCAATATCAAGAAAGATAAGGTCAAGGGGATGCAAACGCAGATATTGGCTCAACTCGATCGCATCTTCGCATTCAGCAACAAGTTTTAAAAAATCTATTTTCTCGATGTAGGATGCGATTCCTTTGCGCGCAAAAGGTTCATCGTCCACTATAGCACATCTGATCTCTCTCATAAACAATTATAAATCTAGTATTAACTCAGCAAAAAAATGCCTCGTATCGGCATGCGTATTCAAGGTATGCCGCTGCGGATAGCGCAATGCCAATCTCTTTTTCAGATTGGTAAGTCCCGCCCCCGACTCTGCTACCTCAGCCCGGGGAATTGCCGCCTCAACTGCCGCGGCCCCGGATAGGCTATTGGAAATGCTGAAGCATATGTTAGTAGGACGACGCTTGAGACAGATTGCGATCTCATACTGCCCGCGCACATATTTAAAGGCATTTTCTATTAAAGGCTGAAAAAGCAAAGGAAAGATGCTGATGTCTGTCCAATCCCCGTCAATGTCTGTGCGCACGGTCAATCTTGCTGTCAACCGCTGCTGCTGAAACGCTATATAAGATTTTAAATATGCAAGTTCCTGCTCCATCGATACCTTTTCATCCACCGTATAAATCTGATAACGTAACAGTTCCGAAAGCTGTTCGACACTTTTTTTTGCCAATGTATTGGATTCATCAATTTGAAAATAGACCGTATTAAGCGCATTAAAGAGAAAATGTGGGTGGTACTGACTTTTCAATAACTGCAATTCGGTATTTAGCTTGTCCGCTTTGATCTGCTCCACATAGATGCGATTGTCGGCCATATTTCTGTCGCTGCGCTCGTTCCGCAAAAACATGTAGTAAAGCAGAAATAAGGGAACATAAATCGCATTAACCAAGATGTAATCAATATAACCATCCCCCATATAGATCCAGCCCAGGCGTTCGGACACGAAGACCGTTGGATTCAATATCCCCATGATTTGTACAACAGCAACGATATACTCTACTGCGACATTTGGTTTGACGGTGGGCTTTGCAGCAAAGATCCTCGCCAGTCTCCGACGCCAAAGCAGTGTTATGACGTAACAAAAAACCACCGAGATAAGCAGTCCAACCGAATGGATCCTAATTCCGCCAGACCAAAATTCATCTTTCTTGGTTATATCTGTCACGACACGAAGAATATTGAAAGAAGCGATTCCCCAGAGTGCCGGACCTAGATAGTGTATGGGGTTTCCGCTTAATTTTGCTATGTTCGCTCTCATGATATCAGTAATTAATCCGGCTATTTTCTTCCAATCGGTCATTGGCACGATCGCTTTTTAGGTTACCTTTCATTCCGCGATGTAATCGGTAGGAAAGGTTGATCCCAATAGCTCTACTGTCGTACAACTCCCTGTACTTCCCTTCCATAGCATCACTGCTAAAAATTATTTTAGGCCTGTTGGTCCTGAAAAGGTCATTGGCATAAATATACAAAGTTAATTTATCTTGCAAGATGGTTTTGCGTACGGCAGTATTCATAGACCAGAGGGAAGCCATGGTAGCTTGCCCCTCGGCAGTAGACCCATTCCAGAAGCCATTGAGCTCGAGACTGAGTTTAAAAGGCAGACTTACCGTATTTTGTACCTGCAAAGAAGGTACCAGCCGCCTGTTGCGATGCACATCAGTTGCCGTCCGCCATTCAAAAGAGGTATAGTTTAGGTTCCCGTTCAGCTGTATGTTCCACTTTTTCAGGGGGGAAATACTCGCTGCATTAAACCGCAACCCCACATTGGATGCATGTTCCAGATTCATCGGCATAACGACAGTCCGCCTTTGCTCGTCCAGGCTGTAGCTCTTGCTGATCGCATTTTGCCGCAGGTTATAGCGCAGCTGCAACGAATAGCTGTTTTTGAACAACCAGGTCAGTTCCATCGTATGGACAAACTCGGGCTTCAATGCTGCGTTTCCCTTCTCGTACAAATAGGGGTCGTTGACCTCCACAAAAGGGCTCAGGTCTTTGAAATTGGGACGATTGACCCGCCTGTGGTAATTGAGCGAAAGCTTTTGTTCCGCATCCATTGCATAGGTCGCGGTCAGGTTCGGAAACAAATTTTTATAGGACCTCAGCATGGTAAAATCTGTATCCTTATCAATGGCGGTCCTGCTCTTAAATGCAGCATCCTCAAATCGTAGCCCCACATCGATTTGGAAGAGGTCCGAAGGGCTAAACCGCGTCTGCATAAATAGCGCTTTCAGCTGCTCCGCATGACCGAATGTATTGGTCAGGTCGGCGCGCTCCTGCCAGCTGTTGTCATGAGTTTGCTGATAAAATGAATTGGTACGCATATTAACCTGCGTCAATTTTCCACCAAAAGAGGCCGTCATATTTGGCCGGATGTCGAGCATATATTTCGATTGCACGGTCGTAATAGTAACCTTTCCTCCCGTCTCACCGCGGAGTTTTTGCTGCAAGGCCGTTACTGAACCATCAGCACCAAATTTGTCCAGCAGTTGATCTTGGGTTTCGGATTGGTTAAACTGTTGCCGATCAAGATAATTTTCCCATTTGGAGCCAGCGCCAAACTGAACCGTCAAATGAGCTCCGGCACTAAAGTTCCTAAAGGTATGCCCCAACACATTTCCTGTTGCTATGCTGGAGTCCACCTGTGAAGAGCTGTTAAAGAAATTAGAACGAACAGCTTCCTGTTTGGTCCGCTCATGATTGTTGATTAATACATAAGTCCCCATTTTCACGTGATCATTTGGTGCATAATCGAGCGTGCCGTTGTAATAATGATTGCGATAATTTCGCTTTCTAACGGCGTCCATATCCAATCGCAATGCATTGCCCCCCCTATCCCCCTCCTTGCTGATATACCTGGTCGAATTAACATCAATTAATTCCGTCCCTTCTCCATAAGAATAGGTATGTGACATTGCCAACTTAGCGGTATTGGCGGACACGGCGATATTTTGGAAGGTTCTGCTGTACTTCCCTTGTTCGGCATTGGTCGATAAAGAAACACTGAGCCCCGGGGCCGTCCTGTTGATCCGTTTCAGATTGATAAAGCGGGCATCACCATTGGCATCCATTGTAGCATCTGGCTGCGTAATAAGTTCGACAACATCGAGCGATGCAGCTGGCATGGAGGCCAAAAAATTGATCAGATTTTCGCCATCCATAAAATTTGTTTTGCCGTCGACCAGCAGTTGAATGCCCGCTTGTCCGTTTAAACTGATCTTACCATTTGCTAAAATGCTCACACCAGGCATTTTGCGCAGCAGCTCCAGGGCGCTACCCGAAGAACCAGCGCTGCCTTTAGCGACCTGATAAGTCAGCCTGCCGGGAGCAATTTTAAGGGGATTTAAACGCCCAGACACGTGTACCTCATTCAAGCGTATCGGTTTAATGGTGGTGGTATCCTGCAACGAACAGCCTGTCTCCCCATAAGCGGTACGGCAAGCAAACAGCATTGTGGCCAACTGTAGATAGATTAATTTTCGGATCATTATTCGTATTCTTTAATTTGACACGAATGTATAGGCCTAACAGCGGTTGCCTAAATAATTTATTCGAACGGTATGATTTTCGGGATGAATGACCACAGCTAAGCGCAGAGCCCAGAGGCATCGATACAATAGCAACAATACAAAAACCAAAAAAGCCACATCTCCCGACGTGGCTTTAACATACTCTTATTTGATATTCACATTAAATGTAAACGTCGCCTGCACGGTTTTCGTTCCTTCGTACGTATACAGCAGTGCCTGCTTGATAGTGTATTTCTTTCCAGTGGCCAAAGCGCCCGGATATTGACCGATGGAGAACGTTATCGTACTGGCGTTAAATTCTGAAAACAAGCCCGCACTGGCGCCCCAGTTGGTAACAGCCCCAGCAGCAGTAAACCAATGCCCATAACCTGTGGCTGTATTGTTGGGATTTAAACTTCCATTCGGCTCCACGGCATAGAACTTAATTTTTCCGCTGCTCATCAAACCCGCAAGGTCTGCTGAAGATATGGCCAAAGCCTCCCCTAGCTGAGCGGCATTGACGCTTACCTGCGCACCCGAATAACCTGTGGCATCTGCCGGGAAGCTCAGGTCATAATTCAATGCGATATCTTTGGGCTGACTGCTCACCTCATTGTAGCCTGTAGCCGTTGTACCCTGAATTTTGATTTCGTAAGGCCATTGCTCATCATTGCTGTCGTCATCATCCCAGGCATGTGGCTGGTAAACAGATGGGGCACCTGTGACAACAAACCAGAGGTTGCTGCAATTGGCCGGAACAGTAAACGCTACCGTATTCTCCGTGCCCTCCGCCCTGTCACCATATACCCGCGTGCCATCTTTCAACAAAGCCACATAGCCATAGCGCCATCCGGCACGGCTGGCATCCACCGGATTGAATCCGGCAGCATTTGGTAGGCCTTTAAAAGCTACCGAAACCTTAGTTCCAGCAGCCGGCAGGTCCAGCGGAATCACATTATAACCCGTAGTACCCGGACAACGATCATAGGCAACGCGAAGACTACCGTTGGATTGCCGCGTAAATTTGGTCGTCAGCTTACCGATATAATTCTTTCCATAATCCCGGATGCTGTTCAGGTCCCAGGTCACAAAGTGAGTCGCCGCATCATAGATCTCATTGTTGAACTGTTTCACATCGATACCCGTTATACGCATATAGGCCTGCACCGGATCTTCGGGTTTTAACGCTTCGCGCCAGATGCGGCCAATCATATCGATCCCATGTTTACTTGTCCAATACCAATGGATGAAATAGCTGGCATACCGATATTTCTCGTGATGAATATGGCGATGATAATTTTCGGTATAGACGGGAAAATCGGAGCCCGAAAATGCCTGTGCGGGATACGTTTGGTAGGCCTGCCATTGCGCGGTCTGCTCCCAGAACCCGTTGCCGCTCGTTCCGCCGTAGCCGTAACGAAATCCATGTCCACCTTTTAAATCAGCAAATACCTGATATTGAAAACTATGCCCAATCTCGTGGGCAATCACTGCACCCACCGGCTTACAAGTGGCCGGATTAACCCACAGTGCCCCGATTGTATCGTCGTAACCACCACCATACGCCATCCATTCTGTCGTATAATGAACAAAAATCATCATTTTGTATTTATCCAGATTGGAACGGTTTACTTTGCGTTCTGCAAACTTCAGCGTGCCGACGTTCAATGCGTAGAACTGTTCGGCCTTAGCCAAGAGATCATCAATATCGACGCGGTATTCTTCGGGTACAGCGTCCGAATTGGGGTCATTCTTCCCATAGCTTGCCCCCCAGAACACGATAAAATGCTCCGACTGACGGCTGCGCGAATAGGACCATTTGCTCCCTTTATCGTTATAATCCATCCCTTCAAATTCCTTGGGCTTATAAATCTTCAAAGAATCTGTCCCCACAGTTACGGGCGGCGTGGTGACCTCTTCCTCTACAGGAAGTTCCACTTTTTTGCTGCATCCCTGCGAAAGGAATACAAGTGCTGAAACCAGTGTCAGCAGGACTTTATGAAATACTATTCTTTTCATCATTTGCACTTTTAATAGGTAGAGATCAACTATGTGTGACAGTCAAAAAACGGAAGCGAACGGTATAGGTACCACTTCTATAGAATTTGATGGTCGATACCGGATTGAGATTACGCCCCAGCGTAGTCGCCGTACCTACAATACGGTAATAAGAAATGGGATCGCCCGACCAAAATTCTGTGCCTACATAAGTACCGTTCATGATAGGATACACCAACCCTGAAACATCTGGATAGCGATACACCAAACCCGTATCGGTAACTTCCTCCGGATAGTAAGGCGACCAATTTTTGAATGTCGGCCGGTCGCCACGCTTGATGACCTCGCCTTTTTTAGGATTGAAGGGCTTGCCGTTTTTATCTTCCCATTGATATACAATTTTGTTTTCTCCTTCGGCCTGATGTTCTACAACAATCTCATAGTCTGTATACGGTAGAAAATTGGATTCGGCACCGTAGTCCGAACTCGTGCACGACTTAAATAAAATATCTTCCTTCTTGGCACCGATAACATTAAAATCGAGGATGTTCTTAAATTTTTTCTGTCCGGCGATATTGCTCACCTCCACATCGATGGTGTACTGCCCCGGGGTCACAAATTGCGTCGCCTGTGTAAAACCCACGCGGCCACCGGTCGCATTGACCATCATCGGCGGATATTTCGCCTTGCCGATTTTGGCCTTCAACAGATCCAGGGTGGTATCTCGCCAGGTGACTTCAGCAAGGTAGGTCGATATTTCATGTTCTTTTGAAAATTCTGTTGAGAGCTCGCCGGTTTCCTTGTTCCGTACCGCAACCAGATTGACGGTCAGCGGGGTTGTGCTTCCATTGGCAACAATGGCATCCGTGTACACCACCGTCCCCTGATTGACTTGCAGATTCTCCACATTATAGCGTATATTTTCACTTAAATAACCTATTTGGTCACTCTTGCAGGAATCCAATAGCAATAGGGATAAACCTGCTAAGCCGATTATAAAACTTCGTTTTTTCATCTGTTTTATTTTTTCATTTGTGATGAAGCTATCCGGTTGATCCGGCACTGCCGCGGAATCAATCCAGCTAGTTTCAAAATTTATTTGATCTTAATGTTGAATACAAAAACAGCATTCAAATCACCCTTTGTTTTCGACTTGTATACGAGGGATTGTCGTACAGTATAGGTACTACCCACCGTTGTTTGCCCTGGATATTGCAGAATATTGAAGGTCATCGTTGAGGTTGCCAGCTCAGACACAATGCGTGCATCGGTGCCCCATGAACAGGTTTGCCCTTTCGTATCGAACCAGTGCCCGGGGGCGTTGGCAGTACTGTTTGCATTTAAGCTGCCATCGGGCTGTACAGCATAGTACGTAATATCCTTACCCACCAGCGCGGATATTGCGCCGCTCTCCACGCCATAAAAGCGCGCTAAACGTGGCAACAGCAGATCCACTGTGGTACCTGTATAACCGGCTGCATCATATTTAATACTCAGGTCATAGGTAAACGTCAGCGTAGAACCATTTTCTACGATTCTAGGCCCCGTCAGGAGGCGTGGCACAAAATCGCCTATAAACGTATGTGTATTGGCCAATACATTTAGCATGGTTCCTGAAGCCGTTTTAATCCCGGTTGTCTGACAATATATACGCATGTCGGCCTGATCATCTTCTTTGACCGTAACAATACCGTCAGGGCTGATCTGATCCGCCTCGCCACGCACTTTCACATAATATAGATAATAAACGGGCTGCGAAGACCAGGCCGCTTTGGGCTGCTTTTGCCTATGATAGAAAAATCCACCCACATTGGACGCATTGCTGATCGTCGTATACGCTGTACTGGCCGTTTCCAAATTGTAAGGGGCATCGTTGTAGATGTATGCCCTGACCGAATCCACAGGGATTTCGTTGAGAAACTGATCAAAAGAATACTGTGCATTTTCGTCCACATACTTCACCGAGTCTGCCTTCTGCTTATAATAACGGTTGACCGAATAATCCGAAGGCGCCCAAAAGGTTTTCGCCTTGTTGATTTCGTCTTTGAGTTTAAAATGGTCAATCACCAGCAGCAGGGTATCAAACATCCCATTGGGATGAGCCGCCAGGTAATCGTAAGTAGACAGATTGACTTCGGCTGTATGGAGGCCGTCATCCGTCAGATAAGCTGCTTTCTTGCAACCGATCACGGTCAGTCCAAAAGCCAGCAGCAACGCAAATCGATATAAGGTTTTCATTTTTTTCAGGTTTAGTGGTTTACATATTGACGGTTCCCCAGTATGGTGTCTGATTCAGCAGCGGATTGGTTGACAACAACGATGGGTCAAATGGCCAAAGGTATTTCTTCGCATTAAATTGCGACTGGTTCATTTTGCCTTCCGGAAATTTATAGACATTGAAGTGTTTATACAACCGCACGAGATCGTAATAGCGATGGCCTTCCAGAAAAAGCTCGCGCGCTCTTTCGCTAAAGATGGCCTCGATGAGCGGTTCCTCGTTTGTGTAGGCAGGCAGTCCAGCTTGCGTGCGGATTTCATTTAAGATGGTTTCTGCGGAGCTATTTTTACCTGTTGCGGCCAATCCCTCTGCCATAAGCAGCTTAATATCAGAATAGCGAAAGATGATGATGTTATTTTTAAATATCGCATTGGCATTTGAGGCATTACTCGAAAACTTAACATTCGCATATTTCGTACACAGCGTATAGTTACCGTTATAAACTATATCAAACACACTTTTAAATCGTTTATCGTTACTGTCTTTAAAGAGCGTTTTAATATAATCCTGACTGATTCTTAGAATCGGATCTGTTAAAGTCCGAAAATAAGGCCCGGCTAGCGAGAAGTACCCTATCCCCGAGTTTGTACCTTCGTTTTCCCCATTTTGGGAAATCTCAAAAATACCTTCATTGGATTTTCCCTGATAAATACTGCGGTAATTCAGACTGTCCCTTCCCACAAAAGAATATTCGCCGCTTTCCAATACCGATTTAGCCGCCTCGATGCAGTCCGCATATTCGCCGCGCCATGCACTCAGGTGCGCCTGCAGGGCAAGCGCTGCTCCGGTATTTGCACGCAGGGCAAAATCATCTTGGTCGATATTGCTCCATTTCAGTAAAGTCAAAGCTTTAGTTAAATCGGCCTGGCTCTGATCCAGCACATCACTCTCTTTACTTGCCGGGAGATTTACAGCATTGATGGGCACCACAGATTCTGTGATAATCGGCACTGTTCCCCATACCCTCGCCATATAGAAATAGGCAAATGCACGCACAAAGTAAGCTTCGCCGATATAGTAATCCCTGGTCGATACATTGTCAAAGGCATTTTCATCCATCTTAGGGAGCTTTTGGATCACGCGGTTGGCCTGGTCTATGGCCTGATAGAAGACATCATAGCGCCGCAGCTGATACGCGGGCCGCCAGGTTTCCGAAGCCGCTACAGCCGTATTGAGCTGCATATTGACAATCGGATTAAAGTCTGCGTTGGTCGAAGAAGTAATTTCGTCCGTTAGCAAATCGCCATAGGCATAGTAGGCCATCCCATTGCCTTGATTTAGGGCCTTGCGCAGCAGCGCATACATGGCGTTGGTTGCGCTATTGGCATCTTCCTGCGTTTTCCAGAAGTTCTCGTCGGTTGCCGAACTGACAGGCTCAATGTCCAGAAACTTGGAGCAGCCTGAAGCGAGATACATGAAAGCACTCAGCATTAAAAACAATATTTTTCTTTTCATCTCTAACTAATTTTAAGCCACCGTTATCCGATGGAACTGACATGATTAAAAGGTAACATCCAAGCCTATTGTCCATTTCTTCGGGATCGGATATCCGTTGCCCGTTGAATAACCATTGGCTTCCACTGCTTCAGGGTCCGGCACAGAAGACCAGGACTTAACAGCCACATTATCCACGACCCCATAAATGCGGAGCATTTTCAACTTAAGTTTCTTAATCATGGCCTGCGGGAATGTGTAGCTCAGCTGAATATTTTTCAGGCGTACAAAACTGGCATTTTCGACAAAGGTGCTGTTGGCGATGTGCCAATTGTCTACCGTATTGCGAAACAAAGTCGGGTATTTGGTCTGATCGCCGTCTTTCATCCAGAAGTCGCTGGGTTTAAAATCGCCTGCAATAGCCGAATTGGTACCCCAGGTCGAATAAAGGGCAGATGAACCGGCATCCTGTAATTTATCCGACAGGTAACCGTTCCACAAGGAGCGTCCGAAAACAAAGCTCACGAGTGTGGATAGGCTAAAATTCTTGTAAGAAAATTGGTTGATAAAACCGCCCACGAAGTCGGGATTTGGATTTCCCATATCAATTTTATCGTTATAATCGATCACATAATCCCCATTGACATCCCTTCTGCGCGGATCGCCAGCCTGATAAAGGACCGATCGATTAAAGTGCGCTATTCTTCTTCCCGTCAAAGGATCGACAGGCACGTCAGCATTGGTCGCATATACGCCATCCACATCCCATACTTTGAATGGAAAAATAGGCTGGCCTACATTCAGTGCACGTTGCATCCAGGGTGGTCCCACTTGTATTTCCTTTCCACCGTCAGGCAAGCTGGTCACATAATTTTTATTATAAGCCATATTGAAATTGGTGGTCCACTGGAAAGCAGATCCTGGGGCCATATTTCGGGAGATAATCGTCATTTCCACACCACTGTTTCTCACACTGATAAAATTGTTGGAGACCGTGCTGTATCCAGAAGTAGCGGGCATCGTCAGATCGTATACCAACTCTTTGGAGTCGCGCACATAAAAATCAGCAGTTACCGTAACCCGGTCGTGCAGCAGGTTCATATCGAACCCGGCATTAAACTGCGGTGATCGCTCCCATCGGATCGTCGGTGATGTTGCCGCCGCCGCATAATTAGGAGATACTGTCGGCTTACCGTTATACGAGAGTACCGAACCAGCAATGCCATTTTCCAGCACCGCCCCTGGATAAGATGCGTCAAAAGTCAGTCCTGTGTAGCGCGCATAGTACGAGCCCGGATCACGCCCCGTAATACCATAGCTACCCCTTATTTTGAAAAAGGATATCGCGTTTTTGACTCCCTGGAAAAACGGTTCTTCCGAAAGCACCCAGCCGGCAGATATGGATGGGAAAATACCCCAGCGGTTATCCTTGCTGTAGCGCGACGATGCGTCCATCCTATAGCTTGCAGAAAGCAGGTATTTGTCCTTATAATCATAGCCAAAACGACCGAATACCGATACGCGCGAGCGCTCATTGATGGAAGTCGTTGCATAGAGATCAGGCCCGGAAGGGATACCGGTTACGGTTTTCACATAATTTCCATTGTCGTTGTAGCCATACATATAATTTTCATTGGACGTATTGCGTTCAATACCAGTACCCAAAACGGCACTAAAATTATGGATGTTTCGAATGCTCTTGATGTAGTTAAAATAGGTTTCCCATTCCCAGCGCTTATTTTGGTTCACCCAATTCTGTGCAAAGTTTCTATAGCCCGTAAGCAGTTTGGGGCGAAAAAGATCGCGTGTATTATTATTGACATTAAACGAAAACTGCGAGCGCAGGGTCAGCCCATTGATCAGAAATTTCTTCAGTGTCCCCGCGAAGTTTCCATTCAGGCTGAAGGAGTTATCGCGATCCATCAAACCATCGTAGCGCCCCGTATAGATCTGCTGGTCTACATCCGTAAGCTGATAGAAAGAAGAAGGAAATCCCCAGGTGCTAAAGGGATATTTCGTATCGTCACCCGAACCATGTTTCGCTTTAGTAAAACCTGCGAACAAATTTGTTTCAAATTGGAAATTGTCCGTTGGGTTAGCCTGTAACATCAGGCGCGGGGTTAGGTTTTCATTTTCAAAGCCCATCATTACGCCCTGCTCATAATAACGCTGTGCCGAGAAACGGTATAAAAATTTCTCCATGGTGGCACCGATACTCACATTGACATTGTTGATATTGGCCGACTGCAGAAAAAGCCCCTGCCAATCGGTATTGTTGTTAAAGGCCGGATTTAAACTATCTGTTAACATGGGGCTAATGGATCCATTATTGAACCAGTCGTACGATCCACCCTGATAGAGCAAGTTCATTTTCAGCCTGCGCTCGGCTGCACCAACGGTGATGGGCTTCATTGCCGGACGGCTAGAAACTCCGTTGTAAGCCGAGATCCGTATTTCGGGTTTACCCTGCGCCGGACGTTTGGTTTTGATGATAATGACCCCATTTGCAGCACGGGCACCATAAATGGCCGATGCCGAAGCGTCTTTCAGGATATCAACCGATTCGATGTCGTTGGGATTAATGGCCTGCAAAGGACTTGCATTACCATAAGCCGACCGGATATCACTCACGTCGTAAATAATATTGTCGATCACATATAAGGGCGCCTGCAGCTGGTTGTCTGCTAAGCCCAGGTTGCTCGTTCCACGGATGTTGACAATGTTATTGGTACCGGGTTCGCCCGAAGTGCTCAACACCGTCAGACCGGCCACGCGTCCCTGCAACATGGCATCGAAGGTGGCATAAGGCGTATTTTCAAAATCCTTCCCTTTTACCGTAGCAATAGCTCCTGTTGTCTTCCGCCGCTGCACATCCTGATAGCCCATCACGACCACCTCATCAAGTCCCGTTCCATCTTCTTTCATGGTGATCTGAAGTGTATTTTCGCCGGCACGCAGCTGTTTCTCCTGCCGTACATAACCGACGTAGCTAAAAATCAGGGTCGGATTGGCCGATTTAAGCGGTAGGCTGAATTTTCCATCCGCATCTGTTTTGGTGGCATTGCGGATGCCTTTCTCTAAAATACTCAGATCAGACAAAGGTATGCCTTTTTCGTCTTTAACGATCCCCGTGACCGTTCTCTGTTGTTGCGCATATAGCTGTTGACAGACCAACAGCAGCAACATAAAAATACCCGTTAAGCATTTTTTTGGAAGATTTTCATACATAGTCATAATTTCGTTAAGCAGGTGTTCAGTTTAGCATACTGTCAATGACACATCTATCCCTGGGATAAATGAATTCCTTTTGCAAAAAGGCTGTAACAGCATGTTAAAAAATTGATTAGTTCTTCTTTCTGTAACAAAATTAGTACTTCGGAGTAGCGGTTTTCGGTCAGATCTTACCCACTCATTCTAGCATTTTAACAAAAGAAAAAGAGGCCTATTGGCGAGCTGTAGGATTGCAGCATAGTGCATAAAACAGCAATTCCGTCTAACCATAACAGGAAAAATATTTCTGTTATGGTTAGACGGAATTGAATCAGAGCCGAAATCGCGCAGGAAATTGAGCAACCCTCTGCCAGATGGGATCAAATAGCCTAAAGTGATTAAAAAGTTTGTTAATCGTATAGATAATTTCGGTAGTTGCGCACATATATTTTGGGCGATATCCCCAATATACTTCGAAACACACGGTTGAAATTGGTGATGCTATTAAAGCCGGCATCATAGGCGATTAAAGAGATCGAGTCGTGCCTACCCAAACCCAATAATTTACAGGCTTCGCGGATACGCAGTTCATTTAAATAGGCGACAAAAGTTTTTCCGGTGCAATTCTTAAAATAGCGGCAAAAGGCATGCGGCGTAAGGTTTGCCTTTTCGGCTATTTCATCCAAACTGATATCCTCTTTAAAGTGCTCTTCCAAAAATTTACATAATTTTTCGATTCTGAAAGGTTTGGAGATTTCCCTTTTGGCCAGTTGAACACCAGAAAGCGGCTCCAATTCGGCGAATACTTTGCTGAGTGATTTTAAAAGATAAAAGAAATTGACGAGCTGATCCAGAAAGTCGGACTTTTGCAGGATTTCAATATAATAGCATACCTGTCCCTGATGTTTCGGCGGAACCTTAAATCCCCGCTGGCATTTATGCACAAAATCAAGCAGATTGCGAAGTTCGGGCATGGTGGCCATGGTAGACAGTGCTCCTTTCGGGCTAAAAAATAGTGAGACAGACCGCACAGATACTCCTGCGATGAAACTTTTAAACACATGGGCCTGGTTTGTTCCCAAAAGAAAAATGTCGCCGGGCTGGAACTCATGTACATTATCGTCAAGGAGGAGCTGGCCGATACCTTCTTTGATCCAGATTAATTGATATTCCTCATGACGATGCATATACGGATAGAATTTATCCAGCACGTCTTCTTGAATATAGATAGATTTATCCTGAGGAGCAGGAACTTTGAACTGAACTGGCTTCATAACAATTTAGATTTAAATAAATGTCAATATGACACTAAATATACCATAGCCAATTTAGTATTACAATGCTTAACTAAAAGAGGTTAAAATAAGGTGATATTTGGTTATAATTTGCACATACGTGAATTAAAACCCAATAGATATCATTTTTTTACGTCATTATGAGCTTCGTACCCCTCCCATATCGATTTTAAAATTTACACCCGAACGGGTATAAAAAGCACATAAAACACATAAATTATACCCGATGTAGTATAATTTAAGAATATTTACTATATTTATATCAGAAAGGGTATAATTATGGATTCAATACGAGTGTTTGTAAAACAGAAACGGAAAGAATTAAAGCTAACACAGGAAGACTTAGCTGCTAATGCTGGAGTCGGCTTACGGTTTGTGCGTGATCTCGAGCAAGGAAAAAAAACGTTACGTTTAGACAAAGTAAACGACATATTGGCGTTATTCGGCAAAGAAGTTGGTGTAATTGATCAAATTAGAGAGTGATGGCACGCGAAGCAAAAATATATTTTCATGATGATTTAGCTGGATATCTCCTTGAGACTGATCATGGCTATTCATTTAGTTATGACGAGAACTATCTAAAAAAAACTGATCCATTCAAATTTTTCAAGCTAAATTAAAACAGATCGAACTATAGAAAAGAATTTAGTGATCATGAATAAACTCCTATTTCCCATCCTCTTTATTATGGCTTCTACTTTCGGTGTTTCACAAACCTTGACTAAGGCAGCCACTACTAGCTGTTAGCCAGCCCCCAGCTCTTCAGCCAGCGATTGTAAGCCTTGATTAGCTTCTTCAAATCGTTTGAGTTCGACCGCATAAGATTCAGTAACGGTTTCGAGCAAGGCACTTCCCGCGGTAAAGTCAACATACGCCATCACCGTATCACCACCCCACATCCAGTCAAAAATCAGGGCATAACCCTCCAAAACACAGCCCTCCAGTTGTTTTAAGAGAGCCAGCATCGGCAATATTTCAAGATAGTTTTCACTGAAGTTCAGTACGGCGAATGTCCAGTGTTGCTTTTCCTCATCGTAATACTCCTTTGCACCATAAAATCGATCCTTGAGCAGATTATCGAAGACTTCACGAATGCGCGCCTGTGAATAACTTGGAATAATTTCCAACGTTGTTTTGCTGTACATCTGCCGGCTCTCCCACCACTGCGACCAATTATCGTCTTTGTTCGGGGAAATTGGTTTAGAAGCAAAAAACTCATTCAATCTCGATTTTTCTATTCGAATACTAATATAAAGGCTATCCAGTTCCATAAGATCGTTCTAAAAATATTCTTAACTTCTTTTTTAACGTTACCAGCTCGACAGTTTGATCTTACCATCGCTATCAAAATCCGTATTATCGGTCACCCTTTTGAGGTTCAGCTGCTTTAATGATAGGCCTTCTTTTAGGGGCAAATCGGCAGCTTTCATCCTAAATAATGGATAGGATAATGGCTTTTCGCTCCATTCCAGCACAAAATGATAGCCATCTACGATCTTTTGTTGATCATCTGTTTTGATGATCAAGATATTGTGGAAGGTTTGCTCCGGCTTGGCCATATCGCTATCTGGTGAGATACCCCTTGCTTTATAGGTGGCGATAAACTTATAATAATGGTACTTGCCATTTATGGGATTAAATACTAATTCGCGGCTGTTGTTTTCTTTGATCAAAGCTGAAAAAGACTGCTCAAAATCATCCAGTAACTTGTAATTAAAATCGGTATTGATCTTATTAGCGACCAATATATAGGTCTTTTCATCTTTACCGGCACTATTTCCCTTCGCTTGGTTTTGTGCAGCGACCGAATAACAAGTGAACCAGCCTAATAATAGGACTATTAAATATCTCATCCTACTAATTTATTAAAATTCAAAGAATATTGCTTAGCTGGCCAGCAATCATTTCATTTTTCGATTTCTAGGTGACACAAGCGGAAAACTTTTACACTGCTCCAATAAATTTTCCAATCGCTTATCATGTATTGGTTAATCGGGAGCCATTATTCTCGCAAATGCCCAATCACTTGTAACCAAATTGCAGCTTTTAGTATCCGGGGTTAGCTATTAACTTATATTTATTAAATTTGTAGCATTACGCATATTATTTCCGTTTGCAATAGTATAGTATCAAAATAAATTATGAAGAGGCCTATTTTTACGAAATACAAAAGAAAATCTGATACCATATAAGTTTATATTTCTAGTAAGTATTAGCGCTAATTAAAAAGAGAAAACAATTATAAAATCTATAATCCTATATTCATATGCTTAAAAAATTACTTTCCAGGATATTTCTTTCTGTTTTAACTTTATCAGGAACCGGCCTCTATGCCCAGCAAAGAAATGGCAGCGGTTATGACATCGAATTTTCTTTAACTCCGCTGGCTGAAAGTCATATTGGACCGCGAAAGAGCGCTTTGGGAGCAGGTAGCGACGCCAGTAAGAATTATATAGCCGGATTGCTCCGCGTAGGCTATCACTATAATGAAACATGGTCTTTTGGTGTTGGTCTGGGCTATTCCCACCAGAATATAACGACAACATCAGGAATAGTCGATCCATCAGTGGAGCGGATGCAGTATTCCTCGGAACTTTCTATTTGGGAAGTCCCTTTAGATGCCAGGGTAAAATTTTTAAAATATCTCTACGCAAATGCGGGACCGATGTTACACTTCCAACAGAACGCAAACAGTTATGTAGACAAGCAGCATGGCATAGGAATCCATATTGGACTAGGCGCAAAGGTTCCATTATCCCAACAGTTTGCTGTCTTGCTGTCTCCACACTATAAGATGTACTCGCTCATTCCTTTCCAATCGGAGAGAAATTATGATCGTGTGCGGGTTTTGGGAATTGCGGCTGGATTAAATTATAGGTTTGCCAAGAATTAATATAAATCACAGTTCAAACAGCCTCTTTTTCCATTTTCTCTACTGAAGAAAATTTATATCTTTATAAACAGGAAAACCTAAAATTATACTATTATTTACCGCTGGTTGCATTAAAATGATCATGAATAAAATATTATTTACAATCCTCATTGTTTTGGTTTCTACTTTCGGCTTTTCACAGACCTTGACTAAAGCAGACTTTCTTGAAGACCTCGATTTTTTAAAAAGAACATTACCTGCCAAACACACCAACTTATTTGCCAAAACCACAGAAGCCACCTTTGAGAAGCTCGTAGATGACATTGCCAACAAAGCTGATTCGTTGAATTATGAGACCTTCACCGTAGCGCTCTTCAAGCTTATGGTAAGTATAAAAGATGAGCATACATTTGTTGAAGCAAAATTCAATCGGATACTTCCCATTCAGCTGGATATGTTTAATGATGAAGTATATATAACAGCTATAGATCCAGCTTTTGCATCGCTATTGGGGACCAAATTAGTAGCAATCAATAACCACAGTTTCAATCAGATTACTGCTTTGTTCAAGGAGGCTATCTTAAGTGAAAACCGTTCGTATTTTAATGATCACCTGCTCCGTTTCATCAACAATCCGGCTTTTTTAAAAGGCCTTGGAATCATCGATTCGGACCAAGAAGCTGCATTCACATTTGTTGACCGGAACAATAAAATCAGTAAGATAAAATTGACGTCATCGGAAGGTAATGACCTAAAAAAATTAAACTTAACAGCGGGTGCAGTCAATCTACTTTCAAAAAAGAAAAATGGGAACTATTGGTACGATTATGACGCTGCTCACAAAATCCTTTATTTTAATTATACGACATGCCGGGAAGATCCGGCTCAGCCTTTCGATCAATTCAATCAGGAGTTATTCACGTTGATCGATGCCGAACACCCCAATAAAATTGTGCTGGATCTAAGGTACAACAACGGTGGGAATTCCGGTATTTTAACACCATTTATTGAACAAATAAAAAACAGCTACCTCAATAAAAAAGACAGCTTTTTTGTATTGATAGGTAAGAATACCTTTTCCTCGGCTGTGATGAATGCTGTTGAACTGAAGAAAAATTCTAGTGCAACCTTTATTGGTGAAGAAACCAGTGGTTCAATCAATCATTATGGAGAAGTCAGGGGATTCAGTTTACCAAAATCAGGCATCGTGATTGCCTACTCGACGAAATACTGGGAAGTATGGAAAGGGAAGAAAGGACCGCTAAAACCTGATATCGATATTAAGTATACGATCGAGAATTATATGAAAGGAAAAGACGAGGCATTAATGAGCATATGGCCCCAAAGATCGCGTCCTAAAGGAAAGCCAATAAGCAGCACACTAATACTGCGATAAAAATCTACCTTCCTGACAGGTTAATCTTTCCATCCTTAATAAAATCGGTATTGATCTTATTGGCCACCAATACATAGGTCTTTTCATCTTTACCGACACTATTTCCTTTCGCTTGGTTTAGCTGGTCAGCAATCATTTCATTTTTCGATTTCTAGGTGAAACAAGCGGAGAACTATTACACTACTCCAATAGATAGTTCCAATCGCTTATCACGGACGAAATGTCCCAAGTTAAGGCCGTTTTCTTGTAACGCTCAAAATTGTCCTTTTTCCATTTGGTGATATGGTACCCTTCACAGAGCCTACAATAATAAGCTCTGCAGCAAGCCGGTTTTCCCATCCGGTGTTTGATGCGTTTACCGTTGGTAACATTTTTGACACGCGAGCGTAATTTAAAACGGAACATCGCATATTGGGCTTCGATCCGGGATGGAAATGCCACCTTTCCTGTGGCCCGGCATTTCCAAGTGTTGCTTTTCATGCTTTCCATAATCAATCTATTAAAGGTTATTATTTAGTATACTCTCTTTTTCAATAGGTACCTGCAGCATGACCCAGTCTTTTATCCTACGGGAAATGGTCGACGAAACGACAAAACTGTCGATATCTCCAAACGATACATGCAAAATGATGCGAAGCCGCCCGCCCTTCATTTGATAGCAGGCCTTGATCATGTCCAATGGAATCGCGTGATGCCGGTCTATTTTCTGCACAAAGCCGTGGGTATCGCGCACAATTTCGTTCAGGCTACGCTGCTCGCAGCCTTTACTATCTTCCATATCTTCTTTTAGGTATAGCTTAACGATAGGCGTATTATTGGTCTTCTCAAATAGAAATATACCCAGCTCCGTGTACATAATCTTTTTTGTAAGGTATTTGTTGTTGATCACAAACTCCTCCTCTGCCGGATTTATCGATTTGAGCAGCGTCAGATCAATTTCCTCCACAGCATCCGTTTCCTTACCATTCTCATCGGGCGCTGCCGGATCTATAGTATCATACAAATCAAAAGATTGTGCGTCAATTTGCGCATCCGCGTTGACTGCTACGTTGTTCTGCCTTTCTAAAGTACGTTCCAGCTTGATGACGTACAATTCCCTTTTCTGATTAAAACTCCAATAAAAAAAAGTGGCATAGATCATGTTAAAAAGCAGGATACAGAGAAATATGACCAATAAAGGCAGCCATATCCATTCACTTTTTGGAGGAACGACAGGTTTGATAATTCCAAAGAGAAATACGGTCGGTAGTAGTACACAGAAAAAGAACTGCGTTCCGATACGATCGCTCATATGCATTCGCCAGCTTTTCTTTTTGTCCAACAGCTTGATCCCCCATCTTATATAAAAGAGTGTCAATGCAGCGATAACTACATTAAATAGATAACTTATGATCAGTGGCTTGCTATCAAACCAGCCTGACAGCGCTGTTACCGCTCCAATATACCAACAGATGCCGCCAAAAAGAAACGAAGCGATCCACACCCAGATGAAATCTGGATAATGTACGTGCATCTCCGTATCGTTAGCATACTTGACCTGTTTGTTACTTTCCATAATGTACTGTTAATTTCAACGATTAACCTTGAACTGATCGATAGATAAATGCAGGCGAGGCTAATGCTTTCCAAAAATCTCCTATTAAAAAAATTTCTGTATACTAAATTTAGCCATTATTTCTTTTAAACAGTACCATCAGATCGGTAAACCACCCTTTTGTGTCCTTTCAAATGCGCAGAAACACACCTTATTAGCTTATAAACAACTTCTTTATTGTATAAAATGGATGCTTCGTTACAGAAAAAGGGAGTTCGATGCGAAAAACATACGCTTATTGAAATAAAGATATTATTCATATCAAATAGCATGCGTTATAGGTAATTTTAACTTGATATCAAATCAATGATTTAACAGCCCTGCGTATGAGACCTCCCATGCATCTTTTCAGACGGATCAGCCGCAATCACATCCTGATTGCTATCGCGATCGTGGTGACTGTATATGGATCCTTTTTAGCGTCGGCATTTTACCTAAAGGTTTATAGTATCGGTGTCCTAGTCCTGCTGATCCCTTTTTTGGAAATCCGCAGCCACCATGTGGTGCTCCAGCTTTTTGCTCTATTTTTTGTTTGCATGCAGATCTGCAGCATAGCGGTGTACGACCGCTTACCCTACGAACTGCTGCTCAGCTCGCAGCCGCTGAAGCCAGCATTTAAACATGCCTTCCCTATCGCCCTCGGCAGCTGTGCGGTAGCCCATTTAATTTTCTTGAAACGTGCCAACCTGATTACGCTGTACGCCATCCAATTTCCACTGATGCTCCTGGCCTGTACCTGGTACATCCGGATGAACCTTATTATGAATAATTGCCAAAAGGTCGATAGTCCCAAAGCGGTCTATATCCAGGCCGAAGTCATACAGAAATGCCCAGTCTGCTGCGACATACATGAATTATTGGTATCATTTACGTATGAAGATGAGAAATACCAATTTCCGGTCGAGGTACATCCAAAGACTTTTGAGCAAGCCAAAGAGGGCGGCAAGCTGAACATGACGTTGCATCCTGGTGTGTATGGCTGGCCATGGTATCACAAAGAAATGAAAAGGAGGTACAAATGATCACAAGTTTATATCCCCTGATGCTTTTAATAGAGACCTTTGCCCATGTCAGCCCTTCCAGCCGAAGCAAACAACTGGAAGCCATCGCTTCTGCCTGTACCGAACATTTGAACGATGCCCTGGCCCTCCATCGGCAATATACCCATGCCGATCAGGCGATCCGTGGCATACAGCTCTACCATACGCAGTTGCTTCGGCTGCATGAAGTATTATACACCTGCTGCGATCTGTCCATTTCAGAGGAGCATAATGCGATCCTTCGGGTGGAGGAACTACTGGAAAGTGTAGAATTTTTATTTAAGAAAGATATCAATCCCCTGACACCGCTACCGCAGCATCATGAAAAACGCATCAGGCAATATCTAGATCTTCACCTCGAGGACAGTTTAGAGAGGTTAAGGCTTAAACAGATTCCCCAAGCCTATCTGGATGAAGTGCATTCCGCCATTGAAAGCCTTTTCCAGCGGGGCAAAATACCCTACCTGCAATATCATCATCAGCAATACCTTGTTCAGCTGATTGATGCACTTAGGCAACTGGCCCAGGATGAACGTCAGCATAAAAACTGGCCTTCCCGCTTTTTGATCTTGATGATCAATTTTAATTTTAACCATATCGGCTTTTTAAATCGCTGGAAGGAATTCTACGAAGCTGACCCGGCCGCTACCGACAATCTATTGCGGTATCCGCAGCATTTCTCCGCCATCCCGGGCTTTGCCTATGATCCCAATCGCAGCACGCTGCTCATGCTGATGTGCCAGTATATTGAAACGGAATCGGCAGATGATAAGTCTTCCAGCGCTGTTCCCTATCGGTTTATCCATAGCAATCTGAATGGGAAGGAGCTCAAACTCTGGCTACATTTATGTGTGAAGGCCAAAGTCATGCGATCGTCCGAGAAAAAGGAAGCAGCGGAAGAATTTTCAAAACTCGTTAAAACCAAGGAAGGCATACTGCTTTCGATACACAGCCTCACAAAGATGGACAGAGGTAGCGAATTTCCAGCTGCTGTACACCTACGCAAAGTATTGAAAACGATGCTGAATGAATTGCACGAAAAATTCCCCGAATTAAATGGGTAAAAATCCATCCAAATTTTAAAAAGCAGGGGTATTCCCACGTTACCCCTGCAATCGCAGGATTGACCAAGATTTAAATCTTGTTTAAAATCATTTCTGTCGGCTATTTTGCTACGCCATGCCCATAGCAGTTATTTCGTCTCTAATTCCCCGCCCCCATTCATACAGCTATTTAGAACGGTATTCGCTGGCTCACTATGCCCTATTTACTACCCCTGCGGTCGACTGAAATCCGATCTATCTTTGTTTTGAAGCGTACGAAAGGTAGAAGTTGACGCTGAAGCAGGCCGCTGTACCCGAGCAGGGCGCGCAGGTATGGCGCCCTGTTTTTGGAAAGAATAAAACAGTGAAAAAAAATAATAAGTAACGCTGTACAAATAATTAAAGCTATGGAAGCGAACAAAACCAATACAACGATTTACAAAGTCCTCCGGGCGGCCATGATCCTCTTTTGGGTTTACGTGGGTATTGAAAAACTCTGGCAGCTCAGTGCATTTCATATTGCATTACAGCAACAACCGGTCATTAGCATCCTTGCTCCCCTGCTCTTCTGGCTGCTTCCGCTGCTGGAAATTGGCATCGGAGCTTTGCTTGGGTTGCCTTCACGCCGCTTACAGCATAGGGGCTGGATAGCATCGACTATCATGATCACTTTGTTTTCGATTTATATTGCCCTTGGCGTCCTTGATGTGTATGACAAGAAACCGTGTATGTGTACCAGCTTTCTCAGTCATATCTCCTGGACAGCGCATCTGATCTATAATCTCCTTATTCTTGGTCTATCGCTAGCAGGGCAAATACTCAACCGCCAATCTGTGCTGCGCGGCCGAGACAACTTAAGCAACAAGACCGCTGTCGGCCTCTTTCTCACGGTTATTCTAGCAACAGGAATTGTAAGCTATAAAAATGCAACATTTAAACCAACACATGAAATCTGGCATATGCCAGACAGTATGGATCATGCTCCAGTATATGACAGCGTCAGTAGGCCTATAGTAGGCAGCCTGGCATACAGATACGATCGGTACACAGAACCGTACCGACAACAAATATTCACTAAAAAGTTTGCAGGCCAACCACTATACTCATCAATTATTGGCTTGCAATACAGAAAGGAGGGTAGCATTATGCTAACCAAATTTTTAAACAATTATGGCTACATGATATTAGGCGGAGCCATGATTATCGGATTCTCAGCATTTAAAGGTGCTGAGGCTTATACAGGAAAAAGTTTAGCTCCTGTAACTGTTTATTTCAAGGGAAATCCGCTATTAAGCGGAGAGGTTTCAAACGAGTCGAATTGGACAACGACACCAAATGGTCAATCCTGTTCAGGCGACAATAAAGCCTGTTCTATGCAAGTGGAGACCTCAGACCTAAATTCGGCAGGGGAACTAGATCCCGGTCAAATTGAGTTAACAGAAATCTCTACTGGTTCGGGTTTTATCCCTGAACGAAGTGGTGGAGATAGTGAAACCGAAATTAACATTCACAACAGAAGCTAATTTTTCGTATTCGTCAAAGATTTGTTTGAAGATTTTCGTTTTCAATTAATCTATTGGCTGTCCTTCAACAAGAGACCAGTTTCAAATAATGCTGGTCTCTCGTTTAAGGTATATAATTCAAAAAAAGACTATTATAAAGATTTTTCTTAAATAGGATTTTGAAGCATTCCTGTCGCCATAATCACATCTTCAGGCAATGGTAGTGCATATTTATTATCTCTCGGTTTGAGCATATATTCTTTCCCGTTCACGTTTCTTTTAAGCTGAATTCCCCGCCCCTCTTCGTTTAAACGTTTCAGGTCCATCCATCTCAAACCTCTAAAGAGCAACTCTTTCCGTCTTTCCCCAAGAACAAAATCAAGTGCTTCTTCCTGAATCTCAAAATGAGCTGGTATATAACTTCCTATTTTATAACGTCGGGATAATAGATAATCCATATCATCCATTCCTTCCCGAATGCTTCCTTTTCTTACAGCGCATTCCGCACGGATTAAAAACATTTCATCAACAGCAGGCCCACCAAATAAATTTGCACTGCCCGCGTAACTGCCTTTAAACGAAACATAGCCATCTGCATTCATTTTAAAAAAGGCCTGCTTTCTTAGATCATTAACATGATAAGACTGGTAAAGATTTGAATCAATATTAGCGTTATTAACTCCTATTTGAGAATTAATGGTCACAAGTTCAAAATATCCGAGTGTTTCTTTGTTAAATCTTGTAAAAGGATATGAAGCTAAAATTTTTACTTCAGCCGCGTTGTTATAATCCATAAGCTCTTTATTTACCGATAAGACCTTATCCGCATAATAGTAAGCCGAATCGTATTTCGCCATCGAGTGGTAAGCTCTCGCCAATCCCGCATATGCTGCTATTTTTGATGGTCTCATGACGTGAATTGCTTTATCAGGCAATATGTCGGCGGCAGCTAAAAGATCATCCACTATAACACGATAAGTCTTTAAAACAGTTGCTCTTTCAGACTTTACATTAAAATCTGAGGTACTGCGTAGCACAATGCCCAAATCCTTCGCAGATGTATCGTCTTGATATGCTTTACTATAGGTCCATACCAAACTAAGATATTGGCTGGCACGATAGTAAAGGGCACTGCCCTTTACATTATCCCAGTCATTTTTATTTGCCTCCACTCTCTTAATTTCTTTAATTTTATCTAACACTAAATTGCAGTTATAGACAGTGATATAGGCTTTTGCCCAATCATTATTAAAATTATAAACGGGGTTTTCCCAGGTATAAAATTTTCTACCCACTTCATTCAGGCCATCAAATACCTTTTGCTTCAAAAAGTAATTATCAGCCGAAACCTCACCTATGGAACAAAAATTAAAATTAATGTTTTGCGAACCATCCAGTATCTGCTGAAGATCTGTCAGATCCTCTGGTACTACCTGATTTTTGTTTGCTTGTATATCCAAATACTTGTTGCAGGATGTATGGAATGTTACGAATAATGCGAGATAGATCGTAAGAAAGCAAAAGTGTTTTTTCGTCTTTTTCATTTCAAGATTCATTTATGATCAATAATTTAACTGGCATCCAAAAGATAAGGTCGTTGGGGGCGAAATCCGATAAGGAAATTCAGGATCAATATTTTGCTTATTCGCAGTCCATAGTAAGCCCAGATTGCTTACATTTCCATAAAATTTCATCCGTAAAGCACGCTGTTGAAGCCTCAGGGTTTTATCCCATGAAATGTTTATATACTCTAACCTCAAATGATCAGCTTTCAATACATTTACCTCAGATTGCACATATAGCGCGTCCCTAAAATCTTCCAATGGATATTGCACCGAAGGCACTGAAGTCTTCAATTCATCCCCTGCTTGCTGCCAGCGCGTCTCAAAATCAGGAAAAGCAGCCCCCCGGTTGAAAAGGTTATAATAGGAAGTCGCAGGTTTTCTAAAATAATAGTCTCCTTTATAGCTCACATTTAGCGAAAGCGTCCAAGATTTCCATCCGAAAGTATTTATAAGCGATCCATAAACCTGCGGCTTGGCAGAACCATAAAAAACGATGCTGCCGCCTTCCAGTCCGTCGTTAAATGCAGCGTTGTTGATACCGATATAATCTTTACTCACTTCACCACGAAGGATACCCTGTGGATTTCCCTCATTATCGAGCCCCATCCATCTAAAGGCTGAGAGTGCATTCAATGGCATCCCCGGTATTGGCGTGATGGTATTTCCATCGCCCAAAAAAGATGACACGCCACCGTTCAAAGCCCTATAGTATGCAGTAGTCCTGTTCTTATTCAAATTCAAAAGCAGCCTAGAATTCCATTTCACCGCTTTATCCAGATTATTCGTTGAAAGTGTGATATCCCAGCCTTTTCCTCTCATGGATGCAACATTTTTGGTTACTGTATTGGATTTACCCCAAGCGGTATAATCAAAATCAGTGAGCCCATACAGATCTTTTCCTGTTTTAATGTAATGATCCACCGTACCAGATAGACGACCTTTAAACAGAGAGAAGTCCAGTCCCAGGTTGAAGGTGGACACTTTCTCCCATCTCAAAGATGGATCATTCAATTTTGAGATCGTCAGTGCAGGTAATCTTGTATAGGTACCTGCAGTTACACTGGCGATAGGCTGCGGCGTTTTACGCAGGTCAACATTCCCGCTATAACCATAGGTAGCCCTTAACTTTAATCGATCTACATCCTTAAGGGCAATAAACGATTCTTTCCCGATATCCCAAGAGAGACCTGTAGACCATAACGGTGACCATTTATCGTTGGTTTTTGCGCCGAATATATTGCCTCCATCTTTTCGAAAGCTTCCCGACCAGGCATATCGATCCTTAAAAATATAACTCCAATTTGAATAGAGCGATACAAACCTGTTCACGCGATCAGTGAAAGATGGACTTCCCGTAATACCCATTGGCACCATTGAAGGCGCTATAGTGAAATATGTCGTAAAGTCTACCGGAACTGCCTGTAAGGGCTTCTCTTTATAACCATATACCCAATAATTTTCACCCTTGCTTGCTGTTTCGCGAATTTCTCCACCAGCCATACCGATCAACCGGTGCAGACCCCATGACTTATTCATATTTAACTGCGTTCTTGCGGTATACGACCGTCCTGAGGAGAAGTCTTTGCTCTTGATCCCACCTCTGGGAATATGATACGTAATGCTACTTCCCCCATTTGAAACCTCCATAAATTGATTAATGTTCTTTCGGGCATAATAGCTTTCTTCATTATATAGTCCTTGCAGATCGGTCTGTTGGATTTGATACTGGAACCCGACACTTACATCTAGAAAAGGTAAAATTTTATATTTTCCACTTATGGTTGAATACCACTCATTCAATCTTGTCGTTGAAACAGCCTGCTTATAATCAGACAATGGATAATACCCCCAGTCTAAGTAAGGTGTGCCATAATTTTCGGTCATATAAGTACCCCTAAATTCTGGATAAAAGGCGCGTTGAGAGCCATCATTATTGTAAAAATCCATGTAAGGCACCTGCTTACCGTTGTAGTGAAGTGATTCAAACTTTGGCTTTCCTGATTCAGAAATACTGTTTGTAAACAAAAGGTTGATCGCAATGTCCAGTTTTTCTGTAGGCTGGAAGCTATTTGTAAGCTGTAAATTCAACTTTCGAAACCGTCCTGCATACTCGTCTATTTCTCGGGTATAGCCTCCGGAAAAACCATAATTATACTGTCTGCTGCCGCCCGAAAGATTTAAGGAATACTGTTGCGAGAAGGGCGATTCGAGAAACAGGTCACGGTATGATTTTCTCCCATCTTTTGTCATAAGCTCATTGATCAGATCTGCTGAATCTGCAGGAGTCAGCAATCCACGTTTTGTCCTGTCAAATATGTCTATAGCCGGCGTGACCGAGATATACTGAAAACCATTCCCAAGCCAATCGTAAAATCCCTTATTGAACAACATGGACTCCGCATCGATAAAATCCTTATTGGACAATTGATACACCTGATCAAGGATTGGCTTCGCTTTTGTAATCAATGTGCTGCTAAAGGTGGTATTCATTATTTTGCCAGCACCCTGACCTCCTTTTTTAGAAGTGATGACCACAACCCCGTTTCCTGCCCTTGCACCCCATATCGAACTTGCCGCGGCATCTTTCAAAACGGTAACAGATTCGATGCTATTCGGATCTATATTAGCCACATTGCCCTCATAAATAAAACCATCCATTACTATCAATGGATCAAGATTACCATCTATGGTACTGAGACCCCGAACAGAAAAATTCAGCTTTTGTCTGTCACTGACAGTACTGGGCTGATTTTCAAATCTCAGCCCAGAGGCCACATTATTGAGCCTGTTTAAAATGTTTGTACCAGTTTGCTGGTTGAGCATATCATTGGAAATCACGCTGGCAGAACCTGTTGTTTCATTGGGTTTTAAAATCTGATAGCCCGTATTGATCTGCACTTCTTCTAAATAATTATCCTTTACAGCCATCAAAACCCTAACTTTAGCCAACACATCCTTTACCAATACCCGTAATTCCTGATAACCCATTGCCGAAAACCGAAGAGTATCCCGCGAATCTCCGCTTATTCCGAAACTTCCATCGGCTTCACTTTTTAAACGCATATTTGTAACCATATTTTGCACAGTGACGCCCTGCAATGGGCGCAAGTCTTCGCTTGATATAATTACTCCCCGAACTATGTTTCTTTCTTTTACCTGACTATAGGACGTAAGCCAGCACATCCAAACACTTAGGATGCATAACATTCTCATATACATACCCTACCCTCCTATCTATCTGTTAATGAAAATGATGCACAGGCAATAGTCTCCTGCGAAGAATTAAGCTCTAAACCCATTGCTCGGAGAAATGCCTTTCGCGTATCCTCTTCCCAGCCTTCAAAATCTTTAGGAATGGTCATGTCTACAAGTACCTCTTTGGAAGCTCCAATTACCAATGGACGATGAAAATACAGGCTTAGGTTATCCACCAACAATTCTAATGGAATATTGCGGAATTTCATTTCCGTCTGCGAATCTCCTAGGAAAACTTCTGGGATACCACCTTTGCTCCTGATCTTTTCGGCAGCTGAATTGAAACTGACGCGCCATACATCCGTTGGCTTGTTTTCTACAGATAGTTTTATCCCAAAGAACTTTTTAAAATCTTCCGTAAAAAATTGTTTCGCTCTGCTCTTAGGCAAAGAATCCAGCACCACCATTTCATAACAGAAGCTATTTTCATAACGATTTGGGGTCAGGAGTCTGTGTTTAGGGTTTACTCCGCTGCTTGTAGCAAACTGCCAATGTCTCCATGGTATTCCTTTCAATTCTTTTTGAAAGGCTATGCCCAAGAGCTGAGAGAATCTGAGGTTCAATAGCTGATACCTGGTCCGTTTTCCGTCGAACGCATAATTTCCAGAACTAGCATCTAACCCTTCTTGATAAGTCTGAAAAACAGAACCTGCATAAAATCCGTTATTCAGCATTTCATTGGTTATCAGAGCCACTTCTTTATTGGTCCTCATTTTTTTTTGATGGAAATCTGCATTTCCAGTATGAAGCACTGCTGTTATATTTTCTTTTGACAATGCATTGGGATAAGTATTTGCAACCAGAATACCATCTTTATTTATCCAAACGACATGTGGAACCGCGTTATGAGGGAATAATTGCTGAAAAATAGTGTCGCCAAATAGATAAGGAAGGGAAGTCTGAAAGCCATATGCCGTTTTATATTTTTTCTTTAGATCTTGTACACGTTTTTGTGTATCCTTTGTCTGTGTGCTATTGACAAGCAGCACGGCAATCTCATCTTTATTAATCGCCAATACATCTTCTAGATGTGGAAATCCCTCAATACACGATGGGCACCAAGTCGCCCAAAAATCCAGCAGGATCAGCTTCCCTTTCAGATCAGCGAACTTGATCGTTTTCTTTTTCCCATTAAAATAGTTGAGTTCAAGCGACTGGTTCCATACCGCATCCGGGATTTTATCGCCCGGTTTTAGCGCAACGAGACTGGAGAGCCCATCGGCCCCGCTGTTCTTGCGGGGCGTCTGAGCCGATAAACTAAACATAGAAACTAAACATAAAAACAAGCATGACAAAACCATGCGATACGCCCGTTTATAATCTGCAACGAATAAAAAGCATTTTAAAGCCTGCTGAACAACTTGACCTATCGATCCAAGCAAAGTATTGACTCGAAACACAAAAGCCTTACAGATCGACTTAAAGAACCTTAAAACAGATCCTTCCGATTCTACTCCATAAGTCAATCTAGCATCTCCCCCCTGCTGAAAATCTTCGCCCATCTTTTGAGCAATTCCTGCCGAATTTTTACATTTCATCGGATTTTCATCGAGTCGGCATCGGGTTTTGATCGGTGTAACCCGATGAGATCCCGATGAAAACTCAAGGCCAATAGCATGAAAGGCAGAAGCTGGGGCGAAGTTGGTCAGGCAAAAGTCCGAATAAAGTGATACCTCTTCCGCTCTTCGGCTGACCTTTGGCTCGGCTTCGAGACTTCTTTGGGACAAATTCGAGACAGGCTCGGGAGCTCTTCGACTCGGCTTCGGCAGGGCTTCGAGTACGCTTCGACTCCTACCCGAAGCGCAGTCGAACAACAGTCGAAGCGTTCCCGAAGAAGAGGCGACGCTGGTACGACGCAGTGTCGAAGGACACTCAAACAAAACCCGAAGGCTGCCCGAAGAACCAGCTGTTTTAATTTGATTCTGAGCGCTAATCTTACAGCGCTTTTTTAGCCGGATCGAAGTACCTTTAAAGTACGTTTTTCCTTGTCTAATTTTCTTACGCAAATTTTGCGTAATTAGTACTATATCTGTGCTTAAGTAGTGCTTCACAGGTACTTGAAATATATGGGTTATATAGCCCTTTAAAAAGGCTAAAAATTTCAGGATATTCATTATTTAGTTTATTAGTGGTTTTGAGAAAGCTGATAAAAAAAATCGAAGATTTCCTTGCTACTTTCGAGTTCGCAGGCGATGAATCTATTGCTTCGGAGAAATGAAATTTCTACCCCTGTCAGATTAATCTTTTTGTAGTGAATCAGAAAATACCCCATTACCATCCGAAATAATGCGACGGAGAAACTTTGTATATCCGCTGCACTAATAGTGGGATTAACTCCCCTTTCTCGATCGAAATAAATCGTAAGCAATTCTACTAGATGATTACGACAACTATCCATATCGTATCTAGTCCAAAAATCTTTGACACATGCTACTGGATCATAGTCTAGATGATGGATTTCGTACATCGCCAGGTCAAAGGCGACAAGTTTCTTTAAAAGCTCTTTCATTTTTTTGGCTTTTGAGGGCGTATATCTGCATGGATTCTTTGAAAAAATAGGAAAAAGCAATCCCTATCGAGTCCAAAGTCTCAACACAGCTTACACTGTTAAAAAATTTATTAACTAAACCTCAGAATGCCGTTTTACTCTTTTCGTCAATGGTTATATATATGTTCGTACGGACATCCACAATGATAGGAAGAACCGACCCTTTGTTGTATCACAACAATATTTAGAATAGAAATTTGTCTTCGAAGAAAAGTTTACCTAAATTTATGGTGCAAACAATTATTTAGAACAAGCCATCTTCATTGCCTTTTATTCTCTATTTAAATATTGAAGTATTGGGTCGGTGGCAGACACGCTTAAGGGAAGGATGGCAATCCTATTAAATAGATATTGCCGAGCCATTTTTTGGTGACTCCTCTCCTTTTACGTGCTGTTTATTGTTAAGTCGTCTAATCCGGCGCGCGGATTAAGTTCTTATACAATAGTTTAGTGGAGCACAGTGATAGTCGAACTCTAGTGAGTAAATACTGATTGTAAAAAATGGTTATTTTAAATGTTCTCATAATTTTAATAACTATGTGAACGAGCCCCCATTAAAATACGTAAGGGATGAAACCTTACTGATCCTACACTCTTTTCACTAGAACAAATGCCCTAGCTCAGCCCTACAATAAAAACTTTATTGTAGGTGATACCCGAAAGCGAATTCACAGCAAGGCTCACCCCCACGTTAATCTGTTATGTAAAGATATAACATTAGCGGGAAATGAGCTTAACCTTACTGTCTCCTTCACGGGTATCAATCGAAAAGTTGAGAGACTCGTCAATATTCAGAGGCATTTTAAAACGCCTGATATTCACTCGTTAAACTTATACCAAACATAGGTATTATTTTCTAAAATACAAAATATTATAAAAAAGAAATTATGATTTCTCATCATATTGGAATATATATCGAGCAGAATTTAAAAGCTAAAAATTGGGAAGCAAAAGATTTAGCTTCTATTAGTGGTTTGAGCAATTCAGATATTAGTAAATATCGTAGTGGTACAGTTGCAAAATTGAAAGCAGAAATTTTTTACAAAATATATAAAGCTTTCGGTGACTCCTGTGAAAAAGCGACAAAAGTCGTTTACCCTGATTTGAATCTTAAGCTTGATAAATATGTACCAAAAGCACGTAACGAATTTGGGCAATTTATGAGTCAATTTGAAACAAGCAAGAATTCTCCAGAGGAAATAGCAACGAAAACTCGGCTCGACGAGAATAGATTGAAAGATCTATATTTCCGGAAGGCTGCTCTTGAAGCATACGAATTTCTTTTAATAGAAAAGGCTATAGGAAAAAGACAGGGAGAATTGTTTGATGAGTTTTTCGGGAAATAAGAAATCACCTACTCATTTTAAACAACTAAAATTAACTTAAAAAGAAATATGGAAATTCAATTTATTGGACAGGGGCATAAAGTGTCTGATGATTCATGCTTGGCGTCAAATTTAATATCACTTCTAAAAGACAATAAATATAATTCTTTTAAATGTCTGGTTGCATTTGCAAGTTCGATAGCTTTCAAATCGTTATTGCCACATATTGACACCGCCAAAAATCATCTTTCAGAAATCGTATTTATCATTGGAGTAGATCAATTTGGAACCTCTAATGAAGCTTTAGACCAACTTTTGGAAATGAATGTAAATTCTTATATATACTATACATCTTCTCCGATTATCTTTCATCCAAAAATCTATTTATTTGAAGGAACAGAAGATGTCGCTATTATAGTAGGCTCAAATAATCTAACGCAAAAAGGCTTAGTACAGAATATTGAAGGATCAGTATTGATCAAATACACCAAAAATGAAAAAGTAGATTTTTTGAAACAAATTGAAGAATACTATTTTACAATTTTTGCAGGAAACGATCCTAATTTATATAAATTAACAACAAAACTAATTGATGAATTAGTTAAAGATGGAATTGTCAAAAAAGAAATTGAAGTAAGAAAAATATATAATATTAAAAAGCCAGAATTGTCTTCAAAAAAAGATAAATCCTACCCTCCTAGAGCTCTTCAAAAAATTCCTAAAGATTTTCATCCCTCTATTTCATCTGAAGCAACTACCTCCCTAATACCTACAGCAGATGCACTACCTCAATCTAATAGCCCGATAACATTAGAGGCAAAAGAAGTTCTTATCGCACAAATTGGAGGGCCAGGACGATGGCAACAAGTCAATTTTCCAATAGCCTTATTTCAAGAATATTTTGGAGCAACGGCGGGTGATAATTCATATACTGTTCAAATTAGACACATAGAAGACAATGGAACTTTAAACGAAGTAGAAAATAGACAAACAGTTACTGTTTTAAGTAAAAACTATAGAATAGAATTGGGGGCGACTGCTGGAAAAAAATATCCTCCACTTCCCGATAGACCAATTGTAGTCTTTATAAAGAGAGCTGGAAACGAATTTCTTTACAAATTATTTATGCCTAGTGATAATGACTATTCAAATATAAGTTCATATCTTTCAGAGAGCTATGATGGTCCTGAAAGACAGCTTCAAAGAATCTTAATTTCATCTGACGAGCTTAAGGATAACTGTCCTGAATTATATGAGATTATCGAGAACTATATTTAATAGCAAACAATCAAAATTTCAGCCTGTTCAGATGCTTCCAAATGTTTATCACTACTATTCAATTTACTGTGCACAAATTGCCCTGCTGATCTTATTTCAACATTATCAAAATATCCTCTGGCAATAATGAGCAAATCATTTAGCCTTACTACCCTAGGATGTGACTGCTTGTCTTCGTCATAAGGAGAATATGACAAGACAAGCTTTTTGTTTTTAGCGCTAACTTTTTCAAATAATTTCCGAAAAGCATCTTCCGCTTGTTTCTTGATACAAAATGGCGATTGATGTCTATCGTCTCTATAAATCCCCTTACTTAGCGATACGACTTTATTAACTTTGTTAGTGGTTATCAAAGGTTCATCCCCTAAGGCAATCGTCTCTAATACGTGATAAAATCTACTATAGTGATCTCTGGTATATGGAGGATCAGCATAAACAACGTTTACGCTATCTGGTAACTCATCGAGATAAAGATTAAAATCACTTTTAAAAATTTTATTCGAATAGATAGGCTTATTAATTTTACAATATTTATTCAACCATTTAGAATATAAACTGAAAACATCAATAAAACGATCTTTTTTCAACTTAGTGATTATACTTTTTTTAAGTTCTCCTTTTGAATTTAGTGGGTTTAGAGGCTGTGCAAATTGCTTACCTACCGTATTTACACTATCACTAACCGAGCTCAATAAAGGTGCTAAGTAAAAATCTTTAAATTTTTTTGGAATATAATCTTTTATAAAATTAAGGATTATATCTATTGCTAAAGCTTGTTTATAAGAAAAGTAAATTCCGCCATAATATCTAAAAATAACAATCGAGTTTTTATTAATACCCAATAAATTCAGTTTATTATAAAACCGCTCAAAAATCTCGACAAAATAATTACCTTCTCTATATTCTCCCAGTTCATATTTAATTAAAGATCCATCCAACAACAATGTTGGAACACTATTATTATTATGTTCAATCAGACACTCTTCGGTACTAATCAGTTCACGAGCTGCATCGAAATATTTATTAAAAAGTCCGGAATTTGAAATTTTCTCTAAAATTGTATCTGCCTCAAATGGTTTATCGGGAAAGTCACTTAATACCGCAGAACATATAACTCTTGAATATTCTTGAATATCTATGGCCGTTACTGCCCTATCTTGCGATAGGAAAAATGATACTGAACCTGATCCTGAAAATAAATCACATACTTCTCCTTTTTCTGGATCAATTTCGTCAATGGTATTCTTGATAAGATCAAGAATACGATATTTACTTCCTAAATAATGTATTGGTCTAAAAACTTCGTTATTTAAAGGCATTAAATATATTTTAGTTTGTTTACTTTGCAACAAAATTACTTTTTTAAATTGGCTTAGTGTAATGGAAATCGGAAATATAACTTCCAACCTTGTAATTCAAGGAGATAATAAAAAAATTTTAGATTTACTACTTCCTCAATATAAGGATAAAATTAAATGTATTTATATAGATCCTCCATATAATAATGGAGATAAATACCATCATTACGATGACAATGTAAAACACGAAGAGTGGCTTAATGATATTTCAACAGTTTTAAAAAAATTGAAACCTCTATTAACCAAAGATGGCAGCATTTGGATTTCCATAGATGATTCAGAAATGCACTATCTTAAAGTTGAGGCGGACAAAATATTTGGCAGACAAAACTTTGTTTCTACAATAATCTGGCAACAAAGAACAACGAGGGAAAATAGAAGTGTTTTTTCGAAGAATCATGAATATTTATTAGTTTACTGTATTAATCAAACGGAATTCAAGAAGACACGCAATTTACTCCAAGATATAGAGGAAGAAGTAATGAAAAAATATAAAAACCCAGATAATGATCCTCGCGGTCCATGGCAGTCTGTATCTGTGAATGTTCAGGATGGACATGCTGTACCAAGTCAATATTATAATATTATTTCTCCCAATGGAAAAGTTCACTATCCTCCAAATGGCAGATGCTGGATATATAATGAAGAGCGAATGAAAAAAGAAATAATCGAAGGGAATATTTGGTTTGGCACAGATGGAAACGGTGTACCTCGAGTAAAAAAATTTTTTAAAGATAGAAAGATAGGGCTTACCCCTGAAACACTTTGGCTAGGTAGCGAAGTCGGCACAAATAAAACAGCAAAAAAGCATTTTTTAAATATGTTTCCTAATGAAAAAGTGTTTGATACCCCAAAACCAGAGGGGCTTATTCAAAGAATTTTAGAAATATCTACTAATGAAAATGATACTATTCTTGACTGTTATTTAGGCTCGGGTACTACTGTCGCGGTTGCTCACAAGATGAACAGAAAATATATAGGAATAGAAATTGGTTCGCATGCTAAGCAGATAGTTTTAGAAAGAATGAATATGGTAATTGCAGGTGAAGAAGGTGGAATTTCGAAGTCAGTTTCATGGAATGGAGGGGGCAATTATACATTTCTTGATTTTAGTTAGCAGTTAATTAACATTTTACTGGAAATTAGTACATATAAATCAAATGTATCCGCCCTATGAACTACATTTCAATTGATTTCTTGAAGTTCTGGGACGGATACAATCAAATCATTTATCACTGAACAGCTTGAGGTACTCATGCGGAGTATGTATGTCAAAGAAATGAGTACAGGCGGCAATAAGTGAGTTTATTCGCTAGATGTATGCCATAGAGGTCTTTGCTACTGAAATACACCGTATCAGCGAAAGTTTGCTTCCAGCAGTGAATGAGTGGCGAAGTAGGCTCCTGGAAGCTGTTTATCTCTTTGTATTTCTGGATTGCATGACATTAAAGTTCACCATAATGGATTTAACTAACTGTTGCATATTCCGATATTTTTGAGACTCCGTGTAACATCAAATAATATTTAAGGTAATGTTACATAAGAAAATCTACATTTATAACCCGCAAATTCCAAACTTTTGCTTGCGACATGAAAAAAAGTAACCTTACTAAAGAAGGGTATATCCTTTTTCTCCCTCTTGTTCTTTTCTACCACCACTATAAATAAGATAGTGTAGTTTGAAGGGATTAAAGGTTTAAGTGTCGTAGCCTTAGAATATTTATCGTTCTTCAAATGATCAATAAACTGATCCAATAACTTCTCATCCTGCTTTAAAGCCATTCCGCTAAAGTTCCCTTGTTGAAACAGGTGGCTTAAACTGGAGGAAGACTTTCCTTTTTTGACATGGACAAATGTATTCGTATTGCTATCATAAATGTCACAAGCTTCATTTTGATCTTTTCCAATATATTTTAATCTTCCATCGGAATGCCCTAAATCGAAAAGAAAACAACCTTTAATAGCATCACATATTTCTTTATTGTATTCTGATTCCTTGATTTTACTTTTTGTTGGAGAAGGAAACGTCTTACTAACATCTATAACTCTGCTTTGAAAGTAGTCGTTAATCAAAGTATAGAAATTTGATGAGACTTCGTACCAACTGCCATCGGAAAGAATATATTTATTACCATTAGAAAATGTTTCCCAAGATAATGATCTCACCAACAACCATGATCTTCCTCTTCCTTCGTCCCTGATTTCATGAATTTTGAAACTGTCTAAAGTATCCAACGATATTTTCTTTCTTTCATCACCAACACTCTTTTGCCAATCTTCGATTGAGGGCATTTCGAAAACATCTTTTTTATCCAGATGAGTACCATCACCAGATGTAAAAGAAAAGCCTTTAATCTCTATATCTTCACCAAAAAATACAGGGGGAATCACATACATTTCATCTAACTTGCCATTTTTAAGTTCTTTGGAGAGTAATTTTAGCAATTCGATTTCTAATTTTTTGTCACGTACAAGAGAAATGTTATCAATCCACGGATATTCCTTTTTATACGTATCTTTCTGATACAATTTGTAAATTTCGTTTACATATTTCTTCAAATCTGCAATAGAGTTTATTGACTTTCCGGTCCTCAAACTGTCACGACCTTCAAAAGTGCCTCCTAAATCTAATTTTTCCGGCAATTTTCCCACTATACCTCGCAATATTTCTCGATCTTTATTAATTTCAAAATCTTCCGGCGTAGTACCAACGGCAGATAATCTTTTTGTTTTCTGAGATTTCAGCTCCGGTTTTGTAGTATCCAATTGCCTAATCTCATCTTTTGGTATTGCATTAATTGCCGTCCTAAGTCCGAAATTATATTCGATCTTTGTAGTATCAATTAAGTGAATACCCATACCAAAAGGAATAGCAAAATATCTTTTTTTAATTTTTATTACTACTACTGCATAGGATGAAGAATTACGAAACGGATTTGACTTCAACTGAAAACTATCTACTACAAAGCCTGCCCAGTCAGGGCTATTGCCACCACTAGCTTTGTAGTAAAGAATACATCCATCCTTCTCTTCACTCCTAAGCCGTTGTTTAAATAATTTTTTCGGATCTAATACATCCTCCTTTAACAGATAAATAGTAGGTTTTACTGTGGTCATAATTGGCTAATAATTAATCTATCTTAAATTGCTTGTTTTACAAGGCTCATTATATACTCCAAATCGTTTGTATTACGAATAGATATTTGATAATATCCTCTCCCCCATTTTGTTTTATCCGTCATTAATACTCCTAAGTTTTTAATATCGGAGAAAGTACAATTCTGGGTATTTATATAGAGTTTCAACTCTTGAGATTGAACCACAATATCCGTTATAATTCTATTTTCTTTTTCAAAACTTATATATAGCTTCTTGGGTACCAAATTTATAGCGTCAGCTAAGTTCAAGATTGCAATTTTGTATGCTTCATACAATTCTTTTATTTGTTCAGATTTACTCTGTAGATGATCCTCTTCGGTATAAACCTTAATTTCTTGGGTGACATTGGCTATCGCTGAATTTGCTCTCTGCTGAACTTGCTTTATACTCGGAGCCGCCTTCGATTTCTTGATCGGATTTATAACAATAATATCCTGCTCATATCGCTTTAGTTCCCAAAGTTCAATCGGGAGATCCTTAAAGTTCGAGGCTTGCTTTTGAAAATCAGTGAAAGAAGGCGATACAAAAATCACCATCGACTGTGACCAGTCGATATCCGATCTTCGAAGATTTTGCTGATGAGCTTCATTGTATTCAACAATAAACTCAGCTTTGTTTTCCAGCATTATGTTTAGATAGGATATGCCCTGATCAACGACGGAAAAATTGCGTTCTCGTTTGTACTCAATTATAATAAAAGATTTACTTTCCGTATCATAAGCTAGCGTATCAAAACGTTGCCCTTTGATCACAAATTCGGATTTCACTAGTTGTAAACCCGTAATAGCTTCGAGATTTCCTTCGAAAAGCCTCTGCATTTCTATTTCAAGTTTAAAAGGAAATTCTTTCAAACCGTTTAATTGATTTTTGGTATGGGTAAAAAGTTGCATAAAGGAAGATACGTATTTTCTTATTCGGTAACAATCATCATTGCGAAAGTTGAAATAAAACTAACAATAACATTCTGCATAAAATTACGGGAAACCATAATTAAGTATCCCAACAGTTATAAATAGGGAATACTTCATCCCAGTTTTATTAATCGGAGCGTTGCTTCTCTCTTCATATTTAGATTTCCCCTTCCTCAAAAGTATCTTGAGTGGCAGCGATAATCAATGATTCTGCCACAAGCATGAACATGTTCTTTTTAGTCAGTGATACCATGTCATTGCCAACATGGAGAAGCACCGGCCCCATTTGGTCATATATTCTCTTCGTTTTCCTTGCTTTGCGCTCCACAGCTTTCATATCATTGCCAGACTGCATATAGATATTTACTAAATGGTCGAATATCTTTTGCTGCTTACTGCTGTAGGATTGGCTATAGGACTGGCTATACCAATTTTCGGTGGCTTCCTCAAGCGTCATCACCCATGCACTTATTTTATTAAACTTTTGGCTTTTCACATAGTCTTCCTGACCTGTCAGGTGTTCGATTTCAAACATCAATAGCATATTCAAATCGTTCTGCTGGTAAGCATGATCCAAAATGCGAATCAGGTCGCTCTTTTTGATGTCACCTGTCTCGGTAATCGTGAGCTCATCGGTCATCCGCTGCACAAGCGTATGATAAAGTTCAACCACTTTTAGTGGTTTATCTTCTTCTCCTTTTTCTGTAAAATGCGGTAAGGGTGTAAATCCGAGACGGTCGTGGAGATATTGACCCAAAATTGCCCCGCTTTCTCTGCTTTCGTCCAGTTTTTCTAGAGGCAGATCCATATCGGGGACGAGCATATTTAAGATCCGGCCAAATTCTTGCATCCCCAGATCGCCTACATACGGCTGCTGCGTATAGCGCGTATAAAATTCGAGCTGATCTCCACTTGGTTCACACAGTTCAAAGGATTGATCACAAACCGTAATGATAGCCTGAGCTAAGGTCTGCTCTTCATTCTCGCTTAGTTTAAATCTCTTCTTATGCTCATCCAGCTGCTGTGCCATCCAAAAGTATGCCTCGGCCAGAAGATTAGCCGAATCTCCCATAACCTTATGATAGCATGCTTGGACCGCCTGCTCAAGTGCCCTATGCCTAATCCGATCTGCCTCGAGCTCTAGATATTCTTGTTTGAATTCGTAAAATTTGTCTATCAACTGGTTACGACTATAGCAGCGCGAAATGATTTTTAAAGAATTATTTTGTTCTTCAGAAAACACATCATCTTCCAAATTAACAAAAGCGCTATCGTAAGGTCGTTTGACTGCATCTTTCGGTAAGGGCTCCACGTCTACGGAAATGCCCATGCCCTGGAGCATAAGACATTCACAAAGATGGGTTAATCGCTGGTCACTTACTTGATAGATGGTAACTTCATGAAACATAGTATCGATAAAGTTAAGAACCTGCTGGTCAACTATACCTATGAAAAAATCCAGCGAACTTTGACTTTCTGTAGCAACTTCTATGGCCAATTCGCGAAATATGGGGTGACGGTCTGCCATATTCAAAAAATGACTCGGTCGGATATACAGTTCCAAATAATCAGGTTCTGTCGGTGGCAATACATATTCCAATGCGTGTTCATTCTGCCAGAATAATTGAAATTGTAATTCATCACAACGGCTTTGATGCTGTTCCTTAACTAAGTGAGTAAGACAATCAGCAGACAACTCTATACGGAAAGTGACCACAGGCTGGGCGGGAATAGCATATATCTTTTTTTCATCCTCTATAAGGCAGTTGGAGAATCGTGCTGTTATATTTCTACCGTAAAGTTCGTGACATTTGATAATGGAATTGTCAAAAACATGCTCCTGGAAATGAAAGATTGGCTCGTGATCTGATAAATAAAAATTGGAAAGTTGCGTTGGAGTATCCATTGTATCGTTGAGAAATACCTGTATAACTGGATGCTGATCCGCTGATTCTGAGTTCATAATGTATTCGATTATTATATAGAAGGTTCGAATTCCTAAGGCACTGCCGTCGGATATCATATCAGTTTATAATCAATATAGCTTAATGATCAGCCAATGATTTGACTAATCTGTTTATAATCTTAAGATATAAAAATTTAATTAATTAACCAAATAGGTATTAATAATAAAGCGTTGCCTTGTCAGATCAACATGCTAGATTCCATACGCATCGTTCGGTAACTACTGTCAAAACTTATGTCATCAAGGTAGTAATTTCCCACTTCACGTTTTTCTATTTTGTCCACTATTGAGTCGATCTTAGTGGTTGTTCGGAAATTCCGAACAACTGAAATCTCACCCTCCATTCTGGCGGACTTTAATGTGGATGCTGTTTAGGAATCAAAATCTTATAAAGCTTAGTAAATAAAAAATGCGAAGTGCTTTCCAAATACGTATTTCTATAACTTAAAAACCTTATGAAACAGAGTTCATTTCTACATTTCAATCATGCAGTAACTAATTATTGAGGGCCAGTGGTTGGCTACCTTAGCTTTGCTAACTTTTTGTTCTTCTTTGGATTATGGTTTTAATTTCAAAGATACGGAAAAGAATAATAGCTTCGTTGTGAGCGCTAATGTAAAGTTGGTCTAGAATTATGTTGACCATAGTTTGAATACCACTAATATACTTAATATCAAAGTCAGTCCGCTAATAAGCCAAATAGAAATCTTAATTGTCTTTTGATTTTCGGCTAGTAACTGTGTTTGCTTTTTGGTTTCTGATTCAATTACCTGTCTTAATTCTCTAGAATTTTTAGCAATCTCAATTTCAAAAATCTGTTTGAGGTGGTTTCTCTCGTTTTCAATTAGGTTTTTAATTTCCGATTTATGGTCAGCAAGTCTTATTTTGATTGTACTTTCAAGGTCTCTGTAAAATTCCTTATTTTCTTTTCGTATTTGGTCGCTTTTTTCATCAAGAAGTTTTGCAAGCTCGGTTTTGTTCTGCTTGTTAGCAGTTCCAATTTCCGCTAAACTTCTGACAACATTTTCTTGTTGGTCTTTTTGTAGTTCACTTATTTTGCCAAGTTGTTTACTATTTTCATCAAACTGTTTGATTATCGTATTGTATGTTTCGCTAAGCTGATGTAATTTTTTAAAAGCATCCGAAACATCTTTAAGCTGTTCAACTTCTTGGTTGAAATCTTCAAGCGTTTGATTAAATTTCTGCAAGTTGCTCATATAATTTTCTATTAAGTATTTTCATTTTTTTTAATTTCTCTTTATAAACGTCATTTAGCAAATAAGCCAAATCGTAATATTCTGCAAGCTCCTCCAACATTTCAGGATAATATCTTAAAATGGATTGGCTTAAGTCCATTTTTTGATCTTCGGTCAAATGCTTTCCTAAAATTTTTAAGCGTTTCAAAATATCTTTTTGTTTTCCTTGGGTAAAAATTTCGTTTACACGTGACAACGCACTTTCAAAACGTTCTTTACCATCACTATCTTCATATTCATCCAATGCCAAACGCACAAAACCACTTACGAAATTTAGAGATACACTATTGCGATAACTTTCCAAAAAACGGCTTATGCTGTCTTTTAGTTTTTCAAATTCCGTTCTACTTGGAAACTGATTGTTTGCAGTCAAAACTTCAAACCATTTCTCGTAATCTTTTGGATTTTCAGCAATATGTTGAAGAACAAATGTTGTCTCTGAAAAAATGAAATAGCTGTCAATCCGTTGCTTAAAACTTTCGCTATCGTTAAACTCTGAACACCAATCAGAAAGAGTTTTAAGCGATTGTTTTCTGGTATATGCAATGTTCTCAAAAGTCCAATTCAGCAAATATGTAACTGATTTTTCTAAAACTGTGTCTTTCTGAACTTTTTGCAATTCTTCTTTTACATCCGTGTTTGCCTCATATTTCGCAATATAATCCGAAACGCTTTTGATGATATTTTTTTCGTCAAGCGAGTTAAACTGAACATCAAAATGATTTACAAAATTGGTTGTCCAATCTGAAACAATTCCTAATAGACTTAAACGATAAATTGCTTTTTGTAAGATATCACTGTTAATTCTAAGTTTGGAATATGCGTCATTCCAAAATATTTTAATTTTTGCTTTTTCTTTGAAATAGTATCTGATTACACCTAAAATAATTTCAAAATCTTTTTCAATGTCGTTTTGTCCTTGAACAAATAGAAAAACTTGTTTAAAAACATCTCTACCGCCAAAACCAACTTCATCACTTATGGTTTTCATTTCAGAAAAAGTTGTGTCCTTATGAAAAAGTCGCTCAACTCTTTCTTTGTCATGAGTTTCAGGCGAATGCAAAATATAACATTTACCTATTTTATTTCTGTTTTCTTCTTTTCGCTTGTCCCAACGACCCGCTCTTCCTGCCTCTTGGTAAAGTGCTTCTATTGAACTTGGCAAGCCATAATGAAAAGTGTAAAAAATATTCTGCTTATCAATGCCCATTCCAAAGGCTTTTGTAGCAACTAAAAGTTGATACTTGTTTTCTTTGAAATCCTTTTGAACTTGTATTTTATGTTTGTTAAACTCATTTCTAGGCAATACATCTATTTTTTTACCTGTTCTGTTTCCATTTTCATCATATTCATCGACTTTTGGAATATCGCCTGAAAACCAACTTACTTTATTTTGATAGAGAGTATTTAACGTGTTGGAAACAGGAAAACAACCATAGTCGCCATTTACATTTGGTGTAAAAATTAAGCCTGCTTTTTCCGTTGTTTCAATAAAATCTTCCGTATCCTTTAGTTCGTTTATTAACTTTTTGAGTTTATCTCTTTTATTACCGTTATCATTAAGAACTTCGAACTGTAGTTCTTTACGGCTGTAATCCAATAGCGATTTGATATTTTCATCTTCCAAGCGCTGTTTCTGTCTTGAAAACTCAATTTTTATATCTTTCAAAACGTTTACAGAAGCCGTTGCAGTTAAACCGATATATTTAATTTTGCCTTCTTTGTTGTCGTCTTTTGGGCTTAGTCTGTCTATCGTTTTTGCTAAATTCAAATATGAAGTTCTAAAATCGTGTCCCCATTCTGAAAGGCAATGCACTTCGTCAACTACTGCATAAGCAATAGAAAAATTGGCAACTATGGCACTTATTCTATCTCGGAAACTTGGTATTTGAAATTTCTCTGGAGAAATCCAAACAAACAAATATCGTCCTTGCTCAAAGTTTATTTCTATTTCTCTTCTTTCGTCTACTTCCAAATCGCTTGTGATGAAACTTACATTTGTTATAAGCGTTTTAACCAAATTATCGTTTTGGTCATACATCAATGATTTGATTGGACAAACTACAAAATTTATGCTTGGTTGCAACAAGCAAGGAAGTTGATAACACAATGATTTTCCGCCGCCTGTCGGCAGAAGTCCGATTGTATCTTTTCTATTTAATGCATTGGAAATAATGGGAAATTGCCCTTCACGAAAACTTTGTTTATCAAAGATGTTGTCAAGAAAAAATTCTAAAATTGTTTTGTCTTCGTCTGTTACATGATAATTTATTGGTTCGGTTGTGCTAACTCTGAAATAATTTTTGTCTTTTACAATATCAAAATAGTCTGTGCGAACAAAAATCACATCTTCATTCATTCTGTTTTCGTCCGTGTAGCGTTTGAATAGTGAAAAGTCAATGTTTATTGACTTTGTTGTTGGCTGAAATTTAGTTTTGTCATTCGTTATTAAAATGTTGAATTTTGGCTTTTTAAATTCTTTTTTATTTTTGAGTTGCCAAAGTTTATCAATCCAAATGAGCAAATCATTAATTGCCAATTCAGCAAAATCGGGTAAATCTTCGTGAGATAAAATGTTAAAACACCAATCTTCATCAAATGTTAAATACTTGTGACTAAGTAACTCAATAAGCAGGACTTGAAAACGAATTATTGCTGTAGGCAATAATTTCGTTTTAATTTCATCTTTACTCATTTGGTTTTCTTCTATTTTTTCGCAAGCATTTTTATAGAAATTCAGGAGTTTCTCGTAACGTTCAAGATGTTTTAAAATTGTATCAACTTTTTTCTGGTAAGTGCCTTTTTGTAGTTCTTTAGCTGTAATTCTTATTGTCGCAATGCCTTTGCCCGATAAATAATTATCTCTTGTCCTGTCTGAAATTCTCGTAACTTCGTCAAGTTTATGTTGTTGTCCGTCAATTTCAATTACAAGTTTGGCTTGTGGTAAATAAAAATCAACTTGTTGATTGATAAAATTCCTCTCATGTTCCCCTGTTATTTCATTAATTTCAATTTCGGGAATGAGCAACGATTGAATAAATGAAAATTTGCCAAATTCGTTTGGTATAATTTGTTCAAAAAAATCTTTCGCTGGAAAATAGTTGCGTGTCTTGTCCCCTTTAATTGTGTCGTTCCAAACAGGTGTTTGGTTTGTAGCAAACAAAAAGCGCTCTTCAAAGTTGTCAAGTTTGTGAATTTCGCCCAATTCAGATTGCAGATATTTTGAAAGAGTTGTCGGAAAACCACGTTGTAGAATGTTTTTCGTTACATACAAAATTGGTAACAGGTCAGGATTTATTTGATTTGTTACAAGGTTCTGAATTACAAAATTAGGATTCGTATATGTGTAATTTGCCGTGTATTTCTTCATTCAATTGTCTGTGGTTTGATTTAGTTAATCAGTTGGCTATGCATGTTAATATTTAGATTTATAAATATCGCAAAATTACACAAATATTTGTACTGCTTGTTTATATGGTATCACTTTATGTAATACGCCCTAAATCGTATCCTCCCCTATAAACTACAGGTCAGTTGGAATTGCAATAGTAAATCGTATCCGTCCTATGAACTACATGTCAGTTGATTTCATGAAGTTTTGCGGATAAAGGTCTTTTATATTTTTGTGGTTTATTGATTCTATATTTGGCAAAATTTCTATTGTTAAATAATCTGACAACAAAAATTTTGTCAAACCCATATTCCGCTGCAAAATACACCACTAGTTATTTAATAAAAAAAGATCGCTAAGACTGAGCTGTGGGGAACTATCACAAAATCAACCATTCGTTATAGCTAGCTATAATAGCACAGCATTTGATGCCATTGTTAAATCTTATTTTGCGATAAAAGCTTAATTTCAACTCTTTATGTAATTTAATTCTTATTTGTCTGATTAATAGCATCGGCTGGATTAAATTCTACAACAAGCTTACGCATACGTCCCTTATCGCTAAAATGACGGCTTAGGTTAATTGATTTGTCAAAAAAATCATTATAATGAAATATCCTAACAGATTTACAATTATCATGGTCAAATATTTCTTTGAACATCGTTCGATCTGACAAACCACAAGAATGTCCAATTATGAAAACTTGATAATGATCAACGTTTAAAAAACGCATCAAGTTTCTGTAATTGGAAGTTTTGAGATAATGATAAGATTTTACATGTTCAAAAAGACTATTATTCTTCTGTTCTTCAAATTGTAAATACTCTTTATCATGTTCATCCCCAAAACCAAAAATAATAGGGTTCGTTGGATTTTTAAGTTCGCCATGAATGTGATTGATGGAAAAAGAATGAAACTTATTTGCATAATAATCATTCATTATTTCGAGAGGAACTTCATATTCGTCTTTTTCAGTATTTGCAATTTCCTTGTAATACTTCCTAAGCGTATTAGTATAGTTAAAATTTAGCAGATACAATTTGTGTCGATCAAGATTTCCATTTTCATGAATTGTGTTTCTAGCCCTTGTCACATCCTCCCTATTGAGTGCAGTATCAAAATCTGATATGCTAAATTCTGATCTCATCGCTTCTAAAAGCTCCGGAATAACCTCAATTCCTCGTTCTTCTTCGATCAATAAATACTCTTTAAGCTTTCCTTTTAGAAATTCAAAATTCTTATTGATTGTACGTATATAGTCTAAATCGTGTGAATGATCTGAATCATTATACTTCTTCAACGCATCAAAATATTCTTGTTCTATATCAACCCAACCACACCCTAAGCACGAGTCAATCAACCTCTTAAAAAAACTGCATTTAAAAATAACTTCATGAGATATGATTTTTGAAACTGAAACATATTCCTCCTTCATTCTATTGTTGGTATCTAAATCATCATAAAAGCCAAAGTTTAAATAAATATTTAAGAGCCCCTTATCGTATAAATATCTGCTTATGCCAATATTATTTGCTTTCTCTCGGAGATCCATAAACCTGTAGTGCTCCAAAACTGATACATTAACCAATTCATCTTCATAAAAGTCTCCATTAGCATATATACCACCACCATTTAAACAACTATCCAAGTACCAAAAAATAAAATCTTTATAACTGGTTCTTAATCCGTGCGCCAAATCAAACCCATTACCAACAAGTATTAATCTATTCATCTTATTATAATTCTTTCAAGATCATTACTAGAAATATTATTATAATAATATTTCTAGTAAACAACCTAATTATTAGTCCTATTTTCCCGATAACTCAATTATAATCTTCTCTTTACGGATCAATTCACCTTCTAGGTATCGAATTTTATCTTCATAAACTTTTAATTTATTATACAGTTCAGATATCTCTTTATACCTAGAGTTATCGGTGTATAGCGAACTAATCTCAATACATTTATCAAATACACCCTGTATTTCCGGTAAAAAGCTAGTTTTTTTAAATAATGATCTATCGTCAAAACAAAAAGTGTATTGCTCTTCGATATTTTGTGGATCAGTAAGATGGAAAGTGCAACTGTAACCGCTCCAGTTAAAGGGTAATTCAATTATTGGTCTCAATTTCCATTTTCCAAAATTAACCGCAGTCAATTGATTTTCATTGTTTAAAAATTTTATTCTATCCTCTCCGTTACCGTTATTATTATCAATATTTACTCGTTCTGTCTTATATGTATAATTAACTTGAGTTGGACCAATAATTTTTTCAACAAATACTTTATTATTATAAAAATATATACCGTAGTTATCTAATTTATTCATAAGTGTTAATATCTGGCGTTAGTTGATGCAATGTAACTCAAAATGGCTTCTCGACTTTTAAAATCCTGTTTCTCAGCCGAATTTCCTGCTTTTACTAGAATATATTTTTTTAAATGCTGATCAAAACCAATCTGGTCATCATCAAACTCGAAATATTTCCAATGTTGGACAGAACGTTGCGCGTAATATGAAATATCTGATATTCTAAATTGAGCTTTCAACTCAATAAAGAGAGAGTAAGAGTAGTACTCGTTGTGATAGCCACTTGTAGTTGTCGAACCTAAAAGAAGTATATCAAATTCATTGTTCCATCTAATGAGTTTTTGACTTCCACAAGCAGAGATCATTTCAAACTGTTTTATGAAATTGTATCTCCAATCATCTTGATCAGAAAATTGCTCCACAATGTCTTGCAAATTGTTTGCTAAATCAAAAACAGAAATGTTATCGAGAAGTTGCTTTAAAATTTTCCGTTTTTCGTCATTATCCCTAAGCAGTCTTTTCCAACTAATATCACGTTCATTATCGATTAAAAAACTGTAATTTTTCCCTTTGCGTAGCAAATAATCACCAGTAGCTAACAATGCTCTCTCAAAAATAAAATTGTCAAAACGTTTCAAACCATTCTCACCAAATATCGATTTTGATTTTTCAGCATACTGTTTGAAAAGAATCAAATTTGGTTCGTCATTTATTTTGCACCAATGCAATAAAAATCCAATTTGCCCATTGAAATATTTATGATTCTCAATCTCAATAATTACATTTTTCCATTCTTCATTTTGCGAAATAAGTTCTGCTTTTAACTTCTCTTCGAAGAATTGCTCACTAATAAACCCCGAAAGTGAATTAATTTGTGTTTCAGCGAAATATTCAACAATAGAATTCCTATGTTGCAACAATTCATTAATAGAACGAAGAGCATTTGCAAATTCGTTTGCATTATTGAATAAATAAGGTCGGCTACCCTCTACAAGATTCCGCACAATGCGCATCCAACTGTTCAATTTTTCTTTCTCAATATTCTCCTCAGAAGCCAAATATTGATAATATGCAAATGCAACAACCAAATCAGGATATGCCAAGTCGTTTCTAATTACACCTTGAAAGATTCTTTGTTCATCCACATAGTTGGAATCGAAAAAAAACTCGATCAATCCCTTTTTATCTGATAGTTTATTTAAAACAACTTTCAATGTTTTGAAATAATCCGCATCAAAACAATCTAATTCCAAATATTGATTAAATGAAATTGGTATTTCAACAAGACGTGCCTTCTCATCACGACTTCTTAAAATCCGAATATTATTAGCAAAGATTTCATCTCTACTCGTTGTACTCTTTTTGAGTGCATAATTAATTACTGCCATGGTTCGAAAAAAATTCAAAAGCAGTTCATCAAAAATATGTTCAGTTTCGTCACGATAATTCCAAAACAAATCCGTCCATAATGTATCAATCCGATGTGAAAATTTCTCTATCGGATTTTCATCATTTTCCCAATTATTTTTTTGAATATGTTGTTCAAATCTCGCTTTGAAATTTTCAAAACCAGTAAGAGGCTTTCCCCTCGCATTCATTTTTATATATAGATCATCCGAAAGACCAAAATTTTGTAGTTCTATATAATGAAAACTTATATTGTTCAACTTTTCCCAAACCTCTGGTTTGTCGCCAAATTTCTTTTGAATCCCATCCAACATTCTGAGCATTGATTTTATTGTCGGATCTCTTTTCCACGATAGAAAAAACCAATATGTATCAATGATTTGTTCAGAGATAATTTGTTTCTCATTATAGAAAATTCCTTTATTTATTAAATCAATGCAAAATTCTCTGGAGCTGGTACGTGTTTCATAGGTAAATTTTGTTAAGAGTTTTTTCAGTTCATCATGCAATTTCCTTTCTTTAACAGCGACGAACCAATGCAGTAAAAATAAAGTTGTTAATCGCTGTTGACCATCGAGAGGTTGTAAAGTTGTTATGCCATCGTTGTCTTTTTTAACGCTTCCGTATATAAAATCCAACTCAAGTTTTTTATCATGAATAATTGCAAGCAAATCTCTCAAAAAATTAGCTCTTATGTCTACTTCTGACTCTCTACCTTGAGCATAATCTCGCTGTATAATAGGAATTTCAATATTATGTTTGCTAATTAACTCTTGGAAAGTTAACTTTTCTGATGTTGGATAATTATTCATGCTCAGCTAATTTGGGTCGAGGTAAATATTCATTAATTATTTCTTGGATTTTTTTAGAATATGATGCTCTATCATTTTCATTCCACACCTCAATATCTTTGACATCATTGGAATAATATTTCATGAAAACGTTCTTTGTACAAATTGGAATAAAAGTTCCAGCGATTTCTCTTTCAATTATCTTTTTTCTCTTCTCTTTAAATGCATCATTTTTATAGGAACGATTTGTTTTTCTGTCTAACAGACATAAATTGTGCAAATGATTATCCTCCTCGCCCAAAACATAATCGATGATGTACTCAAACTCATTTTCATCAATAGGCTTACCTGATTTTATAATCTGCTCAATCTGGCTATTTTTATCTTTATTCTTATGATTTTCAGTTTCTACAAAGTTATTTTTCAACCACTGAGCCTGATTTTCATTTTTCACTTTCACATTTGTTGCAATAGCGTGAATGTGTTCGACGTCCCAAAGTTCCTTTTTATAGCGATCAAAAGGAAAGCGATTGGTTTCATTTTGATTATTGAGCATTGTTTGAATATTGTGCAATAATAAAATATTACGAACATGTTCTCCATTATACTCCACTTCATCAAGATTTATTTTTATAAATTTGGATCGTATCTCATGGTTTATCCAAACTGCAAGTGCCGTTTTTGACTTTTCTGCCTTTGCGTTAAGGATATCTTTGATATTAGTTCCAGTTGCGATCAAAAAGCCGAGTTTATGATACAATTCTCTGTCATTGAACCATTCTTCAAGAGTCTGAAAATATTTTTTAATGTCCTGCCAATTATCATTTATCTCGTTTTCTAATTTGGTTTGAAATTTTTCATTAAAGAAATAAAAAGTTGATAATTTATCATCACTTTGTTTGTCTGACATTAAGTTGAAAATAAATTCTATTCTCGTTGCCAAATTGTTTTCAACTCTATTGATGAAATACCAAAATGAATCATCCTGCAAGGCATACTCTATCCTGTCCCATTCTGAAGCTATTTCTAATTGTTTTAAACGTAATTTTTCTAACTCTGAATTGGGAAAGTTAGAACTATTTAAAAACAATGCTTTAATTAATTCTGCATTTGTTAATGGAATTTTCCCGCTATTTATTCTTGTGAACATATCGATTGAATCCTCATTTTTTGAAGTTTCATACCAAATAACTTTTGTGTAATCATTAAATTTCAACTCAAATAATTTTTCTACTTTTCTTTCCTTGAACCATCTCCTAATAGTTTGATAGGCAACTGAAATGTGAAAATAGTCAATATTAGAATTGTCCATTTCTATCTTCCCTAACTCATTTTTCAGATAGTTTGCAGAACCTTCACGTGTTTCGTACTCTAACTCAAACAGCTTAATTCTTCCCTCTTCAGTATACCTTTGATTCAAGTAATACAAAATGAGATAGATGGTAGTTAACCTTTGCTGTCCGTCGATCACATCCCATTCATTTTCTCTTTTTTGCTTTACAACAATTGGCTGCAAACAATACCAGGTTTTTTCAATGGAATTATTAACCTCTTTCGGTGAAAATTCATTAATGTCGTTTAGCAATGCTATTACTTGTTGTTCCGTCCAGCGATAGCCTCGTTGATATGATGGAATAAAGAAATTGCATGTTAGCAAATCACCTACTGATTTTATTGATATGTTATTGTTCATTTTCAATACTATTTAAGCTTGCAGTATGTAATAAACATCTCAGCAAAAGTTTTGTATAAAGTTGATCTATACCTATAATTAAGAGATCTTTTTAATATCAAAATAGTTCCATATCGCATTGGGGCCACCTAACTTCAGTAAATCGATACCAAATTTGCGCATAAAAGCTTCCTTAACATGGGGACAGCCGTTGGCATACTGCCCAGAATCGAGACAGGATACTTCCACTGTCATTCCTTTCTCCATGACGGTCAAATTCGTCACCAGACGTGATTTTACATTAATTAAAAATAGGCTCATTAGGGTAATATGATTTGGTGTAATTTAATAAATATTTGTGTAGATAAAAAATAAATACACTTGTTTAACGATAAACTGACTTAACGATTTCATTGAATTTTCTCAAAGATATCCAGCAATAGGCCAAAGTACGTCTCCATCAGAAGTATGGAATAAATTGAATTCCATGTTCTTACTTTAGTCTAAACAGACCCAGAACTGACTCTTCCAACAGTTATTCGTCATCATCTTCCTTTGGAACGATAACGCCTAATTCTTTCAGCCGTTGATAGATATATTCCTGTTGAATAAGTATGCGCTCCGTACCCGCCGCTTCATTGTACCGATCGATCAGCTGGTCTACGTCAGCTGAAGCGATCACAGTATAGGCAAAGGATAATCGCTCCTTGGGAAATATCCGGTAGCCATGATCGGGCATCACATGAAAAGACAAACTAAAGGCTGTGATCGCCAAGAACGCTAGCTTGATAAATGACTTGACTGCTTTTCCTAATTCGGTCTTAATACCTGTTCCGCTGTTGACCAAAATCTGTTGCTCGCGCCCTAAGATATCCTGTTGGTGGGTTTCTTTTTCCATCATATAATTGTTTAGCCCAAACTTAGGTTGGGGAACGGTCAAAGAACGTCGCACTCTGAAAAAGAATATTTTTTTACAGCGCGCACATAAGCGTCATATTTTGTCGCCTTCTCATCTTATATTTGTCAAAAGCTTATTTATGTCAGTTAGAGAAACCATATTACGCCACAAAATAGTGATCAACAAATTGCGTCACAGACCACTTTCCTGGATAGACATTGACCGTATCTTGCAGGAGCAATCGGCCTTACTAGAGTACAAGCTTACCGTCAGTCAACGCCAGTTTCAACGTGACATTGCTGATATCGGTTCGCTCTACGGAATCTCCATAGAGAGCAACCGTTCGAAAAAACAATACTTTATCCAGCAGGACAGCGAAGAAGCAGAGCGTGCGCTGGATGCCTTTGATATATTCAATCTAATGCGATTGGGAAACAATGGTTCAAAACAAATTGTCTTTGAACAGCGGAGGCCACGTGGCACAGAATACCTTGGCGATATTGTCCATGCCGTACAGAATGGTCGTGCATTGTATTTCGACTATTGCAAATATTATGAAACTGAGGTAGAACACCGAAGATTATACCCTATCCTTCTAAAAGAAGTCCGCAACCGCTGGTATGTGATTGGGCAGGATTTGGACAAGGACAGTCTGAGGATCTTTCCTTTGGATAGGATCTTAACCTTGGAAGTAGTGAAAGCGGGAAAATTTAAGGCGATCAAAGTAGACTCCGAGACGCTTTTTGAGCATAGCTTCGGCATTATACTTCCGCACGAAGGCCAACAAATCGAGGAGGTGATCCTCTCCTATTCTGCATTTCAGGGCAAGTACATTAAGTCCTTACCTTTGCACCATACACAGCAAATAGTGGTCGACAATGAAGAGGAGCTGCATGTGAAACTCAATATCTATGTTACCCATGATTTTGTCATGGAGTTACTTTCCGTAGGTGCCGAGGTCAAGGTTATTGCCCCGGAAAGTCTAGCGGATAGAATGAAAGAGGAATATCGTAAATCCTTACAGCATCAATCCTAAAAGCCGAGCTGATATGCAGATCATTAAGTTAAAGGGGCAAAACATACTCCTGTTGTCAGACACGCATGGAATGCACCGTCTATTGGATATTCCCGACGGGATCGATATCGTCATCCATTGCGGCGATGTCTGCGATGCCGGTGATATGCAACAGCTATTGGATTTTTTTGTGTGGTATGCGGAACTTCCCATACCACACAAGGTATTTGTCCATGGAAATCATGATCTCCCTTTTGAACTGGAACCGCAACGAAGCAAAAAATTGGTACCCGAAGGAATTCATTCGCTAAACGATACTTCGATTAGGATCAATGGCATCCAGATTATGGGCATCAGTGGGTTTCCCTTTTTTCACCATATGGAATCCGACGTGCAGATTGATATCATAGCGTCACACTATCCGCCATCGGGTATTTTAGACGATGGTTATGGCAGCGACGAAATCCGCGAGTTCGTGTTGGAGCGATCACCCAAGTACCATGTTTTCGGTCATAATCATGCAGGCTATGGTAAGATAAAGGTGAAGGCTATTCAGTTTATCAATGCTTCGCTTTATGAGCTGTTGGAGGGAAAGGTGTGATTAGCATGGCTATTTTAGCTCTTACTACTACTTTTCTACTAATCTTTCTAATAGGCCTTCTAATAATCTTACTAATTAAATTAATCTTGATTTTTCTATTAAAAGTGATTTTGAATGGTTTAAGTAGGATTTCTGAGAATCTATTTATAAACTCTTCTCATAAAATCATGTATTCTTTCTACTTAATTATTCTAATTGGCCTATATATCCACGACACGGCTAAAACAAATAAACGAACATAGTTTTAGAAAGCTATCATTCGAAATAACGCTTCAATTAGGTTATATTTAAATAGTAAATTACGGAAGTCATGGGACATAATTATAAAGGTATATTTTTGGATGATATCAGAGTACCATCGGATTTGTCATACTATATACCAAAAGAAGAAATAACTCCTTATCTGCTGACCAATTGGATCATTATTCGTAATTATCCAGATTTTGTGGCCTATATATCCAAAAATGGGATTCCGTCGGTCATCTCTTTTGATCATGATCTGGGAGTAAATGTTGACAGCACAGAAGCAGTGTCGGGGTATGACGCTGTAAAGTATATCGTGGATCTAATTATTGAACAGGAACTTCGGGTTTTGCCCCAGGTATTATGTCACTCACAAAACCCCGTAGGCAAAACAAACATTTTAGCCTACTGGAACAATTTTATTAAAAGCATTGATAAAGGTTAACCGAACTTTTAGAGCTTAAATAGATTGCACCTGCATTATACTTCGTAGATTTTTCTCGAAAAGCGTCTCCACGTATTCGCTTTGCAATTGTCTCCACAGTGTAGAGACAATTGCTTTGTCTGTAAAAAACACTTGCAAACTGTATGCAATGCCTTATACTGTTCGCTGCCCAACATACATTTATAAAAAACGCTTAAGGAAGCACAATAGCTATATCCTATTAAAAATAAACAAAAAGCCACATCTCTCAATGTGGCTCTACAACATATATATTTATTTGAAATCGCTGCTATTTATACGAATTGATCGATTTGGATACTTTCCAGTCATTGCCCACACGCTCCAAAGTAACGAGGTCAGTCTTGATGAAGTTTTCAAATTTCAAAGTCACTTTAGCGACCATATAGTCTGCTGATTCTTCTAAGATATCAGTGCTTACTGTACAGTTCAGCTTCTCTCCTTTTTGCTTTTTCAATAGTTTGAGCACTCCACTACGGCTGTTAGATTGTGCATTAGAAGATTGGATCTTTTGGTTGAAATCTTCAGCGAATAACTGCTCTACTCCTGCTGATTCTCCCTCTGTCGTTACCGCAACGTAGTGCTCTAAAGCAAAGTCTGCTGTGGAAAGGTTAACGTTAGCTTTTGTTGCTTTTGCTCCTGGTCCTTCAGCTGCCATAGCGAATGTTGATATGGCGATTAAGGCTGCTGCTGCAAATGTTTTTATTAGCGTTTTCATAATGTCTTTATCTTATTGTGTTAGTTTTTAGTTCTTATTTGTTGACTCAAAACTAAAACACATTAGGCCCCTAGCCTATTGACTTTAGACCAACGATAAGGAAAACTCGGTAAATGGCGGGAATAGGGAGGTAAGTCTCGTTCGTATCAGATTCGTACCACGTTCGGATCATCAATAGATATTGTACAGACACCCAGCAGACCTTGTCCAGTCTCTGTACAGGGAAAAACTGGTCAGATACTGGTCAACAATCGAACCCTAGATGTCCTGATCCGAAGGCTATACGAAGCAGGTACGAACACAACCCCTATTGAAGTTATTTAAACTTATCCCTAATTAGCAGTTTTTAGCAAATAATGCCTAGTGCAGCGACGAAATCCGTGAGTTCGTGTTGGAGCGATCACCGAGATACCATGTCTTTGGTCATAACCATGCACGCTATGGTAAGAGGAAAACTAAGGCGATCCAGTTTATCAACGCTTCGTTGTATGAGCTGTTGTAGGGAAAGGTGTGATTAAACTACACGATCAACTCAAGTGCATTCAAGATCTATAAACGAGGCGATACTACTATCTTTCTACTAATTCTTCTACTTTCTTTCTACTTCTTCTTCTCCTAATCTTTCCCTAGTTCTTTCCCTAAAATATTTACATTTTTCCTTCTGAAATAGCTCACAGCCCATTGTACGAGCGTTATAACAACTCTATTCCTTTAATCTCTTCTCCTAATTCTTCTCCTAGATTCATCTATTCTTTCTACTTAATTATTCTAATTGAGCTCCACTAGCTGGCTATCCCCGAGGCAACTCGCTATTTTAAATAGATCATGAAAAAGCCACATCTCCCGACATGGCTCTACAACATATATATTTATTTGAGATGGCTCTTATTTATACGAATTGATTGATTTAGATACTTTCCAGTCATTACCTACACGCTCCAAGGTAACCAGGTCAGTCTTGGTGAAGTTTTCAAATTTCAACGTTACTTTAGCTACCATATAGTCTGCCGATTCCTCGATGATAGCTGTGCTTACTGTACAGTTCAGCTTTTCGCCCTTTTGTTTTTTCAAGGATTTAACCACTTCGCTACGGCTGTTAGACTGCGCATTGGAAGCTTGAATCTTTTGATTAAAATCAGCTGCAAATAACTGCTCTACGCCTGCTGATTCTCCCTCCGTAGTGACCGCAACATAGTGCTCTAAAGCGAAGTCAGCTGTGGAAAGGTTAACGTTTTCTTTTGTTGCTTTTGCTCCAGGTCCTTCAGCTGCCATAGCAAATGTAGATACGGCGATTAAAGCTGCTGCTGCGAATGTTTTTACTAATACTTTCATAATGTTTTTTTTTATTGTGTTAGTACTTTTGTTCTTATTTGTTGACTCAAAACTACAACACAATAGGCCCTTAGCCTAAAGGCTTTAGACTAACGATCGGGAAAACTCGGCGAATAGCGGAAATAGGGAGGTGAATTTATTCTTCAAGAAATCATTCTCGTTCCAATAGGCTCTTTCCCTCTTCGCTGATCCGATCGGGAGTCCAAATAGGATCCCAAACGAGCTCGATAATTATTGCCCGCTGTGGAAATTGCTGTTGCAATGTTTTTTCAACGCCATGAACGATAGAGTCGCCCATCGGGCAATAGGATGAAGATAACGTCATGGTAACAACAATACGACTGGGATCGGTTAAATTAATATCATAAATTAAGCCCATATCTACGATGTTGATCCCCAATTCGGGATCCATCACAAGCATCAATACCTGAACAGCTTTTAACTGATCGGAAGCCTCCGGTTTTGTTAGATCAATTTTCATGGTATCTTTCATTAAATATATAGGCGAGGTGCGTAGTTTATTTACTTTTTCTTTGATGAAAAACTACTTTTCCGACATTGACAACATAAACAGCAGCAAGTGCTGCCCAAAGCCAGGCTGCACAGTATAATGCCCACCTGAATTGACCGGCTACAGCAACCGCCATGACGACAAGCGCCACTAGGTAAAGATAATATTGTATAGAAAGTAATCGCTGACTATAAAGTTCCTTGGGCAAAGGTATTTTTTTGATGCCATTGAGATCTTTATAGCGCCAATTCCAGATCATAAAAGGCAGGGTCTTATAGGTCATCCCTAAAATAATACCCGTTAACCATCCAAAAAACACCCATACGGCATATAAATTCACCCAATTACCAGACTCCTGCCGGACAACCATAGGTAAGGTGAGAAACGCGAACAATAAACTCAAAAAGGAAATGAAACTATGTTTCATCGGAATATCCAGTACCTTACGCGCCCGGTGCACAAAACAATCCACGACAAAAACGGCCCAGCAAACTACTCCCAATAGCACTATTGCTCCAAAGGTAAGAGATCTTAATCCCACAGGATGGCTGTATCCGTCCAATAAAAAAAGTACCAATCCAAGGTTTATCAAAATGACCGAAACATAAAGCCACTTTGTTTTGGTGGATTGTCCCAAGAGAAACATCGGCAGCATCTTTGCTCCCGCTCCCAGGATCAGTTGCAAAAACCAACCAACAATACCGACGTGGGCATGTAGCTTTAGGATATCGAGGTGACTTTTTGTTAGAAAACCATGGGCTAAATTAATGGCAAGCAAAAGGCCTAAGGTGGTTGTAAAACAAAGCCAGAAGGCCGAGAACGTAAAATAAAGGCGTAGTTCAAATAGATGCTCCACATCTTTAGTCGTCATCCACAGCAAGTAGAAGTACAGGTAGGAGCTGAGCGTAATCAATAGCCCTCCAACGCACATGAGTAAACCGATCTTGAAATACCAGAAACTATAAATCAACACACAGGTTCCCGATGTCAATAGGATATAACTGAAAAATGCCAATTTGGAAGAGCGAAGTGAACGTTCAAAAATAACCGGCACCAGCTGATACGCCGCTCCATAAATCACCATCGTGCCCCAACCTAGTGCTAGGCTATGGACGATTGCCAGCACTTTTGGTTGAAAATGGTGCCCAAAGAGCTGCCCCCCGCTAAAAACCAAGAGGAAGCTGAACAGTAGAAAAAAAATGCCCGCAGTGATAAAAAACGGCAATACAGCATACGCTTCTGGGCTCTTATGAATAGCAATATGTGCCATTTTATTTAACGGGGTAAATTAACAGATGGACATCTCCAGGATGTTGTTCATGGATGAAAATCCGATAAGAAAAATGATCCAGTTCTTCTAGTAAATGGAGCGGAACCTTCCGATGTTTTACATAGACAACCTCATCGGCTTTCAGTTGAGCAAGAGCCTCAAGAATTGATTCCATGGGCTGCGGCATAGGCAATGTCCTGACATCCAATGTAACAAGTTGAAGCGCGGAAAGTCGCGCTAATTTCTGCTCAAAAAGTCGTTTCGGCACAAATGAAATATGATCGCCCTCAGCAGGCTGAACGGACAGCACTGTATCTTTTTTATAAAAGTAACTTCTGAATTCGCCCTCCGCCCATTCGTGGCTATAGCTTGGCACTCCACGCTCCTCCATACGCCTAATCAATGGAATGGGGACAAATGAATTGCTGATGCAAAGAATCCCTCCTGCGACGAGTGAGCGATACAACTGAAAAATATCTTTTAATGGATCTTGCCCCATTTCCAATAGGGGTCTCACATCGAATACAACCGTCACTGCTGCATCATCCATCCAACTTGGCCGCTCTGCTGCATCGAATGGATCATTGACTTTCTCAGCTCCATCTGACATCCAAATAAAGCCGAGCGGTACCAGCGCAGCACGAAAATCTGTAACCGAACATCCGCCAATTTTTGCTGCTTCGCCTATGGAGACCCGAGGGGCCAGTATCCGACGCAACACCGGGATCCGGATCTTACGCAAGGGTTTGGCAATAGCTGCAATGGCTTCAATGCTTAAGTCATTATAGCTGATCAGTTCTGAAATCTTGGTATGCTGGTTTATCCGCATGGCTTTTCTAGTTTTTAATTCATTTGAACACCGTAGCTCGCGAGCAACTTTGGAAATAAAATATTATTCTCCAGGTGGATATGCTGCAAAAGATCGGATTCGAAAGATTCGATCTGTGAAAATAATGACGTGTAGGAATTGCAGGCATTGGCTGGCAATGTGTAATTTTGGGTAATTTTGCGCAACTGCTGAAGTTCCTTTCCTGAATCTTCGTGTTCGGAAATCAAAAATTGAATGAGCTGCTCTACCTGTTTGCTGGTCAATTCTTGTTCATTCTTGGTTGCCGGAAAGAGCTGCTTCTCCTCTTTATCCAAATGATGGTAAAGGTCATCAAGAAAGGCATCGAGTTCTTTGGACAAGTTGACCAGCTCGGGATGCTGCTGTGCATGCACATCGGCCACTTTATGTGCAAGTTCCTGAATAATCGGTCCTTTTTCCCGGACATACCGATGATGAACATTCTTAATATAATCACTTAAAAAATCGATATCCCAATCTTTAAAATTTAGCGGTGGGCCGGCTATAGGAAGCTCTTCGGATTGGTTTAACCGTCTGCGCAATTCAATTTCATCGAGACCAACACTATGAGCGGCCTCCTTAAGCGTCTGCTTACCACCGCAACAAAAATCTACCCCAAGCTGTTTTAAAACTTCGGCCTTGCGGATATCCTTGGCAGCAATATGGCCAACGGTTTCCAGTGTTTCGCTTTCGAGCGGTTTGCCAAGGCGAACCTGCCAGTATTCGGGCCCCGATTCAAGATAATTCCAAATGAGATCCTTTCCACGTTCACCCAGCAACTGATAATAGAGCGGTTTAGGATCATGATCGTTTTTGATAATAAATGACTCGCCCGAATCCAGGGCATCGAAGTGATCAAATATGGTCGGGTGTTTAAGTCGAGGTTCTATATTGAAAACCTCCAATAACGGTGATTTAATCATGATAATAGTATTAAATGGTCAATAAATTATTATAAATCCTTTTTCTTAAAATAGCGAATAGATAGCCCTAGAGGAATGAGGCACCAGAGCAACATGACCAACAGGGTGATCGCAATGCCGAATGTATTACCGAAGAAATCCCGAAATATCGCCCCTGTATAGCCCATCATCGCGGATAGATCGACCTGTAATAAAATAAGGATGCGACAGATATCGATGGGATTGAGCATGGACAGTGCAACCATTCCATGTTCGATGGGATAATCCGCAAACTGAAATAGGATGAAAAGCACCAGTGCGTCAAAAAGCAGCGTGAAATAAAGCCAAAGCAAAATTGCCAATCCTATCCCCTTCGACTTATCTCTGATCAATACAGATGTCCACATCGCGATCGAAACGAAAATCAAAGAAAGTAACAGTCCGCAACCGACCAAAGTAATTCCCGAAGAGCTAAATGCATAGATAAAAGTTGGTATGCCAACGCCAATAAAAAAAGCTAAACTAAGTGCACCTGCCAGACCCACATACAGGCTGCCCCAAATGCTTTGCCGTTGCAAAGGCTGACTGACAAGGCAATTGATAAACTCGGAACTCTGGTAGATATAGATGCCTGAAAAAATGATACTCATCAGCGGAACTACAAACAACACAATATTCAGTAGACTGAGTAATCCCTTTTCATAGTTGTCCTCCATGCTATAGACCGTCATGGAAAGTACAAAGAGTAATATGGTGTAGCATAAAATGGTCTTGTTGCGCAAGAGATCCACAAAAACGTAGCGTATAATTTTATTCATCTTTTCTCTAATTAGACAGGTCGCGGTTCTGCATCAAATAAGCGATTGCTTTAGATAGCTTTTCAGTACCTGTATCTTCTTTTAATTGCTGCAAACTCTTATGAAACTTCAGCTCTCCTTCCTGCAGAAAGACAATCTGCGATACAAATTCATCGAGATCACTAAGCACATGGGAACTGATGATGATCAGTTTACCGCGTCCGATTTCTTTTTTGATTTTATCCTTGAGAATTTCGGTAGACAGAGGATCCAGTCCTGCTGTAGGTTCATCCAGGATGAGTACTTTGGGGTCAAACATAAATGCGATACAGGCACTTACTTTTTGTCTTGTGCCACCGGAAAGCGTTGCCATCCGTTTTTCCAACAGCTTGTCCACGCCAAAAGCCTGATAAAGATCCGAATCCGCCTGGGGCTGTTTACGGATATCTTTGATCATATCCAGGACCTGTTTGATGGACATATTCTCAGGATATTGACCGATCTGCGGCATATAGCCGATATGGTTCCGATAAGCCCATTGCTGTCCAATGTCCTGTCCTTCAAAAGTGATCCGTCCGGCACTCGGCATGACCATACCTAGGACAGACTTGATCAAAGTAGTCTTACCACTGCCATTGGGGCCAATTAAGGCAACGCATTCGCCGCCATTCAAGGTCAGATCAATGCCCTTTAATGCATTGAATTTTCCAAAGCTTTTCGTTAACTGCTGGATACTAATCATACTTTTATTGATTTCATGCGAGGCTTATCGTCTTTAAGCCCCTCGGGTGTCAGACTTGGTAATAGCTTTTCAGTCCGGTCGAACAACATGGCCATAAAACTTCGAAAAAGTAACATCGCCGAAGGATAGCGCTCAACCATCATCGAGAATAGGCTTACGGGACGAAAAGGGATATCCCCAAATCCGTCTTTGTCCAGATCGTATCCCTCGTATTTGTCCCAATAGTTATGCACAAAGCTGTTGAGTGTAAGGGTACCATTGGTGGCAACATCAAAGGTATTCTGAAGAAAATTATTGTCTTTAAGCACATTGTCCATACAGCTCGACTGAATCTTGAGCCCCCATCCGTTGCTCTTAAAATTGTTATGTTCAATATGGATACGATTCGATCCTTCCATAAAAATACCCGTGGTATTGCGGCTAAACTGATTGTTGATGATCTGACTATCGGAAATATCTTTGAGCAACAATCCATAGGCGGCATCGCCCCAATTCTCTTCGAAATTATTGTTTTCCATATGGACATGCTTGGTATACATAACAGCTACACCTGCACCATTGCTGCGAAAGGTGTTTGAGATGTAACTGTTCTCATGGGAAAACATAAAATGGAGACCATAGCGCAGATTTTTTTCAGAAAGATTGCCCTGTACTCGAGTATGGGTCACAAACTCAAGATAAATACCGTCCCTATGTCCAGACACTTCATTATTTTCAACACTTAAACTATCTGATTTCCAAGCATGAATACCATTACCAATCAGCTGCTCCGCTGTACCAAAAGCTTTGAGGATATTGCCCCGTATTTCAACGTTTGTAGCATTCTGCGCATAAATCCCGAAAAAATTGTCCACGAGCTCATTGTCAAAAATTTTGATATGCGCTGTATTGTAAATTTTAATACCGGCAATATCATTCATGGAAGAATGTCCCGAATGCTGTATTAAAAAGCCTTGAACAGTAACCTGCGGTGATTTGATCGAGAGCGGTTCATATTTTTTCTCGCCGTCCAGCACAGGTTTTCCCAGGCCTTTCAGGAAAATTGCCTTATCAATAACAATATTCCCCTCCTTATACACACCCGCCGCTACTAAAACGGTATCACCTGATTTCGCTTGTGCTAAGCCAGCCTTTATTGTTCTGACCGACTGCCCCTTTCCTACCTGGATGGTTGTCGCCGATACAGGCACGTTTACGAGCCAAAGACAAGCCATTGCACAGTACAACGCTAAAGCTAGATTCTTCATTGTTATTCATTTATTTCCACAGATCATTCCAGGTCATCACCGTGCCACCGATCTCTGCTTTGACCTTATCCAGTTCCACCCGTTTTTCAAATACAGCAACATTGCCTCGCATTGGGCTTTTCAAGGCTTCACTTTTGAGATAATATGCACCTTCAGCCGGTACGAGCTTATGGCTAACATAATCCGGCAGGTAATAAACGGCAATCTCTTCTTTTTTGACCGAGTTCCCTTTGACAAAGGCGATCATACATTGTACGTCATCAAAATTAAAGACCCGTCCCTTTTTTGTCTGCAGCTGCGTACCAAAACGCGCGTCCGTTATTGTCATCTTACAGTGGGCACATTGCTCGCTACCGTATTTAATAGGCTTGGGTTTATTGTTGCCCTGACAGGCCTGCAAACTACATAGAACCAGCAATATACTACTACAGATCAACGCAAATAATTTATAGTTTCTCATATGATTTTAGTTTTAGGGTTTTATTATTTTGCCACTCCCGCACTGTACAAAAGGCCAAGATAATTCCACAGAGTATAAAGATCCATCCCCCGATATCAGGTATAGAATAGGCGCCAAAATTTAAAAGCTGTTTGTATCCGATCAGTGGTGGCTGATAAGACATTCCGGGAACTTTTATCGGTGCAGATGGATCGAGCTGATGCCCATAGTTGTATTCCCAGATATAAAAGTCAACCAGGGCTGCGACTCCAAAAAGCAGAAAACAAAAGAATAAGCCATAGAGCAGTTTTCTATTCTGCACGAAACCGGTAAGCAAAAAAGCAAGCGCAAAAAATAAGATGATATAGGGCAAGACCTTAAATTCTATGAAATCTTCCGCATGTAGCGTTTTCATCCCGATATAGTGGTTCAGTCCATTGATAATATCAACTTGTCCCGCCAACTTGTTGCTATAGATCTGTAGTTCTAGCCCTTCTGGGTATTGTGCTGCGTCGAGCTCAATACGCCAGATGGGTAGGAAGATGACCGCTACCAGGGCCAGGCCACTCAGGATCAAAAGAATCCGATGTACTGCTGACAGGTGACTTGTAGTTTTCATCATTGTAGGTTATATTAATTGGTCTTCTCTTGCGGTTGATTGGTTCCCAGACTATAAATCAACGGAACATTGTTTCCTTTTTTTGAGATACGGATATACCCCTGCATCTCTTGGTGTAACGCGCTACAAAAATCCGTACAGTAGAACGGGAATACACCTACTCTATCTGGAACCCATTTCAATGTCTGTGTCTCTCCCGGCATAATGAGCAATTCTCCATTCTTTGCGCCTTTGACAGCAAAGCCATGCGGCATATCCCAGTCCTGCTCAATATTGGTCACATGGAAATAGACTTCATCGCCTAGTTGTACACCCTCGATATTGTCCGGAGTGAAGTGTGAACGGATGGATGTCAGGTATACATGTACCTGGTTACCTTTACGTTCAACGCGTGCATCTTTGTCTCCTTTGGCAACAAATGGGCTGGTATTTTCTTCAATTTTAAAAATCTTCACACTTTTGTCTTTCACTTTCTCCGCTTTGATAGCTTGCGCATAATGTGGTTCACCAATGGTCGGAAAGTCTAACAACAATTGCATTTTGTCTCCCGAGATATCAAACAATTGGGCACTCTGAGCCAACTCCGGTCCTGTAGGGAGAAAGCGGTCTTTCGTAATCTTATTATAGGCGATGACATATTTGCCTTCTGGATTTTTGGTATCTCCACCAGGTATCATTAAATGGCCTGTTGAGTAAAATGTTGGTGTACGGTCGAGCACCTTTAAATCCTTAATATTCCATTTCACCAATTCGGAAGACACAAAGAATGACGTGATTGCATTTCCTCTGCCATCAAATTCTGTATGCAGTGGGCCCAAGCCAGGTTTTTGGACTTCGCCGTACAGCGCAGATTCGTATTTGATAATTGGGATACCACCGAATTTTCCTTCAAATTGTTTTTCCTGGATTGCTTTCTGCATCTTAGCGAACGAGAATACAGGTATGACCGCAGCCAGTTTACCCGACCCTACAATATATTCGCCTGTAGGATCAACGTCGACACCGTGCGGAGATTTTGGGCAAGGGATATAGTAGCATAGCCCCTCCAGCTCCTCTGCCTTCAATACGATCGTTTCTGTATTAAAAGATGTTTTTGCGGTATGTGATTTCTCGTCGTAAGTGTTATGGGCATACTTCAACCCGGTAACCTTTTTCCCTTTTCCGGCTTTCAAATACTCTTCGGCTTTTTTCCAGTTGACGGCCAATATAAAGTCTTTGTCATTTTTGGATGCATTGACCTCCAGCAATGTATTTGCCTGTTCGGTATTGTAGGTGGAGAAGAAGAACCAACCATGAGAAGTCCCTTTACCGGCTCGGCTCAGGTCATAGTTTACACCGGGTGTCTCAATCTGAAAAGCCAATTCCATGTTGCCATTATCCTTATTGACGCTGACAAAGCTCAATGTTCCGCGAAAATTCTTTTTAAAGGTATTGATAGGTACATCGCCCGACTCACCGTCCAGCGGAACCGAAAATCGCGTTCCTGCAACAACATATTCGGTATTTTCAGTAATGTACGGCGAAGAGTGGTTTCCACCGCTGTTGGGGAGTTCGAGTACTTCAGCCGTACGAAAAGTTGTCAGATCCACCCGGGCAATACGGGGGGTATTGTTGGCATTGACAAATACCCAGCGGCCGTCGTAGTTTCCATCGGTTTTCGAAAGCTGCACGTGGTGTAAATCATCCCAAGGTACATTGCCATGGGACGTTTCGAGCATCGGTTTAGTTTCTTCACTAAAACCCCAGCCCTTTTCGGGATCTAGTGAAAAAACGGGTATTACACGCAATAATCTGCCGGATGGAAGTCCATAAACGGAGAGCTGCCCACTAAATCCCCCGGATACGAAATTGTAGAATTCATCGTATTTCCCTGGGGCAACATATACCTTCTCAGCGGCATCACCACTCACGGCGGCTCCCGCTCCTTTGGGTTTACAGGCATGGAAAGTCGATAACATCGCGCTCGCCATTAGGCTCGTCAATATGTATTTTGTTAAAGTCATTCTATTCTTATTTTAAGGTTAATACCTATGCAGCTTTGTTGATTCTTATTCAGCTTTTATTATTTTACACCATCATTTTGTCGCATAAACTCCAATACCTTTCGGGCTTCCTCGTCCGTTAGATTTTGGTTAGGCATCCGGACCATGCATAGTTCAAGTTGCGCCTGTAATTCCGGATCCTTATCGATCATCGGATCAGGATTAGTGATAAAATTCATGATCCACTGTGGTTTTCTCCGTTGTGTCACACCTTTCCATCCTGGCCCGACTAGTTTCTCGTCGGTTAGCTTGTGGCAGGAAGCACATTTCAGGTCAACAATCAATTTTCCGGCTGCGGCCATTGGTGCATCCAAATGGTCAGCGATTTCCACTTTGTCAAATTTTCCCTCACCGCGGTGAGGATCATATCCACTGGCGTCATTTGCCGAAGCCCCAGATTCATTAACACTGTTGGCAACGGTCTTTTTCTCGCCATTGTTTGAGGAACAGGAATAGATAAATAATCCCATCAAACAACATACAATTAGCTTTCTCATCTTATTTTGGTTTTGTGTTCAAACTTGATTGTGTTTTACTTAATCCAAAGGTATTATCGAAGCGTGTAGCCATTTTATGAGGCAAATCATAAAATGATTCCGGTGAGAACAAACCATCAATCAAAAACAATAAAACACTATATATAAGCACATTAACACCATATTGATTTTCATCACTCATTCCCGTGATCAACATCAAGATCTATTTTGTGACACTACTATATCTTTACGCTGTGTAGTAAAAACTAACTTATATCGAACGATGATTCCAACCGCAATACTTCTCGAAAAGGGAGCGAGCAGCCTACATGCCGATAATGGTGAAATACTTTTTCATGAGGATAGCATGGCCACATTTTATTATCAGTTGTTAAGTGGGCGAGTTCGTCTTTCTAATTTCTTATCAGACGGTAGGGAGGTCCTCCACAATGTTATCTGTGCCAATGAGGGCTTTGGAGAAGTAGCGATATTGGACAATGGCGTTTATACAGTGACGGCAATTACCGATAGTTCATGTACATTACTGAAGATCAGTTCGAAAAAATTCATCGAAATCATATATGAATATGGCAACCTACATCGTTTGGTATCACAAAAGATGGCGCGCGAACTACACTTTAAACTCTTTATGATCAAATTAATTTACAATCGTTCACCGGAGGAGATCCTCTCCAATCTGATCCAAAAGTTAAATGAAAGCAAGAGACTCGTTTGTCAGGAATGCAACCGACTTATGCTTACGCGCCAACAATTGGCTAATATGACCGGGTTAAGAGTAGAAACAATCATCCGGACAATGAAGCAAATGGACAAGGAAGATAAATTGAACATTATCCGCGGAAAAGTTTTTGTTCCGGCCGATGGTATTGATTGAAGCTTGAAACAACGATGTTTCAGCTATCGGAAAGAAATCAACGTATGAATAAAATCAGTAGCTATTTAAGTATCAGGAAATGGATCGTCATCACCCTATTCAATTTACTTATTGTAGGTATTTTCGGGTTGATTATGCGCTTAAAATTTTTATTTCCCATTCCTTGGATCGACCAGAAAAACCTCATGCATGCGCATTCGCATTTTGCTTTTTCCGCCTGGGTATCCCAAGCTCTTATGATTTTTCTCATAATGACCGTTCTGGGAATAAAAACCAATCAGATTTTGTGCAGGAAATATCAGCATATCCTATGGGCTAATTGGACGGTTTCGATAGGCATGCTTATTTCCTTTTCAGCTGCTGGCTATAACCTATGTTCGATTATATTATCCTTTTTATCGATACTTGTCTCTTATTGGTTCTGCTTTCAATTAGTGCGGGATCTTAAATCATCGACGCTTCCTCCGGCCATTTCGATCTTAATTAAGTCGGCACTATTTTTCAATATATTTAGTTCACTAGGGACCTATTTTCTGGCATATCTCAAAGTGAGCCACCAACTGGATCCATTAAAACAGCTTGCATCAGTCTATTTTTATCTTCATTTTCAGTATAATGGCTGGTTTTTCTTTGGCTGTATTGCTCTGTTTGCCAGTTGGCTGTATAAACGTACTGGTAAAATACCAATAAGTCCGCGTTTTTCGCTCGTGTATGTCATGACTGTTATACCAACCTATTTCTTATCTGTTCTATGGTGGAAGGGTTTACCCCTGTGGCTATATATTATTATAGTCATTACAGTCGGATTGCAATTTGTCCTGTGGGGAACATTAGCACAACGAGTCGTCCGACTGGTCCGAAGCAATATTTCACTCCGCTTAAGCCCCGATACATCTAAAATTTGGTTATGTGTCCTGTTTGCCATTTTTCTCAAACTGATATTGCAAGGCATATCGGTCATACCTGCTCTGAGCCAACAAGCTTATGGATTTCGACCAATTGTTATTGCTTATCTTCACCTCGTCCTTTTGGTGGTAATATCACTCTTTTTAATTGGGTATGCTTTTCAGATTTGTATGTTAAAAATCGAAAAAGGCATTCACTATGGCGTTTATGGCTTACTTGTTGGAATCTTTTTGAATGAATTTGTGTTAATGTTGCAGGGGCTCGGTGGATTTATACATTATTCTATCAGGGGAACACATCATGTGCTGACGGTCGCTGCAGCTATTATTGTTGTCAGCCTCTACAGGATAACGCAAACCCAATTACGCAAATGATGCTATTAGCATAAGCCATGAGAGATGATCGATCATGAAATAGCTAGAAAATAAGCCACATCTCTCGACATGGCTCTACAACATTTATATATTTATTTGAGATGGCTCTTATTTATACGAATTGATCGATTTAGATACTTTCCAGTCATTATCTTCACGTACAAGAGTCACTAGGTCTGTTTTGGTAAAGTTTTCAAACGTCAACGTCACTTTGGCTACCATATAATCCGCCGACTCCTCAAGGATTTCGGTGCTTACCGTACAGTTTAGCTTTTCGCCTTTTTGTTTTTTCAGAGATTTAACCACTTCGCTACGGCTGTTAGACTGCGCATTGATAGCTTGGATCTTTTGATTAAAATCAGATGCAAATAACTGCTCTACTCCTGCTGATTCTCCCTCTGTAGTTACCGCAACATACTGCTCTAAAGCGAAGTCTGCTGTAGAAAGGTTAATGTTAGCTTTTGCTGCTTTTGCTCCTGGTCCTTCAGCTGCCATAGCGAAAGTAGATACTGCGATTAAAGCTGCTGCTGCGAATGTTTTTACTAGCGTTTTCATAATGTCTTTTTTTATAGTGTTAGTTCTGTTGTTCTTATTTGTTGAC